>CEAA01052436.1_pt1 | contig 413225 bp, 355 predicted proteins | sample 557551 | NCBI WGS metagenome assembly CEAA01 (sample SAMEA3182115, study PRJEB8094) | gut metagenome | biome: human; feature: gut; material: Stool; isolation source: human stools | place: Canada | collected 2013-06-11
TATTACCGGTTGACGGAAAAAGGAGAAGTCTTTCTCGGTGAACTGGAAATGTCCTGGAAAGAGTTGAACGAGACGGTGAATCACATCAGCAATTCTTGAAATGACCACAGAGAATATGCTGCATTCGCCGAATGGTAAATAGTAAATCGTAAATAGTCAAATTGTAAATAAATAGTGTGTTATGAAAAAGACATTAACTGTAAATTTAGGTGGAACCGTTTTTAATATTGATGATGACGCATACCGCCTTTTGGATAATTATCTGAGTAATCTCAAGATACACTTCCGTAAGGAAGCCGGTGCCGACGAGATTGTAGATGATATAGAACGCCGCATTTCCGAACTCTTTGCCGAGAAATTGTCGGCCGGTTCACAAGTAATCACGATTGCCGATGTGGAAGAGGTGATTGCCCGCATGGGAAAGCCGGAGGACATGGAGACGGAAGGAGAGAGCAGCAGTGCCGATGCCGGTAGTACAAATGCCGGAGGTGGTTATGGTGCCGGTGCATGGAGCAGCAATACCGCTTATAGCACTACACGCCGCCGTCTCTACCGCAATCCTGATGACAAGATGCTGGGTGGTGTCATTAGTGGAATGGCTGCCTATCTGGGTTGGGATGTGACTTTGCTCCGTCTGTTGCTGCTTGTCGTCTTGATTTGTGGGGTAGGAACGTTGATACCGGTTTATATCGTATGTTGGCTGATTATCCCAGAAGCCCGCACGGCTGCCGAGAAGTTAAGCATGCGCGGTGAGGCTGTTACGGTAGAGAATATCGGAAAGACGGTGACGGATGGCTTCGAGAAGGTTGCCAATGGGGTGAATGATTATATGAGGTCGGACAAGCCCCGTACTTTCTTGCAGAAGTTGGGAGATACGCTGGTGATGGTAGTCGGTTGGCTGTTGAAAATCTGTCTGGTGATATTCGCCATTATTTGCAGTCCGATACTGTTTGTGTTTGGAGTGGTATTCGTGGCGCTGTTGTTTGCTGCGATAGCGGTGGCTGTTGGTGGTGGTGCAGCTCTCATTTCCCTTTTCCCGATGGCTGATGTGGTACTGCCTACTTCTCCACTGTCTGCCATTGTGATGTACATTGCAGGAATCTTGCTGGTAGGAATTCCTTTGGTCAGCCTTGTGTGGGCCATCTTTAGCCAGATATTCAAGTGGCAGCCGATGAACTCCGGCTTGAAGTGGACGCTGGTTATCCTTTGGATTGTAAGTGCAGCTTGCTTCGGAATCTGTTTTGCAGTGCAGGGGGCTACTTTCCCGGAATTGGGTATCTTTAATTTCTGAGAATAGTAATTTCTTTTTTAATTGATATCGTGTTTGTGGAAATCTGATTTCTATAAACACGATATTTTTTTTATTTGGGTGTAATTGGTTGTTATACAGTGAAATATTGCGTTTAGAAAAGGTGTTTTTTAAACGTTCGTTTAATGAACGCAAAGATAACGTGTATTTTTGAATCTCGCAAAATGTTTAATAAAAATATTCTATAAATTTCTTTTTAATGAGTATAATACTTTGTCAGTAAGCCTATTGCATTGTATTTCTCTAACTTCTTCCTTTTACTAATTTTTAAGTAATCTTCCCTCTTTAATTTTCTTAAATATTGACGTTCAAAAAACGAACGTCTATTGAACGCTTTTTGCTTGCAATAGATTCGTTTACAGTATTTTACCTGTTAGGTAATGAATGACTGCAAAAAATCTGTTGACAAGAAGGGCATAAAGCTTGTCGTATTCTACATAAAGTGTCCGCAAGTGATTGAATTCCAAGTGTATGCAAGGAATTTAAAGCCCCAGGAGAATACCCTTGTCTGAACAAAAGCATAAAAATGGGAATAGAGAAAGAGGTCGAAATCTGGTATGCTATGCGTGCCACCTACCGCAGAGAACCGGATGCCATGTATCTGCTCAAGAAAGAAAATTTGGGCTGTTTCATTCCTATGCAATACAAGATAAGTATAAAAAAAGGAAAAAAGGTCCGTGCTCTGGTTCCGGTCGTTCATAATCTGCTTTTTGTCCATGCCCGTCCTTCCGATGTGCAGCGTGTCAAGTCTCAAGTCACTTATCTGCAATATATCACCGATACCCGCAGTGGGCAGAAGATTATTGTCCCCGACAGTCAGATGCAGCGTTTCATTGCCGTATCCGGCACTTACGATGATCATCTTCTTTATTTTCAACCGGATGAATTGAACTTGTCCAAAGGTACCAAAGTCCGGATTACCGGCGGTGAATTTGAGGGGCAAGAGGGGATATTTCTGAAGGTGAAAGGCGCACGTGACCGTCGCGTGGTTATCGAAATACAAGGTGTCATAGCTGTTGCCATGGCCACTATCCATCCCGATCTTATAGAAGTAATCGGCTGAACTTTAATTTTTAATTCTTAATTCTATAATTGCTTATGTCTCTTTCCGAAGAAGCAATCACTCTTCAGCGTGCTGCGCACGAACTGATGTATTTGGGTATGGACGGCAGTCCCGTCTATAGCGATGACTTGTCACGGCGGAACGGTGAGGTCTACCGTCTTACCATGGCTTTGTACCGGTCGGGTGTAAAAGGCACTACCATCGAAGAGCAGGCAAATGTCTGTCTTGCCCTTCTTATGGGTTACAGCGCCTCTTTTGTGGACCATGGCGAAAAGCAGCGGCATGTCCAGAAAGTGCTGGACTGTTGTTGGGATGTGCTCGATGCCCTTCCCGCTTCCTTACTGAAGCTCCGTCTGCTTACCGCCTGCTACGGTGAAGTGTTCGACGAGTCTTTGGCCGACGAGGGCCGTTCCATCATCGCCTCTTGGGATTCCTTATCACTTACTCCCGAACAGCAGGAAGCGGTTGATGAGTTTCAGAATGTGACAGACAATCCCTATCCGTGGGAATATATCGATGAATAAAACTTTTCATTATAATGCTTAACAATAAATCCGTATTGATTACCGGAGGAACGGGTTCCTTCGGAAAGAAGTTTGTGGAAACCATTCTCCGTGATTATCCGCAAGTAAAGAAAATCATTATTTACTCCCGCGATGAGCTGAAGCAATTTGAGCTGAAACAGAAATATCCCGGTCATAAGTATCCGCAACTGCGTTTCTTTATCGGTGATGTCCGTGACCTCGAACGCCTGACGCGGGCTTGCGAAGGAGTGGACGTGATTATCCATGCAGCCGCCATCAAGCAGGTGGATACCGCTGAATACAATCCCGAAGAGTGCATCAAAACCAATGTACACGGTGCGCAGAATGTGATAAAGGCTGCTCTTGCCACCGGTGTACAGCATGTGGTGGCCCTTTCTACCGACAAGGCATGTGCCCCCATCAATCTTTATGGCGCCACCAAGCTCACTTCCGACAAGCTGTTTACTGCTGCCAACAATATCAGCGGTTCCAAGAACATCAGGTTCTCCGTAGTCCGTTATGGCAATGTGATGGGTTCCCGCGGTTCCGTAATCCCTTTCTTTATCAACAAGCGTGACAACGGGGCGAAGGAACTTCCCATAACCGATATGCGCATGACCCGTTTCAACATTTCGCTGGAAGCCGGTGTCGCTTTGGTCATGTATGCCATCGGACATCACCTGGGTGGTGAAATCTTTATTCCTAAGATTCCTTCCTATCATATCCAGGACGTGGCTACCGCCATTGCACCCAATCTGCCGCAGGTGGAAGTGGGCATCCGTCCGGGAGAGAAGCTGCACGAGGAGATGATTACTGTAACCGATGCTCTTGATACAATCGATTTGGGCAGATATTATGTCATTCTTCCTTCTGTATCTTTCAAGCACAGTCGCGAAGAGTTCATCAGACATCACAATGCAGTACCCGTTCCCGACGGTTTCCACTACAGCAGTGACAACAATACGGAGTGGGAGACAGTAGAGACTATGCGCGAGAATATAAAGAAATACGTTGACCCTAATTTCGAGGTGAAATGATAAGCAAGCCTATTCCATACGGTCGTCAGCATATCACAGATGAGGATATCCGGGCAGTCATCGATACCTTGAAAAGCGATTACCTGACACAAGGTCCCAAAATCAGGGAATTTGAAACGAAATTTGCCGAATATGTAGGTGCACAATATGCCGTAGCGGTGAACAATGCCACTTCAGGGCTTCATCTTGCAGCTACCGCACTGAATGTAAAGCCGGGCGACAAGGTGATTGTCACTCCCATGACCTTTGCTGCCAGTGCCAACTGCATCCGCTATTGTGGCGGCGAGGTGGTATTCTGTGATATTGACAAGGATACTTACCTCATGGATATCCGTAAACTCGAAGCCATGCTTAAGGCTGCTCCCCGCGGTACTTACAAAGGTATTGTTCCGGTTGATTTTGCAGGCTATCCTTTGGATCTGGAAGAGTTCAGAAAGCTTGCCGACGAGTACGGCTTGTGGATTATAGAGGATGCCTGCCATGCTCCCGGCGGCTATTTCATGGACAGTAAAGGCAAGAAACAACATTGTGGTAACGGTTGTTTTGCCGACTGTGCCGTATTCTCTTTCCATCCCGTGAAACATATCGCTACGGGTGAGGGAGGCATGGTGACCACCAACAGCAAGGAGCTCTATGACAAGCTTTGTCTTTACCGTACGCATGGCATTACGAAAGACCCTGCCTTATTGCACGAGCATCATGGTGGCTGGTATTACGAGATGCAGGAGTTAGGGTATAATTACCGTCTGACTGATTTTCAGGCTGCCTTGGGTATTTCTCAGCTGGAGCGTGCGAAAGCAGGTCTTGAACGTCGTCATGAAATCGTAAGACGCTATAATGAAGCGTTTTCCGGAATAGATGGTATCAAGACTCCGTTCAATACTGCCGATGTCTATCATGCTTATCACCTTTATATCATTCAAGTAGCTGACCGCTTGGGTCTTTATAATTATCTGCACGAGAACAATGTCTATGCGCAGGTTCATTATGCTCCGCTTCATCTGATGCCTTACTATCAGCAGTGGGGCAATAGGAAAGGCGATTTACCTATAGTAGAAGAGTATTACGAACATTGTCTGAGTCTTCCGATGTATCCCACGCTGACGGACGAGGAACAGGAGTATGTGATTGAAAAGGTTATAGAATTTGTAGCGAAATGAAAAATATAGCAATCATTCCTGCACGTGGCGGCAGTAAACGTATTCCGCGTAAGAATATCAAGCCCTTTATGGGTAAACCTATTATTGCATATTCCATAGAGGCAGCTTTACAAAGCGGTCTTTTTGATGAGGTGATGGTTTCTACCGATGATGAAGAGATTGCTGAGATAGCTTGTAAATATGGTGCTCAAGTTCCTTTTATGCGGAGTGCCGAGATGTCAAATGACTATGCCGGTACTGATGATGTAATTCTTGAAGTACTGAGGAAGTATAAAGAGCAAGGCAGGAAGTTTGAAACGGTTTGTTGCATTTATTCAACGGCTCCTTTCGTCACTCCCGAAAGACTCCGGGAAGCATACGGAAAAATGAATTCGGAGATAGATTCCGTCTTCACTTGTGTGGCTTATTCCTATCCCATACAGCGCAGCCTTCACATCGTGGATGGAAAAATTAGTATGGTTTATCCCGAATACAAAAATACACGTTCCCAAGATTTAGAACCGATTTATCACGATGCCGGTCAGTTCTATTTCTCTCGCACTGCTCCCTTTGTGGAGAGCCGGACTTTTGGGGGTGAGAATACAGCCGGGTTGGTACTTTCCGAACTTGAAGTGCAGGACCTTGATACACTGACTGACTGGGCATTGGCAGAGATGAAGTATGAGTTGCTTCATAAATAACTTTCGTGTATGGTTTTAAAGGGAGTGTAGGTAGAAAAAGATTCTGAATGTTTTTAGTTTTGATATTTATCCCTATCTTTGTATGTAGTAAAAACAAAGAAATATGAAGACAACGTCTGAATACATTACTCTTTTGCGTAAATATATGGCTGAAAATGCTTCTAAATACGGCATTATGCGTATGGGAATATTCGGCTCTGTAGCGCGTGGTGAACAAACGGTTGAGAGTGATGTGGATGTTTGTGTAGAATTGCAGACACCCAATATGTTCAGTTTGGTTCACATTAAAGAAGAGCTTCAACACCTGTTTGGCTGTGCAGTGGATATTGTGAGGCTACGTGAAGATATGGATGGAATATTGAAACAGAACATAATAGAGGAAGGCGTTTATGCATAAAAGGGAAATGGTTGAAGCCATGTTGGGTAAGATAGAGCAAGCGATTGAGCGAATCTTGGATAATTCTCGTCCTATAGATTCTTATCATTACTACCTTGTATCTCCCGGAGGGATGGAACGCCTTGAAAGTACCTGCATGCTTCTGATGGCTATAGGTGAAGGACTTAAAGGTATTGATAAACTTACAGAAAAACTGCTATTTGCTAAATATCCGGAAGTTGATTGGAAAGGTGCAATGGGAATGAGAGATATCATAGCACATCATTACTTTGACCTTGATGCAGCAGTTGTTTATGATGTGGTGAAGAATTATCTTCCTTTCATGCTGGCAACTATAAAGAAGATTAGAAAAGAATTGTAATTCTTTAATTCATTTCATTTCTTGAAAAAAATCTATTTCCGTGCCGACGCAAGCGCTACCATCGGCTACGGCCACTTTATCCGTACTCTGGCTTTGGCCGATATGCTGAAGGACGATTTTGATTGTACCTTCTTTACTTGCCATCCCACCTCATATCAGGTAAGTGAGATGGAGAAAGTGTGTCCTTTTGTCACCTTGCAAGAGGAAGCGCATTATGATGAGTTCCTTTCTAGTCTTCAAGGTGATGAAATTGTGGTGCTCGACAATTATTTCTTCACTACCGATTACCAGCGTGCCATCAAGCAAAAAGGGTGCCGCCTGGTGTGTGTGGATGATATGCACGACAAGCACTATGTGGCTGATGTTGTGATTAACCATGGTCAGACCAATCCTGCACTTTTCGACGTGGAATTTTACACCAGGCTCTGTTTGGGATTTGATTGGGCACTGTTGCGCAAGCCGTTCTTAGAGGCGGCAAAAAGGAAAAGTATTTCTTCAGATAGAATAGAGAAAGTGGCTGTATGTTTCGGAGGAAGTGACATTCATGATATAACTGGTTATTTTGTGAATCAGGTACTTCGACTCTGTACTGTGAACAGTATTACGGCAGTAGTAGGAGATGCTTACACTCCTCATTCATCGTGTGTGCAGGACAGTCGCCTTGTTTATCGTTCGCGCCTTACGGCACAAGAAATGGCAGACCTTTTCTGCGACTCCGATTTAGTGATTTGTTCTGCCAGTTCGGTTTGTATAGAAGCATTGGCATGTGGTGCTAAAGTTGCGGCGGGATGGTATGTAGACAATCAAAAGGAGTTTTATGATTTGCTCATTTCAAATGGTTGGATCATAGGGTTAGGGAATGTAAGGCAACCGTCTGTTGATTTGTGTAATGTGAGCTTTTTGCGATTAAGCAATACCAGTGTGAATAATTGTGTTCAGAGGCGTTATATTTCATTTTTCCGAAACTTAGCGGATAACTGCTATTTACGTGAAGTTCGTTCTATGGATAGGGATTTGCTTTATAAGTGGGTAAATGACCCCATAGTCAGGCAGAGCGCATTTAATACAGATGAGATTAATTATGAGGAGCATTGTAATTGGTTTACCAGATGTTTGCAAAAGGAAGATGTGAAGATTTATATTTTAATAGAGAACGGTATGCCAGTGGGACAAGTGAGGCTGAATATTGAAAAGGGTGAAGCTCTGATTGATTATTCCATTGCATCGGAATATCGGGGTAGAGGTTTAGGCTATGTCATTATAGAATTAATAAGTGAGAAAGTTAAATGCATGAAGAATGTTAATTCTTTGGTTGCTCATGTAAAGGCGGCAAATGTATCCTCCCAAAAGGTTTTTCTCAAAAACGGTTTTCTTGAGTGTAGAGACAGTTTGATTTCTGACGATATTTTGATATATAAGTTATTGATTAATGAGGATATTAATAACTAAACATTATTTTAGAGAGTAGAACTAGATGGAAAATATTTTAATCGTTTCTGAAAAGAGTTGGAATAAAGAGTTGGTTAGTTATCTCCAGTCAACAATGCCTCAATATGCTTTTTACTTAATATCTCAAAAAGAGGATTTCACAGTTGAACGGATTGGTTCAATATCACCGGTTAAAATATTTATTCCGCATTGGTCTTATATAATTCCTTCTGCTATTTTTGAACGATATGAATGTATCGTATTCCACATGACTGATTTACCCTATGGACGTGGGGGAAGCCCATTGCAAAATCTTATTGTTCGGGGACTGACGGCGACAAAACTTTCAGCTCTCCGTGTAGAAGTGGGATTAGATACCGGACCGGTCTATTTAAAAATGGATTTGTCTTTATCGGGAACTGCCGAAGAAATTTTTGTCAGGGTCAATAAGCTTGTTGGAAAGATGATAGTTGAAATTATTCAAAATAATCTGCAGCCGGTGCCACAAGAGGGAGACCCCGTTGTCTTTAAAAGACGAAAGCCTGAACAGAGCGATATGAGTGGACTGGAAAAATTGGAGGAGATTTTCGATTATATTCGTATGCTGGATGCTGATGGCTATCCTCATGCCTATATTGAAAAAGGAGAGTTCAGATATGAGTTTACACGTGCGTCCATCAAAGCGGATGGTAGTATTGTGGCTGACGTAAAAATAACAAAGAAGTAATCATGAATAAGACATTTATTATAGCCGAACTATCGGCAAATCATAATCATGATAAGCAGGTGGCTCTTGACACTATTCGTGCGGCAAAGCGGTGCGGTGCGGATGCCGTGAAGATACAGACCTATACGGCAGATACCATGACTATTGACAGTAACCAAGAATGGTTCAAAATTCATGGTACTATTTGGAATGGAGAAAATTTGTATCATTTGTATCAAAAGGCATATACTCCATGGGAATGGCATGAAGAAATTTTTCATGTGGCAAAAGAAGAGGGGTTAGTTTGTTTTTCTACCCCTTTTGACAAAAGTGCTGTTGACTTTCTGGAAACCTTGGATAATCCGATATATAAAATTGCCTCTTTCGAGATTACCGATATAGAATTGATAAAATATGCTGCATCTAAAGGTAAGCCTATGATTATTTCTACCGGTATTGCTACGGTGAATGATGTAGAGCTTGCCTTGCAGACATGTAGAAGTGTAGGAAATGAGCAGGTGACTTTATTGAAATGTACGTCTGCTTATCCGGCCCAGATTTCAGATGCCAATCTGTCTGTAATTGCAGATATGAGGAAACGTTTCCAAGTTCCGGTGGGATTATCTGACCATACGATGGGAACAACCGTTTCTGTGGCTTCCGTTGCTGTGGGGGCCACCGTGATAGAAAAGCATTTTATCATGGATCGTAAAATTGGAGGACCTGATGCCTCATTTTCGATGGAACCCGATGAGTTTGCTTTAATGGTGAAGCAGGTCAGGGAGGTTGAAGATGCTATAGGGCATGTGATTTATCCTACAGATACAACAATGATAAAAGGACGTGAGTTTTGTCGTTCTTTATTTGTTGTGAACAGTATGAAAGCCGGTGATGTTTTCACGGAAAATAATGTTCGTTCGATACGTCCGGGGAATGGGCTGGAGCCTAAATATTTAGACGAAGTATTAGGTAAAAAGGCTGCTCATGACATTGAAAGAGGTACTCCCTTGAGCTTTAATGATATATTAGAATAATTTTTTATGGCTATGTTTACCAATAAACGTATCATGGTTGTTGCCGCCCATCCCGATGATGAACTGCTGGGCCTAGGCGCTACCATGCACAAACTAGTCAAGACACAAGGAGTACAGACCCGGGTCATCATTATGGGAGAGGGGATTACTTCACGCTCAGATACCCGTGACACGGAACAGTGGAAGGAAGTCTTGGAAAGGCATCATCAGAATGTGGAGACGGCGCGGCAGTTGATAGGCTATCACAGCGTGCAGGCATATAATTTTTCCGACAATCGTTTTGACAGCCATGCACTGCTTGATATCGTAAAGGTAGTGGAGCATGAGAAGGAACAGTTTCGTCCGGACTTTATCTTTACCCACCATGGTGGCGACCTTAATATTGACCATCAGATGACTTTTCAAGCAGTGATGACTGCCACACGCCCTATGGAGGACGAACCGGTGAAGGCTATTTTTACATTCGAGACCCCATCAGCCAGTGAGTGGCAGGCTACTTGCGACCCACGCCATTTCACAGCCAATTTCTATATGGAGATTTCGGAGGATGATTTGAAAGCAAAATGTGCTGCCATGGCAGCCTATGAGTTTGAGAGCCGTGCTTTTCCGCATCCGCGCTCTTCGGAGGCATTGAAAGCCCTTGCCCGGTTTCGCGGCTATACCGTAGGCAAACACTTGGCCGAGGCATTTCAGATAGTGCGGATGATAGAATGAAGAAGGGAGCCTTTTAGAGCCCCCTATACTCCCTTTCCGCATCGAAACACGGACAAGCTTTCGTCGGATTCAAATCATGGTGCCCCACAATCAGCGCCCGTGGAAAGATACGCTTCAACTCACGTAGCAGTGCCAGTAACGAAGCCTTCTGTTCCAATGTACGGGTATCGGCAGGAAAACTTGCAGCGTCTAGTCCTCCTTCATAACAGATGCCGATAGAATGGCGGTTGTGATTGAGGCAATGCGCACCTATTTTTTCCAACGGGCGACCGCGGTGTATTTCGCCGTTGCGGGTCAGATAGAAATGATAGCCGATGTCACGGAAGCCGCGGTGGTGGATGTGGTCGCGGCGGCAATCCTCAAAGCCCAGGGCCACGCCTTGAGGCGTGGCTGAGCAATGAACAATGAGCAGGGTAATCGTACGCATGGCTATTTGCAAGCGCCCAGACCTAAAGCTCCCGCTATGGCGGTAGCTACGGTGATGATTACTTTGAGGACAATGCCCCATACGGATTTTGACTTTTTGTCTTCACTCATGATGACTGGTAATTGATAATTAGTAATTTGTAATTATTCTCATCCTAACGGATTCTCGCCCTGATTGCCGTCACTTCCTCCGGAACCGCCGTCGGAACCACTGCCATCGGGAGCTTTTCCGCCTACGGTGTACAGGGAAGATTCCTTCAGCTGTCCATCCAGGTTGATTTGGGCATTACTCAGTTCGCCGGTGGCACGGGCGCGGAGCTTCAGCCCCTTCACGTTGTTGGCCAGCGAGAAGTCGGCAGCGGATTGCGCCCCTTTCTTGCTGACGATTCCTACGGAGAAGATGGCAAGGTCATCCAGTTTCACGTTCTTGCCGTCCAGAATCAATTCTTTAGTGCAGGAAACCATGTCTGCCAGTACTCCCTTGATGACACCACTCGAATAGGGGGTGTTGTGATTGGACATGTGCTTGGCCAATTTTTCGATGTCGAAGGTTGCTTCGATTACGGGGCGTGCATACCAGAGGCCTTTCAGTGGGCTGTCTTCGCCCGTCACTTGATACTTTTTGTAACGAATCATACAATTAAAATTTAGAAGTTAAAGGATAAAAACATTTGCTGTGTTGAACTCAACGATGCAAAGATAAGGCTGTGGATACGGGCGTTTGTCGGTTTTTGCAGGTTCTCGTCTGTTTGGGTCTGTTTTAGTCGGTTATTTACGCTTGTAAGTTTGATAATGTCATGATTTATAGTTACTTTTGATGAAATATAAATCGTAACTGTCAACTATGGATTCTTTTGTCATACGTACATACGGGCGTACCGAATTGGCCCAAATCTATTGTCCCAATCTTTGTCCGGAGGCTGCCTTCCGCAAACTGAAACACTGGATAGACCTTTGTCCCGATTTGCGTGACGGACTTTCCGCTTTGGGCGGTTCTTCCCGTTCCCGCTCTTATACGCCTGCCCAAGTGCGGCTGATAGTGGCTGCACTTGGAGAGCCTTAAACCTGAGGTTGGATGGCGTAAAGGTCAGGCCGGGAATCGTAAAGGTGAGGTTGGTACACTTGGTACAGAGGTTCATCCATCCTTTCGCCTCACACACATACGCGTGCGTGAAGCGAAGTGAATGTCAGACTTTTGGTTTCCGGTAGTTTCCCTTGCCATCTACATTTTCTACCAGCCCGTGTTTCTGCATGCGTTTGAGCCAGGTGGAGGCGGTTTCCGATTTGATGCCCATCTCTCCGGCTTTCTGCAGGAAAGAGGCCCGTGTGAATTCTTCTTCCATGCTGTCTACCAGCGCATCCCGGTCGGCATTGCCGCGGCTTGTCACTTCGGTGTTGGGCAGGAAGGAGAGGATATGGGTGGTATGCCGGTAAAGGCTTTCGGCCAGTGAGAGTACGGCATGAAAGTCATCGGAAGCAATGAGGAGATCCCATCGGCTGACAATGTGGTCTTTCAGATTGTCTGTGGCTGTGTGAGGGTCGGGCGACACGTAAGGCGAGGCGGTGATTTCCCCTTGTTCCATTGCGCGGAGCATGGCCACTACTTCCATGATGCGGCAGATGTTGATGGCCAGACGTGCCACGCTGCTTGACATCTCGTTTCCGTTGGCCAGTCCGGAGCGTACGAAAAGCCGGGAGAAGAGTCGGTTGAATTCATCTTTCTGTCCGTCCGTAAGGTGAAGGGTGAATATTCCGTTCATGACAATGGTTTTCAGTTTGTCCTTCCATTCCATGCCCAGCGCCTTGAAGGTATCTTCAAGATCGCTGTCATTGCGGTCGAACTGGTTTTGCCAATGATGTATGGCAGGCATGTAGTAGAATACTTGGCGGGAAAAGAGCCCGTTCTCAGCAGTGGGAATCAGTGGTTTCACTTGTGAGGGGGTGCCTGACAGAAGTACGGAAAGATAAGTTTTCTTTACCTCTCGGTATTCGTGGTCGGTGCGGCGGTTGTAGGACAGTCGGTCGTGGTCGAAGGCTTTGCGCATGGTGTCGCTCCAGTGTCCGTATTCCGAACCGATGGCGGTGGAGATGGTGTCGGCTTCGCTTTCGCATATCAGTCCGGTACCGTCGGAGTCCATCAGGTTTTGCAGGATGCCGGTTCCGGTGTTGTTGCCCGAGATGAGGAACATCTTGTTGAGAGGCATTACGGGAGTCTCCGTTTTTCCACGTTCCTTGCCCAGTGTGTCGTATTTTGCTTTTTCGCGGCGGTAACATGCCATACTTTCGTCTACCTGCTCACGTATTTCATCGTGAATGGGCTCGGCAAGCAGGCGTACCAAGGAGAGCACTCCTTTGCCGGATGCAGGTAGGGCTACTACAAAGGTTTGCAGGCAGGGGGACATCATTTTTCCTCCGTAGGAACATCGGACGTGTTTTCCCATACTGGCACCCAATACGGTGATGGCACCCAGTAGCAGTACATCGTATTGGGCGAGGGAGGTTCCGCAGCTCATGATGCGATTCAGGGGATAAGGCCAGTGGAGGTGTTCGTCGAAAGTGGGTAATGGAGACAGTGGTTCAATGCCCGATGTGGACTCTTCCTCGCGTGCGCGTGTGTGTGAGGTAGAAGAGAGGGGTGAACTTTGTGTACCAAGTGTACCAATGGCGGGGGCGGCTTCATGCTGAATCTTCACGCCGCAAAGCTCGGCCAGATGAAAGGCGGTTCCCAGATGCACGTCGTTACGGCCGGTCTTCAGGGCATTGCTGAAGAGCTTGTCGGCTGCCCGTTGGTCGTACTTGGACGACAGGCTGCACAGACTTAAAAAATCATGCCGTCCTGCTTCTCCGCAGTCGGTGGCAATGGCAAATGCCAGTTGTATATACTCTTGATAGGTTGGAGCAATGTCTGCTCCTGCATTTCTGACTGCTTCGGCCAGAAGGTGCAATGAAGATAGTGGTTCCATCGGATTTGGTAATTTATAATTAGTAATTTGTAGTCGGTGATTTGCAATGACTCATAATTCGAAGTTCACAACTTTTCTGAGCAGTGCTTTCGGGTCATGGCAGAGGAAACAAGCACGTACGAGGTCTTTCCCCGAAGTGTCCACTCCTTTTCCGGGTTGTGTGTTTTCGGCGTCATACATGCAGTGGACGTAGTTCATGGCCCATTGTATTCCTTCTGCAGGATTCTGTCCGTGAAGACAGGGAACAAACGCTTTTACGCCCCGTCCGGTGGGACTGACGAATACCAGCGCAGGGCATAGATAGGGGTCATCGAATAGTTGTTGTCGTAAGTTTTCCGTTTCTTCTGCGGATTCAAGGTGGTCGATATCGACTACAACCAGGCCGGAGGATTCCGTGAGGCAGTCGCTTCGTCGTCGGGTGAATACGCCGCAGGGAGTGACGTAGGGTAGTGTCTGTTGTTTGAGGAATCGTGCGGTAGTTTCGTCTCCTTGTGCTGCGGCATTTCTTATGGCGAGTGTCAGTTCGGCAAGTCTTTGGTCGGAGGTGATAAGACGGTGTACTTCGTCAATGCTCATTGTCTTGAATGGGGTGAGTGTGGCACTTTTTACGGTTTTTCCGGTGTTTTCGTCTTTTTTCGGCGATATGGGCGGCATGAAAAGTGACATTTTGAATAGATTTTCCATTTTGTTGTTTTAAAGATTTTGTGCGAAGTTAGGGCTCTTTTCTCATTAAATATTTTCTGTATATGGAAAATATTTTAAATGTGAGAAACCTAAAATAACGTTTAATAACATGTACTTTTTTAATTCTGATAACATAATACAAGACGACGATGAATATAAACAGTGACCACCCTATACTGGGTGCTTTATTTGAGAAATGGCGTAAAGAGAAAGACTTGAATATTAATACTCTTGCCAAAGAAGCCCATATTTGTACAACTACGTATGGAAAAATAAAAAAGGGCTGGATGTGAGATTAAGTGCTTATCAGTCACTTTTTTATTACTACTCCATGGATTTGGAGGATGATGAAATCAGGCAGATGGTGAATGAGTGGCTGGAGGAATGGCTGAAGGTGAGAAAAAGGGAGTAATTTATGTTTCTAATCAGTATCTTAAAGAAAGCATTTGGTTTTGGTGTGATGCCCAAATTGGCTTCATTAGTAAACCTTTTGCTTTTGCCTTTAATAACTCCTTTTCTTACCCCTTTTGATTATGGCATTTGGGGAGTGATTACCTCTTATTCCGGACTATTTATTACTATAGCTCCTTTGGGACTTAATCTGTTTCTTACCAATAGTTATTATGAATATTCTAACCATTGGAGGGTATTATGGGGAAGAGTTATATGTTATTTCTATCTTTCAGGTATATTACTGAGTATTGTCTATATTTGTGTTATAATGGGAATGTTGTCAGAAGTTTGTATTCAAAAAAGGTTTCTGATTGCTATGATTAGTTGTGTACCTCTTCTTCTTTTTGGAAATACTGTGATTGCACAGCATCTCTATCCTTTGAAAGGAACTCCGAAGCCATTGGTTTATCGTACTTTGTTAGGTAGTATCTGTGGTATGACTGTCTCGTTTGTATCTATTTATTTTTTTAAGGCTGGCTATTGGGGCTTTCTTTTTGGTGTAGCTGTCACAGCTATTGTATCATTTACCTTATTTTGTCCCTTACTTTTCAAAAAAGAAGGCATAAAACCTATTATAGACCGAAAGTGGAAAAAATTAGTGGATATGTTGAAGTTGTCATGGCCGCTCATTCCTCATGCTCTTGGCTTTGTATTGCTCTCTTCTTCTTCGCGTATTATAATGAATCTCTATCAAGTATCCTTGGAAGATATTGGATTGTTTTCAAATGGATATATGATGGGCGATTATATTACTATTATTACCACTTCGTTAGTCGTTGCACTGGTTCCGCAGTTGCAAAAAACTTATCGGGATAAAAGGTTTGGTGATTATAGGAGTCTCTATTATTTTTGTCAATTTACAACCTTGACTGCCGTTTTTACAGTAGCTATTTGGATGCCGGATATTTATCGAGTCGTTATTCGTAACGAGAGTTTCCAATCATGCAGTGCCATTGCAAGTATTATATGTTTTGCCAATGTATTGTTACCTTTCTATAATTTTACTTCCAATGTGGCTTTCATAAAGAAAGACTCAAAGCAACTTTTATGGCTTATTTTTATGCCGGGAGCAGTGAATATTTTTCTTTCCATTATTTTGATTCCAATATTGGGGTATGTATCAGTGGTATATTCTACGTTGGTGTCTTATTGGACAATAGCTATTATTCCATTTTTTGTACCTTATTTTCATAAAAACACGAAGGTTTGGATGGGTAAATTGAATAGAATCATCGTTATCCTATTGATAGTGCTTTTAGCGGTAGTGGTGGCGCAATATTTGTCACAAACGTTGTGGTGGATTAAGATTATGGTAATGATTCCTATTGTTTTAGTCTATTTCTTTATGTTGAACAAATTTCAAATTAAAAAGATATTTCAATGAATGTAAGCGTTGTGTTACCATCTTTCAACAGAGCTCGTCTGTTGCCCATAACTATTCCTACTTATTTTCAGGAGGATGTGAGTGAAGTGATATTGGTTGATGATTGTTCTTCAGACAATACAGCTGAAGTGGTGAAGGAGTTGCAAACAAGATTTCCCACTTTACGTTATTTCCGTAATGAAGTAAACTCGAAGCAACCTTACACACAAAATGTTGCTATTAGCAAAGTTCAGTCAGAGTATATTTATTTTGGTGACGATGATTCGGTGCTTTATCCCGGTTCTATCCGTAACTTGCTGAATGTAATGAGAGAGAAAAATGCCGATATTGTGGGAGGAAGAGCATTGGCGCTTTTCTTTCCTGAACAAATCGATGAACTGGATGAGTTTTTGTCACATTATCGCAATCGAATCGCTACTGAGGCTAATCAGATTGTTGATTTATCCACTTTGTCCACAAACTTTACATATACAGTGAAAGAGCCGATTAGGGTCCCATTTTGTCATGCTTCTTGTCTTTGTAAGACCCAAGTAGCGCGCGAAATGCAGTTTGATGTGAAAATAGAAGGAAATGCCTATCGTGAAGAGACAGACTTTTTGATTCGGGCTACTTTGGCTGGATATACCATTTATTATACCAGTTCGGCCAACCAAATAAATCTGCCTTCAGCGATGTGTTCCGGAGGAGCACGCAGTAAGAATCATCGACATTGGGCTGAAAATGCCATTCGCAACAATGATTATTTCATTGACAAGAATTATGATAGTATGCAGAAAATGTTTAGTCTGCCTCGTACCAAAGATGAAATGAAAGCACTGTTTAGGGTGCAGATAAAAAAGCAGGTACGCCAAAAGCATATCATGGATTTTTTGGAAAGGATAGGATTGTTTAAAATAATCTATCACATAAAACATAAATTTGACTGATGAAAATATTGATTTTTGCAGGTGTTTCGCCCAATACATTTGTGTATATGATGGACGAGGCCGAGTTATATTACCGATTGGGGCATGAGGTTTATTTCGTGTATTGCGATCCGCAAGCGGAAATATGTTGGGAGAATATGAAACGCAACCCCATGAAGTGTAAATTGTGTAGTTGTTATACTACGCGTATGCGAAAGAAACTTTCCGAGGGTATACACCAAATCTCTTTATGTAGTGTTTTAACAGAGAAAATAAAGGTAGAGGCTAAAAACTTTCATCCTCAATACAAATCTTTGTCAGAGATAAAAGCACTTAAATATAATGGTGTATCAGTAGGTATGTCGAGTCTTTCCAACTATATCTCACACACACGCAACTGCAACCCTAAACTGGATGGTGTGTTCCGTGCCTATTTTGATGAGTTGTTACGTTCTACCGTTCGACGCACTTTAATGGTAGATAGAATCATTACTGATGTACAGCCTGATAAGGTGTTGTTGTTCAATGGCCGTGCTAATGATGCACGTCCCGAATGGGAGATAAGCCAATTGCACAATATTCCTTTCGTTTCGTGTGAATCAATCTGCGTGTTCCATCACAAATACCTTAAAAGATATTTTTGTGGGAATATTCCTCACAGCATTATTTTAAATACAGAGATGATTTATAATACTTGGAATCAGTCTGTGCTGTCTGAAGCTGAAAAAGAACATGTTGGAAATATGTTTTTCATACAAAGAAAGACGGGTACTTATGCGGGTGATAAAAATTACATAGCTAATCAGAACAAAGCAAAACTGCCCGACAATTGGGATGAAGGCTATCGAAATATCGTGATTTTCAATAGTTCGGAAGATGAATTTGCAGCAGTGGGTGATGAGTATGATAAAGCTAGGCTATTCCCAACACAGTTGGATGCGATTGTAAATATAGCCGAATTCTTAAAGAACAACCCCAAAGTGAGAGTTTATTTACGTATTCATCCCAATCTAACGAATGTGCCCTACAAGTATCATACAGACTTGCTGAAATTAGGCGAGAAATATCCTAACATGACTGTTATCCCGGGCGGAAGCAGTTTAAGTACTTATGCGCTGATAGATAGGGCAGACGTAGTAGTGGTGTGGGGCTCTACTACCGGTGCCGAAGCTGTATATCATGGTAAGCCGGTGATATTGTTGGGTGGAGCAGTATATCGCGAGCTGGGTATTACCTATAATCCCGAGAATGAAGAAGAGCTGCATCGTCTGCTGCTTCAATCCGTTCTCCCGCCCAAGGATAGAACCAATGCAATCAAGATGGGATTTTATTACTTGCAATATCTTTCACCGGCCTCTACGTTTTGGAAGTACAATTTTGAGACTTATAGATTTCATCTCGGCTCGTTTAAACATTCATGTTTGCTTTATGATAACCAAAAGCTATTGGGTTCCAGATTACTCTATTATTTGGTAACTAAAAGCTTCATTGGTGTTTATAGTAAATTGTTCAAGAAAAAGATTTTGAATTTACCTACTGCAGAAGCTTAACTGTATATATGGGTGCAAGTACAAGTCAGTCATTACCCTATGTACTTGTTGCTTTGTGTTTTATTGCTATTATTGCATGGAACACAAGGCAACGGTGCAGAGGTATTGATACCGACAATGTAGATACCTTTTTTGGGGGGATCATTTACTTCTTGTTTATTGGCCTTCGTCACGAGGTGGGATACGATTGGGAAGCATACGATGCATTTTTTCATGATTGTCATACAGATTTTGATAGTTTTGTAGCACGTTTGGAAAATTCAAATGCTGAGCCATTGTTCCAGTATTACATGTTTTTCGTAAAAAACAGTGTATGGGACAATCTTAGTTTTTTTATGACCCTATCCACCCTAATTGATTTGGTGGTGATATGTTGGTTGTTCCGGCGGTATTCGTCTTTTTTTATGCTTTCAATGCTTATATACTTTGCATTGTTTCTGGATTCGGTAAATGTGATGCGCAACATGAAGAGTATCTCGTTTTTCTACCTTTCCATTCCTTTCTTGATACAACGCAAGGCATTGCCTTATTTTATATTGAATCTGATAGGCTTTGGATTTCACACGAGTTCCATTGTCTATTTTCCACTCTATTTCATTCTTACAAAGAAGTATCATAAATACGTATATTGGGGTATCTTCTTAGTGGGAAACTTTATGGTTCTATCGCATATTAATCTTTTTTCCAATCTTTTGATTCAAGGTGCATCTATGATAGGGGGGCGTGTTTTGAGTAGTACGGAGGAGTATATGGTAAAGAGTATGTTCAATAATTATTCAGCCGTTTCTATCGGCTATCTGGAACGGATGTGCAGCGGAATATTGTTACTACTGTTTTATGATAAACTGAATGCTTTGGGGAAGAATATGACATTGTTCTACAATCTGTTTTTCTGTATGCTGTTTTGCAGGCTCTTTCTTGCGGAATTCGATACGCTACCCGTACGCTTCAGCTATTTGTTTATGTCATCTTATTGCATTCTCTATCCCGCAATCTACAAAGAACTGAATATGAGGTGGAAGATAGTTTTTCTGGCTGTTGTGTGTCTGTATGCTGTTATCAGAGTGTTCCAATTGGGACAAGATGAACACTATCTATATCACAATGTATTGTTTGGCTGATTATGAGTAAAAAGATATTGTGTGTCAGTTTGGGATATGAAGGGGGATGCGTGTACTATGCCAACCAACTGCTCAACCACTTTCCTACTGATAAAATAGATGTATGGATAGCTGCTTCAACCGAAGAACCCTTTTGCGGAAAAGCGAAGAAGATAAAAGTCTATAAGGGATTAATAGGACAGCTTTGGTCGTGGACTTTCTTTCTGCCTTATTATTTATTGCTTCTTCTGCTAAAGATTTGGCGGGGCAGATATGATAGGGTGTTGGTGTTTGGACCTCACAATTGGGATACAGTCTTTGTGTCTCTATGTAAGTGGTGCAAGGTACCCACTTTTTTAGTTATACATGATGGAGTGATGCATGTAGGCGAGACTTCGGTAATTCATCAAAAGATGATGGATGTGGCAATGAAGAATGCTGCTCATTGGGTGTTCTTGTCTGAGTTTGTGCGCCAAAGGGTGGAAGTACATATAGGCGTGCAAAAACCTTCCATTATTATACCTCACGGAGTAATTGTTTATGGTGATAATAAAACCAAAATTGAAGTATTGCCCAAGAGATATAACTTATTGATGATAGGTCGAATCAATTATTATAAAGGTGTTGATTTGTTGGCAGACGCATTACCTTTGATAGACTACGACAGAATAGGAACAATCACTTTGGCGGGAAAATTTGATGAATGTATCTCTACTTTAAAATTTGATAACAACTTGTATGTAAGGATAGTCAATAAATACTTGACGAATGACGAGTTTGATAAGTTTGTGAATGAGAATCACTTACTGCTGATGCCTTATTTAGAAGCATCGCAAAGCGGCGTTGCTGCTGTTTCATTGGGATATAACATTCCTGCAATCGCAACGCAGGTGGGAGGAATTCCCGAACAGTTACCTGCCGATACGGCTTACTTTCTGGAAAAGGCTTCGCCTGAAGCTTTGGCTGAAGCAATTAATGCAGCCACTGCCAATGCCGAAGAATATCTTTATAAAAAACAACATTTACAATCTTTGGCAGATGGTTTGCAATGGGAGCACTTGGCTGAAGTGTTGTATCAATACGTATCCAACAAATAATTTAAATGAAAATTGCATTACAACTTTTGAACACATTGAAGCGGGGAGGGGCTGAAAATGTGGCACTTAACTATGCTTCTGCCTTGAGCGAAATGGGCGTGTCTTCTTGCTTTATAGCCAAAAGCCACAGTGCTGAATATGAGGCGATGATTCGCAATCAGAACCATGACATAGAGAATAGGCTTACCGGTGACTTGATAGCCGGGGCTGACTACATATTTATTCATAGTAATATAAATCTTCTGCGGCTGATAAAGTACAAAATTGCAGCTAAGCTAAAAGGTAAAAAAGTAATTTACTTGCAGCACCTCTTCTTCTGTGAACGGAAGTTTTTTATTCTCTCGCTTCTCATTAATTGGATATGCACAGATTTCTTTTTGATAACTCCTCGTACAGAACAGTTGGTAAAGAAATATATCCGCATACCCGTTCATACTTTTATAAACTTTTATATTCAAAGATATGAGAAAAAAGATTATTCTACTATTCGTCAAACGGTAAGAGAGGAACTGCATATTGCCGATGATGATTTGATTATTATGTTTTCTGCTATCTTCAAGCCAGGCAAGGGATTGGCAGATTGCTTGAAAATGGCTTCGCTGATGAGCAATGAGCCCAACGTGAAATTCTTGATTGCAGGCGAGGGAGAAGAACAATACTTGATAGATGAATATAGGGGCAACAACATTATTGCTGTGGGATGTGTAAATGATGTAGAACGTTATTTAATATCTTCAGATATTTATTTATTTTCTTCCTTTCTTCAAGAAATGTTGCCTATGGCTTTGGTGGAGGCAATAAATGCCGACTTGTCCATATTGGCATACGACACCATAATCAATCGCTTTTTATTATCAAATAGTACTTTTGAGAGCTTAGACGATATGATAAAAGCTGTTGAAGAACGGAGGGTGCCACGCGGATTTAAGCATTATGATAAAGCCTATGCATTGGGGCAATTTCGAAATATACTAAAACTGTCTTGAACTTATGTTTAGCAAGCAAAATGCGGATGAATTGCAAAGTAGGGTTATAGCTTTTTTGCGTTTTCCTCTCATAGTGGGAGTTGTGTTTATTCATAACTATAGACCTTCTATTATTGTAGGCAATGAGGTAATGGGGAGTGAAACACACATGCCTACCTATTCTTTTATAGGTCAATTGTTCTCACAATATATAGGTTGGATTTCTGTGCCTTTGTTTTTCTTCTTTTCAGGTTTTCTCTTCTTCTACAAAGCTGATTATTCTCTGCAAACATACATTTACAAGATAAAACGTAGAATAAGTACTTTGCTGATACCTTATTTATTTTGGAATGCCTCTTTTTTGATTTGTTTTTTTGCGGTATCTCACCTTCCTCTAACGAGACAATGGTTTCAATTTCCTAATAATGCCGGGCTGGATTATTATTTGTCTTCGTTTTGGGGAATACTTGATGATAAGAAGACGATGACATATCCTATAGCTTATCAATTTTGGTTCATAAGAGATTTAATGGTACTGTCTTTATTCTCTCCAGTTCTTTATTGTCTGCTTAGCCGTTTTAAAGGTCTTCTTATTTGGCTTATTGCTGTATTCTGGCTTTGCGGCTATTCATTGCCCTATATCGGTATAAGAGGTTTAAGCACAGAAGCTTTATTCTTTTTCTCATTAGGTGCAGTCTTTAGTATCTACAAGCGTAACTTTGTAAATATAGTTAGAATATATGGATATTATCCATATATTTTCTACTTACTAATGGTGGCTGTTCATTATGCTTTTATGGTCCAAGGACATGATGTTCAATGGCTATTTAAATTAATAAAAATAGCAGGCATTCTTAGTACTCTTAATTTGTCTGCTGCAATAGTGGCTAAGCATAATTTTAGAAGCACAACTTTTTTAGCTTCTGCCAGCTTTTTTGTTTTTGCAATACACGATCCTTGGTTGTTATCGAACATTCGCAAGTTGTTGTATGTCACTTTGCATCCGGCAAGTGACTTCGCAATGGTTGTTGTCTATTTCTTTAATATTTTGTTGACAGTTACGATTGCATTGGCTCTTTACTATTGCTTGAAAAAGATTTCTCCCAAGTTTACTGCAATTATTACTGGAGGAAGGTAAAGGGAATCCTAAGTTACGGCAACAATTCGAAATAAGCTTAAGGGAATTTTAATTCAAAACCAATATACGAAAGATGGCGAAGATAACTCACATTTTTAAAACATTCTATCCGGATGAACCGGACGGTGGTATCCAAGAAGTGATTCATCAACTTGGTCTGATGTCGATGAAGCATGGATATGAAGTGGAAGTAATATCCCTTTCAAAAAAGCCGGGAGTCTGTGACTATGATGGAATAAAGTGCATTTCTTATAAGACGAATATCCGTCTTTCTTCAATGCCTATGAGTGTCGGTTTGATGAAGAATTTTTCAAGGATAATAAAGAATACAGATATTATACATCTGCATTATCCTTACCCTTTTGCGGAACTTCTTACGCTGTTTCATAAAACGAGTAAGCCTATCGTGATAACTTTTCATGCACCTATAGAAGGGCGGGGAGTGCTGATGAATGGTTATGCACCTTTTGTGAAAAGGTTATTTAAAAAAGCGAGTGTCATTGTGCCCACCAGTCCTAATCTGGCTTCGACCGAGTCTATCTTAAATGTCTGCAAGGATAAAATTCATCCGATAGGATTATGGGTTTCAGACGAGAGATTTAATGAGCATCATCCGGTTGAAGAAGAGTTTGCCCGGCAAGTGAATGAATATGGGCAGTTTGCCTTGTTCGTGGGAGTGCTTCGTACATACAAAGGGCTACATTATTTGCTTGATGCAGCTAAAAAGGTAAACAAAAATATCCTGATTGCAGGTCGTGGCCCTCTTTTTAAGGAACTCAACCGGAGAATTAGAGATGAGGACATCAATAATGTTCATTTGTTGGGCTATCAATCTAATGAGCATGTTGCGTATTTATTCAAGAAATGTTCGTTCGTAGTGCTGCCTTCCATTACTCGTGGCGAGTGCTTTGGAGTGGTTCTTCTGGAAGCGTGTCATTATGGGAAAGCGATGATTTCAACGGAACTGGGGACAGGCACCAGTTGGGTGAATACAAATGAGACTGGGTTTGTTATCGCACCGCGAGATGCTGATGTCTTAGCTGAAAAAATGAATTATCTGTTTGACAATTCGGAACAAAGCAGAATATTGGGAGCACATGCGCAAAAACGTGCCAATGAACTATTCAGTGCAAATTCTTGTGGGGGAGCTTATTTGGAGATCTATGATAAACTATTGAAATAGTAGCTACTATCAGTGGAAGTTACACTTAAAAGTACAAATAGGTGGGAGATAATTAGAACTTTTTAGAATCATTGGTATCATTGTAGGAGGAAGATTGGAACAATGAATAAAATTAAGCCATATAAAGAACAATATTCAATAATGAAGAAAGCTACCGAACCTATGGTTACTTACACGAACAATAGAAAGAGTTCAAATGTCATTGCGGATGCGCGTGATGATATACGATGTGTTATTTTCAGTGAGGAGTTTTAAATAGACCTCAACCTCGTATATATAAAGGTCTTGTTTGAATGAAAGTCGTGTTTATTTCCGAAATAGAGGAGGATTTGTATTAGCTTATAAAGGTGCTTGTTGAGAAGGAATGCTTGGGTGCTTATCCTTCTACAATTTTGTAAGCAGTCAAAAAATGGCTATTGATTGCAACCTCTATCTTCGCTGCGAACAAAAATTTTAGAATTTATGTATAGCAGTGAAGATCTTGAAAGGTTTTACTTTCAATACCAGACCGAGGCTTTGCCTCATGGAGAATCTCTCCAATCGTTTTGCGTTAAGAACAAAGTTCCTTATAACATCTTTCAGAAATGGTACAAGGATACCCGTAAAAAAGTAGTTGAAGTCCAGGTTGATGGTGCTCCTGCAATTGGTCATGAGGAAAAATCCAGGGCTAGTGATCAACCTCAACCGGTATCACCAAGCAGAAATGATCACCCGGTTCGTATTTGGGTTGGGATTCGTATCAGCAATGGCTTGCATTTGTCCCAAAAGAATTTAAGCTACCAGGATTTGGTTCGTATGGTAGAGCAGTTGGAGGGGTTATGTTGAGTGTTACCGGTCTGAATCATTTTTATTATGTCCGTGATTTTACCGATATGCGTTGTAAACACAGCCGTGTGTTGTCTGTCATTCGTGAACGGCTTCACCGTGAGCCCAATGATGGAGACGTCTTTATAGTCATGTCTCGAAATCGCAGGATAGTCCGTATGTTTTCATTTGATAATCGTTCATATAGTCTGTTCGAAAAGAAGTTTGTAGCAGGCTATCAGTTCATGAAAGTAGAGCGGAACGGGGCAGATACTGTTTATCGGATTGACTGGAAGGACGTGGTTTTGATTCTTGAGAATCCTATAGTTAAAACATTAAAAATCAGATAATTAATCTATTTGTCCACTTGCGTTTTTGCGATTATTTTATTACCTTTAATGCTGTAAATCAAAGGTTTAAGTATGATCGATCTGCAAGATATAATTACAACAAAACGAGAGTTGTTGAGTAGGGCAACCTGCTCACTCAGCCCTATAAATTATAGTGCAGGTATGGCAGAGGATCAGAAAGAGCGGTACATACAATACCTTTCCGAACAGAATCAGGATCTTCGGTTGACAAGTGATGCCATGAAGCTTGTTTTGGAGGATTTTATGGCTCAGATGAAGGATCTGAAGGATCAGGTGTCCTCTATGGAATCGAAACATGCTGACCTTGAGAATCGGTTGTCAGAAGAGCATAAACTTCGCAAATCGGCTGAACGTAAGATTAAATCACTTCAGGAAAGACTTGATTATGCCCATCAGGAACGTTTTGGTGATCGACGTCAAAAGATCAAATCTAAAGCTAAGACGGGTGATTCAGACCGGAACAAGGAGAAGGATGATTATGATGGAACCGATGATACGCTTCGCACGGATTCGGTTGGTCATGTCCAATCACCGGAGGTTAAAGAGCCTTCCGGGAAAGGCCGTGATTTGTCCAATCGTCCTGACGGTTATAAAACGACGGGAGTATCCGGAGAAGTAATAGAGCATCCTTCTGACTTGACAAAGGTTCCCGGTCGCATCATTGAAAGGAGAATGGTACGGGTGTTCAGTTTCCGTACTTTCCTTACGGAAGAATGTTTTGAGATGGTTCATTATGCAGAGCCTGGTAAAAAGCCGAGGTGGGGTTATTTCCCTTCTGAAGGCCATCCGGAGGTGGTGACCAGATTCGAGGGTACTAAAGCTACTCCTGAATTTCTGCAGGCTATCGCCTATGAAGTTTATGTGAAGAATGTGACTTTCGGTCTTCTTCACCAATGGCTGACAGATATGGGCATGACCGTTTCTAAAAACACATTGCGCAACTGGCTTAAGAAAGGCAAGAAATACCTGGATGAATTGGTCTGTGTATTGAAGTCCATAGCTTTGGAAAAAGACTCGATAGTGAACTGCGATGAGACCTGGTGTAAGGTGCGTAAATATGATCACTATAAGAAGTGCTATATTTGGGTTCTGGTCAACAAGGCTCGGAAAACAGCCATTTTCTTCTATGAGAATGGCTCGCGCGGTCGTGAGGTACTTACAGACTTTTTGGGTGATGCAGAATTGAAGAGTATCATGTCCGACGGATACAATGCTTATGTGTTTATCGGCAATGATCTGAAATCAGCCCGTTTTAAAGATACTGTACACCAAGTTTGTATGTCTCATGCCAAAAACAAGTTTGTCAAGGCTTCCAATCAGGGTGGTGAACCGACTGCAGAACGCTTTTCCGAAATTTTAAAGGAGTTCTTTATGAGGGAGCGTAAATACGATGATGCCGGATTAACTCCAAAAGAAAGGTTTCGGGAAAGGCAAAGTCTGGAAACGAAGGAACTCCTGATAGAATTGCGCAGTCAGTTGGACAGTGAACTGTCAAAGGATTCAGAATTTAGAAGTCAGTATTATAGGGAAGCTCTCAATTATCTGAACCGGTTCTGGAAAGAGATTTTTGCCTACTTGGATGATGGTGAATTACCTATAGACAACAATCTGGCAGAGCGAACCATTCGAAAGCTGACTACCCAACGTAATAATTCACTTCATTATGGTAGTGATGCCGGTGCTGGGATGGCTGCAACATATCATAGTGTGATTGGAACGGTAAAGCTTCATGGCAGTTCTGTCTGGAACTTCATCGGAACTTTTTTCAAAAATATCTTTAACGGATGCAGGGATTATGTTAACATGGTTCCTGACAAAATCACTTTGGCTACCAGCCAATGTTAAATTCAAGACTAATTAATTAACAAAACTCGGTTTAGGGCACTGAAAAGTGCCCTTTCGAAGGGGGATGCCCTAAATTGAGTGCTTACATTACATCGTAACTTTCTTGATTTGAAGGTTATTCTTTATGGGAGCGAGGCACGTGGTGATGTACGTTCGGATAGCGACATTGATTTGTTGTTATTAGTTGACATGGGGAAGGAATTTTGTTATGACTCCGGAACAGCATTTTGATATTACTTTTCTTTTGAGTTAATTTTTTCTATTTAATTTTCATGAAACTTTTATTTACAGGGGCCTCCGGGTTCTTGGGTAACAACGTGCATCCTCTTTTGGAAGCTATATATGAGGTTACTACTGTAGGTCTGTTGCCACAGGATGACTATACCGTGAACATGGCACAGGAGATACCGGAGCTGCGTGAACGGTATGATATCGTTCTTCATGCAGCTGGAAAAGCACATGTGACACCCAAGACGAAAGCAGAGAAACAAGCTTTTTTTGATGTAAATCTGCAAGGTACAAAGAATCTTTGTGCAGCATTGGAAAGAAGAGGGGTTCCCCGAGCTTTTATCTTTATTTCTACAGTAGCCGTATATGGTTGCGAGTATGGAGAAGAGATAACAGAAGAGTATCCTTTGGGTGGGAAAACTCCGTATGCCATGAGCAAACGTCTGGCCGAAGAGTTTTTGCATAAATGGTGCTACAAACACAACGTTATTTTGGGTATTATTCGTCCTTCCTTAATTGCTGGGTGTAATCCTCCGGGAAATTTAGGAGCGATGATTCAAGGCATACGCAATGGAAGATATTTAGGTATTGCCGGAAGTCGTGCGCGGAAGAGTGTGTTGATGGTACAGGATATAGCAAGTCTGGTTCCTTTGTTGGCAGAAAAAGGAGGTGTCTATAATGTATGTGATAGTTACCATCCTTCTTTCAGAGAGTTGGAAGCGGTTATTTGCAAACAGCTGAATAAAAAAATACCATTCTCAATACCTTATTGGGCAGCTAAATGTATGGCTTTGGTAGGAGATTGCTTAGGAAAGAAAGCGCCTATCAATTCTTTGAAACTGAAGAAAATCACAGAATCGCTTACTTTCAGTAACGAAAAGGCGATGCGTGAATTGGGATGGAAGCCGACCCGTGTATTGGAAAACTTCAAGATAGAATGAATGTATATTTAGATGTCATATTGATAGGGCTGGGTATTGTATCTTTGGGATTTACATGTATTTAGCTTTGGTTTTACTGGATAATCAAAAACGGATGATGTATTATTGGATGGTCTTGGTTCTGCTGTTTTTAGCAGAACTTTTTTATTTTAGAATAGCTGATAAGTGCAATATCATCGACAAGCCCAATGAGCGGAGTTCCCATACGAAAGTGACTTTACGCGGTGGTGGGATTATTTTCTATTTCGGGGCGTTTGCCTATTTCCTGACGAGTGGCTTTGAATATCCCTGGTTCCTGCTTGCCTTGACACTGGTGACGTTCATCAGCTTCGTGGACGATATAAAATCCACCGGACAGATGACAAGACTGTTTTTTCATTTCTCTGCTATGGCTATGATGTTTTATCAGTGGGGGCTGTTCTCCTTGTCCTGGTGGTGGATAGTCATAGCCTTGATAGTCTGTACGGGCATCATCAATGCCTACAATTTTATGGATGGGATTAATGGGATAACGGGAGGTTATTCTCTGGTTATTCTTGCTGCGTTGGCCTATATCAATAAGGAGGTGGTTACTTTTGTAGAAGCGGATTTCATCTATACCGTTATCTGTTCCGTTCTAGTCTTCTGCTTCTTCAATTTCCGCAAGCGTGCCAAATGCTTTGCCGGTGATGTGGGTTCGGTGAGCATTGCCTTCATCCTTCTTTTTTTGATAGGAAGACTTATCATTGGAACGGGTGATTTCAGCTGGATAGTTCTTTTGTCCGTTTATGGGGTAGACAGTGTATTGACTATCATTCACCGCCTGATGCTTCATGAGAATATCGGGCTACCGCATCGCAAGCATCTGTATCAGATTATGGCGAATGAGCTGAAGATTCCCCATATAATGGTTTCTTCTATTTACATGGCAGTGCAGGCAATCATCATCGTAGGATATATAATGTGTTTAGGTTACAGTTATTGGTATTTGGCAGGTATAATTCTTTTGCTTTGTTTTCTTTATATCTGTTTTATGAAGAAGTATTTCGGATTGCACCAGTCTACGTGAGTAATGCTGAAATGATGATTAGTAAAATAATGAAAGGCGATGGAGACTAAAATCTCCATCGCCTTTCGTCTTATTTTTGAAATATAAATCGTACCTTTGTCATACACCAATCAGGTTATAATAATAACATGGAACAGATACGTAAGCTGCCGATAGGCATACAGACTTTTGATAAACTACGTGAAGGCGGTTTTCTTTATGTAGATAAAACTGCTATGATTTATCAAATAGCATCTACTTCTACTCCTTATTTCCTAAGCCGTCCCCGTCGGTTTGGCAAGAGTCTGCTCATTTCCACTTTCGAAGCTTACTTTCAAGGACGCAAAGACTTGTTTCAGGGCTTGGCCATCGAACAGTTGGAAACGAAGTGGGAACAGTATCCTGTTCTACATCTTGACTTGAATGCCCGGAAATATGAAACTGCTGCTGACCTGACGGCTATGCTTAATCAATATCTGGAGAAATGGGAGCTGCTCTATGGTCAGGAGAAGGAAGACCGTAGTCCGGAGGAGCGTTTTGCTTACGTGATAGAGCGGGCATGCACGCTGACGGGAAAGCAGGTGGTTGTGCTGATTGATGAGTATGACAAGCCATTGCTTCAGGCGGTCTTGGACGAGAACTTGCTGGATGAGTATCGGAAAATATTGAAAGCGTTCTACGGTGTCTTGAAGAGCGCTGACCGTTATCTTCGTTTTGTTTTCCTGACCGGAGTGACCAAGTTTGCGCAAGTAAGTGTATTCAGTGACTTGAACCAGCTGAATGATATCAGCATGAAGTCTCCTTACGCTGCTTTGTGTGGTATTACCAAAGAGGAGTTGGTGAAAACCTTTCTGCCGGAACTTGAGAGACTGGCTAAACGAAGAGGGATATCTTTACAAGAAGTGATTGATTTGATGGAACGTCAATATGATGGTTACCATTTTCATCCGGAAGGTGTAGGAATGTTCAATCCGTTCAGTGTATTGAATGCTTTTGATGCAGAAGAGATGGGGTACTATTGGTTTCAGACCGGCACACCTACTTACTTGGTTGACTTGCTGAAGCAGAGTGATTACGATATACGTCTATTGATAGATGGAGTGGAAGTGCTGGCTTCCGCTTTCTCTGAATATCGTGCGGAAACAAATAATCCTCTTCCGATGATTTATCAAAGTGGTTATTTGACCATAAAAGGGTATGATGATGATGTGAAGCTATACACTTTAGGCTTTCCAAATGATGAGGTTCGTTACGGCTTTCTGAATTTTTTGGTACCCTATTATACCAATGTATCCAATGATGAGACTGGTTTCCACATCGCTAAATTCATGCGTGAATTGAAGAGTGGAGATGTGGAGGCGTTTATGGAGCGTCTTAAGATATTCTTCTCCGGTATTCCGTACGAGTTGAGTGATGATACGGAACGTCATTATCAGGTTATTTTTCATGTAGTGTTTACTTTGCTGGGACAGTTCATCCGGTCCGAGGTTCGCAGCAGCCGCGGCCGTGCGGACGCAGTAGTTCATACCCCTACCGCTATTTATGTTTTTGAGTTCAAACTGGACGGTACGGCCGACGCAGCTCTGAAGCAAATAGATGAGAAAGGTTATCTGATTCCTTATACCTTGGATGGCAGGAAATTAGTGAAAGTAGGTGTGAACTTCAGTAAAGAAACACGGAATATTGATGAATATATTGTCGTGGAGGAATAGGAACGAACAATCCTATATACGGAAAAGGCGATGGAGAATCAAATCTTCATCGCCTTTTCCATATTATAGTATTTCATTTTATTTCTTCATCCTCAGCACCCGTATTCCCGTCCACTTATTATTGTCTTTCAGCATTTGGGACAAGGGGACTTTGGAGACGACCACTTTCTTGTCGGTAGAGGAAGCGTGTACCAGCAGGAGTTTGCTATCCGCATAGAAAGCGATTCCCATGTGGGCTACGTCCAGCCCCGGAGTGTTGGTGGTGATGGCTATGATATCGCCGTCTTTAATCCACGGGAGACCATCGGCGGGAAGTTTGGCTTTGGGAAGATAGTGAATTTCCTTGCCGGACAAGGATTGTTCAATCTTCTTCATTTTGGCTATGTTCTCCGGAGAATTTGCCAGCTGCTTGTAGAGTTGGGGGTGGGAAGACATGTAGGAGATGGACAACCGTTCGGTGTCGGGACTCATGGCGCCCGTTACATCTTGAAGGAAGCCGTTGCGTACGCCATTGTTTATCCAGTCGGCAATATAATGCAGGCGGGAAGTGTACCCGTCGATTTTACCGTCACGGTAACGGATTTTTTGCAGGTTATCGGCGAAAGCGCTTTCCGAGATGTCTCCGTCGGCCAATTTGGGGGTGAGTGTCTCTGCCAGTACATATTCCACCAGCGTGGTACAGTCTACTTCATCGCAGTTGATGACGAGTTCTTCGGGACCATCAGCCTCCAGCGTATGGGCTACGTATGGCACATCCAGATACTTTATTCCATTGCTCAACATATCTTTCCCTCCCTGGGCAGAAACGGAAGTTACCATGGCTGCGGCGCAGAGGGCGCTGAACATAAATTTAGTCATTGTTTTCATTTTTCTTTCTTTTGATTATTATTGTTCTTGAACGTAAAAAGGATGCAGCAAATTTACTACATCCTTTTTATAAAAGCTTAATCCGGAGGGATTAAATTCAATATTGCCGGATTAAATATTTATAATCCTCCTTTTTATCGAACGGAACAAGGGAGAAACCGTATTCAATGGCGTTCTCTTTGCCCGGACGAATCAGATAGGGCTCATGGGCGGTTGCGCCCCAACTGTCGTCTCCACCGACACCCATCATGCGGTAATCAATGAACAAATCGACCATCTTTTCCGGCAGAGGGTCGGTGAGGTGGCGGTGATGGGTCTTTTCGGTACGCGGAGCGCTGTTGTCAATCGTATCGCCGCTGTCCATACTTTCCAGGGGATAGTTGGAGGTGTTCAGCTCAAAGGTGCGGTCGGCGATGAGCAGCAAACCACGTTGCGTCTTATCGGTAAGGGCGCACCAATAGATGTCCGTGCGATGGTTGTTCTCCTGTGGGCGGACATACGGCTCGTACATATCCTTGACCGGGATGGCGTACTCTCCGATGAACTGGGAGGTACGGCGGTCTCGGTAATTCTCTTTCGGACCGCGACCGTAGTAGGTCAAGTCTGTAAAGCTTTCCGGCAACTGCATCCGCAGGCCCACACGCGGTATCATCGGAGCTTGGTCTCCTTCGGCCACGAACCGGTTGTCTACCTTGATGACTCCGCTGGCATATATCTTATAGGTGATGTCCCAACGGGCATCTGTCTGTGGAAAACGGTAGGTCACCTTTATTGTCGTGGCATTGCTGCCCGGAGTCACTTGGAAACTTTCGGCTTTTGGTTCTTGATAGCTTGCCTCTTTCCAGGCTTTGAGGCGGACGGGGAGGTTGGCTCCATAATCATTGTCCGTCGGTGCACGCCAGAAGAATGGGCGGGGACCTTGACCGTTCAGTATGTACTCGTGCTTCTTGTATAAATAGGAGGTGAGCAGACCGCTTTGCTTGTCGAAGGTGGCTTTGAAGTCGGGACCGGAGAACGCCACCAAATTTCCCTCTTCCTTAGAAGTGGCGGGCTGCTGTGCCGTAGCCTCTTTCTTGTAGAAAGTATGGACGTAGGTCTGTTCGCGTGCGATGACCGTGCCGGCCGGGAGGAAAGGCTCTGCCGTCTTGATGGCTGCATAGAACTCGATACGCACATCTCCCGTTGTCTGTTTCTCTTTGGGTATGCCGTTCAGGAAGCCGGTGGTTACCGTCTTGCCCGGTGCGGCATGGATATTTTCAATCTTGCCACGGTAGACTTCCTTTCCGTGGTCGCGGATGATGTAGTAGAAGTCGTACTTGTCGAGATTGGTGAAGGAGAAATCATTGCGGATTTTCACGGTGGAAGTCTGCTTGTCGAAATCAAGGAACTTGATGTTCTGGTATACTTTTCCCATCTCTTCTGTCTGCGGCTTGACACTGCGGTCGGGGTATACCACGCCGTTGATGCAGAAATTGCCGTCGGAGGGCGTGCCGTTCTCGCCATAATCGCCGCCATAGGTCCAGTATTTACGGCCGTCGTCTGTTTGGGCGGCAAAGCCCTGGTCTACCCAGTCCCAGATACAGCCGCCCTGGAGGATGGGATATTTTTCGATGATGTCCCAATACTCCTGGAAGTTGCCGAGGCTGTTGCCCATGGCATGGGCATACTCGCAAAGAATGAGGGGACGCGTCATCTCCTTGTTCCGGGCATACTTCTCCAGATAGGAAGGGGAAGCGTACATCGGGCAGTAGATGTCCGTATTCCATTCCAACAGTGCGCGTTCATACTGGATGGGACGGCTGTCGAGCGTCTTCAAGGTGTTGTAGGTAACGTAGAAATTCAATCCGTTCCCGGCTTCGTTGCCCAGCGACCAGATGATGACTGACGGATGGTTCTTGTCCCGTTCGTACATATTCATGGTACGGTCGAGGTGGGCATTCATGAAGAGCGGATTGTTTCCCAGCGTGCCGCCTACACGCAGGTCGTAACCCATGCCGTGGCTTTCGATATTGGCTTCGTCGATGACGTAGATACCATATTCGTCACAGAGTTCGTAGAAACGTTCCTGCTGGGGATAGTGACAGGTGCGGACGGTATTGACATTGTATCTCTTCCAAAGCTCGAAATCTTTCTTCATCAGTTCTTCGGAGACATAGTGACCGGTATTCTCGTTGTGTTCGTGATAGTTCACGCCTTTCACGAGGATAGGTTGTCCGTTTACCAACAGTTGCTTGTCCTTGATTTCCACTGTACGGAAACCTACTTTGCAGCTTGTCGCTTCAATCACATCTCCGTTCGGGCGCTTCAAGCTGACGACGAGGGTATAGAGGTTGGGCGTTTCGGCTGTCCATTGCAGGGGTTCCTGGATGGTCTTCTTGGTGAATTCCACTTCCGTTTGGTCACCGCTGACCTGGGTAGAGGACTGGGCTATCTGCTGGTCGTTCTTGTCCAGCAGGCGGTAACCAACGACAAATGGGGAATTTTGTCCGCTTTCATTGGTAAACTGCACCTTTACCTTGAGGATACCGTTCCGGTAGTTCTCATCCAAAGGAGACTCCACCTTGAAGTCTGTGAGATGGATTTGAGGCTGGGCATATAAGTAAATGTCCCGTTCGATACCACTGATGCGCCAGAAGTCCTGGCATTCCAGATAGTTGGCATCGGAAAAGCGGTGTATCTGAATGGCAATGACATTCTTCCCTTTCTTGGCAATGGCGCTGACGTTGAAACGCGCCGGAGTCTTTGCATCTTTACTCATGCCTACAAACTTGCCGTTAAGGTAGTAGAAGGCTGCCCCGCGTACACCGTCGGCACTCAGGAAAATCTCCTTATCGTCCCAGTCTCCCGGAAGAGTGAACTCGCGGCGGTAGGTGCCGGTGGGATTCCATTCTTGGGGAACGTACGGAGGGTTGGGCTTGTCCCAATAAGGAGGATAGCCCGAAGAACAGAACTCATAGGGATGGTTCACGTAGATGGGCGTGCCGAATCCTTGCAACTCCCAGTTTCCGGGTACATTGATGTCCGGCCAGCGGCTGGCGTCCACACGGTCCATCATGAAGTCCGTGGGGCGGTCGGCGAAGGTTTCCACATAATGGAATTTCCATTTCCCGTTAAGGGACAAGCGGAAGGTTCCGTTCTTGCGGTCATTGATGACGGCATCAGCCTCCGTGACGTAGGAGGTGAACGTGCTGCGGGCAGGCTCCCGGTTGATGCTTGTCAGCTTGGGGTTGGTAATCTCTTCGTAGCGATTGTTCTCCTGAGCAGTCAGGGCAAAGGGAAAAGCTGCGAGGCAAGTGAGTAAAAAATACTTTTTATTCATAATTGCTTTTATTTCTTTGTGGTAGGTTCAGAGACCGGGAATACGAGCCCTTCACGCAACCACTTCTCCAGTTCTTCCGTCCATTGACGCTTGTAGGTGAAGTTGTCCCGGAATCCCCAGCCATGTCCGCCGGTAGGGTAGGCATGCAGGCTGGCAGGCACTTTGTGGTCACGCAAGGCGAGGAAATAGCCAATGCCGTTGATGGGTGGCACTGCGTCGTCGTCCGAAGAAAGCATGATAAAAGCCTGCGGAGTGCCTGGGGACACTTGTCTTTCGAGGGAGTATTTTTGTTCCAGCTCCTGAGATGGATTTTCTCCGATAAGGTTCTTGCGGGAACCTCCATGGGTAACGCCTTTCTGCATGGAAATTACTGGATAGAACAAGATCTGGAAGTCGGGACGGGTTTTGTCACTGCTGTATAGTGTGGCAAGCGAAGCTGCCAGATGGCCGCCGGCAGAAGCGCCCATGATGCCTACACGCTGAGGATTGACACCCCATTCGGCGGCATGTTCGCGTACCATGCGGATGGCTTGTTCGGCATCGGAAAGGGGCACTTCATGGTGCCCGTTGGGCATACGGTATTTCAGTACTGCATAGGTGATGCCTTGTGTGTTGAACCAGGGAGCCATGTCGTGTCCCTCGTGCTTCATGGCCAGCCCCCCGTAGCCGCCTCCCGGACACATGATGATGGCCATGCCGTTGGGGTGGGAGGCAGGGTACACCGTAAGGGTAGGGGTGGTGACATCGGACACCCATTCGTTGTTATGGTTCTGTCCGGAATTGGTCAGTTCGTTGTTATTGGGGGCACCGTTGGGCCATAGGGGCAGCTCAACGGGCTTTTGTGCAGATAACATGGTCGCTGCAAATAGAAAAGATAAAAGTAGAATCTTTTTCATGTTCTTGGTATTTAAAAGTTATTTGGTTTTCATGGAAGCTTTGATGAGGTAGAATATCAGAATGGCATAAGCACCCAGCGCCAGCACTTCGGACCAGGTGTTCTGCAACCATGCATCGTTTACGAGGTTGATTCCTCCGAAACGCATGGCAGCACTTGCCACACCCATCAATGCACCGCCGGCAATGAAACCGGAGGCAAGCAGGGTACCTTTCTCCCCGCGTTCGGCATTGAGAGCGGCATCCTTGCTGCGGCTGGTCACGTACCAGTTGATGGCACCGCCCACTACCAACGGAACATTCAGTTCCAATGGGATGAACATACCCAATGCAAATGCCAGTGCGGGAATCTTGCAGAAATTGAGGATGACGGCCAGCACTGCACCGATACCGTAGAGCGGCCAGGGCGCACCCACACCGTTCATCAACGGTTCGATAACGGCCGCCATGGCATTGGCTTGCGGAGCGGCCAGCTGTCCGCTGGTGAAACCGTATGTCTTGTTTAGGATAATCATTACACCACCTACGGTAGCGGCAGAAACGATGGTTCCGAGGAACTTCCAGGTCTCCTGCTTGGCAGGCGTGCTACCCAGCCAGTAACCGATTTTCAAGTCTGTGATGAAGCCTCCCGCCATGGACAGTGCCGTACATACAACACCGCCCATCACCAGTGCCGCAACCATCCCTTCGGGACCTTTCAGCCCTACGGCTACCATGACTACGGATGCCAGGATTAATGTCATCAGCGTCATTCCGGATACGGGGTTTGTGCCCACAATCGCAATGGCATTGGCAGCCACGGTGGTGAACAGGAAAGCGATACCTGCAACAAGCAGGATAGCTACAATGGTATGTGTCAAGTTGCCCTGCATCACATCGAAGTAGAAGAAGAGAACAACCAGCAGCAGCGTGATGATGGAACCGATGGCGATAATCTTCATGGAGATGTCCCGCTGTGTGCGTTTCACACTGGCTTCCACGTTGGACTTACCTCCCATTTCCTTGGCAGCCAGTCCTACGGCACTCTTGATGATGCCCCAAGACTTGATAATGCCGATGATACCTGCCATGGCAATGCCACCGATACCGATGCTCTTGGCATAGTATTTGAAGATTTCTTCCGGAGCCATAGCGCCTATGGTTGCCGTGATTTCGGGGTTCCATTGGTTCAGTACGGAATCTCCCCAAATCATGGACATACCGGGGATGATAATCCACCATACGGCCAGTGAGCCGGCACAGATGATGGACGCGTATTTCAGTCCCACAATATAACCCAGACCGAGCACGGCAGCACCCGTATTAACCTTGAATACCAGCTTGGCTTTCTCGGCCAGCATTTCGCCGAAGCCGCATACGCGGGTAGTGAAATTCTCGTTCCACCAGCCGAAGGTTGCCACGATGAAGTCGTATAGACCTCCGATAATACCAGCCATGAGTAATGGTTTTGCCTGGCTTCCGCCCTTTTCACCGGAGACGAGCACTTGTGTGGTGGCTGTCGCCTCGGGGAAGGGATACTTGCCGTGCATGTCGCTCACGAAATATTTGCGGAAGGGGATAAGGAAAAGAATACCCAGCACACCTCCCAGCAGGGAACTGATAAAGACTTGTGCAAAGGTGACGGTGATTTCTTTCGGATAGGTCTCTTGGAGAATATAGAGTGCCGGAAGGGTGAAGATGGCACCTGCCACGATGACGCCCGAGCTGGCACCGATAGACTGGATAATGACGTTTTCGCCCAATGCGTTTTTGCGTTTGGCGGCACCCGATACGCCGACGGCAATGATGGCGATGGGGATGGCGGCTTCGAATACTTGTCCCACCTTCAGCCCCAGATAGGCGGCTGCGGCCGAAAAGAGGATGGCCATCAGAATACCCCATGTCACCGACCAGGCATTTACTTCTGAATACTTCTTATCCGGGCTCATCAGAGGGTTGTACACTTCTCCCGGTTTCAATTCACGGAACGCATTTTCCGGTAGTCCGGTAATAGGTTCTTCTTCTTGTTTCATAGGTTTTGTAGTTTTATGTTTTTCTTTAATAGACTTCAAAGATAGTGCAAACCGAATGCAGGATAAAATGAGCAAGCTCATTATTATTCTGCTGAGGTGCAGCCTATCTTCGCATTTTAGGCAAAGAAAGCAAAAAAAAAGGAGATTTAAAAAAATCTCCTTAATTCTGTATGGTAAAATGCTTATTTGGCATCTTTAGCGGTCATGTCCCCTTCGATAAATAATCGCATGATTTCCGTTTTGGCATTGGTGCGCAGGGTAATGGATTTCTTGAAGTGTCCGGGGTATCTTCCGGTTCCATTATAAGTTACTTTCACTGTTCCAGTCTTTCCCGGTGCTATCGGTTCTTGTGAATATTCGGGAACGGTACATCCGCAGGAAGCTACAGCCTGATGGATGACAAGCGGAGCATCGCCTACGTTCGTAAACTTAAAGGTGTAGCTGACCACAGGACTGTTTTCGGAGAATGTGCCGAAGTTGTGGGTGGTCTGTTCGAATTTGATGTCTGCCTTTCCTTGTGCATAGGCATAACCGATGCTCATAACCAGCAGCATCATATAAAAAACGACTTTCTTCATGTTCTTATCTTTTTTATATTTCAACGGCGCAAAGGTAACCCATTTTCATTAAAATAATGCCTATGGCGTGCGAAATTGTATTAAATCGGGCTCAAAAGGTCTCTGTACGAATGATAAGCAGGGAAAAATAGGGGAAGCGGATGGTCGCTATCCGCTTGCTGTCATTGATATACTTCTCTTCCGGAGTGCCTACATTCTCAAAATAGTGATACCGGTATTCGGGATGCAGGCGGATGCAGCGGTGAATCTCATCGGTGCATCTGGACAACTTCATGATGACAACCGCACTGTTTTCGCTTGTCAGTTTCTCTATCTCTTCTGTCGTAGTAATGCCGGGTATCACCGTCAGCCGCTCTTCCTGGCTGGCCACATGGAGCCCGCCCAGTGCGCCGGCGGCAATGAAGGCGGGGATACCGGGGATGTGCTTCACGGGGATGCCGTCTGCCTGCAGTTTGTCATATACATAATGTATGGAAGAGTAGAATCCGGCATCTCCTTCGGCAACGATACAGACCTTCTTTCCTTGTTGCCGGAGGGTGGAGCTCTCCATATAGACCTCGTCGTAGGCGCTCAGGGCTTTTTCGCGCTGTTTGCTCATGGGGAGTGGAAAGCGGTGCACCGTGTTTTCCGGAATGTCGAGTTGCAATAGGATGTCGGCTGCGCGTGAAACTCTGTTTCCATCTTTGGCCAGTGTCTCGGGACAGAATATACAGTCGGCTGTCTGCAGGGCTTTCAAGCCTTTTACGGTAATCAGTTCCGGTTCGCCGGGACCGAGAGATACAAATATGACGGGGAACATTTGCATGAAGACATTAAAGGTTAAAAATTAAAGAACAGCAAAACGGCTACAAAAGTGGGGAAATAATCTGTAGCAAACAAGATATTCGCTATCTTTGTTATTTACTAAAACAATCTGTTTTTTATGGATTATCAACTGAACACCCGTTTGAATGGCAACATAGCCATGACTTCCAGCTACCATGAGCGTGCGTCGCTGCAACGTGACAAGACTCTGTACAAATTCATTTGGGTACAGAGCGGTACGCTGACTCTGGAAATAGACCATATCCCCATGCGCCTGGAAAAGGATGAAATCGTGACCTTGACCCCGTTGCATCACCTGGAGGTAAAAGAGGTGGACGGTGAATACCTGACGTTTGTATTCAACAGCAATTTTTATTGCATCTATGGACATGACAACGAGGTCTCTTGCAATGGATTCCTTTTTTATGGCTCTTCCAAGGTGATGAAACTGGCACTTTCTGCCGGGCAGTCTTCCAACTTGCATGACATAGTCCGCATTTTCCGGCAGGAATCGGTCATCCATGACAATCTGCAGGAGGAGATGCTGCGCATTGTCTTGAAACGTTTCATCATTACCTGCACACGCATTGCGCGCCAGCGTTTTGGGGTGGGGCAGGAGAAGGAAAAGACGTTTGACATCATCCGGCAGTATTACGTATTAGTGGACCGGCATTTCAAGGAGAAGAAGCAAGTGCAGGATTATGCCGATATTCTTTGCCGTTCTCCCAAGACACTTTCCAATCTGTTCTCGACCTGCGGGTTGCCTTCCCCTTTACGGGTGATTCATGACCGCATTGAGGCAGAAGCCATGAGATTGCTGCTGTATACCCACAAAAGCGCTAAGGAAATCAGCTCCATTCTGGGCTTCGAAGACTTGTCCGCGTTCAGCCGTTTTTTCAAGAAAATGACCGGCGAGAGTGTCTCGGACTACCGGAAAAGAGTGAAACGGGAAGAATTGCCAACTGTTGCGGAATAATTGCCATTTCGTACGTGGTGGAAAACAAGGAACTTTGCAAAAACAAAAATCAAGTCATATTACTGAAACCATTTAAAAAGTAGAACAAAGATGAAAACGAAATTGCAAAACTTGTTTATGGCTGCGTTGACGCTGGCCGCTTCCACTCAAAAGTTGGGTGTTAATTTGATTCGTGTAGCCATCCTGGTTATTTTCGTATGGATTGGTGGGTTGAAATTCTGGAATTATGAGGCTGAAGGGATTGTCCCTTTTGTGGCGAACAGCCCGTTCATGAGCTTCTTTTATACAAAGAGTGCCCCGGAGTACAAGGAGTATAAGCTGAAAGAGGGCGAGTTCAATGAGGCGAAACATCAGTGGCACGTGGAGAACAATACGTATGGTTTCTCCCACGGTCTGGGCATTCTGATTATGGCCATCGGCATCCTGACATTTCTGGGGATATTCTCTCCGAAAATCGGACTGGCGGGAGCCGCACTTGCCATTGTCATGACGATGGGTACCCTCTCTTTCCTGGTGACAACCCCTGAGGTGTGGGTGCCCGACTTGGGAAGCGAGGAGCACGGCTTTCCGTTGCTGACGGGGGCAGGGCGCTTGGTCATCAAGGATACGGCCATTCTTGCCGGTGCCATTGTCGTACTGTCTGACAGTGCAAAAAGAGTATTGAACCAATTAAGGAAATAGACGTATGAAACAGTATGATGCCATTATCATCGGATTCGGCAAAGGCGGAAAGACGCTGGCTGCCGAGTTGGCAAAACGGAAGCTGGACGTTGCCGTAGTGGAGCGTTCGGAAAAGATGTACGGAGGGACATGTATCAATATCGGTTGCATTCCCACAAAAACATTGGTGCATGCGGCAAAGCATGCGGACAAAGACGCTTCTTGGGAGGTCAAGAAGGCATACTATCGTCAGTCCATTGCAAGGAAGGAAGAGGTCGTCTCTTTCCTGCGTCAGAAGAATTATCACAATCTGGCCGACAATCCTCATATAACGGTCTATACGGGTATCGGCTCCTTTGCAGGTCCGGATGTGGTGGAAGTTGGGATGGTGGAAGGGACATTACAATTGCAAGCTCCCCGGATATTCATCAATACGGGTGCCGAAACCGTCATTCCACCGATAGAGGGGATACAAGGTAACCCACGGGTATATACCAGCACCTCCATTATGGAACTGACTGAGCTGCCGGTACAGCTCGTCATTGTAGGTGGGGGATACATCGGACTAGAATTTGCTTCCATGTATGTTTCATTCGGTTCGCAAGTCACGGTGCTCGAGGGCTCTTCCGAACTGATATCCCGGGAGGACCGGGACATTGCGGACAGTGTCCGGGAGGTATTGGAACAGAAAGGAATCGTTTTCAGGCTGAATGCACGCGTGCAGTCCGTGAAAGACTCTGACGTCATTTACCGGGATGCGGTCACGGGAGAGGAACATCAGTTACACGCAGATGCCATCCTGCTGGCTACCGGCCGGCGTCCGAATACGGCTGGCTTGAATCTGGCGGCGGCAGGTGTAGAGGTGAATGAGCGCGGTGCCATTGTGGTGGACGACTATTTGCAGACTACCAACCCCAAGATACATGCTATCGGTGATGTAAAGGGCGGTTTGCAGTTTACCTACATTTCTTTGGATGATTACCGCATTCTGCGCGAAGACCTTTTCGGGGCGGGAGAACGCAAGGTGTCCGACCGTGACCCGGTGAGCTATTCGGTATTCATCGACCCGCCGCTTTCACGCATCGGGCTGAGCGAAGCGGAAGCACGCAAGAAGGGATTGAATATAAAGGCCAACAAGCTGCCGGTAGCCGCCATTCCGCGTGCCAGGACTTTGGGCGATACGAACGGATTGTTCAAGGTGGTGGTGGACGCCGATACGGACAAGATAGTGGGATGTACGCTGTTTGGTCCGGAATCGAGCGAGGTCATCAACCTGGTGGCAATGGCTATGAAGACCGGGCAGGAATATACCTTCCTCCGTGATTTTGTCTTTACACATCCCAGCATGAGTGAAGCACTGAATGACTTGATGGGCTTTTAAAGATTATTTAGGCACAATATCCGTCAATTTGCAGGAAGAGCATTTGCGTATCTCCCCAAAAATGACGAATATTGTGCCCGAATTCTATAAACCCCAATAGTCATGACCCGGATATCTGCCATAGGCATTGCACTGCTGTGCATTTTATGCGTAACCTCTTGCGGTTCAAAATCAAAACAGACTTCTACAGCATCCTCTTCAGAAACAAGCCATTTGCCTATCGCGACAGATACGGCGGCTGCCATTGTACCGCTTTATGCCAAAGGCTATACGGTGAAGTACTTGCCGGACCATGTCCGTCTGGTGGATATACACGACCCTCAAAAAGAAAGCAGCAGCACTTTCCACTATGCGCTGGTACCGAAAGGCATAAAGCCTGTCGGCATACCGAGCGACTATACGGTGATTGAAACGCCGGTAGAGCACGTCATGTGTATGACATCCCTGCAACTTTCCAACTTCATCCGTCTGGATGCCTGCGATTATGTGGTGGGCATCACCAGTACGCGCCATCTCTTCAACAAGGAGATGAACGACCGTTTGAAGTCCGGCGAGACCGTGAAGATTGGTATCGAAGGGAACTTTGATAATGAAGTGATAATGAGCATGAATCCGGATGTTATCTTTATCTCTCCTTTCAAGCGGGGTGGATATGATGCCATGCGGGAAATCGGTATTCCACTGGTTCCCCATTTGGGGTACAAGGAGATGACCCCGTTGGGGCAGGCCGAATGGATAAAATTCATCGGCATGTTCATTGGCCGGGAAGTGGAGGCGAATGAAAAGTTTGCTGCGATAGAGAAGCGCTATAACGAATTGAAGGAGCTGGCTGCCAACGTGAAGAAGCGTCCGGTGGTATTCAGCGGCGAGATACGGGGAGGCAACTGGTATGCAGTGGGAGGAAAGAGCTTTCTTGCCGAACTGTTCCGTGATGCCGGTGCGGATTATTTCTTGAAAGACGATCCCCGTTCGGGAGGTGTCACGCTGGATTTTGAAACCGTATATAGCCAGGCGGAGAGTGCCGATTACTGGCGCATTGTCAACAGCTATGACGGGACGTTCACGTATGATGCCTTGAAGTCCCTCGACCCGCGTTATGCCGACTTCCGTGCGTTCCGTGAGAAGGGAGTGGTATACTGCAACATGCGTGAGAAACCCTTCTACGAAAGTATGCCCATGCAGCCCGAAATTGTATTGGAAGACTTGATACATGCTTTCCATCCCGATTTGTTGCCCGACTATAAACCGACTTACTACGAACTGCTGAAATGATAAAAAGACCCGTACTTCCGTTGATGTTGCTGACACTGGCATCTATCTTTCTTTTTTTCCTGCTGAACCTGCTTTTGGGGTCGGTTCACATTCCTCTGCGCTCCGTGTGGAACATATTGTGGGGAAATACGGATGAATCCGTTATTTGGCAGAATATTATCTGGAAGTCCCGCGTGCCCCAAGCGTTGACGGCATTGGTGGCGGGAGCAGGGCTGTCAGTCAGCGGTCTGCAGATGCAGACGGTGTTCCGCAATCCGCTGGCAGGGCCTTCGGTATTGGGCATCAGTTCAGGTGCCAGCCTGGGTGTGGCTTGTGTGGTATTGCTGTCCGGGGCGATGGGCGGTGTGGCATTGAGCCGTTTGGGGTATATGGGCGAGGTTGCCTTGTCGGTTGCCGCCATTATCGGTGCGCTGGCTGTGATGGCGCTCATTGTCTATGTCTCCCAGAAGGTGAAGGGCAACGTGACGCTGCTGATAATCGGTGTGATGATAGGCTATGTGGCAAGTGCCGTCATCGGCGTATTGAAATATTTCAGTGTGGAGGAAGATATACGTGCATATGTCATTTGGGGATTGGGTAGCTTTGCCCGTGTTTCGGGCGACCAGATGGTGCTGTTTGTCTGCATCATGGCTGTGCTGCTTCCGTTGTCCTTCCTGCTGATAAAGACGATGAATCTGTTGCTGCTGGGCGATGGCTATGCACGCAATCTGGGACTGAACATCAAGCGGGCACGCCTGCTGGTTATCTCATGCTCCGGTGTGCTGGTGGCTATTGTAACGGCCTATTGCGGTCCGATTATGTTTATCGGATTGGCGGTTCCCCATCTGTGCCGTGCCATCTTCCACTCTTCGGACCATCGGGTGTTGATGCCTGCCACATTGCTGGTAGGCGCTTCCCTGGCATTGGTCTGCAATCTGATAGCCCGTATGCCCGGCTTCGAGGGAGCTTTGCCGGTCAACTCGGTGACGGCACTGGTAGGTGCGCCGGTAGTGGCTTCTGTACTTTTTAGAAAACGGAAAGGAGAATTGAATGAATAAGGAAACCATACATATAGAGAATCTTTCCATCGGTTACCCCGGCAAGGGGGATGTGAAAGTGGTGGCAGACGGCATTTGCGCCGGAATCAACAGTGGTGAGCTGACTTGCTTGTTGGGAGCTAATGGAGTGGGGAAGTCCACGCTGCTTCGTACGTTGTCTGCCTTCCAGCCAAAACTTGGAGGAAACATATTTATTGAAGGAAAAGAGATTGGGGACTATACCGACAAGCAGCTTTCGCGCGTCATTAGTGTGGTGCTGACGGAGAAGTGCGATATACGCAATATGTCCGTCGTAGAACTGATAGGTCTGGGGCGTAGCCCCTACACCGGTTTCTGGGGAACTCTTTCGAAAGAGGACAAGACTGTGGTGGACAAATCCATCGCCCTGGTAGGCATTCCCCACCTGGCGCACCGCATGGTGCATACGCTGAGTGACGGTGAACGGCAGAAGGTGATGATAGCCAAGGCGCTCGCCCAGGAAACTCCCGTCATCTATCTGGATGAACCGACAGCTTTCCTTGATTTTCCCAGTAAAGTAGAGATGATGCAACTGCTTCACCAGCTCAGCCGGCAAACGGACAAGACGATTTTCCTTTCTACTCACGACTTGGAACTGGCCCTGCAGATAGCGGACAAAATATGGCTGATGGACAAGGTGAACGGCGTAACTATCGGTACTCCCGAGGACCTTTCGTTGAACGGCAGCCTGAGCAATTTCTTTGCCCGTAAGGGTATTGCCTTTGATTTGGAAACGGGACTGTTCAGGGTAGCCAATGAATATACCTCCCAGATACGCTTGGCGGGCCACGGGCAGAAGTATGCCATGGTGCGCAAGGCACTCCAGAGAAACGGGATTCTGGCAAACCGGAATGTTGAATCGGAGATTTATATCGAAACCGGAGATTTGAAGGGAGACGGCAGCTTCGTATTCCATCGACCGGGCAAGGAGCCGGTAACAGTGTACTCCATTGAGAAATTGCTGCAAATAGTCTTGTCATTCCATTCCCTATGATGCACCATTCTGCAAAGGATAATTATGTCCACTTAACGACGACTCCGGTCCCCCGGCTGATTACGTCATTGGCTGTGCCGACCATCATCAGCATGCTGGTGACGTCCTTCTACAACATGGCAGATACCTATTTTGTGGGTAAAATAAATACCCAGTCTACGGCTGCCGTAGGTATCGTGTTTTCTGTGATGTCCATTATCCAGGCTGTGGGATTCTTCTTCGGTCATGGTTCGGGGAACTACATCTCCCGTAAGTTGGGGGCGCAGGAAACGGAGAGTGCCGAGAAGATGGCATCCACCGGCTTCTTTTTTGCCTTGTTTATCGGAGCGGCTCTGGCTGTGCTGGGATTGCTGTTCCTTACACCGCTTTCCCTTGCTTTGGGGTCGACGCCTACTATTCTTCCGTATACGGAGCGCTATTTGGGAATCATTCTGCTGGGTACTCCTTTTATGACCGCCTCATTGGTGCTGAATAACCAAATACGTTTTCAAGGTAATGCGGCGTATGCCATGGTGGGGATTGTGAGTGGGGCGGTCATCAACGTGGTGCTCGACCCTATCCTGATTTTTGTATGCGATATGGGCATATCCGGTGCCGCACTGGCCACAGTAGTCAGCCAGATATGTAGTTTCATCCTTTTGCTATATATGGGGCGCAGAGGAGGAAATATACGTATACGTTACAGAAACTTTACGCCTACACTGGCTTTCATCAAGGAAATTATTGGGGGTGGAACTCCGTCACTCACCCGGCAGGGACTGGCAAGCGTGGCAACCATTTTGCTGAACGTGGCGGCCGGTGCATATGGTGACGCAGCTATTGCAGGGATGTCCATTGTGACGCGTATCTCTATGTTTATCAATGCTTTCCTAATTGGTTTCGGGCAAGGCTTCCAACCGGTATGCGGATTCAATTATGGTGCCGGGCTGTATGCCAGAGTGCGCCAAGGATTCTGGTTCTGTGTGAAGGTAGGCTTTTTCTTTTTGCTGGTTTGTGCGGTGGCAGGTATGGGATATGCCGAGGAGATTGTCTCCATCTTCCGCAAGGGAGACCCTGCTGTTGTAGCTACCGGTGCGGCAGCATTGCGCTGGCAGTTCATCACCTATCCGTTGGGTGCATGGATTGTGGTCAGCAACATGATGCTGCAGACTATCCGCAAGCCCGTACGCGCTACGATACTTTCCTCTGCCCGTCAAGGGCTGTTCTTCATCCCCCTCATCTTCATTCTTCCTTATTTCTTAGGACTGAAAGGGGTGGAGATGTGCCAGGCGGCGTCGGACATGCTGACCTTCTTCCTCGCCATTCCATTGACCTGCGGGGTGCTGGCGGAGATGAAGAGGAAGGAGGCGGAACAACTGCAACAGCGGCAATCTTGAAGTTTCTGCGTCCCTATTCAATTTTCACGGGAGCTATCGGTTGCCGCTTCACTTTATCGAGGGGAGCTGCATGGTACTCGATGCGCCCGAAGTCTATCTGTCTCAAATCAATGCTTCTGATTGTACTGTTGTACATGGTGCGATAGTAGATGATACCGTTTGTCATATCTGTGGCCGATGTCCATTGGGTGGCACTTGGAATATTGGCAGGAACCTGGCCGAGGGGAAACTCGATGCCTACGGGTATATCAAAGTTATTCAGTATCTGAAAACATTGGAGAACGGTTTCCTGTGCGGTATTCTGTGGTGGTGTAGAAGTCTGGTAGAAAGCGGCACGGATAAAGCGGGAAGGGGGAGTCACATCTCCCGGAATTCCCAAAAAGCCGCTTCCCGAACCGAAAGGGGCTATAGTCACATTGCCCAGCGATTTGCTTTCGGCACTGCCCGGGTAGAGGTTCACATAATTGTTTAAGTTGGTCATCTGCCAGTCAAAGCCGGGGGAGTTTGTCAATACTCCCAGTTTGTTTTCATAGAAACGGGGCTGTCCGTCGATGAACTCCAATACCAGTTGGCGGCCGGTCTTGTCTGCAATCCGCCAATGTACGGTGGAGGCGCGTGGGTCAATGGCTATGACCGTTACATTTTCAATAGCCTCCTTTACCTCGTCCACAGTAGAAAAGCTTCCCAACAGCCATGATACCAATTGTAAATCGGCTATGCTCGACGCTTTTCGTGTGGGGTCGTACTCCTCATATTTGCCATATCCGGGAAAGTAGAACAGCCCGGCGGAGAGCCCGGCTTCATTCAGACCTTCGGCCACGAACTCCTTTTGCTCCACTGCCAGGCCTACGTAGCCATAGCGTGAGGTGAACTCCATGCCGGACAGACTGCCTCCGGGTGTCAGTGATTGTTGCGAATAACCGCGCGGTACGATGACGTACTGGCTGTTCAGCTCACTGCCTCCCCATTCGATGGTGCGGGCTACGACGTGCGCATTGTCTTTGGCCGTCAGGGTGATACCGGTACATGCCTCTGCTGTTTGAGGGGCGAAGGTGAGGGCTGTCATTGCTGCCAGCAGGATAGGAATTCTTTTTGCCATATTATTCAGTTTATATTGTTGAGTATCTGTTTGTATACTAAACAACTCTGTATGGCAAAATGTTCCCTTACCAGAACCGGTACCCCAGCGTAAAGAATGCGGCGAAGTTCTTGGGAAAATATCCTCCTTCTTCCGAATGACCTATCATCTGGTTTATCTGCTCATTGACTTTTACCAGTCCCACTTGTGTCTCTGCACCGATGATGAATCTTCTGTATTCAAAAGTAAGTCCCAGGGCAATACCTGCATCGAAACGGTTGTTACCCATTTTCCCGTCTACCATACTGCCGAAAGTGTCTATCTTGAACTGGTATCCTCCCTGCATACTGCTGCTGCTATAATCGTAGGTCTCGCCGGAGGTCTTGCCTGCCACGCCTATGGCCGCATAAGGGCCGACGCTCAGCGAGGCATGATAATCCCTGCCCAGATGGAGGCGGGCCGCTATCATGAGGGGGATTTGCAGATACAGTTCATGCATTTTGGCCTTGCCGATGTGGCTTATCTCGTCTTTACCGCCGATGGACACAAACTCCAATGCGGATTGCAGCACCCAGGTCTTGTTGAGGACATATTCTGCACCGACACCAGCTTTGTAAGCTATTTGGGTGTCACTACTGGAGTGTTTTCCATGAAAATGGGAGGTACCGATTCCAGCTTTTGCATGAAAGGACAGCGGGCTTTGTGCCAGACCGGTCAGTACGGTCATTGCCATACAGACGGTAATGATTATCTTCTTCTTCATGAGTAAATTTTTCCGTTTTCGGTTATGAGTAATACTGTTAGTTCGCTGTTGGGCAGCAAGGGGTCACAGTGCCGGTGACAGAGCTCAATCAGTGCCTTGCCAAACTTTTCCAGCAGCTCTTCGGGAATGATGTCCCAGAGTTCACGCGCCAGGTTCATCTGTCCGATGGCGGCAAGTGTTTCTTCGCTGCATCTCGTCTGGCGTGCCAGGTCTTGAATGAATTCCTTATTCATGGTCACTTTCTTGCTGTGGGTATCCAGATTGCCTTCGGCCAGTTTCACGGCCTTTCCCATCATCACGCCGAGGGTGACGTGCGGTACTTGCTCTTCGGCTGCTATTTTCAAGGTTTCGCCGATAAAGTTGCCGTAATGCACGAAAGCCTGGGCGGGGAGGTCGGGATAATACGCCTTGATGAAACGTTCGCTCTTTGCACCGGAGCTGATGACGATACGAGGGCTCCGGGTTGCCTTTGCCACTTCCATGGACTTCCGGATGGAATTGACGAAGGCTTCCGAGGAGAATGGCTTCACGATGCCGGAGGTCCCGATAATGGAAATGCCTCCTTCGATACCGAGGCGGGGATTGAAGGTGCGTTTGGCTATCTCTTCTCCACCTGGGATGGAGATGGTAATGAGAATAGGATTGGGCTGTTTGGCAATATGGAGGCGTTCAAGCCATAGCTTGACGTTCTTCTTTATCATTTCGCGTGGGGTGTCGTTGATGGCAGAGCTACCGAGCTCAAGTCCCAGACCGGGCATGGTGACGACACCTACGCCTTCGCCGCCGCAGACGATGATGTTGTAGTCGTCCTGGGGAGTGTCTTCCGGCAGCGGGTCGTCTATGCGGAAAGGTATGGCTATATTGGCCACAACTTTCATCCCGTTGGTGATGTCCGGGTCGTCGCCGGCATCCTTGATGACGGTAGCGCTTGTCTCGAACATGCCGTCACCGTTTTCCAGAAGGTCGGAGTGGGGAATATGGTGCTGAGGCTCTACGGGAACCTGGATGGTTTCTCCGTTGGGAAGAACTACCGGAAATTCCGTAGGACGCTTTTTGAAGTAGATATTGAATACATCCCAGGTGGCGGCTACGGCGGCAGCGGCGGCACATGTTCCGGTGGTCAGTCCGCTGCGCAGGGGGAAGAAGTCGGGTAAATGTTTCTCGATTATGCGGCGCAGGCCATGCTCGCCGTTTACACAGATAAACTTGCCGGATGTCTTGGGGCGGCAGATGGCAAAGATGCGTATACCCAGTTGCCGGGCAGCTTCCACCTTCTCGCAGAATCCGCCGGATATCCCGCTTTCTTTGAGGAGGATGGCTTCGGGATGAAGCTGTTTCATCAGGACTTGCTCGTCTTCTCCGGGTGTGTAGTAGTAGAGGTTCTTCTCGGAGAAGCCCTGTTCCCGGGCGAGCTTGCGCGAGCTGTTACGGTCGAGGATGCGGAAGTAACAGCAGGCATTCTGCCACAAAGGCTTCAGCTTACCTATGGTCTGTACGCCGGTCAGTGCAAGTAAGATGAAAATCTTTTCTTTCTGTATCTTCTCGATGGCATCGTCATAATCCCTGCACCAGGTGATGTGTTCTTCATCGCGTTCCGGGAAGATACGCTCGAAACGGATGACGGGGATATTCGATTCCACGGAGACTTGTTCCAGAGTCTCATGCAACTGTGTGGCAAAGGGGTGTGCGGCGTCTATCAGCAGCTTTATGTGATGCTGTACACAGAATGTTTCTATTTCTATTGCATCCATAGCGCCTTGCAGGCGGATGCCATTATGCAGAAGTACGTCCTGCTCATCCCCTTTGGTAGAATAGTAGAAAGTTTTTCCGGCTTCTTCAAGGGTTTGGATGGCTATGCGTCCTTCGGTGGTTCCGCCAAATATTAATATCATGTTTGAATGTTTATGGGTGATTAATCGTTGATTTATTTCCGGTACAGATGCTTGAACTCGTGTGCATAGAGCCGTGACAGACCTTCACGGTTGCCGATGGCTTCGCCTACGACAATCATGGTTGTCAAGGTGAGGTTATTTTCCTTCACTATTCTGGCAAGGTCTTTGAGTTCCCCCCTGAATATTTGTTCGTCTTTCCATGTCAAGTGGTAGCAGACAGCTACGGGGGTAGTTTCCGGATATTCCTGCAACAGTTCTTCCTGCACCTGCTTCGCAATGCTTGCACTGAGGAAGATGCACATGGTACTTTGTGAGCGTGCCATGAGATGTAGCTTTTCGCGTTCGGGCATGGGCGTACGTCCTTCGCCGCGTGTTAGGATGATGCTTTGCACTTTTTCCGGAATGGTGAACTGCGACTTCAAGGCAGCTGCCGCCGCCTGGAAGGAGGATATGCCGGGGGTGATGTGGTAGCTCATACCGTGCTGGTCAAAGTAGTTCATTTGTTCCTGAATGGCACCATAGATACAAGGGTCACCCGTATGCAGGCGTACGATGAATTTTCCCTTGTCATAGAACTTCTTCATCACTTCAAATTGTTCTTCCAAATCCATGGAAGCGGAGCTGAGTACGGTAGCCCCGGCCTTGGCACAGAGAGTCAGCTCCCTGGGAACGAGACTGCCGGCATACAGAATGAGGTCGGCGCGTTCCAGCATTTGGCGTCCGCGTACGGAAACCAGGTCCGGGTCGCCCGGGCCGGCACCCACTATTTCGATGTGGCCCTGGCGCACAGTTCTTATGTCAAGGGCGGCGGCCACGGTATAGTTCTCTCCTTTCTTCTTGGGCACCAGCAGCCGGGAGTTGTTTGCACTCAGTAAGGCGGCGGCTTCGCTGACGCTGGGGGTACCCATGTGCTTCATGACGGTTTTGCTGGGATGGGGCACCTCTATCTCTGTCAGTTCCTCGGCTGTATAGAAGTAGACCGGGAACTTCTTTTGGAGCGCTTTCACTACCGGTTCGTCACTTTTGGCTTTAATCGTGGAGATGGAGGCGATGCTTTGGGGCATGATGCCGTATTCCTTCAGTGTGTTCATAATCTCTTTCTCCACTTTCCGCACGGGACCTGCCAGCCGGGCAAGGCCGATGCCGAGGTGTACGACACAGGGCACGTAGCATATCATAGGCATTTCCGGGAAGTTGGGGACTTGGGGAGATACGCACAGAATCAGTTTGAAGCGTGAAGGTTTAATGTCCTGCACCCGGTAGAATACTTCTACATGAGGCGGCAGGTGCGCCTCCATCCAGTCCGTGCCTTCATTGCGCACCGTGAGCAGCAGGGCGGTGGGCTTGCCGGAAACGAAGAGGCTGATATGCTCGTTCATGCATACTCTTTTTTTCTCTTCGGGCGTCTTGGCAAGTTCTGCCAACAGGAGGGTGGAGGGCTCGGCGTTGATGACCGGAAACCACCCGAAACGTTGGGGCAGGGTATCGAGTCCCCATAGACCGGTGCAGTCGCTTTGCGTGGTGACTACCGGTTCGGCCCCGAGGATATTCGCTACCTGGTGGGTCAGTTCGTTGGCTCCTCCGATGTGTCCGGAAAGTACGGAGATGGCAAATTTACCGGTACTGTCCACGCAAACCACGGCAGGGTCGGTATATTTGTTCTTCACGCAAGGAGCGATGGTGCGGACACAGATTCCCATGGCGCCAATGAAGACAAAGGCATCATAGCGGTTGAAGTTTTCCGCTGTGAATTTGCCGGCGGATTCTATATGTGTGCATCCCTCTTCGTGCCTGAGGGTGAAGATTTCGGAGTCGGGAAGTTCGTTGAGTAGTGATTGGGCTATGCTCAAACCGGCTTCGGAGATTAGAATAATAGCTGTTTTCATAATGGGTATGTTTAAGAAAGCGTGGCTTTCATAATTTCAATGGGGTTATATTCGTTCAAGGCGATATGGGTGGAAGGGTGGAGCACCATTCCGTTCCGCTCGATTCCTCGGCAGAACGCCTCCTTGCTTTCTGCCGATACGGAGTTGAAGACGATGCAGCCTTCGGGGTGCAGCACTTGTTTCACTTTCTCTATCATTTCCTCCAGATGTCCGCCGTGTCCACCGATGAAGACGGCATCGGGGCGGGCAAAGGGAGTGAGGTCGGTGTGCAGGAAATCTCCGGTTACCGCCGTAATGCCCGGTGCGCCGAAGCGGCGGGAGTTGGTGTCCATCAGCTCTTTTCCTTCGGGGCGTATCTCGAAGGAGATGACGGCGAGATGGGGAAATTGCAGGCGGGCTTCGATGGAGACGGAACCGGTACAGAAACCGATGTCCCAGAAAACGCGGCGGCGGTTCAGTTCCAATGCCTGCAGGGTGAGCAGGCGGATGGGAGCCTTGGTTATCATGCGGGCGCGTCCGTCAAGATGTGCAAACTCTTCATCGGGGATGCCGAAGGGACGGACTGGAAAGTCCGGGGCTTGTACGCTGCCGTGCAGGGAGTTTGTGCGGCATTGTCCGGGATGGCTGTCCAGCAGCAGGCAGTTGGGATGTTCGAAGTCGCCGGCAACCGCTTCCCGGGGTGTCATCCGGCGTATGCGTTCCTTTTCGGGATTGCCGAGATGTTCGCCGATGTATAGCGTGTAATGGGAGTACCCGTATTTCAGCATGCGGGCGGCAATGGTGACCGGGGTATGTTCGCGGTCGGTGAGGATGCCTATTTTGGGGGCACGCTCTATGAGGGCACGGTCGAACTCCTGCCAGGGGCGTCCTGTCAGGGAGACGGTGCGCATGTCGTCATACGGCATGACGAGGCGGTGTGCCAATGTCTGCAAGGAATTGAAAGCGGGATAGAGCAGAATGTCTGCCTCGGGAAGCTTACGCTTTATGGTATTGGCAAAACCGAAGAACAACGGGTCGCCGGACGCGAATACAATGATGGAGTTGTCCGTAGCCGTCTCTTCGAAGCGGGTAAATATTTCTTCATAATGGGAAAAGACACAGTCCAGCGGTACGGTGATGGAAATCCATTCGGCCCCGGCAGGCAGCAGAGGACCGACAATCTCCTTATGCCGTATGCCACCGGAGAAGACCTTCCCCTTCCGTATCTGTGCCAGTGCTTCCGGTGGAAAGAAGGGGGAACGGTTGTCATCCATTCCTATGATTATAAATCTGTGTTTCATTCAATGAGTAATCTTATGAAAATATCAAGTAATGTAAGGGGGCATAACAAGTAATGTTATCGGTCGTAACAAGTAATGTTATGGAATGTCTCTTTTCACTTACACATCCCTGCCCGGGCGCAACTGCTCCGCATCGTTGTAGCACAGCACGGAGTTCACCAGCGTGGCAGCTAAGTTACTGCCTCCCTTACGTCCTTCTACGATAATCTTGGGTATTTCCGTAAAGGGTTTCACCATGTGTTTGGACTCCTGCACATGCACGAAGCCTACCGGTGCAGCAACAATGCCCGCCGGATGTGCCTTGCCCTTACGTATCAGGTCGCAGAGTTCCATAAGTGCCGTAGGTGCATTGCCGAATACAAAGAAAGCATCGGGATGCTCCTCCACAGCCAGGCGGATGCCTGCCTGGGTACGGGTGATGCCTTTCTCTGCAGCCATCGTCGCTGTGCGCAGGTCGCCAAGGTAACATTTCACCTCTACGCCCAGCCGCTGCAAAGCTCCTTTGCGGATACCGCTGGCTGCCATCGTGACGTCTGTGACAATGGTCTTGATTCCGCCTTTCTCGATGGCTTGATACAAGGAAGCCACGGCACCTTCGTCCGTATGCAGCAGATACTCCATTTCAAAATCGGCGGTGGTATGTATGGCATGGAGTAAAGCCCATTTATGGTCGAGGGGAATATGTTTGTTCTTCAGTTCCTTTTCGATGGTACGGAAACTGCGAATCATGATGTCTTGCCCGATGCCCGTGGCTTCGGTATTCGTGTCCCGGTAATAGCCGCGCGGAGTGATGAAGGCTCCGTTCCATTCGTAGGACTGTGAGTTGCCTATCAATATGACTGTAAACATATCCACCTCTTCGGGATTGAAATCTCCCAGCGTGGTGATGTGTACCGCTTGTTCCGGGCGTCCTGCCTGGCGTACATATCCCACGGGCGTTTCCGGTGAGCGTCCTTCCTGCAGAAAGAGTTCTTTCAAGCGGTAAAGCTGCCAGTAGCGTCCTTCACTTTTGGGGTTGTAGACTGCCGTCACGAAGTCGGCGGCAGCGGCTGCGATGATACGCCTTTCAATACGCTCCCAGGGAGTCATCAGGTCTGAAAGGGAGATGACACAGAAGTCATGTCCTACGGGAGCTCCCAGCAGTGAGGCTGCCTTTTGGAAAGCGCTGATGCCCGGCAGCGAAACGATTTCCACGTCGCTGTTCCTTTCCCGCTTCATCTCGTAGACAAGCGGCGTCATACCATAGATGCCCGCATCCCCGGAACTGATGACGCAGACCGTCTTTCCCTGCTCTGCCAGCTCGAAAGCCTGCTCGGCACGGGCGCGCTCACGCTTCATGCCGGTATCTATGCATGTTGTTGAGGGGTGGAGATAAGGGGTTACAAACTGGAAATAATACTTATATCCCACCACTACATCTGATTCTTGCAAAGCGGAAATTACGGCGGGAGTTATATCCGATTCATTGCCCGGTCCGATGCCGGCAACAATTATTTTGGGGTGTTTCATATCCATATGTTCTATTGGCATACAAAGATAGAACTTATATTTGATGAAACCGAAAAAACTCTGTGTTAATCCGCGTAATCTGTGGTGAATCCTTATTGTCTAAACCTGTAAGTGCCGGTATTCGCTCGGAGTATAGCCTACGTTCTTCTTGAACACGCGGTTGAAGTGCTGCGAATACTGGTATCCCAGCTCATAGGCAATCTGGCTGACTGTCTTCCCGCTTCCTATAATCATTTCTTTGGCCAGGTCGATGATTTTGTTCTGGATATATTCCTGCGCTGTCTTTCCGGTTTCCTTCTTCACCAAATCTCCGAAATAGTTGGAGGAGAGGAACACTTTGTCTGCGAAGTATTTCACGGAAGGCAGTCCTTCGGTCTGCGGTTTGTCGCTCTGGAAATAGTCGTCTATCAGTGCTTCGAATTTCATCAGGATATCTTTGTTGGCTGCCGAGCGGGTGATGAACTGGCGTTCGTAGAAACGCATGCAGTAGTCCAGCAGCAGTTCGATGTTGCGTGCAATCAGACCCTTGCTGTGCTTGTCGATGGGGCGTTGGATTTCCATCTTAATCTTCTTCAGACAGTCGAGGAAGATTTCTTTCTCGTCTTCGGACAAATGCAGTGCCTCGGTAGAGGAATAGGAAAAGAAGGAATACTGCTTTATTCCCTGTCCCAGCGAGGTGCCTTTTATCAAGTCGGGGTGGAACAGCAGGCCGGAGGCGCTGGGCTGCATACCTTCCAGCATGTTGACCTCAGTCACCTGGCCCGGGGCGAAGCTGGTTACCGTGCCTTCCTGGTAGTCGTAATACTGTTTTCCATAGCGTATGTCTCCGCATTTGGTGTTTTTGAGGAAAAGGGCGTATACGCCATAGTTCAAGGTGAAATGCCTGGGATATCCGGTGGCTTCGGACAAATCGACTACGCTGACCAGCGGATGCAGGGTTTCGAGACCGAACATCTTGTTGTATTGGTCTACAGCATTGAGCTTGATTACTTCTTCCATAAACGTTCCTGTTAGTTTTGTACAAATGTAGAGAATAATCCGGAAAGTTCCATATTGCAGGAGGAGGAATCCGTAATATGGTTACAAATGTCCGTAATCTGTGTACATTGAAAAGAGCTACACCCTTTGTCCGGAATGGTGTAGCCATCCGGAGCAAAGGGTGTAGCCTTGGTATGTAAAAGGTGTAGCCCTTTTACGCTTGCTGGTTATCAATCTTTTAGCATAGCTTTGATGTGTTCCATATAGAGCTGGCGGATGGCTTTGTTTTCGCCCAGTCCCTGCATGCGTACATTCACTTGATAGCCTTGCTTTTCAAGTTCCGTCTTCCACACGCCGGCAATGTCTTCCTTGGTATGGTTGCCGCATACCAACAGCAACGGAACCAATGTCACGCTCTTGGGGCGTGTCTCTTTCAGTTGCAGCAGGGTTGCGTCCAGGGTAGGATATCCTTCAATGGTGCTGACGTGGAAGTTCTTCAGTCCATGGGCTTTCATCATGAAGTCGAGCATGGCGTAAGTAGCCGTGCTGGGTAGCTGGTTGCCGTGCCCCACATAGACAATGTCTTCTTTCTTTTCCGGCTGTTCGGCGGTCAGTATACCGATTACCTTCTCGCAGTCTTCGACGGAGTAGAGCAGGGGATTTCCCACTTTTATCTCCTTGAAGAAGGGACGGAGCTTGTCTGCATCCCTGCGGACGGAGGTCATCTCACTGCCTTCTATCAAGGTGGTGCTCTGGACGTAGATGGTCCGGTAGCCTTCGGCGCGAAGTTTCAGCAGTGCATCCGTAGGGCTGTCTTTGTACACACCCTCCTTGGCAAGTCTTTTTCGTACAATCGGCGAGATGTATGCTTCGCGCACTGTAAACTGCGGAAAGGCTTCTTGTGCCTCACGGGTCACGACGTCGAGCGTCAAGGCACGTGTCTGAGGGTCCGAACTGCCATAATGGGTGATGAGCAGAGCCGCCTTCTCCTCTTGTTGTGCGGAGGAGAAGAGGCTGATGCCGAGTAAATAGAGAGTGATGAAAAAATGTTTCATAATTGTTGTTGTTTCTAAATGCGTTATGGAGAGATTATTTTAGTCTGAGTGCCAGGCTGATTACTACCGAACGTCCCGGAGAATACAAGGCGAAGTTCTTGTTCAGCGGGCGGTTGTCTTTCTTGTTGAAGATATTGTCTATGCCGATGCCCGGTTCGATGACAAAGTTGCGGAAGCCGTCGAAGGTATGGCGGGTATTGAGGTTCCAGATGCCGTAACCCGGAGCATTGCCGTCCGCGTCACCCGGATAATAGACTTTGCTTTGCAGACGACCGTTCAAGTTGAGGTTCAAGGTATAGTCGCTCCAGCTGTGTGTATAGTTTCCGGTGATGGTGGCTGTATGGCGTATGCTGCGTTCGATGTTTTGCCATTCGCCTCCTTCGTTCAGACCGCGTCCATAGGCGTAGGTATAGTTTCCGGCCAGGGTGAAGCCCGGGAACAGATTGCCGTTCAAGTTCACTTCAAAGCCTTTGACGGTAGCTTTCTCGAAATTGAAGTAGTTCTTGACACTTAGGTTTTTCGTGGATGAAAGGTCACCGATTTCGGGGAACTCTTCACGCAACTGGTTCTGCTCTGCTTCCGGTAGGTCATCGAATTTAGTGGATTTGGAAGTTACCATGTTCTTTACATAGTTCAGGTAACCGGTGACGGAAGCACTGAAACGGCTGGTGCGGTATTCCATGTTGATGGAGTAATAGTTGCTGCGTTCGGGGTCGAGGTTCTCGTCACCCAATGAGATGGTGGCTCGTGTACCCATTGTCTTCTTGAACATGTGGTAGTAGAGCTCGTCGATGCCCGGAGCACGGAATCCGGCAGCATAGGTGGCACGTACATTGAAGTTGCCTATGTTGTACATGGCTGCCACTTTGGGGGTGAAGCGTCCACCCGTCTGTTCGTGATGGTCGTAGCGTACACCCGCAACACCGGTCAGATGGTTCCATAGCTTCACTTCATGCTGGCCGTAGGCTGATGCCGTATAGACACTTTTGTCCAAATCGGAGTCGGGACGGCGAAGCACTTCACAGCGATAGTCTGCACCGAACACCGTAGTGCTGTTGGTTGTAAAACCGAAGATACCTTTCAACTCGGCATCATGGAATTTCTGAAGCTTGGTAAGCGCATACTGTCCGGGCAGGTATCCGCTGTTTTCTATCAGGTATTTGTAGCGTGATGCGTAATTGTTTCCTGAATAGTCGAACTGGATAACGTTGCGTTTACTCAGTTTGTATTTGGCGCCTGCCCCCCAGTTGTAACCTTCGTAGGCAGTGTTGTACTTGCTTCCGCCGGTGATGTCTTCGCGTTCTACCGGACGTTCGAGTCCGCGGTTATAGTATCCGCCGTTGGCATAGAAGGAAAGCTGGTCCGTAGCATCATAGGTAAACTTCTGCGAAAAGTTATTCGAGCTGTAGCCCAGGGAGAGCGGGGCAATCGTTTCGATGATGTCTTCTCCATCTTCTGTCAGATGGCTGTTTTGCCAACCGTCGGAGTGGTCGTATTTATAGGAAGTATAGGACCCTATTTTTCCTTGGGCGATGTCCAGATTCAAGCCTTGGGAGAATTGATTCTTTCTCGTATAGCTGCTATTGCTGCTGAAGGCTACCACATCTTTAGGCTCGTTGGTAATGATATTGATTACACCGCCGATGGCATCCGAACCATAAAGGGAAGAAGCTGCTCCGTTCAGCACCTCGATGCGCTTGACGCGGGTCATGTCTATTTGGTTGAGGTCGATGTTACCGGTGATGTCTCCCGTGACCTTGCGTCCGTTTACCAATATCAGCACGTGCTTGTTGGAGAGTCCGTTCATCATCAGATAGGACCCCATCGCGTTCGGACGGAAGGAGAGCGAGGGTACCATCATGGTCAAGGCCTGCTGGAAGTCGGTGATACCGGCACGCTTTATCTCGTTGGCAGTGATAACCGATACCGGAGACGGAGTGTTCTTCAGTCGCTGATGTGTACCCGTACCCGTTACTACGACCGGGTTCAACTCGTGAGTTTTCTTGGTCATATCGTCGCTGTCACCTTTTTCTGCTTGTGCATAGGCACCGGTGGCGATGATTCCTCCCATAAGGAGAACTGTGAGAAGTCTTTTCTTTATCATATATTGTTTTATTTTATATAACGCTGCAAATGTACATACCATTATCGGAGGGTGAAATACTTAATAGTTGTTATACTGCGATGGCCAAATAGCTATTAATAGGTACTGTATTCCCTTATTCCGGCACATAGATAATCTCTCCATTTTCAAGCTGATAGGCAACTCCCACTTTCTTTCCTCTTTTACCGGAGGTCTTTTGGTCTTCGCTGGGAGTGTATTTCTTGATTTCCTGCCCTTCTTTGGTAATGATTTCCATATTTTCCTTTCCGGGATTCTTCACCATGGTGAAGTCTTCTTTAGAAAACATCTCCGTCATATTGAAGCGGGAGACGAGAGCCACCATCAAGGCTACGGCAAAGACCATCGCTACGTCAAAAAGATTGGCTACCGTACCCATGGGGTCGGAGTCCGAATCGCTGTGCAGTAATCTGTTTCTCTTACTCTTCATAGTTTTCGTATCGTTAGTCCGTTATTCCTTTTCGGCCGTTTGGCGGCTTATCACTTTGTACAGATATTCCAAGTCGTTCATTTCGCGGGCATACCAGCGTTGTTTCACTTGCAGGGTAATGACGCCGACAGCAGCAATGACCAGCCCTACCACTGTAGTGGCAAAAGCCACCTGCATATTGTAGGCCATGGAGGAGATGTCTCCTTGTGCCAGCCCCACCAGTGCGGGACCCATCGGGATGAGGGTACCCATCAGTCCCAACATGGGACCCAGTTTGATGAATGTACGCGAACGTCCCAACTCCTTCTCGGCTTCCATTTCATAGTTGGCAAGCAGGTGTTCGCAGTAGGCAGCGTCGTCCCGGTGTGCGGACAATTTGGACAAGTTGCGGAGGAGAGGGGAGTTGCCTGCCGATGGGAGTTGCTGCAGCAGTCCGTCTATATTCTCTGGGGTGATGTTCTCCAGTGTTTCAGTGAATTGCTTCTGTAATTTCATCCGCTGGTAGAACTCGCCGAAGAAACCTCCCGCAAGGATAATGGCACGTAGAAAGAATAGCAGCAGCAGGACTACGACGGGAACCAGCAGCCCGTTTGAAATCCAGAACAGTGTGTTTGAGATTGTTTCCATATATCTTTTTAGTTTTTAATTCTTTAATTTATTTCAATAGCCCGTGGCAATGATGCTCAATATAACAATGAAAATATTAACAATGAACAGTACTTCCAAGCGCAGTGGTTTATCACCGATAGCATGCCGCAGCAGAAGGCTCCCAGCACAAACTGCAAGGAAAGTAACGCCGGCTGCTATCCATGAGAGACTGCCGAAATCTATTCCGGGAAAAGTGAAAAGCAGCAGTGCCAGGACATAGCATATTACTCCGCCTATCAGTATGCCGGGGTATAACTTCAGGAAGAGGGTGACCGCTTGTTTGAATGCCGTGTTGCGGGTACGCATTTCTGCGAAACAGTCGAAACAGAAAGTTATCATTACGGCGGCTTCCAGGGTGACACATACCGACAAGTTTAACATCTGTGGACGGGAGGCAAAGAAAGCTGCCACCACGGTCTTGGACTGTTCCGTCATCCATGGAGTCACCAGCCACGCAAAAAAGGCATAGCCTGCGGCAACCGTCCACATTCCCCAGCGTGGATAGAACCCCACCTTTAATAGAAAATTGAGGGCGATGAATAGGGCTAACAGATGAATGGCGTATTCCATAATACTCTGTTTCTATTTATTCTTTTTTTCTTTTCTTCAACAGTACGACCAGTCCGATGAAGGTGATGACGACAAGACTGCCTGCAATCACTCCGTTCACCCTGTTCTTACGTACCGTTTGTTCGGAAGTCAGTTTGTGTTCTTTCAGTACGACATCCTTGCCATCGGTTGCGGATGCTTCGTGTACCTCCTTCATGTTCTGGGTATAGGTCTGCTTCTCGCTATTATCCAACTGGTCGGCAACGAACGACTGTAGCTTGTCATTGTCGCAAACGAATTCGGTACAAGCGGCACCTTTTTCGCGTGTGATTTGTGCATGCAGGGAAGCAGTGGTTTTCAGTTGCTCATCAGATGCTTTCCAGTAACCTTTGCGGGCGCTTTCCAGCATGACGGCTGTCATAGCCTGGAATGCGGCGGGATTGACGCGGAGGAAGTACTCGTGAATGCCCAGCTTATTCTCATCCTTTATATACATTCTATACAAGTCATTGAACAGTTCTTTGTCCATGGCCGACGGACGCATGACGTGCCAGCCGAAGATGTTGCGGAAGATTTCGCCGAACATCTGCGCCGAACCTTCCCCGCCTTTCATCCGCTCTTGTATAAAGGTAGGGTTCAAGATGGTGGAACGTGTCTCTACGGCAATGGCCTCTTTGGCATCCTGCATGCGGCGGTTGGTCCGGTTGCGGTAGTCTGCCATATAAGCATCCGGTTCCTTGCCGGTCACGGTTTTGACGGTGAGCGAGAGTCCACCCGTAAATTCGTATACATGATCCAGGGAGATGGGGCCCCATGTGTTACTTTGACGGGGCTGGATGACAACATCCGTTTCGGACAGTGCCGAGGCAAACAAACCTTCCTGGACGTCTCCCCAATTTCCGTCGTCCCCATAAGAGGCACCCATATTGTTGAGGTATCCTTCGGCTATCTCCTTTTCGCTTTCCCACGAGCCGCTGTGCTCGGTATAGGCCATCATACCGGTACTGTATCCGCTGTTGATCGGTCCGAATACACGCATCACAGACATTTCACGGGCACGTTTGGGGGAAGTTCCCTTTTCCACCAGTAATTTTTCCTGCAACAGTGTACCCGATGCCACATAGTTGGGATAGGTCTCATCTCCGGCTTCCGATGCCAGACGTATAGCATCGGTCAGTAACTTCAAGCGGGAACCGGCTATGTCGCGTAGCTGTCCGGACACTTGTACCAGCACATTGATGCGCGGACGCCCCAGTTCTTCACTGGGCACCAGTTTCAGGTCAACCACTCTGCCTTGGGCGTCGCGTACGGGTTCTACTCCCAGCATCCAGAATACCTGGGCCAGCGTAGCTCCTTCCGTATTGATGAATTCGCCTGCCCAGAAGGTATAGCTTACTTTCCGGGGATATTCGCCGTGCTTGCTGATGTACTGTTTTAAAGTCGCTTCTGCCAATCGCTTTCCATCTTCCCAAGCCCTTGGGTTGGGAGTATTCTCGGCGTTGATGCTGTACATGTTGCGTCCGGTGGGCAGAACGTTCGGGTTCAGTACGGGGTCACCTCCCGGCGCAGGGAATACGGTTCCTCCGCTGAGTGCACGCACCATGGCATTCTGTTCGTTGACGGAGGAGGCAAGCAACTGTTCGCGATAGAGTAGGGCGGGGCGAAGCTCCGGTGCTACAGATGCAGTATCCTTGGGTGGATTCTGGAGTAAGGCGGTCAGTCTTTTCCTGGCGGCAGGCAAGTAGTGGTGGGCTATATAGGTGAAGTCTTGCAACTGCTCTGTGGTGATTTTGCCTTTATCGCGGTCCTTGCGGGCCGTTTCGTATGCCAGCGGGTCGGCAGCGACGGCGAGAGTGGTGGTCAGCAGGTCGCGGTCAGAATAAGGCTCGTTCATGGTGTAGTACGCACCCAGTATCTTTTCGTTGGCTATCTCTTCGGTGAAGGCATCCAGACGTTCCAACTCCTCGGCTGTATAGGGTTCGCCGGATATGGAATCCAGATTGAGGTCGCGGTGCAGCCCCAGGCGCATGGCCTCTTTTTTGATGTTCATTCCCAGAGCCCGGTGTTTGGCAGTCCCTTCGTCCAGCACTTTGTGAATATCTTCCAGCAAGGCCGAATAGCGTTGGCGCATACCGCTCTCCACGTAGGGCGGAGTGAGATGGGTGACCAGTACGGCATGTGTTCGGCGTTTGGCAATGATACCCTCGCCTACGTTTCCGGTGGTATAGAAATAGAAGTGGGGGAGGTTACCAATCAGTACATCCGACCAGTCGGCCTGCGACTGTGCCACATTCTTTCCGGGCGTGTATTCCAAGTTGCCGTGGGTGCCGAAGTGAATCACTGCATCTGCCTTGAATCCTTTTTGCATATACAGATAAGGAGCCAGGTAGCTGTGGGGCGGCGCTACCGGCATTCCATGCACCAGTTTGAACTCATCATCTCCCAATGCCGGGCGGGGCTGGGGGAAGAGTAGGATATTGCCGAATTGCAGGCAGGTAATGGCAATACTGTCCTCTGTTACCAGCAGATTGCCGGGCGCATCTCCATATCTGTCTGTCACTTCCTGATATTTCTCGGGAAGGAGTACTTCGTGTGCCCATTGTTCGTATTGCTCGGTAGAAAGCCATATCGGGTGTGCCGTTTTCAAAAACTGTTCTTGTGCTCCTTTGGCATACGAACCCATGACGGCACCGTCACGATGTATCCGCTTGCCGAACTCCTCTACAGTAGCAGGCAGTCCATTGACGTCGTACCCTTCCGAACGCAGGCGTTTCAAGAAGTTATAGAGTGAAGGAATCACTTCCATACCGCTTGCCAGCAGGGCGTCTTTTCCCGGAGTCTTGAAGTAACAGATAGCAACGCGCTTTTCTTTGTTGGACATGTCTCTCAAGGACATGTACTTGGTAATATGGTCCACTACGGCATCTATCCGTTCATTTTCAGCGGTGTACAGATAGTATCCTTGTTTGTTTTCGTTTTGGGTAGCGATGCAGAGGGGTAGCATGCCTCCATCTATCTCAGGCACCACTACACGGGCGGTCAGTGTGCCACCGCTGACGGGGGTATCCGGGTCCAGCCATTCCTCGTGGGGCTGAATCAGCGGGAAGGGCATGAATAAAGGAATGTTTTCCTGGTGCAGCCAGTTGATGAGTGAGTCATTGCCCAGCCGTCCCATAGGCAGGTAGACTACTGCATCGGGATGGAGGGTACGTATCATATCGGCACGCGGTTGACCTCCGGCTGTGAAAGGATAGACATTGAAGCCTGCTTGTGTCAAGCACGTGATGAGGGAATCTACGTGGGCACGGTTTCCTTCCATCGGAAAGTTGAGTCCGGAAATCAGGGCAAGGTTGCGTCCGTCCTCATGGTAGAGATTTTTTTCTTTCAGATAGGCGGTCACCTCTTGCGGAGTACTGAAGTAGCGGCCGTATTCGCGGTGGTAGAACATGTTCTCCAGCAATGGGATGGGAGGCTCGTAATCCTGGTGTCCCCACCGGTGGGGAGTGGCGATGTGGCGCAGGTAGAGTAAGGCATTCCGGTAGTTGTGCTTGTTGCCGTTCTTGAGATACTCCCGTAGCGTATGCTGTTGTTCATTGGTAACATTGTGATTGAGGGAGAGGGTGAAATTTCGTAACGTATTCGTAAAGACTGGTACTCCGCTGGCACCCACCCGTTCCACTTCGGCAATCTGGCCGTCGTCAAGGTATAGCCTTCTGCTGTACATCACGATGGCATCATAGCCGGAAAGGTCCTTCACCTCTTCTTTTTTTATGCAGGTGACTTCTATCCGGGCGCAGTCATTGTTCAGGGCAATGTCGGCAGCTTGTGCCAGGGTTGCGTTGATAATAAGTATACGTGTAGGAGCAAGCCAGTACTGATAGGCCGCAAAGCTGCAGACAATCAATAGGGCTATGCTGCCGAGGAATATTCCAAGTCTTTTCTTATTCATACAAGTTTATTCTCGTTAATAGCGTTTTTGTCTTTTACAACATTTTCTTCTTATATAATTCACACTTAACGCCACACCCGTGATGCAAACGGCTGTACCTCCAAGCAGCAATACCCAAAGCACAGTCTTGCGCAGGGTGGCATTGGAGTTCAGACCGGGCAGACGCATGCGGTGCAGGGCTGTATAGCTCCAGTATTTCCAGCGGGAGGAGGTGTCTACATGGCGGATGATTCCCGTTTCCGGGTGAATGTAATAGACGCTCCGGTCCGGGTCGTCCACCGTTATCTTCCAGACGGGAAGCTGGGGTCGTCCGCGATACATATTGCTCATGTCGCGATAGTAGGTCTCGAAATGTTCGAGCCGGGAGATACGTATGCCGGGGATATGTTGTGAAGAATCACGCTGGGAGGTATAAATGCTTTCCACGCCTTTCAGGATTTCTTCTTCGGAGAGTTGTAACGGACGCGGCAGGCTGTCGGCGGCATCGATGTAATACTCGTTTTTTCTATCTTTTACGATGTAGTAGGGATGTTCGCGGAAGTTGCGCCACTCTATCTGCAAAGCTTGGGGATAGGCAGCTATGACACGGCGGTAGTCCAAGGGGTAATCCTCCGGTTGTGGGGCACGGGCATGGAGCGTGCGTGTGGCGCTGCCTTTCTTCAGTGCCGGTTTATGAATCCATTCGGGAATGTCTGCCAGAGACATCATGCCGCTGAAGGTGAAGGTCAGTACGAAGATGCCGAAAAAGATTCCGCTGACGTAGTGCCAGTGATACCATCTTTTTCGGTAGGGGGAGAACTTGGGATGGCGGCTTCGGTGCGTCTTACGCCATACATCCACAGTTACCCAAATGCCGGCAATGACCATGAGACAACCCAGAGCTGTGAGCCAGATGACGGTCTTAGTCCAAAGGACGGTGTCCTGCCGCAGCCAGGTGAAGTATACCCAGTGGGGAATGGCACCCAGCCATGCCCAGAAGCGTTCGCTTCTGTTGGAGAACTGCAAGGCCTCACCGTTTTGTGAACTCAGATAGAGCTGTGTCCCGGCATCGTCGGCAAAGTATATTTTATAAATGGGCATTTCCTTTTTCAGTTCAGCGAAGGGAATCCATTGGTCCAGAGAGTGGAGGGTGTCGATACGGGTAATGGGAGAAGAACACCACAAAGCTGCTGTCCGGTGCAGGTGTTCACTGTCCAGAGAGGGTCGTGAGATGGTGGAATCGGCAAGGAAATGAAACGTGCCTTTTGTGGTACTAAAGCTGAACTCGGGGTGTCCGGCATTGAGGTTCAGTATCGTAGACCTGACCTTTACGCCACGGGGCAGGCGGGCTGTGACGGAGGAGATGTCCGGAAGTGAGTCTCCGGTTTGGGAGAGCATATCCAGCTTTTGCATTTTCTCTTTGGCGCTGACACGGGGAAAGCGGTGGTACATCATCACGAAGGCGGAGAGGAACCACATGAGAAATAGGATACAGAGCAAAGTGCCCAGTATCCTATGAATAGAGTACATCAGTTTGGTGATAACATTCATTGTCGTTCGCGTTTTTCCTGCAAAAGTACAAGATGATTCAAGAACACTAAATACCCACTAATGGGTATATTATTCTGTGTCTTTTCCGGCAGCATAGGCCGCCTTCTTCGTCATGATGTCCAGCATGCGGTGCTTCAGTCCGAAACGGATATGGTCAATGAATATTTCTTGAATTTCCGGAATTTGTCCCAGTCCTTCCAGTTGTGCACTGACGGTGAAGCCTTCTTTCTCGAGCATCTCCTTCCACTCTCCGGCAATGTCATTTTTGGCATGGTCTCCGGCAACAAACATGAAGGGTATGAGGGTCACACGTTTGGCTTTCCCGGCTTTCAGTTGTGCCAGCATGGTGTCAAAGGTTGGATAACCTTCGATGGTGCCCACATGGAAATTGGTCAGTCCGCCTGCTTTCAGCATATAGTCCATCTGACTGTAGATGGCGGTACTGGGGGTATAGGTGCCGTGGCCCACAAGGACGAAGTGTTCTTTGGTAGCTTTCTTGCTTTGTGCCGGGGCGTTGTAGCGGTTCCCCAGAATACTTGCCACTTTCTCTGCATCTTCGATAGAGTAGAGCAGGGGAGTACCTACACGTATTTCCTTGAAGAAGGGTAGTGCGTTTTCCACATCCCGGCGGAGGGATTCCATTTCTACTCCGTCAATGATGTTGGTACTCTGTACGATGAGGTGTGTGTAACCTTCGCTGCGCAGTTTCAGCATGGCATCCAGTGGAGTCAGCTTCGTGATGCCGCGCTCTTTCAAGCGGCGGATGATGATGCGCGACGTATAGGCTTCTTGGAACTTCAACTCCGGGAAGGCGGCTTGTGCCTTGGCGTTGATGGCATCAATGGTGAGGGCGCGGGTATCGTCGTGCGTAGTGCCGAAGTGCACCATGAGCAGGGCGGCTTTGTCGCCGGGTTTCATACTTGCAAGCATATCGCTGTGCTCGTAGTTGCCTCCCCCGTGCGCATGGCAGAGGAGGAGGAAATTACAAAGGAATAAAAAGACAAACAAATTCTTCATAAATACTGATGCTTGTTTTAATCGTTCTCTATGACACGTATCATATCGAAGTAGAAGCGTCCGTCCACTTCGGCTCCTTTCTCTACATTACCGGTCTTGATGTCATAGATGTAGATAACGGCGTTGGCATCTTCTTCAGTGTTTACACCAATGTATGCTTTGTTGTTGAAGATGACAGAACGCTGTGAGAAGCGACCGCCGCTGTAACCGATTTCCTTGCCATCATAGCTTAAGCGTGTCTTGGTTCCGGTGGTAAGATCGAGGATGGCGTAGTAGTGAGAGTAAGCGTCGATGCCGGGTTGCTTATCTGCAGCGGGTCTATCGGCATTGTCATTACGTGCATACACTAAGGCTTTGTTCCCTTCCAGATATTGAATGGTCAGCAATTTGCCGTCGGCATTGGGATAGCCGTTGTAGGAAGCGTCGAATTCTGTTTCGCCTTTGTTGATACGTAGCAGGATGCCTTTGAAAAAAGCGTTATCTTCTTCGTGGAAACAAGCTAGGTAGAGATTGTCTGCTTCGTCGTACATTACGCAGTTTTGCATCAGTTCTCCGTAAGCGCTTCCTGCCATTTCGCATTCGATGGGAGAGAGTACATCTTTTTCTACTTCCATGGTAGAGGGGTTGATAATGGCTGTATGGAAGTTAGGCTCTTGCTGGTCTATATTCGTCAAACCGTCTGTCTCTTTCCAATAGTAGAAGTAGTACAATCTGTTGTCTGATTTGCGGTAGGTGAGGATACCGGAGCTTGTCAGTTTGAGCCAGTTGGTGGGGGCTGGTATGTTGAGTTCACCTTCAGCAAGGATAGTCAAGTCCTCTGCGTTCAGTTTCGTATAAAGAATCTTGTCCTTCTTACCATTGGTAGACATGATGACGAGTGTGTTGTCATCAATCCAGGCATGTGTGTAGGAACGTACCTTATAGCTGTTGGCCTTGAAAGGACGTTCTGCAATAACCTGAACTGCATTGTTCTTGATTTGATATTTTACGAAACGGTCGTTGGTTGCGGGTATTTGGTAGTAATATTTTCCTTTTGAGATAGTCTCCATGGAATAATCTCCCAGTTCCGAACCTTCTCTTTTCACAGTGATGACACCCTGCTCTGTGGCCAATGAGTTGACGCTATGGACAATAGTGGTATTCTTGCTACTCATCCCACCGTGTTTGTCTACGGTGACAAATAGGTCGAAGTGATAGTTATCCTCATTGACTTCCGGGTCGGGATTAGGATTAGGTTCCGGGTCATCATCGGAACACGCTGTGAATGACAGTGCCATCATGGCAGCCATAAAGGCAATCAGTGTAAATTTGAATTTTCTCATTTTGAATGAATTATTAAATGATTAGTTAATGAATAGTCTGAATTTAGCAAAAAAAGCACGTCCGGGCTTCTGCAGCTTGTAGTTGTCATAGGCTGTCTTGTCGAGGAAGTTGGTACACTCCAAAGCCAGATTATAGCGTCCGCGTCTCCATGAGTAAGTGATGTCGGCATTACAGATGTGCTGGGCGGGAATGCGTGCCTTGTTATCATATGCGCCGTAAGCTTCCCAGGTCAGGAAGTACCAGTGTACCCATTGATAGGTACAACCCAGGCGCAATCTGCTTTCGGGCAGGGCAATGTTGCGGAAGGTATAATAAGCCTCTACGCTACCGAATAGCCACGGGCGGTTGGGCACACGGTTGTTATAGGTGGCAGAGGGCTTTCCGTCACCCTTGTACTTCTGCTGGTCGCGAGTGTCCTGGTAGCTGACGTTTGTGGCGAGTTGCAGTCTGCCTTGCCAGTCGTAGCGCATTTCCCCTTCCGCACCTTTTACATGGACAGCCGGGACGTTGGTATATTGCATTGTACCCTCTTTCTCGGCAATGCTGGTCTGAATGTAGTTGTCTACCTTACGGAAAAATCCGCTCATCTCATAATAGAATGTATGTCCATTGCCCGGGTGCCATGTGCCGAACAGAGAGGCATTGAAGTTGTTGCTGTTTTCCGGTTTCAGTGCCACGTTGGCATAGATGGTGGTACCGTTTCCCAACAGCTCGCGGGCGATGGGTAGTCTCACACTATGTTCGTAGGATACTTTGATGGATAAAGGTTCTACGATGGTGTATCGAAGTCCAGCACCGTAGCCCAAGTAGTTCTTGGTGGTGGAACCTTGCACATCCTTCGAGCCGGTCACGCTGGATTGGTCGGTCTGCCGGATATTGGGATGGTTGATGTAGTCTTTTATGAAGAATACGTTTTCCATCTTGCCATCCAACAGAGACTGGTTGTAGGAGAGTCCCAGGATATGTTTGGTAACCACATCTTTTGACGGCTCGAAGCTGGTATCAAGGTCATCGAAGCGGTCGTTTCCGGTACGGCTCAAATGGTAGTTCAGATTAAAGCTGTGATGGGTATTCAGCTGATAGTCCAGGTTGGTGCGCATAATGGTGAGCGGACGCTTGTAGTGGCGCATGGATGGTTCTTTGCCCATAATCTCGTTGCGCTGGCTCACGATGTATCCTCCATCCCAATAGTACTTCCGATAGGCAGTGTCCACGGTCAAGGAATGGTCCCAGGTGTGGGAGAGGGAGGCATTCAGTTGCATGTTCTTCAGGATGAAGTTGTACTTCTGATAGCGGGCAGAGATGTTCCAGGAATCGGAATTCCTTTCTGCCATTCCGTATACTTTGTTTTGGACAGACCCCGTCTGCAGTTCCTTGTCTGTTTTTGAATAGGAGGCGGAAACAAAGAAGGCATCAGCCCAGGATTTGTTGACAAATCCGGCTTCCACCTGTGCCAGTAGCGAGAAGTAGCCGTCATGAAAACGCTTGGGATTGCCATATATGAAATTGTCTCCGCTTTCGTCGCGCATCTGCACATTCTTCATTCTATAATCGTTTTTGGAGTAGTTGATGCCAACGGTTGGCCGGACTATTAGTCCGGTTCCCTTTTCTACGAACTGGGTGTTCAGGTCCGTCTTGTGTGTATGGAAGGAGCCGATGCCGTAAGATACATCCAGATAATTCTTCTTCTCCTGCTTTGTAATGATATTGATGGCACCGCCCAGTGCATCTGTTCCCAAGCTGGCAGGGACTACTCCTTTGTATATCTCAATCCGGTCTATGATGTTAATGGGTAAGTTGGCGAGGGAAACACCGCTTCCTTTGGTGTCCAGTGGCATTCCGTCCAGAAAGTAGCGGATTGAATTTCCGGACAAGCCGTTGATGGAGAGGTCGAAGTCCGAGCCAACCCCGCCTTCCTCTCTCACCTTGATGCCCGTTGTACGGTTCACCAGGTCGTTGAGGTTATTTAGTGAGTTTACTATCGGCTTGATGTCGAGTGCATTGACAGCAAAGGCCCCTTCCTTCACTTTCTGCGTTTGGGTCTTTCCGTATACTTCGACAGAATTCAATGCCACGGCGCTTTCCTGCAATGTGAAATTCTGTTTTTTATCCTGCCGGATGTCGAGGGATTGTTTCACGGTTTGGTAGCCCAGGAAGGAGACGACGAAGGTGTGTTTGCCCGGAGCGACTTGCAGTGAATACTTCCCCCGGTCGTCCGTATAGGTGCCGGAGGTGGTGTTTTCCACAGCGATGGTGGCTTGGGCTATCGGTGTCCCGTGCTGGTCTATGACTTTTCCGGATAAGGTGACCTTATTCTGTGCCATACTACCTGCAGGCAGTAGGCAGATAAATGTAAATAGCAGTCCTGTGATGAATCTCATTTCAGTTCCTTATAAGCGTTCGTAACTTGCCCTCAAGGAAAAATGAACAAAGAGAAAGATTCCTTTATATGGATAAAGAATGCCTCGACTCAATGTTTTGTTGCTTTATTCCCCGAAAGCACTAAAACTATGTTGTCTTGGCAGGTCTTCTGACTTATCCCTCTTTGAATGCCTTCCCATCCGCCGGGCGGACAGTGGCTTGTAGAATATTCAAAGATTTTGGAAGGACTTACAGCAGCGGGTCTGTTCAGGATTTGCACCTGATTCCCTTTTTCATCACTCATCTCCAACAGAACCGGGAGAGGTGAAACCAAAACTGGGACAAAGATAACAAAAACTATTAGGTTTGCGAATACTCCTGATAATTTTTGTTATCTTTGCCCGCGAATTGGTTCCGGATGCATGTTTCCATCATCTGGATTAAAAGGGAATCGGGTGTAAATCCCGGACAGTCCCGCTGCTGTGAAGCTCCGTTTATATCATGAAAAACACCCTTGCCACTGATATGCATTGAAATATCGGGAAGGCTTCAGGATTAGGAGTCAGTCAGAAGACCTGCCATTCATTAAAGGCTGCCTTTGCTCGTGGGTTAGGAAGACAGTACGAAGATATTAGTTGAACATTTAAACAAGAAATGGAATGCCTTTGTTAAAGGTATGTCCGCATTGTGGTGTGACTATATATATCCTTTATATATTAAAGAAAAAGTAAAATGATTAAGAAAGTATTGATTGCCAACAGAGGTGAGATTGCCTTGCGCGTCATGCGTTCGTGCCGGGAGATGGGACTGCTTACGGTTGCGGTCTTCTCCGAGGCCGACCGCACCTCTCATCATGTGGCATATGCCGATGAGGCTTATCCGATAGGACCGGCCGTGGCAAAAGAGAGTTATCTGAATATTGAAAAAGTGATTGCCACGGCAAAGCGATGCGGTGCCGATGCCATCCATCCGGGTTACGGCTTTTTGTCGGAGAACTCGGAGTTTGCACGCCGTTGCAAGGAGGAAGGGATTATCTTTATCGGTCCCGCCGCCGAGACGATGGAGGCGATGGGCGACAAGATAGCTGCCCGCAAGCGAATGATTGCGGCAGGCGTACCCGTGGTTCCCGGAACGGAACAACCTTTGCAGAGTGCCGAAGAAGCCGTGCGCATCTGCAACGAGATAGGTTATCCCGTGATGCTGAAGGCGTCTATGGGTGGCGGTGGTAAAGGTATGCGCCTTATCCATAACGAGAGCGAAGTGGTGGAAGCCTACAACACGGCACGCTCCGAGTCCATGTCCTCCTTTGGAGACGACACGGTCTATCTGGAAAAGTTCGTGGAAGAACCCCACCACATCGAGTTCCAGATATTGGGCGACAACCACGGCAACGTCATCCACCTCTTCGACCGCGAATGCTCCGTGCAGCGTCGCAATCAGAAGGTGGTAGAAGAAAGCCCGTCACCCTTCCTTACGCCGGAATTGCGCCGGGAGATGGGAGAGAAGGCGGTTGCCGCAGCCAAGGCAGTAAACTACTCCGGTGCAGGTACCATCGAGTTTCTGGTAGACAAGAACCGTCGGTTCTACTTCCTCGAAATGAATACGCGCTTGCAAGTAGAGCACCCCATCACGGAAGAAGTGGTAGGCGTGGACCTGGTGAAAGAGCAAATCCGCATTGCCAACGACGAGGTGCTGCACCTCAAGCAGGAGGAACTGTTCCAGCGCGGCCATGCTATAGAGTGCCGCATCTGTGCCGAAGATACGGAAAACAACTTCATGCCGTCTCCCGGTGTCATCAAGCAACTGACGGAGCCGAACGGAATCGGTGTGCGTATAGACAGCTATGTGTACGACGGCTATGAGATTCCCATCTACTACGACCCTATGATAGGTAAGCTCATCGTATGGGCAACCACCCGCCAGTATGCCATCGAGCGTATGCGCCGTGTGCTCTACGAGTACAAAATTACGGGCGTAAAGACCAACCTTGCCTATCTGAAGCGCATCATGCACGTGCCCGACTTTGTGAAGGGAGAGTACAACACCCTCTTTATCGAGAAGAACGCCCGCATGCTGGTACGCACCAACACTGCCAACGAAGAGTTGGAGAACATAGCCATGATAGCTGCCTATATGGACTATCTGGTTAATCTGGAGGAGAATGTTTCGGCACAGCTACCCGATGCCCGCCCCATCAGCCGTTGGAGGGAATTTGGCTTGCAGAAGGGAGTGCTCAGGATTTAAGGAATGGATAATTGATAATGGATAATTGATAATGGATAATTAATAATGGAAATACATATAGGAGACCGTATCGCAGACATTACCCTGGTGGGTAAGGAAGGGAATAAGGTACAACTTACCATTGACGGAAAGCCCTACGAAGTGGACATTGTGATGGCAGAGAACGGAAGTTGCTCCATCCTGCACAACGGAAACTCGTTCAACGCAGGCCTTGTGCGCGGCGAGGGCGGCAAGAGTTATGACATCAGCATGCTCCAGCGTTCCTTCCACGTAGACATTGTAGACACGCAAGCCAAGTATCTGCACATGAAGAAAGGAGCCGACGAGAAGCAGGGCGACAAGATTTTGGCTCCGATGCCGGGCAAGGTGGTAAGCATCCCCGTCAAGGTGGGCGACCGACTGGCTGCCGGCGACATTGCCGTGGTGCTGGAAGCCATGAAGATGCAGAGTAACTATAAGGTAAATGCCGACTGCATCGTCCGCAACATCCTCGTGGGCGAGGGCGAACCGGTAAATGCCAACCAAGTATTGATTGAATTGGAGTTGATAAAGGAGGAATAATCCCGAGTCGCATTCAGTCCGTATATTATAAATCACTAAATTGTAAATGCAAATATGAACAGAGAAGAAATATACCGCCAGTTTGAGGAACTGGATAAACGTGCCTCGCTGGGTGGGGGCGTAGACAAGATAGAGAAACAACACGCCTCCGGCCGCATGACTGCCCGCGAACGTATTGACATGCTGCTGGACAAAGGCTCGTTCAATGAGCTGGACAAGTTCGTGAACCACCGTTGCACCAACTTCGGCATGGAGAAGAAACAGATTGCCGGAGACGGCATGGTGTCCGGTTACGGAAAGATAGACGGCCGCCTTGTATTTGTCTATGCCTACGACTTCACGGCGCATGGCGGTTCGCTCAGCGAGACGAATGCCGCAAAGATTGTAAAGGTGCAGCAGCTTGCCCTGAAGAACGGTGCTCCCGTCATTGCCCTCAACGATTCGGGCGGCGCACGCATCCAGGAAGGTGTGAACAGCTTGGCAGGCTATGCCTCCATCTTCTATCAGAACACCATTGCGTCGGGTGTCATTCCGCAGATATCCGCTATTCTGGGTCCGTGTGCCGGTGGGGCATGCTACTCTCCGGCGCTTACCGACTTTATCTTCATGGTAAAGGAGCAGAGCCACATGTTTATCACCGGTCCGGACGTGGTAAAGACCGTGACCCACGAGGAGGTGGACAAGGAGGAACTGGGCGGTGCCTATACGCATAGCAGCAAGAGCGGCGTTACCCACTTCATGTGCAATACGGAGGAGGAGACACTGATGAGCATCCGCGAGCTGCTGAGCTTCCTGCCGTCCAACAATATGGAGGATGCTCCCTTCACTCCCTGCTCCGACGATATCCATCGCCGGGTAGAGGCGCTTCAGACCGTCATTCCTGAGGACCCGAACATGCCCTATGACATCAAGGATATTATAGAACCGGTGCTGGACAACCAGTACTTCTTCGAAGTGATGCCTCACTTTGCCAAGAACGTCGTTATCGGTTTCGGTCGTCTGAACGGGCGTTCGGTAGGTATCGTGGCAAACCAACCTGCCTATTTGGCGGGTGTGCTCGATATTGATGCCAGCGACAAGGCGGCACGTTTCATTCGTTTCTGCGACTGCTTCAACATCCCGCTGATAACCTTCGAAGATGTTCCCGGCTTCTTGCCCGGAACGATGCAGGAGCACAACGGCATCATCCGCCACGGCGCCAAGATTGTCTATGCCTATGCCGAGGCCACCGTGCCCAAGATAACGCTGATTACCCGCAAGGCATACGGCGGCGCCTACATCGTGATGTCCAGCAAACCGACGGGTGCCGACGTGAACCTGGCTTATCCGCAGGCGGAAATCGCCGTGATGGGTGCCGAGGGTGCAGTGAACATCCTCTACCGCAAGTCCTCTGCCGAAGAGAAGCAGGAGATTATCAAGGAGTATGAAGACAAGTTCTCCAACCCTTACCGCGCCGCCGAGCGTGGCCTCATAGATGAGGTCATCATGCCGCGTGACACCCGCTACAAGCTGGTGCAGGCATTGGAGATGGCGCACAACAAGAATCAGAGCAATCCACCGAAAAAGCACGGCAACATGCCTTTATAATAGTAGTTATTTTTTATGTGTGAAATGCGTATCCCCGGAGAAGTGATTTCTGTGGGGATACACTTTTTAAATAGAGAATTAAGAATTAAACAATAAGGCTGAAAAGTAAAAACTAAAGATAGAAACTATGGAACTATTAAGAAACCTCTTTGAGGGTTATCCCAACCTTTGGGGCGGAGGAGTGGCACACTCTGTCCTAATTCTGTCCCTGGTCATCACCTTCGGTATCATGCTGGGCAAGTTGAAGGTGGCAGGCATCTCGCTGGGTGTCACCTGGATTTTGTTTGTGGGCATTGTCTTCGGACATTTCGACATGAACCTCGACGAACATCTGCTGCACTTCCTGAAGGAGTTCGGCTTGATACTGTTTGTCTATTCCATCGGTCTGCAAGTGGGACCGGGATTCTTCTCCGCTTTCAAGAAGGGCGGACTTACGCTGAACATGGTAGCAATGCTTTCCGTCTTCCTCAGCGTGGTTATCACCATTGTGTTGCACTTTGCCACCGGAATCCCCATTACTACGATGGTGGGTATCTTGTCCGGAGCCGTGACCAATACCCCCGGTCTGGGTGCTGCCCAGCAGGCAAACAGTGACCTCAACGGGGTGGATGCTCCGGAAATCGCACTCGGATATGCCGTTGCCTATCCGCTGGGTGTGGTGGGCTGCATCCTGGCGCTGCTAGCCTTGAAGATTTTCATGCGGATTAATACCCAAAAAGAAGAGGAGGATGCCGAGCACGGGCTGGGTCATCTGCAGGAGCTGACCGTGCGTCCCATATCGGTAGAGATACGCAATGAGGCAATAGACGGCAAGCGGATCAGAGATGTGAAACCATTGTTGAACCGTGCGTTTGTCATCTCCCGCATCCGGCACACCGGCAGTCAGGAAACAGAACTGGCGAATGCCGATACGGTGCTGCACATGCAGGATGAAATTCTGTTCATTGCCAACCCGAAAGATGTGGAGGCCATTGTTGCCTTCTTCGGAAGAAAAATTTCGGTGGAGTGGGAACGGGAGGACAAGAACTTGATTTCACGCCGCATCCTCATCACCAAGCCGGAACTGAACGGCAAGTCTCTGTCTCAGCTCAAGATACGTAACAACTTCGGTGCCTGCATCACCCGTATCAACCGTTCGGGCGTGGATCTGGTGGCAACTCCCCACTTGCAGTTGCAGATGGGAGACCGTGTGACGATTGTAGGCAGTGAGCTTGCCGTGAGCCATGCGGAGAAGGTATTGGGAAACTCGCTGAAGCGTCTCAACCATCCAAACTTGATTCCTATCTTCCTGGGTATTGCCCTGGGATGTATCTTGGGCAGTCTGCCGTTCATGTTCCCCGGCATTCCCCAACCCGTGAAACTGGGACTGGCCGGTGGACCGTTGGTGGTTTCCATCCTCATCAGCCGTTTCGGGCCTCAATATAAGCTGATAACCTACACGACGATGAGTGCCAATCTGATGATACGCGAAATCGGTATCGCCTTGTTCCTGGCCTGCGTGGGGTTGGGTGCAGGAAAGGGATTCATCGATACCATTATCTACGAAGGCGGCTACGTGTGGATTGGATACGGTGCCATCATCACGGTCGTTCCGTTGCTGGTGACAGGATTCATGGGGCGCTATTTCTGGAAGCTGAACTACTATACGCTGATAGGTGTGCTGTCCGGAGCTAACACCAATCCGCCTGCATTGGCCTATTCCTCGGACTTGACATCCTGCGATGCCCCTGCGGTGGGATACGCCACAGTCTATCCGCTGGCTATGTTCCTGCGGGTGCTGACGGCTCAGTTGCTGATACTGGCGTTGGCGTAGTTTCACCATAGATAATCTATGGTACATAGGTTGATTTGATAACAAGTAATGTAAAGGGAGCTAACAAGTAATGTTAGGCTGCTTTACATTACTTGTTATTTTTGTTTGTAGTATTCCTCCGCTTGTGCCAGTGTCTCCGGTTTGCCGATGTCGAACCAGCGGAATCCTTGCAGCGGATAGCCTTGTATGTGCACCTTTGTGCAGGCGGACAAGTAGAAAGGAATGATGGAGAACTTGCCGTTCCACTGCCCATCGTCCATCAGGTGGAAGAGGGAGGGGGAGATGATGTGGATACCTCCGAAGGCGAGTTCCCGGTACTTCGTTTCCCGGTAGTCGAAGCCTGCCGGTTTCACCTCTCCGGTGGACTTGTTTATCCAGCCGTGCAGGTGGTAGTCGTCGTCAAAAAGGAGATAGCGGGAAGTCTTGCGCTCGCTCACAAGCAGGGTAGACTCCGCATCGCTCTCCAGATGGTGGCGGTAGAGACCTGCAAGGTCAATGTCCGTCAGAATATCCGCGTTGTGCACCAGGAAAGGTTCTTGTCCGTCCAGAAAGGGGCGTGCCTTTTTGATGCCTCCTCCGGTGTCGAGCAGCATGCCGCGTTCGTCGCTGATGTGAATCTCCGTGCCGAAGTTGTCGTGGGCACGGAGGAAGTCGATAATCTGCTCCCCGAAGTGGTGGATATTGACCGTTATCTCGTTGAATCCTGCTTCCTTCAACCGCAGTATCACCCGTTCCAGCATGGGCTTTCCTGCTACGGGAACGAGGGCCTTGGGCATGTGGTCCGTCAAGGGGCGCAACCGGGTGCCCAGGCCGGCGGCGAAAATCATGGCTTTCATATTGGCATATTCTCACATTAGCACATTAAACTTTGGCCTTAAACGTCTGTTCAATATTCTGTTCTCTATGTATCAGGTTCACTTGCACGCCGAACTTCTTGTGCAGATGTTCCGCCAGGTGTTGTGCCGAATATACGGAGCGGTGCTGTCCGCCGGTGCAGCCGAAGCAGACAGACAGATTGGTGAAGCCGCGTTCCATGTAGCGCTTCACGGAAGCGTCGACAAGGGCGTAGGCATGCTCCAGGAATACGGCTATCTCGCCGTCGTCTTCCAGGAAGCGGATAACGGGTTCGTCCAGTCCCGTGAAGGGTTTGTAACGCTCGTACTTGCCGGGGTTGTTCACAGCGCGGCAGTCAAAGACGAAACCTCCTCCGTTGCCCGTGGAATCTTCGGGGATACCTTTTTTGTAGGCAAAGCTGGTGACTTTCACCACGAGGCGACGCTTTTGCAGGTCGTCTGTAAACTGTTTCAGATCGGTGAGTTCGCGCAGAATCCGGCAGAGGTAGGGATATTCTGGATAAGGTTCTTGGAGCAGTTGGCGAAGGTTCTCGATGGCGAAGGGGACACTTTGTATGAAGTGGGGCTTCTTCTCGAAGTAACCGCGGAAACCATAGGCACCCAGCACCTGCATGGTGCGGAACAATACGAAGTGGCGAAGCTGGGCATAGAAATAAGCCTCGTCCACGGGCTGGTACTTGCGCAGGGCGTCGATGTATTCCTTCAGCAACTCTTGGCGCAGGCTGTCGGGATAGTTTGCTTTGGCCTGCCACAAGAAGGAGGCAACGTCGTAGTAGACCGGACCTTTGCGTCCGCCCTGGAAGTCGATGAGCCACGGTTCGCCGTCCTTTATCATAACGTTACGGCTCTGGAAGTCGCGGTACATGAAGGTGGCGGAGCTGCTACGGAGCAACACGTCTGCCATCTTCTGGAAGTCGTCTTCCAGCCGGTCTTCCTGGAAGTCCATTCCCGTAGCCTTGAGGAAGCAGTATTTAAAGTAGTTCAAGTCCCACAGAATGCTGCGGCTATTGAACTCTGCCTGCGGGTAGCAGTAGGAGAAGTCCATGCCGTCGGCTCCGGCAAACTGTACGGCGGGCAGCAGACGGATGGTCTTGCGCAGCAACTGTTTCTCTTCCTCACCGAATACGCTGGTCTTGCGGCCTTTCTCGATGGCATTGAATAGGAGCGAGTCGCCCAGGTCTTCTTGCAGATAATAGATATCATCTTCGGAGCGGATGAACACTTGCGGTACGGGCAGTCCTTTCTGGCGGAAATGTTCTGCCATGTAGAGGAAGGCGCGGTTCTCCTCCACAGACTCTCCGCTGACGCCGATAAGTGTAGGACTTCCGATGAGGCGGAAGTAACGGCGGTTGGAGCCGGAGGAGGGGAGTTCGTCAATCTGTTCCGGTTCGTGTCCGGTATGTGCGATGTAGAGTTTCTTAAGTTCTTCGGTTATCATGGTGGTATGTTTTATTTTCGCAGCTAAGATAAAACTTTTGTCGGAGATATGCTTACCTTTGCAGGAGGAAAATATTTAATTTGATAGCTTCATAATGGATTCCATTCCTCAGTTTCTCATAGCCGCCCCTACATCGGGCAGTGGAAAGACCACCGTCAGTCGTGGACTGATGGCATTGTTTGTGAAGAAAGGTCTGAAGGTGCAGCCTTTCAAGTGCGGTCCCGATTATATAGATACTAAGTATCACGAGGCGGTATGTGGCCGTCCTTCCATCAATCTGGATACTTTCATGGCATCTCCGGAGCATGTCCGCAGTCTGTATGCACGCTATTCGGCAGATGCTGATGTTGCCGTGGTCGAGGGGATGATGGGGATGTACGACGGGTACGACCGCGACCGGGGCTCGTCGGCAGAAGTGGCACGGCTCTTGGGTATTCCTGTGGTGCTGGTGGTCGATGCCAAGTCGGCTGCCTATTCCATGGCTCCTTTGTTGTCGGGGTTCATCAATTTCCGTCCGGATATACGTATTGCGGGAGTTATCTTCAATCGTGTCGGCTCACCCCACCACTACCGGATGCTGCAGGAGGTCTGTGAAGACTTGAACGTGACTTGTCTGGGCTATCTGCCCAAACGGAAGGAACTGGAGCAGGAGTCACGCCATCTGGGGCTGGATTTCAGCCGTTCTAAGGAGACGGAGGGGCTGGACATGCTGGCAGGCTTGCTGGAGGAACATGTGGACTGGGAACTGCTACTCTCGACAATCGGGCTTCCATTGCCTGCGGCGGCTGTGGAGGAGAAGTCGGTACTATCAGAGCCGGGGAAGCTGCATATCTCGGTAGCGCGCAACGAAGAGTCCTTTTCCTTCCTCTATGCGGAGCATCTGGATATTCTGCGCTGTATGGGCACGGTCACTTTCTTCAATCCGGAGCAGGACCGGGCTATTCCGCAAGAGACGGATTTGCTCTATCTGCCCGGCGGCTATCCCGAGAACCGTCTGGAGGAACTTGCCGGGGCAAGGCTTGCCAGGGAGTCTATCCGCAGCTATATAGAGGCTGGTGGCAGGACGCTGGCAGAATGCGGGGGGATGATATATCTTTCGCAGTCCGTTCTTTCTGATGGGGATACGGACGGGGGAGGCAGTGATACAGACGGAAGAAGCACCGGGAACAGTGTAAGCAATGTCGGAAATGAGATGGTGGGAGTATTACCTTTCAGCATCACGAACGAGCGTAAACGCAGGAAACTGACATTGGGATACCGTCGGTTCGACTATAACGGATGGCGGCTTAAAGGACACGAATTCCATTATACGCAGCTTGCTGTGCCCGAAGCTGGTGGAAAAGAAAGTGGTGCGTACAGTCTTACTCCCTCGATAGTGCAGGTTTTCAATGCCAGAGGAGAGAAGGTCGCTACTCCCATTTTTCGTTATAAGAACCTGATTGCCAGCTATACACATCTGTATTGGGGCGAGATGGATGTGATGTCTTTGTTCGGTGGAGCCTAATCTTGTAAAACATCTTTTGAATCTGCTGGACTTTCCTTCTTTTTCCTTTCATGTTTTGCTTGAAAAGTCCCGGTATTTCTGCATATTTATATTCCAAATTTGTTTGTATCTTTGCGATAGAGAAAAGGTCTACGGGCTGTGAGGGAGTCCCCTTTACAATCCGGGCTATAGTAGCTGATTTTGAAGAGTTATCCCATGCAGGAAAGTCCTCTACACGTACCTCTGTAAAGGATGAACATCTTAAAATGGAGTTTGTCGATGGTGATTCGATTGGTGTTTTTGCCATAAAGGACGGTGCTATAATGGATGATATTGATAATGCCAAATTGGTTTACAATAGGTCAAGCGGCAGTTGGAATCCGGTGGGAAATGGTACACTTTATTGGTATGATGGAGTGAGTTATGTCGCATACTATCCATATAGGAGGAATATCACAATAGATGTCTCAAAGGGTATGGACGGAGCTATTGCCTCACTGACCGGGAATGAAAAACTGCAACCTTCGAAAGACCAGTCCACAACAGAAAAGCATATTGTCAGCGACTTGTTGATTGCCACCGGCGTACCTGCTATTGACAATTCTTCCGGAATAATCTTGAGCTTGCAGTTTCAACACCAGTTTGCATTGCTTGTGTTGCAACCGCAAGTATACGTAGGTTGTTTTGCTCCTGAAAAGGCAGGCTTTGTTTACCATATGGAATCGAGGGTTTTAGGAACAGACTCGGTAGCTATTAATGTGAGTCTGAATGGTATTACTCCATATCAGATAGATTCTTTGAAATATTGTGCCATTGTTCCGCCACAAGCAAATGCACGGGTTACCGGAAACTATACGACTACCAATGGAAGAGATGATACGAATATAAAGATAAATTATTCGGGCAGCTCCATCACTCTTGTTTCTGGAAAATGCTATACTCTGAAAGTTATCAGTCCCGTACCCGGTAAAGGAAGTATAGAAAGAAAGCTTTATCCCGGGGATTTTATCTTTCAGAACGAAATCGATAGAAGAATAGAGGTACATCCAGGAAATGGAATGTTGGAAGAAGATGGGAAAATCTATGATTATAAAAATGCTATCGGAATGGTAATTACTTGCGATCCGAAAAGGATGACAGACAAGAAGTGCAATGAAAAGGGATGGAATCATGCCTATGTGATGATGTTGGATAGTTTGAAAGAAGGGAATTGGGGACCGGTGGATTTAATCGAAGTGGGTATTGACACAATATCAATAGCTGATGTAAAGTCAAAGCATGATTTTAGTAGAATCAAGAATAACATGAATGGCTACTCTGAAACTTTACAGATGCTGGCAAATCATGAGGGTGATGCATCTTTTGTAAGCGACTGTCGTGCTTTTTATCTGGTGAAAACTTACAATAACAGCAATAAGGTACCGGATGGGATTGAACGCAGTCCGTGGTTTCTGCCAAGTATAGGGCAATGGTTTGATATGTTGGTGAATATTTGTGGAAGATCTCCGGAAAACTTCCAACACAATACCGGTAATGGTTTACAAGATGAAAAGTGGGGACAGGAAACGTTAGATAAATTAGAAGGACAGTTATCCAAAGTTGGTAAATCGTTACCGCAGTTTAACGTGAACTACAGACTTGGTTTCAGTTGCAGTTCTCAATATGATAAAGATAGAAGCTGGATGCTTCTCTGGCATATTGATGATCCCTTATATAAGTGGGAAAGGGTTTGCTTACAAGGATATAATAAGACTTCTGCATGGCATGTCCGGCCGTTTTTTGCATTTTAATCATTCCTTGATTAAAAATAGTCCTAATCTAAGTTTGAATTCATTATGAAAAAGTCCGGATAGCGCATTGATATTTTATGTAATTTCGTTTGTGTTCTCGAAATAGTGGAGTATCTTTGTTTTCATTTAAATATATTATGATTATGAAACTGAATACTTATCGCTTGTCTTCTTTGGAAGACCCTACTGATGAACAACTGCATGCTTTGATGGAACAAGTGGCTGTTGCGGCCCGTGAAAGTTCTCGCAAGGCAAAAAGAGAATTGGAGCGGAGAATGCAAGAGGTGAGAGAAAAATTGAAAGCATATAGAGCTAAAAATGTAAGTGATATATCCATGTGATGAACGAAAAAAATCCGACACTTTGTATAGTAGCTGGTCCGAATGGTTCGGGTAAAACTTCTACGACAGTGCAACTGCTTCATAATGAATGGGCAGAAAATAGCCTTTACATTAATCCTGATAATATAGCGCAAGAACAATATGGTGATTGGAATTCTCCCGTTGCAGTATTGAAGGCAGCAGAATTGGCGACTAAAATGCGTTATGAGTGTTTAAGGAAAAGGCAAGATTTTGTATTTGAAACAGTCTTTTCCTCAGACGAAAAACTTGCATTTGTTGAAGAAGCAAAAAAAGCAGGATTTTTTATTCGCATTTTTTTTGTCTGTACAAATAATCCTGAGATAAATGTACGGCGTATTACACAGCGCTATTTGAATGGAGGGCATGAAGTTCCCATTTCCAAAATTATTTCCCGTTATTATAAATCGTTATTGAATATAGGCAAAGCAATATCCTTGGTTGATAGGGTATATGTCTACGATAATTCAATAGAAAATCAAATTCCTCGATTATTGTTCCGCACTGTAAACGGGACCCTCTTCAAACAATATGTAGAGGAAATCCCGCAGTGGGCACAGTTCCTTATCAAATAGAGAATGAAAAGAGTCTATACCAAAACTGGAGACAAAGGAACAACAGGTATTCATGGTGGCATGCGCGTGCCGAAAGACGATATCCGTATCGAGGCAAACGGATGTCTTGATGAATTGAATGCCGTGATTGGTATCGTGCGCTCCATGCTGGCGGCAAAAGATGCCTGGCAGGAGTTGCTGCATGCTGTCCAGCGGGAACTGATGGTGGTGATGAGCCATGTGGCCACTCCCTCGGGAGTGGTGAACCCTAATCCGCTTTCTGCCGCAGAGCTCACGCTGCGCTGTGAGCAGGAGATGGATGCCATGACCGTCCTGCTGACGGACAACGGCTACTTCCTTTTGCCTGGTGGCACTCCCATATCAGCCCAACTGCAGTTTGCCCGTACCGTGGCCCGCCGTGCCGAACGCCGTTTGTGGACACTCCATCGCCAAGACCCCGTGAACGAGGATATTCTGCGCTTCATCAACCGCCTTTCGGACTTGTTCTTCGTCATGGCCCGCATGGAGATGCAGCGGCAGGACTGGCCGGAGGAGAAATGGCAAGAGTTTGCCTACAAAAGGAAAAGACAGTAAGCACTTATCGCTAACCGCCGGGAAGCTGTTTTCAGCATAGGGGTTCTATTTGCTGTCCGAGCCTTAAATCATACAGACATGCCCGTACTTCCGCTTCGCTGCCGATATGCTTTCCTGCATCGTCGGACAGCTTCACGCATTCGCGCCATTCCTGGTTGACGTTCATCTTGCATTGCGTCAGTTTCATTACGATGTTGGAGGGCTTGAATCCGGTATCATTCGTCAGATTGGTGCCGATGCCGAAGGAGCAGCGGATTTTGCCCCTGCAATGCTCCTGGATGTCGAGTGCCTTGCCAAAATCGAGCGCATTGCTGAAGACGATGGTTTTAGTGGTAGGGTCGATACCCAGTTCGCGGTAGCGGGCAACGAGCTTGTCGGTGAAATCGAATTCATCGCCGGAGTCGCAGCGTACACCGTCGAATAGTTTGGCCTGCTTGCGGCTCAGGTTACTTAAGAAAATGCCGGAGGTATAGGTATCGGACAGTGCGATGCCCAAGTCACCGTCGTACACGTTCACCCAGTTTTCCAAGGCCATGTAGTTGGCGTGTTTGTAGCCGAACTGTGCGCCGTGGAACATGAACCATTCATGCGGATGCGTCCCCATAGGCTTCATGCCGTATTTCATGGCGAAGTGGCAGTTGGAAGTCCCGGTACAGTATTCGGCGGTTTCCTTCAGACGGTCTATGACTTTGTCCTGTACCTCGAACGAGAAGCGTCTCCGGGTGCCGAACTCCGAAAAATATAGCTGGTGTCGGTTGGAGAGTGCCACCTTTTCGGACAGTTTGCAGAGTATGCCGTCCATGTCGGCCACGTTTCCCAAAGAACGGTTCTTTATTTCGGATACGATGGAAAGCAGGGGGACTTCGTAAAGGGTGGCCTTGTACAGATAGTCCGTGATTTCAATGTTCAAGTGCCGGTCCTCGTCCAGATGGATGCTTACCTTCTCCGGCTGGAAGCGGAAGGAGGAGAGCCACTCCCAATAGACCCTCGGCAGGAAACGGCAGTGGCGGGTCATGTATTCCAGCTCTTCGGCAGTAAGTACGGTCTGTGCCAGGCTGTCCACCGCCTTTTGCAGTTCCTTCAGAAACGTGTCCGTATAGGCGGTGTCGTCTCTGTCCTTGAAGCTGAAAGTGCCCATGGCATAGGGAAACAATTTGATGTAGGCATACGAGGTGGTGAATTTGTAAAGGTCTGTATCGAGTATGGTATGAATCATGGCAAAATATTCTTTAGTTATGATGTTCGATTTTGGGGATGAAGATAGTGAAAATTTCTTATTTGACCAGCCTCTATCTGTTAACAACGGCATATTCCTATTAAACCATGTTATAAATAAGACCGTTATGAGCTGAAATTTTGGAGAATTCGGAGGAGTCCGTATATTTGCAATGTGTTTTTCATAGTATTAGATTTAAGGTTAACAAAAGATTGGCTGTCTGGGATAGATAGCCTTTTTTTATGCCTTCACTTTTCCTTTTCCGTAGAGGTGGCGTGTAGTGCAGAGCGCCAAAGTTCCATAGACCAATACTTGTATCCACATCGTCAACATCTGCGGCCATACGTCGGCCAGCGTTCCACCCATTGAATTCAGTTTTACAAAAGCAAGTACGGCAGGACCTGCCGGAAACAGATAGTGGGCTGTCTGCCAATACCACGGCATCAGCTCCAGCGGATAGGACACGCCCGAAAGGAAGATATAGCCCACAGAGAAGAAGGCTATCATCAGCAACGGCGCTTCGGAGTCTGTAAACCAGCGGGAGACGGCCAGGGCAAGGAAACTCGTGCCCAGCAGGAAGGGTATCATCATTGTGACGATGTCTCCTCCGCTGCCGATGTGTGGGATGCTGAACAGGTGCGGCAACAGTCCCAGCAGGAATAGGGAAAACACCACGTAGAGCATGAAGTATACGAAGGTCCTGCCTCCGACAATCCGTAATGTATCCTTCAATGAGTCGGCACGCATCAGCCGTATTCCTTTTCTTCGGGCTTCCGCTTCCTCGCCCGTCAGCATGGCAATCACCATCAGCATCGTCTGGAAGATGATGACAATTAGGACGGCGGGAATCAGATAGGAACCGTAGCCCTCTGTATAGTTGTAGAGCGCCGTGCCGGACACGCTGACGGGAGCGGACGAAGCCACTGCCAGCAGTCCTTGCGGAGGTAGGAATACGGTGCCCTCCATGCGGTGGGCATCGTTCACGGCAAGCATGACGCGCGCACTGGATTCTTGCAGTCCTTTGAAGTTGAGGAAAGCGTCCGTGGCGGCATAGAGTACGAAGACCGAAGTCTCGCCCCGTGCCACACGTGCCTCGAAGTCGGCAGGCAGGTAAAGGATGCCTGCCACGTCGCCCTGCTTCATCCATTGGCGGGCTTCGAGGATGTTGGGTGTCTGGCCGTAGACGGCGGTCTGGGGAGTGGCGTCGAGCAGTCGGATGTATTCGCGGCTGAGGGCGGAGTGGGAGAGGTCTACCACTGCGACGGGAGCCTTGCGCACCAGGTTGGGGGCGTACATGTAGTTGTAGAGCAGTCCGTAGAGGAAGATACCGCCTGCCAGCACGAGCAGGATGGCGGGATTGGTGGCGATGGCATGCCACTCGTGGCGGATGACGGAAGCTGTTGACAATGCGGTAGGTGGGCAAGGTGATGGGGAGGCGGAGATTGCTTCTTCCCTTATCTCTTTTTTTATCCACCATTTCAGCAATGGCAGTATCAGCAGTGCTGCCAATAGGAAGATGAAGAGTGTAGCTACCGACTGCCAGAAGTAGGCAAATCCTGCATCGAAGTAAATCATGGCTTGTGCCGCCTCCGTGAAGTGCCGCACGGGGAAGAGGTAGGAGGCCGCATGCACGGGCGCATACATGGCTGTAACGGGAAACGTGACTCCGGACAGCGTAGCCCCCAACGACCCCACCATGGATACTACACTGATGATATAGGCAATCTTGGGAAAGACAGAATAGATAAAGACCGCCAATGCCTGGGTAGCGATGATGAAGAGCACGGTCACTGCATTCATCAGCCACAGACTGCCAGCGAAGGGGATATGTAGCGGGCCGAACAGTACATAGTTTGCCAGGATACCGATGGACGAGAAGATGAGGGTATAGGGCAGCAGTTTCCCTGCTACGGCAGTGAGGATATTGCCCCGTGCCGTCTCCAGCCATTCGCCGGTGCTGCCGAATTTCAGTTCGCTGCCTATGGAGTAGACGGTGGTGAGCAGGATGAGTATCTGGAACAGTACGAAAAAGAAAGGCTGGCTCAGGTAGATGGAGTAGTCCATGTCCGGGTTGTAGAGGGGATGGGTACTGGCTTCTACGGGGAGCAGAAAGGTCTGTATCTGTTCTCCGCTGACTCCCAGAGCTTCGGCCTGCATCACGATGGGCGAGAGCGCCACGGGGGCAAGCGTATTCTCGAACGCCGCCATCAGCTCGCTACCTACCGAAAGAAGGGCATAGTGGTAATAATAGGTGAGCGTTGCGCCGGTTCCCGTCACCGCCTTCTGTTCGAAGCGGGGCGGGATGACGAGGTAGCCGTATATGTCCTTCTGTTGCAATGCCCGGCGGGCGTCGGCTTCGTCGGTGAAGTGCTCCGTCACACGGAAGGTGGGGGCGGCAGAGATGCGTCGGGAGATATTGCGCGAAGTGGCAGTGTTGTCCAGGTCGACGATACCCACGGGAATGTTCTCCATCTGTCCGTTTCCAAAGATGGTGGCCATGAAGAACAGACAGAGTAAGGGTAGCACGACGCAGACGCCGAGGTATAGACGGCGGGAGGTCATGCGGTGCCATTCGCGACGGATAACCATGCGGAGCGCTTTCATAGCGTAGCCAAATTCTTTATCTTTCATTTTTCATTCTTCATTTTTAAAAGTACGGACATCCCCGGTCTCAATCCCTCTACCTGCTGTGTGGGACGTGCGTGTATCTCGAACGTCTGCATGTCATAGCTGCCCGTCTGTTTGGTGGATTTCCAGGTGGCGAAGCTGCCCAGCGGACTGATGTAATAGATGCGGAATTCAATGTCCTTGCCGTCGATGGCGGGGACATCGGCACGGAAAGTGCCTCCCATCTTGAACTGCGGCATCAGGTCCTCGCGTATGTTCAGTACCACGTGTGCATCGTCCATCACGACAAGGCTCATGATGGGAGTGCCGGGGGCCACCAGCTCTCCGCGTTTGGGGAAGATGGTGGCTATCTGGCCGTCTTCGGGGGCAGTCAGGCGAGAGTCGACGAGGAGGGAGGAGACTTCATCGACGGTGCTTCGCGCCGCTTCCACCAGGCTGCGGGCCGAGGCGCGGTCCTCGCTCTGCGCTCCGTCTACGGCCATCTGGTATTGCTCGTAGGCGGCACGTTCGGCGGCTTGGGCGGCTTTGTACATGGCTTCCACCTCGTCACGCCGCTGGGAGGTGACGACACTGTCCTTATAAAGCGTTACAATGCGCTGGTAAGTGGTCTTGGCGAGGGCAAGGTCGCTCTGCGTCTTGTTCCAGAGTTGCCGGGCGGTGGCCACAATCTGGCGGCGGGTACCGGCGTCTATCTTCTTGTTCTGCTCCTGGGCCACCTGCTCCAGGGCATTCACCTGGCGGTATTTGGCTTCGATGGTGGGGCTGTTGATGACGACAAGCGTATCGCCTGCCTTCACCCAGTCGCCCTCTTGTACGAGGAAGGAGTCCACACGTCCGGGCAGCTTCCCGCTGATACGTATTTCCGTTGCTTCCACTTGTCCTTGCAGGACCAGGGGCTGCCGGCTCATGAGTAATATGCCGGCAAGCGAAATGATGACCGTTGCGGCCAGGATAATGACGAATGCAATGCTGATGCTTTTATTATTGATTTTCATAAAGGGTAGGTTTTAATAAGTTGTCTCGAAATATTTCTCGAACCGTTCCGGCGTTCCGCAGATAGCCAGCAGGTTCATCAGTGCCACATCATATTCGTAGTAGGCTGCCAGACGCGCCACGCGGACGGTTGCCAGCATCGTTTCCGCATCTACGACCTCGGTACTGGTTGCCATGCCTTCGGCAAAGGATTTCTTGCGGATTCGCACCAGCTCTTCGCTCAGCTCGATGGTGGTATTCAGGGCGCGTACGTTGTCTTGTGCCTTTTGCAGTTGGGTGTAGAGCTTGTCGATGCCTACGCTCAGGTCTTCTTTGGCTTTTTCTTGTCCCAGGGCAAGGGTCTGCTGGGCTATCTTCGACTGGCGGATGCGCTTCTCACGCGCCAGTCCGTCGAACAGGTTCCAGGTGAAGCCCACACCTACGATGGTGCGGGGGACAAGATTGCTTTGTATGCCGTGGGCATAGAGGGTCTGCTTGCCGAATACGGCGATGTCCGGCAGGTAGCCGCTCTGGTCGATGCGGAGCTGCTGGCGGGCAATCTGTGACTGCAGTTGCAGTTGGTTCACGGTGTAGTTCTCCACCCGCATGGCTTGCAGGAACTCCTCTTTGGCGGGCAGTTGGTCGTTGATGAAAAGCTCCGAGGTAGGATGGATGCTGCATGTGTCTTGCAGGTTGAGCAGGGTACGCAGGGCACTTTGCACGACGGAGGCCTCCTTCCGGGCAGCCTCCAGTGAACGGGCAGCTTCATCCATATTCACTTGGGCAAAGAGCCGGCCTGCCTTGTCTATCATGCCGGCAGCTTCCAGTTTAAGGGCATTCTGGTAATGGCGTTGCAGGCTGTTGTAAGTCTCCTGCCGCACGCGTACTACCTCTTGCGCAAGTTTCAGCCCGAAGTAGCTTTCTGCCAGCAGGGTGCGTTGCGTGGCATCGGTCTGTCCCCGGTTTTCGCGGGCGATGTCTATCATGGTGTTGCCTATCTTCGAGGCCCGGATGCGCTTGCCGCCGGAGAATACGACCCATTCGGCAGTCAGGCCGACGGAAGTCAGGTTGCGTGGAGCCAGTGGAAAGGCAAGGGTATGGGAGCCTATCTGGTCGAGTATGCTGCTGATGAATTGGTCGTCCGGCACGATGTTGTGCACAAAGTCCTTTGCCGGGTCGGTGAACTGGGAAAGGGGCTGTTTTACCTCTATCTTTTCGGAAAGATGCACGAACGTACCGGCACCTTGCAGGGAGGGGTACCAGAGGGCATTCAGTTTGTCACGTTCCGCACGGGCGGCTTCAATTCCCTTGTCGGCTATTTTCAGGCTGCGGTTGCCGTTTTGCATCTGCCTCAGGGCATCACCGAAGCTAAGGGGAAGGGAGGTTTGTGCGGCCACTCCACCGATGGCAAGCAGCACGCAGGCAGCAGCCGGAAAAAATCTCCGGCATAATAGATTATTCATAAGTTCGTTCGGTTTAGGGGTTCTTGTTTCTCTAAACAAGAGGAGGTGGGAATTGTTCAGTAGTCATCTTTTTGAATAGAACGTTACAAATATAACGAATAGTTTCCGAAGATATGGCTTATGAATGGGAGAGATATTCGGATTTGCACTATCTTTGCATTCGCTAAAATGGAATTTATGGAGAAACTTCATCCGATTATGTTTGCCGGGACGGGCAGTGATGTGGGAAAGAGCATCATTGCTGCCGCCTTCTGCCGCATCTTCAAGCAGGACGGCTATCAGCCCGCACCGTTCAAGGCACAAAATATGGCGCTCAATTCATTTGCCACTCCCGAAGGGCTGGAGATAGGCCGTGCCCAGGCTGTGCAAGCAGAAGCCGCCGGAGTGCCTTGCCACACGGACATGAATCCGCTACTGCTGAAACCACAGTCGGACCATACCTCGCAGGTTGTCCTCAACGGGCGTCCTATCGGCAACCGCAATGCTTATGATTATTTCCGCAAGGAAGGACGCGACGAGCTGCGCCGGGAGGTTTGTGCTGCCTACGACCGCCTTGCCGCTCGCTATAATCCCGTTGTGCTGGAAGGCGCGGGAAGCATCTCCGAAATCAATCTGCGGGATACCGACCTTGTCAATCTGCCGATGGCCCTGCATGCCGGAGCCGATGTAATCCTTGTGGGGGACATTGACCGTGGCGGTGTGTTTGCCAGTGTCTATGGTTCGCTGATGTTGCTTCGTCCCCATGAGCGGGAACGCATTAAAGGAATTCTTATCAACAAGTTCCGGGGGGATATACGTCTCTTCGAGTCGGGCATTACGATGCTGGAGGAGCTTTGCGGCATTCCCGTTGTCGGGGTGGTGCCTTACTACCGTGATATCTACATTGAAGAAGAAGACTCCGTGGCGCTTGCCGCAAAGTCTGTCCGTGCCGAGAAGGGAAAGGTGAACATCGCCGTCATTCTGCTGCGCCACCTCAGTAACTTTACCGATTTTAATGTCCTGGAACGTGACCCGCGCGTACATCTCTTCTATACCAACAATGTGGATGAGCTGGCAAAGGCCGACGTCATCTTGCTGCCCGGCTCCAAGAGCACGCTTGATGACCTTTACGAATTGCGCCGTAACGGTGTGGCAGCTGCCATCATCCGTGCCCACCGTGAAGGTGCCACCGTGATGGGTATCTGCGGCGGCTATCAGATGATGGGGCAGGAGGTGCTCGACCCTGAGCATGTGGAGGGGGACATTGAACGCCTGCCCGGACTGGGGCTGTTGCCCATCAGTACCCGCATGTCGGGAGAGAAGGTGACCCGCCAGGTGAAGTTTGGTCTGTGCAATCCCCATTCTCCATCTTCCACTCTCCATTCTCCATTCATGCAGGGCTATGAAATCCATATGGGAGTGACCACCCCTGTGGAAGGTACTCCCGATTCTCCCTTGAATCTTCTGGAGAACGGCTCTACCGATGGTTACTACGTGGACTCTACCTGCATGGGGACCTATATTCATGGCATTCTCGACAATCCGGAATTCATAGATTTCCTGCTTGCGCCTTTTGGAGACAAACTGTCCGGGAATGCCGGCGCTTTCGATTACCATACATTCAAAGAAGAACAATACGATAGGCTTGCCGAGCACGTGCGCCGCCACGTCAACCTGCCGCTTATCTACCAAATATTGACAAAGAACCATGATTGAAGGACACGGAGACGATTCCTATAAATACAGCCGTCCCATTACGGCCAATTTCAGCTCGAACGTTTACAGCAGGGTGGACCTCTCTGCCTTGAAGGCGCATCTGTGTGCCCGGATTGACGGCATCGGCAACTATCCCGAACCGGAGCCTTACACGCTTGAGGCCTGCCTTGCCCGCCGCCACCGTCTTCCTGCCGAGGCAGTGTGCGTGACGAACGGAGCTACCGAAGCCATCTATCTTACCGCACAGACTTTCCGCGGGACAAACACCGCCATTGTGCAGCCCACTTTCAGTGAATATGCCGATGCCTGCCGCATGCACGGCCATCGGGTCACTTCCCTCTACCGGCTTCCTGCGGAGAGCGAGGGGTATCGCTTGCCGGAAGAGGTGCGCATGCTGTGGCTGTGCAATCCCAATAACCCTACCGGAACGGTTGTGGAGAAGGAATATCTGGCAACACTTATCAGTCATAATCCGCAGGTCTGTTTCGTCATCGACCAGTCCTACGAGTTTTTCACCTTGCGTCCGCTTTTCTCTGCTGCCGAGGCGGCGGAGTTTCCCAACGTCTTGCTGCTGCACTCCATGACCAAGCGTTATGCCGTTCCCGGTCTGCGACTGGGATATGTCACCGGTGCTCCCCACCTGCTGCATCGCCTGCGTACCAACCGTATGCCCTGGTCGGTCAACCAGCTTGCCATTGAGGCGGGGCTCCATCTGCTGGAACATGATGTTCCCAATCCGCTGGATGTGGCGTCTTACTTGCAAGAGGCTGCCCGCCTGCGCAGTGCGCTCGAGGCATTGGGAGGACTGGAGGTATGGGCCACCGAAACCCATTTCATGCTGGTGTGCCTCCGTATGGGTAGGGCTTCCGCCTTGAAAGACTATCTGGCAGGGGAGCATGGCATCTTGATTCGGGACGCCTCCAACTTCGACGGACTGAATGAACACTTCTTCCGTATAGCCGCCCAGAGCCGGGAGGAGAATGACAGGCTTGTAAAAGCAATAGGACAATGGCTTGAGGAGGAATAACCGATGGAAGAAGATGTACTTATACTTTTGGGTGTCGCCTTCAACTTGAACCTGCCGCTTCTCACTGCCTGGCTGCTCGACCATTGGCTGGGCGACCCGGCGTGGCTACCCCATCCGGTGGTGGCTTTCGGCAAAGCCATTTCTTTCTGTGAGCACCGGTTGAACCGGGGCGATTCGCGTTTCCTGAAAGGAGCGCTTATGACGGTGCTCCTCGTGGCAGGTATGTATTTCGTCACGCTTCTGCTACTCCGCTTGGCTGCACTCTTTTCTCCGGGCATGCTGCTGACGGTGCAGATACTGCTGATATTCTATTGCTTGGCGGGCACTACGCTGGTTCGCGAGGTGCGCATGGTATTCAAGGCGGTAGACCGTTCTTTGGAGGAAGGCCGAAAACAAGTGGCGCGCATCGTAGGCCGTGATACGTCTGCGCTCTCGGCGCAGGAGGTACGAACTGCTGCATTGGAGACTTTGGCAGAGAATTTGAGTGACGGGGTAGTTGCCCCCTTGTTCTGGTATCTGCTGTTGGGAGTTCCGGGCATGCTTGCCTATAAGATGGTGAACACGCTGGATTCCATGGTCGGCTACAAGAACGAGCGCTATCGTCGGTTCGGCTGTTTCGCCGCCCGTCTGGATGATGTTGCCAATTATATTCCTGCTCGTCTGACAGCCTTTCTGATGGTGCTGGTTTCCGGTCGTCTTTCCTTGTTTGCTTTTGTGGGCAGATATGGCAGCCAGCATGCCAGTCCCAATTCCGGTTATCCGGAAGCCGCCCTTGCCGGTATTCTGGACTGCCGTTTCGGAGGTCCGCACAACTATTTCGGCGAGGAGGTATGGAAACCTTATATCGGTTCTAATGAACGGCCTCTGAAGTCGGAAGATATGCGTGTGGCTGTCCGCATCAACCGGCGTGTGGAGTGGTGGATGGTGGTTGCCGTAATAGTGACATCGACCTTGGCTTCCTTTTGTTTTTAAAATGTTGTTATTTTAACTGATTCTTTGTCCGTTCCAAAAAGATATAATATCTTTGCAAGACCGCGTTGCATTAAAAATGTAACTTTTAAAGCAGACAAAGTCTTATAAATGAGGATAAAGCAACTATATATATTCCTTTTCTTTATTTGGTTCGGGAGCACAATAATTGCATCGACAACAGATAAAGCGGATTCTTGGACTAAAGAAAAGGAAAGTATAGTCCATGAGGTCATCTCCACTTTTCACAACAGCCTCGGTTTCGACTATCTGACCCGGGAGGAGTGTGACTCGCTGAATGCCGACGGCCTTTTGTCCCAATTGGATGAATCCCAGCGCTATTACACCTATTTCGAACTGGAAAGAATACTTATAAAATCCTCCCTTTTCCGTGGAGAAATCCGTATGGCTATTGCCCAGAGCGACCAGATGTACTCCAAAGCCCGCGCGCTTGCCTACCCCTTCGGCAATGCCCTTGCGCTGAATGCCATGGGAGAGGTGTACAGCTATACCGGCAGACTCCGGGAAGCCGGTGCCGCTTACGAAGAGTCCTTGAGACTGCTGGATGGAATGGACGGGGAGGATGTGCATATCCGTATGCTACTGGTGGAACTGATAGATTATAACCTGCGCATACGGAATGTAAACGGTGCCTCGCGTTATCTTGCACGTCTGAACCTCTATCCGGAAGACCGGCTTTCTCCGCTGGAGCTAGCCATGCGTCACATCTCCAATGCTTCCTGCCAATTATTCAAGGGTGACTTGAAAGCTGCCAGCCATTGTCTGGTACAGATAGGCCAGCTTGAAACGCAACTGATTCCGGAGATACAGCAATACCTTCTGATTATAGATGCCCGTTATCTGGTGGCCACCGGAGAGCATGAGGCAGCCTTGACCGCCTACAATGATTTCCTTCAAACCGAATATGCCCGGATAAACCATAACATCTACAAGGAAGCTCTGCTCGAAAAAGCGGATTTACTGGTGAAGATGGGAAACAAGGAAGAAGCCTACGGACAGTACGGCAAGGTCTTTTCGTATATCAAGACTTCGTTCGAGAAGAACTATCCCAAGGAGATAGACCGGCTCTGTACCCGTTTCCAGGCCGACCAACTGGCCTACCAGAACGAACGCGACCGCATTGTATCCATGCGTTTCTATCTGGCAGGCATCATTGTGTCCGTACTGTTTCTGATATTCCTCCTGGTGCTGGGCTGGAAGAAGATATTCCGTTTGAAGCATTCCCAAATGCGGCAGGAGGCGATGAAGGAGAAAGCGGTGCAAGCCATACAACGGAAGAATATGTTTCTTTCGAACATGAGCCATGAGGTACGTACGCCGCTGAATGCCATTGTCGGATTCTCGGCGGTACTGACGGATGAGGACGAGTCGTTCGATGACGAATCGCGCCGGGAATTCTCCGAAATTATCAAGGTGAATTCCTTTCAGTTGCTGAAACTTATCAATGACATTCTGGATTTCTCGGATTTCGAGAATGACAACATAACCTTCAACATCCGCACGCATGATGCCGTGAAGTTGTGTAATGAGGTCGTGGAGACCGTGATGGCCTCGCGCAAGCTGGAGGTTGAAATGCGTTTTGACACGGATTTGTCCGTCCTGATGCTGGATACGGACGATGCGCGTCTCCGCCAAGTCTTGATAAACCTGCTGGTGAATGCCGCCAAGTTTACGGAACAAGGCTCCATTGTGCTGGAACTGAAGATGGCTGATGCCGGTACGGCACTTTTCTCCGTGACGGATACCGGATGCGGCATTCCACCGGAGAAGCAGCACTTGATTTTTGAACGCTTTGAAAAGCTGAATGATTTTGTGCAGGGAAGCGGACTGGGCCTTTCCATCTGCCAACTGATTGTGAAATATATGAACGGCAAGCTGTGGGTGGACAGTGGGTACACCCGTGGCGCGCGTTTCTGTTTTACGCATCCTTTGAAGTATAATCCCGCATTACACGGAGGAACGGCGCAATGAAACGAATACTGATTCTCATCCATGTTTTGTTTTGCGGATATATCTGTCCGCTGCTGGCAGAAGACACGGGGGCTGCCCGGTATCAGGACAGCATCCTGAAGGTTGCCGATACCCTGCCGGCCACCCTTGTCCGGCTGACGTATCTCCGTGACATGGCCTACAAGCACCAGTATGCTCCCTATAACATGACTTTTTCCACCCGTCTGTACGAGGAGGCGCGGCGGCAGAAGAACGCTTTCTATGAGAATATGGGCGCTTACTATCTGGCGGCATGTTATGACAAGAAACACGACCCGGACAGTCTGTCGTATTGGGTGGATGTGCTGAAGGATTTTGTCCCCCAGGTAGGTACTTACGATTATTATCTGGAGCAGAAGGCTGCCATCAGCCGCGCCCTGGCTTCCAAGAGACAGATAGAGAAAGCGGTGTATGTGGCTAAGGAGACGTTGGAGGAATCAAAACTCCACCATAGCAATAATGGGATGATAGCGGCGTATAACAGTCTGGGATGTGCCTACGGAGTGTCCAGCCGCCCGAATGAGGCACTGGACTCTTTCTTGGAGGCTTACCGGAATTTCTCTCCCCAGACAAAGACCAGCCTGAAGGTGGATATACTGTCGCGTATTGCCCAGGTATACGGCAATGGCGGTAAAGACAGCCTGAAGCTGCCCTATTTGCATGAAATGGACACGACGTTGCAGGCGGTCATTTCCAAAGAACCCGAGACACGGAAGAACTGGAGCAATTTCGAGATTGACTGCGAAGTGAAGTATATCCTGCACTACATGAACCAGAAGAACTTTACAGTGGCGCACGAGCATATCGAGAAAGTAAAGAAACTGCTTGAGCCGCATGTAGATCCCGTCTTCTGGCTGAATGTCCAGTTGATACAGCTTCAATATTATGCCAAGACCGATGAGTATGACAAAAGCATCGCATTGATAGACGAGGTGACCCCTACGGTACTGAACAACTACGTCTCCACCTTTGCCACTTTGATAAACTACAAGGCGAGTACGCAATATGACAAGGGGGACATTGACGGGGCCATCGAGACCCGGCGCTACCTCATACGCAAGCAGGATTCGCTGAACAATGCCTTCTCGGCCAACCAGTTGAAGCAGGTAAAGGAGATTTACCACATTGACGAGCTGTTGTTGGAGAAGCAGAAGATTCAGGACATGAATTACCGTATAGGATTTATATTCCTGGGTGTCTGCCTGCTGCTGATGCTGCTTTTCTACTTGTATACTCGCTATGTCTCCGGAAAGATTGCTGTCATAGAGAAGAAGACGGCTGAAGCCGCTTTGCAGGCAGAGACGGACAACATCGCGAAGGAACGTCTGAAATCGGAAATCAGCCATGATATACGTACTCCGCTGAATGTGGTGGTGGGCTTTGCCGAATTGCTGACCGGGAAAGAGGAGCTGGATAAAGAGACTAAGAGGGAGTACGGACAGATGATTCAGACCAATGCGGAAAGTCTGCTGAATTATGTCAACAGCATTCTGGAGTTGTCCCGCTTGGAGTCCGGCAAGATTCAGTATGAGGACGAGGAGTGTGACATTATTCAGTTGTGCAGTGAGGTGCTGGATAAAGTGAACGGTCGTGGGGAGAGCACTGTGTCTGTCAGCCTGCAGACCGATCTCAAGGAACAGCTTGCAAGGACGGACCGGAGGTGGTTCGATACATTGCTTGTCAGCCTGCTGACTCCGTCAGAGAATGACACTTCCCGTTATGAGGCGATTATCCGCATCAGACGGGACCGCACTAGGTCGGCCCTCTATTTCGATGTGGTCAACGCCCCGTTTGCAAAGGTACATTTTGAGAATAAAACGAGCTTGATTCGCCATGAAATCAATGCCCATTTTATTCATTATTTTGGAGGTATCTACAAGGTGCAAACCGAAGCGGAGGAAGGCCCTACTATTTCGTTCACTATTCCTTGTCGAGATTGATGCGGACGATGCCGCCGTAGGGCGTCAATGCGTCGAAGGCTTCTTCGGCTTTGAGGATTCCGGCATAGAGTTGTGCGCAGATTAATACGCCTCCGTGTGCGAAGATGGCAACGCGTGTATAGGGCTTCTTCTTTAATTCGTCCAGAAACTGGCCGACACGTCGGTATTGCATAGTAAAAGATTCTCCACCGGTAGCTGCCACGTTCATGTAGTCGGCATACCATTCCTGCAAGCGTGGGTCTTCATTCTGCTCGAACGGCTTCATCTCCCAGTCGCCAAAATTGATTTCCATAATCCGTTTGTCCCGTTCTGCATCGGGATAGCCGCAATAGGTGGCGAGGCGCACGCAGCGGGTTAGGGGACTGGTGTAGACGTGGTCGAACGGAAGGTATGCCTTCAGGTTTTCTGCTGTCACGGCGGCTTCCGCTTCAAACGTTGGTTTCAGGGGAACATCGGTCTGTCCGTAGCATACGCCCGGAGGGACATCTACCGAAGTGTGTCGAATGAGTATTACTTCCATCTTTAATTTTTGGTTTTAATTTATAATTAGAATAAGGCTTCCCAAGTAGAAGGACAGTTCGCATAGCAGGAAAGTGGCCCCGCAGCAGTCCCCCGTATATCCTTGCAGGCGTCGCTTCATCAATCGGTAGAGCAGGAAGAAGGTGAGCAGTGGGAAGAGGGTGGCAATCCACAGTTTTATAGGCAGCAGCAGTACGAAAGGAAGCAGGCCGCAAAGAAATCCGGCCAGTAACTCGTGCCGGCTCATGCGGTTGTAGACGGTTTTGCTTTTGCTGTCTTCCTCTTTCCGGGCATAGGGCAGGTAGTTGACAATCTGGGAGGCACAGAACTTGGACCAGCAGTCACCGCTGAGCACAAGGATGCAGAGAAGTCCCAGTGGCAGGTGATGAAGTTGGAGCAACAGCAGGAAATAGCATATCAATCCGATGACACCGTAGCTTCCGATGTGGGAATCCTTCATGATGGCAAGAGTCCGTTCTCGGGTGGTACCGCCACCGAAACCGTCGAAAAAGTCCGCCAGTCCGTCTTCGTGCAGGCAACCGGTGACAAGCAGGCGTGCGATGAGGGCAAGAATCCATGCCAATGACACCGGCATAATCTGTCCGGCAAGCCACAGCACTGCCGCCATCACGCCTCCCGTCAGCCAGCCTATAAGCGGCCAATAGGGAACCACATGCTTGAAACATTCTGCCGGTACTTCCTTGATTTTCCAGAAGGGCAGTCGGGTGAGCATTATGAATGCAGCCAAGACATTGTTCATGTTAAAAGTATTTGGTGATGGAGGCATGTGCAAAGTTATCCATTTCATTGAGCATCCGCACGGCCGAGTCGACAATGGGATATGCACAGATGGCCCCCGTTCCTTCTCCCAAACGCAGCCCCAGATTCAGCAGCGGACGGGCATGCAGGGCGTCGAGTACCAGTTTGTGGCCTGACTCGTCTCCGCAGTGTCCGAAGATGGCGTAATCCGTCACTTCCGGGTAGAGCCTGGCGGCAGCAAGCAGGCAGTTGGTCATGATGAATCCGTCAACAAGGATAATCATCCTCAGCTCGGCAGCTTGCAGCATGGCGCCTATGGCCATTACCATTTCCAGTCCACCAAAGTAGCGGATGATGTCCCGGGGAGAGCCGTCGCCTTTGTAATTCTCCATAGACTGTTTCAGCACTTCGTATTTGTGGCGGATGCCCGCGCTGTCGAGTCCGCTGCCTGCGCCGACACATTGTTCCAGAGGAATACCGGTAAAGCAGGTCATCCACAGGGAGGATGAAGAGGTGTTTCCGATACCCATTTCACCGAAGCTGAGGACATTGCTGCCTTCTTCATGGCATTGGCGCACCACCTCGGCACCCCGTTCCAGGCACATCTCCATTTCCTCCTCCGTCATGGCTGCCTCGTGCAGATAACTCCGGGTGCTTTTACGTACTTTCATATTGATGATGCCTTTCTCGTAGGGGAGGTCGTAGTCTACTCCTGCATCTACTATTTTCAGGGTAAAGCCGTGCTGCCGGCAGAGGAAATTGACACCTGCCCCTCCATGAAGGAAGTTGCTGATTTGCTGCCAGGTGATTTCCTTTGGAGACAGACTGACCCCTTCTTCTACAATGCCGTGGTCGGCGGCGAAGATAATGTTTTGCGGATGTTTCAAGGCGGGGGATAATGTCTGTTGTATGAGTCCGATTTGGAGTGCCAGTTCTTCTAAAATGCCCAATGAACCTTTGGGTTTGGTCAGGTTGTTGATTTTGTCAATCAATGCGGGACGGATTGACTCATCCGGGCGGGTGATATGAAATGTTTTCATCAGTCTGTTGAATTTTAATTGTTTGTTGTTTTATGAATGAGTGTTTTTTACGGTAAGTGGGATGCCGGATACCATCAGTATCACTTCGTCGGCACGGGCGGCTACATATTGGTTCATCCAGCCTTGCATGTCCGTGAACTTTCGTTGCAGTTCGTTCTCGGAAGTTCCTCCCATACCTATTTCATTGGTTACAAAGATGAAGGTTGCGTCTTGTGCCGTGAAGCGGTCGAACTCTGCCTTTACTGCGGCAAGTGCCCGGTCGGTATCTGAATGCAGGTCGAAGAAAAAGTTGGTACACCATAAGGTGATGCAGTCTATCAGGACGATCCGTCCCTCCAGCCGGTGGCGGCTGAGTTCTTTCTGCTCTTCGATGTTTGTCCATTCCGGTCCCCGGCGTTCCTGATGCCGGATTACCCTCTGGCGGAATTCTTCGTCCCAAATGCGTGCTGTGGCAAGATAAACGGGAGTGGGAGAGAGCTCGAGTGCCAGCTTTTCCGCATAGGTGCTTTTGCCGGAACGTGCTCCTCCGGTGATGAGTATGATTCGTTTCATTGGTATTTAGTCTGTATTTTGAAAGAATATCTTTGTTTTCCCGAGCAAAAATAAGAAATATTTGACGAAACGTTTGTTTTTTTAGGAAGGAATTTATTAACTTTGCCACCGTTTTTAAGGCATGACCTTGGAAATGTTTATGCGGCAGTAGCTCAGTTGGTAGAGCATCAGCTTCCCAAGCTGAGGGTCACGAGTTCGAGTCTCGCTTGCCGCTCTTTATAAAAGGCTGAATACTTAGTTATTCAGTCTTTTTCTTTTTTAAGAACATTCATTCTCAGGTATTAATAATTCTTCTAAACTATTTTTTAAGCTGCACTTATATTGTTTTTCCCCTTTTTCTGTTTTTCTTATTGTTTGTTCGCATATGTAATATAGCCGAAATATATATTACATCGTGAATAGTAAATTTACAAAAATGCAACACTTTAAAAGTTAATAAATATAAAAGAAGTAATAATATATTCTTTATATGTTGCTTTTATTAAAAATTATCCATTTATTTGTCTGACAAATAATACTAATAGGACTAATAATAACACGATTTAATATATGGAAAACTTAAAAATTGATGGGCAGTCGATTACTTTGGTAGACCAAGTGGAAGACAAGTTATTGAATTATTTCAGAAGTCAGGACTTGAAAGTGGGTGATTCTATCCCTAACGAAATTGAGTTGTCGTCAGCGTTGGGGGTAGCTCGTAGTGTTCTTCGGGAAGCTCTTAGCCGTCTGAAAATGATGGGAATGATTGAAAGCCGTACACGTCGTGGAATGATATTAACTGAGCCTTTCATCTTAGGGGGAATGAAGAGAGTGGTTGATCCCCGTATTATGAGCCAGGAATCACTTCTCGATCTTTTGGGATTCAGGGTTGCCTTGGAGATAGGAATCAGTAGTGACATATTTCATAATATTAAAGAGCAGGATATTATGGAACTGGAAGAGATTGTTAATGCAGGCGTTGCATTGGGGAACAACGAATATGCCAATCTCAGCGAATATACTTTCCATTCAAAACTATACGAAATAACGGGGAATAAGACGATTGTACAGTTCCAAAGCATCATTCATCCGGTTATGAACTTTGTAAAAACCAATTTGAGGGAACGGGTGGAAGCTATAAATATAGAACTGGAGAAAAAGGGAAAGATTGTAACTCACACCGATTTATTGAACTTTATCAAGAATAAGGATGAAATGGGCTACAGAAATGCTATCGAGCAACACTTTTATGTCTATAAGAAGCTGATTTATGATAGGGCAGTGTTAGGAGAACAGAATAAGGGTCAATCACAATAAAAATATGACAAATGACACGGATTGTAAATAATTGTGTTGCATTGGTATGCCTTTGTTTGTTTTGGGGTCAAAGCCTGAGAGCTGCAGATGCTTCTCATTCTGAGCAGATAAAGTGGGGCAACGAGAGTGTTTTTAATGAGGAACACAACACTTTGGGGCTCTTTTCCGGAGTACTTGGCGGACAAATTGTATTGGCAGGCGGCACTTCCGACGATTATAGCCGATGGGGAAGAAATGCGGTATGCCTTTCTGAAAATGCCGGATTCGCTTTGTATGAAGATGTGTTGTCCAAGCCGTTGGCTTATGGCGCTTCCATAACACTCTCTGACGGTATCTTGTGTATTGGAGGGCGTGATTCTTCCCAATGCTACGAAGATGTATTTTTTGTCACAATGCAGCAGGGCAAACTGAATGTTTCGGAAGATTGGCCGCCACTTCCTTTTCCGTTGTCTAACGTGGCAGGAGCACTACTGGACAATAAGGTATATTTGTTTGGAGGCAGGAAGTCGGTAAGTCCGTCCAGGTTATCGGATTCTTTTTTTGTGCTGGACTTGTCGAACAAGTCCAGAGGATGGAAAGAACTACCGGGCTATCCGGGATGCGTCCGGGAAGATGCAATTCTCGTGGTACAGAACAACGGCGTTTCCCCTTGTCTGTATTTATTGGGTGGACAGACGGAAACGGAAGAAGGGTTGTCTTCTTGCTTGACTGATGGATATGTCTATAACCCCCAATTGGGTAAATGGAGTTCATTAGGTTCGGATTTTCCGAAAGGAATATGTGCTGCTGTCGCCAGCGGAGCCAACCATATACTTCTTTTTCAGAAAGAGCCGGAAGATACACAGCATCTTAAAAAAGAGAATGCTTTATGGAAATACCATACAATTACGCAGACTCTTGTCAAGTCTGAATGTATTCCAGGTACCTATGACACCATGCAAGTCTTGCAAAGAAACCGTTCCTTCGTTATACTCGGTAGCAATGCCAGTTCCGGAACGAATAGACTGTACAGCCTTCAAGGGGATATTGTTCCTTTGGAAAAGGGGTTGGGACTTGTCAATATCCTTGTGATTATCGGTTATTTTGCCGTATTGGCCGGAATTGGAATTTACTTTTCACGGCGCCAGAAAAGTACGAATGACTATTTCAAGGGTGGAGGACGCATTCCGTGGTGGGCTGCCGGGCTGAGTCTTTTCGGAACCGCGTTGAGTGCCATCACCTTCATGGCTATACCCTCCAAGGCATATGCCACGAACTGGAGTTATGTGTTGTTCAATACCGGTATTGTGTTTGTTGCCCCCGTCATTGTTTATGTCTTTATTCCTTTTTTCCGGAGATTGAATATAACGACTGCCTATGAATATCTGGAGATACGTTTCAATGTCTTTATCCGGGTTATTTGCAGTCTGGCCTTTATTATTTTCCAGGTAGGGCGTATGGGTGTCGTGCTTTTTCTGCCCTCCATTGCTTTGAATGTGGTGACTGGATTGGATATATTCCTATGTATCGGTATTATGGGAGTTTGTAGTATTCTATATACAATGATAGGGGGAATAGAGGCGGTTGTATGGACAGATGCCATTCAAGTAATTGTACTGTTGGGAGGAGCGATATTTGCAGTGATATACATCTCGTGTTCTCTTCCCGGTGGATTGGGTGAAACGATTGATATTGCCGTGGCAAACGGTAAGTTCGATTTGGGAGCAACGAACTTTGACTTGAAGGATGCTACGATGTGGACTGTCATTATTGCCGCATGTTTTACCCATCTTACCACCTATGGGACGGACCAAAGTATGGTGCAGCGCTATCTCACTACCTCTTCGATGAAAGAGGCACGGAAGAGTGTATGGACCAATGCGATACTGACTGTTCCCGCCACACTGATTTTCTTCTTTATAGGCACTGCGCTTTATGCCTATTACAAGGTGTATCCTGAGAATCTGAGTATCAGTATTCCTAACGGCGATGCTATTTTCCCGTGGTATATTTTTACCCAATTGCCGGTCGGTATTGTAGGGTTGTTGATTTCGGGCATCTTCGCTGCGGCAATGTCCACTTTGAGCGGCAGTATGAATTCGGCAGCCACAGCTTATATAGTAGACATTTATTCACGTTTCTTTCATAAGGGAGAGGGTGGCAATGAATTGCATGCGGCACGTATGGCAACTTGTGTGATAGGAATCATTAGTCTATCTTTTGCTTTTCTTATGGCAACATGGAATATCGCTTCATTGTGGGACGAATTTAACAAGATACTCGGGCTCATATTGGGCAGTATGGGAGGACTGTTCATGTTGGGCATGCTTACCAAACGCGCCAATTCCGGAGGAGCAATCATTGGTATAGTCGCAAGTATCATCGTACAATTGTTTGTTGCCAGATTCCAGACGTTCCATTTGCTTTTGTACACGGCATCCGGCTTTATCTCATGTTTTGTCATAGGCTATCTGACAAGCTTGTTCTTTAAGAAAAAATAGGTTTGAACCTATCATTAATTATAATATAATTTTATTTATGAACAAACGACTTTTAACAGGATTAATCGCTGCACCATTTACGCCAATGCACGAAGATGGTTCCTTAAATTTGCAGGTGATCGGGCCGTATGCAGAGTTTCTGATGCAAAAGAAATGTGTGACGGGAGTGTTTATTTGTGGCACGACGGGAGAATCCGTTTCTCTGACAACAGAAGAACGAAAGGCTGTTGCGGAAAAATGGATGGAGGCAGCCAAGGGAAAACTGAAAGTGATAGTGCATGTAGGTGGCATGTCGCAGGTTCAGTGTGCCGAGCTGGCAGCCCATGCGCAAGCTATTGGAGCTGATATGATAGCAGCCATGGCGCCCTGCTTTTTCAAGCCCGGTTCTGTAGATGAGCTGATAGGTTTTTTCAAGCCGATAGCTGCATCGGCTTCCCGCTTGCCGTTTTATTACTATAACATGCCGTCCATAACCGGGGTTTCCTTGCCGGTACACAAGTTCCTTATAGAGGGCAAGAAGCAAATTCCCAATCTGGTGGGAGTCAAGTTTACTCATAACAACCTGATGGAGATGCAGCAGTGCATTCATGCGGACGGTGGGGCGTTCGAAGTCTTGCACGGTTTTGATGAGATACTGATTACCGGATTGTCGGTTGGAGCTAAGGCTGCCGTAGGCAGTACCTACAACTATGTTCCGGGTATATACAAAGCTGTGATGGAAGCCATGGAAAAGGGAGACCTTGAAACAGCCCGTGAAATGCAATGGAAATCTGTTGAAATCATTGATGTGCTGATAAAGCATGGGGGAGGAGTCAGAGCCGGTAAGATATTCATGAAACTGGCAGGAATAGACTGTGGACCATGTCGATTGCCGATAGCTCCTTGTTCTGAAGAAGAGCTGGAGGAGACAAGAAACGAATTGAAAAATACGGAATTCTTCAAATACATTAATTAACTAAAAACGATTGCCTATGGAGATATTGCAACAATACATCCAATGAAAAAACTCATTGGCCAACTTAAGTTTGACCCCCGAAAAGGGAGGGGAAACGAGTATTGGCACTTCCCGTTTCCCCTTAAATAAATTACTGAAACAATTTATTATTAAAATCGTAACAAAGATGAGAAAAATATTTCATTTTCACCTCATAACTTTTCTACTATTTTGCCCATTTTTGCTTTGGGCACAAGAATTTAACCTATCAGGTGTAGTAGTGGACAATACTGGTGAAACTCTTCCAGGAGTTTCCATCGCTGTGAAGGGTACGACTCGAGGAGTTATTACGGATATGAATGGTGCTTTCCAGCTGAAAGTAAGCAAGGGGGAAACTCTTGTATTTTCCTATGTGGGCTATGATGAACAGCAAATCCTGATTACTAATCAAAAGATTCTTAACATCCGGATGGAACCGACCACCATGGGGCTGGATGAAGTGGTGGTCGTAGGTTATGGTACCCAATCCAAGCGTACCGTAACATCCGCCATCAGCAAGGTGGATGGAGAAACATTGAAGGCAACTCCTATCAATACTGTGGGAGAAGGGCTGAAGGGTAAAATTGCGGGTGTACGCGTGTACAATGAGAACAATACTCCGGGTGCAGAGGCTACGTTCTTGATTCGTGGTGGTTCATCTATCAGTCAGAGTAATTCTCCTCTTATATTAGTTGATGGCGTAGAGCGCAGTACAGCGGGTATCAATCCCAATGACATCGAATCTATCGAAGTCTTGAAGGATGCCGCTTCTTCTGCTATTTATGGTTCGCGTGCATCGAATGGAGTTGTCCTGATTACGACAAGAAAAGGAAAAAGCGGTGCTCCTCGAGTGACGTTTGAGGCTTCCTTTGCAAACGAGAATGTGGAGCGGATGATTGAGTATCTGGATGCTACCCAAGCTGTTACTATCATGCGCGATCGTTGGGCTTCCGGACCCAGTCCGGAAAAGTTATACCTTGACGGATATGCTTATAGTTCCGGCAATACGGATGCTTCCAAGTTTTCTACCCGTTACCTGAGGGATGGAGAGAGCATTCCGGCAGGATGGAAGTCTGTGGCTGATCCGTTGGATCCCAGTAAGACTTTGATTTTTGAAGATAATGATTGGGCCAGTACTTGTTTCAAGAATGCTCTTTGGCAAAATTATTATGTGGGGATAGAAGGAGGTACGGAGAAATTGAGCTATGTGGGCAGTATTGGCTATATGAAAGATTCCGGTGTAGGTGTAGGCACGGCATTCGACCGTTTTAACGCCCGTACTAATGTAACTGCCAAAATCAGAGAGAACCTGACTTTCAGTAGCAACATAGATTACAGCCAGACGAATAGCGAAGAGTATGCCAGTCAGTATCAGGTGATTTCCCGTGGACTGATGACCCCGGCCGTTCAACGTAAATATTGGGTGTCTGACAATGAATGGTACGGAACCCCGACGCCAGGTCCAAACTCTTCGTCTCCGAATCCGAGCTTCTACTCGTATTTTAATGATAACAATCAGCGTACCAACCGTTTGGGGTTAGTCGGCTCTCTTGATTGGGAAGTTTTGAAAGGATGGCATGCTGTGGGCACCGCTTCTTTGTTTACGCAAAACAGCCATGGAGATACATTCATGCGTGCCAACCCGATGAATGGAACGCGGAAGGCGACTACCAACATGACGGATGAGCAACGGAAGAAACTGGAATTCTACACCAGCTATACAAGAACGTTTGCCGATAAACACAGCATCAGTGCGATGGTAGGATATTCCTATCAGCAATATTTGTACAAGTATGTGTATGCTGCCACTACCGGACACAGCTCCGACAAGATACCGACATTGAACGGAGGTTCTGTTTATTCCGATGCAACGTCGACCAAGCAGGAAGATGTGAATATCGGTTATTTCGGCCGATTGAACTATGATTATCTGAAAAGATATATGTTGACTGCTACTTTCCGTGAGGACGGCTCTTCCCGTTTTGCCAAAGGCAACCAATGGGGATTCTTCCCCGGATTGTCTGTCGGATGGGTTATGAGTGATGAGCCTTTTATGCAGAATATCGGTTTTATAAGTAATTTGAAGTGGCGTGGCAGTTATGGGCAGACCGGTAACAACTCCATCGGCTATTACGATGCATTAGGATTGTATGCCATTACCACCAGTTACGATCAAAGTGCTGCGACCGTTTCTTCGGCCATGCCTAACAAGGCTCTTGAATGGGAGACTTCCACACAATTGGATTTAGGTTTTGATTTAGGCTTGTTCAAGAACCGCATCATATTGGGTATAGACTATTTCAATAAGATTACGGATAACCTGATTACTTCCAAAGTATTGCCCAATACGTCGGGATACGGTTCCATCCTTACCAATCTTGGAAAAGTACGTTTCCGTGGTTTCGATGCTGAAATAACAACACGTAACATTGTCAAGAAGGATTTCACGTGGGAATCTAAATTCACCATTACTTACGTAAAGAACAAGGTGCTTAAACTGCCCGAAAACGGACGGGACAAGAACCGCCAGGGAGGATACTCTGTAAAAATGCAGGATGGCACGACCAAAGAATTCGGAGGTGTTGCCGAGGGTGAACCGTTGGGGCGTTTCTATGGATATAAGAAAGACTTTATCATTACAACTCCCGAGCAGGCTGCCAATGCCCGTTATGACACCTCATCCAAAGGTTGGGACTGGACCACGAAACAGAAACTGGGTGTCGGAAAAAAGACTATCGGAGACTATGAGTGGAAAGACCTGAACGGAGACGATATCATCAACAGCAATGATATGTTCCTGCTGGGAAATACGATTCCCCATACCACCGGAGGTTTGAACAATACTTTCACTTACAAGGGCTTCACATTGAATGTCTATCTTGATTTTGCTTTGGGGCACTCCATTTCCAATGGTTATCTGCAACGCCAGATGTGTAATTTCATGAATGGAAACACCAGCCTGCCTGCTGAAATCCTAAAATGCTGGAATGTGGGGGATGACCCGAGTAAGGCCAAGTATGCCCGTTTCTCAGGCAATGACTCCGATGAGTTGAATAAGAATTTCCGGGACAACTCCGATGTTTTCACCCAGAAAGCCGATTATCTCTGTATCCGTGAAATCTCTCTGCAATATGCTCTGCCTCAGGCATTGCTGGCAAAGATTGGTCTGAAAGGGCTGGTATTGACCCTGGCCGGAAACAATCTGCATTATTTTACGGAAGTAATAGGCCTTTCTCCCGAAGTAGGTGCATCAAGTACCTATTCCGGTAGTTTCAACACCTATCCGCCTATCCGTAAGTTCTCTATCGGATGTAAAGTTACTTTGTGATAAAAGAAGTTTAATACGAAAAATAAGAATTATGAAAATAAAAATATTATCCGGCATTCTTCTTATAAGTGGGGTCTCGTTTTTTACATCATGTCATGGAGACCTGAATGTGATACAGCCCAGCCAGTTCACCAGCTTGTCCATGTGGACAGAGGAGAGCGATGCTACGAGTGCGGTAAATGGAGCATATACTCAATTCCGTTCCGCCTTTTCCGATTTGCTCAACATCTATGGAGAGATGCGCTCAAACTGGTATGAGAGTGGGGCGGTAAATGATGCGTTTTTTAATAGAGTGGGTACAAACGTATTGCTGAGCGGTGATGCAGGTACAAATTGGAGTAGTATATATACTACCATTAATAGTGCAAATTTGATTCTGAAGCATACTCCGGAAATCTCTTTCACCAATGAAGCTACACGTAATGAGGTGATGGCCAATGCCTATTTCCTACGGGCATATTGTTACTTTACTCTGGTGCGGGTATTCGGTGACTGTCCACTACTGACTTCCGGCTTTGAGTCAGAAAAGCAGGAGGACATGTATCCCAGCCGTACGGCGGCCTCTGAAGTATATGCTCAGGTCGAAACCGATATAGAAGAAGCTTTAAGGTTGATGCCCGCTTCTTCCAAGCTTCTCCATAAGGCATCTCCGGCAGCCATCAACATGTTGCGTACTGAATATTACTTATGGAAGGCAAAGCGTCTGGGAGGAGGGAATGCGGCTCTGAGTACGGCGCAGTCTTCTGTTGATGCGGTATTGAAAGCCGGATATGCACTTCTTCCCACGTTTGCCGATATTTTCAATTTAAGCAACGAAGCCAATTCTGAGCTTATCTGGACATTGCCCTATATCGTCAATGAAAATGTGACTCCGGGAACATCCCCCAACTTTTTCGCCTATTATCTGGCACCTAACGGTGACAGAACCCGGCTGAGGGAAGCCGGATATACCGAGGATGAGGTTCCTGCCGGTTCCCATGCCCAGTATGTTGTGCCCACGCAAGCCTATTGCGATTTCCTGGCTGAGGATGCACGTGACACGCGTACGGATGTTTCAGTACGGGTATTCGAGGATAAGTTCCTGACGGAAGAAGTACAGATTAAAAGGATGGTTGTGAAGTTCAAAGGCTCCTTTGCCAATGATACGCGTAGTTTTGACAGTGATGTCCCCGTCTATCGTTTGGCCGAAGCCTATCTTTTGAAAGCTGAAGTGGAAAATGCCTTGGGAAATACGGATGCCGCTTTGCAGAATCTGAATGTAGTGGCCAAGCGTGCTTATGGGGTAGACAACTACTACACGGCAAGGACTCAGGATGCCATAGACAATGCCATTATCAGCGAAATACTGAAAGAGTTTGTCGCAGAATCAAAAGCATGGTGGGCATACCTTCGCTTTAATAAGGAATTCGAGCTTATTGAGACCTTGAAGGGGCGTGAAGGGGAGAAGAATGTTACCTTGTGGCCTATTGCTCCTGCTTGTCTCAATACTAATCCGAATATAACACAAACGGAAGGTTACAAATAAATATTGGGATGATATGAGATATAAGACTATACTTTTACTGGTCTTGTCTGCTTGGGGCATCATGGCATGCCAAAATTATACGGATAAGATAGCGGTGGAGATTCGGCAACCGGTATATCCGGTGTTGACATTGAAGGAGCATAATCCGGTATTGTGTCTGCGTCTGATTAGGAACAGCGGCGTGGCATATCAGTTGGAAAAGATAAATTTCACTTTGGATGGAACTGTCCGTTCCGGTGATGTCGTTTCCGCTTCGCTGTTCTTGGATAAGAATTGTGGGCAGGTTTGTGCAAGTGCCAAACCGGTGAACAAACAATTGAGTTTTAAGGTAGGCCGGCAGATAGAGGAAGATACACTGACATGCTGGGTGACACTCCGACTGAGGGATGATGCGGCGCAGGCTACAAGCAAGATTGAAATCTCATGCAGCAGTGTCCAGACAGACTTGGGGCTGGTGGGCATCCGCCAGTTGCCCGCAGTAAAGCCGCTCCGTATAGGAGTGGCCCTGCGGCAGCCGGGTCAGGACGGGGTACACACTTCCCGCATTCCCGGATTGGTGACTTCGACGAAAGGTACCTTGCTGGCCTTGTATGATGCACGCAATGAAAGAGATGACGATTTGCAGGGCGACATTGATATTGCCATCAATCGCAGTGAAGATGGAGGGCGGACTTGGCAACCCATGCAGACTGTTCTGGATATGAAAGAATGGGGCGGGCTACCTCAGAAATATAATGGAGTGAGTGATGGTTGCATCTTGTCGGATGATTTCACCGGAGACCTCTATGTCATAGGGTTATGGATGCACGGAGTCTTGGACCCCAAGACGGGCAAATGGATAGAGAATCTTACCGATACCTCGACCGTATGGAACCACCAGTGGCGTGCGCACGGTTCTCAGCCGGGATATGGTGTCAAACAAAGTTCTCAATTCCTGATTAGTAAGAGTACCGACGACGGACTTACCTGGAGTGAGCCGCGTAACATTACCCGCCAAGTAAAAAAGGAAAAATGGTGGCTGCTTGCTCCCGGACCGGGTCGTGGCATCACAATGGAAGACGGTACATTGGTATTTCCGGTAGAGGGGCGGAACGAAGACGGGCTTCAGTTCTCTACAATCATGTGGAGTAAAGACAAGGGCGAAAACTGGACCGTAGGCGAACCGGCCTACTACAATACCAACGAATGTCAGGTGGTAGAACTTTCAGACCATTCCTTGATGTTGAACATGCGTGAGCGCAGCAACCGGGGACGTCAGGAAGGTAATGGGCGGGCCATTGCCGTCACTGCCGATTTGGGAAAAACGTGGACGGAACATCCCACGTCGCGCAGAGCTCTCATTGAACCGGCTTGCCAGGCATCCTTGCTGCGCCATGATTATATTGAAGACGGAGAAGAACGTCATGTATTACTCTTTGCCAATCCTAATTCAAAAGAGCGCCGTAACAACATTACCATTAAGGTGAGTTTCGATGACGGGCAAACTTGGCCCGAGGAGTATTGGATGTTGTTGGATGAAGGTAGGGGGGCGGGGTACTCTTGCATGACTTCTATTGACGAGCATACCATAGGTATCTTTTATGAGGGGAGTCAAGCCGACATTCAGTTCCAGGCTATCCCGCTGAAAGAATTATTGAAGAAATAAAAGTATAACACCTTAAAAAATAGATAAATATGAAACGCAGTGAAATCAATCAATATATCCGCGAAGCCAAAGCATTTATGACAAAGTACCACTTCATGCTGCCTCCATGGGCGGACTGGACTCCGGACGACTGGAAGACCAAAGGACCGGAATGTGATGATATCCGGGAAAGAGCCATGGGTTGGGACCTGACCGACTTCGGCTGGGGCGATTTCCTGAAAATCGGCCTGACGCTGGTAACCCTCCGTAATGGAAGTCTGCAGAAGAAAGACAAACCCTATTGTGAAAAGATTATGTTTGTCCGCTGCGGACAAGTTACTCCCACCCATTTCCATTGGCTGAAAACGGAAGACATCATCAACCGGGGTGGAGGAATCCTCTGCATGCGTCTGTGGAAGGCCGACAAGGAAACTGAAATGCTGACTGAAGAACCGCTTGTCGTTTCCATCGACGGAGTCAGTACACGGGTAGCTCCCGGAGAAACGGTGCGTCTTGCTCCCGGACAAAGCATTTGTTATGAGCCTTATCTCTACCATACTTTCTGGGCCGAGGACGACCATTGTCTGGTAGGCGAAGTCTCTACAGTGAACGATGACATGAGAGACAACCGTTTCCTCACCCCCAAGGGGCGTTTCCCGCAGATAGAAGAGGATGTTCCGGCCGAACATCTGTTGTGCAACGAATATCCCGAAGTTTAGAAAGTATGAAAGATAAGACCAACCTGACGGGATTGAATCCTGATAATTTCCGGTCCGTAATCAACGGAAAGGATACCGGCCTTTATATACTGCGCAATGGCAGCGGTATGGAGATGTGCGTCACGAACTACGGGGCCATCGTCTTATCCATCATGGCTCCTGATAGTCATGGTAAGTTTGAAAATGTCGTCATAGGCTTCGATACGCTGGAAGAGGCCCGCAGGCAAAGCAAGGACTATTATATAGGAGCTACTATAGGCCCCGTAGCCGGACGCATATTGCACGGCGCTTTCCGTGTAGGAGAAAAAGATTATCACTTACAGCTTAACTCTGTTTCTAATACTCTGCACAGTGGTGATAACGGTTTTCACACGGTGGTGTGGGAAGCACAGCAACCGTGTGAAAACCAACTTCTCCTCCGGCATTTCCATGCCGATGGAGAAGCCGGTTTTCCGGGCAATGTTACGGTAAGGATGATGTATACCTTGACGGACGACAATGGGTTCCGTATAGATTATGAGGCGGAGACAGACCGCGACACCTTGTTCTGTCCCACCAATCATGCCTATTTTAACCTGGCGGGCATGGGAACTCCCACTACTTCCATTGAAGACCATCTGGTGAGGATAAACGCGGATTTCTACCTGCCTATCGACATGAATACGAACAATACCGGTGAAGTCAGGGCAGTGGGCGATACGCCTTTTGATTTCCGCGACTACCATTCCATAGGCGAACGCATCAACCGGAAAGACTTGCAGTTGCTCAACGGCCACGGTTATGACCACTGTTTTGTCTTGAAGAAACCCGCGCTGCATGAGCTCTCTTTCGCCGCCACCTGCATCAGTCCGTCCAGTGGGCGCAGAATGGATATCTATACCACAGAGCCGGGGCTTATCATGTACACCGGCAATTATTTGCCGGGCTTCACGGGCATGCATGGCACTGTGTATCCGCGTCGTAGCGCCGTCTGCTTTGAAACCCAGTGCTTTCCCGATACACCGAACAATCCGCATTTCCCCTCCATCGTATTACGTGAAGGAGACCTTTATAAACAGACATGTATTTATCAATTCAGTACGCAACCATGAAAAACAGAATCATTCTTTGTTTGGGATGCCTGCTGGCATTCCTCCAGCTCCGGGCACAAGTCAATACCAACCAGCAGCATTTGTGCAATCCTAATTCTTTTTCCATCGTCCTGCTGGGCGACCCGCAAAACTACGTGAAGTATGACTATAACCAGCCGGTTTTTGAGCTGATGACGGCGTGGACCGCTCATCATATAGACTCCCTCCGTGTAAAGGCGGTGCTTTGTACGGGCGACTTGGTAGACCAGAATGAATGTATTCTACCTCCCTTCCCGCGTTTCGGGAATCTTACGAGCCGGGAGCAGTGGACATTTGTGTCGCGGGCTTTCGGGCGGTTGGACAACAAGGTCCCTTATCTCATTTCTACCGGAAACCATGATTACGGCTACACCCGTTCGGAGAACTCGATGACCCGTTTCCCGGAATATTTCCCGATAGAGCGCAACAGCCTATGGAGAAAGACCATCGTGGCCGCCACCAATAACAGAAACGGCCTGCCTACGCTGGAGAATGCCGCCATGGAGATAACGGACGAGCATTGGGGGAGGATTTTGATTATTGCCGTTGAATTTGCCCCGCGCGACGAGGTCTTGTCATGGGCCAGGGAGCTGGTGGCTGCCCCGCGCTTCAAGGACCATACGGTGATTCTCATCACCCATTCCTACCTTACCGGCTTCGACAGCAAGCGCATCACCAAAGAAGGCTATAAGATAACCCCGTCCAATACGGGCGAAGGCATCTGGCAGAAGCTGGTGCAACCTTCCGCCAACATCCGTCTTGTGTTGTGCGGACACTATGCCACTCCGAATGAACGGTTGGACTATACCACGGGATTCCGTACCGACAAGAATGCAGCCGGACACGATGTGCACCAGATGATGTTCAACTGCCAGGCGTTGGGTGGCGGCATGAGTGGAAACGGGGGAGACGGCTGGCTGCGTCTGCTCGAATTCCTGCCCGACGGACATACGGTGCAGGTCAGGACCTATTCTCCGCTTTTCGGCTTTTCTCCTCAAACCAAGGACAAGGCATGGCGTACGGAATCTTATGACCAGTTTCAATTCACGATAAAATAAAAAATATGAAGCGTATATCAATTATTTATTCATTAATACTCTTTTGTATGTATTTATCAGCACAGACAAGTCCGGAGTGGACTTCCGGAAATGCGAAGAAATGGATGAAAAGTGCCGTTTGGTCCAATGGCTGGACTGTCTCTCCCCATAAATCAGTCAATGCTGTTGAATTTGCCTGCCAATATCATAAGAACAAGGATGTCTGGGATGCTGCATTCCGCTTTCTTGCCGAACATGATTTGGAAGCGCTGTCCATTGGCAACCATGTCATTCTGGAGGGGAAATGCTGGGCTACGGTCAGTGAATACATTCCCAAAGAGGTGGAGAAAGGGAATATTGAAAGTCACCTCCGTTTTGTCGACCTTCAGTATGTACTCTGGGGAAATGAAAAGATGGGGCTGGCAAGTGACGTCGAAGTACGTCAGGCGTATAATTCAAAAAAGGATGTTGCTTTTTATACCTCTTCCCGGATAAAACACTACTCTGCCGATGCCGGCAGTTTCTTCTTGTTTTTCCCTTCGGACATTCACCAGCCTTCTGTTCGGGGAAAGGGGGAACTTGTTAAAAGCAGGAAGATTGTGATTAAAATAGAATATGTAGATTAGTGTGTTTTCGGTTCTATTAAAAATACTATTTGTTTTTCAAATAAATTTCCTTTAAAATTTGTACTTTTGCCGACTGTTTAGAGAAATCAACGAAAACTTTAAAAAACGAAATAGAATGGCAGTAGAATTGAAAGACCTTACCAAACGTAGTGAGAACTATTCTCAGTGGTACAACGAGTTGGTGGTAAAAGCCGATTTGGCAGAACAATCGGCTGTACGCGGCTGTATGGTGATCAAGCCTTACGGATACGCTATCTGGGAGAAGATGCAACGTCAGTTGGACGATATGTTCAAGGAAACGGGACACGTCAACGCTTATTTTCCCTTGCTTATTCCGAAATCATTCCTCAGCCGTGAAGCGGAACATGTGGAAGGCTTTGCCAAAGAGTGTGCCGTCGTGACGCACTATCGTTTGAAGAACGATCCGAATGGCGGCGGTGTGGTGGTGGACCCTGCTGCAAAACTGGAAGAAGAGCTGATTATCCGCCCCACTTCCGAAACCATCATCTGGAACACCTACAAGAACTGGATCAATTCATACCGCGACCTGCCTATCTTGTGCAACCAGTGGGCAAACGTGTTCCGTTGGGAAATGCGTACCCGTCTGTTCCTCCGTACCGCCGAATTCCTCTGGCAGGAAGGACACACGGCACATGCCACTCGCGAGGAAGCCGAAGAAGAAGCGGTAAAGATGCTGAATGTATATGCCGAGTTTGCCGAAAAATACATGGCGGTGCCCGTGGTAAAGGGCGTGAAGTCTGCCAACGAGCGTTTTGCCGGTGCCCTCAACACCTACACCATCGAAGCGATGATGCAGGACGGAAAGGCTTTGCAGAGCGGTACTTCCCACTTCTTGGGACAGAACTTCGCCAAGGCGTTCGATGTACAGTTCGTCAATAAGGAGAACAAGCTGGAGTATGTTTGGGCTACCTCCTGGGGTGTTTCCACCCGTCTGATGGGAGCGCTTATCATGACGCATTCCGATGACAACGGTCTGGTACTTCCTCCGCACCTGGCTCCGATACAAGTAGTCATCGTACCTATCTACAAGAATGCGGAGATGCTGGCTAAGATTGACGAGAAAGTGGCAGGCATTGTTGCCAAGCTGAAATCGATGGGCATTTCCGTGAAGTACGACAATGCCGACAACAAACGTCCGGGCTTCAAGTTTGCCGACTATGAGGTGAAGGGTGTTCCCGTTCGTCTGGTGATGGGTGGCCGCGACCTGGAGAACAATACAATGGAAATCATGCGTCGCGATACACTGGAGAAGGAGACGCGTTCCTGCGAGGGTATCGAAGAGTACGTGAAGGATTTGCTCGAGGACATTCAGGCAAATGTCTACAAGAAAGCGCTCGATTACCGTAACAGCCGCATCACCAGCGTGGACAGCTACGAGGAATTCAAGGAAAAGATTGAAGAAGGCGGCTTCATTCTGGCTCATTGGGACGGGACTACCGAAACCGAAGAGAAAATCAAGGAAGAGACCAAAGCAACCATCCGTTGTATTCCCTTCGATTCATTTGTTCCGGGTGACAAGGAACCGGGCAAGTGTATGGTTACCGGCAAGCCTTCTGCCTGCCGCGTGATTTTCGCACGTTCCTATTAATAATACCCACCCCGGATTACGCGGATTAACACAGATGATTTTAGGAGTTCTGATAATCAGAAACTTTTATCTGCGTTAATCCGCGTAATCCGGGGTGATTGTATATCTTGATACGTCCTCTCGGTTTTAAATTTATAGAGTTATCTCTCATCATGAATTGATGAACAGCTATTTATATTGCTTCAGAAATTCTGAGATTGTTTTACGTACAGTTTCCGGAGATTGTTTTGAATGAAGCATTGCTGCAATGACAATCCTATTCTCATCAATCAAATAATATATCACGTTAGGGGAAAGTTTTAAATGACGGACAGTAATGTTGTTAAATAGAGTAGAAAAATTACTGTCTATAATTCCTATATACGGATGTTTTGCTAAAAGATTTACTTTGTCTTGTATCTTTTGACGTGTTTTCTGTGCCGTCAACATGCCAAAATTATTCTCTACATAAATAAGTATCTCTAAAAAGTGCTCATAAGCCAACTTAGACCAGACTATTTCCATCCCATGCGTTCATTTATCATACTCTCTATTTGGGAGTTTGATATACAGTGTCCTGCTTTATTCTCTTCTAAGGCAAATAGAAGGGCTTCAGCCAAAGCATCTCGGGGAATACTGTTGATAAAGTCGTCCATCGGTATGGCTGATTGATGATAAGTTGCCATCATCGGTTCTTGTGCCGTTTGTTTGGAAGAGTCCTGCTCTTTATATGGTTTAATTTTACCCATTGCTTTTATTTTTAATCAAAGGTAAACTGAATAAATGAAAACTCCTAATATTCAATCCATTTATTTTCCACTGCATCAAAGCCAACCAATCTACATACTATTGTAACCTCCTTCACATCTCCTCGTAACAACTTTCCCTCATTTTTGCAGCGTAAAAAAAGAAAGGAGGCCCGAATATGAAACTGAACAGAAATGACTATACCGTAGAGGCGGCAGCCGGCGGTGGTTTTTACGCTTATTTTATGAATAATGTGTTGTGCAGCGCCTACGGTGAAACGCCTGACGAAGCCTGCGAAAACCTGGAACAGATTGTTGACGATTTTGTCAGTGATATGTATATGGTCGAGGAATTTGTCTGATATTCCGGCATCATATGCCGACCGAATTATCCTTTTTACGTATTTATTCCATAAATTCTCTTGAAGTCATGTCTGCGCGATGCCGGTGTCATCTCCGAGGAGTTCGATTTGGAACGTCTGCTGGACTTCTCGGAGCATTTTCGCCCGAACATGGCTTTCCGCTATTGGGTGCGTAGCTGCGACTGGCGTATCCTGCGCTGTATAGAGAGGGAAGAAAAAGAGGAAACCTTTTTCGGGGTTTCCTCTTCCTGCCGTCCTTTCTTTCCGGCGACTTAAATGCTCACGTTCATCGCATTGGCTCCCAATGCCCCTAAGATGGCGGAGGCTACTGCAATTACGACTTTCAGAATTTTATCCCAGATACTTTTTTTCATGCTATATACGTTTTAAAAGTTGAACATACGAATCGGTAGTAAAATCAGTCATACTTATCCCAACGGATTTTCGCCCTGGTCTCCGTCCGAACCGCCTCCGTCTCCCGAGCCGGAACCGCTGCCGGAGCTTCCTCCTTCACCGTCTCCCTTGTTCACCAATGCTTCCAGGTCGTAGAAGTCAATCTTCTGCCCGGCACGCGTGGCGGCGATGTCCGGTCTTACGGTGCTGGAAGGCCGGAAATTGATTTTCACCGCCTTGATGTTCTTGGCGGTACACTCCTTTACATCCAGTACGCCTGCCGTACGCGCCGACAGGCTGAATACGCCGAAGTTCTTGATATTCACCGACTGGCCGCTGTAGAGGGTCGTAATCATGGCTTCCACAAAATTGGTCAATACACTCTGGATGTCTCCCAGCGTCAGCGAACTCTTCTCTTTCATCACATACGCAATGTCGTCCAGCGTCGCATTGTCGCCCAGTGTCACCAGCTGCGGGTAGAACTTTGCCACCGCATCTGCCTTTCGAGGATCTTTCCTCGCAATTTTCTTGAATGGTACTCCCATAAACAATTAAATAATTAAAAATTAACAATTAGAAATTAAAGTCTCGTATTGCAATACTCTTCTCTTTCTCCTTTAGGGGGAAGAGGGGTGCTGCAAAAGTACTCCTCCGGCTTTTTCTGCTCATGGCTTTCTTCGGGTTACGCCGTCTCTTTCCCGTTTCCTTTCTGTTCAAAAAAAATTCTTCGTCCGATGCCCGTTTATGTCTGTATATGCTTGGTCATACCGCTGATATTCAGTATCTTTATGGTGTAATAATCAACCAATAACATAAGGAATGAAAACAGAAAAAGAAAAGAGGGAAGAGGAGGAGGAAGACCTTCGTCCGTTCCGCATCCACGCCTATTCGAAGGAGGAGCTTGCCATGCTCTACAACCCGACTTACTGCATCAGCAATGCCATCTATACCCTGGCGGCATGGATACGCCACAACAAGGCGCTGAAGGGTGAGCTGGAGAAGGTGGGCTACAACAAATACCGGCGCACCTTCACTCCGCTGGAAGTGAAAGTGCTGGTGAAGTATCTGGGAGAACCCTAACAGGATGCCGGCCGGAAATAGGGAAACCTTGTAAAGAAAACGCCAATATATGTAAAGCCCCGTAACAATATATGTTGTCATGCACAACAATATATGTTACGGGGCTTCTCTCTTCTCCTCGAATGCCGGTTACTGATATGTCTGGATGTCCACTACCTCATATTCGGTCGTCTCCTGCTCGTTGGTCCGTGTGCCGAATCCGTACTTTTCCAGTGCCTGCACCAGTACCAGCTGGGTGTGCGGGTTCACCTGCACCTTCCCGAATATGCTGAGCTTGGTCAGTATGACGCTGGCAGGGAGCCATTTTACCTGCAGGTCCTCGGGCAGCGGTTTGCGGAAGAAGACGAAGAGGTTCTCCTCCACGGGGTCTTTCATGCGGTGCCGTTCGTTGTGCTTGTTCAACTGTTCTATCTCCTCGCCCTCGTACCAGTATCTGAAACCGCCTTTCAGCAAGGCGAGGGCCTGGGCGTAGATGCCGGGATGGTTCACCGGGGTGTGGTAGTCTATACCGGTGATGGTGATGGGGAGGAAACGCCGGTTTCCGCCGATGTCCTGCAGGCACTGCCGGTTGTTGGTGCTCGCGATGAAGGAGCAGTGGCGGGGCAGGGTGAAGGCTTCGATGTCGTAGGCCTTGCGCTGTGTCACGTTGTCCTGCGCGATGATTCGCTTCAATGCTGCCAGCTCGCCGGGCTTCACGCCTTCGAACTCCTCCATGTTGATGATGATTCGCGTGGCGAGCAGGCGGGCATCGTCCTTGTTGCTCGGGTCTATTATGCCGTTGTAGAAGTACTCTTTCCACTCGGGCGGCAGCAGGCGCCGAATCCAGCTGCTCTTTCCCTTTCCCTGCTCGCTGTAGAGGATGATGACGAGCTGGTTCATGTCCTCGTCGCTCAGTGCGCAGGCCACCAGGCCCACTATCCACCGTTTGAAGCCCTTCTGCCATAGCTCCCGGTTCTCGGTCGTCAGGGTGTCGGCCAGCCGGGCGATGTAGTCCGTCCCGTCCCAGGGGGGAAGCGCGTACAGATAGTCGGTGTAGGGGTTGAACTCCTTGGCGTAGTTGGAGTCTATCACGGCTCTGAGGAAATTCTGGTAGCAGGAGATGCCGGCCATCTGCAGGTCTACGAATATGGTGTTGTAGTCCTTTCCGCGCATGGGACGGTAACCTTTTCCGGCATCTGCCGACAGGGCATAGGGCATGAATTCGAGGCGGTCCAGGATGAGGTTCCTGCGGATGCCGTAGTGCTCTTCCAGAAAGCTCATCACTTGGTTGATGACGGGCTTTTTCTCTTCCTTCTTTGTGGCGGCTTCGCTGGTCTTGTCGGTATAGATGTAGGCATTGTGCAGGGGAGATTCCACGTCGGGATACTCTTGTCCGAACTCGTTTTTCGCCAGTCTGATGGCTGTCTGCTCGTCCAGGCCCTTGCTGTAGCATTTGTTGCCCAGGGCGAAGAGGAAGTTGTCGCGGTTGCCTGCCCGGAACCTGGTGGTGCGCTTCACGGCGGTCACGGCTTGGGAGAATATCAGCTTCTCCCAAGGCTTTGCGTCCTGCGGCGTGGCGGCAACGGAGGCGGGGAGGGGGTGTACCGTTTCGGCAGCCGTCTTCTTCTTGCCGCTTTCCTTTTTCGCAGGCGGGATGATGCGTGCCGGCAACGGGGAAATCTGTTCCAGCAGTGCGGCATTGATATAGGCATGCGGGTCGAAGGACATGAAGTATCCCCGCGAGATGTCCTTTCCACTTCCGTCCACCTCTACTCCGAGAAGGGCCTCGTAGTGCTCTTTGGCGGCGCTGTACAGCTTCAGGTGTATCTCCTCGAGCGTGGCGTAGGTCACCTCGCCCTGCCGGAGACGGTCATACAGACGCCGGGTGTATTCCGTCTGCATGAAGACGAACAGCTTGTAGCCGTGCCTTTTGGGGGAGAGGAAACTGCCCAGGGTGTGCGGGTCTTCGTTGATGAGGGTCCGGGTCTGCTCCAACTGTCCTTCTTCCAGGTCGTCGATGTCGAGCGTGATGACGGGGTTGTAGCGGGTGATGCTCGGTGCGAGCCTTCTTTCCCGGTAGTTGGCCGTGAGGGTCCTGAAGGGAAGCTGCTTCTTGACGTGGTTGGCTTCCTCCACCTTTCCCTGTGCCACGAGGCTGGCGATTTTGATGATTAACTTGGCATGCTTGCCGTTTCTTATGTCAGCCATGTCCTGCGTGAAGGTTGTCTCCCCGCTGACGGCGCTGAAACCACGGTAGGTGGTAACTGGAATGTTTTCCATTCTACTTGTATTAAGTTTGCCTTATTGGCGGCGCAAAGATGCCGCTTATTTCCTTAGGAAGCAAAAACGGCCATCCGCAGTGGGACAGCCGTTTTTTTACAATTTGAATTCCTTGGTCCGTTTTACTCCTTGGGATATAGCTCATTGAAGAGCTTATATATCTCATCCTCAATGCAATCGGGGTTCAGCGTATTGCCGCTTCCGTCCGCGTCCATAAAGTTTACAAGTAGATGCAGCAGCTTGGCGAAGGGGCTTACGCCCTTCAGTCCGTGTTCCTTTTGGGGATTTATCAGCAGTGGGATGAAGGGTGTCAGGAAAGCCTTCCGCTCCTTGTATTCCACGGTTAACGACTTGTGTTCTACCATAGAAAGCAGGTCGAGGGCCACTTGCACCTCTTTGCTCTCTTTGGTGTACAGCACTTGGTAATCCCTCCCTTTGATTTGCATCACGCTAATTGGCGTTTTTTTGTTCTCATAATTACAATTTGAAAATATAATTTTATATTAAGTTAGTAAATCGGTTGCAAAATTAACAAAAAAGGAGTCTGTACAATTACAGATAACGCAGATTTTATGTTTTTCTTACCTGATGCAACGCTTCTGAGGACGTGAAATTAAATAATCCGTGTCATCTGTGTTATCAGCGTCTGAAAAATTATCATAAAGCATCATCTGCTGAATAGTTACGAAATTCTGTGGTATCCCTGTGAAGTAGTGAAGCGTGTGTGTAGTCTGTATGTATAGGGTGAGGTACCGGAACCTATGGTTATATATGTAACACACTCTTTCTTTAAAAAAATAAGAAATGACGCGCGTGCGCGTGTATCTTACCTAATGAACGTAATTATTTGATATATAGTGCGATGATACCTGCATTAAAAAAGATTATCATTTTATCAATCAGAATATTTTGTACTTTCATTTCTTGACATTACCTTTGCGTTCATTAAACGGAGCGTGTCATAAAACATTTTTTTTATTATAAACGTTTCGTTTATGACTGCTTATCGCAAGATGGCTTGAATATAACTATTTCGTCGCCTTCCTTCCGAGATGGTGGAGGGTCTTGAAATAAAATGAATGCACATAGTCTATTTAAAGTAACCGCATTACATTACTTGACCGGGAGGTACTTCGCTACTCCGGTGTCCCCCAATCATATTTTTTTGTGAACGAGAATGCAGAAATGCACTGGTATGCAGTGCGTGTCACCTATAGCCGAGAGCTTTTTTTCAAGGAATACCTGGATGCAGAGGGCATTGAAAACTATATTCCCATGCGCTATGAGTATGTCGTGAGGAAAGAGCGCCGCTTGCGCAAGCTTGTTCCTGCGGTCCATAACCTGGTCTTCGTCCGCTCCACCCGTGAGCGTATGGACGAAATAAAGAACAAACCGGGCATGAACATCCCCATCCGTTATATCATGGACCGCGAAACCCACCAGCCCATCGTCATCCCGGACTCACAGATGCGCAGCTTCATCGCCGTGTCTGGCACCTACGACCAGGCTGTGCTCTATCTTGAACCCACCGAGCTGAACCTCTCCCAAGGAACCCGGGTACGCATCACCGGCGGCATCTTCGAAGGAGTGGAAGGGGTGTTTGTGCGTGTGCGCCATGATAGGAGGGTGGTGGTGAACATCGAGGGGGTGATGGCGGTGGCGACGACGTTTGTGCATGCGTCGCTGGTGGAGGAGATAGGAGAAGGAAGTTAGCGCTTATTGTATTATAATGAGAATTAAATATGTTTTTTGGGGATATTCAGATTACATGAAAGTTGTAAATAATGATATCCTATATAATAAAGATGTTTTGTATTTTGCTCCCAATGATTTATCAGTCAGGCAAAAAATATTATATAATATTCTATTTTTTATGACAAGATATGGATGGGAGAATATGGTTCCTGAGTTTATATATAGATATTTATATCCTTTACAAACCATACATGGATATGAACAAGTGTATTTTATTATATACGAACAGAATGTTTGTTCTACTCACCTTCCTTTTTTGGAATATTTGAAAAAAAAATATCCGCATTCAAAATTGTTCTACATGTTTACAAATACATTGTCTTCCCGAGTCAATGAGAAACAGTTGCGGTTTGTGGAAAATAATCGGGAAAAGTTTGACATGATTATAACTTTTAATGAAATAGATGCAGTTGAACATAATTTTCAATTTTACAATCAGGTTTGTTCCGTATTGAATGTTTCGATTAAGGAGGAAAATGAATCGGATATCTTTTTTTGTGGTTTGGATAAAGGTCGAAGGGCGATAATAGAACAACTTCGGAATCGGCTGGAAAGTTGTGGGATAAAATGTGATTTTAATATTGTTGATTCTAAGCATAAGTTGCCATACGAAGTTATTGTATCTAAAATTGTCCAGACAAAGTGTATTTTGGAAATTTTGATGGATACATCACAGTCCGGGTCATCTTTAAGAGCAGCAGAAGCAATTGCTTACAAGAAAAAGTTGCTGACAAATAATGCTTTCATAAAAGCAAAGGAATATTTCAATGACAAGCAGTTTTCCTATTTTTCTACTCTTGAGGATATAGATGTGGATTTTATAAAGGAAGCTCTAGACAAATCACAATGTGTTGATTCTATGATTGTTTCCCCTAAAAGATTTTTAGATTTTTTGAAGCAGAATAGTATTTGAGAGACTAGAAAATGAGAGAGTTCCTAAAGTCTTTTTTTTCATTTGGTGTTGCAACGAGCATTGAGAAAATATTGGCTTTCATTTTGCTGCCCATTTATACTCGTTTATTTACAACTACCGAATATGGAATGATTGATTTATGTCAGGTACTTATGGGGATAGTATCTGTATTTGCGTTGCTGCAATTGGAAACATCGCTTCAACGATACTATTACAAATGGGAGGGGGATGATAAAAAAATCTTTTTGTTCAGCATATTAATTACGGTCATTTCATTATCGTTTTTTTTCTCAATTATAATATGCTTGTTGTCATATTATATTTCCAGTTTGCTTTTTTCCAGCTCTGCTTATTATTTATTAGTTATATTGTCTGCAATCCAGTTGCCTTTTATAAACTTTTCAATGCTTGGCTTGATTATACTTCGGTATGAAAAAAAGAACTTACTTTTTACTTACCAAGTAATATTGAAAGTCGTATTGCTATTGTTATCCGTATTCGTTTTTGTTGTTTTCATGGATGGAGGCTTGGAATGGGTTTTGATATGTCAGTTATTGACACTCGTATTGACTTCTATCGTATTGTATACTAATATAAAGCAATATTTGCTTTTTTCTTTCTCATGGAAAAATCTCATGATGAGCTTTAGTTATGCTTTGCCTCAGTTTCCTGCTCGTGTGGGAAGTGTGATGATGGTTTATTCCAATCGGCTCTTTATGGTGTTTTTTTTAACAACATCAATAATAGGCTTGTATTCTTTTTCTTTAAAGTTGGCCTCTGGCGTGCAAATCTTGGGAACAGCTTTTATGATGGCTTGGCTTCCTTTTATGTATCAACAGTTTGCAAAGGAAAACCACCGGTTGCTTTTTGCGAAGTTCATGCCTTTAGTTTCTTGTTTCTTGTTTTTATTAGTATCGGTATTGTCATTGTTATCTGAAGATATTGTTAGTATAGTTGCAGGTCCGGATTTTTTTTATTCATATAAATATATTGGCAGTTTGTCGCTATATTTTGCTTTGACAATAATAAAAGAAGTAATTGATATCGGACCTAAATATACGGAGAAAACAAAGTATGTATCTTATAATTATTTTGTGTCTTTGATTGTTAATGTGGTAAGTATGTACCTGTTTATTGTATTTTGGGGAATAGAAGGAGTGATTTATTCGATGATATTAACATATCTGATATTGGTTGTAATTAGTTGGATTGTGTCTAATAAACTGTATTATATTCCTTTTAGTAAATTTTATTTTGTAATATTGATATTGCCTGCATTGAGCATTTCTATGTCTGTAATGAATTGCAATATGACTCCTATGACTCGATATATCATATTAATATTGGCAGTTGCTTTTTATGGAATAGAAATGTACATGAATTATAAAAAGGTAAAACTGTATCTGAGTTAGAATGCCGTATATACCAATTTTACTGTTATTGTTTTTTTTGTCTTTTTCTTATGACTTTTTAGGTCATAAGAGAGGTTATAATTTAGGATATTATTTCATTTACTTGCTGTTGGTAGTAGTTTCTGGGTTTAGATATCGAATAGGAGCGGATACTTTTGCTTATCAGGATTTTTTTGAAGAGGAGCAGGTTTATTTGTCCGACCTATCCTTAGCTGATTATTTTTCATATAGATGGGAGCCTTTATTTATTTTTTTCGTGGCTTTAATAAAATCAACTATAAACGATTTTATTTTTTTTCAGATAGTTCATTCAATTATAATAAATTCGGTTGTTTTTTGGTTCATCTCTTCTAATACGAAAAATAAGTTTACAGCAGTTTTTCTTTATTTCCTATTTTTGTATGTTTTGGTAAATATGGAAATAGCGAGAGAAGCATTGGCCGTTTCTGTCTTTTTGGTCAGTGTGAAATTCTTGCAGAATAAAAAATACGTTGCTTATTATTTATTGGCAATTATAGCATTCCTTTTCCACTATGGTGCTGCGATATCGTTTGTTTTTCCTTTAATATACGGTATAAGGATTACGCTAAGACGCATTTTCTGGCTGTTTGTAGTTGTTGCAGGAATCATTATAAATATAGACTTTATCATTGCTGCGGCTTTTTCTTTAGGAGTCCCTCCAATTATATTTATAAAGTTGGTTAATTATACGGAAGTATCAGAAAATCTGAATTTTATGGGCATTCTGATTGCTTTTTTGGGTTACATTCTTTTTCCTTGTGTATTGATGCAGATAGAAAACCGGATATTACGTATGAGATCTCGGTTTTATGATTTCTATCCCATATTTCTTTTGCTTGGCATATTGGTGATTTGCTTTCCTTTCATCAGCCGTTTTTTTAATTATTTATGCCTCATTGGTATTATTTTCTTAAGCGATTTCGTAGTTGAGCTATGGAAAAGCAATCGCTTTGTATTTGGCACTAGATATATATTGCTGACATGTATACTTTCGATGGTTCTTTTGTGGAATGGCAGATACTACTTTAGTGATATGTCAGATTTGACTGGCAAGAATATGAGGAAGTATGTACACTGGTATCCATATAGTTCAATATTGGATAAAACGAAAAATCCGGATAGGGAATCTCTTCAGGATTATTATTCAATGATAAATGCTGATTAGCAAATTATTATTTTTTTGTCACCGCTAATTTACGACATGTTTTTTTGTTGTTTTTTGAATTCCTAAAATGTGATGAAAATCTTTTTTTATATTAATACTATATCCAGTGGTGGTGCTGAGAGGGTACTTACCAATTTGGCTACAGAAATGTCCGTTCGTGGTCATAAGTGTACTATAGTAACGTCTTTTCCTTGTTCATGGGAATATTCTTATGGAAAGGGTGTAAGGCGCATTTCATTAAACTCGAATAAAATAGAAGGATATCTTAAAAGAAATGTATTACTTACTTGCCGTTTAAGGAAATTGTTGGTATTGGAAAAGCCGGATATACTTGTTTCATTCATGGCAGAACCGAATTTTCGGGCAACAATAGCGAAAATGGGAACTGGTGTTAAATCTATTTTTTCAGTGCGTAGTAGCCCACATATTGAATATAGGGGTAAATTAGCATTTTTTCTAGCAAAAACGCTTTTTCGTTTTGGGAATTCGGCTGTTTTTCAAACTAATGATGCTAAAAATTGGTTTCCTCAAGCAATACGAAAAAAATCAGTTATCATATATAATCCTATTGGTGAAATTTTTTATAATACGAGACTGAATGAAGTCCGGTCTGGAATAGTTACAGTTGGTAGAATTAATAAACTGAAGAATCACAAATTATTGATTGAAGCATTTGCAAAAATTGCAAATAAGATAAACGATGACCTTACAATATATGGTTCTGGTGATACAGCTTCGTTAAAAATATATGCAGAGTTACTTGGAGTAGGTCAAAGAGTTCACTTTCCAGGACAAATATCCAATGTTCCTTTTTCTCTTAGAAATGCGCGCTTATTTGTCTTGTCTTCGGATATTGAGGGAATGCCTAATGCGCTGATGGAAGCTATGGCTATTGGTCTTCCTTGCATTTCTACGGATTGCCCTTGTGGTGGTCCACGAATGTTGTTTCCTAAGAGTATTGCTGCTTATCTTGTTCCTGTAGGTGATTCAGAAACTTTATCGGAACGAATATTGACAGTTCTTACTGATAGGGAGCTGGAAATTTTTCTTGCGCAAGAATGTAAGAAAGCTTCTTTTGAATTTGAACCATGTAGGGTTTTTGATAGATGGGAATGGTTATTTGAAAACGTTGTGCGGTCATAGATAATATAGGGAATACGGTGAAAATATTGCATGTTATAAATTCATTGGTAAGAGGGGGAGGTGCAGAAGCATTAGTTCTGGCATTAGCAACGGCATTGAATAAGATTGAAGGTAATGTAGTGCATGTGCTCAGCTTGGAAAATCCAAAGGATAAAGAATATGCCCAATTACTGGAAGCACAAGGAGTCCGATGTTTTGTACTATCACATCAAATGAGGTCGTTTAGGAATATTCAATTGTTATCGGATTTTATTCAGGAACATGATTATGATATTATAAATGTCCATCTTTTTCCTTCCTTGTATGTGGTGGCATTAACCCAAAGACTAAAAAAAATGAATGTGCGTTTAGTATATACAGAACATTCAACAACTAATAGGCGCAGAAAAAAAATATGGAGGGCTGTTGAGAAAAAGATATATGATACATATGATTGTGTTGTTTCAATATCTACAGAGGTGGAGCGGGCATTGAAAGAGCATATTCACAATATACATAGTGTTGTAATCAATAATGGAATTAATGTATCTTTTTTTGAAAAAGCTGTTCCAATAGATATATGTAAAGAAATAGGGGTAACTTCTGACTGCAAATTTGTAGCGATGGTGGCTCGATTCTCTTACATGAAAGATTATAAAACTCTTATTAGGGCATTATTAAGACTAGATAATAATGTGCATTTATTATGTATTGGTGATGGTCCTTTTCTAAATGATAATAAAGATTATGCTCACGCGATGGGTATTGGTTCTCGTGTACACTTCTTGGGATTAAGGAAAGATGTTCCTAATTTATTGCAAGGTTCCGATGTTATTGTTCTTTCGTCAGAGCACGAAGGATTCAGTATTTCTATGCTTGAAGCCATGTCATGCAAGAAGCCATTTATTGGGTCTAACGTGCCGGGTATTGGTGATTTAGTAAGAGATGTGGCATTACTGTTTGAATTCCAGGATGATGAAGGATTAGCTTTGTGTATAAATAAGGTTTTAGGGGATAAGACATTGTATCAAAATGTAGCTGAAAGATGTCATTCTTTTGCTAAACAATATGATATAAATGCTGTTGCACAGAAATATATGTGCCTTTATAAAAGTTTGTGATTTTTTCGGAGAACTCTCTTTTTTCATTTACGAATTAGTACAATGAAGTTTTACTTATTAATATTACTTTTCTTTATTTTACCTATATATAGTCAAGCTAATATCGTTTTCGTGACAAATAGTATACAGCCTATTCAGAAGCAGTTTAATTTATCATATGCGAAATATGTAATTAAATCCAATATAAATCTTATGTCTCAAAACGTTGTCATTCCTGAAGGTGCAGTCTTGTGTTTTGTAGATAGTGGACGAATCGAAAATGGTACGCTTATTGGCAATGGAACAAAAGTAATGGCTCAACAAAATGTTGTTTTTTCGGATAATATTTTGTTAAAAGGAAGTTGGAAAGCTGATACAGCCTATTCTATATGGTTTGACTTCAAAAGTGATTGTGTTGTCGATTCTTCAGGACGATTTATCAGTGGAAGTGATAATAGCCAGCAGATGAATAACATATTGTTGTTTGATAATTTACTCTTTAACTGTGGTGTTTACTACTTTAAACATGCTAATTTTCAGTTACATTCTGATATGATTATTGATGGGGGAAATAGTGTTTTTAAATGGAATACATCGTTGAAGGCAGATTGCTTTATGGCTATTGGAGATAATAGAGGGAAATGGGCTGGAACATCAAATATTCAGTTGAAGAATTTTACAATAATTGGCAATAAATCGGAGTCAGATATAAAAACGGAGCAATGTCATGGAATATGCATCCGATATGGAAGTAATATCATATTGTCTAATCTGCAATCCGGTTTTAATCGTGGCGACGGATTATATATAGGCAATGTTTACCTTGAGTCTAATATAGATCACTCACCTTCTTATATAAGTGTTATAAATTGTATTTTTAGTGACAATCATCGTCAGGGAAGTTCCATTACTAGAGCTAATCACGTTGATTTTTTAGGATGTAAATTTATAAATACAAATGGTACGCCACCTCAAGCCGGTTTAGATATTGAACCTAATGATATAAATATTTCAGCGTATGAAAACTGTTATTACGCGTGTGAAAATATAAGGATAAACAATTGCTTTTTCAGCAATAATGCAGGAAATGGTTTATTGGTTGCTGGAAGAAGTAAAAATAGAGAAGGGAAATATATTGTTAATAATATATTTGTTAATAATAGTGTGTTCGACAGAGGGAATATTCGAGCTTTTGGACTGAAAAATATGCAGGTGAAAGAATGTGATATATTGACTGACAGCTATGGATGGCTTACATATAGATACTCTACAGAAGATGTTTTAATCGATAAATGTAAGATTATATGTTGTAATAAGAACAATGATTTTGTGGGGATAAAAGTGGAATCTACTTCTGAGAATAAACATAATAATATCATAATTTCTAATTGCTCAATAACAAATTTCGGCAAATTTGGAATATTCTTCAATGATAAAATTGATGGTATTTCAGGGCGTATAGTGAATAATATCTTTCATAAGTGTGGTAAAAATATGAAAAAGAACGATTTGAGTAAAAAGATTGAATATAAGGAGAATATATATAATGATTAGATGATAATTATAACTTAAAGTTTATATAATGAAAGTATTAGTTACCGGAGGAGCCGGCTTTATCGGCTCTAACCTTTGCGAGTATTTACTTGCCCATAATTATGAAGTTGTATGTTTGGACAACTTCGCAACAGGGAAGATTGAGAATCTTCTTCCGTTATTGAATCAATATCCTGATACATTTAAACTGATCGTAGGTGACATCCGTAATTTCTCTGATTGCCAGAAGGCAGTGGTAGGAGTCAATTATATTCTGCATGAGGCAGCATTGGGTTCTGTACCCCGTTCCATCAAAGACCCTGCCACTACTAATGCAGTTAATATTAGTGGCTTCCTGAATATGTTGATTGCTGCCCGTGATGCAGGAGTGAAACGCTTTATGTATGCGGCAAGTTCATCCACTTATGGAGATAGCCAGTCTCTTCCCAAAGTGGAAGATGTGATTGGTAGACCGTTATCTCCTTATGCTGTAACCAAATATGTGAACGAGCTTTATGCGGATGTATTTGCACGTACTTATGGAATGGAATGTATCGGCTTACGCTATTTTAACGTATTCGGACGTCGTCAGGACCCATTTGGTGCTTATGCTGCTGTTATCCCCTTATTTGTGAAGAAATTGATGGCACACGAGAGTCCCATGATTAACGGTGATGGTGAATACAGCCGTGATTTTACTTACATTGACAATGTAATCCAGATGAATATGCTTGCCATGACAACCACCAATCCGGATGCAGTCAATCAGGTTTATAATACCGCTTTTGGAGAAAGGACTACATTGAATCAGCTGGTGAATTATTTGAAGGAATATTTGAGTGAGTTTGATCCGAAAATAGCTGATGTGGAGATTCTTCATGGCCCGAATCGGCAGGGTGATATACCTCATTCTTTGGCTTGCATTGATAAGGCTAGAAAACTTCTTGGTTATATTCCGGAATACAGCATGCGCGACGGTCTGAAAGAAGCTGTCAAATGGTATTGGCATAATATCTGATTCATTCATTCTTTTTCCCTTTCTATTAGCTAATAAACTAAACTTCCTAATAAATACTGAAAATCTTATGGATATAGTAAAAATCGCCGTAATCGGTCTCGGTTACGTAGGGCTTCCTTTGGCTCGTTTGTTCTCTACCAAATACAAAACTGTTGGTTTTGACATGAATAAATCTCGTGTGGATGCATTGATGGCAGGACACGATGCTACCCTTGAAGTTTCGGACGAATTGCTACAGTCTGCCATTGCCAATGGCTTCAAGTGCACGGCTGACATTGAAGACATTCGTGATTGCAACTTTTATATTGTGGCAGTTCCTACCCCTGTGGATCATAACCATAATCCGGACTTGACTCCTCTGTATAGTGCAAGTACCACTGTAGGGAAAGTGATTTCCAAAGGTGATATTGTAGTGTATGAATCTACAGTATATCCGGGTGTGACTGAGGATGAATGTATTCCGGTAGTGGAAAAAATATCCGGTTTGGAATTCAATACGGATTTCTTTGCAGGTTATTCCCCCGAACGCATCAATCCGGGTGACAAGCTACACACAGTCGAGAAGATAAAGAAAGTGACTTCAGGTTCAACTCCTGAAATTGGTAAGAAAGTGAACGAAGTGTATGCTTCTGTTATATCTGCCGGGACACATTTGGCTCCCACGATGAAGGTGGCGGAGGCAGCCAAAGTCATTGAGAATTCGCAACGTGATATCAATATAGCCTTTGTCAATGAGCTTTCCAAGATATTCACGCGTATGGGGATTGATACTCAGGATGTGTTGGAGGCTGCAAGTACCAAATGGAATTTTCTTCCCTTCAAGCCGGGGCTGGTTGGAGGACACTGCATTGGCGTAGACCCTTATTATCTGGCCCAGTGTGCACAGAGTTATGGCTATAATCCTGAAATCATATTGGCCGGTCGTCGTATGAATGATGGTATGGGAGAGTATGTGGCTGGTCAAGTGATAAAACTGATGCTGAAAAAAGGAATTCAGGTTTTGAACTCTAATATACTGATACTCGGTTTTACTTTCAAGGAGAATTGTCCGGATGTACGTAATACGAAAGTGATAGATATTTATGAGGCTTTGATGGGATACAATCTGAATATAACCGTTTATGATCCGTGGGCAAATCCGGATATCGTAAAGCATGAATATGGAATTGAAGTGATCAATGAACTTCCTGAAGAAAAGTTTGATTCGGTTGTGTTGGCGGTTGCCCATCAACTGTTTACGGGAATAGATATCGAAAGTTTGTCGAAGACACGGTCTGTTGTGTTTGATGTTAAAGGTTTCTTGCCCAAAGAATCCGTTGACGGCAGATTATGATAAAATGAAAAAGCTTTTCTTTGTTACCAATGTTGATTGGTTCTTTATTTCCCATCGTTTGCCTATTGCCCTGAATGCTATTCAGCAGGGATATGAAGTTTATTTATTGTCACGGGATACCGGAAGAAAACAGTTTTTACAAGGGAAAGGGATTCGCTTTATCGATATTCCTTTTGACCGTTCCGGAAGTAATCCTTTGCATGAATTGAAATGTATTTTTCAGTTATATACAAACTACAAAAAGTATAGACCTAATATAATTCATCATGTTACTTTAAAGGCTGCATTGTTAGGTTCTGTTGCAGCTAAGCTGTCAGGGCAACATCATGTTGTGAATGCAATAAGTGGATTGGGGTATAACTTTACGAACGGCAGGAATGGGATTTTGCAGAAGTTGATAAGGACTTTGATCCGCATTGCATTCAAAAGTAAGTCTTTTTCCTTTATTCTTCAGAATCCGGATGATGTGGGGATGATCAAAGGCTTCAATCTGGTTCCCTCGTCCCATATTTTTCTGATAAAGGGCTCGGGAGTAGATTTGAATGAATTTGTTTTTTCCCAAGCTCCTGGCAAGACTCAATTAAAGGTACTCTTTCCTGCAAGGATATTGTTGGATAAGGGGGTGATGGAGTTCATTGATGCAGCCAAATTACTTCAAAAGCGATTTATTGGAAAAGTAAAATTCATATTGGCAGGTGATTGCGACAAAGAAAATCTGGCTGTTTTGGGGGAAGAAAAGCTAAGGTCTCTTCTTGTCGATGATTATATTGAATGGATAGGATATCAGGCTCAAATGTTTCCTATATATACGGATAGCGATATCGTTGTACTGCCTTCCTATCGGGAAGGTTTGCCCAAATCCTTGATTGAAGCATGTGCGGTAGGGCGTCCTATTGTAACAACCGATGTACCGGGTTGCCGTGAATGCGTGAAATCCGGATATAATGGTTATTTGGTTCCTGCCAAGGACAGTAGGGCGTTGGCTGATGCCATCGGCCTATTGATAGAAGATGATGCGAAGAGGAAGGAGTTTGGAAGGAACTCTCGTCTGTTGGCGGAAGAAGAATTTTCTATAGATAAGGTTGTCAGGCAAACTTTTGATATTTATCAATCAATTATTAGGATATCTTGATATTCCCGGGTATCTTTGTAGAAAGATTGGATTCATGAAGAAGAACAAGCCATATAAGGAACAAGAACCGATGGTGCCGAATGTTGGTGAACCGGTAGTTGTATATACGGGTAATGAGAATAATCCGAATATCGTTACGGAAGGACGTGATGACATTAGGCATGCTATTTCCGGTGAAGAATTATTGGATAGACTTTGCCCTCGTATAAAGGCTTTGTTTGGATGAGAGTCGTATTCGCTCCCGAAGTAGAGGAGGATTTGTATGGGCTTATAAAAATACTTGTTGAGAAGGAGTATTTGGGTACTTATCCTTTTGCTATTTCTTATGTGGAAGAACTGATAGCTGATATTCAACAGAACATTCATTCTAAATTAAAAAAGAAAGCGCCCGCTTTTTTTGAGCGTTATGGTAAGGATATGTATTACATCACTTATCAACGTAATTCTAATACGACGTGGTATATTTTCTTCTCTGTCATTGGAGATACTTATTTTATTAAATACATAACCAATAATCACGTTTCCGGTCAGTATATTTTTTAGCATATTTCAATGAACATACTCGTCACTGGAATCCACGGCTTTGTGGGTTCCAATCTCGTTGTTGCCCTAAAGGAACGTCATAGCCTTTACGGGCTGGATATTGTCGCTCCTGAAAAGGAGGGGGTGGTAAAGACTTTTTTCTGGAAGGATATCGAACCGGCTTCTTTTCCGATGCGGAATCTTCCTGAATTCGATGCCATTATTCATCTGGCTGGTAAAGCCCATGATACGAAAAACCGGTCTGCTGCCCAATCCTATTTTGATATTAATACGGGATTGACCCAAAAGATATTTGATTTCTTTCTGGAATCGTCTGCGAAGAAGTTTGTATTCTTCAGTTCTGTGAAAGCCGCTGCAGACAGTGTGGCAGGGGATATGCTGACTGAAGATGTGGTGCCTGCTCCGGTAGGGCCTTATGGGGAAAGTAAGATAGCTGCCGAGAATTACATCCTTGACAAGTTGAAGGTTGAAAATGGAGAATTGAAAGCTAATCCTTGTGATGACAAGCAGGTTTATATCCTGCGTCCCTGCATGATTCATGGTCCCGGTAACAAAGGCAATCTGAATCTTCTTTATAATGTGGTGAAAAAAGGTGTTCCCTGGCCTTTGGGGGCTTTTGAGAACAGAAGGTCTTTTACTTCGATAGACAATCTCTGCTATGTGGTGAAAGGGCTGTTGACCAAGGAGGTGGCGAGTGGTATCTACCACATGGGAGATGACGAAGCCTTGTCCACAAATGAGCTGATAGCTTTGATGTGTCGGGCTTTGGACCGTAAACCGCATATCTGGAAGATAAACAGAGGACTGATGGAGTCCTGTGCCCGTTTTGGGACTCTGCTCCATTTGCCTTTGAATGAAGAGCGTCTGCGCAAGTTGACAGAGAATTATGTGGTGAGTAATGCGAAGATAAAGGCTGCCCTGGGTATTGACAGAATGCCGGTGAGGGCAGAGGAGGGGATAGTGAGAACGATAAAATCGTTCTCAAATATAAAAGTAAACAATTAAGAATTAAAAATTAAAGAGGAAAATACTGTTATGTATTATCTGCTTATACTGGTTCTGCTGTTTTTAGCAGAACTTTTTTATTTTAGAATAGCTGATAGGTGCAATATCATCGACAAGCCCAATGAGCGGAGTTCCCATACGAAAGTGACTTTACGCGGTGGTGGGATTATTTTCTATTTCGGAGCGTTGGCCTATTTCCTGACGAGTGACTTTGAATATCCCTGGTTCCTGCTTGCCTTGACACTGGTGACGTTCATCAGCTTCGTGGACGATATAAAATCCACCGGACAGATGACAAGGCTGCTTTTTCATTTCTCTGCTATGGCTATGATGTTTTATCAGTGGGGGCTGTTCTCCTTGTCCTGGTGGTGGATAGTCATAGCCTTGATAGTCTGTACGGGCATCATCAATGCCTACAATTTTATGGATGGGATTAACGGCATAACCGGCGGTTACTCTCTGGTTATTCTTGCTGCGTTGGCTTATGTCAATAAGGAGGTGGTTACTTTTGTGGAAGCGGATTTCATCTATACCGTTATCTGTTCTGTTCTTGTCTTTTGTTTCTTCAATTTCCGCAAGCGTGCCAAATGCTTTGCCGGTGATGTGGGTTCGGTGAGCATTGCCTTCATCCTTCTTTTCCTGATAGGCAGGCTCATCATTGAAACGGAAGATTTCAGCTGGATAGTCCTTTTATCCGTTTACGGTGTGGATAGTGTATTGACTATCATTCACCGCCTGATGCTTCATGAGAATATCGGGCTACCGCATCGCAAGCATCTGTATCAGATTATGGCGAATGAACTGAAGATTCCTCATGTCATAGTCTCTCTGGCCTATATGACAATACAGACTTTTATAATAGTAGGATATATTTATTACCAACAGTATGGCTATATCTTCTTGATAGGGTGTATCTTACTGTTGAGCGCAATATACGTACTCTTCATGAAAAAGTATTTTTCAAGACATGTCTCTTGAATTACTGTCTCCATTATACAATTTCCGCGGTCACCTGAATACCCAAAGCTTTGGCAATACGCTCGATATCACGCTTCTTTGTTTTTGTATTGCTGCAGGTCATAAGAAACCGTCCGTTGCCTAATGGTTTTTGAGCGCGCTGGTATTTCTCATGAAGTGTGTTTGATATCAAGGGAATCTTGCATACCTTGATATTTAAAGATTGCACTTGTTCTACACCTACTGTCATCACAAATTGCCGGAAAGTCTCGGCTGCTTGTGTTTCTTGAATTACTTTCCCATTACCAAAAGTAATCTTTAATCGGGATATTGGAGTATTGCTTTCCGTATCATTGGTTACTTGGTACAGTTTCTTTGCTGCTTCAAGAAATCTTGGAAATAATGTTCCCCACTGGTTGTTGACAACAATTTTTGTTCCGTCTGCCAATAAAATAACTTCATCAGGCTTAAGAAAGTAGCGTTTCTTTAAATCGGGATGAGATTTGATTTTCTCTTGGACTTCTATCAAAGTACGTATTACACCTAATGCTTTACTGTGCAAATTGGATGGAAAGACTTTTTCCAGTTCAACATAGTTTATGTTGGGATGGTCTTTGATATAGTGCTTGACTACTTCCAATACAAAACGTCTTTTGACATAGAAGTTGATTCCATCCAATGAGAATTTTGTATGGTCTTTGGAATCACTTTCTTTATGACCGTTTTGTGAGTTCTTAGATGTTTGCCCCTTTTTAAGCTGTAATGAAGGGAGAATGCTCTTATTTTCGTAATGTATTGTAAGCGTAAGATTGGCAAATTCTTCATTAATGGCGGATTCCTCAAATCCTTCAGCTGTAAACTTGTCTTTGAGCAACGAAATCATATTCTTTACCCCATTGCCTTCGGATAAGAATTCTGACACCCTCCTATGCAGATTATTACGCGCTTGGATTTTTTTATATTGCTCATTACAGAATGTTTCTATTTTTTCCAGATTGAATTTGTCGTAGCTCAATAAGTCACAGATGATGGAACCATTTACATCTTCTTTCTTAAATTCTGCTGTAAATACACAGATGGGATTCTCGCCATCGTTGGGAATGTCGTAGTAAAGCTGTATCTTTTCTCCTATATATAATCCGACATTAAGTTTCAGTTGGCGCATATACGACATCAACTGATTTTCTTGCCTCTCATTTTGTATATTAGACGGACGTTTTATTTCAATTGGGAGTACGGGGGATTGTGTATCATGTTCGTTCTTTCGCCAAAGTACAATGTCCGGGCGTATGGAGTTGCTATTGCCTATCGGTAATGTATACTGGGATACCATTGTTCCATTGGTCTTCTTCCATCCAAGAAATTTCAGGCAGTTCTCTATTTCCCGCTGGTAATCACCTTCTACCGAATTTGTTTCAAAATACGGTATCAGTGTTTCCACAATCTCAGGCCAATTTTCATTCATCTTTTATCGGGTTATATTAGGACATATTGTTTACACTTCTTCGGAGTGTGCATAAAGCAAATGTATTGACTTTATTTGAACTGCCCAAATTATAGTCATAAAAAATGGAATCGGGCGGTGTACAATAAAAACAAATAGTCCCGGATTCTTGACAAAGAATCCGGGACTATTTGTTTTTATCGTTTTTGAGAGGCTTTACTTAGCCGGCTTCAGCCATTTGTCCAGCCATTCAAAGAAGGTACGTTGCCACAGCACGCCATTCTGAGGTTTCAGTACCCAGTGGTTTTCGTCCGGATAGATAAGCAGTTCGGCAGGAACGCCACGCATCACGGCTGCATCGAAGGCGGCCATTGCCTGGTTGGCAAGGATGCGGAAGTCCTTCTCTCCGTGGATGCAGAGGATAGGGGTGTCCCATTTGTCGACGAAGAGATGCGGGGAGTTGGCAAAAGTGCGTTGTGCCGTAGCGTTGTTCTTTTCCCAATAAGCGCCGCCCATATCCCAGTTGGCAAACCATTTCTCTTCCGTTTCCAGATATTGCATTTCCATGTTGAAGATACCGTCGTGTGCGATGAATGCCTTGAAGCGTTTGTCATGGTGTCCGGCAAGCCAATATACGGAGAAACCTCCGAAGCTGGCACCTACGCAACCCAGGCGGTCTTTGTCAACGAAAGGTTCCTGGGCCATTTCGTCAATGGCAGTGAAGTAGTCCTTCATGCACTGGCCGCCATAATCACCGCTGATGGCTTCGTTCCACTCTACACCGAAGCCCGGAAGACCACGACGGTTGGGAGCTACGATGATATAGTCGTTTGCCGCCATAATCTGGAAATTCCAACGGTAGCTCCAGAACTGGCTGACGGGACTCTGAGGACCACCTTCACAGAAGAGGAGGGTGGGGTACTTCTTGTTAGGGTCGAACTGTGGAGGATAAATCACCCAGGTCAGCATCTGCTTGCCGTCGGTGGTCTTCATCCAGCGGGCTTCCACCTTACCCATCTCCAGCTGGTCGTAAATCTGCTTGTTTTCTGTGGTCAGTTGCACTGCTTCTGCAAAAGCGTCGCCGTTGCGTGCACTGTTTACGGCATAGATTTCGTCGCCCATGCTCATGGAGTGGCGTTTGGCGATAATCTTGTCTCCGCAAAGGGCAAGCGAAGCATAGTCGTACATGCCGTCGGTGAGCCGGGTAAGCTTGTCGTTTCCGGCAAGGTCGATGTTGTAAATCTGTGTCTCGCCATGCCATACACCGATGAAGTAGATGCTCTGGGAATCTTTGTTCCACAAGAAGGCGTCCACGTTCGATTCGAAAGCTTTGCTTACAAAACGTTTCTCGCCGGTCTCGAGGTTCATGATAAACAAGCGGTTCAAGTCGGCTTCGTAGCCGTCACGTTCCATGCTCTGCCAGGCGATGTATTTGCCGTCGGGAGAGTATTGGGGATTCGTATCATATCCCTTGTTTTCTTCCGTGATGTTTTTGGTTTCCTTGGAGGCAAGGTCGTAGATATAAATGTCGGAGTTGGTGGAAATGGCATACGCCAGTCCGGTTTTCTTACGGCATGTATAGGCCACCTTATCAGAAGACGGGCTCCATGCCAGCTGCTCGATACCGCCCCAGGGCTTCATCGGGCTTTCGTATGGCTCTCCCTCAAGGATATCGGTGACATTGCTGATGGCATTGCCGTCGAAATCGGCAACGAATGGATGGGGAGCAGTAGTCACCCATTCGTCCCAATGCTTGTACATCAGGTCGGTAACGATGATGCCGGTGGCTTTAGGAAGGTCCGGATGTTTGTCTGCCGTACTCTTCACGGTCTTTACCTGGGCAATGAAAAGGAGTTTCTTGCCGTCGGGCGAGAAAGAGAACCCTTCGATGTCTCCCTCGTATTGAGTCAGCTGCTTGCGTCCGCTGCCGTCGGGATTCATTTCCCATACCTGGCTGCTGCCGCTTTCGTTGCAGAGGAAGGCAAGCTTCTTGCCGTCCTTGAACCATGTGGGCTGTCCTTCTTGCCAGGCGTCATGCGTTATCTGGGTATTGCCACTACCGTCGGCATTCATGACGAAGACTTCGCTGTTACTCTTGTTCTGGGGCACGCTGTAATAGGATACCGTGTAGGCAATTTGCTTTTCGTCGGGAGATACGGCTACACTGCCGATACGTCCCATCGCCCAGAGTGCCTCGGGTGTCATACGCTTTCCTTCAATCTTGATGTCCGACCGCTGGATGAGCGCTGCTGCGTCCTGCTGCTGTCCGGCATCTTTTGTTCCTCCGCAGGAGGCCAATGTCATGGCTGCTGACATAAGTAGTAGATTTACTTGTTTCATATATGTTTTTTGTTTCGGTTATTTCAATGCAAAGATACTAAATTTTCCTTCCTTGCCAATTCCCACGTTTGATATATAGCCAGCAGAAAATGAGAATAAAGCTGGAATAAACCATTTCCGAGGTCCAGCAGATGGCCACGTCGAGTTGCAGAATCAGAATAATGTAGGTGATATAGGCTGTGTAGATGACCAGCGTTGCCAGCTCCATGCCCAATGCAGTACGCGTATTGCCGGTTCCGGAAACTGCCTGGAAATAGACATTGGCAGGAACCAGGAACAGATAGGTGGAGCACATCACCCAAAGCGAATGCACGGCAGCATCCTGCAGGTCGGGTATGTCGGTATAAATTCCCAGAATCAGCTTGGGGAGCAGCGCGAAAAGCAATGCCAGCGGAAGTACGAAAACGTAGGCTATGCGTACATGTTGCCGGATAGTGCCTGCCACGCAATCGGAGTGGCCTGCACCGATGAGGTTGCTGACCAATGAACCGCAGGTAGAGGCAAATGCCATGAGTACCATGAACAGTATGCCGGACACATTGCGGACAATGTTGGTCACTGCCAGCGAGCGCTCTCCCAGATGCTCCACATAAAGGAAGAACAAGAACCAGGTGGAGAGGGAGAAGAAATTCTGTATCATGGTCCAGAAAGAGACGTTCAGCATCCGTTTCAATACGTCCAGCCGGAACTTCGGAATACGGTCCAGCCCGTACTTGCGGCAGTCAATACGGCTACGGGTATAGAGGATGAAGAATAACAGCGAAACCAGCTCGGCCAATGAGGAGCCGATGGCGGCTCCGGCAATGCCGAGTGCAGGAAAACCGAATTTACCGAAAATCAGGATATAGTTGAATACAACATTGCTCAACACCATGACGATAGAGTTCAGTGTCAGTGTCTTGGTCTGGGTGGTTCCCAAGAAAAAGGCACGGAACATGACTGCGCTGAACGAGAAGAAGGCACCGAATACACGCCAGTGCAGGTAGCTGGTGGCTGCTTCGTAGATATGTTCCGAGGCTACGATGCGTTTCAGGATAATCGGCGAAAAGCAATAGGACAGCAGGAACATGACTGTCGCCATCCCGACTTGGAAATAGATGCCCTGATAGAACAAGTCACCGATTTCCTTATACTGCCGTTCGCCGTTGCGCCGGGCAATGAGTATCTGTGCCCCGATGCTGAAACCGAAGGCAACCATGAAGATGACCATATAGAAGACACCGGCGATGGCAGATGCTCCCAACTCGACTTCGCCTACACGTCCGAGGAAGGCGGTGTCCGTCATACCTATCATCTGCTCCATAAGGAGGCTGATTAGGATAGGGTAGGCTATGAGCCAGATTTGTTTGTAGGTGTATTTAGTCTGCATAATTTAGAGTCTGTGAATTTTTTCGTTGGTGTAAGGATAAGAAAGCCGGGCAAATGTCATTGTCCGGCTTTCTGCAAAAGAATATCTTGAACGGTAGTCTTACTACTTTTTGTTCTGTCTCTCTTTCATCATCTGTTCCTGCTGTTTCTGCATGGCTTCCAGACGGGCGGCGAAACCGGTTTTCTTCATCTTCTTCGGGTCTTTCTTGTTGGCTTCCAACTGAGCAAGAAGGGCTTCCTCATTGGTTGTCTTGCGCATGATGAGCGTTGTTACCACACTGATTAACGTAGAGATGAAGTAGTAATAGTTCAATCCCGAAGGATAGTCGTTCAATATGAAGAGGAACATGATAGGCATCAGGTATGACATCCACTTCATGGCAGCCATCTGCGGATTGGCACCCGTATCCTGTTGCTGCATCATGTACTTCGTGTTCAATATGTTGGTAACCGTCATCAGCAGGCAGAACAAGCTGAGGTGGCTTCCCAGGAACGGGATATGGAACGGGAAGTTGATGAACGCATCGTAAGTGGAAAGGTCGTCTGCCCACAAGAAGCTCTGCTGGCGGAGTTCAATGGCACTCGGCACGAACATGAACAAGGCCATCAAGATAGGGAACTGTATCAGCATCGGCAGACATCCGCCCATCGGACTGACTCCGTACTGGCTGTAGAGGCCCATCACTTCCTGCTGCTTCTTCATGGCATCTTCCTGCTTGGGGTACTTCTTGTTTATCTCGTCGATTTTCGGTTTCAGTACGCGCATCTTGGCGGATGACATGTAGGTTTTCCACGTTGCGGGGAATACTACAGCTTTTACGATTAACGTCATAAACAACAGTACGATACCCATGCTCAACCCCCAACTGGACAACCAGTCGAAGATGTTGATGGTGAACCATTTGTTTATCCAGCGGATGAGCGGCCAGCCCAGATAGACCAGACGGTTCAGCTCCCACTTCTCGTCACGCCCCTTGTCGAGTGCGGTCAGAGTCTTGTAGTGATTGGGGCCGAAGTAGAAGAACAGCTGGGTAGGTTCCTTGCCGGCAGGGTCGAACTTCGTGCTCATCTCCGCAGAATAGTCCTTAATGTAGCCGCTGCCTTGAGTCTCCATCTTGGAACTCAGTTTGGTCTTTTCAAAGTCGGCATCTGCCAAAAATACTGAAGAGAAGAATTGGTTCTTGAAAGCAATCCAGTCCAGGCGTTCCGGAACTTCCTTTTCGTCGTTCTTGTTGGCGGACAGATAATCGGTACCCTCTCCGGTGATTTTGTAAGTCAGTTCAGCCAGACGGTTCTCGTAGGTGTAACCCTTCTCTATCTGACGGGCACGTTGTGACCACTCGATGTCCACATAATTGTTGGTAGCCGCCAGCTTACCTTCCATATTGACTGCCTGGATAGTAAAGTCTATCAGGTATGTGTCATTGTGCATGCGATATGTAAAGTCGATATAGCTGTTGCTGTCTGCCGACAAACGCATGGTGACGGTACTGTCCGTACGGTTTACTGCGGTGAAATAATAGTCTTCCGTCTGGATAGTCTCTTTCTTGTTGTAAAAGAGGAAATTCATGGAAGCGTCGTTGCCGCTGAACAGTGTGACGGGAGTCGTCTTGTCTTGTCCCATGTATTCCTTCAGCGTGGCCGAAGCTATGCGTCCGCCTTTTGTATCTACGGTTATTTCTGCCAGGTTGTTCTGGATGGTTACCTGCGAGTTGGTTCCTTGACGGGCGTCGAAGAAGAGGGCAGTGGAGTCAACGCTTGCTTCCGCTCCGCTTTCGTTGGCCAGGGCTGCTTCCGCCTTGGCTTTCAAGTCGGCTTCGCGCTGTTGCACCTGGGCTATGGAGTCGTAGTAACGTTGCTGTGCTTCCAACTGCTCCTGGCTGGGACGGCTCAGAAAGCTGAAACCTACTAACAATATCGCTATCAGAACAAGACCTGTGATGGTATTTTTATCCATTCTTTGTTGATTACAAATTACTTATTACAAATTATTTCTTTTCGTTTTCATTTTCGATGGCGGCCTTCACGAATGCTACGAACAGCGGGTGCGGATGCAATACCGTACTGCTGTATTCGGGATGGAACTGGGTACCGACAAACCACTTCAATGCGGGTATTTCGACAATTTCTACCAGATCCGATTCGGGGTTTATACCCACACACTTCATACCTGCTGCTTCGTAGGCCTCCTTGAAGCTGTTGTTGAATTCATAGCGGTGGCGATGACGTTCCTGGATATGCTCGGTACCATATGCCTCGTATGCCTTGCTGCCTTTCTGCAGAACACATTCGTAGGCACCCAGACGCATGGTTCCACCCATATTGGTGATGGACTTCTGCTCTTCCATGATGTCGATGACATTGTGTGGTGTCTTTTCGTCCATCTCGCGTGAGTTGGCATCGGCATAACCCAGTACGTTACGGGCAAATTCGATGGCGATACACTGCATACCCAGACAGATACCGAAGGTGGGGATGTCGTGCGTACGCGCATATTTGATGGCTACGAACTTGCCGGCAACACCGCGTTCGCCGAAGCCTGGACCGATAAGTACGCCTGCCATGCCTTTCAGGGCTTCTGCCACATTCTCGTCAGTCAGCTTTTCACTGTTCACGAAGTCTACCGATACCTTGCGGTCATTGTAGGTTCCTGCTTGTGAAAGGGCCTCGCGGATGGACTTGTAGGCATCCTGCAAGTCATATTTGCCCACCAATGCGATGTGCAGCGGGGCAGTCTCTTCGGCTTTGTGACGGCGTTCGAGGAAAGCGCGCCACGGTCCCAGTCCCGGAGTGTCGCCGACGGGAAGTCCCATTTTCTTCAAAATGGTAACGTCCAGTCCTTGGCGCTGCATCAAGATGGGCACCTCGTAGATGGTAGGCGCGTCGATGCTCTGCACCACGGCATTTTCGTCCACATTGCAGAACAGAGCCACTTTCTTGCGCAGGGTGGTACTCAACTCATGTTCCGTACGCAGTACGAGGACATCGGGTTGGATACCGGCACTTTGCAGTTCCTTTACGGAGTGCTGGGTGGGCTTGGTCTTCAGCTCACCGGCAGCTGCCAGGTAGGGGACATAAGTAAGGTGTACGCACAAGGCGTCTTTTCCCAGTTCCCACTTCAGCTGACGGATGCTTTCCAGATAGGGCAGAGACTCGATGTCACCCACTGTACCGCCAATCTCGGTAATAACAAAGTCGAATTTGTATTTGTTTCCCAGCAGTTTTACATTACGCTTGATTTCGTCTGTAATATGGGGAATAACCTGAATTGTCTTTCCCAGATAGTCACCCCGGCGCTCTTTGTCGATGACGCTTTTGTAGATGCGTCCGGTCGTGATATTGTTGGCCTTGGTGGTCTGGATGCCCAGGAAGCGTTCGTAATGGCCCAAATCGAGGTCGGCTTCGTGGCCATCCACGGTAACGTAGCATTCGCCGTGTTCATAAGGGTTCAGTGTACCCGGGTCGATGTTGATGTACGGGTCAAACTTCTGGATGGTTACCTTGTAACCTCTTGCTTGCAGCAATTTACCGATGGAGGATGAGATGATACCTTTACCTAATGAAGAGGCAACACCACCGGTGACGAAAATATACTTTGTTTCTCCCACAACTATATTATTTTATTAATTGTTTAATCTAATGCCAAGAGCCTATACGGCTTGTCGTTCAGGGTGCGCACTGCTCCCGTCAGTACACGTAGAACTTAAAAAGCGCAAAATTATAAAAAAAAGAGGAAGTAGAGAAAGTTTCGATGAAACAATTATTAAAAAATACGATTTCATCGAAGAAAGTCCTTCTTGCCTTTTTCTTATGGCTTTTCTATGTTTTCTAAACATTTTAAGCTAAATTTGCGCTCGAAACATAGACTTTAGGGCATTATGAAGAATAGACACATTGCATTTTGGTTAATTGCTACGATGATTTCTTCGTCGGTGATGGCACAGAATACGCTGGATACCGCCTCGAAGAACAGTGGACAGGAAACAACTGCCAAAGCCGACACCTTGCCGGATATAATGAAAGAATACATGATTCTGAAATTGAAACCGGAAGGTATGGGGTACAGGCTGGATACTGTTTCCATATTATATGAAAGGTATATCGGAGTGCTGGATTATTTGAATGACCCCACGACTCCGGAGCGTTATATACCTTCCAATCCGAACTACTATAGGTTGTTCCTTCCCCTTACCTATTATTATGCCCCCATGAGACGCCTTTCCAAGGTGGACTGGCATTTCCAGGTGCCTGATACGGTGCCTGCCCTGACGCGCGAGATGTTGCCGTTCGACACACTGAGTTTCACCTCAAAGGACCGAGCCAACAAACTGGTGGACCGTACGTTGCTGAACACGTATGTGAATTGTTCCAATCTGGTTGTAATGACCGAGAAGGAGGTGATGAAAGGGAAGATATTCAAGGATAATATAGAGAAGGAGGCTTCTTCCAAGCCGTCCGTCGTGAAACTGTTTGCACAAGAGAATATGGTGGGAGTGAAGGAGGAAGCCGACGTGATTATCCACAAGCCCAACTGGTGGGTGACGGGTGGAAACGGTTCATTGCAGATTACCCAGAACTATATCTCCGACAACTGGTACAAGGGAGGTGAGAGCACTAACGCCGTGCTTGCCAACCTGCAACTGTTTGCCAACTATAATGACCGTGAAAAGGTGCAGTGGGAAAATCTGCTCGATGCCAAGCTGGGCTTCAGCTCCGCACCTTCCGACGAGTTTCATAACTATCTGGTAAGTACCGACCAACTCCGGCTGTACAGTAAACTGGGTATTCAGGCTGCGTCCAAGTGGTATTATACCATCACGACTGAGTTTAAGACCCAGTTCTGCAATGGCTACAAGGCCAACAGTGAAGAGCTGGTTTCGGCTTTCTTTGCTCCGGCGGACTGGTCGAGCAGTATCGGTATGGACTACAAGTTGAAGAAGCAGAAATTCAGCTTGTCCGTTTTCATGGCTCCGCTGACGTACATGCTGCGCTATGTAGGAAATAAGGGGGTGAATGAAGTGAGTTTCGGTCTTGATGAGGGCAAATGCGTGAAGCATAACTTCGGTTCGCAGATACAGCCTACACTTTCATGGACCATCATTCCTTCCATCACGCTGGATTCCCGCTTGGACTTCCAGACCAGTTATGAGTGGACACGTATTGAATGGGAAAACACGGTGAACTTTGTGCTGAACCGCTATCTTTCCACCAAGCTCTATGTGCACGCCCGCTATGACGACAGTGCCAAGCCGACGGAAGGGGACAGCTATTTTCAGGTAAAAGAATTGCTCAGTTTCGGTATCAATTATAAATGGTAAATAAACAAATGGTCTGTTCGGAGTGAACAGATTATCTGTTTTGGTTAGTCAGACGGTCTGTTTTTCCTTGACAGACCGTCTGTTTTTTGTCTTTTTGTAGTCTGTGGCAGGTGAAAAAACATAAAAACATAGAAAAAGCACGTTTACGAACACAGAAAATGCATAGGAAAGGTTTGCAGTTCACAAATAATGCGTAAATTTGCCGTGATTTGTAATGCACACTTTGCAAAATGGCGAATACTATAAAACATCAAGGTATTGTGGAAAACATAAACGGTTCTCATCTCCAAGTGAGAATCATCCAGACTTCAGCGTGCGCTTCGTGTAGTGTCAAGGGGCATTGTACCTCTGCGGATACGAAAGAGAAACTTGTCGATGTGGCCGATGCCAATGCCGCATCCTACCAGCCCGGTGACCGTGTATGGGTGACGGGCGAACTTTCAATGGGAGTGATGGCAGTTCTGTTTGCCTTTATATTTCCTTTCCTTATTCTGATAATTTCACTGTTTGTCTTTATGGCTATCTGGAATGACGAGCTGCGTTCTGCACTTTGTTCGCTGGCACTTCTTATACCTTATTATTATATATTGTGGCTGAACAAGTCGCGGATGGGTAAGAAGTTCTCATTCTCCGTACGACCGATGAACTAACTAATAATAAAACAAATAATTAATAAACAACTAATTTATGAATGTAATTCTGATTGCAGTGATTTCATTGGGAGTTATAGCGCTGGTATCGGCCGCTATTCTTTACGTGGCTTCCAAGAAATTCGCCGTGTATGAAGATCCGCGGATTGCCCAGGTAGCAGAGGTGCTTCCCCAGGCAAATTGCGGTGGATGTGGTTACCCCGGTTGTAGCGGATTTGCAGATGCTTGCGTAAAGGCAGGTTCGCTGGATGGTAAACTTTGTCCGGTGGGTGGACAGCCCGTCATGACAAAGATTGCCGAGATTCTGGGCTTGGATGCCGCTGCTGCCGAACCTATGGTTGCGGTGGTGAGATGTAATGGAACTTGTGCCAACCGTCCTCGTGTGAACCAATACGATGGCGCCAAGAGTTGTGCCATTGCGGCTTCTCTCTATGGTGGTGAAACGGGTTGTAGTTATGGCTGTCTGGGATGCGGCGACTGTGTGGCTGCCTGCCAGTTCGATGCTATCCACATGAATCCGGAGACCGGACTTCCCGAAGTGGATGAGGAAAAGTGTACGGCTTGTGGAGCTTGTGCCAAGGCTTGTCCGAAATCTATTATTGAAATCCGTCCTCAAGGCAAGAAATCACGTCGTATTTACGTACAGTGTGTAAACAAGGACAAGGGGGCCGTAGCACGCAAGGCTTGTACCGTGGCATGTATCGGTTGCGGCAAGTGTGTGAAGGTTTGTCCGTTCGAGGCTATCACGCTGGAAAACAATCTGGCTTACATTGACCCCAATAAGTGTAAATCCTGTCGCAAGTGCGAGGAAGCTTGTCCGCAAAACACAATCATTGCCCTCAACTTCCCGCCGCGCAAACCGAAGGCTGACGATACAGCTCCCCAAGTAAAGGTTGCAGTTCCTAAAGCTGAGGTTGAGACTCCTAAAGCAGAGGTTTAGACTTCCCAAGTTGAGGTATGAATTAATAAAGTAAATAAACGACTAAAAATACAGAATTGTATGTTGAAGACATTTTCAATTGGTGGAGTCCATCCACACGAAAATAAACTTTCAGCACATCAGCCTATCATCAAGGCAGAGATTCCGGCCAAGGCCGCTATCTTGCTGGGACAGCACATCGGTGCTCCTGCCAAGCCTATCGTTGCCAAAGGTGATGTTGTGAAAGTGGGTACAAAGATTGCCGAGCCCGGCGGTTTTGTATCAGCAGCCATTCATTCGTCTGTCAGCGGGAAAGTCGCTAAGATTGACACGATTGTCGATGCCAGCGGTTACGCCAAGCCTGCTATATTCATTGACGTAGAAGGGGATGAATGGGAAGAATCCATTGACCGTTCCGAAACGTTGGTGAAGGAATGCAGTCTGACCTCCGAGGAAATCGTGAAGAAAATCGCTGATGCCGGTATCGTAGGTCTGGGCGGTGCATGCTTCCCTACGCAGGTCAAGTTGTGTCCTCCTCCTGCATTCAAGGCAGAGTGTGTCATCATCAACGCCGTAGAGTGCGAACCGTATCTGACTGCCGACCATCAGCTGATGCTGGAACATGCGGAAGAAATTATGGTAGGTGTATCCATTCTGATGAAGGCGGTAAAGGTGAACAAGGCATTCATCGGCATTGAGAACAACAAGCCCGATGCCATCCAGCTGATGACGAAAGTCGCTTCCAGCTATGCAGGCATCGAGGTGGTACCCTTGAAGGTACAATATCCGCAGGGTGGTGAAAAGCAGTTGATTGATGCAGTCATCAGTCGCCAGGTTGCAGCCGGTGCGCTGCCTATCTCCACGGGAGCTGTGGTGCAGAATGTGGGTACCGCATTTGCCGTTTACCAGGCCGTACAGAAGAACAAACCTCTGTTTGAGCGTGTCATTACCGTGACTGGTAAGTCGTTGGCAAAGCCGTCCAATTTCCTGGCACGTATCGGTACGCCGATGAAGCAGCTGATTGAAGCTTGCGGCGGTCTGCCCGAAGATACGGGTAAGATTATCGGCGGTGGCCCGATGATGGGTAAAGCTCTGGTAAATACGGATGTACCGACAGCCAAAGGAAGCTCCGGTATTCTGATTATGAACGAGAAGGAAGCCAAGCGCGGCGAAGTACAGCCTTGTATCCGTTGTGCCAAGTGCGTGGGAGCCTGCCCGATGGGGTTGGAGCCGTATCTGCTGGCTACCGTTTCGGCCCACGGAGATTTTGAAAGAGTAGAGAAAGAAGACATTATGTCGTGTATAGAATGCGGTTCATGCCAGTTCACTTGTCCTTCCAACCGTCCGATGCTGGATTATATCCGCTTGGGTAAGGGTAAGGTAGGAGCGATGATCCGTGCACGTCAAGCTAAAAAATAACGAAGTATGAATAAATTAATCGTATCCCTTTCGCCCCACGTTCACGGCGGTGACAGCGTGAAGAAGAATATGTACGGTGTGCTTATCGCATTGATTCCGGCATTCCTTGTTTCGCTTTACTTTTTCGGACTGGGTGCGCTGATTGTTACGGCCACTTCCGTAGCAGCCTGCTTGTTCTTTGAATGGGCCATCGGCAAATTCCTCATGAAAAAAGAGACCACAACCATCACCGACGGCTCTGCCATCATTACCGGTGTGTTGCTGGCCTTTAACCTGCCTTCCAACCTGCCCATCTGGATTATCATCCTTGGTGCCTTGTTTGCCATCGGGGTAGGCAAGATGTCCTTCGGAGGTTTGGGTTGCAATCCCTTTAACCCTGCACTGGCAGGACGTGTATTCCTGTTGCTTTCATTCCCCGTGCAGATGACGACATGGCCGGCTGTAGGCCAGTTGACAGCCTATACGGATGCCACGACGGCTGCTACGCCGCTGGCTATTATGAAAGGTGTCATCAATGGTGCTCCGGGCATGTCCCTGAGCGACCTTCCGGGAGCTTTCGACCTTCTGATAGGTAATAATGGAGGATGTCTCGGTGAGGTGAGTGCTTTGGCGCTGCTGCTTGGTTTGTTCTACATGTTGTGGAAGAAAATCATCACCTGGCACATTCCGGTATCTATTCTGGTGACGGTATTCGTGTTCTCCGGTATCATGTATCTGGTCAATCCGGAACTTTATGTATCCCCGGTCGTACAGTTGTTGTCCGGTGGTCTGATGCTGGGTGCTGTCTTTATGGCTACGGACTACGTGACTTCTCCGATGAGCCACAAAGGTATGCTGATTTATGGTGTTTGCATCGGCCTACTGACTGTCATCATCCGTCTGTTCGGTGCATATCCGGAGGGTATGTCGTTTGCCATTCTGATTATGAATGCGTTCACTCCGCTCATCAACACCTATGTTAAACCTAAACGCTTTGGGGAGGTAGCGAAGAAGAAATGAAAAAGTTAGAATCATCCTTGAAGAATATGTTGCTGGTACTTACGGGCGTTACCGCAATCTCCGTAGCGTTGCTGGCTTATGTAAACGAATTGACGAAGGAGCCCATTGCGCAGGCCAATGCAAAGACCTTGAGCGATGCCGTAAGTGCGGTGGTTCCGGGCTTCGACAATGACCCCATCGCCGAGAAGAAGATGCAGGAAGTAAACGGAGTACAGTATTCTGTATATCCTGCCACCAAAGGCGGAGAATATATCGGAGCTGCTGTGGAAGCTGTTGCCATGGGTTTTGGCGGTGAGCTGAAAGTGTTGGTCGGTTTCGATGCTGAAGGCAAAATCATCGACTACTCCTTGTTGTCGCATGTGGAAACTCCGGGGTTGGGTTCCAAGGCTGCCGACTGGTTCAAGAAAGGCAATAAAGGTGACATCACCGGCATGAATCCGGGTGAAGCTGCATTGACAGTGAGCAAGGACGGTGGTAAAGTAGATGCCATTACAGCGTCTACCATCACCTCACGTGCTTTTTTGAATGCAGTGAATGCGGCTTATGCTGCCTATGCCGGTCAGGAAACTGCCGACGGCACTACCGGCGCTACTCAAAAGAATGTTGAACAACCTGCTGATTCCGCAGCTCCCGAAGCTGTGGATACACTCAGCGCTAAATGAGAAAGGAGTAGAAGATATGAATAATTTTAAAGTTATGATGAACGGGATTATCAAAGAGAATCCTACGTTTGTACTCCTGCTGGGTATGTGTCCTACACTGGGTACCACTTCCTCTGCCATTAACGGTATGGGTATGGGACTGGCTACAATGTTCGTGCTGATATGTTCCAATGTGGTGATTTCTGCCATCAAGAATCTGATTCCCGATATGGTGCGTATCCCTTCATTCATTGTAGTCATAGCATCATTTGTGACACTGTTGCAGATGATAATGCAAGCCTACGTTCCTGCATTGTACGCCACGCTGGGCTTGTTCATTCCGCTGATTGTTGTAAACTGTATCGTATTGGGACGTGCCGAGGCATTTGCTGCCAAAAACAATCCGGTGGCTTCCTTGTTCGACGGTCTGGGCATGGGCTTGGGCTTTACCATTGCACTGACATTACTGGGTGCCGTGCGTGAGTTCCTGGGAACCGGCAAGATATTCAACTTGAGTATCCTTCCTGAAGAATACGGCATGTTGGTATTTGTCCTTGCTCCGGGTGCATTCATCGCATTGGGCTATCTCATTGCTTTAATCAACAGTATGAAGAAGAATTAATAATGAAAAATTAAAAATGAAAAAATTGAGAACGTATCGGCGGTAGGCTGCCGAGCTTTTAATTTTTAGTTTTTAATTCTTAATTTAATGATTATGGAATATATATTGATATTTATCTCGGCAATCTTTGTAAACAACATCGTATTGTCGCAATTCTTGGGAATTTGCCCGTTCTTGGGGGTTTCCAAGAAAGTGGAGACTGCATTGGGCATGTCGGCAGCGGTGGCATTCGTGCTCACCATCGCCACTATCGTGACATTCCTTATTCAGAAGTATGTGCTCGACGCTTTTGATTTGGGCTATTTGCAGACTATTACCTTTATCTTGGTGATTGCCGCATTGGTGCAGATGGTAGAGATTATCCTGAAGAAAGTTTCTCCTTCTCTGTATCAGGCCTTGGGCGTGTTCCTGCCGTTGATTACTACCAACTGCTGTATTCTCGGTGTGGCTATCCTTGTTATCCAAAAAGATTATGATTTGCTGACGGGAGTGGTTTATGCATTCTCCACGGCACTTGGTTTCGGCTTGGCACTGACACTGTTTGCAGGCCTGCGCGAGCAAATGAGCCTGGTTAGTGTACCGAAAGGTATGCAGGGTACTCCGATAGCTTTGATTACTGCCGGACTGCTGGCAATGGCATTCATGGGCTTTTCGGGGGTTGTGAAGATTTAAAGAAGAAAAACCGGAAATAAAGTGGAAGGGGGATAAACTAAAATTTATCCCCCTTTTTCTGTTTTTATTAATTTATTTCCTTACATTTGTGGCGTATTGATAACCTAAAAGCTAAATTATCTATATTTAATATGAAAGGGAAAATCTTAGTTACGGGTGGAACCGGTTATATTGGTTCTCACACGGTGGTGGAACTTCAAAACGCAGGTTATGAAGTTGTTATTATTGATAATTTGTCAAACTCCAGCGCAGATGTTGTAGATAACATAGAGAAGGTATCGGGCATCCGCCCTGCATTCGAGGAATTGGATTGCTTGGATTATGCCGGTCTTGACGCTGTGTTTACCAAATATAAAGGCATTAAAGCCATCATTCACTTTGCGGCCAGCAAGGCTGTGGGTGAATCTGTCCAGAAACCGTTGCTTTACTATCGTAATAACCTGGTTTCACTGATAAACCTGCTGGAATTGATGCCGAAGCATGGAGTGGAAGGTATCGTATTCTCTTCTTCCTGCACAGTTTACGGCCAGCCGGACGAACTTCCGGTAACGGAAAAGGCACCTATTAAGAAAGCTGAGTCTCCGTATGGAAACACGAAGCAAATCAATGAAGAGATTGTACGTGATACGGTTGCTTCCGGTGCTCCGATAAACGCCATCTTGTTGCGTTACTTCAACCCGATAGGTGCACACCCCACAGCATTGCTGGGAGAGTTGCCTAACGGTGTACCGCAGAACTTGATTCCTTATCTTACCCAGACCGCTATCGGCATCCGTGAGAAACTGAGCGTGTTTGGTGACGATTATGATACTCCCGACGGTTCTTGTATCCGCGACTTCATCAATGTAGTCGATTTGGCCAAAGCACACGTAGTGGCTATCCGCCGTATCTTGGAGAACAAGCAGAAGGAAAAAGTGGAAGTATTCAATATCGGTACAGGTCGTGGACTTTCCGTATTGGAACTGATTAATGCTTTCGAAAAGGCTACCGGTGTAAAACTGAACTATCAGATAGTAGGTCGGCGTGCCGGTGATATTGAGAAGGTATGGGCAAACCCGGAATTGGCAAACAATGAACTGGGTTGGAAGGCAGAAACAAGTATTGAAGATACTTTACTTTCTGCATGGAAATGGCAGTTGAAGCTTCGTGAAAGAGGTATTCAATGACAAACTTTGAATTTGTGTTTTTTAACAAATAGGCAATAAACAAATGCCTCCCCGCATTTGTTTATAATGTGCAAATCAGCCTGAAGCTGTTTATGTATATGTGAATATCCGTAACTAGTACGTATGCCTCCCCGGCATAGACAGGTAAGATTGCATAGTAGTTTTGTCGTGTTTTATTTTGTGTTTGTGTTGTGAATAAGCCTTGTCGAGAGACAAGGCTTATTTTTTGTATATTATATACAGAATCTCTGTTGTCAATTCAGTGTTTTTTCATAAGATGGGTGGGCAATTCCTTTTTCTTGCTAATTGTTAACTGACGTTATCATGTCTGTAACAATTTGTTCCAATTGTAGTATTAATCGTTCAAAATAGTCTTTTTTGTTCAAAAAATGCTATACACGGTAACAACTACATGCAAATTGTTTATACATTTGCGTTGTTGTTTATGTAACTATTGGGATGAACAAACCATAGCTGACAAACGTTAATAGGTACGAGTACATAGCTGATGAAAGACGCGACTTGGCTGACTTGTTAATGAGGATACACGCGACTTACAACTTAGTATTGGGAAAAATAATTAAGGAAATATAGAATAAAAAGATTGCTTATGTCACAGATTGTCGGACATATCTCACAGGTAATCGGGCCTGTAGTAGACGTCTATTTCGAAGGAACGGAGGCAGAAATGATGTTGCCGAGTATTCACGACGCACTGGAAATAAAAAGGTCGAACGGCAAAAGACTGATTGTAGAGGTACAGCAGCACATTGGTGAAAACACGGTGCGTACTGTTGCTATGGACAGTACGGACGGCCTGCAGAGAGGAATGACAGTGCATCCGCTGGGAGGCCCCATCACCATGCCGATAGGTACACAAATCAAAGGCCGCCTGATGAACGTAGTGGGCGACTCTATCGACGGCATGAAGGAGTTGGACCGTACAGGTGCTTATCCCATCCATCGCGACCCCCCTAAGTTTGAAGATTTGACTACCGTACAAGAGGTGCTTTATACAGGCATCAAGGTTATCGACTTGCTGGAACCATATAGCAAGGGCGGTAAAATCGGTCTGTTTGGTGGCGCCGGTGTAGGCAAGACGGTGCTTATCCAAGAGCTCATTAACAATATTGCGAAGAAGCAGCACGGCTTCTCTGTGTTTGCCGGTGTAGGAGAACGTACACGTGAAGGCAACGACCTGCTGAGAGAAATGATTGAATCCGGTGTTATCCGTTACGGAGAAGAATTCAAGAAAGGTATGGAGGAAGGCCATTGGGATTTGTCCAAAGTAGATTATGACGAAGTGGCCAAATCACAAGTGTCTTTGATATTCGGTCAGATGAACGAACCTCCCGGTGCGCGTCAGTCCGTGGCATTGTCTGGGTTGACGGTGGCCGAGTCCTTCCGTGACATGGGAGCGGAGACGGACGGTCCGCGTGACATTCTGTTCTTCATTGATAATATCTTCCGTTTCACCCAAGCCGGTTCCGAGGTTTCGGCCTTGCTGGGCCGTATGCCTTCTGCCGTAGGCTATCAGCCGACACTGGCAACGGAAATGGGTGCCATGCAGGAGCGTATTACCTCTACAAGAAACGGCTCCATCACTTCCGTGCAGGCTGTATATGTGCCTGCCGATGACTTGACGGACCCGGCACCTGCCACAACGTTTACCCACCTCGATGCCACCACGGTGTTGAGTCGTAAGATTACTGAACTTGGTATTTATCCTGCTGTGGACCCGTTGGAATCTACTTCACGCATTCTCGACCCACACATCGTGGGGGTAGAACACTACGAAGTGGCACAACGTGTAAAACAAATATTGCAGCGCAACAAGGAATTGCAAGACATTATCTCCATCCTTGGTATGGAGGAACTCTCTGATGCCGACCGTACGTTGGTGAACCGTGCACGTCGTGTGCAGCGTTTCCTTTCACAGCCGTTTGCCGTTGCCGAGCAGTTTACGGGTGTCCCAGGTACAATGGTTTCCATTGAGGACACTATCAAAGGCTTCAAGATGATTCTTGACGGGGAGGTGGACTACCTGCCCGAACCTGCTTTCTTGAATGTGGGAACCATTGAAGAAGCCATTGAGAAGGGTAAGAAACTACTGGAGCAGGCAGGGGGAAAAACGATTAAAAATTAAAAGTCTGGGAGCTTTGATGATGAAAAAGTTGCATTTGAATATTGTTTCACCGGAGAAGGAACTCTTCAACGGGGAAGTGGAAAGTGTTACATTGCCGGGCACTATGGGCTCTTTTTCTATCCTGCCGCAGCATGCACCGATTGTATCATCGTTGGGAACGGGGAAATTGATTTACGCAACGGACGGTGAGGAACATGAGTTGGATATTCAAAGCGGATTCGTGGAGATGAGTAACGGAAGGGTTGCCGTCTGTATAGAACAGCAATAGGCTATTAAAAAATTAAAAATTAAAAAATAGAGGTTGTTAGCGTGACTATTACTAAGAGAAACTACTTATTGCATACAGCGCTCTTGACGGTATTGATAGGAATTGTAGGCGGTTGGGCGTATTTTTCGATAAATCCGCATCACTATTTCGGCGGTTATCCGCTGATTCCGCTTTTCTTCTTTGTTTTCGGAGTATTCATGATTAATATGACCGAAAGCTGCCGTCACCGGATGCCGGGACGAATGTTGCAGATTTATCTGCTGATGCGTGTGATGAGAATGCTGGTCTCCATGATTGTGATGCTGGTTTATTGCGTTGCAGTACGTGAGGAAGCCAGGGCGTTTCTGTTGACGTTTATAGCCAACTATCTGATATATTTGATTTATGATTCCTGGTTCTTCTTCACTTTTGAGGCGAACCGGAAACTGAAAAAGAAAAGTAACAATGAAAAGATTGCGTAACATACTGACTGTAGTTCTGCTGGCACTGGGCATGTTGCTACCCGCCACGGTGCGGGCCGAGAATACGGTGGACGTGAAGGAGATTGTCTTCGGGCATATCGGCGATTCTTACGAATGGCACATCACGACGTGGGGCGAAACTCACGTTACGATTCCCTTGCCGGTAATTGTGCATAGCTCTACCACCGGATGGCATGCCTTTCTATCCTCACGTCTAGAGGAGAACGGTGGAAGTTATGAAGGCTTTTCCATCGCTCCCGCAGGAAGCAAGTACGAAGGCAAGCTGGTGGAGTATGATGCCACCGGAAACGAAATACGCCCGTTGGACATCTCCATCACGAAGGTGACACTGGCTTTGCTCATCAACAGCGCATTGCTGCTTCTCATCATTTTGAGTGTGGCGCACTGGTATCGCAAGCACCCGCAGGGAAGTGCCGCTCCCGGTGGTTTCATCGGGTTTATGGAGATGTTTATCATGATGGTGAACGATGATATTATAAAGAGCTGTGTCGGTCCGAAGTACCGTAAATTCGCACCTTACTTGCTGACGGCCTTCTTCTTTATTTTCATCAACAACATTATGGGGCTGATTCCTTTCTTTCCCGGAGGGGCCAACGTGACGGGAAATATAGCCATTACGATGGTATTGGCCATCTGTACTTTCTTGGCCGTGAATATCTTTGGAACCAAGACTTATTGGAAAGATATCTTTTGGCCGGATGTGCCCTGGTGGCTGAAGGTACCGGTCCCCATGATGCCGTTTATCGAGTTCTTCGGTATTTTCACCAAACCGTTTGCTTTGATGATACGTCTTTTTGCCAATATGCTGGCAGGGCACATGGCAATGCTGGTGCTTACCTGCCTGATATTCATCTCGGCCAGTATGGGACCTGCTTTGAACGGAACGCTGACCGTGGCATCGGTGTTGTTCAATATCTTTATGAATGCACTTGAGTTGTTGGTTGCCTTTATCCAGGCATATGTGTTCACCATGCTGTCAGCCGTGTTCATCGGTCTGGCGCAGGAAGAGCATAAGGAGAAGGCGGTGAAGTGATACGATTATTGGGAATATAAATATTAATAAAAATAACCATTTAAAAACTGAAAGTTATGTTACTATCTGTATTATTGCAAGCTGCTGCGGCAGGTGTGGGAGTTAGTAAACTGGGTGCAGCCATTGGTGCTGGTTTGGCTGTTATTGGTGCTGGTGTAGGTATTGGTAAAATCGGCGGTTCTGCTATGGAGGCCATTGCCCGCCAGCCGGAAGCATCCGGAGATATCCGTATGAACATGATTATTGCCGCTGCCTTGATTGAAGGTGTTGCTTTGTTGGCAGTAGTTGTGTGTTTATTGGTATTCTTTTTATAATGTACAATCTACCATTTACCATTTACAATTTGTCCGTGCAGCATCACCGCGCAGCCAAATTGTAAATCGTAAATTGTCAAATAGTAAATAAAATTATGTCATTGTTATTACCCGATAGTGGTCTGCTGTTCTGGATGCTCCTTTCATTCGGTGTGGTGTTTGTGGTGCTTGCCAAGTACGGTTTTCCCGTTATCACCAAGATGGTGGAAGGTCGCAAGACCTACATCGACCAGTCTTTGGAAGTGGCACGCGAAGCAAATGCCCAGCTCTCCAAACTGAAAGAGGAGAGTGAAGCGTTGATTGCTGCTGCCAACAAAGAACAAGGACGTATTCTGCGGGAGGCGATGCATGAGCGTGACAAGATTATCGTCGAAGCACGCAAGCAGGCGGAAGCCGCCGCGCAGAAGGAGCTGGACGAAGTTAAAAAGCAGATACAGCAAGAGAAGGAAGAGGCCATCCGCGATATTCGCCGCCAGGTGGCAGTCTTGTCCGTAGATATAGCCGAGAAAATTATCCGCAAGAATCTGGACGAGAAACATGAGCAGATGGAGATGATAGACCGGATGCTGGATGAAGTGCTGGCCGCAAGTAAAAACAATTAATTCTCAAAGAAATGGATATAGGAATCGTTTCGATGCGTTATGCGAAAGCATTGATGGAATATGCCAAGAGCATGGGGGCAGAAGATACTCTGTACAAGGAGTTTTGTATGCTCGACCGTAGCTTCAGGAAACATCCGGATTTGCGCATGGCATTGGAAAACCCCATCCTGACGATACGTGAGAAGTTAACACTTATCTGTACCGCTGCTGTGGGGGATGCTCCTGCGGGCCGTGAGTTTGCGCGTTTCATGACCCTGGTGTTGAAGAACCGGCGGGAAAACTTTCTCCAGTACATCTGCCTGAGTTTTCTGGATTTGTACCGGAAAGACAAGCATATCGGTGTAGGAAAGCTGATAACAGCCGTTCCCGTCAGTCAGGAAGTGCGGGAGCGCATCCATGACAGTGCTTCCTCCCTGCTGCATGCCAGCATGGAGCTGCAGACTGAAGTGGATCCCTCCATTGAAGGTGGTTTTATCTTCGACATCAACGACTTCCGTCTGGATGCCAGTATTGCTACGCAGCTTAAGAAAGTGAAACAGCAGTTCATTGATAAGAATAGAAGAATCGTGTGATTTACGATTTGACAATTTACAATTTACTTATTTAATAGTCTTGTGATGCGTAAGTTGTAGAGGTCAAACAGTATATGATTCGGGTTCTTTCAAATAGTAAATAGTAAATTGTAAAATAGTAAATACTAAGATGTTGTCTGAAAATATAAAAGTAAGCGAAGTCTCCGATATTCTCCGCAAGCAACTGGAAGGGATTGACACCCGCGTACAGTTGGACGAGATTGGCACGGTACTGCAAGTCAGTGACGGTGTAGCCCGTATCTATGGGTTGCGCAATGCCGAAGCCAACGAGTTGTTGGAGTTCGACAACGGCATCAAGGCCATTGTGATGAACCTCGAAGAGGATAATGTGGGTGCTGTGTTGCTTGGCCCTACGGATAAAATCAAGGAAGGCTTCATTGTAAAGCGTACCAAGCGTATTGCTTCCATCATGGTGGGAGAGGGTATGCTGGGCCGTGTAATAGACCCTCTGGGTGCGCCGCTCGATGGCAAAGGACTGATAGGCGGAGAACTTTATGAAATGCCGCTGGAACGCAAGGCGCCGGGAGTTATCTTCCGTCAGCCGGTGAATCAGCCGCTACAGACCGGTCTGAAGGCTGTGGATGCCATGATACCTATCGGCCGTGGACAGCGTGAACTGATTATCGGTGACCGCCAGACCGGTAAGACGGCCATTGCCATCGATACCATCATCAACCAGCGTGCCAATTTTGAAGCTGGTGATCCGGTGTATTGTATTTATGTAGCCATTGGTCAGAAAGGTTCTACCGTTGCCTCTATCGTGAATACCCTGCACCAGTACGGTGCGATGGACTATACCATTGTGGTGGCTGCTACGGCGGGAGACCCGGCTGCATTGCAGTATTACGCTCCCTTTGCAGGGGCTGCCATCGGAGAGTATTTCCGTGATACCGGCCGTCATGCGCTGGTGGTCTATGACGACTTGTCCAAGCAGGCGGTGGCCTATCGTGAAGTGTCTCTGATTCTGCGCCGTCCGTCAGGACGTGAGGCCTATCCGGGTGATATCTTCTATCTGCACTCCCGTTTGTTGGAACGTGCGGCGAAGATTATCAGCCAGGAGGAAGTGGCACGCGAGATGAACGACCTGCCGGACAGTCTGAAAGGCAAGGTGAAAGGTGGCGGTTCGCTGACTGCATTGCCCATTATCGAAACTCAGGCAGGAGACGTGTCCGCCTATATCCCAACGAATGTGATTTCAATCACTGACGGGCAGATATTCCTTGATACGAACCTCTTCAACCAGGGTAACCGTCCGGCCATTGACGTGGGTATCTCTGTGAGCCGTGTGGGTGGTAATGCCCAAGTCAAGGCTATGAAGAAGGTGGCAGGTACATTAAAGATTGACCAGGCACAGTACCGGGAGCTGGAAGCGTTTACCAAGTTCAGTGGCGATATGGACCCCGTGACGGCATTGACCATCGACAAGGGACAGAAGAATACACGCCTGCTGGTACAGCCCCAATACAGCCCGATGCCGGTAGAAAAGCAGATTGCCATTCTTTATTGCGGCACGCACGGCTTGTTGAGGAATGTTCCTTTGGACAAGGTCAGCGAGTTTGAACGCAACTTCCTTGAGTCTCTTGAGATGAACTATCGCATGGAGGTACTCGACGTTTTAAAGACGGGTGCCATCAATGACGATGTCTGCAAGAAGATTGAGGAGACGGCAGAGGCGGTTGCAAGGCAATTCATGTAATTTACGATTGGACGATTTACGATTTACGATTGGGGCTACTCTATATGGTAAGTGGTAAATCGGCTGCAAGCAAAAGTAACTTCAATCGTAAATCGTAAATAATTAAATCGTAAATAGATATATGTCTTCACTGAAAGAGGTAAAAAATAGAATAAGCTCCGTCAAGAGTACACGCCAGATAACATCGGCTATGAAGATGGTGGCATCTGCCAAACTGCATAAGGCGCAGGGGCGGATTGAGAATATGCTGCCTTATCAACGGAAGCTGAATGAGATTCTGACGAACTTTCTGCGTACGGATGCTTCCTTCGAGTCGCCCTATACCGAGAAAAGACCCGTGACGAGAGTAGCGGTTGTGGCGTTTTCGTCCAATAGTTCCTTGTGCGGTGCATTCAACTCGAATGTGGCGAAGATGCTGGAACGGGCTTTGGAAGATTACCAGTCGCTGGGCAAGGAGAATATTCTGATATATCCCGTTGGGAGAAAGATGGAGGAAGCCGTCAAGAAAATGGGATATGTGCCGCAAGGCAGCTACCAGGTGATGGCAGACAAGCCTTCGTACGTTGAAGCGTATGAGCTGGCAGAGAAGTTGATGCATGAGTTTGTGGAAAAGCAGATTGACCATGTGGAGCTGATTTACCATCACTTCAAATCGATGGGTTCGCAGGTGCTGCTCCGCGAGAATTATCTGCCCATTGACCTGACGCAAGTAGCGCAGGAGGCGGCAGAAGATGTACCGGAGGATGCCCGCAGTTTTAATAATGATTACATTGTGGAACCTTCCGTCGGCGAACTGATAGCGGAACTTCTGCCAAAAGTGTTGAGTCAGAAGATATTTACCGTGCTTCTCGATTCCAATACTTCGGAACATGCTGCCCGTATGCTAGCCATGCAGACGGCGACAGATAATGCCAACGAGTTGATTCAAGATTTGACGAAACAGTATAACAAGAGCCGTCAGCAGGCCATTACGAATGAGCTGCTCGATATTATCGGCGGTAGCTTGAAATAGTCCGGATTGCCCCGTAAAGGGCTTTCTCAGGATGGGTACAAATAAATGGAATAATAGGACAAGGATAACGAAATAAGCGTTATCTTTGTCCTATTATCATATATGGCTACTGATGAAATCCGTATCATTCTGAGAGAGAGCGGATTGGTTGAATAATAAACATATCAATGGAGAATAATCCCGAAATAGCGCTTGCATGGCAATTCATTGAAAACACAGGCACTCATCTTTTTTTGACCGGTAAGGCAGGTACCGGTAAGACAACTTTCCTGCGAAAACTGAGGGCAGAGAGTCCGAAACGGATGATTGTACTTGCACCGACGGGAATTGCCGCTATCAATGCAGGCGGTGTCACCATCCACTCCTTTTTCCAAGTACCTTTCGCTCCTTATGTGCCCGAAAGCTCATTCAGCGCAGATGGCAAGGCAACCTACCGTTTTCGTTACGGGAAAGAGAAAATTAACATTATACGCAGCATAGATTTATTGGTCATCGATGAAATCAGTATGGTCCGTGCCGACTTGCTCGATTCGGTGGATGCCGTCTTGAGGCGGTTCCGCGACCGGAACAAACCCTTTGGCGGCGTGCAACTGCTGATGATTGGCGACTTACAGCAGCTGTCTCCCGTAGTGAAAGACGATGAGTGGCAGATGCTGCGCAAATACTATGACACGCCTTATTTCTTCTCCAGCCAGGCCTTGAAGCAGACGGAATATTGCACCATAGAACTAAAGAAAGTCTATCGGCAGAACGATGGGACTTTTCTTGAATTACTGAACCGCATTCGCGAAAACCGTTGTGACGGGCAAGTGCTGGAAGCCTTGAACCGCCGGTATATTCCCAATTTCGTACCAGATAAAGAAGAAGGATACATCCGCCTGGTGACCCACAATTATCAGGCCCAACGGATTAATGACCATGAGCTGGAACAACTTCCGGGACGCTCGTATGCCTTTCGTGCCAAGATTGACGGAAAGTTTCCCGAATATTCCTATCCCACGGATGAAGTACTGGAACTGAAACGCGGTGCCCAGGTAATGTTTGTGAAGAACGACACCTCCGGTGAGCACCGTTACTACAATGGCATGATTGGAGAGGTGACAGCCGTGTCGGCAGATGGAATTGAAGTGCGCAGTAAGGGAAGCGACGCTACCTTCTTACTTCAGGAGGAAGAGTGGACGAATGCCAAATACGTGCTTGATGAGGAAACCAAGGAGATTACAGAAGATATTGAAGGAACATTCCGGCAATATCCGCTGAAGCTGGCGTGGGCGATTACCATTCACAAAAGCCAGGGACTGACGTTTGAACGTGCCGTGATTGATGCCAGTGCCTCCTTTGCGCATGGGCAGACCTATGTGGCTCTGAGCCGCTGCAAGACATTGGAGGGAGTGGTGCTCAGTGCCCCGCTTTCTGCAAAGGCCGTTATCAGTGACCATGCAGTAGATACCTTCACGATGGAGGCACGGAGAAACGAGCCGGACGAGAAACGCTTCCGTTCCTTGCAGCAGACCTATTTCCTGGAACTGCTGTCGGGCTTGTTCGATTTCCAGCCCATGGAGCAGGCTTTGCGGCGGTATGTGCGGCTGATAGACGAACACTTGTACAAGCTCTTTCCCAAGCAACTCGCAGCCTGTAAGGAGGAAATGGAACGTTTTCACGACAAAGTGACGAAAGTAGCCCAGAAGTTCAGTATCCAGTATACTCGCCTGATTGATACTGCGCAGGACTATGCAGCCGACCCGACTTTGCAGGGGCGCATACACGCTGCCGCCACTTATTTTCAAGAGCAGTTGCAACCGCTGGATGCGGTGATGGCGAGTACGGTAACTTCTGATAATAAAGAGTTGAAGAAGAAGCTCCGGGATGCCATGGAGGAACTGGAGGAAGTGTTTGACATGAAGACTGATTTGCTGGATTATGTGCTGGAGAATGGTTTCCATATGGCAGGATACTTGAAGCAGAAAGCACTGCTTTCCATTGATGATTCGGCTTCGCAGAAGGGTAAAGGCAAAGGGAGAAGTGCTTCTGCCAAAGAAGGGCAGGGAAGCAGTAAGCAGGCTGATAAAGAGAAATGTCCGCGTGAGCGGAAACGCGATGCTGCGGCTGTTGAAGTACCCACGGATGTGTTGCATCCGGAACTTTACAACCGCTTGGTAGCATGGCGCAATGCAGAAGCTTCCGCATTAGGGCTGCCCGTATACACCGTCATTCAGCAGAAGGCAATTCTAGGCATCAGCAATCTGCTTCCTTCGGATAAGGCCATGCTTGTACGCATTCCGTATTTCGGAAAAAAAGGGGTGGAGAAATATGGAGATGTGATTCTGGAGATGGTACGTGTGTATCGCAAAGAGAAAGGACTGGCAGAGCCGGAGTTGCTGTAGTCGAATCTGCTGCCATCCGCACCTGCATTATTTACCATCCGAACATCTGCTTTATTCCTTCTTCCAGCGTGCGCGGCTGATACCCCAGTTCCCGGCTTGCCTTTTCTATACTCAGCCCGCTGAAACGGGGACGTGGCGTCTTTTCATTCATCTCCTTCGTAGTGACGGGACGGATGAGCGAGCGATTCAGCCCCAATACGTCCGCTACCCGATAAGCGATGTCTGCAATGGTCAGGCACTCGCTGCCACAGAGATGATAGATACCGTTTTGCGGATGACTTATCAGCTTCTCCACTCCTTGCGACACGTCTCCCACGAAGGTGGGCGTACGCCATTGGTCGGATACGACGAACACTTCCTCATTGTTCCTTAATCTGTTTGCCACCAGTTGGAGCACATTGCCATGCTGTCCGGGCAGGGCGGCACCGTACACTACCACTACACGCACGATGGCATAATCCCTGCAAACGGCGGCGATACGTTTCTCACCTTCCAGTTTGGTGTAGCCGTAATAATTAACGGGAGCGGGAATATCCTCCTCCGTATAGGGTCGGTCCGTATCACCACCGAAAACGAAGTCGGTGGAAAGATGGATAAAACGGCTGCCTCCCGCCTCACAGCATTCTGCCAGATGCTCCACGGCAGTAATGTTGACGGCATCCGCTTCTGCATGGTGCGTTTCGCAGTAATCGGGGACGGAGAGGGCGGAGGTATTGATTACAACATCCGGCTGTACTTCCTGGAAAAGCTTTTTCACCGCCTGGCGGTTGCATATATCCGTACGGATAAAGCGATAGTCGCCCGAATGGGGACAGATGTCGTCGTGCAGGGAACAGCCCGTTGTCTGATAAGACACGTTGTGGGACAAATCATCCAGGATGCGTCTGCCGGTAAAACCGTTGGCGCCTATCACCAGTATTTTCTTTCTTGTCATTGATTCTGTTGTTAAGTGATGGGCATCAATAGGGCACGTGTCTGCCCTGCTGTACCTCGATGCGTATGCCAAAGGCTCCGTTGGCTGATTTCAGCTCGAACGCCCCTTTGAAATTGTTCTTTTCCCAAGGCAGTGCGGAAGGGTTGGGCACTTTCCAGCCGTCCTTGTCATATTCGCCGTACGTATGGATGCGCATGCCGTTCTTCAAAGTGAAACTTCCCATTTGCAGGTTGTCGGTAGAGCCCCAGAAGCCCGTCAGTCCGAAGGGATTCGAACTGAAATACCGGGAGTTGCTGAGTGAGAATATGTTCGAAAGACCTTGTGAATAAGTCACGTTCGGGTTCAACTGGAAGATGCGGCTATAGTCTTTGCTGGCATCCGGTATCTCCAAAGTGAATTTGGGAAGAGTGGGGGCGGACAGATTCATCAGCCCCATATCCAGCAGGAAGCCGTCGTAATTCTTCACGTCCGGCAGAAGTTCCTTTTCAGACGGAGACATGCCTTCGGGAGACGCTTTGCCACGTACTGCAGTACGTACCGTATCGGCAGGCATCTCGCTCTGTGCGCTGACGGATGACATGCCTGCAAGTAAAATGATGATGCAGAAGAAGATTCGTTTCATTGTTCTTTGTTCACAATTTCAGTTGCTGTCTGCCGCATAGGGGCAGACTGAACAAAGATACTCGTTTCCCTCTATTTCCGGAAATATCTTTGTATTATTTCTATTTCTTTATACGAATGGTAGGGGCGAAAATGGGCGAAGTCACCCATTTCATTTTGGTGGGGTCGTATCTTCGTTCCATCCCTCCGTTGAGGTCGAGCCAGTCCGTCACTTTCAGTTCCAGTACCATGCCATAACCGCTTTGCGGATACATCGGGTTCATATATCCATGAAAGGAGTTACTTCTCCCGTAGCCCGAATACTGGCCGAAGGCATGCAGGCGCATGTAGGGATTGATGCGGTAGGATACGGAGGCATTGTAGCCTATGTCCCATTGAGTACCTCGGGGGGCATCCCTTTTGGCATACTGGGCACCGGTAATGGATGAAGGTTGGGAGATGGAATAATGGGCGGCATATACCCCTCCGCTCAATTCCCAATGTCCGTCGGGACTGTAATAAGTAACTCCTGCGCCAGCCTGCATGATGGAGCCCATTGCAGGATAGGTGTTATGGCTGCCGTACATCGTCAGTACGACTTCCGGCGAGAGCAGGAAATCGGCGAAACGCTGGAAGTCCCATTCAAAGATGTTTTTCTGAAAGTGTATCTTCTTCATGTCCGTCCAGGGCAGGGGCTCCACATAGTCGGAGGGAGGGAGATGGAGATTTATCTCTTCCTGCTGTTCGCCCTGCAGACTTTGTTGGGGCTGGCTTTCATCAAGGCCCGTACGCTTGTTCTCTTTTGGAGAAAAGGGAATCTGCTCTTTCTTTACGGGAGGCCGGTTCTTTATTGTGTCTTCCGGAATCTCGCTCTGTGCATAGGCGCAGAGTGAGGAACAGATAAAAGTAATGAATAATAACTTTTTCATAAATAGTAGTTTAGTTTTAGTTTAGTTCACTATTAGTTTATATCCTATTCCCCGCACATTGACGATACGGATGCGCTCGTCTCCGGCCAGTTTATGCCGCAGTTTGGTGATGAACACATGCAGGCTGCGGGAGTTGAAGAAGCTGTCGTCTCCCCAGAGGTCGAGCAATACATTCTGGGTGTTGACCACCTGGTTACGGTTCTCGCAAAGACGTTTCAGTATCTCGGACTCGCGGTGGGAGAGTTCCACTTCCGTATCCGCGTTAGGTGAAGTCGGGGTGCTGCCTGCAAAAGCAAGTCGTTGAGTGACGGAATTGAAACGGTAGTCACCGATTTCAAAAACGGTAGTTTCCTTGGGATTTTCTTCTGTAAAGGAGAAAGCTTTGCCTACCAGGGCCTTTATGCGGATAATGAGTTCCTGCATTCCGAAAGGCTTTTTCAGGTAGTCGTTGGCACCCAGCTCAAACCCTTCCACTACATCGTTGATGGCGGAGCGGGCGGTGAGGAACAGTACCGGGGTCTGTTTGTCGGTCTGCCGGATGCGGCGCACCATTTCAAAGCCGTCCATGCGGGGCATCATCACGTCTGCCACCAGCACGTCGGGGCGGAGGTCGAAGAACTTGCGCAATCCCTCTTCACCGTCTGCTGCGGTGTGGATGATGAAGTTCTGCCCTTCCAATGTGTCCTTGATAATCATGGCGAGGGTCTGTTCGTCCTCAACCAGAAGTACGGTTATCTTTTCCATAATTGTCGCTTTTGTTACAAGTAATGTAAAGCTCCTTAACAAGTAATGTAAAGTACCCTAACAAATAATGTTATCATATCCTTATCGTAAAGGTACTTCCTTTTCCCAACTCACTCTTTACCGATACGCTGCCACCATGCTTCTCTATCATGGTCTTCACATAGAACAATCCCAGCCCATAGCCTTTCACATCGTGCAGATTACCCGTGGGTACGCGGTAGAATTTGTCGAAGATGTGCTTCTGCTTCTCGGGAGCAATACCGATACCGTGGTCGCTGACAGAGATTTCGGTCTGTTCATTCTGCCCTTCGACGGCCATCTTGCGGCAATGGATGGTCACTTCGGCTTCTCCGTGCGAATATTTGATGGCGTTGTCTATCAGGTTGCTGATGATGTTGCTGAAATGCGTACGGTCGGCAAGTACGCTCAAATCTTCCGGTTCGATGTCCACCGATATGTGGACGGAGCTTTCCGCTTTCAGCTTGTGTTGTTCGATGAGCGTTTCCAGAATATCACGTATTGCAAATTCCTCCGGGTGCAGGCGGAAAGTCCTGCGGCGTTCCATACTCATGGAAAGTATCTGTTCAACCAGTCCACTGAGGCGCTGAAGCTGTTCCTGGCAGATACGCAGGTATTTGTCGCGTTGGGCCTTTTCCTCCGCTTGGTTGAAGTTGAGCAGAGCGTCGTTGGCGGCATATGCTACGGCGATGGGGGTTTTCAGTTCGTGGGTGATGTTGTTGGTGAAATCGCTCTTCATCTCTTCCAGTGTCTTCTGTTTCAGGATGGTGCGTATCAGGAACCAGAAGGAGAAAGCGAGTACGATCAGAATAACGAATGATGTGGTGAGAATGCCCGACATCTGTCGCAAGACCAACGTGCCGGCCGGTTCCATGATGAGACGGTAGCTTTGACTTGTATTGATGTCGAAAGAATAATTATATTCCACGGCTTTTGAGGTAGGCACATAGCCGGGGGTACCGATGTTTACCAATGTATCTATATAGAGAATGGTAGAGTCCCATTTGCTGCCTTTGTGAAGATGTAGCAGCCTATGGGGAAGATTGATGTTACGGTCATGCAGGAATGAAGTCAGCAGGCTGTCATAAAGCACTACGTCGGGGTCGGAAATGATGTCCAGTCCCGAATGCAGTCCGCGCTGGAGGTAGGTGGCGAGTTCCAGCATACTGTTTTGGTCGCGCAAAATCACATCCAGTCCCCCTTTGGCACTCAATGCGGATTGGGGAGAGCTGTCTGAGTCCTTGACTGCTTCTTCCAGACGCTCTCGGGCAGAATCGGCAGACATCCAACGGACTTTATCCGTTTCTCTATGCTGGTCGATGAAAAGCACACTGTCCTCTTTGGTGAGCAAAGGAACGTTCTTCCTGACACTGACTTCCACGCGGGTTGAATCGTTCGGGTGGGTCACGTAAACACTGTCTCCTTTGGGCATGAAGGTTTCGTGCAGGGTGGTGTTGTCCAAAGAATCTTCACGGGAGATGGTGGTACTGCTACGGACAAATGATTTTCCGTCATCGCTGTATCCGGCTGATACGCTGACTTCACCGTGGTTTATGTCGTCCTGCTTCATTTTATCCACGCGTATCATCATTTCGTTATAGTCGCTCATGCGCATGGCTTCGGTGATGTCCCTTTCCATTTCACTGTGCATGGTATGGTAGAGCCCCGTCAGCCAGTAGGCTTGGTAGGCGAAGATGCCGGCCAGGGAGACGATGACAAGTATGGCAATATATTTGAATGGCAGTTTCATGTTTGTTTCCGGTTACTTTTATACATACAAAGGTAAGATTAATATTGTGAACCCTATCATCCGATAAGACTAAATAACACTCCCGATAACACTGGATAACACTTGGTAAGCCGCTGATAACACAAGTTTCTGCTGATTCTGCCGTACTTTGCAGACGAAGATTTGCAGAAGAAGAATATAAACATAAATAAAAAGAAGAACATGAAACGATTCTATTTACTCCCTATTGTATGCTGTGCTTTGAGCATCAGCCTTTCGGCACAAGAGAACAACGGCACTGCAACCACCTCCGGTGCGGACGACAACCGCATCCTCAGCGCCGACAGCCTTATTACGACCGATGCCCGTCTGGACAGCCTTTATCAGACCTTGCCGGAAGTGATGATTACCGGTGAACGCCCCATCGTAAAGGCAGCGCAAGGCAAGCTGGTGTACGACCTGCCCCGCCTTATCCGGAACCTCCCCGTAGATAATGCCTACGATGCCGTGAAAGAGCTTCCCGGCGTCATCGAGATGAATGGAGGGCTGCAGTTGGCAGGTCAGGGAGTCACCGTTATCCTGGACGGCAAAGTAACCACCCTCAGCACAGAGCAGCTCTATTCCTTGCTGCGCAGCATCCCTGCCAGCCGCATAGAGAAGGCGGAAGTGATGTACAACGCCCCTGCACGCTACCAGGTGCGTGGCGCACTTATCAATATCACCCTGAAACAATCGGCAGGCGGCCCCGGCTCCTGGCAAGGCGAACTCTATGCCAAGTATCGCCAGAAGCATAACGAAGGCTTTGAGGAACGCGCCAGCCTGCTCTTCAGCAAAAATAAATTCTCAGCAGATTTTCTTTACTCGCACAGCCATGGCCAGGGCTACTCTACTACCGACAAAGAGGCTGTGCACACTCTGGCAGACGGCTCGGTTCACCCCATGACAACAGATGAGGTGGGCCGTGGCCGTAGCCATACCCATAGCTTCCGGGTAGGGGCGGACTATAATATCGCCAAGAACCATCAGCTGAGTTTCGTCTATAACGGTGGCTATTCCACCTCCCACAACTGGAAGGGCGTGACGGGCACGCAGGTGTCCACAACTCATGGCAATAGCACCGACTGGCTGCACAACGGCCGTCTGGACTATCGTACCCCTTTTGGCCTCAAAGCCGGTGCCGAACTGACCTACTACCGTTCCCCGTCCGACCAGTTGCTGCATAGCCGCATGCAGGACGAGGAACTCGACTTCTACACCGAAGATTGCCAACGTATCAACCGATGGAAATTCTTTCTGGCCCAGGAGCACAGTCTGGGAAAAGGTTGGGATTTGAATTACGGAGCCATCTATACTACCAGCATCGACAACAGCTACCAATATTATTATGACCCCGAAACCGGCGGACAACTGACCTCATCGGATGCCTTGAGCAATATGAAGTCCCGCCGCCGCGAGCAGACCTGGAATATCTATGCAGGTTCCAGCAAGAGTTTCGGCGACAAACTCGCTTTGGACGCTTCCCTGGCTGTGGAGCATTACAAGACTCCCGTCTGGAACCAGTGGGACTGGTATCCCATCGTCAACTTGAACTATATGCCGTCACCGGGACATATCCTTCAGCTCTCTCTGAGCAGCGACAAGGACTATCCCGACTACTGGGCGGTGCAGGATGCCGTCTCTTACATCGGTGGCGGATACTCTGAGCTGCATGGTAATCCGTTGCTGAAACCGGCGCAAGAGTATGAGCTTAAAATGACCTATATTTTGAAGAGCAAATACATCTTCAGCGCTTGGTTCAACCATACCAAGGACTACTCCGTACAGACGCTCTACCAATCTTCCGAACGTCTGGTTGAAATCTACAAGACACTCAATTTTGATTATCAGCAACAAGCAGGTATACAAGCCTCTATCCCGTTTAAGGTGAAGGATTGGTTGAATTCTCGCCTTACCCTCATCGGCTTGTGGCATCGCGAAAAGGATGGTGATTTCTGGGATATTCCTTTCGACAGAAAGCAATGCTATGGCATTGCCCAGATGAACAATACTTTTACTCTCTCCACCAAACCCGACTTGAAGCTGACGGTGACCGGATTTGTGCATAGTAAAGCCATTCAGGGCATCTACGACCTGCCTACGTCGGGCAATGTGAATATTGCCCTGCGCTACGGCTTCGCCAAGAACAAAGCCATTCTCAACCTCTATTGCAACGATATTTTTGAGACGGGACAGATTTCTCCCCGCATCCGTTTCAAGACGCAGAATGTGACGAATCATTACTCATGCTTCCGCGAATTCGGCGTATCGTTTACTTATAAATTCGGTGGATATAAGGAGAAGCAACGGGAGGCGGTGGATACGTCGCGGTTCAAATAGATAGAAGATGCAGGTGGTCAGGTGAAAATACGGTATTCTTTTGTACTTTGCCACATCTTTCGTACTTTTGCAACTTTCAAAACATTAAAGTTGTTATTTAAAGAAAAGACTCTGTATGAAATCGGACATTGAAATAGCCCGCAGCATAGAGCTGAAGAAGATAAAGCAGGTGGCTGAAAGTGTGGATATCCCGCGTGACGAAGTAGAGAACTATGGCCGTTACATAGCCAAGATTCCTACGCATCTGATTGATGAAGAGAAAGTGAAGAAGAGCAATCTGATACTGGTGACGGCTATCACGGCTACGAAAGCGGGTATCGGTAAAACAACCGTGTCCATCGGGCTGGCATTGGGGCTGAACAAGATTGGCAAGAAAGCGATTGTGGCTTTACGCGAACCCTCGTTAGGTCCTTGCTTCGGCATGAAAGGCGGTGCTGCCGGTGGAGGATATGCCCAGGTGCTGCCCATGGAGAAGATAAACCTGCACTTTACGGGCGACTTTCACGCCATTACCTCCGCACACAACATGATTTCCGCTTTGCTCGACAATTACTTGTACCAGCATCAGGCAGACGGCTTCGGACTGAAAGAAATCATCTGGCGGCGCGTACTTGATGTGAATGACCGTTCCTTGCGGAGCATTGTCACCGGATTGGGACCGAGCACCAACGGCATTACCGAGGAGTCGGGCTTCGATATTACCCCGGCTTCCGAAATTATGGCTATTCTCTGTCTGGCAACGGACCTCGACGACCTCCGTCGCCGTATTGAAAATATTATTCTGGGATTCCGTTTCGATGGTACTCCTTTCACAGTGAAGGAGTTAGGAGTAGCCGGTGCCATTACCGTACTGTTGAAAGATGCTATCAACCCCAACTTGGTACAGACTACCGAAGGCTCTGCTGCTTTTGTTCATGGAGGACCGTTCGCAAATATTGCCCATGGTTGCAACTCCATTCTTGCCACAAAAATGGCCATGACATTCGGCGATTATGTAGTGACGGAAGCCGGTTTCGGGGCTGACCTGGGTGCGGAGAAGTTCTACAACATCAAGTGCCGCAAGAGCGGCCTACAGCCCAAGCTGACGATAATCGTTGCTACCGCACAAGGACTGAAGATGCATGGCGGTGTCAGTCTGGACCGCATCAAGGAACCCAATATGGAAGGACTGAAAGAGGGCTTCGGCAATCTGGACAAGCATGTACGCAATTTGCGTTCATTCGGCCAGCAGGTCATCGTGGCATTCAACCGTTTTGCCAGTGATACGGACGAGGAGGTGGAAGCTATCCGCCGCCATTGCGAAGAAAAGCTCGAGGTAGGTTTTGCCGTGAACAACGCCTTTGCCAAAGGAGGAGAGGGAGCCGTTGACCTTGCCAATCTGGTAGTAGATACTATCGAGAACAAACCATCCGAACCGCTGACCTTCACCTACGAAGAGAGCGATTGCGTGGAACGTAAAATAGAAAAGGTAGCCTGCAACCTCTACGGAGCAAGCGTAGTGACTTACAGTCTCCACTCCCGCAAGGTTATCAAACTGATAGAGCAGATGGGTATCAGCCATTACCCCGTCTGTATCGCCAAGACGCAGTACTCCTTCTCTGCCGACCCGAAGATATACGGTGCAGTCAACAACTTTGAGTTCCACATCAAGGATATTGTGGTCAATAACGGTGCGGAAATGATTGTAGCCATCGCCGGTGAAATTCTCCGTATGCCGGGATTACCCAAGAAACCACAAGCCGAACACATTGATATTGTGGACGGAAATATAGAAGGGCTGAGCTAAACGCGCGGAGCGCGTTTAGAATTAAGAATTAAAAATTAAGAATTAAAAATTAAGAATTAAAAATTAAGAATTAAAAATTAAAGGCTGCGCAGTTCAAAGCGAACATTGCGCAGCCTTTAATTTTTAATTCTGTTTGCTTATTAATAAGCAAACAGCGGGTATTCTTTCATCTTCGCATTTACGCGTGCGCGAACCTCTGCGATGACTTGTTCGTTGTCTACGTTGGACAGAACGGTTTCAATCATTTCGGCAATTTCGAGCATCAGGTTTTCCTTGGCACCACGGGTTGTGATGGCAGGAGTACCCAGACGGATACCGGAAGTCTGGAAAGCCGAGCGGCTGTCAAACGGAACCATGTTCTTGTTTACGGTGATGTCGGCAGATACCAACGCCTTCTCGGCAACCTTACCGGTCAAATCGGGATATTTGCTGCGCAGGTCTACCAGCATGGAGTGGTTGTCCGTACCGCCGGAAACGATGGTGAAGCCACGGTCCATCAAGGCTTGTGCCAAGACAGTAGCGTTTTTCTTCACCTGCTTGGCATATTCTTTCCATTCCGGTTGCAGGATTTCGCCGAAGGCAACGGCTTTGGCTGCGATGACATGTTCTAGCGGACCACCTTGGATACCGGGGAATACGGCTGAATCCAGCAACTGGGACATCATCTTGATTTCTCCCTTCGGAGTTTTCTTGCCCCAGGGGTTTGGGAAGTCCTTGCCCATCATGATAACGCCACCGCGAGGACCACGCAGAGTCTTGTGGGTAGTGGAGGTCACGATGTGGGCATATTTCACGGGGTTATCCAGTTCACCGGCTGCAATCAGTCCGGCAGGATGAGCCATGTCAATCATCAGGATGGCACCTATCTTGTCCGCGATTTCGCGCATGCGCTTGTAGTCCCATTCGCGAGAATAAGCAGAACCGCCGCCGATAATCATTTTGGGTTTCTCGCGCAGGGCAACTTCTTCCATCTGGTCATAGTCCACACGTCCGGTTTCCTGGTTCAGATTGTATTCGCAGGGAGTATAGATAATACCGGAAGTGTTGACCAGTGAACCATGGGAGAGGTGACCGCCGTGTGCAAGGTTCAGTCCCATGAATTTGTCGCCCGGATTGAGCACGGCGAGGAATACGGCTGCATTGGCTTGTGCACCGGAGTGCGGCTGTACGTTGGCCCATTCTGCGCCGAAGATCTGTTTCAAGCGGTCGATGGCAATCTGCTCACTCTGGTCCACTACCTCACAACCACCATAGTAACGCTTGCCGGGGTATCCTTCAGCATACTTGTTGGTGAGGCAGGAGCCCATTGCCTGCATAACCTGGTCACTTACAAAGTTCTCTGATGCAATCAGTTCAATGCCTTTGAGCTGACGTTGGTGTTCTTTTTCGATAAGTTCGAAAATTAAATCATCTCTTTTCATTCTGCTTATTAGATAAGTTTGATAAATCTGTGTTCTCTTATTAAGCGCACAAATTTACGGGAAATAAATGAATAAATTGAAAGAAAAGGAAGAAATTTACTGTCAAAAGAACACTCCGAAAGAAAAACTCAGCACATTGTCCCTGCGGTGAAAACGGATTTCGTTTTTCGTGTTTTCGTCTGCAGCGTTGTTGTCGGCCGGAATATCGTATGTCACGTTTTTGGAGATGTTATGCAGCCCCATGTCGTAACGGAAGTCGAAAAAGACGCGTGAGATGGTGACGGATACGCCGACCGTGAAGCTGAGATTGAGCGGACGCAGCCTTTCACGGATATTCACCTGGTCGAAATTCTCGAAGTCGATGTCACTTTTCCTGTCCCATATATAGCGCACTTTGGGTCCTCCAAAGACGGCAAGGCTGTACGGCCCCTCCTTGATGAAGTTATATCCGTAGATGACGGGGATGTCTATACTGTGGATGGACGATGTAATGGAGGCTTCCTCCGGCCGGGCTCCTGATGCGGCGTCTTCGGGCAGAGGTTTCTCGAAGGTGATGTTGCACCGGTTGATGTTGTAGGATATTTCCGGTTGCAGAAAGTGGCGGTCGAAGTTTATCCGCATGAAAAGGGAGCCGAAATAGCCTATCTTATAATTGTTCTGTACCTCGTCAATAGGCACTCCGTTGACGCTGAACTGGGACACAAGGAACAAGGAAGAGGTGAAACCGCCTTTGAAACCGAAATTGACCGGAGTTTCCTTGCGGTGCCCGGAATGCTCTTCGTCGGTAGTACCGGGCACAACCGGAGTCTGTCCCCACATCATGGCGGGGAAGGCCAACAGATATAAACCCATCAAGATTCGTCGCAGTTCCATCTCTTAAAATAAAACCTTTATCGCATTATTACTTCTTTTTCTCCACCGTCCATCCGAACTTGCCTATCTTTTCTCCCAGCTCATAATATCCGCCGTGCACATAGACCAAGGGATTCGTTTCCGCCAGTTCCAGTTTACCGGTTTCAGGGTTCAGATTACGGGTATCGGCACGGACATTTACCACATCCGCTATAAACATGTCGTGCGAACCGAGAGCCATAATCTCCTTTACCCGGCATTCTATGCAAAGCGGTGATTCCTCAATGAGAGGCGCGCTGACTACGGTGCTTTTCCCCGGTGTCAGATGCATTTCCTCGAATTTGTTGTAGTCCTTTCCGGAGCGTACGCCACACCAGTCCGTGGCCCGTGCCATATCTTTCGTGGTGAGGTTGATGACGAATTCCATATTCCGCTTGATGATGTCGTAGGAGTGGCGTTCGGGGCGTACGGAGATGTAGCACATGGGCGGGTTCGTACAAATCGTCCCCGTCCATGCGATAGTCAGAATGTTATATTCCTCCGGAGTGCTTCCGCAGCTCACCAGTACGGCGGGCAGCGGATAAATCATTGTTCCGGGTTTCCAGTCTTCTTTCATATAATCTCAATATCTTCTCTGGTCTGCTCCTTTTCGCAGTAGTGGCATTTGATGACGCAATTGTCCTTATCCACGACATGAAACAACGTAGGCATAGGCTCATTGTTCGTGATGCACTTCGGGTTGGCGCATTTCACGATTCCGCGCAGCTCTTCGGGCAGGCGGACTTCGCGTTTCTCCACCACTTCGTAGTCGCGGATAATGTTCAGTTTTACATTGGGAGCCACCACGGCGATACGGTTTATCTCTTCGTCGCAGAAGAACTTGTCGGCAATCTTGATGATACCTTTCGTGCCCAGCTTCTTGCTCTTGAGGTTGAAGCCGATAGTGATATTGTTGCTCATGTGTTCCAGTCCGAGCAGGGAGACTACGGTAAACAGTCTCTCGGAGGGTATATGGTCTATTACAGTGCCGTTTTCCAGAGCAGCAACCTGCAATTCTTGTTTCTTTTCGCTTAACATCTTGAAATATTTGTTATTAGACGATTCTACTGAATTACTCCTTTACTCTTTTTCACCTCATCCAGCGTGATGCCCAGTACATCGCACAGAATAGCTTCACGGGCATACAGTCCGTTTTGTGCCTGCTGGAAATAGTATGCCTTGGGATTGTCGTCCACATCATAGGCTATTTCGTTGACACGGGGCAACGGATGCAGGATGCGCAGGTTGGGACGGGTATGTTCCAGCATCTTGTTGCGCAGGATGTAGACATTCTTCACCCGCTCGTACTCCATAAGGTCGGTGAAGCGCTCGCGCTGCACACGGGTCATGTAGAGGATGTCGGCATCAGCAATGATTTCTTCCGTAAAGTCCGTATGTTCCACGTACTTGATGTTGTGCTCGCGGCAGTAAATTTTGTATTCTTCGGGCATCCGCAACTCGTCGGGAGCGATGAAGTGGAAAGTGGGGTTGAAGTGGCGCATGGCCATCAGCAGGGAGTGGACGGTACGGCCATACTTCAAGTCGCCGACCAGGAAGATATTCAGATTCTCCAGCGTGCCTTGCGTCTTGTAGATGGAGTAGAGGTCGAGCATGGTTTGTGAGGGATGCTGGTTGGCACCGTCTCCGGCATTCACAATAGGCACGGTGGTGACTTCACTGGCATAGCGTGCGGCCCCTTCGAGGTGGTGGCGCATCACGATGATGTCGGCATAGTTGCTCACCATCTTGATGGTGTCTTTCAGCGTCTCGCCCTTGGATGAGCTGGTGGCTTTGGGGTCACTGAACCCGATGACACGTGCTCCAAGCCGGTTGGCGGCAGTCTCGAAACTGAGGCGTGTACGGGTGGAAGGCTCGAAAAATAAGGTGGCAACTACTTTCCCGTCCAATATATGCCGGTTGGGATGGGCTTCAAACTCTTTCGCCATCTCAAGCATATAGAGGATTTTTTCCCGGCTATGCTCGGCAATGGTGACTAAACTTCTGTTTTCCATATCGTTGAATTCATTTATACTTTTCGAGAGTGTAAAGTTACGGAAAATATGCGGGCTACGGAAATATGCGGGGAAGTTTTTTGCGAAATATGGGCTGTTTTTTTAACCGTGTGGCTTGTTGTCCGGAATGCCACACTTCATCATCCGGAATGCCACACTTCGACAAAGTAAATGCCGCATTTCGCGAATGTTCAAGTGTGGCATTTGCCTTAGTCAAGTGCGGCGTTTGCCTTGTCGAAGTGTGGCATTCCGGACAGTGAAGTGTGGTATCTCTTTACGCCGTCGCCGTCGTTCTTTTTAACGACAACGTCGTTTTTTTCTCTTCTCTTATTATCTTAATCTCCTCTTACGCGCGCGAGGGCAAGTTTTTATTGTTCCAATCTGTATTATAGCTCATTACGATGTATTTTTCCTTTCCGATTTTTTCTTCAAGTTTTCTAATTGTTTTGCAATCGTTTTGCATTTCACTGAGAGTTTCCATTAAAATAAACGGGCGTTTTTTTTGTGGATGCCGGAAATCTTATCCTGAAAAAGATATAAAAAGCATAGGCACATCCAATATATTTCCGTACCTTTGCCCTATTATTGAACTTTGATTTTAGCAACTGAAACATGATAAGGAAAGTCGTCAAAATCCTATGGATTTTCATCGCACTGATTTCGCTGGTGTGTGTCTTTATATTCTTTTCCATAGCCAAGGGCTGGATAGGCTATATGCCTCCGGTGGAAGACCTGGAAAATCCGAATTACAAATTTGCCACAGAAGTCTTTTCCGAGGACGGAAAAGTATTGGGTACTTATTCCTATAGTAAGGAAAATCGCGTGTTTGTGGGATACAATGATTTGTCGCCCAATATCATCAACGCCTTGATAGCTACGGAAGATGTACGTTTTGCCGAACATTCGGGCATTGATGCCTACGCCCTGACGCGTGCCATAGTGAAGCGCGGTATCCTGATGCAGAAGAATGCCGGCGGTGGCAGTACCATCACCCAGCAGCTTTCCAAGCAGCTTTATTCCCCCAGTGCCGACAATGTGATGGAACGTCTGTTCCAGAAGCCTATCGAATGGGTGATTGCCGTAAAGCTGGAACGTTACTATACAAAAGAGGAAATCCTCACCATGTATCTCAACAAGTTCGATTTCCTGAACAATGCGGTAGGCATCAAGACTGCTGCCTTTACTTACTTCGGTTGCGAACCGAAAGATTTGAAGATTGAGGAAGCGGCTACGTTGGTGGGCATGTGCAAGAATCCGTCTCTCTATAATCCGGTGCGCTACAATGAACGTTCCCGCGGACGGCGCAATGTGGTGCTCGACCAGATGCGGAAAGCGGGATATATTACGGAAGCCGAGCGCGACTCCCTCCAGGCGTTGCCTCTGAAACTGAAGTACAACCGTGTGGACCACAAGGAAGGGTTGGCCACTTATTTCCGCGAATACCTGCGCGGCGTGCTCACCGCCAAGAAGCCCGACAAGGCCAACTACCGCGGTTGGCAGATGCAGAAATACTACGAGGATTCACTTGATTGGGAGAACAATCCGCTCTTTGGATGGTGCGAAAAGAACACCAAGAAAGACGGTACCAAATACAACCTCTACACCGACGGGCTGAAAATCTATACCACGCTCGACTCGCGTATGCAGCAGTATGCCGAGGATGCCGTGACAGAGCATCTGAAGGAACTGCAAGGTTACTTCTTCAAGGAAAAGAAAGGGGCCAAGAAAGCTCCCTACACCTTCCGTCTGACCCAGGAGCAGGTGGACGAGATTCTGGGACGTGCCATGAGGTTGTCCGACCGCTACCGCATTATGAAGAAAGCCGGAGCCACCGAAGCTGAAATAAAGAAAGCCTTCGATACCCCGGAGGAGATGTCCGTATTCAGTTGGGAAGGGGAGAAAGACACCATTATGACCCCGATGGATTCCATCCGTTACTACAAGTTCTTCCTTCGTGCCGGTTTCATGTCCATGGACCCGCGCAGCGGACATGTCAAGGCATACGTAGGCGGACCGAACTACCATTACTTCCAGTACGATATGGCCATGGTGGGACGCCGCCAGGTAGGTTCTACCATCAAGCCTTTCCTTTATACATTGGCTATGGAGAACGGTTTTTCTCCCTGCGACGAAGTGCGCCACGTGGAATACACGCTGATTGATGAAAACGGAAAACCGTGGACGCCGCGTAATGCCAACAAAAAGCTGATTGGTGACATGGTGACTGTGAAGTGGGGGCTGGCAAACTCGGACAACTGGATTACGGCCTATCTCATGAGCAAGCTGAATCCCTATAATCTGAAACGTCTTATACATACTTTCGGTGTCCGCAACCGTGATATAGTACCTTCCGTTTCACTCTGTCTGGGCCCGTGCGAGATTTCCGTCGGCGAGATGGTAAGTGCCTATACCGCATTCCCCAACAAGGGTATCCGGGTAGCTCCGCTGTTCGTGACCCGCATCGAGGACAACGACGGAAACGTGCTGGCAACCTTTGCTCCCGAAATGCAGGAAGTCATCAGCGTATCCAGCGCTTACAAGATGCTGGTCATGCTGCGTGCCGTTGTCAACGAAGGTACCGGAGGCCGTGTGCGCCGTCTGGGTGTGAAAGCCGACATGGGCGGCAAGACCGGAACGACGAACTACAATGCCGACGGCTGGTTTATGGGCTTCACGCCTTCGCTTGTGTCCGGTTGCTGGGTGGGCGGTGAGGACCGCGACATCCACTTCGATACGATGCTTCACGGACAAGGTGCTTCCATGGCATTGCCTATCTGGACCAAATACATGGTGAAAGTGCTCGGTGACAAATCTCTGGGATATGATGAAAATGAAACATTCCAGTTGCCCGAAGGCTATGACCCGTGCAAGGATGATGTGAATCTGGAAGGAGACACCCATATAGAAGAACCGATAGAGGGACTCGACGAACTGTTTAATTAGTTGAAAGGTGAAAATTGAAAGTGGAAAGGTAAACTTTCAATTTTCACCTTTTCCCCTTTCACCTTAAAAAAATGGATTATACGATTAGTATTGGGAGCAACGAACAGCGGAGGGAGAACATGGAACTGGCTCGCAGACGCTTGACGGAACTTTTTTCGGGAATACGTTTCTCGGAAGAGGAGGAGACGGTACCTTTGTTCTTTCACCGTCCGAATCTGTTCTCCAATCAGGTGGCATGCTTTGCTTCCGATAATCCGGTAGAGGAAGTCACCGCCTGCCTGAAAGCCATCGAACGGGAAGCCGGAAGGAAGCCCGAGGAGAAGGAGCAGGAAATTGTACGGCTGGATATAGACTTGTTGTCTTGTGACGGGACTGTCTATAAGCCAAAAGATTTGAAACGTGATTATATCCTGCGAGGATTGAAACAACTGTTATAATAATAAAGAATATAAGGAGATGTGTCGATAGTATATGAACACTTTCGGATACACTCTCATTTTAAAAAACGAAGATTGAAAATGAAATTTTTAGGAATCATACCTGCCCGTTACGCATCTACGCGTTTTCCAGCCAAACCATTGGCGGTGTTAGATGGAAAAACCGTGATACAGCGAGTATACGAGCAAGTGGCAGGAATCTTGGACGATGCATACGTGGCTACGGACGATGAGGGTATTGAAGCCGCAGTAAAAGCATTCGGAGGAAAGGTGGTAATGACTTCCACCGAACATAAAAGCGGCACCGACCGCTGTCAGGAAGCTTGTACAAAAATAGGAGGACAGTTTGATGTCGTGGTGAATATCCAGGGGGATGAGCCTTTCATCCAGCCTTCGCAGTTACAAGCCGTCAAAGCATGTTTCGACGATCCGGCCACCCAGATAGCCACTCTGGTGAAACCCTTTACGGTAGATAATGGTTTCGAGGCACTGGAAAATGTGAACTCTCCGAAGGTTGTGCTCAACAAAAACAGGAATGCCCTCTATTTTAGCCGTTCCATCATTCCCTACCAGCGTAATGCGGCGAAGGAAGACTGGCTGAAGAACCATACGTATTATAAGCATATCGGCCTTTATGCCTATCGCGTAGAGGTACTGAAAGAGATAACCGCCCTTCCGCAGTCATCCCTCGAGATTGCCGAATCATTGGAACAGCTTCGTTGGTTGGAAAACGGATACACTATCAAAGCAGGTATCACGGATGTAGAAACTATCGGCATAGATACTCCTCAAGATTTGGAACGGGCAGAAGAATTTCTTAAAAGCCATGGGCTGTAAACTAGAAAGCCCATGCTGAACCGAAGTGACCAACCCCGGATTCTTGAACCGGAACAACTGGTGGTGCAAAGGCCGGAACGTATCAAGTTGCCTAATGGCGTGCCATTGAGCGTGCTCAATGCCGGTGACAATGAAGTGACACGTATCGATCTCCTCATGGCAGGCGGCCGATGGCAACAGAAACAGCCCTTGCAGGCGTTGTTTACGAACCGCATGCTTCGCGAGGGCACCCGACGCTACGATGCCGCCCGGATAGCGGAAAAGCTGGACTATTACGGAGCCTGGCTGGAATTGTCCAGTGCATCCGAGTATGCCTATGTCACCCTTTATTCTCTGAATAAATACCTTCCCCAAACGCTTGACATATTGGAGTCTATCGTCAAAGAGCCGGTATTTCCCGAGAAAGAGCTGGGAGTGATTGTAGACAACAATATCCAGCAGTTTCTTGTCAACTCTTCCAAGGTGGACTTTCTGGCGCACCGCGGATTGGTGAAGGCTCTGTACGGCGGGCAGCATCCCGGTGGACGTCTGGTGCAGGAAGAGGATTATCGGCGCATCACTCCTGCGGTGCTACGCGAGTTTTATGACCGTTACTATCATTCCAATAATTGCAGCATCTATCTCTCGGGTAAGGTAACCGGTGATTGCATCCACAGGATAGAGTCCTTGTTTGGCTGCGAGGCTTTCGGTACGGATTTCCGCAAACCGGAGAAGACAGAATTCCATCCGGTTACCACCTCCGGAAAACGTATCTTCATAGAACGTCCGGACGCCCTGCAAAGTGCCGTCCGTATGGGCATGCTTTCCCTGGACCGTAATCATCCGGACTACTTGAAGGCCCGCGTACTGGTCACACTGTTCGGGGGTTATTTTGGCAGTCGCCTGATGTCCAATATCCGGGAAGATAAAGGATACACATACGGTATCTCCGCAGCCATCATGCCCTATCCGGGGCAGGGAGTGTTGGCGGTCAGTGCCGAAGCCGCCAACGAATTTGTGGAGCCTCTTATCGGTGAGGTTTATCATGAAATAGACCGCCTTCAGAACGAGCTGGCTTCCGATGGAGAGCTTTCCATGGTGAAGAACTATATGTTGGGAGACATGTGCCGTAGTTATGAATCTGCATTCTCGTTGGCAGATGCCTGGATTTTTGTGCAGGTATCGGGCTTGCAGGATACCTACTTTGCCGAAGCACTGGATGCTGTCAAGGAGGTTACTCCACAAGAAATCCGTGAACTTGCAGGGCGGCATTTATGCAAAGAGAAATTAAAAGAAATAGTGTGCGGCAAAAAAATGTCATAAAAAGCGGGAGTTATCGCATCATTTTACCGGATAAATCCTACCTTTGTCAATTATCAACTATCAATTATCAATTAATGAAATATCTATATACTGCACTCATTCTGGCTTTCTTATGCCAAGGTGGAGCCACTGCCCAGGAAAAAAAAAGCGGCTTTTTCGATAAAGTGAAAAGTACATTCTCTTCGGAGATAAAGATAGGTACCTATACGTTCAAAGATAACGGGGCCGTCTATACCGGTGAAATAAAAGGCCGCAAGCCCAATGGAAAGGGGAAGACCGTTTTCAAGAACGGCGACGTCTACGAGGGTGAGTATGTGAAGGGCAAGCGTGAAGGCTACGGTACATATATGTTTCCCGACGGTGAAAAGTATGAGGGGCAATGGTTTCAAGACCAGCAGCATGGCAGGGGTATCTACTATTTTATGAATAACAACCGTTATGACGGCATGTGGTTTCAGGATTACCAGCACGGTAAAGGAACCATGTACTATTACAATGGTGATATTTATGAGGGCGACTGGGTGAATGATAAACGCGAAGGCCAAGGAACGTATACCTGGAAGAACGGTTCCAAGTATGTAGGCTCGTGGAAGAATGACAAGAAAGACGGCAAAGGAACACTGACCTGGAATGACGGTTCCAAATATGACGGGGAGTGGAAAAATGATGTCCGGGACGGTAAAGGAACTTTTGAATATGCCAACGGCGACAAATATGTAGGTGACTGGAAGGACGACATGCAGCATGGCAAAGGTATTTACTTTTTCCATACCGGCGACCGTTACGAAGGTTCTTATGTTCAAGGTGAACGTACCGGAGAGGGCATTTATTACCATGCCAGCGGCAACAAGTATGTGGGCAGCTTCAAGGATGGAAAGCAGGAAGGCCACGGCACATTTACGTGGGCAAGCGGCGCCGTTTACGAAGGTAATTGGAAAGATAACCAACGTGACGGATACGGTACTTACAAATGGAATGTAGGTGACTCTTACGAAGGTGAATGGAAAGACAATAAGTTCAACGGCCAAGGTACCCTGATTCAGACCGATGGAACCAAATATAAAGGCGGTTTTGTGAACGGTATGGAAGAAGGTAGCGGTATCCAGGAGGACAAGAACGGAAACCGTTATGAAGGCTTCTTCAAACAAGGCAAGAAACACGGTCCGTTTGTAGAAACAGACAAGAACGGAAAGGTGATACGAAAAGGAACCTACAAGATGGGAAGGCTGGAGAATTAGAATTAAAAATTAAAAATTAAAAATTAAAGGCTGCGCGGTTCTGAAGTGAACATTGCGCAGCCTTTAATTTTTAATTTTTAATTTCTAACCGCGGAGCGGTTAGATAATGTATTGTGAACTGATTGATTCATTGTTCATCACCCGCTTGATGGTTTCGGCGAACATATCGGCAATGCTCAACTGTTTAACCTTGTCACATTTTTTAGAGTAGGGGATACTATCAGTAAATACCATTTCCGTTAGTGCGGATTCTTGTACACGGAAAGAAGCAGGGTCGGACATTACGCAGTGGCTAGCAATGGCACGGACAGATTTGGCTCCTGCTTCCAGCATGATGTTGGCAGCCTTGGTAATGGTTCCTGCTGTATCTACAATATCGTCTACCAATACTACATTCTTGTCTTTTACATCACCGATGATTTGCATGGTGGCAACCACGTTTGCTTTTTCGCGTGTCTTGTTGCACAATACCAGAGGTACACCGAGGTATTTGGAGAATGTGCTGGCGCGTTTTGAACCGCCGACATCCGGGGTGGCGATTACCAAGTCTTCCAGTTTCAAGGATTCAATATAGGGGAGGAATACTGCTGATGCATACAAATGATCCACCGGAATATTGAAGAAACCTTGAATCTGGTCTGCATGAAGGTCCATCGTAATCAGACGGTCGATACCTGCAACAGAGAGCAGGTCGGCCACCAGCTTAGCGCCGATGGAAACACGGGGTTTGTCTTTTCTGTCCTGACGTGCCCAACCGAAGTAAGGGATAACGGCTACAACGCTTTTTGCCGATGCTCTTTTAGCAGCATCAACCATCAGCAGAAGTTCCATCAAGTTGTCAGAATTAGGGAAGGTTGATTGAACCAGGAATACATGCGAGCCACGGATAGATTCCTCATAAGAGACTGCAAACTCACCATCTGCAAAATGGGTGATGTTCATCTTTCCCAGAGGGCAATCAAGACTAGCGCAGATTTTCTCTGCAAGGTATCTCGAATTTGTTCCGGAGAATACCATAAAGGGTGCTTTTTCGCTCATTTGTGTAATAGATGTTACCTATTTGTTAATTTGCATGCAAAGGTAGGAATTTCCCGTTACATAAAACAAGAGTTATTGTATAAAAATTATTTTTCTTTCCCGGATTTATTCGTAGCTTTGCTTTATGAAACGACTTTCTTTTATATGGTTTGCGGGGTTGTTGTGCCTTTGTACAACAATGGTTTCGTGTGTGGGAACGGCACCCATGAAGGAAGTACGCCTTATCGACTCTCTAAACCAGGTGGCTTATGCTTATCGTTATAAAAACCTGGATTCATCCTGCCATGCGGCATCAAGGGCCTACCGTGAAGTCAGCCTCTATAAACAAGGAAAAGCGGAAGCATCCAATAATCTGGGCTTTTGTGCTTTTATGCGTATGGATTTTGAGCAGGCCGAAAAATTTCATACGGATGTCTATGATCTGACCAAGAATGAGCTGGAACTCCTTATTGCTGACATCGGCTTGATGAAGATTTATCAGCGGACGGCGTTGAACAAGGAGTTCTACGATTATCGCAATAGTGCCTTGCACCGTATGAAAAGAATAGCGGAGGATGACAATCTGTTTGTGGACCAACACGAGCAAATGCGTTTGAATTATGCCCGTTCGGAATTTTATATTGTATCTGCTGTGTATTATTATTATTTGCAACAGCGTCCGGAAGCTGTAGCCTCTATTAATGAAGTTACTAAAAAACAAGAGTTGCTGGCAGATACCAATCAGCTGTTGTATTATCACTACATCAAAGGTTCTGCTGCCTTATGCGAGGGTGAGACACCGGATGAGCGAAGACTGAGAGAATTTGATGAGCTCTATACCGCATGGCAGTTGGCTTCGCGCAAGGGCTATCTTTACTTTGAGGGCAATGGAGTGCAGGGACTTGCCAACTTGATGGCTTCACCGGATAATTACGCATTTTTTCAAGACCGCCGCTCCCATGCCTTGACACGTTTTGGAGTACCGGTAGATTCGCTGCTTCCCATGCGTCTGGGGCAGTTGGCATTGCAAAAATTCAGCCAATACAAGGATTTGTATCAGATAGCAGGTGCATATGTATCTATCGGCAAATACCTGAATGCCCACAGTCACTATACAGAAGCTCTTGACACGCTAAAACTTGCTCTGGAATGTGTAAATGACCATCACCGCCTTTTCTATGACTGCCACGATAGTTTGGACTGGCTGAAAGCATTTGACCGTCGAGATACGATTTGTGCGGAGAAGGCATGGATGGAGCAGAAACTGAAAACCGTACCCGAGTGGATTTCACGTATTCGTGAACAGTTGAGCGTTTCGTATGCAGGACTCGGGATGAAAGAAAAATCAGACTATAACCGCAATATTTACCTGGATATCCTTGAAGATACACGCCAGGATAAAGAGCTGGAAAGCCGCTATCAAGCATTGGAAAAGGAGGCGGGGCAGCTCAACGTCGTGTTGTCACTGGTCATTGTGGGCTTCGTGCTTGTATCCCTCTTTTTCTGGTTTTTCAACAAGCGTTCCAAAGACCGGAACAGAGTGCATCTCCGCCGTCTGCAGCTGATGCTGGATATCTGTCAGAAGATAACGGCATCCATTCCGGCAGATGCACAGACTGAGGAGGAAATCATCGACTCTATCCGGACGGCTGTCTGCCCGGAATTGGAAAAGCTGTTTGGAGTGAAGGACATCCGCATAGACAACGGGCAATTAGTGTTCCCGCGTCGGATGAGCAAGGATGAGCAGGCGATGGTACGGGTGATAACCCCCTATATCCAATGGGCAATCGACAACGGCATGACGTCCATCTCCCTTGGGGATGAGCGCCGCAGACTGGAAAAGCAACGCTACATTTACGAGCAGCACATCGCGGGGAACAAACGGCAAAATCTGATAAAGAAAGCATGTATGGCTATTGTCAACGGGATTCATCCGTACATAGACCGTATCATCAACGAAGTGCAGAAACTGACTCAAAAAGGATTCATCAAAGAGGAACGGATAAAGGAGGAGAAATACCAGTATATCGACGAGTTGGTTACTACCATCAACGAATACAATGATATTCTTGCCCTTTGGATAAAGATGAAGCAAGGAAGCCTTAGCCTGAACATAGAGACGTTCGAATTGAATGAACTTTTCGAGCTGCTCAGGAAAGGAAGCCGTACATTCGAGATGAAGAGACAGTCGTTGGAGGTGCAGCCTACGGATATCCGGGTGAAGGCAGACAAAGCCCTTACATTGTTTATGATAAATACACTGGCAGAGAATGCCCGTAAATATACCCCTCAGGGCGGTATGGTGAAAGTATATGCACGGCAGGAGGAGGATTACGTGGAAATCTCGGTAGAGGATAATGGTTGTGGATTGTCACCGGAAGATGTAGCTCGCATCGTGGGAGAAAAAGTATATGACTCAAAAGCCATCGGTATGAGTGACGCTCCCGACAAGGAGGAATTGAGGAAGAACAAAGGAAGTGGCTTTGGACTGATGAACTGTAAGGGCATCATTGAAAAATATCGCAAGACGAATGATTTGTTCAAGGTCTGTCTGTTCAATGTGGAGAGCGGGCTGGGAAAAGGCAGCCGTTTTTATTTCCGTCTGCCTGCCGGTATCCGTAAGTCTGTGTCGGTGTTGCTCGTCGTGTTGTTTTTGTGCATGTCATCCTGCCGGCATGCTGTGGAACAGACTGCTTCCGGAGAGGTGTTGCCGGATTCTTTGGCACTGCTTGCACAGAATGAATACGAAGCTTTGCTGGACGAAGCCTCCGATTATGCCAATGAAGCTTATTACTGCAATGTGGACGGAGAATACGAACTGGCTTTACAATACATAGATTCGGCAATGTATTGCCTGAACGAACATTACAAGCAATACGCCCATCCTATACATCGCTATATGACGCTGACCGGAGACGGGACGCCTGCGGAACTGGATTGGTGGAACCAGATGTTCAATTCGGATTTCCATGTAATTCTGGATATCAGGAATGAAGCGGCAGTCTCATTTCTTGCATTGAAGCAATGGGATGACTATAGTTATAATAATGCTGCCTACACCACCTTGTACAAACTGTTGGGAGAAGACCAATCCTTGGAAGAATATTGCCGGCAGCTGGAGCGTTCCACCAACAACAAGATGGTGGGCATTTTGCTGGCGGTGATTTTGCTGTTCGTATTGCTGTTGGGATATTACATACTCTACTTCCGTAAACGTCTGGTGAACCGCTGGAATCTGGAGCAAGTACTGGAAATTAATGGAAAGGTGTTCAATGCCTCCTTGTTGCCGGTTTCGGATATGGAGGAAATGTTGCAGCGTGAGGAGGATACATTGAAGGAAATCCCGCGGCAGATTGTAGGTTCCGCTTTTGATGCAGTGAACGAACTTTTGAGTATCGACCGGTTAAGCATAGCTGTATACAACGAGACTACACATAAGCTGGAATACACTTCCAATCCAGTGGAAGATACCGCCGTGGACGAGTTGCCTATCTGGAGGAAATATATGGAGAATTGCTTTGAGCAGCAAGAGTACATATCGGAAAAGGGTATACAAACATTGCCGCTTGTTGTGGATGCGGGAAATATGTGTCGTTGCATAGGTGTGCTGTGTCTGGAACGCAGGGAAGGTACGGAGCAGGAGACCGACCATTTGCTTTTGGAACTGATAGCCCGTTATGTCTCCATTGTAATCTTCAATGCAGTGGTTAAGTTGGCTACGAAATACCGGGACATCGAAGTGGCTCAAGATGAAGCCCGGCGAGCTTCCTGGGAAGACAGTTTGCTGCATGTACAGAACATGGTGCTGGATAATTGTCTTTCGACCATCAAGCATGAAACAATTTATTATCCGAACAAGATAAAGCAGCTGATAGGGAAACTGCGGTCCGGCAAACAGACAGAAGCGGAGGAGCGGGAAACGGTGGTTGCCATCAGCGAATTGATAGAGTATTACAAAGGTATCTTTACGACACTCAGTTCATGCGCTTCCCGCCAGTTGGAAGAGGTGACTTTCAGGCGTGCGACAATATCTGTGCCGGAACTTATGGCTACTGCCGGGAAATATTTCCGCAAAGTGTATAAGGGAAACAAGGCGCATATTGATTTTAAGATACAACCGTTGGAAGGACGGATTACCGGTGACTGGAACCAGTTGCGTTTCCTGCTTGAAAACCTGATAGACGAGGCTTGCTCCGTAACTCTGGATGGAGCTGTCTGTCTGTCGGCCCGGGAAGATGGGGAATTTATACGTTTTCTGTTTACAGATATGCGCAGGGAAAAGACCCGTGAAGAATTGAACCAATTGTTCTATCCCGACTTGTCCCGCATGACGGCCGGTGAGAAAGGAGAACTGTATGGTACGGAATATCTGGTGTGCAAGCAGATTATCCGCGACCATGACGAGTTTGCCGGACGCCGGGGATGCCGTATCAATGCCGAACCGGGAAAGGAAGGAGGTTTTACAATATATTTTACGCTACCGAAAAAATGAAATATGGAAGACAAAAAATTTAAAGTAATCATCGTTGAAGATGTCAAGTTGGAGCTGAAAGGGACGGAAGAGATTTTCCGCCATGAAATTCCCAATGCGGAGGTAATAGGTACTGCTATGACTGAGCAGGAGTTCTGGACATTGATTGAAGCCGGCGTGCCGGATCTTGTTCTGCTGGACTTGGGACTGGGAGGTTCGACCACAATCGGGGTGGACATCTGCCGGAATATCTTCAAGCGTTATCCGGGAGTACATGTGCTGATATTCACGGGAGAAATATTGAATGAGAAGTTATGGGTGGACGTACTTGAAGCCGGTGCCGACGGCATTATCCTGAAAACCGGAGAGTTGCTGACCAAAACCGATGTGCAGGCAGTGATGGCCGGCAAGAAGCTGGTCTTTAACTATCCGATACTGGAGAAGATAGTGGAACGCTTCAAGAAATCTGTCCTGAATGATGCAAAACGTCAGGAAGCAATCATAAGCTATGATATTGATGAGTATGACGAGCGTTTCCTCCGTCATTTGGCACTGGGCTATACCAAAGAAATGATTGCCAATCTTAGGGGAATGCCTTTTGGAGTCAAGTCGCTGGAGAAACGGCAGAATGACTTGGTCGGCCGTCTTTTCCCGCCTAGTGAACGGGTGGGGGTGAATGCCACTCGTCTGGTGGTGCGTGCATTGGAACTTCGAATCTTGAATATAGACAATCTGGAAGCCGACGATGAGTAAACTCCGAATGCCACATCCCGCTACGATGTTCTTCCTGCTGACGCTGGCAGTCATCCTCCTTTCATGGATATTCGATGTCTATGGCCTGAGCGTGCTGCAACCGCAGACTGGAGAAGAAATACGGGTGCAGAGCCTGCTGAGTCCGGAGGGCATACGCTGGCTGCTGCGCCATGTCATAACCAATTTTACGGGATTCGCTCCGTTAGGGCTGGTGATTGTGGCTATGTTCGGAATAGGGGTGGCACAGCATTCGGGTTTCATCGATGCATGTATTCGCAGGGGGGTACGACGTCCACGTGATCCTTGGCGCATTATTCTGCTGGTCATTGTCTTAGGACTGTTGTCCAATATAGTGGGAGATGCAGGATATATCATTCTGTTGCCGATAGCTGCAACTTTGTTCCAGTCTGTCGGTCTGCACCCCATTGGAGGTATAATTACAGCTTATGTTTCAGTCTCTTGTGGCTATAGCGCTAATGTGTTTTTGAGTACATTAGACCCCATGATTGCCTCTGTAACGCAAGAAGCGGCTGATAGGATGAATATTGCTCCGGGGCAGACTGGACCGCTGTGCAATTATTATTTTCTCTTTGTTTCCACGTTCCTGCTTGCATTCATCATTTATCATATTACCCGCAGGAGCTTGTTGCCACGTTTGGGAGAGTACGCAGGGGATATTCATTTTAATGGTTACAAGCAATTGTCACGCAAGGAACGGAGAGCTATGTTGGGAGCTGTATTTGCAGGCTTGCTGTATATTGCCATTATTCTGTGGGCTACATTCTCTTCATGGGGGATATTGCGGAGTGTCAATGGTGGGTTGATTCGTTCTCCGTTTATAGTTGGTATTCTGTTTTTGCTTTCGTTTGGAATAGGTTTGATGGGGATGGTCTATGGTTTTGCCTCCGGCCGATACCGTACGGACGGTGATGTGATAGAAGGACTTACGCAGCCGATGAAACTGCTGGGCGTTTATTTTGTGATAGCTTTCTTTGCCTCACAGATGTTTGCTTGTTTTGAATATTCCCACTTGGACAAGTGCATTGCCATTTTAGGCGCTAATCTGCTGTCCTCCGCCTCTTTGAGTAGTTTATGGATATTGATTCTCTTCATTCTTTTTACGGCGCTGGTCAATCTCTTTATGGTATCTGCCACAGCTAAATGGGCTTTTATGTCTTTCATTTTTGTTCCGGTATTGGCAAGTATGGGCATTTCGCCGGATATGACCCAATGTGCGTTTCGTATAGGTGACAGTGCAACAAATGCCATAACACCTTTTATGTTCTACATGCCACTTGTCTTGACCTATATGCAGCAATATGATAGGCAATCCACTTATGGTTCACTGCTGAAGTATACTTGGAGATATTCTTTAGTCATTCTATTGGCATGGACCACCTTATTTGTACTTTGGTACATCAGCGGTTTGCCATTAGGACTGTAATGTCATAACCGATGAACAGCCCGCTTTCGATAACCCCGGTAATGGCTTTCAGTTTCTGTTCCAAATCAGGAACAATGTTGCTGAGATGAATGTCAAGAATGAAATTACCGTTTTCGGTAAATACCGGACCGTCTTTTCCTTCTGCAAGACGTAGGCTGATTTTTGAAGCTCCCAATAAGCGTATCTCGTTTTCCACATGGGAGAGAGCATGTGGAAACACTTCCACCGGTATGGGGTATTTGCTCCCCAGTTTGCTGACAAGCTTGCTCTCATCGACAATGATGTAAGTCTTACCACTGCTTTTAATGAGAAGTTTCTCCTTAAACATGGCTCCACCACGTCCTTTGATGAGGTTATTATGCGGATCCACTTCGTCTGCACCGTCGAATGTCCAATCCGGACGCTTATTCCACAGAGTAGTTTGCGGCAGGCCAAGCTGTATACATGTCATCGAAATTTCGGCAGATGCCGGAATGATTTCTATATGCAAAGATTCTTGTTTAACTCGTTGAGCTAATGCAAACAAAGTGAGATAAACGGTAGAGCCGGAGCCTGCTCCTATGACATCACCGTCTTTGGCCAGTCCGGCAATCTCCTGGGCTACCAATTCCTTACTCGCCTTATTGCTGATTTTATTTGACCATTGCAATTCTTGTATCAACTGATTTTCCCATTCCATCTCTTTAAAATTTAGTTGTTATTACTCTTTCATTCATTTTCGGGTCAATGCTACTTTTCCTACTTGAATATTCCTCCATATTTTTACTTTTTATAATTAGTAACATTGATAATTTGCAAAATGTTTTAATACATCTGTATATAAATACCGTGTATCTTATTTGTAAAGGTAACTAATCATTACTTTTTATGTAGCAAATGAGCCTTTTATACATAGGTAACGAAAAAAGGTGATACAAAAATTTGCAATATTCGTAAAAAAGCGTACCTTTGCACCGCAATTAAGGCTGGTTCCGTAGCTCAGCTGGATAGAGCAACGCCCTTCTAAGGCGTGGGTCTTGCGTTCGAATCGCAACGGAATCACATAAGGCGGTTACTTGGGTAGCTGCCTTTTTTTCTGTATATCAGATACTTATGTGATAAAATATTGGAATATAGATGTTTAAATCACGTATCTGTTAACTTTTATTAGTGCACAATCATGCAGGATAATGCACGCAAATGCACTACTTTTGATACCAATAATATACCAAAGGTATCAAATGATACCAAAAACGTGATACCGATGTCCGGTTGCATAAGATACCAACTTAAAATTAAAAAGTATGAAGTACCCAACAATGAGGTTTGTGTTCGACAGAAAGCATGTCGCCACAAAAAACAAAAAAGGTCTCGTCCAGATTGAAGTGACATCGGAAGGTAGACGAAAATGGATAGGGACATCTGTAAAACTGTACTCGGACCAATGGCATGAAAAAAGGAAAGTAGTCAACTCGTTAAACTCCATCCAGCTTAATGCAATCTTAGATGGCATGATGGCAAAGCTGAATGAGTTTATCCTTGACCTTGTGCGAAACAACCAGCAGTTCGACTTTGAGAAGCTGAATGCGTTTTTGGAAAAGTCAACACGCTCAGATTCGTTTATTGAATTTGTTCGCAAAAGAATAGAGGACAGAACAGACCTTGAAGAGAGCACACGTAAACAGCATAGAACTTTGCTGCAATCGCTTGAAAAGTTCGGTAAGATAAATTATATGGATGACCTAACGAAAGCCAATATAACGCTTTACGATGAGTTCCTTCACCAACAAGGAATAAGCCAGCCAACTATTTATAATTATCACAAACGCTTAAAACGGTATTTGCATGAGGCTATGAAGTTCGGAATGCTGGATGCAGATCCTTATATAGGACTTCATTTTGAACGAGGAAAATTTGAGAAACGGAAGTACCTAACAGAAAATGAGCTGGAAATAATTCGGTCATGTAAAATTAATGTTCAGGCAATAGCTCGGGTGCGCGATTTGTTCCTATTCCAGTGCTACACTGGACTTGCTTATGCTGATTTTGAAAAATTCGACTTTGAAAAGGATGTTGAGGAACGGAACGGGAAATACATCGTAGCTGACAGGAGAAAGAAAACCAATGAGGACTACAAGATAGTTCTTCTTACTCCAGCGATTGAAATACTAAAGAAGTATGATTATAAGCTGCCTATAATCAGCAATCAGAAATACAATGTCTCGCTTAAAGTCGTAGCTCAATACGCCGGAATAGATAAGAACATAACTACCCACATGGGAAGGCATACTTTTGCGGTTTTCGCCCTAAACAACGGTGTGCCTATCGAAGTTGTGGCAAAGATGCTCGGGCACACGAACATTCGGACTACACAAATCTATGCTAAGGTGCTTAATTCGGAAGTTGAAAAAGGATTCGATTTGTTGGAGAGCAAAATCAAGAAATAGTCATTTGATTTAAACAACCCAGTGGGTTAAATTCAACCCAAAACAAGCGAAACAACCCACTGGGTTATATAAACTTATTGCTGTTCCATGAATTCCTTCAATCTGTACAGCCTGTCAATCGCCGGATTGTAGAACGGGTCCGGATAGTGCTGGTTGATGTCGCAGATGTTGGCGTGGACGTACATGGACGTATCGATGATGTGTTCTGATTCGCTTAATGTCACTTCCTTGGGAAGCGGGGGCGTCAAAGCCCAATGGACGATAGCTTTCACGCTTTCCTCGTCGTATGAGTATTTACTTTCTTGTGCCATGGTTTGGTATTTTGCGGCAAAGGTAATGATTATACCGAATACTTTTCTCCTCAACTCGTGCATAATAAGAAAAAAATCGCTATCTTTGTGAAAAAGAAAATGTTAACAAAAATGGTTGCACTACTTTGTATATTATTATTCATCCTGGCAATTACCGGGATAATATGCCTAATAGGTAAGATAAATGGATGGCATTCACCAATAGCAGACAAAATGTGAGGCTGCCTGGCTATTATAAGTCAGCTTCCGCATTGGATAAAGACCACTTTTCATATCTTTCTTCTGCATTTTTGATAGTAAATTTAATGTCTGATACATCTTTTCTTCCTTCAATTTTACTTAGGATATTCTCATATGCTCGTCTCCTATTTGGAAGTATATACAACTTATCATCCCATTTATTCATTTTCTCGCTTGTATAGCTTAAATAATCTATTACATAATTAATGCAATCATCATTTTCGCCAATCACAGCTTCGTCTAAAGCTTGCATATAAATATCCATAGCGGTTGCCATTCGACCACACCAATATGCTTTATATGCTGAAATCGCAAGCTGATATGCCCGAAAGGTATGATTATTTTTAGTTTCCAATTTTGCACTCATTACATGTATTTTTTCATCAATTCTTTTTTCAACGGTCAGAAAACTGTATATCTGCCATCCAATAAGTAAAGTAGTAATAATCGATAATACTGAAATAGCCATTGATGCCAGTTCTTGACCGACATAACAAAAAGAAGAGAATGCAGCAATAACACAAATCATCGTACACGCTACAATAATAATCGTAGATATATATTTCATAATAACAGTTTTAAATGGCGAATCCTCTATAAAGAAGTGTCCCCACCGGCATAGATACCGGAACCCGACTGACTACGGGTTACACTCCTTCATAGAGGATTCATGTTGTTTCTATTGTTTCGGGGATTACAAATATAGAAACAGAGTTCGGTATTTCCTAATTTTAGACTTCCATTCTTCGCAAATGGTCATCCAATGTTTTAGGATTGCATTTCAATTTTCTACAAATGGCAGCTTTAGAATATCCGTATTCAAGCATCGTTTTAATCAATCCTTCTTTGCCCGTCAGCTTGTAATGCGAGTTATGCCCACCCTTATGCCGCCCTAATTTCTGTCCTTCGGCAACACGTCTGGCAAGGCCTTCTTTGGTCCGTTGCGAAATCAAATCACGTTCAATCTGAGCTGACAGACCAAAAGCGAAGGCAAGTATCTGAGACTGTATATTGTTACCCAACTCATACTTCTCCTTTACAGTCAGAACAGTGATTTTTTTTTGCATGAGAGTGTTTAGAATGCTCATCACTTCCATCAGACGACGCCCAAGACGACTAATTTCAGAGCAAATAAGGGTATCACCCTTTTTAAGTTTTTTCAGCAAAGCGCCAAGCTTCCGTTCTTTTGCAGACTTGGTACCGGATATGGTTTCCGACACCCATCTGTCTATTTGCAGCTCTCTTACCTTACAAAACTTCTCTATCTCGAAACGCTGGTTTTCTACTGTTTGCTTATCTGTCGAAACACGAATGTATGCGTAAATCATTTTTGTCGTGAAGATAACTTTAATCATTAGCCTTACCAAAACAGAATTCAATCGCCCCTTAAATGTACAGAAGTATGGCAGAGAAGCAGGATATTAGAGAAAATGCAATGGCTGGTGGCACTCCGGCACGATTACGTGGACTGGCGGCAAACGGCAACAGTATATCACCGACATTGGAAGAGGTGGCAAGCGCAATGCCAGTAGCAACTATGGAAGAGAAAGGGATGGCAAGCGCTGGACAAGGAAGAGTCGAATATAGTATTGTAGGGGAAGGCAGTGTAGATATTCCTCTTCCTTATTATGGAATATTTCTATTTGTCAGCGAGGAACTTAATGGCTCCAGTCTCCTATTCCATTTAGCTTATTATAAAAAAGATTTTAAAGCCGTTATTGATTCGTCCAACATCGTAGGGAATTTATTTAATATAGAGCAACTAAAAGACGGCAGTAAAACCATAAGAGTTACAAATTTAAGAAGTAGTGTTCAAAGATTTTCCATAAATAGATTATAGCCAACCAGCATTATGTTTCTCTGCCGAATCCTTTGCCCCTTAAATATGCAATATTATGGCAGAACAAGATATTAGAGAGAATGCGATGAGTGGTGGAACGCCAGCACGGTTGCGTGGGTTGGCGGCGAATGGTAACAGTATTAGTCCGACAATTCAAGAGGTAATGAATGCAATGGAAATATACATCTTTAACCTTACGCTGGCAGCAGGTGAAGAAAAAGACCTTGGTGACTTGGGGTACGGTATGTATTTGCTTGCATCCCCCAACAATGCAGCAACTGCTATTTATAGCGTTGGAGCGTATCAGAAATGTTTTGTATCAGATGGAGGGAACAATTTATTCTGTGATTATACTGATGGGACTAAGAGTGTTGTTTTCGGTCGAAAAACGACAAATGGTAATTTCTTCCTTAAAAACAACAGAAGCACTGAAACATCCATAGTCTTAAAAAGGATTGGTACCTTCTGATAGTGGCTCTGCAAGCCATGCGGATTTTCATTTGTGTATTTTGCGCAAAAGCTATATTTTTGCACACTCTTGTAATAAATAGGCACAGAAGTGTATTTTGTTCGTGAGAATAGGATATGACAAAGCTGCTGATTTGTCTGTACATTATTGGCTCATTTTACTTTCATCTCAAATATATAATGTACATGACAAATAATGTTTTAGGTTATGCCCGTTCTGACCGAGATGGTCGGAACGGGTTACAAGAGAATTCAAACAGACCATTGACTTTCCATTTCTCAGCATGTCTTGCATGGGATTTGTTCCTTTAAAATAAAAATTATACCTTTGGTGCATTGACAACCCGATAATCATGCCTTATTTGTGAAGATAGTGCATGATTTAGAAGGCATTGGCAACGCCATAAAGCTGAATTCGGGTTGCCACCCTATCTCTTTCTTTTGCGCATTGGACAGAATGTTTGTTTGCTTGTTAAATTACACTTCATACCTTTTATAATGGATGTCCAATGTGCGCAAATCAAGCCCGTTCAAGCCGAGATGGTTTGAGCGGGTTTTGTTTGGCATTCTGATTGATTATTATTAATTTTACCGCATGTCCTTTTTAGGCATAGTAGTCTTTTTTAGGGTTATAAAGTCTGAAGAGTCAGACTGTTATAAACTCATATTAATTAACTCTCTTTCTCCGTCTTGTCCGTGAGGATAGGACGGATTTCTATTATAGGCAGAAGATTGGAAAGACTTATGAAATGGTAATTTTATTTTCCTGGGCATGAGAACCCATAACATATTCCGATGTTACCGCTTCCATAGAGAGAATTTGGTTCTTGTTCCCATTAACATTGGATATAACATACAACATAAGATAGCCACCAGAATGGTTTGGGTATTTACTGTTTAAATAAAAACTGAAAGTATTGTCATTATCAACGTAGCATACGATATAATCACATATTGTTGAACTGTAATTTTCTTTGGATAGACGACTGTCTGCGAATTTGTTCTCCCAATACTTTATATTAACAGAGAAATTCTCATTACTCATATTGTTTTGGTTAAAACCTATAGAGCATTGCAACCTTATGGCACGATATTGCGCCACACTTATTGCAGTTCTAATTATAAAGCCTTTTACATTTCCAGCTGAAGGAGTGGAAAATAACTTTGGAAATAAGCCTCCTATTAATGTATTCATCACATTTGCCAAATCACTCTTCTTTATTTTCCCCTGGCTACCATCTGCCAGTTCTACATATACATACGGTGCATCACTTACTATCTGGAACTGATTCATTGCTATATCACTACCTGCCATAACTATTGCATATTTAAGGGGCAAGAGATAAGGCAAAGAAGTGAAAGGGTAAATAAAGCGTTCTGATTAAGTAAATGTTATAGACTTCCAATCTCCCCAACTAACACCTATATCTGGAGATTTCCTTTGTTTTATACCATCACCATATAAATATAACTGAATAATATAGTTATAAGCTTTAAATACCACCAAAATACCATATCCTGCGTAAGGAATATTAGGAATTGCGCTACTATTAACTGTATAGTAGCCAGCATCAAGAGAATTATTTGCATCTTGAACTATACCTCTATATTGAAACAGTGCACTCAACAAATTACCGGGAGCGATAAGTACACTATCCATGCCCTTTAGTCCTCTCAGATAATCCACTGTATTGGTTATAGTCATCTGGTCTTCTCTTATATCTTGCTCTGCCATATTCTTACATTTTAGGGGCAAGAAGATTAATGAGAATACATCAACTGTTTTTTTGTATTGAATTATGTAATATTATGGAACATACACGATATTGGAGGGTTCAGATTCATAACTCGTGAACTCATGTATTTCCGACCCTATCACATAACCTATATAAGAATTACCTGCATACTCTTTTAAATAGACGTATGCCTTATTGTCTTTAATTACATAGCCAATCCTATTATGACAAACTCCTGAAACATTCATGGTGCTATTATAATACGTCAGTGTAGCATCGATTAAATATCTATCAGTGGACGCATAACTTCCCATACTAATATTTACACGAAAAGGGGCATACGCATCATAATTCAGAATACCAATTAGTTTATATCGATGAGGAAATCCTCCTGCTACTCCACCAATAATAGTCGTTTCTCTCAAGTAAAATGCTTGATCTGCACTCATTATTCCTTTGGAAGAATGTGTCGCTATCGGCATTGCACTTACTACTTCTGCCAATGTTGGTGATATACTGTTACCATTTGCTGCCAACCCACGCAACCGTGCTGGTGTTCCACCAGCCATCGCATTCTCTCTAATATCATCTGCCATAATATTCTCACATTTAAGGGGCATCCGCTTTAAAAACATGATACCCTAATTTAACATTTTAATAATTAACTCGTTTTTGTTTAAATAAATTCCCGAATTAACGGCATCGGGAAAGCCGAAAAAAGAACAAGTTTCCTTGTTATAGAACAGTGTCTTCGGAAGATTCCTCGACCACTTTCACAAAACCACCGGACACCAGGTCGGCAAGGTCAAAAGACATGCCCATACCGCTGTCACGGATGCACAAGTAAAGCACATCCTTGTCGGTGTAATACTTGCCGTTAAATAACTCCATCCCCTGCTTCCACGCTATCGGGTCTTCCTTTGTGCCGGAGGCTTCAATCTGGACAACCTTGTAGAGAGATTCTGTTCCTATACCCGGTACCCACTGGCTGGCAAATTCATGCTCTTGAATTACCTCATACAAAGTGTCTTCGTAGGAGAACATGAATCCGATTGGCTCAGTCTTGCCAATTAATTCATCCCACTTGGGGAAATACTCCTTATGCTTAAGGCTCTCCTCAACCGTCAGACCTGCGGTGTTGATGTTCTCCTTAATAATCTCATGTAGCGTGTCCACCTTGTCCAGATACTCATCCGACAAATCGGACGAGTCCAATATCGTCCCGGCATTGAGCATGCGTTCCTTCTCGGCTTCAGATACCTGGCGATATTTGGAAGCCTCCGAAGCGTCGCTGATATACGCGGTATTCCCGAACACCCTTTCATCTATGGGCACATCCGCACTCTGTGTAAGGTAGTGCCCTCCGTCTGCCTGCAAAATCATTGTTGTTCCTCCTTTCTTGTTTCATTATCATTTGTACCCTCCTTAACATTCATGTCGAACGAATCAAGCAGTGACAGATTGCCGAAGTTTTCCGCGAATTGCTTCATCAAGGTAATCTCCTCGTCAGAATACTCCGTCGCCCCTTCCGACTTGTAAACCTTCATCGCCAGCGCATGGCAAGCCACACCGCTACCGTTCAAGTAGATGATATTGGCAAAGCCTTCCCTGCAATCCTGCACAATCACTTCCTTATGATTGATGGAAGTGTAAATCTCAAATCTTTCAAAATTAATTTTCTTCATATCGTTACTTATTAGCATACCTTTTCGTTTCTACCCCGTTCTTGGAGAATGTCAACCCGATGGATGGATTTATGAGACAACTATATACATCACTCCCCAATGACGAGTCATTGATAATAATCGAGCCTGCACGCAGAATAGTCTCGCCAAAATTCTCACTGTTATGGTAATTGCGCAGTCTGACCATAGGGAGGTAATTGACGTTCCCACTCCACTGTTCCTCCATAAACATGATTTCACCAATGACGCTGCCATTCTGGTTATACATCTTGATGCTGTTGGAACTTGGGTCCAGTTCAATGCGAGTGCCATTCAACGAAGTGGAAATCTTACCGACTAATTCCACATCCCCATTCTCCTTTATCTTGAATGACCCATTGGGAGAGGAGACATTTCTGAACGTACCGCTTATAGCATTGATAGTTCCAGTCAGCTCCACATCCGTACCTATCATTTTGCCACTTTCCAATACCCGGAACGGAGCGTTGTCCGGTGTCGCGGAACCAGCCCAGATACGCACCTTGCTGCCTTTTTCCGAACCGGACAGACCTGCTGTCACAGTCTCCCCGTCACTCTTCTTAATGAGTAGCTGGTTTCCCTGCATGAAGTCAATACTGGCGTTTTTCGCGATGACGAGGGACGTGTAGATAGGACCTACACCGCTTAACTTGGTCCATGTGGACGATGACACTCCCGGCTTGTTGCTTTCCGAGCTTGTATGGGTAGTGTTGCATTTGTAGACATCCCATCCGTCGATTGCGGCATTGTTCCTTATCATCGCAATATCCACATAACGGGTGCCGCTTGTCAGAGCTTCGTCGTTGCGGTAAGTCACGCCCACAGCCCATTCGGAATGCCGGGTGATGCAGCCTTGAATACCCTGCTTCCCGTCTTTTCCATCTGTGCCATCTTTTCCGTCTGTACCATCATTTCCGTCTTTCCCGTCTTCTCCCTTTGAAGCCAGCAAATCATACTCCGCAGAATTCATCTCCCCGGAAAGTATGTATCCGTATGTCTTGCCACCGTCCTGGGTCTGCTTGATTCGCTGACCGGAACTTGTTGTAACAGTCCACAGTGGTGGATTGGTGGTCTCCTTCTTGGCTATGTATGATGAGCCTCCCATAGTGACAACTCCTTGCTTGGGCACGATAAGCCCGGTATGCCATCTGCCCATAGAGGTTATGCTATCACCCTTATCACCTTTGATTTTAATTGGCGTGCCCCATGTCCCATCACTTGCGGATGAAGCAACCTTCTGCGACATCCATATAGCTCCACTTGTAGCATTCGTATGCCAGCCTCCGGTAGTACCGTTTCCCGTAGGAACAGAAGGCTGGGAAGTGCTGTCATTGTAAGTTATGAACACGCTCAATCCGTTCGAACCGGCTGCACCGTCAGCACCGTCCGAGCCGTCAACGACCATCAACGACCATGCTGTCCCGTTCCATATGTATACACGACCGTTATTGGTGTCCCTATATGCCCAGTTGATTTGAGGATTGGAAGGTGGAGACTGCAGGTCGCCTTTCCATACGATGCTCAGTCCGTCCTTTCCGTTCTTTCCGTCAATTCCGTCAATGGTCATTTGATACCACTGGCCGTCTTGATATACATACGACTTCTTGTCGGTCGTATTCTTGTACGCCCAACCGTTCTGAGGAGAGGAAGGGGCAGACGAGAAATCACCTTTCCATACAATACTCGTACCAGCCACACCTTCTGCGCCATCAATGCCATCAAATCCATATTTAGCCCAGAGGGCAGGTGTGCTGAAGTTACTCCATATGCCGTTTCTCTTCTTCCTCTCGCTTATCCATTCAAAAGGCAGGGATTCGGAAACGCCAATGGGGTCATCATGCCAGCCGGAAGGGATATAATCGTCCGTCTGTGAGGTCGCCGGAGTGGAAGGGCGGCTTTCCGTCGTGGTATGGATAAACACTCTTTCGTAATCGGTACCGTCGCTTCCGTCCTTTCCGCTCTGGACAAGCAGGTCATACTCCTCCGTATTTGATTCACCGGACAGAATATAGCCGTAAGTCCTTCCTCCGTCCTGTGTCTGGGTAATGCGCCTGCCGTCATTTGTCGTGGTAGTCCATAACGGTGGGTTGGAGGTATCTTTCTTTGAGCAGAATGAACTTCCCCCCATCGTGACAATGCTCAGCTTTGGTACAAACAGCCCGGTATACCATCTGCCGAGCGAAGACACGCTCTGTCCGTCTTCCCCCTTAAATTTTGACCATGTATAGTCAGAAGGATTGTTACTTTCTGTAGCAGTCTCCTTGTTGACGGCTATACCGATATATTTAGTCGTGTCTTTAGGCTGTTGGTACATGCCCGTTCCGTCCGCATTGTCCGAATAGGCAACCCATGTGTAATAAGTCTTTCCGTCGGCACCGGCGGCACCCGGTATACCGTCTTCTCCCTTTATATCGCTCCATGTATAATCGGAAGGATTGTTACTTTCCGTAGCGGTCTCCTTGTTGTAGGCGAAACCTATATACGCTTTTCCGGTAGGATTGTTGCTTATACCACCACCTTGCGCGTTGTCGGCATATTTTATCCAGGTGTATAGGGTTTTCCCGTCAGCTCCGGCAGGACCGGGAACACCTTGAGGGCCTTGGGCACCGTCCTTACCGTCCACCACGAGAGGTATCGTCTCCACGTCCACTACTGTACCGTCCACGTAGAATATGAACTTGATGCTCTTCTGGAAGCTTGATACCGGTACCCCGGCATTGTTCCCGATTGAGACTTCCGCTCCACCGTCAAGGGAGTATTTAAGTTCTCCCGTCCCGGTCTCGGCCGTGCCTCCGGAAACCGAAGACTTCAACCGTGTACACGATACGGAAGTTACATTGAGATTACCGTTGGCATCCTTTATCACGGCAGACACGCTCGGGACAAGCCGGTATAGAACGGCATCGGCACCGCCCTTGACACCTGCCAGGGTAAACGTGAGCTGCCCGGTGTAGGCTTTCCCGTTATAGGTGGCTGTCAACGCGACGGGTATCGGATTCCTGCCGTCCAGAGCCACGCCCTGCTTGACACTGAAAGTTATCTCTCCGGTGGAAACGTCGTGCGTCTCGGTGACGTTGGCAGGGAGCGTGCATGTTATGCCGGTGAGGGCCATCTTCTTGCTGCCGTAGCTCATCCATACAACTGTGCTTATCGACGTGTCCTGATAAACCTTGCCGTCATTGGTAAGGGCGACGTTATCCATCTCGTTTGTGAGGTCTGCGAACACTGCCGATTCTCCGGGGTCGCCCTTGTCACCCTTGGAGGCAATCTTCTGCCAGTCATTGTTCGTGCCCGGCTCGGCTGACGAACCGTTCTTGTTCATGCAGGCCCATGTGCTTCCGTCATGGGTCACGCTGTCGTAGTAGTCATACTTTCTGCCGGATTCCCAAGCGCCCTCATAGCTCAAGTCCTTGGCTGGGGTGCCGTTTGGCTTCAAGCGTTCTATCGTGCCGGAGATGTACACATTCTTGCCGTAGAACGAATAACCGGAGAAGTCCATGCCGCCTATGGAAAGGCCACTAAGGTCACCGGTCTGCATCATGACGTTAACCTCGGGGTCTATCACCCAAGTGTTGACGTGAGCCAGACGGCGTGTATAGTAACGGTTTTCGTAGGTGATAGCCTGGCGGTCCTCGTCGGTGAAGTTACCGTATGCGAAGAAGTTCATGCCCGGCATCGGATGAACGGACGTACCCACCTGAAGCTCATACTCGAACTTCATGATTCCTGCCTCGTTCTCCAGTATATTGGTCGGAGTAAAGTAGGATGTGGCGAAACCGGAATACTCTATGAAACCGTTCGCGCCAATCGTATCCTTGTCGGTGTTACTTCCACCTATGTTATGGAATACGCCACGGCATATGTCACTCACATGAAGCGTACCGTATTGGCCTTCCAGAAGGTCAAGAGTGGCGATGCGGTTCTCGGTATCTACAGTCTTGATTGTTCCGTAGGCGAACGTATTGGCTTTGTCACCCGATATAACGTCTATGCAGTTGAAGGTTATTTTTGGAGTTATCATCTCCTCACGGAATACAGCCTTGTCTGTCTCGATGACAACCTTCCCGTTCTCGTCCAGATAGATGTAGCCGCCGCTTCCTCCGATAATACCGGAAACGAAGTTCTTGCTTATCTGAATTCCCTTCTCCGCAGTCAGCTTGTCGCCAACTTCCAGCTTGAAGGGGGTGCGGTCGTTGGTATCCTTGCGGATAAATCTTCTTGCCGCTTTTGCAAACCAATCATTATTGTTATTCGCACCGCCCAATGTACTTCCTATAATATCCCCGGCTATCTCTGAAATCGTACTTCTCAATGCAGAGACATTAGCGGATAGCTTGTCTGTAAGTTCAACGGATATGTCATACAAGCAATTCTTGTCAGATTTACAAGTATATGAATTGACATACATAAAATACTCTTTGTTATTGTATTTTATGTATATGCGAGCGTTTTCATTCAATATGTCCCATAAATCAGTATTATCGGCAAGGAATATGCGTGAGAAGTTTACGGAGAACGTGAATTTCTCATCGTTGTTCTCTGACATATACTTTATCAGCGCTTCTTCTAGCCTCTTTTCCGCTGCAAGAACAAGCGGTTTAGGCATCTTTATGCCCGTAATCACAAACTTGTCACCGATAGAAGGCTTATAGTTGTTTGTGGCGTTAGGCATGACTACACCGAAAGAAGTATTGTCCTTCTTAACAGCTATCCAAACCTCATTTGTAGAAGTGTTTTGTTGGCTTTCTACATATTGGGATGTTTGCGAAGTAACCTTCTGTTCAAAGTCTCCTGCCGGTAAGTTCCCAGCAGAATCCACCAACACTGGATTGAAAGCCCTGCCCGGCTCATTGTCCTTATAGGTAACTCCTATCTCAAACTCGCAAGCGGCACAATTCCCCGTAGTCATGTTGATTACGGCAGTCCCACCTTCCAAGCCTTGCTCAAACAGGTTGAATCCGTAATCTCCGTTATAGATATGCAGCTTTATATAGAAATAGGAATGAACATACTCGTCCGAACCATTAAACACGTTGTTTCCAGTACCTGTACCAAGTTCGTCACTATCATTGGCATCAAAAGCAATATCTGCTATTTCTCCGAACAACTTACCGGAAGAGTTTGTTACCCCTTCTATAGTCGGTTTTATGTCGCTAAAATCGACCTTTATTTCCTTTACTTTCTTTGAAGAATATATATTCTTAAACGAATAGTAATCATTCGTACCGGGAATTTTATATTTGTTATTAAGCGCATTGTAGAATCTCTCCGCTCCCCCACTCTCTCTATAAATGGAAGGCATAAGGTTTTGGCTACGCTCAATAGTTTCTGTCTCATCATCATTCGGATAGTAGAAAGGAATATTGTCAGAGCTACCGACACCCGTAACTCTATTTACTATCTTGTAATTTGCGTTTGTCTTTTTGATTGATACAAGCCCTTTCCTATACTCGAAGGGAGTGGAAATGACATTCTCTGTATATCCAATGTGGCATACTTTCCCTACAAAGTAATAAGGCAGTTCATATATGGTATATATGGACTGCAACGCTTCTGCAAGGTACACGTTATCAAGCGAAACAAGTTTGGAATCGGAAGTAATATCATCATCCATGACTACCGAATATCCTATACCCGATTTTGTCATTGAGGCGTTAAGCCGTCCGACAAACTCGTTTATGTCTCCCATGAACTTCACTGAAGTTGAATTGGAATGATATGTATCTGCTCCGGTAGTCACCACGTCCATGAAATACACGTTCTCCAGCACGATACGTTCTGAAACGAACTGGAGTTCATGCTTATACATTACACTCTTGTTGTCCTTTGAAGATGTAGGGGTTTGGTCTACATAGTATTTCTCACCTCTGAACTCCACAAATTCCTCTCCACTCCACAAATCATCCAAGCAAGAAGGATAATTTAATGTAGCCGTAAGCGTTGGAGTACCTGCCATACGTTGTGCCGAATAAGTGTATTCTCCCAATTTGGCAGGCATATCGGAATTAGGGAACATTACCTTGTTCCCTTGCTCGTCGAGTTTATATATGTACAGGCTCTTCTTCTCCATTATTCGACAACATCAATCTGTTCTTCAATTTTTTCTACAGATGCATTTGCGGCATTCTCTTCTTCAATCCTCTTAGCTTCATCTGGTGTTGATTCAGTGTTCTTCTCAATAGCGGTCTTAGTTGAAAGTATTCCGGCTTGTTTCATTGAAATAAGCATATTGTTATATTCAGTAGCGCTAAACGGTTGCCAAATTTTGAATTTGCAGCTTATACGAAGCTTTGCAAATTCAGTTATCGCATTCGTGTTCTCTCCTTTCTTTACAAGTTCTTTTGCAAGTCCTTCCTTGAACAACCGCATCATCTTATCAGCGAAATTCTGCCATTCGATAACCCCTTGCTGAGCATTTTTCAAGTCCAAGTCACGGGTAAGCGTGATAGCAAGTCCGCTTATATCTCCGCTTGACTTGACATCTTTCGGCAAAAGGAATGTGCATGAAGAATTAATCTGAATCTTCTCAAACAAATCTTCCAAGGAATTAAGCATACCTTCCGGGCTTGGCGGTGCCTTAAATTCAGCACTACCATTCCCGTCCATGGACTTGTCTTGAAGGATTATATTTCCGGCAAGTTTCTTTGTCGTTTCGGATAAATTCCCTCGTATGTACAGGATTCCCCAACCATTACGTTTCTGAATGACAAAGAATATGTTGTATATAATCTCGTATATCTCAATAAGGCTTTGCGCTTTGTCCCACGCCACATTTCCACGCTTCGTACACAAAGGAATCTCACTGAACCCGTGCACTACTGGAGTTTCCCTTATCCATCCATCTTCTCCGGCGTTTTCTCCCGAATTGCGCATACGGTACATATACTTGTCATCGTAGCAGTCTATGTACTCCACACCGTTACTATCAGCATAGTAAACGCTTTCAAGAAGTCTGTCTCCGTTTTCGTCATTGTGTGATATTATAACATATCCGTCCTCATAACTCAACAAACGGCATTTTACTCTATTTTTATAGTCATAGTAGAAAAGTAATCCTGAATCCCCGGAAGCAAGCTGTGAACGCACTGCCTTTGTACGCCAACCGTCCATATTCCTATCGACCCAATACTCTTTGATAGTGGAATAGTTTTCTTTGTCTTTTTCAGAAGGATTGCCACCTCTCAAAGACAATACGCAAGGATTGCCACATAAGTAGATTACATGGCTCGCCAATATCTGCTCTTGCAACGCTAAAGAGGTACGTTGGAATTTTATTTCTTGATAACCTCCATTTTCCAGTTTCACACAAATGCTCGGAAGGTTATTGTCAAACAGAACGTCATGGCTCATAGGGTCAAGCTCTTTCAAGAACTTTTCCTGTGTGATAATATTCTTGCTCACTTTAGGCAACCTTGCCGTCCGTGTTTCCGTAACGGTTGCAGATTGCCCTTCGGAAGCATCATTGACAGAAGATGTATCACTACCCCTAAAGAACGGCTTCTTCTGCAAAAGAGCATCTACGTTCTGTAATAAATATAGTTTTTTCTCTTCCCGTGTCATTTGTCTGCGTCAATTAGGTTGTAATACTTCATACAGGCCTCCTTGCTCGGCATAGCTGAACATTCTCTCGAAGTCCACTTACAGATAATATCGTGCTTCTGAGGAACGACTATGATTCTTCTCTGTCCTTCTTCTTCTTCGATGTTGAACTTGTCGTTCAGCTTCACACGTGCATCCAACACGACCTTGCTTGCTTTGATAAAAGTGTCTGAATCTCCACTTGCTTTCGAATCGTCGGCAATCTGTTTCATCTCCAATATTTCTTTTAGCAATGCTTCCCGGTTCTCGTCCTTTGATATGGTAGTCACTGCACCTATCCCGAAAGGTTTCAACTTTTCTGCAAGCGTGGATAGCACCTTGCTTGAAGGCTTTTCATCATCTTGGTAAGCTACTTTTGCGGCAAGAGCTTTATCCACGAAAGAATCGCACATCACCAAATAGGCAACGTCCCTTACCCTTGCTTCAATCCCTTCCGTTTTAAGGGAATTGATAATGTCCTTTATGTCATTGTAACTTATCATATCCTAATACCATAAATGTTCATCGTAAATACTTCCTTCCGTAACCAAACCTTTAGTCTGTTTCGACTCCTCAACGCTATTGTAATACCCAGCCTGCACCTCATTACCATATTCGATGTTTGCACAAGGCAACATCCGCATTGCACACGGGTCTAACAAGTCCATTGACCGACCTTTCCCAAGCATTTGGTTCATTTTCTTCTTGTTCCAAAGCCGTTTCTTTCCGCTCTGCATATCATCGAACCGCACAACGGAGCATTCTTCCATAAACTCATTCTCAACCGTTACTTTGTACTTCAAGTTTTGGTGCGTGTAAGTCTGCACGGCAAGTTTATCGTCAAATGTCAAGTTACCAGCTTCTATCATCTTGCATAATCGGATATAGCACATATCCTTTACAGTCATTGCGGTAAGCTGATAAAGGCCGAAAGGCTTATTGAGTGATATGTAAGGTACGGCATCCGGTATGTAGTCGTTGAAGTAACGTCCGGCGGTAGCGTCAAAAATGATATGGCTCTCTGCCGTGTCATGCTCAAACGCGAATGTCTTTACCGCCATAGCGTTCTCTCTCGGAGTTGACTTGCTGAGTATGAGTATGTCGTATGCGTGAAATCCGTCCCATGCAAGGGCTACAAGGTTGTCAGTACCGTAGTCTGCCAAGTCAACGGTTATCCATTTGTCACCGTTTACAGCCGGGTTGTTGTTGAATACTCCTTGTGCGGAATTGGACGGGATAGGTATCTTTTCGTCTGAATCAGGGTCAGCATTATAATTTACGCCAATAAGTCCAGCGGCTGAACGAGTACCAGAAGCTGCAACTGAACCAACATATCCTGCATTGCCTCCCATAAGAGCTTCATTTTCATCAACTGTGCCCTCGTATAGGGTAAACGATTTGATAAAGTCTTGATATTTCGCTTTACCTTTCAAGTCTTTAATCAAACTATCTATTTGTATCTTACATTTGGCGTAAACCTCTTCTTTTGAATCGCCCCAAACAGTATCATCAACAGTAGAACCTGCAACGAAAAAGAAACGTACCTTCCCTATCCTGTCAGGAATGCCCTTCCCATCAACTCCTACATACCAATCTATAAACCTTCTCGTCCAATGTGTCCGTTTAGGGTTGAATGTAGCACGGAATTTCCCTGTAAATGTTTTGCTTTTACCACGATTACGGGATTGAATATAAGTAAACACTTCCCATGGCATTTCTGTAAGCTCGTCAATAGCGATTGCGTCATATTGCCATCCTTTCGCGCGCTCCCTCATTCTGTCTATATTCGTTGGGTCTATATAAGTAAGGTCGCAATACGCTCCGCTTGAAAATGATATTCTCGGAGTATCGGCTTCTTTAACTTTTACATATTCTCCGAATATATCTTTAAACGTATCGACAAATCCCCCTCCTGCTTTTTGATTTCCAAGACTTCTACGACTTATCAAACATCTAAAATCAGGGTCAAGCATTAACGGTTCAGCAAATCCAAGAACAAGAGAGTATGACTTCCCGTTTCCTACCCCTCCAGCACCGAAACATATATCCACGTTAGTTGAAGCAAAGTAGGTTTGGAAGCCTGGGAAGGGCTTCTTCACTATCGCATTATGTACTTCTTGCTCTTTCATCAAGAGCAAAAATACCCATTAATAACAAAGTAATATATATGTAATCTAATACTTATTTATCACTGTGATAAATAGCTTGATTTGTTTATGATTATACATTTTTATTAAAGCATTACTTTCGCACATAATCATTATAAATTCATACTGTATGAAATTTACGAAAGAGCAGCTTTCAGAAGCACTGAAAGCAAAACTCACCAACAACGGCAAGAAAAACTTGGCTATGAGTGAGAGAAGTTTCAATGAGGAAGTAGAAGACATCTACACCGATTTGGAAGAGAGTGGTAACGACGAAGAATTGGAGCTGGAGGATGTCGTAGGCAAAAAGATTAAACGCTTGGAGCGTATCGACAACAATGTACGCAACGACAATTCAAAGTTCGTAAAGGAGTGGGAAAAGAATCACCCCACAAAGGACGATAAGGACAAAAAGGATGATGACAAGGACGAAAAAGGAGACGAAAGCAAACTGGACAAGTTGCTTGAAGAACTCCAAGACTTGAAATCAGAGCGTGAGGAAGAAAAGAAAGCTAAGGCAATCTCCGAAAAGCGCAACCATCTCAAATCAGCCTTGAAAGGGAAAGAAGTCAAGAACGAGGATTGGATTAACGACCAGCTCGAACTGATTCACATTGATTCTGAAACTGACGTTGACGCTCTGACAGAAAGACTGGTAAAGAGCTATAACAAGTTCAGTGCAAACACACCGCCTAATATCACTCCAGGAGGCGCAGGAGGAGGTTCAGAAAAGACAGATGACTACGCCGATGTGGTTGCTATCGTGAAGAAGCAATCGCACAGAGAAGAAAAACAATAATCATTTAAAAACTAAAGAAAATGGCAGATTTTTATCAGCAAATCCTATTGAACAGCGGCTACCTTCCCGGTAGAGCGTTGGTTCAGGCTCGTGGAAGCATTGGTGGACACCGCTATGTTTTCGTGAAATTGCAGATGAGCGGAAAGGACGCGCTTGTATTCCCTACTACGGGATGCGTTATCAAGAATCCGTTCAAAGGGAATGCCCGTGCTTTTGCAGGAACTCTGTTTGAGTACAATCCGGATGGTACTGGTTATATTTTGAAATCGTATGCAGTAGCCAAAGCCACAGCAGAAGCAACCGACACGGACATATACCTGAAAAGGGACGGCTACTCTCTCATTCCGTTCGTAGGTGACATTCTTATGGTAGCACCAACTACATTGACAGGAAAAGGAACAGCAGTGACCGTTACAGCAGTTAAGGCCGAAACAGACGCTACGGCAGGTGATGTATGGAAAGTGACATTGAGCGCAACACTTGGCGCATTGACCACTTCTTCAGTGCTTGTAGAAGCAAAAGAGGCTGGAGCAAGCAAGGAAGCAATGGTTACTAACCCCAATTCATACCTTCCTTGTGACTTTGACTTTGTATTTGACCCTGCCGCATCTGACAATGACTTTGACGGTGCGAGATACCTTATTACCCCTGCTTTGGCGTTAGGTGACGTGTTCCTTTACACGGACAGAATGCAGCCGCTTTCGGCAGCCTTGAAAGGCTTGAACAAAAGTAAGGTTAACGGGTGGTTCAACATTTAAACTTAATTAGACTATGCCTAAATTTGATTTTAACAACAGCAGATACGCTAAGTTCTTCGCAGACAAGACTAACCAGCGTTTCTTGCAGTCCTTCATCAACACGGAAGGATTGCTCTATACCAATTACGGTTGGTATAAGACACAAGGCGTAAAGGCCGGCGCTCCAACGCCTACTGCGCCTAATGGTATTGCCACCTTCTCCGTGAAAGGTCGCGATTTGAAAGCCGCTCCTTTGATGGACTTGCGTGCGCCTCTTGGTGACAGCAACCAAATGGATAAGGAAGGATTGTACTGGTACACAGCTTCAATCCCCGACTTCATCGCTCCCGGTTACGTTGAAACCGCTATGGAACGTGAAGCAAAAGAGCAACAGTTTGAGTTGTTTGGAAACGATGCCGATTTGGTAGCCGCATGGGTGCACACGTTGCAATCACAGATTGACAGCTCGGACGCTACCATGAACTTTATGACCGCACAACTGATGTCAAAAGGTAACATTGACTACCGTAACATTGCCCGTGGTATTCAGATTCCTCTGCACAAAGCGGATATTCCCGAAGAGAATTTCACTAAGGCTGGTACTAAGGTGTGGACTGACCCCGATTGCAAAATCCTTAGCCAGATGGCCGCAAAAGAGAAGGTATACCGAGAGAAGTGGGGATATGAAGGCGCATTGGTATGGCAGGTTACGCGTAAGATGTTCTACGAAGTCATCTTGCCGAATGGAGAATCAAAGGAACTTGTTGACAGCTACAAGAAGAATCCTTTGGCTTACATTTCATCCACTACGACCGCTCCTACTACAAGAGACTTGTTCCTTGCCGCATTCCGTGACTACCCGGGCGTTTCCCCGATTGAAATTGTGGAAGAGAAGGAACGGAACCTTACCAATACCGGAGATACCTTCGTTCAAGGATGGGCTGATAAGATTGCGGTTCTTCGTCCTGCCGGATATGCTTGCGAGTTTGAATACACAAATAACCTCGACAAGCAGATGTTCGACAAGTGTTCAAGCGTAATCACAAAGATTTTCGCCCAGACTAATGACGGTCTCTGCACAGTGGTTAACACTACAACCAACAACGGATTGTACAAGGAATGGCATACCGATGTAATGATGTCGGCTTGCCCTGCATTGAAGACGTTCCGCAACCATGTGATTGTAGATACCAGCACAGCGGATTCCTAACAACCAAGGCATTGTAGTAGTATGGAAAATTCATTTGACCCGATAGCATACCTCAATGGACTTACGAGGTTCGTCTTTGAAGATGATGCGCTTGAAAACATCGCATACGAGAACGGTTTGGTAGAACTTACCGACCGTTCACAAATAGACGAATACACGAAAGACCATTGCCTTATCGCACTCTATGAGCTTGTCATAAACGGCCCGTGGTCTGTGGCTTCATCGTCACTCCAGCACGGCAATTACAGGCAGGACGTGGGAAGTGAGACGGTAACGGCGGCTATTATCCAAAACTTGAAAGACCGTCTGAAAGCATTGTACAAGAAGTACGGTGAAGAAGAGGCGTTGGAGAGCATGGATAGCGGAGGTATGAGCTGGGTTGATGAAAATTCATTGGATGTGTAGTTATGCGACTGAAAAGGAAAGCAATAACCGAATACCCGTTTCACGGTACGTTTTATACCGTTTTGACAAAGAAACCGGAAGACGGAGACCTTCTCGGTGACGGCGACTTGCTTGGGGATGAAAGGACTGATAGCTATCCCGAAGTCCCAGCTACGGGAGAGACCATCCTTCTTGAGACCGAATGCGACATACAGCAAGCCGCAAAGCTGATTAATTCAGGTACTATCATGGCTGATTACAAGGTGTTCTTTCCTTGCGATATAGGTGCTAAACTTCCGATAAGGTTCAACACTAACTTCAAATGCGAGGATTATGCGATACCTATTAACGGTCGTGTTGTTGGACTTGAATACAGCCAGTTGGGTGGTTGCCACGTTGACATTAAGATGAGCGAGGTGTAGGCTATGGCAAAGAAAGACCGCATATCAGAACTTGTCAGATTCCTTTCCGGTGAAGGGCAGAAAATTGTGGATAGCCAGTTGCAAAACAAAGGTTACACGCATCGTACACACAACCTTCACGACAGCTACGGTTGGGGAGTATATGTTGACAAGAAACTGGTTGCAAGCGGATTCCCTGCTGTTAAAGCCGAGAAAGGCAGGAAGTGGTATGGTGAAACGATTAAAGGTCGTGAAGCCATTACCGATTTCCTACAAAACAAGTACAAGGCACATGACGGGATAGATTTGGTTGTTGCAGTCGCAATGCCATACGGTGAAATAGTTGAGGACAAGTACAAGTATGAGGTGATAGCAACGGCAAGGAATGACGTAAAGCAACTTGCTTCAAAGTTCAAGAACGCGAATTTCGGGATAATAAGTCACGGTAGTTATTGATTATGGGGAACATATACAAGACAACATCAAGAGCTGAGAACTTCTTTTCAATGCTTCTCACGAAAGCAGGGATTTCGGATAACCTGTTTATCGGGAATATGCCTGCAACAGTTGACAGCAGTTGGAAAGACATGGTGCTTGTCGATGTGCTCTCACTCAAGGATTACGGTGCTTACGCCAAAGGCTCTGCAAACATATTCCTCTATGCAAAATCCGTTGACAGCCACGGGACAAAGCCAGTTAAACGGCTATACGCTATGGAACTTGCGCTTGACAATGCTATTGAATCATGCAACGACCGTCACTATGTGATTGAAGTGAACTTCCGTGACGCTGACTACGACCAAAACAGGAACTACTACTACAATGTGATAAACGTAAACATAACGGTAAGAAACATTTAACAAAAGAAAGGATAACATTATGGCAACAGTAAAAAGAACCAGCCCAACTTCATTGCAGGTAATCAAACCCGATTGCTTGGTAGCTACACTTTACACGGGTGCTACAACGGAGACAGCCGACAATCCGGCAGGCGATACTTTCATTTTTGACGAGGTAGTCCGTGACACCACAACAATCTCACAGGATGACAACGATTCAACAACGATTGAGAACGAGTTTTCCGATGACCCGATTCTTGATATTGTGTCTTTGGGTAAATTCCAGTTTGCGGCAGAAGTAGCCGACATTCAGACTGAGATTCTAAAAAACTTCGCAAACTACACATACGATTCGACCGCCAAGAAGTTGTTCGCTCCGGCTGCGTACCAAAAGACGTATGTAAAGATTGACCTTGTTTTCAAGAACGGAACTGACACAGACGGAAGCGACAAGTATATGAGTATCTGTATTCCGAAGTTGCAGTTGAACTCACGCCTTATGGTTGAGAGCATGAACAGCAACATCGCACGTCTGAACCTTGCAGGTACGGCTACCAGTGTGGCACTGACGGCTAACGGAAAGACCATCAAGACGGCCGCATACGTGAATGAGGACTTTACCATTCCGACAGAGACGGCTTAAAAGCATAGATTATATAGGTAAAAAGATTGTTGAACAGGGCGGTAGGCTGATATGCCGCCGCCCTTTTTGTTTGAATCATGGCGGTATATAGAGCGACAAAGAAGAAAGACAAAGAACAGGAAAGCACTTCTGTAAAAAGAGTTTCCGATGAATCAATGGAGCGGCTTGCAAAGATAATGAACGACAGCCCAAGCCTTGTAACGCTTCACGGGACGGAATGGAGTATTACAGGATTGAAGCCGGGCGTGCAGTGGCTCATTGCGGAACAGGCTTGTCAGATTGTCAAAGGCGAGAAGTTGAGCATGGGGGACGTAATCAAGGAGTTTGCGGTGAATCTCCCGGCAGTTGTACACGTGATAACCCTTGCTTTGCTCAATGACAAGGAAAGGATTTTCTCTGACTACGAGAAAAGAGAACTTTCCGAAGAGTACAGGCAGGTTTACGACCTTCTCATGTGGGGAGAGTACGACATGAAGGACTGGGCGTTACTGCTTGGCGAAATACTAAACCTGATAAGCACGGATTTTTTTTTCGAGAGTACCAATGTGATTCAGACCGTGAGGGAAATGACCCTGACGAGGAAGACGAAGAAAGCGGAACGAAGCTGATAATCTCCCGTACCGAGTGGGGGCAGATGGTTGATTTCCTTCGCTCCAACACTTGGTGCTCTCGTGACGAATACTTGTGGGGAATGACGGTCGGGCAGGTACGGTTAAGCTCATTCGATTTCTCCCATGTGGAATACTTGAACAAGGATAAGAATAACAAGGTCGGCAAGATAGGCGGTGCCGATGATTTGAAGAATTTGAACGATTTGGGATTACCGATAATCAATAAATAAACAGGATAACGATGGCAAATAACGAAGCGGGGGCATTCCTCAATATAACACCGGATGTATTAAAGAAGTTGGATAGTTTCGATGAGAAGCTGGAGAAGATAGAGAAGCACGCTCATACGGCTGCTGACGCGTTGAAGAACGGGTTTGGCAGTGTAGTAATAGATACAGGTAAGTTGGAGAGTGCAATCACTTCCTTAGCCAAAAAGATAGATGCCATAAAAGGCAATCCGTTTGAAGGAGCAGGTAAAGGTGCGGAAGAAACTACGAGAAAGACGACTTCTCTGAATGAAAGCCTTTCACGTGCGGCAGACCTCCTAAATAGAATAAGCAGTAATAAAATCGGTGAAGGTTCATTCAGTAACTTAAACATCTCCGGATTGAAGCAGGGATATTCGGATTTGAAAAAATATGTTGAGAACATGGACTTGTCAAAGCCACAACAAAAGGCTGCGGTAGAAGCCATGCGCTACATGAAGATGGAGCTTGACGAGCAACGAAAGACTGATGAACAACGTGCCCAATCTGCTGAAAAAGCTGCACAACGTAAAGAAGCGGCTGACAGGAAGGCGGCAAAGGCGGCAGCGGATTTGGCGAATGCACAACGGTCAACTCCTCAAGGAGCGTTGGACTATTCCAAAAACACAAAGTCTCTCAAAGAAAACGTACAAGCCATCGAATACCTGAAAAAGGCTCGTTTGTCTTTGAACACCACTGATGCAAACTACAGAAACACTCTCAATCAAATAAACCAAGCCATCGTAAGGCATAACCAAGCATTGCAACAGGCAGGTGTGCAATCACAAAACCTTGCTACACGCCATCGCAACCTCATGGACACAGCAGGACAGCTTCAAAGAAAACTTGCTTTGGTGTTCTCCGTGTCGCAAATTGAGGGGTATATAAAGAAACTCGCAAACGTCCGTGGAGAGTTTGAGCTACAACAGCGTTCCTTGCAAGCCATATTGCAGAATAAATCACAAGCAGACCAAATATTCAACAAGACCGTTCAACTTGCTGTCAAGTCTCCTTTCAAAATCAAGGAACTTGTTTCATACACCAAGCAACTTGCAGCATACCGCATTGAATCAAGCAAGTTGTATGATACGACAAAAAGACTTGCTGATGTATCGGCTGGTTTGGGCGTTGATATGGGCAGACTTATTCTTGCTTACGGTCAGGTCAAGGCGGCAGCATACTTGCGTGGTACGGAAGTCCGGCAGTTTACGGAAGCTGGTATAAACTTGTATGGAGAGTTGCAACGCTATTTTGAAGAAGCAAAAGGCGAGGCATACACCACTGCACAAATAGTGGATATGATTTCCAAACGAAAAGTAACTTTTGAGGATATTGAGAACATCTTCAAACGGTTAACTGAAAGCGGAGGGTTGTTCTACAATATGCAGGAAATTCAAGCCGAAACTTTGCAAGGTAAGATTTCAAACTTGCAGGATAGTATCGATGTGATGCTTAATTCTATTGGTAAGGCTAATGAAGATACGCTGAAAGGTTCTATTGATTCAATTAAGGTATTGATTGATAATTGGGAAACGGTTGTTGAAGTTGCAAAGACGTTCGGTGTCGTAGTAGGCTCATTGCTATTAGCACCCAAAATAAAAGCTGTTACCCAAGGAGTAGGCTTATTATCTTTTGCTTTAACAAAAGCTGAAACTTCATTACGCTCTTTAGGTCTTGCTTTTAAAGCATCTCTTCCATTAATGGCTCTCGGAGCAGCCTTACAACTTGTAAATGAGTTGTGGAACGTTCATTCCCAATATAACAAAATGTTGAGAGAAAGCAGCAATAAGTATTATACTGCTCAATTAAGGATAGGAGAAATAGACGAAATAGCTAAAAATGACACAAGAAAAGCATTATCATCCTTGGTGAAAGAGATGAATAATGAAGGATTTGAAATAGAGATAAAGCCCAATATATCAGAAAAAGAAGCAAAAGAGCAATTTGAAGAGTACAAAAAACAATATACAGACTTCTTAGAAGATATTAGAAAAATTGAAGCCAACTATGCAGAAAACAGAAAGAAGGGCTGGCTGATAGGTAATGATGATATTGAAACTGATTTAAACGAATACGAAAATGCCTCCAATGATTTTATAGCGAAAGGTAATAAAATACAAGCCGAACTATTAAGGATTTCCGAGGAATCAACTTCTTTAGGTAAAGGAGCAAAAGACTACATACAAGAGCTTGTAAAAGGAAAGAAAGAGGGTGAGAGTTTAATTGAATACTATGAAAGACTTGCGGATTACTTGGAAAGAATAAAAAATGGGGTTCTTTTTGCAGGTAAGAAAAGTTCTATTTTCAGTTCGTTCTTAGGCTCAAGGAAAGACATGGAAAAAGAAAAAGAGTCTGCCATTCAAGAAATACATGAAATTTTTGACACTATAAATGATGAGGTAATAAAAGGTAATAAGACAAGAGAACAATTTAGGATTTTAATAGATAAAAAAGCTCTTGACGAACAATGGTCCGAAATAAAAAAAGAACTTGCATATAATGTATATGAATTAGGAGATATAAAAGTTCCTCTTAGACCAGGGATAAATAAAGAAGAACCTGAACCAGACCCCAAACATGAACGAGATATTTTAGCAGAGCGCATTTCCCTTATTAAAGAGCTTAACAAAGAATACGAGAAGCTGAACAAGGTAATGGGCAGTAAGGAAGCGGCTAAAACTGTCATGGAGCGTTATGAGGAATCACTTAAAAACGTGAATATGCCTAAAAGCATCATCGGGGATATGTTCCTTCCAAACAAGAAGAATACGGCAAAAGCATTACAAGAGATTTCTAAAATAATCACAGATTTTAGGAAGAAGCAAGGTGCTATTAATGATTCATATCAACTGTTGGATAGCGATGATGTAGAAAATATTAAGAAACAGCTCGACAAGACCAAGAAGAACATTGAAGCTATGTTCAATAGCTTAGACTTGCATCAAAAACTGAAAGATGCAGGACTGTCTGAAGCCGAAGTGCAACAGCTGTTCCCCGGACTTGCAAAGACATTGGATGATGTTCAGAGAGGTATTGAGATTGAGTTTCAAACGAAGTATGCTGACACATACAAAGACCCGAATACTCAACAATACAAAGATTATCAAGATGCAATAAAGAAGATTGAGCAGCAGCGTATAAAGGAAAGCCAAGACCTTGTTGTGGAGCTTACAAAAAAATACAAAACACAGCTTTCAGACCAGTTGCAACTTGACCGCTGGTATTATGAGGAGAGAGCAAAGATAGCCAAAGCCAATCTTACAGAAGAGCAGAAAACGCAATATGAAGCAAATCTTCAAAAACAATATGAAAAGAAGTCAGATGAAAACGCTTGGAAGCAATTCCAAAATTCGGATATGTACATTTCCATGTTTGAGAATATTGAAAGTTCATCCACACGTATGCTTACTGCCATGCGTGATAAACTTGCGAGTTTGCGTGAGAACTTAAAAGACCTCCCTGCCGACCAACTGAAAGCCATAATCAAGCAACAGGAGAAGATTGACGAAATGATTTCCAAAAAGAATCCTTTCACAGGTCTTACTTCTGGAGTAAAAGAGTACATTCAATTCTTAAAGCAAAGGAAGGAACTTGAAGAAAAAAATATTAGAGCCAATAATGCAGTTGCATATTATACCGAACAAAAAAATATTCAATCAAATATTATTCAACAGAAACAACTGGAATACAATAAAGAGGTTGAATTAAACGGCGTTGGCTCTGCTAAGGCATTAAACTTGAAGTTGCAGCTTGAATATGAAAAGAAACAACTTGACATAATATTAAAGAAACTTGTAGCAGAAGGGGAAATAACTGAAGAAACCGCCGAACAAATCAGAAATGGTCAGAAATTAGGTAAAACCCTGTCCGATAAATTCAGCGAAATTGGGAATAATCTCTCTGAATTTTCATCCGGTATTACTGACGTAGCAAGCAATCTTGAAAATGTATTCGGTACAATGTCTGCCGGAACAGCAGATACAATTAGTAGTATCGCAGAGATTGCTGGAGGATTAGGTCAAACAGCAAGCGGAGTTGCACGTGCTATTGCTAATCCTGCTGATATTGGTGGTTATATCCAAGCTGTTGGGGGAATTGCTAAAACCATAGGAAGTCTTTTTAATATCAAGGACAAGAAGAAGGAACGTGAAATCCAACGGCAGATAAAGAATATAGAAACACTTGGCAAGGCATACGATGAGTTGAAGGAGAAAATGGAAGCCGCTTGGAGTGCAGACGACCTTCGCACACAGACCAAAGATACCGTAGCCAACTTAGACCAGCAGATAGCTTCCTATCAGGCTATGATTAAAGCCGAGCAGGACAAGAAAAAGACGGATAAAGACCGTATAAACGAATGGAACGATGCTATAAAGGAACTTGAAAAGACCAAGCAAGAAATCCTGAATCAAGAAAAAATTGAAATGGGAGGTATCGGTGGTGAATCCGAATACAAAGATGCCGCCTCTTCATTTGTTCAAGCGTGGCTGGACGCATTTAATGAAACCGGTGACGGGCTTAAAGGTCTGGAAGAGAATTTTGATGATTTCATAAACAATCTCTTCTTGAAACAAGCATCCATGAGAATTGCCAACAAATTCCTTGAACCGTTGTTCCAAATGATAGACCTTGCTGTTACAGAAGGTGAAGCAGCCATTGCAAAAGGATTTGATGGTAGTACAGACTTGACAAGGCAAGAAATGGATAAGATTGTCGAGGAAGCAAAAAAGCAATTCCCACAGCTTAGTGAAGCATTAGAACAGCTATACAATGCCCTTGGGATAAAAAATAATAAGACAGCCGAATTGTCTTCCCTAACCCAAAGCATTCAAGGTATAACTGAACGAGAAGCAGAAATTTTAGAAAGCCTGCTCAATTCTATCAGGTTCTTCGTCTCCCAGCAGACAACCGACATTTCCGCAATCAGAGCCTTGTTGGATGCCCGATACGGACTTGAAGCCGAATACTCCGATAGCAATCCTATGCTTGTCGAATTGAGGGCGCAGACTGGATATTTGGAAAAACTTAGTGACTATATTGGAAGGGTGTTCGCACCAAGCCCTAATTCTAAGGGACCAGCCCTTCGTGTTATAATGCAATAAAAATAAAGCGGTAGGATATTTTCTTACCGCTTTATTATACTTCTATTATTATTTACTTCCGTGGTCGTATATATCACCGAATTTAGCTTCTATGAATATAGGGTATATCACACAGTCCATTATTAGACATACGAAAGGGCGGTTATCGCCACTATATCTGAAAACAGCAAGTTCCTTAATATCCTCTGTGATTATTGCAGGAAGGGATGTTGGCCTCAACTGTTTAACTGGTATCATTTCAAAACCATACTGGTGTTTCCCGGAAATGTTTATATCTTTCCAAGTAAGACAGCACAATTTTTGCATTCTCGTTACAAAATCCTTGAACACACTATTATCACATCCTTTTAAAGATGTTTTCATATCCAAATACTTAAAGCAGAAAAGAGGTTCTTTGCTTCTCGCATCAACCTCTTTTTCTTTTAAATTAGGCTTTACATCTTTGCGCTTTAACTTAAACTTGCCACTCATTTATGCTTCAATTTGTGTTTTGAAAAACGACATCATTTTATCCCGGCTTATTACAGAGTTTATTTCCGTGGTTTTCCAAGGAGATTCTTCATGTGTCATTTTCATCAAGGCTACAGCAGAAAACTGGTTGTATTCCTCATAAACATTGTTGAAAAGTTCTTCTTCATCATCTGATAAAGATATACCTTCTTTTGAAGTCGATATAGAGTTGGATTCAAACGATTTATATTCCTTATATACAGAAGGGACAACCGGTCCATATTGCCAAGCAACAATATCCTCGTCAAACAATGGTGTTCCAAAATATGCCAAATGGAAACCTTGTTGGTAATACATCATCTTCTGCAATTTCAGATTTGATATAGTATCACCATGTTCCAAATCTGTTTTGGATACAATTTTATTTGCGATGTCTAATGCTTTGTATGCCATAATACTAATGAGTTATTTGTAAAAAAGCCCAAAGGGTAAGCATACCTATTATTCAAGGACAAGCTGCAAATACAGCTTTAAGGTATGCGTAGCCATGAGCGTAATTATTATGCAAATATAGAGGCTAAAATTTGTATTGCAATGGATTTCTTATTTAATTTATAGATGTTTAATAGCATATTATAAAAAACGCTGCGACAGTACACAACGCCCCAAAAGAAAGAAATCATCGCTACTTATACCTTCCTACCACTACTTGATTGATGCAATCGGCAGCAAATCCTACCAAATAAGCTTGTGCCTCATCATTGTAGAAATCACCTTTAACACCAATATCAGAAAAGACAACAGAAGATACATGAAGAGCCTCATGAGCTATGTCCTTAATTCCCATTTTTTGCTTTATATATACAACAACACCTAACCAATCACCGTCTTTTATCGAGGCTCTAAACGTAATAGCCTTGCATGATTTCAGCATATCCTCAACCTCTTCAGATTGTTCGATATAAAAAGCGCGCTCTATATCCTTAAAAGAACCTCCTTTTACAACCCATAGCTTACGTGGATATATGGTAAGCTCAAACTGATGTATCTGAAATTTACTGCTCATAGTTCCACTTTCACCTCAACCACATACTCTTTGCCAATTTCACGACCTAATTCATCGTAGGACACACGCCTAACAAATCCGACATCCGAAATCTGCACCCCGATTTCATCCTCAAATCCATTCAGAAGCCCGGCTATCTTGTCGTTCAATTCCTGCTTCTTTTGCTTTATCTCTTCAACGTCCATAGCCTTAATTATCCGCTTTCAAATAGATATTCTTCAGTTCATCTTTTCTCAAAGTACCATACTTTATTCCCCGGTCAATACGCTTCCTTGCATTGCCGTCCTTAGCCTTGTCAGTGTTCTTTGAGTTGTCTTTAGACACTATCAGCTTCACCAACTCATTCAACGGAATAGGCTCTATCGTATTTCTATCCCAAATGGAACTGAAAAACTCCTTGGCAGGCTTTCCCATAAGTAGTTTCTTTTCCGTCTCCTCTCCTACCTTCTCAAAATGCAAATAAGGCTCCGATACAATATTAAAATATGGCAGCAAAGACTTCTCGTCCGGCTCGCTCACCATACGTGTCTTCAGAAGTTTCAAATACCTTCCACCTGTCTTTGTCCTGCCGATGGCAAACACCCCGTCCGCAAAATTTGAAAGAATCTTGCTACCTGCCATGTTCGTCTTTGACAAAGGCTTCCATTCCTCTATCTTAGGCGTATGAGCTATCACCATGATGCTGATACACATTTCCCTCTTCAATCTCGTAAGACCGTCCATGATAGCCCCTGCATACTCCGCTTCCGATGTTTGAGTGGAAAGGAATGAAAGGTTATCCAGTATCATAACCTTTGCTTTCGTGTCAAGCAATTTGTCCTTAATCCCTTCAATCACGTTCATGCTGAACTCCTCGCTATCCACGTTCTCCGATATGGTACACCGTATCAGCGACTTCGGGAAGTCAGCGTTCTGATACCGCCTTGCAAGCTGCCTGTCAGAAAGCTCAAAGTCAAAGTAAAGGACACTCTGCGGATTCATTTCCACATCCATACATTCACTCTCCCCTTTGGCTATCTCGTAGGCTATCTGTGTGGCTAAAATTGATTTTCCGATACCGCTGTCCGCAAACAGGAACACAAGTTCATTCTCCCACCAAAAATCGCCCCAAAGCCTATGTATAGGCGGTTTCTTCTTGCCGTCCTCTATGACAGACTGCATATCGGAAGAGCTGAACAAAGGTATTTGCTCAACCACATCCCCATCATCGGGAATATCGCAACCTCTTTTATCAAATCGCTCTATGTCGGCTTGTATCTGTTCTTCTTCGGTCATAGTTATCCGTTTAAAATTGAAATAGCTTTTTCAACATCATCTACCGACAACCCTAAATAGGTATCAGTCTTAATAAAGTGTTCTTCTTGCTCAAGAAGCATATCGCTATCATCGTCAAGTATCACGTAGTTAAAATCAATCCCAACTTCTTTTCTATCCCAATTTTCACCGTTATCAGAATGGATATGGGTGTCAATCCATTGTTTTATCTCAACACCACGGGGAATGCCAAGATGAACGCCTTGCATAATGTAGGCATACGCTCTTATAGTCACTCCTATAATCCTGTCTGCGTATGGGAACAGAAATGGTACGGAATGGCCTATAGTAGTTAAATAGTTCTTCGTATCTTCCACCGTGTTTTTTCTCCAAGAGGAAGACATGACAATCATTGCATCCGTAGCATCTATAATCTTTCCAAGTAAATCACACGCATCCTTATCAAGTGCGTAATGAGACTTCTGCGTGGAAATTACTCCATCTATATCAAGAAATATAAGTTTGTCCATATACGATTTGTTTTTAGCAAGGTGCGCCAGCGTTACAAACGCCAAACGCACCCGTTACCTTTTCTACACATGGCAGATAGGCTATTGCACAATTTCCCAGTCTTCGGCAAACACATCACTGATAGACGGAACCCATGAATCGGCGCGTCCAGTATTCTCGTTGTAGATAAGGCACTGACTTGTATAGTCAATAAATCCTTTACCTTTCAGAATAAGTTCTTTGGCCGATTGTGGAAGTGATTGCATCTTTGGAATAATGTCGCTTTCGATATGGGCAGGGACTTGTTTGAATACCATCAATCCTTTACCGTTCCAGCCGCTCCTACGGATAGCAAGACCGAATTTCAACGCTTCAATAGCTATGCCGAAAGACATTCTTGGAAGTGTGGTAATACTCGTTTCCCCTTTTGCAATAGCCATTCTTTGTTCAAGAATAGAACCATAACGCCCCATGATTTCGCGTTGCAATGAGAGCAAAAAAGCCGGATAGTCATCCTTTACAACTTCACGGAACTTTTCAGAATCAACGAACACGGCACATTTCTCGTGTCGTTCTGCCAGCTCTTCATGCTCAATATGCAAGCGGTCAAGAAATGTTTCCGCACATTTATACGCTTTCTCAAACGGTTCAGCCGGAGACCAGCTTTCATATCCGTCTTGATACTTCACATGATAACCTGCTTTATCCTTTTCTGCTTCGTTAGGCACTCTACCTGCTTGTAAAAGACCTCTCTCATACGCTTCGCCCATTGTCATAGGCTCTGCTTCAATCTGTTTTGTTCCAATGTACTTTTTCATATCAATTCAATATGGTTTAATTGTTTCTTGATTCATTAATTTCGCCATAAAATCATGCTTTTCTTGTTCGGTTGCTTTTCGTACATCACCTCCCCACATGAAGTTTCTAAACCCCGTACTCTTTTTAATTTCACCATCATTCCATCCTACAAGAATCCCATAACCGTCACCAGTAACGCATCCGTTATAAATGAAAACTCTTTTATCTATCGGATTGTACATTTCCGATTCTTTACTTGATGGGATTCCATACAGAAAATCGCCAATACAATATTCTATTCCTTTCATATTTGTCTGATTGTTTAATGTAGTAATTATCCATAATAATCAATCCTTAACCCATTCGGACTTAGTTACACAATTCATAGACTTAAACCTACCTGTCACCTCATTATGGCCGTAGGAGTACACATAGCAAACGCCTTCTCCTGTAATATGAGCGGTAGATTCGCCACCCACATACAACTTGCAAACGCTACCTTCCGGCACATGGAACTCAACCTTTGAAGAAAGCACCGTAGTAAGCGTGCAATCCTGCTCTATTTGTCCGTTAAAGTCCACGTAGAGGCAAGAAGTATATCCGTCCTTATTACGCTTCCATTTCCCGTTAATGTAATCGGAAAACGTCCGTTTCATATATTGGATATCCATTCCCCAGCCAAAAGCCGCCGCATCCGCCAGCATTTCGACACCGTTTGAATCAAGTGCCATATCCATCAACGCCTCCTTGCTCGTAGCTTCATCCCACTTGTCTTTGTATGACGTGCACAATCCGAGCATCATGGCATTACGTTTAAAAGAAAGCAAATCATTCATTGTTCAAATATTTATTTCTTTTCTCTTCTGTATTAAAATCGTCTGCACGGCCAATAACCTTTTGTGATAAAATAGTTAATCCACTTTTATCTTTTCGAAATACAGTTTCTATAGCTATATCATTTTTATGTCCGAAATCAACAGATATGATTATGTCTCCACACTTTTCAAGGGGGAGTAAATTAAACTGTGTCATTGTTTTGTTTTTTCTTTTGGCCAGTAAAATATCATTTCATATCGAATTTATATTCAGATATTTATCCGAAAGTAAAATTATGGTTTATCTGATAGATTAGAAACTGACACAGTTCAAATTACGACCTCACTTTTCAATGAAAACATCTTTGTTTTTCATACAATAGGGAATTTTTCAAGTTCTACCTCAATAAGTTCATTAATCCTCTTCACATCACTATCTGAACAAGGAATGTCCTTATACATTCTGACAGACCGTATAATATTACGTGCATGAATATGAGAATGCTTTTCTAACGCGCTGTACGACACCCCGAATCGGTCATGCGCAACCACAAACACTGCAGGTCTTGCCATTCTTTTTACGAACGGTATATTTGTCTTCCCTTCGTATAAAGACAATGGAGATATGGGCGAATATTTATCCTTGCAGAATGCTTTGTTTACGCAATCGCACACGATACGCTCAACCTTTCTTATAACGCCCGATTTTAAGCAATCTTTTCCTTTTGACATACTTTTCTATGATTTTCTGTTGGTCTTCATTAAGTATTTCTCCGCATATATACATATTGCCGATTACATATTTCTTGAAGTCAATAGTCTTTTTACCATACAACCCCAATCCATTATCAACGCCTCTTGGAACCGATGGTGTAAGCACATGAGTATTGACACAGCCTTGAACTGGAATAGCGTTTATATCAAAAACTATACGCCCTTTCTTCACCCGTATTCCACCTGTCTCAACATCGGGTATAAATACTCCCTTAGTAACCTCTCCGGTCGTTTTATCCTTGAAAGATACCCATTTTACGCCCGGATGGTTGCCTATGTTTATGCGTATGTGATATACGTTGTCAGGGCTATACCTGTCCTTCCTCGGTTTTATTTCCTCCATCGAACACCTCCTTGGCTTCCTCCGCCATTATAGCCTTCTGCTCAAACTCCGCATTCGCCTTCACGTCCTCTTCGGGCGGCGTTGTGTTCATGGCCTTATCCAAGTCCTTCATCTGCCGTTCCATCCACTTCATGTAGTTTTCAGCCTCTTTCTGCGCTTCATTAATATCCGTGAACACAGCCATTGGCTTGATAAGGTTCGCTTCCGTCACTACTTTCATTCCATCCAAGAACTCCTTATTGGTAGAAGTCGTATCGCCGAACATCTCATTCTCTTTGCCTTTGATAGACTTCTTGAAATCCACCATGTATTTCAACCAAGCATATAGGGATGTTTCATGTGCCACACCGTCCAATCCTACTGCATAAGGTGTCGTGAACACTCGGAACCCTGTGTAGTTCTTAAACATTATTCCAGTGCGGCATACGATTATCTCGAACGAACCGAAATTCTCTCTCTCCAGCACATCGCTTTCTTTGATGATGAACTCAAAGCCTTGTTGTTTCTTGTTCTTTGCCATAGTTATTATGCTTTTTCGTATGTTTTTTCAAATATGTCTGGCTTGCATGGGTAGAACTCTCCATTTATACCTTTGATAATATAGTCCCCAAAACTTGCAGTCATAATACCTTCAAGTGTTTCTATTTTTATTCCACCGTTAGAAATAACTTGCTGTATTGTAGATTTTCTACCGAATACTGATGTTTCAGTACCACATCCAAGAAAATCAACACATTCCAAAATGGAATTTTCATCGTGTTCTAACCTAACCGCTTCAATAACTACCGGTTTCTTCCTGTACTTCATAATTATTCCTCCGTCTTAGCCTTTCTACCTCTATTCGGTCTGAACGCCGTCTTAGCGTCCTCTACCTCGATAATACACTCTCCCTCATCCTCAACTGTCGCCACCGCCTCATTCTCCTTCAACTCCTCTTCAACGACAGGATTAGCCTTCTCTTCCGCTTCGTCCACAACCGACTTACCGAATCTCGGCTTCTCCTGGTTCATGTTCAACTTCTGCATATCCATAGCGTACTGTAACTGGTACACCTTGAACTTCTCATCGTCCGAATCAATGATTTCATCCGCATAGCCTGGATAGTGCATAGCGATTGTTCTTCTGTTAGCCTTCGTAGCCATCCCCAACGCCTCCTCATCCACGTACATATACGGGTGAATCGAAATAAGACCGTCAATAGGCGACAAGCGTCCGAACGTCTTCTTGTACTCGATAAGTCCGTCAGCCCTCTGCTCCACAATTGCGTAGGCGTTCATAAGGTTCTTCTTCTTGATAAGGGCGATAGCCAATATCCAAGTAAGCCCAAGTTCGGGATTTAACTTCTTTGGCAGCTCCCTCAACCTCGCAAAGGATAATGCCTCTGATAATGTATCTGTCTCTAAAAACATAATATATAGGTTTTTATTTGTGATTATTCAGTCGGGAAAGTATCATCATATCCGAACGAGCATCCGTACACGTTGGTGAATGCAAACGTCACCTCCTTGTAGTTCTGCCCTTTCAAAGTGTCACTCTTAGGCTCTGTAGCTCCGGTAAGGTACATCAGCACCTTCCTCTTCCTCGCCGTGTCACGGTAAGCCATCTTGCAGCCTGAAACGAAATCCAAAAAGCCGTGGTAAGCCGAATCGTCCTTCTCGTCGTTCTCCAAGAACACCAGCGTCAGCTTTATGCTCGTCTGCTTGTAAGTCGGAGTACCGGAAACGTACACACCAGCCTTGCTAGTCTCCGCAAAGTCCTCCGAATACACGTTCTTGGGCTCCCCGTAAGCGTTAAGACCGGTGCACTCCTTGTACCTCAATCCGGGAAACTCCGCTTCCAAGTCCTTCCAAGAAGCACCGGTCTCACCGTAACGAATCATATAGAATTTATAATCTGCCATACTACACGTTATAACATCCGCAAATATAATTAATTATAATGATTTATTCAAGCTTTACTTTAATATTTAAATATTATGCTTATATTTGCAAGAGGCTTTGATATAAAGTGAATAACACTTCATTTTAAGTTAGTATTTCAAAAAAAAGGCATCCCGCTTGCGATAAGTAGGATGCCTTTCCGATTTGTGCATTAGCCGAACATCAATGTGCGTCTCTGTTAATTTGGGGAGCAAATCTTCATGTGCGGTTTTTTCGTTTTAAGTCTTCCTGTACATTCGGATTTTTCCAGCTTGGCTATCTTTTCTTGCGCAAGCTCCAAGTCTTCTGATATGCGTAACAATTGCTGCATAAGCATCCTGTTCTGTCTTATAAGTATTTCTATTTTGCTTTCCATAATGTTAATTATTTTAATATAAGTGAGTTGGTACATAGGTTTTCAAGGCTGCATGGTGTGTGCAACCTTAAAAAGTGGTTATAACTTTTGGTTATATGGTTATGCAGCCGGATTCATTTCTCCTTTAATCTGTTTGATTGCCCTCTTAACATCCCATCCGTTTTCATATAGGGCTATGATAAAACGTCTTCCCCTTTGCGTCCATACAGTGTATATGGTTGTGTGTGTCTTCCCACTTTCACTCGTATGAATATTGCTTCTTGTGTCGTGCATTCCCCAACTGTCATACGGAGTTTTTAGCATCCATTGTTTAGACTGTTTAAACTGTATTCCAAGCTCTTTCAGCTTATTGTTCAGCTTTTCGGCTGTAAGACCTATCTCTTTGGCTATTTGTGTTGTGGTTAGAGCATTTTCACTTAATAGATGAGTGTCGTAGTAATCAACTTTTGGAGCGGCTTTTGCAAGTTCTTTGCTTTGTAATTCAATGGTAACTTGCTGTTGTTCTGCTTGAACTCGTAAGCGTTGCTTCTCCTCACGTTCATTCTTTAGCTGTGTCGCAAGGCTGATAACCAAGTCGGGGTTATTTATCATTTGCTCCAAAGTTGGCTGAGTGGCGGTCATTCCGTATTGGAGCAACTCTTTGATGCGGTCGTTACACCATAATTTAAAATCAACGGAAAGCCATTGCGCAAAATCTAATGCTAAATCCTCGTGCATCCAAGTTCCACCGCCAAATTGGCTACTTCCTGCTTTTGTCGTAACTATCTGATTTTCAGAATTACCAGATTTTCTTGTAATTGCCATAATTAGCTCATTTGTAGATGGTAACGATAAATAATCATTAGGTCTCTTACCAAACGCTTTTGCCATTTCGGTAGCATTAATCATTATACCATTTTCATTTCCAAAAGAAACTGAATGTCCATTATATTCAAAAACCTGTATATTCTTTTCCATTTTATTCATATATTAAAAAGTAAAGGGCAAATCCCGATGAAGCCTAATGTGGTTGTCTGCTCCAAAGGGAAATGCCCAGTAATATCTTTATTCCGGTCGTTCGACAACCACGAAGAACGACTAAACAACGTTGTTTCTACGATGCAAGAAATACGCTTGGATAATTTCTCTTTGAATATTGCTTTCTAAGGTAATCTATCAGATTATCAAAGTTTGTAATAAAACCCTCATTAATAAGGTCGGCTACTTTCTTTTCAAGTTGCCACAAATCACGTTGCTTGCTTTCGTCACCTTGTTTATTACGAAGCATCTTCTCATGCTGGTTGAATACGACCCAGTTCAATGCTTCCCCGACTTTTTTCATTGCTTTAGGCATAAAGCCTTTCGGAACAATCTTTTGAACGGCAGCTCCAAGCTCAAGGTATGCGTCTCCAGCTTCATTGCGGTAACGTATCATTTCATCGTAAACAAACTTAATAACTTTTACCTCAAAGCGTGGATTAATCCACATAGCAAATCTAATGAAAAGAAACGGGTGCATCCAAACCTGTTCTTTAGGTCTTCCTACTTTACCTTTCTCTTTTACCTTTGACTTCTTAAATGCCTGATTATCAATTTTAGGGGAATTTTCCCCTAAATTATTATTTCGTTCTTCTGCTATCAAAGCTACAATAAATTGGGATGTTTCTTTAGACAAAAGAAACTCGTCCATCTTTCTTTGAGAATTTCCTTCTACGCTGTTCCATTGACGAAGCAACTCGCTCCCATCAAAGTAGCCGTCACTTGTACGTTGTACAACTGAAAAGGTATCAATGTACCTTATCATATCTTGATTCGTTTTCATATCCGTTTATTAAAATGAAAGCAGGGAGAAATGGAATTTGGATGTTTAATGTGGCTGCCAACATCCAATTCCAAAACTCCCTGCAAATATCTTTAGTGCTTTTACCGACAGCCACGAGGGTAAATAACAACGTTGTTTCCGCTTGCTAAGTTAAGTAACAAAATTAGATTATACAATAATAAAAGTCATATTTAACTTATTGATTATCTGATTAAAACAACAAACAAACTAACAAACAAACAAAGTAAAATTGCATACAATTATTGCGTACAACATACTTCTGACAGGGTATATTGCACCTTTATAATCTTTCCTGTACAACTAACTAAGCAAACGAATTAACGTAGGTTAAATCCACTTTGCAAATTTCACAAACGGATATAGGAACAAATGGAAAAGATAGAGGGTTAGCACTGCACAGAAAGGTACAAGACCTCTTCTGCGTTTGATACGATGGAACATACTCCTCTCTTTGAGAAGGATGCCGATTACCGCCTTTTGGTAAGCGGTTGCTTTACGTCCAAGCAACTCTGTTTCGCTTAGGACTTGAATAGGTTCTGTTCGCATAACAAAAAAATGCACCTACTACGAGCTGCGAACAAAACCATAGGATTTTATTTGGGGACGTTTCCGTTACCCCACTCGGTAGGTGCAATATCTTAATTTATGATACTACTTGTATGTATTGGCAAAAAAATAACTCCAATGATTGAAGACATAGGAGTTTGCCCTCCTATGATTTTGTTCGCACCGCAAAGAAAAGCATATTTTTCAATATAGCAAAACTTTGCGGTGTATTTTTTATCATAAATAGCTAACAAAACAAAATTTTCATCATTAGAAATATTATTAATTACCAATCGTTTGACGTACTTATTTTATTATTGATTTCCTTAATAAGCCCATTAAATTCTAACGCAACCAAACCTCTGTTTTTACCTTCTATCAAAGTTGTTATCGGCTTTGTCATATCCAATTTTAGAGACCCAATAAATGTATCAGCATATATTTGTTTGATGTTAGGTGCATTATATCGTACTTTCCCATCTTTGAATTGTATTATTATGGAGTAAGAAATGTCATGTGGATAAGTATCACTTCCTCCTCCTGTGAAAAAAACGTGAGAAGCGTATGTTTCAAGTTGTATCATATTATCTCCCAATGTCGTAAGTACATCTTTTGGAGATTTGTATAATTCGGATATTGCAGACATTGCATAAGATTTCAAGTCAGAAGCTGTAACTCCTGGTACTTCATATACAACATAGTCTTTACTTGAATCCTGTTCGCTATGTATCCCATTATCGTCAAATTTGAACAAACATAATGCGTTTGCTGCATTTATGTTTTTAACTGATGAAATGCTTTCTGTCTGTGCACTCGCTCCCACCGCAACCACAGCTAGGAACATAAATAATAAAATCTTCTTCATAATAACATAATTTTAATTGTTAGTCAATGAATCAATATATACGCAATCTTCCCAATATTTAGGGACTCGCAATATTTCAAGTTCAGCCATCATCATACCTCCATTAGAAATGTCATAAAAAGACTCGTATAGTCGTTTAAAAACACATTCGTCAAACTCCACTACCAGTTCGTTGCTTATACCAATATCTAAAAGGTAGATATATGCGTTATTGACAATATAATCAATACACTCATGTGTATCACACTCAGCAGATATGCTACAAATATCTTTCTTGAAGTCCATAAGGAACGTATATATTGCATTCCTTATTCTCGGATTTATCTCACGCATATTGTCGTCTGACAAATACTTCCAATGAAAATTCTCTATGCCATTCCTCACGTGAACCGCAATAGCTTTTGCCAAACGATTCTTGTCGCATAATATTTCGCTTGCCATTTGTTTCAATAACGCTTTGTCCTCTTCGGATATTTTTATTTCCATGATTTTAATCGCCTTTCTTGTTCAACAGCCTTTCTTCCGTCTGCTTCAATGTATTTTTCTTGATATTTAGCTGGTGCTCCACTATAAGGTCGTAGTCACAATTACCATCACCACCTTTGCTTGTCACCACCAAAAGCTCCAATAGCATCAAGAACAGAAAAAGAAATACGTAAAATCCTAATGCTATTTTGCTTTCTTCAAGAATACTGAACAACGCCTGCAATTCTTCCAAGAAACCTGTGTCTGCTTCTTCATAGTCTTTACGAACTACATCGGCTACCTGCATTTTTGCTTGCAGGTACGAATTTAGCTGTTTGTTGTAATCTTTTAAAGCATTCTCGTTGGCTTTAGCTTGACCACTTAGCGGATTTTCTACATTTCTCTTGTTTACGCTCGTCACTTTTTCTTCTATTGGATTCCCATCCTTATCAACCCCAGTCTGCTTTGTTGTTGTACTTACATCCGTAGCCACAATAACAGGATTCTTTGATAATAATTCATAAATCCTAATATTCTCTCTTCCTATGGAATCTATCTGCTCAGTAACCCTCTTTATGTCAGCATCTAAATATGCCATACGCTCAGGAATCGCTTCATTAATCTGTTTTGCTCTTATTTCCTTCATCTTAACGTCAATATCATTCTTGAAAATGATTTGGTCAAAGATTGTAGAGCCTAAAACTGCCATTAAAAAAGCTAATAACCCTCTAATAAATCCCATCCATCCGAGCTTCCCAACGGTTAATATAATAAAACGCTCTATGCAAATTATGATAGTCGTAAACACAAGCGATATGAGTATCTTACCATGTAGGCTTTCGATACCAACATATCTGTCCGCAAAGCAAAAACCAATAGTACCCCAAATGATAGAAAGTATAATGATTGCAGATATGTATCTTTTAAAAGTCCTATGACTTGCTTCTCCACATTCCTTCAGTATATCGGATTTCCATCCGATAATAAAGCATCCTATTTTAGTAAGTATTCCCATAACCGCACACTATCGTATAAATGATTCAGATTTGGCAGCAACACCTTTAAGGAATCCTCTCTCGTATGAATCAATCATGCTCATCATCTTGCTTTCTCCTACGTCAAGGGCATCCTCCATCTCTTTTATCTTTTTAAGGTGTTCGTTGTACGTTTCTTTTCGTGCCTTCAATGACATGGAAGAGGAAGTTAGCCCCTGCGTTTCCACAATATCAATCTGCACGTTTATATCACGTATATCGCTTTCGTATCTCAGTCTTACTTGTTCAAAAAGCATTTTAAGACCGTTGTTTATAATCTTCTTCTTTGATTCCTTATACTGTATGTCAGAGTTACACATTGCATCATTGTAACCATCTTGCTCATAGTCAGTCTGTATGTAGGAGTATATGACATCAATAGGCATACCTGTACCATATTTAATTGTTATAGTATTGCTTTCTAGGTTTGGCTCTGAATCATCAACAAAATCCTCTCTTCTAATCTCAGGCAGAATTTCCTTACTATTATCCTCCACATTTGGCAATCCAACAACTTCTGTGTTATTAACTTGGTTGCCCTTCTTGAAAAAATTAAAAAGTCCCATATTTATTTATTGTTTTAGTTGGAATATCAAATTTTGCATGTCCTCTTTGGTGGCAAGAACTACATAGTGTAATAAGATACTTATCATTATATTCCCACGGCCGAAGTTTCCTCCCATTTTTATCAATATGGTATTGCTTATGATGTACAACCAATTTTTTTTCACTTCCACATATTGCACATTTATACCCATCTCTTTCTAATATATGCATTCTCTTTTCACGCCACCTTTCATCAAACAGAAGTTCTCTATATGAACCGTGATTAGAATAATATTGTTTCATTTTCTCAACCCCTTTCTAAAACTACTGTTTGCACTCCTTGAACTCTTTATAAGTCCACCTTTTACAACCCAAATGATAACTGCAATAAAAAATAGTATATCCATTATTATTTGTTTTAAGTGATTAATTGCATTTCCTGCTTGGTACAATAGACAATATCCATTTTACAGCATACACTACGATGCACAGAATGACAATGATGGTATTTGATAATATTCCACATCCTTGATTATATGCTCTCCTTGAAAACGGATATTCTCTCCTTGTTCCCATGATATTACTCCTTTATCCTTCCATTTTCGTCAAACTCAAAAGGCAACTCCATCTGCCCGATTTGGCGCATCTTCATTTTCTTGAAATTGTCACAGAACTGCTTCATGTTATCAGATACTTGAAACAGTGTTATTACCTTGTTTATCTGCTTCTCCAAATTAGGTTCTCCTATATCGGTAGTCAAAAGCTGGTGATACCTGTTCGTCCTATTCCCCAATTCACTTTTAGGTGTTTTCTTTTTAAGTTCCTCCAACACACCGTTAGGGAGTTCCTCGTATATGAATGTGTTCGTCCATTTCCCTATTATTCCCGGTCTTTTCTTTATCCCGTTAACGGTATAGTCCCATCCGTTAAGTCTGAATAACTCCTTATAGAATATATCTGGGAAACGCTTCTGCCACGGTAGAAGCTCTTCGGATATGTATGCTTTGAGTATCTTTTGAAGTTCGTCATTCTCTCTTTCGTACTGGTATCCGGTAGCTTCATCAACAAGTGCTATAATACCTACTTTTGCAACCGAACGTATAATTATATCAGCATTCCGAACAATGGCATCATTATCAAAAACACCGGCACGATTTGCGTCTATTATAGCAGAGCAAATATCAACCAAAAGTGTCACCTCATATCCGTTAGCCGTTGATTGTGAGCCGCCTGCGTTATTTCTTTTGAATTTTACAGGTTTAGATAGTCGCTCTGATATGCTGTTATCGCCGGCACAAAGATAACTTGAAACACCTCCCATTTTACAGAAGCTACTCATCCACTGACCGCTCTTGCTGTCATAACCTATTGCCTTTTGTATTCCTCTACCGGAAAATACTCTCATTCCATTGTCAAGTACATAACAAGGTATCTCCAAGTTTCCCAAACGCAAAGGAGTTTTATCAGAACCATACTTTGCTAATAATATCTTATTTTCTTCCATACTCATATTTTAAGTTAGTATTCAAATTTTCTGCAAATATAGATATTTGGTTCCATTTGTTCTTTAATTCATTGAATAATTGTATCTTTGCGTATAAACCAGTTTGATATGGAAGAATATGACAAAGAATTAGTCAGGTTGATTGCGCAGCAAGAAATCATAAAGCGTGAAATCTCACAAATGAAAAAAACATCATTTTGGGACTTCATACCGGCGATATGGGGTGGCATAATCACAGGCGTAATCATATTCATACTAATAAAGCTAAAATAGAAGAAAGTATCGTTGAAGCTAACGCAAGTATCGCACTGATGATTTGCCACAACCTCATCTTCTTCTTGTATTCCTCCGATTCCTTTTGCAGTCTTGAAATGTCCAATGTCAGTCTTTCAAGCTCATCCTTTCGCTGCTCACGTTCCCACTCTCCATTGAACCCTCCTTGCCTTACAAAACGTATGCCTTTCTCGTTCAGCTTGAATATGCCCCATCTATCCAATGTGGTAATATTATTCATTGCTCCATATAGGGACAGCAACAAGTTCACCTTTTGAAGCAACACCCTATCTGTACATCCCTTCAGCTCCGTATCTGCAAATACTACCTCACCTCCTTTCTCGAATGCTTGCCTAATTATCCGTTCAGCTATTTCTTCTTCCAAATCCATACTCTTTTAACAACATCATATTTAAAGTCAAACGATGCAAAGTTACCGCATTCAGTAAATCCCGGCAAAAAAAAGGGACATGTTTGACAGCACGCCTCAAATAAAGCCACACAAGGCACCATTATAGCAGACACATACCATTTACCATCAAAAGAAAGAAAGCCTCAAATATGGCACCGGTCAAAGCTGCAGACCATACAAACATGCCGTATCTCCCACATAGTCATATCCCGAGCACCTCGCATTGCATACTACTACAGCATTACCGATTAGACACACCCTATATAAATAAAGGGAAAATGTCTAATCCAAAATTCTAAAAAGAAAGTAACACAAAGAAAAAGTGAGCGAAGCGAACACCGCTCTCCCTTTTATTATGAATATAATGAAAGGGGTTCATACACACACTGCATATCGAGACACCAACGTAAACGCAAGCATTATTAAGGCAATAAATAATATTATTTTACATAGAAAACCAAGGAACGAACGTAAAATATCACAACATTATAAAAGCATGGAAATCCAGAAAAAAAATTAAAAAAAAATCGGGAGAGGACGGATGTTCACGGATGTCCGGCATAGGGGGGGGGTGGGTGTCTTTGGTCCATGAGAATACGCGAAACGGGGTACACAACGTATTGCAATGTAGCACAACGGTTTGCAACGCTCGCATGCTCCGTTGTGGATGCCTTCGATAGGGGCAGAATAAAGCAAAGAAGGGTGTATTCGGTGCATGGTGAAGGCAAGAAAGAAGTGTTCGCATATCTCATCATATAGGCTTATTCGGTATGCTAAAGAATATATAAGTTTTTCGTGTTTGTTTACAAATAAACTATAATATTACTTGCATATATGATAAAAAATCACTTACTTTGTAGTGTTGAAAGATGAGAGATAACCCAAAGGAATAAAGGTTATAATACCATTGATTAGGCAAGCGTGATACATGATATATTGATATGGTGGATATAAAAAAGAGAGCCTTAACACTGCAATGTTAAGACCCTCGAAGGATGGAAGTACGAAAGTACCCCCCCCCATAGCTGGAACAAAGGTACTTTCTTATTTCTTTTCCTGCAAATATTCATTCAATTAATTTTCGATGGCTTATGGTAATGGTGCGATATGCAGCTATCCAGGCTATTAATCACGCTATAAGATTGATTTATTAACAAATTAATATGGCATTATGAAAGCAATGAATTTCTACACCGTAAATGGTTGGGCTGGTTCAAATTATGACAGCAAGTTAAGTACAAAGGAAATAGCCGCAAAGGTTAGAGCTTTTGCAAAGAAGAATTTCCCGTGCTTCAAATTTTCGATTACTTCAAAATGGAGCATGTACACGGATTCGCTATATATCGAGGTGAAAGAAGGTGCTTGTATTCCATTTATTGAGGATTCAAGGAGCGCGGAACGTGGTTATATGTCCACGATGAACACCGTTAAGGGATGGGAAAAGGATTTAACGCCCGAAATGTTTAAAGTGCTTGACGCTGTAACAACTTACGCCAATTCTTTCCGCTATGATGATAGCGACAGTATGCAGGACTATTTCGATACTAATTTTTATTTGAGTATAAAGGTTGGCGATGAATATAAGGTTGTAGAGCCGAAAGCGAAGAAAAGCAGCGTTAAGGCTGAAAAGGTTGAAGAAGCAAAAGAAGTGGAAGCCGTGACGGTTGAAGGTCTCGACATCGTGGATTATTCAGAAAAAGCCATCGCCGTTTTTGGCGATACCAAAGCCATCAAAGACCAGTTAAAGGAACTGGGAGGGCGATTTAACCCGGCTTTAAATTACAACGGTGAAAAGCGCGCCGGCTGGATATTCAGCAAAAGGAAAGCGGACGAGGTGCGGGAATTGCTCGTACCTTCAGCAGAAGAGAGCAAAGAAGAAGAAGCAGCGGGCGATAAAGGAATACAGGTAGTAATAACAGAAGCGAACGAGGCGTACCCACTCGAAGGAATAACATTTACCGAAACGAATAACTTAAACGGTGTATGTTATTTCGATGTGGAAGGGGCTGGAATCATAACGAGCGCGAAAGTACGCGCGGACATACAGCCTGGCGACATTTTCAACGTGTACACGAACGAGGAACGCAAATACGGCGTAACCTATGACGGTGTAAGCCTTAACAGGAGCTTATACAACGATTTGCCCGGTATCATTGAGTTTAACAACAAGATAGAGGCGAATACATTAAGCAAATCATCTTTTTATAAACCGATGGGCGAGAATGTAGAGTTTTACGAAAAGAAGGTAACGGGCAAACGGTACATTGTGAACGACAATCCTAAATGCGGTTTTTATCACGTTTCAGACGCTTTGGATAATTGCCCGGTGGATTTCTACCAAACGAGGGAAGAAGCCGAGAAACAGGCGGAAATGCTTAACGGGTTTACGGATGGTAACGGACGGTTAAGAAGTATTATATAATTAAATAGGAGGACAAGAAAATGAACGATATAATTATAGATAAGCGCAATTTATTAGGTTACAAAATTGAAAGCGGCAATCATTATAGAAGTATTCCGTGCACGATGGTTTTACGGTTAATGGACACGGAGGAATACTGCAATAACTATTGCCGGGCTTTAGATTTGGTTTTGAAACTATTCCCGGAAATCGACCGGGCGAAGCTTGAAAAAGAGTTAGACCAATTCGTATAAATGTATGTTAGGTGTTATGTTGTTGTTATTCGGTGCCGTGTTGTTCATCAGCTGCACCGATATAGAGAAAATCAAGGAATTTGTAAACGAAGAAAATGAATAAAGATATGAAGACAATAAAAGCGATAGGAATGAATAATAATCATAGTTGTATGGTTTACGAGGTTAACGGCGTGGAATATAACGTTACCGGAGAATTTTATTACAATGCCAAAAAAGGGCGTTACGAACATATACACATAGGCAAAAGAGGTGGCGAATACCTTGTAATATTCAAGGCGTGAAAATCATCCCGGAACCGTGTGGGCAGGCGGAGCGACACCGCCGCCGGGAACTATTATAAACCAATAAAAAGACAATGAAATGAAAGATATTGCGGAAATATTATGCTTTAAAATGTACGGTACAACTTGTTATCAAGTCAATATTCTAAATGCAAGAACCGGAATGTATTATAACAGTTCTTCACGGTATTTTGACAGCAAAAAAGAGGCTATCGAATTTGCAAAAGAAAACGAATTAACAATAAAAACTAATTGATATGAATAGTAAGGTATGGTTTGTAGTACGAGAAAATCTCGTTTGGGAATATTGCCCTGATTTTAATCGCAATTTGTGGGTTACTGTTTCGAGAGGACAAGTTACGCCAAGCAGGATTGATGAAGAATCCGCTAATAAAGACTATGCGAATTTAGGCTTCAAATTGCGAAATGATAGCACTGTACAATGTAATGACGCAATAGTACCCGGAAAATCTTGGGTAAGGCATATCGTACAATGCAGAACGATTTTATAATAGAAATAACTAAAATAGGGAGGGACGAACTATGTTTTTTTTGATGGTTATCGTGTGGCTCGTAGTGGGTTGTATGAAGGAAATGACTGGAAATAACGGTTTTTAAGCCGAATTATCTGCCAAAGGTTCAACGCCTTGCAAGTGGTGCAAGTTCCACGGGCGGAACTATTACTAACTTAAAACAAAAATGATATGAAGAAGTTTGTAAGCTGGCGTAGGGTCAGCACCAAGGAGCAAGGGCGATCAGGTCTTGGACTGGAAGCGCAAAAAGACATTATAGAATACTTCGTTAAATCAGAAGGCGGAAAACTTATAAATGATTTTGCAGAAGTATATACAGGTAAGCACTTGGATAAATGCGTAGAATTAAAACGCGCCATTGAATTTTCAAAAGAGAATAACGCTATTCTTATTATTGCCAAAACAGACCGTTTTAGGTCAACTATCGAAGCGTTACAGATATACGATGAAATGGGAGAAGGCAATATTTATTTTTGCGACTTGCCGCATACAGATAAATTTACGCTTACATTGTTCTTTGCCATTGCTGAACGCGAAGCCCTGCAAATATCAATACGAACTAAGGCGGCTTTAGGAGTATTGCAAAAGAAGATAGAGCAAGAAGGCGGCTTTTACTCTAAGTCCGGAAACTGGTGTACATCATTGGGTGGCACAACCACCGGACAGGCAAAAGGCGGTCAGGTAAACGGGGAAAAGAGAAGAAAGGAAGCGATGAATGACGAAAAGAACAACATGATAGCCGCCATGTTGGAAGGCTGCAATACTACGCAAGATATTGATAAGGTAGTAGAACGATTGAACGCAAGGGGAATCCGTACACATAGTGGATTAGAATTTACCCGTAACAGGCTCACCGCGTTGCGGACAAAGATAAACAGACGTACTGAATACGTTCAAAGCATGTTATAAATCACAAAAATATTCGTGCGCATATTTGCGTACTACAAATAAAATTCCTACATTTGCAATATCAAAAAACAAGAAGTGGGGGCAACACTTTAAACTCTGCACAACATTATGTCTACATCATTAGAACAAATCGCTTATCAGAACGGGTTAGAGCTTATCGAGACAACAAGTGAACGCACTGGCTATCCTGCCAACCTAAGACATGCCATCATCGGTTTTGAGACTTTTGAAGAAGCTGAAAAGATAGCTGACGAGAACAATCTTTCGATTGAAATTTTCACAAAACGTGACGGTTGGCAGCTTTATTATCGCACCGGCAACAGTGCGCATGAGCCTTTCAAAAACAGCGCAGATAATTACGGTGACGATTATCACGGCTTCACAACAGAAGATATAGACACCTTCTATGAAGAAGAAGTGAAACCACGTGTCGAAGAATTTGATGATTTTGACAGCCTTTCCTCATTCATTGAAAAGAAAAAAGAAATATTTGAAAAGCTTGAATTGCTCGACGAGGACGAGATGATAATAACGTGCGAAGGTCGTTATTACGAAACTATTCCCAAAGCGTCAATGAGTTTTTACTTTGACACCAAAACAACAGTTATAGGATTAATCGAATATTAAATATTATCGCTGCGCTATCGGCATGACGGGCGATGAATATGGAGAAACTTGTGAACCTTATACTTCCCGAATTTGCATTTGTGGAGGGCTCTGAACACGAAAAGAATAATATACTGTCTGGTCGGATAGTGATACTTCATATACGTTCTGCAAGTGTGATAGAGATACTTGATAGAGATAATACCTTCCTCACCGAAGGCACTTTGGCCTACAATTTTTCTTTTGTTAACAGCTTTGGCATTAAAGAGCCAATGGTTGCTACATTACACTATAGTGCCACACTTGATAAGGATGTAGACCGTGAAATGATTATCAAGGAAATTATGAAACCTGCCGCACAGTGGTACTGTGAATATGCCAAGTGGGAGGATGAGAATATAAGAAAGGAAGGATGGAAATGAATGAGCGTGAACGGATAGGCGCATTACTCGCCCAAAAAAGAAATGAAGCCGGGTTGTCGGTCCGTGCGCTGGCTGAACTTGCCGGAGTTAGCTATCAAAACATCACCAAGATTGAGAATGGCAAGTATAATGTCAGCATTGACATCTTGTCTAAGATAACAGAGGCTCTTAATTGTAAACTGACTATTATAGATAAGTGAATATTACCAGAATTTTATTTTGTTTATCATCAACTTATAATGGAATCAAACTCAATAAGATTAGGCAACTATATAAGGCTGTCTGAGGATTTTAGGTTTGTAAATACAAAGGCTCCTGCCAGAACAGTATGCAAGGTGGAAGCCATAAAGCGCAATTCCTTTTATCTGGAATGCAAGGCTGGTGACGGAGTTTGCTACAGTGAAGTTCCGGTTACTATGGTAGAGCCTATCCCACTGACAGAAGAATTACTCCAGAAAAGCGGATTTACAAAGGAATACAATGGATTCTCTTGCAGTATTGAATTATCATACGGACGTTACCTATATGACGATGGGGCAAATGGCGATAAACTATTTGTATCTATAAACTGTGCCGAATATCCTTTATCCCATATTCCCATTGAATATCTGCACCAGCTGCAGAATGTGTATTTCGATTTGGTGGGCAGCGAATTGGAGATAAAGATGTAGGCCCTTGAACTTATATCCTATTCGTGTGGCAATTGATTGTTTTTTATCGGGAATTGATTAAATTTGCAGTCCCCGAAACAATAGAAGCAACATGAATCCTCTATGAAGGAGTGTAACCCGTAGTCAGTCGGGTTCCGGTATCTATGCCGGTGGGGACACTTCTTTATAGAGGATTCGCCATTTAAAACTGTTATTATGAAATATATATCTACGATTATTATTGTAGCGTGTACGATGATTTGTGTTATTGCTGCATTCTCTTCTTTTTGTTATGTCGGTCAAGAACTGGCATCAATGGCTATTTCAGTATTATCGATTATTACTACTTTACTTATTGGATGGCAGATATACAGTTTTCTGACCGTTGAAAAAAGAATTGATGAAAAAATACATGTAATGAGTGCAAAATTGGAAACTAAAAATAATCATACCTTTCGGGCATATCAGCTTGCGATTTCAGCATATAAAGCATATTGGTGTGGTCGAATGGCAACCGCTATGGATATTTATATGCAAGCTTTAGACGAAGCTGTGATTGGCGAAAATGATGATTGCATTAATTATGTAATAGATTATTTAAGCTATACAAGCGAGAAAATGAATAAATGGGATGATAAGTTGTATATACTTCCAAATAGGAGACGAGCATATGAGAATATCCTAAGTAAAATTGAAGGAAGAAAAGATGTATCAGACATTAAATTTACTATCAAAAATGCAGAAGAAAGATATGAAAAGTGGTCTTTATCCAATGCGGAAGCTGATTTATAATAGCCAGGCAGCCTCACATCTTGTCTGCTATTGGTGAATGCCATCCATTTATCTTACCTATCAGGCATATTATCCCGGTAATTGCCAGGATGAATAATAATATACAAAGTAGTGCAACCATTTTTGTTAACATTTTCTTTTTCACAAAGATAGCGATTTTTTTCTTACTTTGCATAAAATAATCGTATCTTTGCATATAACCAAGAGCTTAGTGGCAACTTATGTTGTCATCGAGCTCTTTTTTTATGTCCTTTTTCAAGGTTGTGGAAGCAATTACTTTTGCTGTCACGGAATGTCAGTGGAAAATTGTAATTCAACAACTTGTTTGATTTCGTCTGATGTACATTTGTGCGGTGTCGGACAAAGATATGGTTATTAGTAGATTATTAAATGAATTGGTGAAATGGGTATGAATGATTGGGTTATGTTGGTGACCGCACTCGGTGGCATCGAGGGCATCAAGCAGCTTATTAAGTGGTGGATGTCGCGCAAGACCAATGCGCGTATTGAGGACGCACATGCTGATGTCGAGGAGTTCAAGGCATTACGGGAGTACAACGAGTTCCTGCAGAAGCAGCTTTCGGAGAAGGAACAGCGGTTTGTGGAACAGACTGACCGGCTCCGTAAGGTGCAGGATGAACTGTTTACACTGAAGGAGACTAATTCTGACCTGAAACTGGAACTGGCGCTTAAACGGTGTGAGAGAAAGAAATGCGGTGATAGAGAACCGCAAAACGGCTACTGATTCGCGGAAAGGAAGGTGTTTCACAACGGCTTCCTTTCCCCTAATACTACACAACTTAAAGTTTAAACAAAGGCGTTTGCGAATATATTGTATTTTTATGTAAAACCAAAAATCAAGGAGGAAAATAAGAATGGCGAATGTGTATAAATTAGCGCCGTGGATTCTCAAATGGGAAGGCGGTTTCGTGAATGACCCGGCAGACCTTGGAGGTGCAACGAATATGGGTGTGACTATTGGCACGTGGAAGTCATGTGGCTATGACAAGGACGGTGACGGTGATATAGACGTGGATGACCTGCATCTGCTTACCCGTGAGGATGTCGTTAAACGGGTGCTCAAGCCGCATTATTGGGACAGATGGAAGGCAGATTTGATAACAAGCCAGTCCGTAGCAAATATCCTTGTCGATTGGGTGTGGGCATCCGGTGCACACGGAATAAAGATTCCTCAACGTTTGCTTGGTGTTACTGTGGATGGAATAGTAGGTCCTAAGACACTTGCTGCGGTGAATGCCAGGAACCCGCGTGAGTTGTTCGACATGATTAAGATTGCACGGTTCGATTTCATCGAGGATATATGCAAAAAGCGTCCGGCGAACAATAAATTCAAACGGGGGTGGATGAATCGGATTAACGATTTGAGGTTCGAGGAATGAAAAAGTTACCGTGGATATTAATTGTACTGCTGCTTATAGCTTGTGTGGCGGCTTGGTTCCGTCCGCATGAGCAGTCTCCGGCAGAAGTTCGTGTAGAGACGAAGATAAAGACGGTTGTCAAGGTAGATACGATGCTTATCTCTGCGCCGATGGCTGTGTTCTGGCGTTTCGTGCCGGATGATACGACACGGATAGGTGATACCTTGCTTCATCGTAAGCAAGTAGTATATAGAGATAGTTCGTATCGTGCTGTGGTAAGTGGATATGTAGACCCTCGGCTGGATAGTATGACTGTGTATCCGAGAACGGTTTATCAGACGGTGACGAATGATATCTATCATCCGGTGGTTGTCAAGCCAAAGAAAAAGCGGTGGGGCTTTGGTTTGCAGGCTGGATATGGCTATCCGGGTGGTTTTTATGTCGGTGGTGGGGTGAGTTATAATTTGTTTATGTGGTAGAAAAAACATACCTTTGTTGCTGTAGTAGTTTTACTTATCATTCATTTGATAAGTGGCCCCGGCTTCCGTCGGGGCTTTTCATATTTATAAAAGAAATGGTATCTGCTTGTTTCAATGAAAACGGAATTGATAGAGAATATAGGTTTTACAGAGGAGGAATACAATGCCAGGACTTTGGGTGAGGGTGTTGCCTCCTTTGATGAATTCATAAATGCGATAGTCGCATTTGTGGAAGAAAGTGGCGGCAGTCTGGAGGATGCCGTTGATATGGCGAACGACGCGTATTTTCAATTATAAATGATTATATAAAGTAGCTATGGCAGAAGAAAGTAAATATGCTTACGACGAGGAATCCGTCAAGGCAATAATCGAATGGGTACAAACAGCCCGATTGCCTAAAGAGGTGGCATTAAGTGAGGCAGAACATATCTTTGACACCTCTCTGTATGTTAATGCGAATATATGCGATATTAAGCAGCATTAATTCATATCTATTGTGGGTGACATATCCCGGCTTTCGTCGGGGCTTTTTCGTTTGTGTGCCCTTTCTTTTATAAAATTCTCTCAAATCACGTAGGGAATTTCAGAAAAGCAGTTGTCTTTATAGTAGAATCCGGTATATAGTGTTAGTATAGTCCTTCTTTCAGCCATTGCAGTTTCTTTATACTGGATTTGCAGAATGTTCCAACATTGTGTGCTCTAATTGATTGTATATATTGAAAGGAACATGCTGGACCTCAGCTTTTATGCGGCTGAGGTTTTGTCGGAGACAAGAGTGCGTTGTTGAACGTGCGATGGAAATATGTGTTTAACCAAATTATTAGTTATGAAAAAAGAGTTTTGTATGGTAATTGCATTTGCTATGGCTTTAGCCGGGTTATTTATGCTTATGTTTATGTCATTTGATTAGTGAATGTCTGTTTGTTGACTGTTTTATAGAAGGGGCAGCTTATTCAGCTGCCTTGTTCCATTTCCCAGGAATTAAGTAATCCATATTGTGTAATTATTCCCCATGTGTGGTACTCAGTTCCACATATTTCCACACATAATTATTCCTTCTTGTTTTTATAATATGCTGATGTATAATGTATTATGTACTGATGTACATCATGGCATATCGTTTGTCCTATAGTTAATACAAAAACTATATTTATTTACTTAAAACTTACGATTATGAAAAAAGTATTGGTAGCATTAGCAATGGTTATGGGATTAGGCAGTTCAGTAGCATTTGCTTACGTGGTTTCTGGAACACAGTCTGTAGAGCAAACTCAGCAAAATCCTCAGGATGAGTTCACAAAAGTGGAAGTAAAAGACTTGCCTCAGGCAGTTATGAATGTCTTGGCTAAGGACTATGAGGGGGCTGTAATAAAGGAGGCTTTCATTTCCGAGAAAGAAACCGGTAAGATTTATAAGGTTGTGTTGACCATCACCAAGGAAAATCAATCCACTGAAGAAGTAACGGTACTTCTGAATGAAAAAGGAGAAACTGTAGAATGAATGGAAACTCTGTAGTGGTTCGGATTCATCTACAGAGATGATTCGAGATGCTTTTATGTCTATCTCGTTAATGCGAAAGGGGCGGCTGAATAGTCGCTCTTTTTGTTTATATTGTAATAATTGTTCGTTTCTTTTTTGTCAGAAATTCCTATTATAGAGGGTTGTTTTATACAAAATAATGTTTATATTTGTATTCTAATCCCTATTGTATTATGAATGACAAACAACAACTTCTAATTGATTGTATTTCCCTTCTTCCCGTTATAGGCATTCTGGTTTTGATAACTGTTGCCAATGACCAGCTTGTTACTATGGTTGCTGCCTATGTGCTTTGCGGAGAACTCTTATGTGTATTGGTTAGCAGGATATTAAATTTGTACTATATTGATGTGGCTTTTGTTTGGTTGGGTGGGATTATGCTTTGGCTGTGGTATTGGCTCTGGTTGGAGTCAAGCCATGTAGTGATGGAGATTGTGGAAAAGGCAGTTGAATGAATCGCTTCTTTTTCAGTAAAAATCCCCGTAGCGGCTCAACTACGGGGATGGTGTCAAATAACAGAGTATCAATATGAGATACTAAGTGAGCCTATTTTTTGAGATATGTCTTGTAGTGCATTGTTGAATGTCTGTAATTCTTCTTTAGTAAAGCGTGCCGGTTTCCCGTTTACCAGATTGCCATTTAACCTCTGATATAACCACGAACGGCTCTTGTTGAAATACTTTTTCGCAAGATAGCTTAGAGAAACTATTTCGGCAACTTCTTGTAATTGCAATTTGATTGCACTTTCTTCTATAACGTCCAGTTTCCTATCAATGTTCTGTAAGCGTTCTGATACGAAATCTGCAATAGCTTTTTTATCTTCTTCCGAATTGTACTTGGCGGCTATTTCTCTCATTTTGGTATAGAACTCTGGAGAGTCTGTACCAAGTAGTGGCTTTAATGCCAGTAATTCATCTTTCAGTGTCATATATTTGTTTTTTAGTGCCCTCTCCGGAGAGAGGGACTTTGTTTTACTTCTTTTTTTCTAACTCTTTCAATATTTTGTCGATTGTCAGTAATCGGTCTAATCTTTTATCAATCTCTTTTTCTTGGTTAGTTCCGGTAACTTCGGCAATAAACCTTAGCTGGTCTAATTCTTTTTTGAGGAATGCTCTTTGTATAAGCAGGTCCTTTTTAATTTGTTCGTTACTCATGTTGATAACTTTTGTTATTTGACATTACAAAGATAATAATCTTTTGGTTATTAAACAACTATTGCATGAATTATTTTCGTTATTTCGCATATTTTTTCCATATTTGCAGTGCGTTACATACTTTATTGAATAGGAGGAATAGTAATATTCCGACCGTAGAGCTACTGGTGATAAATTTTGCCAGTAGCTTGTTCATATACGGTTCCGACCCCCGTGTGATAGCTTAATGGTTTCACTGTATCCTCCTATTTGAGAATATGTAACGCAACGGGAAAGCGGAACCGTTCTTTTTTCCGCTTCTTATTCTTAATCCGGTTGCATTATGGGTAAATCTGAATCATCCTTCCCGAAGCTCACGAAGTCCTTTATTGGTTACGGTCACTATCAGCTGACAGTCACGTTTTCCGATTGTGTGAAAACCGCGCTGACGGGAAATATGGACTTAATAGACCGCTTGAACTCCGACATAGAAAAGGAGAGGGAAGAAGCTACTGCCGAGGCAATAGCTTTCGTCCAAGAACAATCACTTTAGACTGTCGAAGATTTTTCTCATTGCATCATCCGCATGTTTTCGCATGACCCTAAAATAGTTGAATATTGGTCTATTGGTTTTCATCGACTGGCCGATGCAGTATTCAAGTATTTCTAGGGAGATACCTAATTCAAATCCGTGCTGGACGAATGATTTACGGGCTGAATAATATATCACATGTTTCTTTATGCCAGCTATCTTGGCAAGTTCTTCCATTTTACGTGATACCACGGAGTAGCATTGCCCGAATGTTTTGTACTTGCCAAACACAAGTTTTCCGTTTTTTTGCATGTATTTGTTTATGATTTCTCTGGCTTCCGGTTGGATTGAAAATGCGGTTTTGCTTTCACCGCTTTTCTTGTTCTTTGTTTTCCGTCGGTAATATTCTATCCAATCTTTACGGAAATCAATGTCAAGCATATCTATAAGGTTGATTCCACCGAGGTAATAACTTAGCATAAATATGTCGCGTACTACACCTATGTTGTATTTGGGAATTTCCATATCCCGGATAGCTTTTACTTCGTCAATAGTAAGGTCTAGTTCACGAATATTAGCGGATGGCATTCGGCAGAACTCGAAAGGGTCAATCTCATATTTCACCATATTGTGCTTCTTTGCATAGTTGATAATCACTTTGAGTAATGTCAGATATATTTTGATAGTGGTAGGGGATAACCTCTTATCCTCAAGGTCCATCTCGAAATGCTTTATATTCCGAGGTGTAATCATAGAAAGTAATAAGTCACCTTGTGACTTAATGAAGGACTGGCAGGATAGCCTATATAACTTCTCTGATTTACTTCTTTTCTCTTCTGCGAGTTCAGATAGATAAGAATTCATAGCTGAGGAAAATTTGGCATTGGTATGGTCTTTCTTCTTGATGATGATTTCCCGGAGTTCGGAACATGAATATACATCCACATCATAGATGTTGTCTATGACTTTTTGGTAATGGTTGAGCAGGTTTCGGAGCTTCATGTTCATAGATGCAGCTTCGGGGTGATTGACAACTTGACCGTCTTTAAATTGGGACAAGTCATCGATGATACAGTTTGTAGGAATGTACCTGGTACCGGAGTTGTGTGCCAGAGATATTCTTACTTTGTGCTTTCCGTTGATAAGCACTTTAGCTGGTACGATACAAAGTTTAAGTGTTGCCATCTTTTTGTTTAATAAAGTTGCGACAATTTGGTTATTAAAAAATACTGTCCGACAATTGTCCGACAATCAAATTTTGCAACCTGCTGCGAAATGATGGAAATCTGCTTTTTTCGTAAGTGCTTGATACACCTAAAATAAAAGCACTTCCAACGTTCGCTTACGGAGGAAGTGCTTCACACAAAAACTAAACTAGACTTAACTAAACTATTCTATTGGGGGAGTTTCACAACTCCTATCTGTTCGGTGCAAAGATAAAAAAACATATTTTAATATGCAAAAAGATTCTATAATAAATCGACGGTTTTTCCGATTTTATCGACGGATTGGTCGATTTTTTTAGCTTCTTTGGTCTAAAAATTCTTGAAAAGCTTGTTTATAGCTGTCACTTATCGGGATGTAATTCTTTCCGAACACGATGCGGCCACGGTCTATAATACGTATTTTATTCTTCTGAACAATGTAGGAACGGTGGACGCGCATGAAACGCGAGGCAGGCAGAAGTTCCTCCATTGCCTTCATGCTCATGAGAGACAGGATAGGTTTGGGAGAATCCTCCTCGTAGATTTTGAGATAGTCTTTCAGCCCCTCTATGTACAGAATTTTACTCAATTCGATTTGCACCAGCTTATACTCGCTCTTTACGAAGATGCTCTGAATCTCTTCCTTGGGCTGTTGCAGCAATTCAAACCATTGCACAGCTTTGTTGGCAGCCTGCAGAAAGTCGACGTAGGAGATGGGTTTCAGCAGGTAGTCCAGCGCATTGACTTTGTAGCCGTCTATGGCATACTGGTCGAAGGCGGTGGTAAAGACAATGCGGGTGCCGGAATCGACCATCTTCGAAAATTCCAGTCCGTTCAGTTCGGGCATCTGGATGTCGAGGAAAAGCAGGTCGATGTGCTTCTCGGGCAACTCCTTGATGGCTTGTACGGCACTGGAGTATTTACCGACCAACTCCAGAAACGGGGTCTTGTTGACGTAGCTTTCCAGCAACCCTAGGGCGAGGGGCTCGTCGTCTACAATGGCGCACTTCAGATTCATATCTTTATAATTAAAATAGATTTATACTCTTTCATGTCCTCACTCACTCCTTGCTGCCAGTCGTAATGACCGGGATAGGTCAGCTCCAGACGCTTGCGCACTTGTTCCAAGCCGATGCCGCTTCCGCTTTTATCTGCCACGCTTTTGGGATGATAGCTGTTGGTTATTTCGCAATGTATCTCTCCGGGGCTTTCACTGAAGTGGATACGGATAAAGCTGGGCTCGGTGGGGGAGATGCCATGCTTGAAGGCATTCTCTATGAGGGAAATAAAGATGAGCGGAGCTATTTCAGTACGGCTGTCTGGTCGGACGTCTATCTTTGTTTCCACACGGACGTTGGCGGAGAGACGGATGCGCATCAGTTCGATGTAGTTGCGGATGAAGTCCATCTCCTTGTCCAGGGTGACGAAGTTCTGCTGATTGTCATACAGCACATGGCGCAGCAGTCGGCTCAGTTCCTGCACGGCAGTCTGTGCCTTGTCGGCATCGAAGGCGATGAGGGCGTAGATGTTGTTCAGCGTATTGAGCAGGAAGTGCGGGTTGAGCTGGTTGCGCAGGTTCTTCAACTCGGCTTCCGTGCGGCTTTTCTCGGCTTCGCGGCGGGCGGCGTCCATCTGCGCCCAGCGGCGGCTCAGCTTGATGGCAGCGCTGAGGCCGGCGGTGAGAATCATGGTCGAGACGTCGCGCAAGATGAATATCCATTTGGGAGGCCCCATGTGCTGACCGTCATCATCGCCGCGCATATGGTTTTGGAATGTGTATTCTTGCCAAAGGTGGGCGCCGGTGGTAATGCAGATGATGAGCAGTGTGTTCAGCAGGAGATACTGCCGGATGCGTCCCTCGAACAAGTAGCGGGGAATGAGGAGGCAGTAGTTGATGTAGAATACAAGGAAGAATGAGAGGGTACTGCTGCTACCGTGGCGCAGATAGTCCGCAAGGCTGATATTGAAGCCGCTGCGTGTCATCATCAGAAAGGGGAAACCGATGACGATACCCCAGACAATGATGTGTATCAGGGTTTCGATGCCGCGGCGGCGTGGGTTAGGGAGCTGTTGTTTCATCATGATACAAAGATACGGATTTTAGGTGGATATTGGAAATATCCGCTGCCTGCGAAGCAAATCTCTGTTCGCAGGTTGCGGATAAGCGTTTCCAGGTTGCGGATATGTATCCCAAGCTTGCGGATGTCTATCCCAAGGCTTGGGATAGAGATTATCCTTGGTTTCGCATAACTTTTTTCCCTATTGCCGGAAACTTTTTTCCTAATACTTAAGAACTATTTGGCTAACTTCCGGCAAGGGAGAAAAGGTTATTCGTAGCGTATGGCCTCTATCGGGTCGAGGTCCGCAGCTTTCTTGGCGGGATACCAACCGAAGAACACTCCGGTGACGGTACATACGGCGAAGGAGAGGAATACACTCCACGGCTGGATGAAGATGGGCCAGTGGGCAACGCTCTTCACTATCCAGCTGGCTCCGCATCCTATGATGACGCCGATGATACCTCCGGTGATGCTGATGAGAATGGCTTCGATGAGGAACTGGCTCAAGATGTCGACACCGCGGGCGCCTACACTCATGCGCAGGCCGATTTCGCGCGTGCGTTCCGTCACCGATACGTACATGATGTTCATAATGCCGATGCCGCCCACTACGAGCGAAATGCCGGCTATGCAGGCAAGCAGCGTGGTCATCAGGTCGGTGGTGGAGTTCAGCATGGTGCTGAGTTCCTGCTGGCTGCGAATGGTGAAGTCGTCGTCGTCACTCTCCTTCAGCTTGTGGTTGCGGCGCAGTATCTCGGTGATTTCGTCGGTGGCATTGTCCGTCATGTCCTCGGTGAGGGCAGAGGCGAAGATGCCGCTAAGGTAGGTCTGTGCCAGCAGGCGTTTCATCACGGTGCTGTAAGGGGCAAGCACTACGTCGTCTTGGTCCATGCCCATGGAGTTGTAGCCTTTGGACTTCAGCACGCCCACCACGCGGAAGGGCACTTGGTTGAAACGGATGATACGTCCCACGGGGTCCTCTCCGCCGGGGAAGAGGTTGTCTTGGATGGTCTTTCCGATGACGCACACCTTGGCAGAGGTCTGTATGTCGGCTTCGGTAAACATCTCGCCGTTCTCCACGCTGAGCTGCCGGATTTCGAGATAGTCCGTGCCTACACCACTCACGGAGGAGGGGTAGTTGTTGTTACCCGCGATGAGCTGCCCGCTGGAGGAGACATTGGGGCTGACGGCAGCCAGGAAGTTGGTTTCGTTGCGCAGGGCTTCGTAGTCGGTCAGCTTCAAGGTCTGCATGGCGCTGGGGTCTTGGCGGACACCGCCGCGCATGTCGGCACCGGGGTGAATCATAATCATGTTGGAGCCCATCTCGGAGATTTGCGCCTGGATGCTTTTCTTCGAACCTTGTCCGATGGCAAGCATCGTGATGACGGACGCCACGCCGATGATGATGCCCAGCATGGTGAGGAATGCGCGCAGCTTGTTGTTGTTCAAGGCACGCAGGGCTATTTTGAAAAGGTTTGTTCCGTTCATATCGTTTTAATGGAAAGTTTAAAATTAATCCCTAATCCTTAATCCCTTATCCCTCATTCCTCCTCCTGCTTAGGCAATGCTGCCAGGGCTTCGGCTGCATTCTGGATTTGGGTGTTGATGGTGTCGTCCTTGATTTGTCCGTCGCGCAGCACGATGTTGCGGCTGCTGTACTGGGCTATTTCGGGGTTGTGGGTGACGAAGATGATGGTGCGTCCTTCGGCATGCAGCTTTTGGAACAGTACCAGAATCTCGAAAGAAGTACGGGTGTCCAGGTTACCCGTAGCTTCGTCTGCCAGGATAACGGCGGGATTGTTCACCAAGGCGCGGGCGATGGCTACGCGTTGCATCTGACCGCCGGACATCTGATTGGACTTATGTTCCAGTCGGTCGCCCAGCCCCACGGCTTGCAGGGCTTCGATGGCACGTCTCCGCCTTTCGGAAGCCGAGACGGAGGAGTTATACATCAGCGGTAACTCCACATTTTCCACGGCAGTGGTTTTGGGCAGCAGGTTGTAACTCTGGAATACGAAGCCGATTTTACGGTTGCGTAGTACGGCGCGTTGAGGCTTGCTCATGGTGCGCACGGAGATGCCGTCCAGCAGGTATTCGCCGCTGGTGGGCGTGTCCAGGCAGCCGAGGGTATTCAGCAAAGTCGACTTTCCGGAGCCCGATGTACCCATGATGGTGACAAACTCGCCTTCACGGATGGTGAACGAGACGCCGCGCAGGGCATGCACGGTTTCGTCCCCCACCTGGAAGTTGCGTTTGATATTTTGAAGTTCAATGACTGCTTTATTCATAATTCTTTTTTTGTATTATTTTCCGCTCTTCTTCTTACTTCCCGGAGGGCCAGGCATGAACGGACTCTTCTCACCTCCGGGAGCTTCCTGGCTCATGTCCGGAGCGCTGCTGCCGGGCATGCTGCCGATGGTGGCTTCGGTCACCACTACGGTACCTTCGTTAATGCCGCTGATGATTTCCGTGTTGACTCCGTTGGAGATACCTATCTTCACAGGATGGGCGGTAAAGGTGTTGCCTTCGCGGGTCCAGAGTTTATGTTCCCCTTCGCAATCCTTCACGATATCATTGTCGCCGATAAGCGGTTTTTCGGGGTTGAAGCGCAGGGCACGGGCAGGAGCGCACAGTACGTCTTTGCGGTCGAGGGTGAAGATGGTGACGTTGGCTGTCAGGCGTGGTTTCAGTTTCAGGTCCGGGTTGTGGGCGGAGATGACTACTTCGTAGGTCACAACCGTGCTGGTGCTGGTGCTCGACGTGCTGCTTGAGCTGGCATCTCCCAGACGAATTTGTGTGACCACTCCTTCGAACACGTCATTCGGGTAGGCATCTACGGTAAACGTGGCGCGCTGTCCCTCTTCCACACCGCCTATGTCCGCTTCGTCCACGTCGGCCACAACCTGCATCTGCGTCAGGTCGGCAGCGATGGTGAACAGTGTCGGTGTCTCGAAGCCGGAAGCCACGGTCTGTCCTGCTTCCACGTCGCGGCTGATGACTACACCGTCGATGGGAGAGGTGATGGTGGCGTAGGAGAGGTTGCGTTCAGCCTTTGCCAGTGATGCCTGGCTGCTTTCGTAGTTGCTCTTGGCCTTCTCGTAGTTATAGACGGACTGCTCATAGTCCGTGGCGGCGATGAGCTGCTTTTCGTTCAGCGTCTTGTTGCGCTCGTAGAGTTTTTTCTGGTACTCGTATTCGGCCTTTGCACCGTTGTAGGCGGCGCGTTGCGAGGCAAGTTCGCTTTGCAGTGTCACGCGGTCCATCTCGGCAATGAGTTGGCCTTTGGTTACTACGGAATTGTAGTCTACATGAATCTTGTCGATGATACCGCTCACCTGGGTACCCACTTCCACTTCCGTCACCGGTTCGATGGTCCCCGTGGCGGTTACGGATTCGGAAATCTCGCCTTTATGGATGGTTGCTGTGGCGTAGGTCACCTTGTGCTTGGCCTTGGCACCACCGAAGAGCCATACGCCGCCGCCCACTATGATTACGGCAGCTACGGCAATGAGGATGATTCTTTTTTTGTTCATATATATATATAAGGTATTATAATTCGATTTTTTCTCCTTGATAAAACTTCAGTAGCTGCATATTCAGTATGGCCATGTATTTGGCTTGCAGTGTCTCCTGCTGTGCGCTGAGCAGATTGCTTTTCTCAGTCAGCAGTTCTACGGTATTCTTCATGCCCAGGTTGAACTGCTCTTGAATCAGTTCATAGCTGGTCTGCGTACTTTTCAGTTTCTCTGTGGCGGCGGCGTAGCGCTGCTGGGCGCTGTTGGCATCGAGCCAGAGGGTTTCGATGGTCTTGTACAGCGTTTTTTGGTCGTCCAGCAGGTCCAGTTCGCTGGTCTGCTTCTGAATCTTGGCTTTCTCTACGGCACTCTTGGTCTGCCGGTTGCTGAAGATAGGCACGCTTACGGTGAAGCCCAGCGAGTTGTTCCAGTTCTGTTTGACTTGCTCGCTGAAGGTGAAGTCATTGCCGTTGGCATGGCTGGTTCCGATGCCGGCGCTGAGGCTCAGCGTAGGCAGATAGCCAGCGCGGGCAATTTTGATGTCGAGGTCGGATGTTTGTATATTCAGTTTGCCGGCTTCTATTTCCGGACGGAGCACGAGGGCAGAACGGTAAACGTCCGTTTTGGTGGGCAGGGGTGCCAGTACGTTTTCCGTGCCGAGTGTGGGGATGTAGAGGTTCATCTCGGATTCGCCGTCCAGTTCCAGGAGTTGTTTCAGTTGTAGTTTGTAGTCTTGCAGGGTGGCTTGTGCTGTCACCAGCTGGTACTTGTCGGTACTCACTTGCGCTTCCAGTTGTGCCAGGTCGCTTTTGGCTATGCTTCCTGCTTCGAGAAGTTGGCGGGCGCGTTCGCATTCGGCCTGGCTCACTTCCAGGGTCGATTCGTTCACTTTCACGGCTTCGGCGGCGTAGAGTATCTGTACGTAGGTTTGTGCGATACTTTCTTCGATGCTGTTCTCGCTCTGTGCTACGCTAAGTTCGGCAATGCGGTTGTTCAGTTGCTGTTGTTTGATGGTGTTGAGGCGTTTCCCGCCGTTGTAGAGGGTCCAGTTGGCATCGATGCCGTAGCTGCCGTTATAGGAAGTCTTGCTCTGGCTGCTGGTGATGTTGTCGCCGTCAATGATGGTGTTTGTCTCGCTCTTCGGGCGATTCACGACACGCTGGCTCACATTGGCCGAAAGGCTGGGGAAGAGGGCGGCCCGGGCGGTTTTTACATCTACCTGGGCACTTTCCGCGTTGAGGCGGTTCTTGCGGATGGTGATGTTTTGCTGCAAGGCATAGTCGATGCACGCTTGCAAGTCCCATTGGGTGGGCAGGCTGTCGGCTGGCTGCTCGGAACTGCCGGGTATCTGCGTGGAAGTGCCGTTTTGGGCGGCCACTCCCATGCAGCTTGCCATACATAGCGCTATCACTGTCAATCTTTTTACGTTCGTCATATCTTCGTTATTCTATGGTTTTACATTTGCAAATGTAGTGGGGTGGAGAAAGGATTGCAAAAGTGATAGACGTTGAGTGAATTTTCCTCGCCTAAAATCTTTTTTGTACCGATGAATGGGAGAAGTCTTTTTTCTGTTCAACTTTTCACCTTTTTATTTGTTCTTTATATAAAAGTATTTTATATTTGTAATCATTATAATTTTATCGGCATGAAACAGACTGCGGTAAACATTTGGCGTTTTTATTTGGAAGGTTTTCGAAGTATGACGTTAGGGCGTACTTTGTGGCTTATCATTCTTGTGAAGTTGTTCATCATGTTTTTCATTCTCCGCCTTTTCTTCTTCCCACGGTTTCTGAATACCCCCGTGGTGGGCGATGACAAGGAAGGCTATGTCAGTAATGAGCTTATCCATCGGAGTCTGGGCGACTAAACACGGAGACACAGAGTTTATTTCCTTGCCCTTATAAATTCTCCGTGTCTCTCTGTTCTTACCCGATAACTTAAAAACTTAATAACTCATAACTTATAACTCATAACTTGATTCTTATGCTTGGACACATTGACACTTCCCTGATTGACTGGTCGAGAGCCCAATTTGCCTTGACCGCCATCTATCACTGGATTTTTGTGCCGCTGACACTTGGACTGGCGGTAATTATGGGCATCATGGAGACAGCGTACTACCGTACGGGTGACGAATTTTGGAAACGTACTGCCAAATTCTGGATGAAGATTTTCGGTATCAACTTTGCTATTGGTGTGGCAACCGGTATCATTCTGGAATTTGAATTCGGTACGAATTGGAGTAATTACAGTTGGTTTGTGGGCGACATCTTCGGTGCGCCGCTTGCCATCGAGGGTATTTTGGCTTTCTTTATGGAAGCAACGTTTATCGCCGTCATGTTCTTCGGCTGGGATAAGGTGAGCAAGCGTTTCCATCTGGCATCTACTTGGCTCACGGGGCTGGGCGCCACGATTTCTGCCTGGTGGATTCTGGTTGCCAATGCGTGGATGCAGAATCCCGTAGGTATGGAGTTCAATCCCGATACGGCACGCAACGAGATGGTGGACTTCTGGGCTGTGGCAACTTCGCCGATGGCTGTCAATAAGTTCTTCCATAGCGTGCTGTCCGGCTGGGTGCTGGCTGCCGTGTTTGTAGTAGGTGTAAGCTGCTGGTATCTGTGGAAGAAGCGCGAGAAGAAATTTGCGCTGGCAAGTGTAAAGATTGCTGCATGGGTAGGTCTGTGTGCCGCCGTGCTGTCTGCCTGGACGGGCGATGGCTCAGGCTATCAGGTGGCGCAAAAGCAGCCGATGAAGCTGGCTGCTATGGAAGGCTATTATGAAGGGCGGCAAGGTGCCGGATTAGTAGCGTTCGGGCTGCTGAATCCTGCCAAGCAGACGCCGCAGGACGGAGTAGACCCATTCCTTTTCCGTGTGGAAATCCCTAAGATGCTGTCGTTGCTTGCCGAGCGCAAGATGGATGCTTTTGTTCCCGGCATCAATGACCTGCTGAAAGGCGGATACCCGTTGAAGGACGGTACTGTAGCGCTTTCAGCAGAGGAGAAAATAGAAAAAGGAAAAACGGCTATCGGTGCGTTTGCCGCCTATCGTGCAGCCAAGGCTGCGGGCAATGAGGCGGATGCAGAGGTGGCTGCCAAAGTGTTGAAAGATAATGTAGCCTATTTCGGTTACGGTTATATCAAGGACGTGAACGAGCTGGTGCCCAATGTGCCCCTTACGTTCTACATGTTTCGTGTGATGGTGATGTTGGGTGGATACTTCATCCTCTTCTTTATTGTGGTGCTGTTCCTGGCCTATAAGAAAGACTTGTCGCGGATGCCATGGATGCATTGGGTGGCTATGCTCACCATTCCGCTGGGCTATCTGGCCGGACAAGCCGGATGGGTGGTTGCCGAGTGTGGTCGTCAGCCGTGGGCCATCCAAGATATGCTGCCCACGAGTGCCGCCATCTCTAAGCTGGATGTAGGCTCCGTGCAGACCACGTTCTTTATTTTCCTGGTACTTTTCACTGTCATGCTGATTGCTGAGGTGGGAATTATGCTGAAGGCTATTCGCAAAGGTCCTGAAACCGAAACGCACACACCGTCACATAACTCATAACTTATAACTCATAACTCACAATGAATGCTTATATATTTCTTCAACACTATTGGTGGTTTGTAGTCTCCTTGCTGGGAGCACTACTGGTATTCCTGCTGTTCGTGCAGGGAGGTAATTCGCTTCTGTTCTGTCTGGGGAAGACGGAGGAGCAGAAGAAGATGATGATTAATTCTACGGGACGGAAGTGGGAGTTCACGTTTACAACGCTTGTCACGTTTGGAGGCGCGTTCTTTGCTTCGTTTCCGTTGTTCTATAGTACCAGTTTCGGAGGAGCTTATTGGTTGTGGATGATTATTCTGTTCAGCTTTGTGTTGCAGGCTGTCAGCTACGAGTTTCAGTCGAAGGCGGGAAATCTGCTGGGCAAGACAACGTATCGCACGTTCTTGGTGATAAACGGAGTGGTAGGTCCGGTATTGCTGGGTGGGGCAGTGGCCACGTTCTTCACGGGGTCTAATTTCTATATCAATAAAGGGAATATCGCAGATGCGGCAATGCCGGTTATCAGTCAATGGGCTAACGGCTGGCATGGGTTGGATGCGTTGCTTAATCCGTGGAATGTGGTGCTGGGGCTGGCTGTGTTCTTCCTGGCACGTATCTTGGGAGCGCTTTATTTTATTAATAATATCAATGAGGATGATTTGGTGAAACGCTGCCGCCGGGCACTTTGGGGAAATACGGCGTTGTTCCTGGTATTCTTCCTGGCCTTCGTCATCCGCACGCTGCTTGCCGACGGCTATGCTGTACGCCCGGAAACGGGAGAGGTGTTCATGGAACCTTACAAGTATCTGACGAACTTCCTGCAGATGCCGGTAGTGCTGCTTGTATTCCTGGTTGGTGTGGTGGCTGTGCTCTGGGGCATTATCCGCACGCTGTGGAAGCCGGCATTCGACAAGGGTATCTGGTTTGCCGGTGCAGGGACGGTGCTTACGGTATTGGCACTGCTGCTTGTGGCAGGCTATAACAATACGGCCTATTATCCTTCTACCCACGACCTGCAAAGCTCACTCACGTTGGCAAACAGTTGCTCGAGCCAGTTCACACTGAAGGTTATGGCTTATGTCTCTATCCTTGTTCCTTTCGTTCTTGCCTACATCTTCTACGCTTGGCGCAGTATCGACAATCGCAAGATTGATGCGAAGGAGATGGAAGAGGGAGGACACGCGTATTAATTAAAAATTAAGAATTAAGAATTAAAAATTAAAGGAGGATGTGTCATCTGTATGCTATTAACTGTTTTGATACATCCTCTTCTTATTCTTTTGTCCGCTTCTCATTTAGCTGGAATTTGGGTACCAGTTTCATCAATCGTAGAATCTGTCCTTGCCTTTTCTTTATGTAAGGGGAGGGGTGTGCTGAGTCGAAGCGTATGGGGTTGGGCAATGTTGCCGCTATTAGTGCGCACTGTCCGGCAGAGAGCTTGGCTGCTGTAGTCTTGAACTTGTATTTGGCGGCAGCTTGTGCGCCATAGATGCCTTTTCCCATTTCGATGGAGTTGAGATAGACCTCCATGATACGTTCTTTGGACCAGAAGAACTCTATTAGTACGGTGAAGTAGACTTCCAGTCCTTTACGTACCCAGGAAGACTGGGGCCATAGGAATACATTCTTTGCCGTCTGCTGGCTGATGGTGCTTGCGCCCCGTTTCCGTTTTCTTGTTTCATTCTCCTTTATCGCTTTCTGTATCTCGATGAAATCGAATCCGTTGTGTGTGGCAAACCGGTTGTCTTCCGAGGCAATGACGGCCATAGGCAGGTGAGGGGATATCTTGTCGGAAGATACCCAAGTGTGGTGCCAGCATGGACTTTCACCCTTAAAGACCTGTTGCACGCTGCGAATAACCATCAGTGGCGTGATGTAGACGGGTACAAAACGATAAGCCACTACCGCTAGGATAGTGGAAATAAAGAAGAATAATATGATGTTGCGGAGGAACCGCAAAGGCTTCGGGAGTTTCATGGAGAGAGTGCCAATGTGATTAATGTGTTAATGTGCCAATATGCATATTGGCACATTAACACATTAATCACTTTACCATATTAATTAGCTGCCTCCGCATTCTTAATCATCTGTTCGCTGGCATACATATATACCTCTACGCGTCGGTTCTGGTCGGCAGACAGACTTTCGTCGTATTCGTTGTATCCCACGCCTTCCACTTTCTTGAACTGGGCCGGAGATACGCCGCAATCCTGCAAATAGTTCTCTACGGCATAGGCGCGGTTCTTGGAAACTTTCATGTTGGCTTCGTAAGTACCCACTTTGTCGGTATGGCCGATGATGGCGATATCGGTTGTCGGGTCTTCCTTCAGAATCTGTGCGAGTTCGCGCAGGGAAGCCTTTGCCTCGTTGCTCAGTGCTGCGGAGTTGAAGCCGAAAAGAATACCTGCCGCAAAGGATACTTTGACAGCCGGCAAGCCGTTGGCATCCGTCACCTGCTCCACTTGGGCGCCTTCAATCTTGGCAGCTTCGGCAGCCTTCTTGTCCATCTTGTGTCCGATGGCAACGCCGGCACCCGTACCTACTGCAGCACCTACCGCAGCTCCAATGGCTGCCCCCTTGCCTTTACCTATCAGTCCGCCGATAATGGCACCTGCTGCTGCACCGGAGCCACCGCCGATTATTCCACCTTTGGCCTTGTTGTTCATTGTGCCGCAACTGCCCAGCAGCAATGCGCCGCACAAAAGTAATACTGTAAATTTCATCTTCTTCATAACTCTTTTTCTTTAAAAGTTGACTTTATCTTTAATGTTGCAAATTTATGTATATAATAACCATATTCTTCTTTCTAAAGTTCGCCAGTTCTGTCCTTTTTTAGAGAATTTTCCTTTTGATGAGGACGAACCAGGCTGTCAGTATAAGACCTTTGGCAACGGTCGTTCCACTTACTGCCCACCAGATGGCATCCACTCCCATACCCATGTGCACCAGCAATAACGCCACCGGAATACGCATGTAATTGCATCCGATGCTGACAATGGCAGGCGGCACTGTCCGTCCCAGTCCGTAGAACACGCCCTGCATGGTAATTTCCATCATCATGAACATTTGCGAATAGCCGTCGATGCGGAGGAAATCTCCACCCACACGGTAGGCTTCGGCCTCGGGTACGAAGATAGAGAACACCTCGCTGCCGAAGAAGATGAACAGTAGTGAGCAGAGGCTTCCGAATACGCCCGTCATCCACATGGTGGTGCGCCATGCTTGCTTCACGCGCGACTTCTGCCCCGCGGCATAGTTCTGGGCGATGAACGTGCTCAGCCCCGTGGAGAATCCTTGCGAAGTATTCCAGGTGATGGCCTCGATTTGTCCGCCGGTGGTGAATGCCATCAGTCCGATGTGTCCTCCCTGCTCCGAGGCGGTGCGCGAGAGGAACATATTGACGAAGGCAAATAGCGTGTTCAGCGTAGCCACGGGCAGCCCGAGCTTGAAGATGCGCCGGGTGTACTTCTTTTTCAGCGGAACGATAAAGGAGAAACCTCCGAGCACGGCGCTTTTCCCCCGGAGCTTGTAGACGAAGATGCCGAATACTGTAGCTTCGGAAAGCCATGTGGCAAGTGCCGCGCCCACTGTTCCCCAACCGAAGCCGAAGATGAACAGAGGGTCGAGGACGATGTTCATTATCAGTCCCGTCCCGCTGATGTAGAACGGAATCTTGCTTCGTCCTGCCGCGTTGTAGATGCCCGTAAAGGCAGCGGAGAGAAAGATGAAAGGCAGTCCCGTCGACACGATGCGCAGATAAGTCACGGCGGCGTCCGTGATATGCTGTTTCAGCTCGAAGATGTTCAGGATGGGGCGGGCGAAAAGAAAGAGCAGGCCTCCCCAGCAGACGGAGATGAGCAGGGCAATCGTAATGTTGTGCGAGGCAAAGCTGCGTGCGTCCTCTTCGCTGCGTGCACCGATGGACTGGCCTACGCTGACTTCGGCGCCCACTTTATTGAGCAAGGCGATGGAGCCGGACATCCACGTCAGTATGCCTACCGCACCTACTGCAGCCATGGACTCACTGCCCAGACGCCCTACCCATGCCATGTCCGTCAGGCTGTAGGCCATCTGGATGAACGAGGTGGCCATGATGGGCATTGCCAGCGTGAAAAGCTGGCGGTTGATGGGGCCTTGTGTCAGATTCTTTGTTCCTTGCACGTTGACGGGTTTTTAGGTAAACAATGTGTTGCTCATCCCCTTTTCCGCTTTCTGCGGAGACGGTGGCGGCGTTTCTGCTTGTACTTTCGTATCTTGGCATATACCAGCCAGATGAAGAGCAGACCGAAAACGGCGAAGATGAGCAGCACGATGCCTGTGTTGAGATTGTCACCTTTCACGCGGCTCCACATCTCGAGCACTAGTTCCGTGCGGTCGCCGAAGTCGCGTATCATGGCGCAGCGTTCCACTACTCGGCGGTCAGGATATTGTACCGGGTCTATCTGCAGGCTGTCGGCTCCGGGCAGGGGGCCGAAGAAGTAGCTGAGGTCGGAGTGCACGTCGAGCGTGGTATCGGTCTTGGCCTCCATGATTTCCGGTGTGGCTACGGCGCTGACGTAGCCGATGGCATCCATGTTGCGCAGTGCCACGGAAGGCTGGCAGAGGTAGTTGATGAAATAGCTTGCCGCCTTCACGTTGCGGGCGTAGCGGGGGATTACCCAGCCGTCGTACCAGATGTTGCTGCCTTCGCAGGGGACGGTGTAGTCCAGTTCCACACCCACGGCATCGGCCTCCTCGATGGCCCAGACGGCGTCGCCGCTCCAGGTGAAGTTAATCCACGCCTTGTTCTTGGTCATCATTTCCTTGCCGAAGTCGGCTTCCCAGCCGGCGATGTTGGGTTTCATCTCCTTGAGGCGTTGCTCGGCCAGGGCGATGGCCTGCGGGGAGTTGTCGTTCATCAGTTGCTCTACGGTGACGGTGCTGTCGGCCAGCTCCCGGGCGTGGGCGTAGATGATGGCGGTACCGTAGGCATCGCGGTAGCTGTCCTTCATCAGTATTTTGCCGCGGTTTTTGGAGTCCCAGAGGATGTCCCATGTGCCGGCCTCTTCGGCGGTAATAAACTTTTTGTTGAAGAGGATACCAGCGGTGCCCCACATGTAGGGCACGGCATAGTCCTCGGTCTGGCGTTCCGGTTGCGAGGTCTTGTTCAGCTCGTGGCGAATGTAGGGCGACACGTTGGGGATGTAGTCCGGCGTGTGGCCGAAGTTGCGGTCGATGGGTAGCAGGAGGTCTTTGCGAAGCATGCGTTCGATGATGTACTCCGAGGGGCATACGACGTCGAAGTCCTCGTGCCCGCGCTCAATTTTGGTGAGCATGATTTCGTTGATATCGAACACCTGGTAGATGATACGGAGGTCTTCGCCCGTCTGCTGCTTGTACCAGTCGGGAAATTCGGCAAGCACATCTTCATCGATGTAGTCCGCCCAGTTGTATATCTTCAGTACACGGCTGCGCTCTTCTGTGGAGTTTCCACAAGAAGAGAGGGATGCGATACAGCACAGTAGAATCAGTATGTTTATTATCCTTTTCATCATCTTGTTCTTGACAATTGATAACTTATAACTCATCACTCACATCAATCGTTTTTCGTCCGTTCGGCCCGCTTGTTGATTACAATCAGCAGCACCAGCACCGTCACGAAGATGATGGTGGAGAGTGGCCGCAGTTCCGGCGTCAGTCCACCTTTGCGCGCATCGGCGTAGATGTAGGTGGAGAGCGTTTCCAGCCCCTGGTTGCCGATGGTGAAGATGGTCACGGCAAAGTCGTCGATGGAGAGCGTGAAAGCAAGGATGAATCCGCTTATCATACCCGGAAATATCTCCGGAAGAATAACCTTGCGCAGTGCTTGGAACGGTGTGGCGCCCAGGTCGAGTGCCGCCTCGTAGACATTCTGGTTCATCTTTTTGAGCCGGGGCATTACGCTGAGCACCACGTAGGGCGTGCAGAAAGTGATGTGTGCCAGTACCACTGTGGTGAATCCTTGCGATATGCCGAAGCTGACGAACAGCAGGAACAGCGACACACCGGTGATAATGTCTGCATTCATCATTGGGATGGCATTGGCGAAGTTCATTACCTGCCGTGTGCGCGAGCGCAGATTGAAGATGCCGATGGCTGCAATGCTGCCCAGCGCCGTACTGGCGGTGGCGGCAAGCAGGGCAATGGCGAATGTGTTCCAGATGGCATTCATCAGCGAGTGGTGCATCCCGCCCGTAAACAAGGAGCTGTACAGCTTGGTGGAGAATCCCGTCCAGTTGCCCAGCACCTTTGCCTCCGTGAAGGAGAATATCATAATAATTAAGATGGGCGAGTAGAGCAACGCCAGCAGCAGCCACAAGTAGCCGCGGGTTAAGATTCGTGTCATCATATCACACCTCCGCTTTCATTCGATGCCCCGTCCTCCTCGTTGGTAAAGAGGATGGTGATGCCTATCAGCAGCAGCATGATGAGCGAGAGGGCGGCACCGTAGTTCCACATTCCGTTGTAAATATTCTCTTGCACTGTGGTGCCGAACAGTTTGATGTTGTTCATTGTCAGCAACTCGGCAATGGCAAAGGTAGAAACCGTAGGCATAAACACCATCACTATGCCGCTCATCACTCCCGGCATGGAGAGCGGCAGAATCACCTTGCCGAATACGCGGGTAGGAGAGGCTCCCAAGTCCTGCGCAGCCTCAATCAGATTGTGGTCCATCTTCTGAAGGGTGTTGTAAATGGGGTATATCATGAACGGCAGGAAGTTGTAGACCATACCGAACACAAGGGCACCTTCGCCCAGCGGCAGGTTCAGGAAGTCGAACAGCGCCACTGTGGCAAGCGTACGTATCAAGATATTCACCCACATGGGGAGGATGAACAGCACCACCATGGTGCGTGAGGTGTTGAATTGCTTCTGGCTCAGGATATACGCTGCCGGATAGCCCAGCAGCAGGCAGACCAGCGTGGTGATAACGGCTATTCCGATGGAGTAGACAAACGTGTTCATCGCTTCGGGGTGCATCATGAACTTGCGGAAGTTGGCCAACGTAAACGCCCCTCCGTCGTCCGTAAAGGCATAGAGCACGATGAGCAGCAGCGGTACTATGACAAATACAAGCAGAAACAGCGCGTAGGGTACCGTCCAGTTGCGCCGGCGCATGAAGAAATGGGATAACTTATTGAGCACTTCCTTCCTTATTAAGAGATTGAACAATCCGTATATTTTGAGGGGCGATGGTGATACCTACGCGGTCGCCGTCGTCCCACACGTCGTTGGTGTCGACAAAGATGTCTTCGTCCCAGTCCGTAAACACGGTCAGGTGGTAATGGTTCCCTTTGTAGAGGATGAATTTCACTTCACCCGTCAGACGGCCGTCCTCTTCGTTGTCTTCGAGGATGACGTGCTGGAAGTCTACTTCCACTTGCACGGCGCTGCCCGGCTCGATGCCCTGCACGGGGAGGCACTCGAAGTTACAGCCCAGGAAGTCTACGTGCGTCTCGTCCACCAGCTTTCCCTCGAAGGTGTTGCAGGTGCGTTCCTTCTTCATCACGTGGATGTCGAAGGGTTTCACCAGCAGGCCGACTTCGCGTCCTGCCTCGAAGGCATGGTAGTCCTGCACCATCAGCTCGTAGCCTTCGCGCGTCTGCACCAGCATTTCGTAGTGTACGCCTTTAAAGATGCAGCTGGTTACGGTCCCCGTCAGCTGTGCGGCGTCGGATACATCGAAGATGTAGATGTCTTCGGGGCGAATCACTACGTCTACCTGCATCTGCTCGCCAAATCCCGTGTCCACGCATTCAAATTCGTGTCCGCAGAAGGTGACGGCTTTATCCTTTATCATAACTCCGTTCAAGATGTTGCTTTCACCAATGAAGTCTGCTACGAAGGAGTTGATGGGTTCGTTGTAGATGTCCGTCGGCACGCCTATTTGCTGGATGCGTCCTTCGCTCATCACGACGATGGTATCGCTCAAGGTCAGTGCCTCTTCCTGGTCGTGGGTCACATATACGAAGGTGATGCCCAGCTTCTGGTGCATCTCCTTTAGCTCCATCTGCATGTCCTTGCGCATTTTTAGGTCCAGGGCGGCAAGGGGTTCGTCCAGTAGCAGCACTTCGGGTTCGTTGACGATGGCTCGGGCAATGGCTACGCGCTGTTGCTGCCCGCCGGAGAGGGAGTCTACGTCGCGGTCCTCATAGTCCGTCATGCCCACCATGCGCAGGGCTTGCTTTACCTTCTTCTCGATGGTGGCACCGGGCAGCTTCTTCAGCTTCAGCCCGAAGGCAATGTTGTTGAACACGTTGAGGTGGGGGAAGAGGGCGTACTTCTGGAACACGGTGTTTACCGGACGCTTGTGCGGCGGTGTCTGTGTGATGTCCTTTCCGGCAATGGTTATCACTCCTTCCGAGGCTGTCTGAAAGCCTGCAATGAGGCGCAACAGAGTTGTCTTTCCGCAGCCGGACGGTCCCAGTATTGTTACAAACTCGCCCTTACGGACAGACAAATTCACATCATTCAGCACGGCCTTATCTCCGAAAAATTTCGATACGTGCTCCACACCGATGATGCAATCGGACTTTTGCATAAGCGTCTTTTACTTTATCCAAACGAATTAAACAAATCTCAGAAGAAAGCTGAAATAAAATCAAAACAGTTTCTCGGGCTTTCAAAAAGCGGGTGCAAAGTTACATAATTTATCGGGATTTTTCGCCTTACTCTAAAATTCATTATTCCTATGAAGTTAAAATAATAAGTAATACCTTTGTTGGCAGTATTGATATTAAAACTTAATAACATGATGGAAAAGAAGATTGTACTCATCACCGGAGCCTCCTCGGGAATAGGGGAAGGCTGCGCGCGTAAATTTGCCATGAACGGTTACCGGCTTATACTCAATGGCCGTAATGTGGAGAAACTGAATGCTGTAAAGAAAGAATTGTTGGAGAAATATGGAGCCGATGTGTATCTGCTTCCTTTCGATGTCCGCGACCGGCAGGCTGCCCGTGCCGCCCTCGAATCCCTTCCGGAGGAATGGAAGGCGGTAGACATACTGGTGAACAATGCCGGACTCGTCATTGGGGTGGACAAGGAACATGAAGGCAACCTGGATGAATGGGACATTGTCATCGACACTAACGTGAAAGCCTTGCTTGCCATGACCCGCCTCGTGGTTCCCGGTATGGTGGAGCGCGGCCGTGGTCACGTTATCAATATGGGGTCCATTGCCGGAGATTACGCTTATCCGGGAGGTAGTGTGTACTGTGCCTGCAAGGCTGCCGTCAAGGCCCTTTCCGACGGACTCCGCATCGACCTGGTGGATACCCCGGTACGCGTAACGAATATCAAGCCGGGGTTGGTGGAAACCAATTTCTCCGTCGTCCGTTTCCGTGGTAACCGGGAGGCGGCCGATAATGTATATAAAGGTATACGCCCGCTGACCGGCGACGATATAGCCGAAGTGGTCTATTTCGCCGCTGCCGTCCCCGAGCATATCCAGATTGCGGAAGTGCTGGTGATGCCTGCCAACCAAGCCACGGGGACAATTGTCAGCCGGAAATAGAATTTGTATAAGGATATGATAAAATGATACTATTTTATCTTCGGGGAAACGCCTACATTTGCGCACAGCTAAATGAATATAGAATCTAAACAAGAAAAGCATGAATTTCAAGAAACGAACAAATTTCCTCTTTGGAGTACTGCTGCTGACCGGCAGTTTGTTGGCTCAAAACGTATGTGTATCCACTCCGAAAACCTCTTTGGTGCTTTCGGCTCCTGAAGGCGGTACACTGAGACACTTGTATTATGGTAACAGACTTTCTGAAGCCGACTTGCAGAATATCTCTGCGGCAGAAGCGAACCATGCAGCCTATCCCGAATATGGATTGAATGCTCCCGTGGAGACGGCCCTCGCTGTGAAGCATGCCGACGGTAACATGACCCTCCAGCTCGAAGTATTGAACGTGACTACCGAAAAGGAAGGGAATGCCGTGACGACTGTCGTGGCACTGAAGGATAAGGTGTATCCCTTCTTCGTCAACGTCTGTTACCGTGCCTGGCAGGATGCCGACGTGATAGAATCCTGGACTGAAATCTCCCATCAGGAGAAGAAGCCGGTGGTGCTCAATCAGTTTGCTTCCGGCTATCTGCCCATCCGCCGTGGCGATGTATGGCTGTCCCATCTCTCCGGTTCCTGGGCCAATGAAGGGGTTTTGACGCAGGAACCTCTCACTCCGGGCATGAAGGTTATCAAGAATAAGGACGGTGTGCGCAATTCCCATACTGACCATGCCGAAGTGATGTTCTCCCTTGACGGCCGTCCGCAGGAGAACACGGGCAACGTGATTGGTGCAGCCCTCTGTTACAGCGGCAACTACAAACTCCGCATTGAGACACACGATGATGAATACCACCATTTCTTTGCCGGAATCAACGAAGAGAACTCTACTTATTCCTTGAAGAAGGACGAGCTTTTCCGCACTCCCGAACTTGCCCTGACTTATAGTAATGAAGGCTTGAGTGGCGGCAGCCGTAACTTCCATCGCTGGGCACGCCTGCACAAACTGGCGCACGGCACTACCCCCCGCAAGATTCTTTTGAATAGTTGGGAAGGCGTGTACTTTGACATCAACCAGCAAGGTATGGACCAAATGATGGCGGACATTGCCTCCATGGGTGGCGAGTTGTTCGTGATGGACGATGGCTGGTTTGGCGACAAGTATCCCCGTAAGAACGACAGCTCATCACTCGGCGACTGGGTGGTGGACAAGAACAAGCTTCCGAACGGTATTGAAGGCTTGCTGAGTGATGCCAAGAAACATGGCGTCAAGTTTGGCATCTGGATTGAGCCGGAGATGGCGAACACTACCAGCGAACTCTACGAGAAGCATCCCGACTGGGTACTTAAAGCTTCCGAACGTGACGTTGTGTTGGGACGCGGCGGCACGCAGGTAGTGCTTGACCTTGCCAATCCTGCCGTGCAGGACTTCGTTTTCGGTGTGGTAGACAACCTGATGACCTCTTATCCTGAAATAGATTACATCAAGTGGGACGCCAATATGTCTGTCCAGAACCACGGTTCGCAATATCTGACGAAGGATAATCAGAGCCACATGTACATCGAATTCCACCGCGGCTTCGAGAAAATCTGCCAGCGCATCCGTGCCAAATATCCCGACCTTACCATCCAGGCATGTGCCAGTGGCGGCGGTCGTGCCAACTACGGAGTGCTGCCTTACTTCGACGAGTTCTGGGTAAGCGACAATACCGATGCCCTGCAACGTGTCTATATGCAGTGGGGAACTTCCTATTTCTTCCCCGCCATCGCTATGGCATCGCATATCAGTGCTGCCCCCAATCATCAGACGTTCCGCACCATCCCTCTGAAATATCGGATAGACGTTGCCATGAGTGGTCGTTTGGGTATGGAAATCCAGCCCAAAAATATGACGGAAGAAGAAAAGGCTCTTTGCAAGAATGCCATTGCCGAGTACAAGACCATTCGTCCCGTAGTACAGTTGGGAGACATTTACCGCCTGCTCTCTCCTTATGACAAGCAAGGTGTGGCTTCTCTGATGTACGTGGCTCCGGAGAAGGACAAGGCAGTCTTCTATTGGTGGAAGACGGAACATTTCTGTAACCAGCACCTGCCGCGTGTGAAGATGGCAGGGCTCTGTGCCGACAAGCAATACCGGGTGCATGAACTGAACCGTATAGATAATGTTCCCTTGAACTACGAAGGAAAGAGTTTCAGTGGTGCCTACCTCATGGCAAACGGGCTGGAGATTCCCTACAACCATAAGGTGGACTATCACAAGCAGAACGACTATTCGAGCCGTGTGCTTTATCTGGAAGAGGTGAAGTGACATAAGCAAAGGTGAGGTTGGGCCGTGTAAAGGTGAACTTGAGCGGCGTAAAGGTGAGGTTTATGGGTACAGTTGGTACAGTGGGTACAGCGTCTCTTCTATCTCACACACGCATGTATATAAATAATGTACGCGTTATGAAGTAATGTACATAAGCGCATGTGTGTGAAGCAGAAGAGGCGCTGTACCCACTGTACCAATTGTACCACTGTTTGGATGTCCAACTTTTCTTTTCGTACCCTTTTGGGACTTTCAGGTAAGATGGAAACATAAAAAAAGTCCCACAATACATTGATATTGTAGGACTTTTTTCTTTTTGTCGCCTTCTGGCTTTGTTTCTATGTGAACCGCTTGGGGCTCGAACCCAAGACCCCAACATTAAAAGTGTTGTGCTCTACCTGCTGAGCTAGCGATTCAATCCTTCATTGCTGTTAAGCGGGTGCAAAGATAGATACTTTTTTGAAATTTGCAAAATAATATCATCTTTTTTCTTATCTTTGTCCCCATCAATCCTTGATATTAATCATTATCACTGAACATTAATCATTAAATACATGGCAACAGTAGACGATAAAAAGATTATCTTTTCTATGGTTGGGCTGAATAAAACCATTCAGCAGAACAACAAGCAGGTACTGAAGAACATTTACCTCTCGTTCTTCTACGGGGCAAAAATCGGTATCATCGGTCTGAACGGTTCGGGTAAATCGACCCTGCTGAAGATTATCGCCGGATTGGATAAGTCCTATCAGGGCGAAGTGGTGTTCTCGCCGGGATATTCTGTGGGGTATCTGGCCCAGGAACCGTACCTCGACCCCACCAAGACCGTAAAGGAAATTGTAATGGAAGGCGTGCAGCCCATTGTGGACGCGCTGGCAGAATACGAGGAAATCAATCAGAAGTTTGGCTTGCCCGAATATTATGAGGACCAGGACAAGATGGACAAGCTCTTCTCCCGCCAGGCCGAGTTGCAGGACATCATTGACGCGACCGATGCCTGGAACCTTGACAGCAAGCTGGAACGCGCCATGGACGCCCTCCGTTGTCCGCCCGAAGACCAGTCCGTAGAACATCTTTCCGGTGGTGAGCGCCGCCGTGTGGCCCTTTGCCGCCTATTGTTGCAGAAGCCCGACGTGCTTCTTCTTGACGAGCCCACCAACCACCTTGATGCCGAATCCATCGACTGGCTGGAACAACACTTGCAGCAGTACGAGGGTACGGTGATTGCCGTAACGCACGACCGTTACTTCCTCGACCACGTTGCCGGCTGGATTCTTGAGCTGGACCGTGGCGAAGGTATTCCCTGGAAAGGTAACTACTCCAGTTGGCTGGAACAGAAGACCAAGCGCATGGAGCAAGAGGAAAAGACCGCCAGCAAGCGCCGCAAGACGCTGGAACGCGAGCTGGAGTGGGTGCGCATGGCTCCCAAGGCCCGTCAGGCAAAGGGAAAGGCGCGTCTGAACTCCTACGACAAATTGCTGAACGAGGATGTGAAGGAGAAGGAAGAGAAGCTGGAAATCTTTATCCCGAACGGTCCCCGTCTGGGTAATAAGGTGATTGAAGCCAAGCATGTGGCAAAGGCGTTCGGTGACAAACTGTTGTTCGATGACCTCAACTTCATGCTTCCACCCAACGGTATCGTGGGTATCATCGGCCCTAACGGTGCCGGTAAGACTACGCTTTTCCGTCTTATCATGGGACTGGAAAAGGCAGACAAAGGCGAATTCGAGGTGGGGGAGACCGTAAAGGTTGCCTACGTGGACCAGCAGCACAAGGATATCGACCCCAACAAGAGCGTATATCAGGTCATTTCCGGCGGAAACGATCTGATTCGCATGGGAGGGCGCGACATTAATGCACGCGCCTATCTGTCCCGTTTTAACTTCTCCGGTGCCGACCAGGAAAAGCTCTGTGGGGTGCTTTCCGGTGGTGAACGCAACCGCTTGCATCTGGCGCTCTGCCTGAAGGAGGAAGGTAATGTGCTGTTGCTGGACGAGCCCACCAATGACATCGACGTGAATACGCTCCGTGCCCTCGAAGAAGGTTTGGAGGACTTTGCCGGATGTGCTGTGGTCATCAGTCACGACCGTTGGTTCCTTGACCGTATCTGTACGCATATCCTCGCTTTCGAAGGAGACTCCAATGTGTTCTTCTTTGAAGGTTCTTATTCAGAATATGAGGAAAATAAACAGAAACGTCTTGGGAAAGAAGAACCCACCCGTGTACGTTATAGAAAGCTCATGAATGATTGATTTCGGTGCGAATTTGAAAGTATATTCTTTTACTTGTTGACAATACGAAAGCCCTGCTGTAGAATGCAGGGCTTTTTTTGTTTAAAAATATCTCAAAAAAGCCTTTCTACCTTCAAAAAATGTAACATAAATATAACATTAATCTCGTTTTTATTAGTTATATTTGCGACTTAAAACATAAATTAATGTTTAATTAACACTATCTATTAACAAAAAACAGAATTATGAGAAAACATCTAATTCAATTCCTGTTGGTTGCAGTGTTGTCGGTATTTAGTGCCGCTGCATTTGCTCAGACTACAGTGAGAGGTCAGCTTGTTGATTCAGAAACAGGTGAACCGTTAGTGGGTGCCGCCGTCATGGTGGAAGGTACTACACAAGGATCGGTGACCGACATTGATGGCTATTTCAAGCAAAGCGTTGCTTCGAATGCGACATTACTATTCAAGTACGTGGGTTATAAAGACCAGAAGAAGAAGATTGCGCAGAAGGGCGCTTCTGTGGATTTGGGAGCTATTCAGATGGAGCCGGATGCGGTGATGCTGAAGGACGTGGTGATTACATCGTCAGTGGCGGTTGCCCGTAAGACTCCGGTAGCGGTGTCAACGATAACCCCGGTGTTTATTGAAGAAAAGTTGGGTACACAGGAATTCCCGGAAGTTCTGAAGTCTACTCCGGGTGTTTATGTTACAAAAGACGGTGGCGGTTATGGTGACGCACAGACCCGTGTCCGCGGTTTCGACAGCGAGAACGTGGCTATGATGATTAACGGTGTGCCGATGAACGGTATGGAGAATCAGAAGGTATACTGGTCCAACTGGGCCGGTCTGGCCGATGTGACAAGCTCCATGCAGGTACAGCGTGGTCTGGGGGCTTCCAAAGTTTCTTCTCCGGCAGTGGGAGGTTCTATCAACGTTATTACCAAGAGTACCGATGCCAAGAAAGGCGGTTTCATCTCTTACGGTATGGGTAATGATGGTTACAACAAGATTCTGTTCAGCGTTTCTTCCGGTTTGAGCAAGGACGGTTGGGCATTTACCTTATTGGGTGGCAAGACCTGGGGCGACGGATACATCCAGGGTACGGACTTTGAAGGTTACAACTATTTTGCCAGCCTTTCCAAACGTTTCAACGACAATCATCAGTTGACGCTTTCTGCTTTTGGTGCTCCGCAGTGGCACAATCAGCGTAATTATAACAACGCATTGACCATCAAAGAATGGCAGCGTGTTCAGCAATTCATGGGTGAGAAGAGTGCCTATCGTTACAATCCTACTTTCGGTTATCGCAAGGGACAAGCCTTCAACTCAAACCGCAATGCCTATCATAAGCCTCAGATTTCCTTGAATCACTTATGGCAGATTGACCATAAGTCAAGTTTGAGTACAGCTCTTTATGCTTCTATCGGCCGTGGTAACGGTTACAGCGGTACTGGTACTTCTGCTTATCGCAGCAAGTGGTATGGTGCCAGCAACGGATATACCAACGATGAGTTCCGTCTTGCCGACGGTACTTTCAACTATGATGCTGTCGACGCGTTGAACCAGGCAAGTACCACCGGTTCGCAGATGGTGATGGGCAAGGCCATGAACAACCACGAATGGTACGGTTTGCTTTCTACTTATACAACTAAGTTCGGCGAGTATCTGGATTTCTATGGCGGTGTCGACTTGCGTTATTACAAAGGCTTGCACCAGAACATCATTACCGATTTGTTCAGTGGTTCTTATTTCATTGATTCCAATCGTGACAATGTGTCTGCTGCCAATAACATTGCTGCTGCTGATCCGAATTTTGCCAAGAAGAAACTGGGTGTAGGTGACGTGGTTTACCGTGATTATGACGGTTATGTAATGTCCGAGGGTGCTTTTGGCCAGTTGGAGTACAACCGCGATAAGTTGAGCGCTTTCGTTGCCGGAGGTCTGTCAAACACCAGCTACTGGCGCTATGACCGCTTCTATTATGATGAAGCCCATGCCAAGAGTAGCAAGAAGCACTATCTGGGTGGAAATATCAAGGGAGGTGCCAACTATAACTTGAACGAAACGCAGAACATATTCTTCAATGCAGGTTTTATTACGCGCGCGCCTATGTTTGATACCTCTTTCATCAATTCACAGAATTCCCACGACCGCAACCAGGATGCTAAGAACGAAAAGGTAATGTCGTTCGAGGTGGGCTACGGTTTCCGCAATAGCTTGGTGGCTGTCAATCTGAATGCTTACTATACGCAATGGATGGACAAGAGCCTTTATGATTCTTACACAGCACGTGACGGTAGCCGCGCCACTCTGAATATGACCGGTGCCAATGCCAAGCACATGGGTGTTGAGGTGGATTTCAATATCCGGCCGACCACTTGGATGACCATCAACGGTATGTTCTCTTGGGGTGACTGGCGTTGGGACGGACTTGCTACCGGTTTCTACTACAATAATGAAGGACAGATGTACAATCCGAAGACAGAAGAGGTGATTGCTGCCGGCAGTGCCAATGTAGAAGACTATCGTTATAACATCCGTATGGATGATGTGAACGTAGGTGGTTCTGCACAGACTACCGCTGCTCTCGGTGTGACGGTGCGTCCGATGAAGGGATTGCGTCTCGGCCTCGACTGGAACTATGCAGCACGTCTTTTTGCAGACTATGACATCGAAGCTGACCAGGCCACTCCGGGCAAGGAGTATCAGGTGGCAAAACCCTGGAAGGTGCCTTCTTCTTATACGTTTGATTTGAATGCCGGCTATACGTTTGATTTCGGTAAAGTCTCCGCTACTTTGAGCGGCAATGTCAATAACCTTTTCGACCAGGAATACATCGCCGACGCATGGGATGGTTCTACTTGGGAAGATGCGATGGTGCTCTACGGTTTCGGACGTACGTTCTCCGTAGGTTTGAAGGTTAAATTCTAACTTAAACAGACATTAACGATATGAAAAATAAATATTACTTATATGGATTGTTTGCAGCGGCTCTCACATTGACCGGCTGTGACTACAACGAGGATCATTTTCCGGGCTACGACGAGCTGGCCCAGCCCAAAGATGTGTGGAACGATACCATCACATTGGCGGATGCTGACTATAAGACAATCGCCGGAATAGAGGCAAATAAAGAATTGGCCCTTTCCAAGGACCCGGAAGGAGAGACCTTCAAGGCGGCTTTAGAGGCTGTGGCAGGCAATAAATATTTCACCGAAGAGGCTCCTGCCGTATGGTATCTGCCTGCATACATTGCCAGCAAGTATCCTTATATGGACGACAATTCCAAGGTGACGGTTCATTATAAGAATTATGAGAATCTGCCGGAATATCTCAAGGCATTCAACGGGATGAAGGCATATGATATGAACAGCGATGACTATAAGGTGGTTTGGGGAGATAAGGTTTCTGTATCTTATATTTCTCCTTCTACATTGAACAAGATTCCTGCTGCATTGAAAGAGGGGGTTGCCAAACCTGCCGATGGTGAAATGCGCATGGTGAACTATGCTTATTCTGAAACCGAGCCCAGCTTTGGTGGTGGAGAAGGTGAACCGGAAGTGACCTACACGCCTATTTCGGAGATTGTTGCCGGAGAAAGTGAAGGTGAGTACAATGTGAAAGGTGAGGTGATTGCCACTTACGGCCGTGGTTTCTTGTTGAGCGACAAGACCGCATCCATTTTGGTTTATCTGAATGCCCCAGCCAATTACTCTGTGGGCGATGTGGTGACCGTTACCGGCACTACATCCAAGTATTCAGGATTGATGCAGTTCCCCCAAAGCTCTACAGTGACTTTGATAGAACGTAGTGAAGAGTTCGCTTATCCGGCAGCTCAGGCCATGACTGGTGCCGAGATGGATGCATGGACTGCAAGTGCTGCTGTGAAGTATGTCTCCATTACGGGTAAGCTGACTATCAATAAAGAGAAAGGCTATTATAACCTGGTCGTAGATGGAGCGACCCGTCAAGGTTCTCTCTCTTATCCGGTAGCTGGTTTGGTAGATGATGCTTTGGATGGACAGAACGTGACTGCAATAGGTTATCTAATAGGTTACAACGGTAGTTTTGTGAACATGATGACCACTTCTGTTGTTGCCGCAGGCAGTCAGAGCGAATATATACCGGTAGGTGTTGTGGCTTTGTCGGCAGCAGGCGATTATCAGGTAAAAGGTACAGTGGCAGCCCTCTATGGTAGAGGCTTCTTGCTGAATGACGGTACCGGCTCTATTTTGGTTTATCTCAACAAAGAGTCCGAAAACAAGGTAGGAGATGTGGTGACTGTATCCGGCACTACAAGCCCTTATGCTGGATTCATGCAGTTTGGTAAAAATATCAAAATGGAAAAGGTAGGGGAGTCTACTTTCAAATATCCTGCTGTCCGCACTTTAACAGGTGCCGATATGGATGCTTATCTGGAAATGCCGTATGTGGCTTATGTGGAATATGTAGGAACGCTCAAGATTGAAGGAAATTATCTGAATGTGACGATTGACGGTGCAGAAACTGCTGTGGGAAGTCTTTCCTATGCTCAGGTAGACCCTGCCCTGAATGGCAAGAAAGTCGTGGTTACCGGCTACTCCATTGGTGTCAGTGGCGGCAAGTTCGTTAATACAATGGTTGTTACGGTGAAAGACGCTGCTGCGGCTGCTAAGGCTTATGCTGCCGTTACTCGTGCTGCGGCTACCCGTGCTGCTGTCAAGGCAAATACTTCTGCTCTCTATCGCTACAATGCCTCTTCCCAGTCTTGGAGCAAATACTCTACAGACGAGGCCGAAGTTGCCGTTCTGCAACCTGCCGACTATGACAAGATGGGATACTCTTACGTCAGCAAGCCTGCAGAAACAATGCCGGTTTATTTGAAACAAGCTTATCCGTATGCCAAGACAGACGATGTGGTGGCTGTGGCTTATTATGCAGACAAAAACAGTAACCTGGCTGTGACAGAATTCAAGTTTGACGGTGCTACCTGGATAGAAACAACTATTGCTGTACCAACTACCATTACTTTCCAGAAAGCAAATGGTGAATGGGTGGAAGCCCGTGTATATTTTGAATCCACGTTCCTGGGTGGTGACAGCGGTGGCTTTGTAGCCGAAGACATTGAGTTATCTGGACTGACAAAGATCTGGTCGCTTGAAAGCTCTTACGGATGGAAAGGTACCGGTTTCTTAAGTGAGAACAAGAAGACTGAAAGTTATCTGGTATCTCCGGAAATTGATTTGAGCAAGGCTGCTGCACCTTCTGTTGTGTTTGATTGTGCTATCAACTACCTGAAGGGTGCCGAGCGTAGCGAAAACTTCAATCTGTTGATTTCTACTGATTATGCAGGTGATGCAGCTTCGGCTTCATGGAAAACTCTGGAAGTTACTGGCTGGCCGGCAGAAGATTCCTGGGCATTTGTAACCGTAGATCCCCTCTCTTTGGCAGATTACGTAGGAAAGAAAATCCGTCTTGCTTTCCATTACAAGAGTACGTCGACTACAGCTTGTACGGTAGAAGTGAAGAACATGTCTGTTAAGGAATAAACGGATAGAGTCTATATGAGAAGGAGGAGTTATCGGGGCATTGGCTCCTCTAACTCCTTCTTTTGTCTTGGATGAGATATTCTAAAACTATTCAAAAAAGTATTTGACAAATGAAGAAATTGTCTTTGATGTTTTTATTGCTGGTGGCAGGACTCTATTTTACTGCTTGTGGCGATGATTCCGATGTGCCTGCCAACGGGTATATTGAAACTACCGAGGAAGGTTCGGCAACGTATGTATTGAAGGGTTATGAGGATGCTTCCGATGGCTTCAACGTGTTTGAGGGGGAAGGGTTTGAGAAATCTTTCTATATCTTGGAGAAGAAGTTTACGGGAAGTGCATGGAGCTTTGTGAAGGCTGCAAGCGGCCCGTTGTCTGCCATGGCCGAAATTCCTGCCGATAATGTCTGGCAGGTAGATATGGATGTGGTAGAAGGAGCCAACTACTGGGCACGTAACAAGGGGATGACGAAATATACATTCATGAAGATGCGGGTGGCTTATATCGAGGGAAACAATGTCGCTTTGGAATATGCCATTGCCGGTACCAAAGATCGTGATCTTTCGGAGAATGAAAATGCCAATCAGCCGCAGAGTGACAACGTTTCCATGACCGCGTTGGAAGTCCCTTTCCTGAATCCCGATCATACCTATGCAGACTACTTTGTGACCTATAAGGATAAACAGGTGCAGAACTTTGTTCTGGAGTATGTGCCCGAAAAGAAACACTCCGCTTGGGTGGCTTTCTGTTTTGACAGTGTGACCAGTCAGGACAATGTGAAGCGGACAGATGCTTGGAATCAGGATGACCCCAACATCGACAATTCCGTGGAGCCGAACGAAAGTATGCACAAGAGCGATGGTTACGACAAGGGTCACCTCTGCGCCAGCGAGGACCGCGTATATTGTGAGGATGCCAACAAACAGACTTTCTACTACGCCAACATCTCACCGCAAATAGCCTCATTCAACCAGAAGTACTGGATGTATTTGGAACAGCAGGTGCAGAAGTGGGGACGCTCTACGCGTGAAGGTACTTATGATAAGGTGTATGTAGTGAAGGGCGGCACGCTGAATAAGCTGCTTACCAACTTCACCGGTACAATGAAGGGTGGAGACGGTAAATATCCCGAAACCGATGCTGAAGGATTTACCATCCACGGACTGGCAGTCCCAGCCTATTACTACATGGCCATCCTTGCGGAGAAGGGTGATACCTACCATGCCATCGCCTTCCTGGTGCCGCACTCCGAACTCCTGCCGCAGAAACCTACGGCCGACGATTTCCAGGTATATGCCGTGAGCATCGACAAACTGGAGCAGGAAACCGGCATCGACTTCTTCTGCAATCTGCCGGATGTAATTGAAGACGAAGTGGAGAAGGCTTACAACAAAGCGGACTGGGCCTGGTAAGCTTACTGATATAACAAGAAAAAAGGGGGACTTTCCATTGGTGGAGAGTCTCCCTTTTTAGTATGACGGGCATGTCATGATTTAGGTAGCTTTCTTAAAAGCTGTTTTCGTTTTGATGGAAACTGACTTCTTATCCGTATCTTTGCATATTGATTAAAAAAAGAGATATTCATGGAACTTTCGGATATACTTCATAATTTGAAGATACAAGAACTTACTCCGATGCAGGAGGCTGCTAAGGAAGCCTATCAATCAGCCCAAGATTTAGTGCTTCTTTCGCCTACCGGTTCGGGTAAGACACTGGCTTTTCTCCTTCCGCTGGTACAGACCTTGAAAGCGGATATACAAGGTGTGCAGGCTCTTGTACTAGTACCTTCACGCGAATTGGCTTTGCAGATAGAAACTGTGTTCAAGTCTATGGGAACTCCTTTCAAGGCTATGAGCTGCTATGGCGGACGCCCTGCTATGGAAGAACACCGGACAATGAAAGGCATTCATCCCGCCGTCATTATCGGTACTCCGGGACGTATGAGCGACCATTTGAGGAAAGAAAATTTCAATGCCGCCACTGTCGTCACTCTGGTGATAGATGAATTTGACAAGTGTCTTGAGTTCGGCTTCCATGACGAGATGGCAGAGGTTATCGGGCAGCTTCCTTCACTGAAAAAGCGTGTGCTTCTTTCGGCCACCGATGCAGAGGAAATACCGCAATTTGCCGGAGTAGGAGGTGATACCCCCTCTTCCGGCTCCCGGCTCATGAAGCTTGATTTTCTTGCTCCGGAAGCCCTTGCTCCGCGTCTGCGGCTGCACAAGGTTGTTTCTCCGGAGAAGGACAAACTGGAGACCCTCTATAACCTGCTTTGTACCCTCGGCTATCATTCCACCTTGGTATTCTGCAATTATCGTGAAAGCGTGGAGCGTGTTGTTGGGTACCTGAAAGCCAGGAAGTTCCCTTGCGACATGTTTCATGGCGGTATGGAGCAACCCGACCGCGAACGTGCGCTTTACAAGTTCCGTAATGGCAGTTGCGCCGTGCTGATATCTACAGACCTTGCCGCCCGCGGACTGGATATTCCGGGTATTGAGAATGTGGTGCATTACCATCCTCCCGTAAACGAGGAAGCCTATACACACCGTAATGGACGTACCGCCCGTTGGGAGGCATCGGGAAATGCATATCTTGTCCTGCATGCCGAGGAGCGGGTACCCGAGTACATTTCTGAAGACATCGAAACGTACGAGTTTCCGGAGACGCTTCCCAAACCGGCCAAGCCCCGATGGGCTACCTTATATATAGGTAAAGGGAAAAAGGATAAGTTGAACAAGATAGATATTGTCGGCTTCTTGTATAAAAAAGGAGGGATGGCGCGTGAAGATGTCGGGCAGGTGGACGTAAAGGAACACTATGCCTTTGTAGCCGTGCGCCGCAGTAAAATGAAACAATTGCTGACGCTGGTACGCGGTGAAAAAATCAAGGGAATGAAAACTGTTATCGAGGAAGCAAAGTGATTTATCTTATAAATATTCATTTTATTTGCGCTTATTCTTTTGAATATGAAGTAATGAAACCGCCTTGCTTTTAGTTTCTCTAAAAGTATTATCCTTGATAAGTAAAGATAACAAAATGGTGCATATATCTTGTATAAACCATTAAAAAGTAAGCTAAATGCGGCTTAAAAATAGAATTTCATCAGGAAAGGTTTGTTTTGAAGAAATATTTCCGTAATTTCGCAAAGTCGAAAGACATTAATGAACGAAATTGTATAACCAAAACAAACTTCAAATGAAAAAGCATAATTTCAATGCAGGACCTTCTATCCTTCCTCGTGAGGTGATTGAGAATACGGCACAAGCTATTCTTGATTTCAATGGCTCAGGCCTCTCACTGATGGAAATCAGCCACCGTGCCAAAGACTTCCAACCCGTTGTGGACGAAGCTGTGGCATTATTCAAAGAATTGCTCAATATCCCCGAAGGATATTCGGTACTGTTCTTGGGCGGTGGTGCCAGTTTGGAATTCTGCATGGTACCCTTCAACTTCCTTGAAAAGAAAGCTGCTTACCTGAATACGGGTGTATGGGCCAAGAAAGCCATGAAAGAAGCTAAGGCATTCGGTGAAGTAGTTGAAGTCGCTTCTTCCGCTGAATCTACTTATACTTATATTCCGAAGGACTATACAGTGCCTGCTGATGCAGACTATTTCCACATCACTACCAACAATACAATCTACGGTACGGAACTGAAAGAGGATTTGGACGTAAACGTTCCGATGGTGGCCGATATGTCTTCTGATATTTTCTCCCGTCCCATCGACGTATCCAAATATATCTGTATCTATGGTGGTGCGCAGAAGAATCTGGCTCCTTCCGGTGTTACATTTGTCATCGTGAAGAATGACGCGCTGGGTAAGGTATCCCGCTATATCCCGACCATGCTGAACTATCAGACGCATGTGGATAGCGGCTCTATGTTCAATACTCCTCCCGTTGTCCCCATCTATGCAGCCCTGCAGACATTGCGCTGGATTAAGGCAGAGGGTGGCGTGAAGGAAATGGAACGCCGTGCCATCGAAAAGGCCGATATGCTGTATGCTGAAATTGACCGTAACAAAATGTTTGTGGGTACGGCTGCCAAAGAAGACCGTTCACGCATGAACATCTGCTTTGTGATGGCTCCCGAATACAAGGAATTGGAAGCTGACTTCCTGAAGTTCGCTACCGAAAGAGGTATGGTAGGTATCAAGGGACACCGTTCTGTAGGTGGATTCCGTGCATCCTGCTATAATGCCATGCCGAAGGAAAGCGTGCAGGCTTTGATTGACTGCATGCAGGAATTTGAGAAACTTCATTAATAATATTGTTTTTCACCACAGATTACGCAGATTTGCACAGATTGTTTTTATGATTAAACTCTGTGATAATCTGTGTCATCTGTGGTGAGTCTTTTTAATATCATGAAATTATGAAAGTATTAGTTGCAACAGACAAACCGTTTGCCAAAGTGGCAGTAGACGGTATCCGTAGAGAAATAGAAGCAGCAGGTTACGAACTCGTGCTGCTGGAAAAATATGGTGAAAAAGCCAAGCTGCTGGAGGCTGTGAAAGATGCCAACGCTATCATTATCCGCAGTGACATCATTGATGCTGAAGTGCTGGATGCCGCCAAGGAACTGAAGATTGTGGTGCGTGCCGGTGCCGGTTATGACAATGTGGACCTGGAAGCAGCTACTGCCCACAATGTATGTGTAATGAATACTCCGGGACAGAACTCCAATGCTGTGGCCGAGTTGGCTTTCGGCTTGATGGTGATGGCTGTCCGTAATATGTATAACGGTACTTCCGGTACGGAACTGATGGGCAAGAAACTGGGTATCCACGCTTATGGTAACGTGGGTCGCAACGTAGCCCGTATTGCCAAAGGCTTCGGTATGGAGATTTATGCGTTCGACGCTTTCTGCCCGAAAGAAGTAATCGAGAAGGATGGAGTGAAGGCTGTGGGTTCTGCCGAAGAGCTTTACTCTACTTGTGATGTCGTTTCCCTGCATATTCCTGCAACTGCCGAAACGAAGAATTCCATCAATTATGCATTGGTGAACAAGATGCCGAAAGGTGGACTGCTGGTGAACACAGCCCGTAAGGAAGTCATCAATGAAGCCGAGCTTATCCAGCTGATGGAAGAGCGTACCGACTTGAAATACATGACCGACATTATGCCTGCTGCCAATGAAACATTTGCAGCCAAGTTTGCCGGACGTTATTTCTCTACACCGAAAAAGATGGGGGCCCAGACTGCCGAAGCCAATATCAACGCAGGTATTGCCGCTGCCAAGCAGATTGTAGGCTTCCTGAAAGACGGTTGCGAGAAGTTCCGCGTAAACAAGTAATATTTTTAGTAGGCGCGGATTACGCGGATTTCACGGAGTTTTTATTTTCCGTACAGTTCCGTGTAATCTGCGCCTAAGTATTCCATTAAAACATCTAATTACCATGGCAATCATTAAACCTTTCAAAGGAGTCCGTCCTCCCCAAGACTTAGTAGAACAAGTAGCTTCCCGCCCGTATGATGTACTCAATTCAGAGGAAGCCCGCATAGAAGCGGAAGGTAATGAAAAATCCCTATATCATATTATCAAGCCGGAAATAGATTTTCCCGTCGGTACGGATGAGCATGACGAACGTGTTTATCAGAAAGCTGCAGAGAACTTCCGTATGTTCCAAGAGAAAGGCTGGCTGGTGCAGGACGATAAAGAAAACTATTACGTCTATGCCCAGACCATGAACGGCAAGACACAGTACGGTCTTGTTGTCGGTGCCTATGTTCCCGATTATATGAACGGCGTTATCAAGAAGCACGAGTTGACTCGTCGTGATAAAGAGGAGGACCGTATGAAGCATGTCCGCGTGAACAATGCCAACATTGAGCCCGTATTCTTTGCCTATCCCGATAACGCTGCGCTGGATGCCGTCATTTCCCGTTATACAGTCGGGAAACCGGTATACGACTTTATCGCTCCGGGTGATGGTTTCGGTCATACCTTTTGGATTATAGACAAGCAGGAGGACATTGATGCCATAACCCAGGAGTTTGCCAAGATGCCCGCCCTCTACATTGCCGATGGGCATCATCGCAGCGCCGCTGCCGCTTTGGTGGGTGCGGAGAAAGCCAAGCAAAACCCCAATCACCGTGGTGACGAAGAGTACAACTATTTCATGGCTGTGTGCTTCCCTGCCAACCAGTTGACTATTATTGACTATAACCGGGTGGTGAAGGACTTGAACGGCATGACTCCCGAAGAGTTTCTGGCTGCTGTGGGCAAGAATTTCATCGTGGAGGAGAAAGGTGAGGACATCTATAAGCCGTCCGAACTGCATAACTTCTCCCTCTATTTGAACGGAAAGTGGTACAGCCTTACTGCCAAACCGGGTACTTATAATGATAACGACCCCATTGGAGTACTGGATGTAACCATCTCCTCCAATCTGATACTGGATGAAGTGCTCGGCATCAAAGACCTCCGTTCCGACAAGCGTATTGACTTTGTAGGCGGCATCCGTGGTCTGGGAGAGTTGAAGAAGCGGGTGGACAGTGGTGAGATGAAAGTGGCATTGGCCCTCTATCCCGTTTCCATGAAGCAGCTGATGGACATCGCCGATACGGGCAACATCATGCCTCCCAAGACAACTTGGTTTGAGCCGAAGTTGCGTTCGGGACTGGTGATTCATAAACTGGACTAAATGAATTGATATAAACTGAAACGGGGATGTCTTCCACTAAAAGACATCCCCGTTTTTTTCGGATTAAAACAGAATAATAAGGTTATTATGTAGAAAATGCCGACCTTTGCCGAAAAATTGAGAGTATACAATGAAGGTATTGATTCTTAACGGTAGTCCCCGCCGTCATGGCAACATGTCGAAAATGTTGGAGCTGATGAAGCAGGAACTTGAAGGTTGTGGAGCTGAGACTGTTTATATAGACGTTCCGCGGTTGCAGGTACATCCCTGCATCGGTTGCATGAAGTGCCGCAGTTCATTGAAGTGTTGTCTGCCCGAGGATGGGGCACAGAGAGTGTTGCAGTCTATGAAAGAAGCCGATGCAGTGATAATCGGTGCCCCTTGCTATTGGGGAAACATGCCGGGAGAAGTGAAAGTGCTTTTCGACCGTATGGTTTACGGTATGATGGGGGAGAACTCCTGGGGAATGCCCCTTCCGCTTCATAAGGGCAAGAAAGCGATTGTGGTAAGCACTTGTACTACCCCTTATCCTTTCAATATTCTCTATAATCAGACGCACGGTGTGGTGAAAGCTTTCAGGGAGATTCTGAAATGGAGTGGTTTCAAGATTGTGAAAACCATTGAGAGGGGAGGTACTAAGAAGCATCCTGAGCTGACGGAAAAGGATATGCGGAACTGCAAGAAAGCAGTGCACAAATTATTGTAAAGTATTGAAAAAGTCAATATGAGTAGAAAAGAAGAATATAAATTGCAGAACGAACAGTTTCTGGAGCAGTTGCGTACGGCAGAAGGAATCAAGGAATTGCCTTGCGGCATACTTTATCGGGTATTGGAGGAAGGCAGAGACGGTCCGACACCACGTCTCAACAGTGTAGTATCTGTGCATTATAAAGGCACGCTTATTAATGGGCGTGAGTTCGATAATTCGTGGAAACGGAATTGTCCGGAGGCTTTTCGTCTGAATGAAGTGATTGAGGGCTGGCAGATTGCCTTGCTACGAATGCATCCCGGAAGTCGTTGGATTGTATATATCCCTTACACCATGGGATACGGTACACGTACCAGTGGACCCATTCCGGCGTATTCCACACTGATATTTGAAGTGGAATTACTAAATATCTCGTGACACTGCTGAACAATTTGCTTTTTTATCTTGTTCTCATATAAGAATTTAGAAAAACTCAATAGGTATGAATATAGATAAGAAAGCAGGGCATATTGACCCGAAAGTAGCATTGTCCCAGGCAGAACATGAAAAGGGAACAGTACCCGGACAACAGATTGGCCTTTACGGTAATGCAGACAAGAGAGATGTTCGTCAGGTCGTAAAGATTCTGAATCCTGACAAAAACAGTATGGAGAGCAGAGGTTAACCCTCTGCTTTTTTTATTACATGCCTCTTTCTTCGTCGAGTCCAGATGATTTGTTGGAGGGTTTTGTATCTTTGTACCCGGAAATGAAACTCTTAAAAACAAAAGCAGGATGCTACGGAAAGGAGACCTCACTCAAGGAGGCATAACCGGTACTTTATTACATTTTACCCTACCCATGATGGTAGGGTCTTTTTTGCAGCAATGCTACAACATTGCAGATACGCTCATTGTAGGCCAATGCATTGGTGCAGGGGCGTTGGCGGCGGTCGGTTCGGCATACACATTGATGGTTTTCCTTATATCCGTTTTGCTGGGACTGGCGATGGGCAGTGGCACTGTGTTCTCTTTACATTATGGTGCCGGAAACCATGTAGCACTGCGTCGTAGCATATTCAGTTCGTTTGTACTGATAGGTATCGTGACATTGATACTGAATGTAGCCGTTTTTATCTGGATCGACCCTATTCTCCGGCTGTTGCAGGTCCCGCAAGACATATACGGCATGATGCGCAGCTACTTGTGGATAATCTTCTGCGGTATAGTTTTCACCTTTATCTATAACTTCTACGCATCTCTGCTGCGTGCAGTAGGGGATTCTGTCACTCCGCTTTGGTTTCTGGCAGTTTCTGTCGTTCTGAATATAGCGCTCGACTTGTTTTTTATCCTACAACTGGATTGGGGGATTCAGGGTGCGGCTGCGGCCACTGTCTTCGCTCAAGGAGTAGCTGCTCTGGGCATCATCATTTATACTTACAGAAGGCGTCCGGAACTGCGATGGCATCATGAAGATATGTGTTTTGACCGTACTTGCTTGAAGGAAATAGCTTCCTTCTCTACACTGACTTGCGTCCAACAGTCGGTGATGAATCTGGGAATCCTGATGATACAGGGACTTGTCAACAGCTTTGGAACAGCGGTAATGGCAGCTTTTGCGGCAGCAGTGAAGATAGACTCTTTCGCCTATATGCCCGTGCAGGAATTTGGGAATGCCTTTTCCACCTTTATTGCACAGAACTTCGGGGCCGGACGTTACGACCGTATCCACCGGGGTGTTCGCAGTGCATTTGTCACGGCTGTTGTTTTTTCGCTCCTTGTGTCCGTATTGGTTTTCATCTTTGCCAAACCGTTGATGCTTATCTTTGTCCGTCCGGACGAAACGGAGATTATTGCGGTGGGAGTGGCGTACCTACGCATCGAAGGTGCTTTCTACTGTGGCATCGGCATCTTGTTTTTGCTGTACGGATACTACCGAGCCATCCGTATGCCGGGCATGTCTGTTGTGCTGACCGTGCTGTCGCTGGGCACCCGTGTCGTTCTTTCTTACTGGCTTGCTTCGATACCTGAGATTGGGGTGACGGGCATCTGGTGGTCCATTCCCATCGGCTGGCTGATTGCCGACGTGGTCGGTATCTGGTGCTATCGGTATGTTAAAAGAGTTAGAGGGAGTTAAAAGAAAATCCGGCAAATTTGCTCCACTGTCCTTCGGATATTTTCTTGAGCAAATTCAGGCTGCATGGCCTGCTCCAAAGAGACGGGAGAGGGGGTAATGGAGAATACGCCCCGGAATCCGGCTGCATTCAGTATCCCGGCATCCTCTATCGCTCCTGCCAGCAGGATGACGGGAATATGTTGCCTTCTTGCTTCCTGCAAGATGCCCGAAGGCACTTTCCCCATGAGAGTCTGCCGGTCCGATTTCCCTTCTCCGGTGATGATGAGGTCGGCATCCTTAATCTTTTCTGCAAAGTCCAGAGTTTCCAAAAGAAGCTCTATGCCGGGTTTCAACTGTGCATCCAGAAATGCGTGGAGACCGCCCCCCATACCACCTGCCGCACCGGCACCGGGATGCAAGGATACGTCTTTGCCGGTAGTGTGGAATATGACGTCTGAAAGATGCTGCATAGCAACATCCAGTTCCTTTACCATATCTGCGTCTGCTCCTTTTTGGGGAGCGAATATGTGGGCTGCTCCATTGGGACCGAAGAAAGGATTGCGTACATCACACGCCGCCGTGAAACATGCCTTTTTCAGTGTGGGATGGGCGGAAGAGCTGTCAATGGAGCTGATTGCCGATAGAAGGGCACCGCATAGGGCGATGCCTTTTTCCATGCTTCCCACTTCGCGCCCTTCTTTATCGAAGAAACGGAATCCCAATGCTTGCAGCATTCCCAGACCGGCATCGTTCGTGGCGCTCCCTCCAAGTCCGATGACGAAACGGAGGCATCCCCGTTCCAGGGCATCGCGTATCAGTTCGCCCGTTCCGAAGGTGGTAGTTTTCATCGGATTCCTTTTGTCGGCAGGAACCAGAGGCAGTCCGCTGATGGCGGCCATCTCTATGAATGCGGTATTGCCGTCTCCGGAGATGCCGTAACTGGCATCGCACGGTTGCATCAACGGGTCGTGGGCACGGACGGTGATACGTTTTCCGTTACTGGCTGCAAGCAGGACGTCGAGCATGCCTTCTCCACCGTCGGCCACGGGGAGCACGATGGTCCGGCATTCGGGACATGCGGCACGTACCCCTTGGGCGGCAGCTTCTCCGGCTTCTGCCGAGGTGAGGCAGCCTTTAAAGGAATCAAGGGCAATTACTATCTTTTTCATAAATACGTTTTTTATAGTTTCGTCATGCTTCGGATGACAAGTTGTACAATTGCAAAGGTATATACAAAATTTCATTTCTTTTTCATGCAAGCATGAAAGTTCTGTCTTCAGTTTGCATTATCTTTGCAGCATGAGCGAAGATACGTATAAAACCATCGTTGCCCCTTCCGAGGGCATTTACACTGAAAAGCGCAGCAAGTTCATTGCTATTGCCCTGCCGGTGCGTACAGTAGAGGAGGTGAAGGCGCATCTGGAAACTTACCAGAAGAAATACTACGACGCCCGCCACGTGTGCTATGCCTACATGTTGGGCCATGAGCGGAAGGACTTCCGTGCCAACGACAACGGCGAACCATCGGGTACGGCAGGCAAGCCGATTCTGGGACAAATCAATTCCAACGAACTGACGGATATATTGATTATCGTAGTGCGTTATTTCGGAGGCATCAAATTGGGTACGAGCGGACTGATTGTAGCCTATAAAGCCGCCGCCGCCGAAGCCATTGCTGCCGCCACCGTTATTGAAAAGACCGTGGATGAGACGGTTACCTTCCTTTTCGAATATCCTTTCATGAACGATGTGATGCGGGTGGTGAAGGAGGAGGAGCCGGAAATTCAGGAACAGTCGTATGATATGGACTGCCGTATGACGCTCCGCATTCGTCAGTCCATGATGCCGAAGTTGCGGGCACGGTTGGAGAAAGTAGAAACATTAAGGTTTGAATAATACAACAAATGGGATAAGAGCCCCTTTTAATAGGGAAGTTGTTCGTTTCCTTTAACGGAACAAGTTGTTTTCCTATGAGGAACAGACTGTTTTCTTTGCGGAAACGGTACCACTTCTTATGAAAGGCTGACTCCCCCCCTTTAAACAAAAGAAAGTTTATGGCATTTAGTGCAACAAAAAGAGAACTGGGCGAGCTCTACACCTTCTTTCGCCTGCTGGCGGATGGAGCCGTGTCACTGGGTACACCGAAAGCTGAAAAAGACGAAACCCTGCGCTGGCCTGTTGCCTTGATACAGAGGGAAGAGCATGACGGTACGCGCCGTTACTATATCGAAGCGCAGGAAGTGCGCGTTGTCAGCGGAACTGCCGGGAAGGACGGTTCGTTTGTTCCGGGCGAGAAGGAGGAACTGCGTTTCCCCCGCGAAGACTTTGGTGATGCGGCAGAGTTGGTTCTGCATCTGCTGAAGAACGTTTCGGGCGAGGAAGTGGAAGTGACTGAAGGCTTGGAAGCCTTTCTGGATGCTGTCAATATCTTCGACCTGGAAGCAAAGACGGAGGACCGTACCGACTTCTCCGTTGCCTTCTGGCATCCCGAAGCACCTCTAACGGGCTTCAATGTCCGTTGTCGTCTTACCCCGATGAATCCGTTGCTGGACGGAGGGCGCACGGCGAATCTGAAGCTGGAGCAAAGCGGTGTCAAGTTTGCCGTGCCCACGGTGAACAAGGTGAATGCCCTGCCGGAATCTCCTACGGAAGTGGCAGAACGCATGATGATGATTGAGCGACTGGGCGGCGTGCTGAAGTATGCCGACGTTGCCGACCGCGTGTTCCGCTGCAACTTGCTGATGATAGACCTCCACTTCCCCCGCATGCTTGCCGAGATGGTGCGCTTGATGCACTTGGACGGTATCACCCGCATCAGCGAATTGACGGAGCGCATCAAGGAGATGAATCCGTTGAAGATAAAGGACGAGTTGATAAACAAGCACCGCTTCTACGAGTTCAAGATGAAGCAGTTCCTGCTGGCACTTGCCCTCGGCATGCGCCCTGCCAAAATTTATAACGGTACGGACTCTGCCGTCGAAGGCATCTTCCTGACGGACGGTAGCGGGCAGGTACTTTGCTACCACAAATCCCGTCCGCAGGTCTTTGCAGATTTCCTTTATCAGAACACGCGTTTGGAGAAAGGTGCCGTAGAGAAAGATAAATACGGCTTCTTGGAGCGCGAGAACGGCGTCTGGTACTTCAAGCTGAATGTAAAGATTGGGCTGGTGAAACGGTGAAACAGCCCCACTGAACACGTACTGATGTGCATTATCAATTATCAACTATCAATTCTCAAATAAATAAATGAACGAGACATTACAAACCATTAAGGCACGCCGCAGCGTCCGTGCCTATACGGAACAGCAAGTTTCTGCAGAAGATTTGAACCTTATTCTTGAGGCGGCTACTTATGCCCCCAACGGTATGCATTTGGAGACGTGGCACTTCACTGCCATTCAGAATAAGGAAGTACTGAAAGAGCTGAACGATAAAATCAAAGGCGCCTTTGCCAAGAGTGACGACCCTCATACACGGGAACGTGGACATAGCCAGACTTATTGCTGCTACTATCATGCCCCCACGCTGGTCATTGTCTCCAACGAGCCTACCCAATGGTGGGCTGCTATGGATTGCGCTTGCGCCTTGGAGAACATTTTCCTTGCAGCCAAGTCCCTCGGCATCGGTTCCTGCTGGATTAACCAGTTGGGGCAGACCTGCGACGACCCCGATGTCCGCGCTTTCTTGACAAAGCTGGGTGTACCCGAGAGCCATAAGGTATATGGCTGCGCAGCCCTGGGATATGCTCCCGCCGATGCTCCGGTGAAGGAGAAAAAGGTGAAGGAAGGTACGGTGACCATCATCCGCTAAACAGAGATACCCGCAGGAGAGGTGGCGGTCAGGTAATTAATCATACATGAAGCAAAATAACGTATAATTCCGCCACTCTCCGTTGGGCTTCCTCTTCACAGAGGAAATGGGTTATCGCTGCATATTGATGATGCCGCTGTCCGTATCACTGTTGTTCAGCCCCTTGTTGCCTGCCTTGTGCTTGCGTCCGAACTCGAATGTATAACCCACGCGCAGCACGACCATCTGTCCCGTCTCCCTGACGAATGTCTCGGAACGGAAAGGAGCCACTTTGCTGATTCTTTCTTTTCCCACTTTATAGTTATTGGTGAAAGGAAACATAATACCGATTCCCGCCTGAAGGTTACGCCGGGTGTACATTGCCATGAATGCCGTCTGGTTTTCGTTCTTCTTGATGGTTTCGCCGAAGAAATTGTTCTGCACTTTCCGGAACTGCCCGAGCAGCGAGAAGTCTTTATATTGCACTTGTGCCATCACGCTGTAATAGAATTCATCGTACATATGGCTATAGTTCAGGCCTTCCGACCAACTGCGCGTATATCCTCCCGAAGCATAAAGCGTCAGGAAATCTTTCAGTCCGAACAGTGTAGCGCCATTTATGCCGGCCATCAGTTCCGTATTCAGGCTTTGGAACGACCGCTGGTTTTCATCCTTCAGTATCAGTTTGCCGTCCTCCACGAAGATGCTTTCCATGATGGGATTGTCATAATACTGGTGGCGTACGCTCAGATTGGCATTGAACTGCTTCTTCGAATAGCTGTAAGACAAGGAGTTCGTGAACTGTTGATACGTTTTCAGCAACGGGTTTCCGCGGACTATCTGTATCGTGTCCATCGCCTGCTCCACATCAGTCAGCGAGCCGAGCGACGGTATGGCAGGACTGATGTTGAACCGGTAGCGCAGGAATCCCGCCTTCTTCAGATTATAGCTCAACCGCACGGTGGGCGTGAAGGTATAGTAGGCATGGTCTTCCTCACTCTCCTTGAACCAGGCGCGCGTCATGCCTACGCTGCCCGCATAGCTGAAGTCCTTTACCTTGCCCTGCACCTCGAAGAAAGCGGATGTCTGCGACTGGTCCATCTTCGAAGTGGTAGGGTTGGAACCTTTATACTCATTCTCTGTCCGCATCTGATAGTGGCGGGCACCGCCGCTCAGCTTCACCTCCTTGAAGCTCTTTTCATAAATGGCTTCGCCGATGACGGAGCGCTTGTCGCCGTCCACTAATGTCTGGATGTCCGCCAGCGGTACGTTCTCGTCCTTGTACTCTTTGTATTTCCGGTTGTTCTTGGTATGGATGAGCGTTCCCGTCACATTCATCTGGATGCTCTGCTGATGGGGCAGGGTATGCTGGAAGTAAAGGTCGAGCGCCGGAGAGTAGCTGGATGTGTGGTTGTTGACGTACGAATAGATGGACTCCGTGCTGCCCACTGCCCACATCTTGTTGAGTTCATTCTGGTAGGGGGCATTGCTGAGGTTGTTACGGAAAATGGCATTGAATACATATTTGTCCGCTTTCGTCAGATTGTACGTCAGATTCAGGTTGTTGATGAAGCTCAGGGAGGGAGACTCGTCTTCGATGCCTTCCTTGATGCGGTCGATGGTACGGTCGCCCAGATAGAAGGTTTCATGGGATTCGAGGCGGCTGTGATACTTGCCGTTCTTGTTGAAGTAGTCGATGCCCCATTCGGAGTTCTTGTAATTGAACTTCGCGCTCAGGAAATTCTCTCCCCATAGGGTGTGGGGCGAATCGGAGAGTTGGAAGTTCACAACACCGCCCGTTTCGCGGCGGCGCAGGATAATGTTGACTACGGCGCCCAGTTCATCGTCTCCGTACTGCTTGCCGGGGTCTTCGATGAACTCCACACGCAGTACGTCTTTGGCTCTGACGGCCGCTATCTCCTTGTCTGTCACTTTAATGCCGTTGATACGGGTTTGTACGGACCCGCCACCGCTGACGCTCATGCTGTTGCTCAGATTGTCCACTTGCAGACGGGCAATGCCGAGATTGTTCAGCAGGTCGTAGGCACCGAACGAGCGTTTCAGCTGGCTTTCGGAAGGCAGGATGATTTGCCGGTCTACCCGCTGCAGCACATTGCTGGCGGATACCGTCACTTCACCGAGGCTTACGGCATCTTCCTGCAACTGTACATCGCCCAGGTCGAGGCTTTTATTCAGTTTCAGCAGTATGTTTTCACTTTGGAGGCCGATGAAGGAGATGGAAAGGCGGTAATCGCCTGCCTTGATTTTAGGGAGGGCGAACTTGCCTTGTGCATCCGAGGTTACTCCGGTCACCAAAGTAGAGTCTATGGTCCATAATGACACATTGGCGGCTATAACTGCTTCTTGCGAGGCGTCCGTGACGCGTCCTTTGATGGAGAGGCTCTGTGCCTGCGTACTGAGTACGGAGAGGGCAAGCAATAGTAAAAAAAGTTGGGTTTTCATAATCGTTTGTATTAGTCTGTTACTGTTGGATAGGGATGTAAAAGTCACTCTTCCCGCTAAGGGAAGATGCTGAAGCTTGTATGTCAGTTGTTTATACTTTCCTCGTCTGTCCGATGAAAGTTAGGAATGCATGAAGGAATAAATCTCGTACATCAGTGTCGAAACTTTGACAATCGTAAGTCCGAAGAGGAGTCCGAAGGTAATCCATAATGCAGTCTTTGCGTATCTCTTCATGAACCGTCTTTTTTAAGTTTGTTATATCGTTCTGTTATTTCTTCTATACTGATGCCGAGTAGCTCCATGCTGCGGAACATGTCGGCAAGCTGGTTGTCAAAAAACTCTTTCTTCTGTATTCGCATCACTTTCTTCACCGCATCTTTGGAGAGGTAGAACCCCATTCCCCGTTCCGGGTAGATGATGTCCTCCGTCTGGAGGTATTCATAGGCCTTCAGCACGGTGCGCGAGTTCACTGCCAGTTGTGTGGAGAGCTCCCTCACGGATACCACCCGCTCTTCTGCCCGCCATTCGCGGGTGAGAATCTTGCTGAAACAGAAGTCTACAATCTGCTGGTATATCGGCTTGTTGGTCTTGAAGTCCATAGGCTACAGTTGTTTTTCTTTGAGCAGGAAGTAGCTCGATACCCATGAACCGAGCAGCACACTGATGGGAGCCGCATAATTGCAGAAAGTCACGATGGCTTGTGCACCGGCCGACAACGGATAGTTGGTGTTGGGCCATGTGGCAATGTTGTCTATCCAGTATCCGTCCGCTCTGGCTTCGGGCATGAGGGAGGCCACAAAAGTTACAATTCCTATGCAGACGGCAATGGAGCCTACAAAGATGGTAAAGCTTTTCAGCAGGACTTGCCGGCTGAAGGCGAAGTAGCCGATGAAGGCGGAAGCATGCAGGATTACATAGGTCAGTATCTGGGTGTTGTGTATCCGGAACATCGTGATGTGCGTTGCAAAATACTGCAGGAACTCGCTGCCGCTTAAGGACTGCAGACCTTTGAGGCAGGCTATCAGTAGACCGCAGAATAGGGGAAGCAGCAGCAGGTATTTTATCCAGACATGCAGGAACTTCTCGAATGCCGATGCCGGCAGCAGTATATCGAGAGTGGAGCTGCGTTTGCTGAAATTTGTTTCCAGCAGGCAGGGGGCCATGAGGATAAACCATAGTACGTAGCGGGAGAATTCGGTGGCAGAGGTATGTTTGCCGTAGTAACTTCCACCGCGGTTTATGTCGTAGAGGATGCACAGGATGCAGATGAACGATACGACGGCTGCCGACCAAAGCAGGTGCCTGCCGGTCTCATTCCTTTTATATTGTTCCAGTAGCAGGAAGCGTTTCAGATTAAAAGTTGCGTTCATAGTTCTGTTTGTATGATGGATTTTCATTGAAACATGCTCTTTATCTTTTCCGGTTGTTGCAGCACCGCTTTATACAGCAGTTCGATGTCCGGTGTGTTCTCTTCTCCGTCCTCGTTGGGGAGAATGGAGAAATGGCCCGACAAGTCTTGTTCGCTGTAGATGCTTTCTGCCGGCAGGATGTCCGTACGGGCAAAGAGAAGCCGGTTACTGATTTCGTCCAGCGAACGGTTCAGTAATATTTCGCCTTTGCCAAGGATGACGAGATGGTCCAGCAGATTCTCGAAGTCGTGCGCCTGATGGGTGGAGATGAGCAGCGTGCTTTCATCGTCCATGCTGCGGCTGATGATACGTTTCAAGGCTTGGCGGGAGGTGATGTCCAGCCCGTTTGTCGGTTCGTCGAGCAGGATGTATGGAGTATGCAGGGCAAAGGCGTATGCCAGCATTGCCTTCTTCTGTTGTCCGTAGGAGACGGAAGAGAGTTTTTGTTTCCGGTTGATTTTCAGCTCTTCCAGGTTCAGCTTGAATTCTTCCTGATTGAAATGTGGATAGAATACGGAATGGCGTGCAGCGAAGCTGGCGATGCTTTCGGTAGGCATCTGCAACTCTTCGGGCAGGAAGAAGTAACGGGCCAACCCTTCGGACTGTCTCTCTGCCGTGTTTCTTCCGTCTATGCTGCACTTTCCGTTTTTGGGAAAGAGTAGTCCGCAGATGAGATGCATCAGCGTCGTTTTGCCTACGCCGTTTTCTCCCAGAAGTCCATATATACCGTTTCCTATTTCCAAAGATATGTTGTTGAAAATAAGTGGATTGGACTTGTATCCGTAGCTTGTGTTCTCTATCGTTATCATAACTTTATTAGTGTTGTACTGATGTACAACACTGCAAACGTAGGGTAAGTTATGGAGAAAAGCAAGGGAAAGAGATACTTATTAACTTCTTTTAGCGGTTGTGCGCTTGCCGTTTGCTTACAGCATCTTCACCAGTATGTCCCATACAGCCACCATGTGGCAGGCTGAACCGCCCAATACAAAGAAATGGAAAACCGAATGCATGTACCGTGCCTTGCGCAAGGAGTAGAAAGCAGCTCCCGTGATGTAGCATACTCCTTCGGCAATAATCCAGTAGCAGGCTGTAGGGGAGAGGGCGAAAAGCTGCTTGAATACTACCAGTACGGACAGTCCCATCAGGATGTAACACACTGTTTCCACGTAACTGTGCTCCTCCATCTTGCGGAAGCTGACAACAGTGCCGATGATGGCGCATAGCCAGACGAAGCCGAACAGTCCCCAGCCCCAACCGCCGTCCTCTCTCAATGCAATGAGTGTGATGGGGGAGTAACTGCCTGCAATGTGCCAATAGATGGCTGCATGGTCCCAATGCCGCAAGCGTCGTTTCCACGGATTATGATGTTTCAGGGAGTGGTAGAGTGTGGAGGCAAGATAGGAGCCGCCCATACCGAACAGATAGAGCCATACGCCGCATGCTGCCCAAAGATTCTGTGCCTGGTAGCATTTTATCAGGAATAGTGTACTTACAATTACTCCCATGGCAATGCCGATGCCATGGGAGATGGAATTGATGGTTTCTTCTTTTTTACTATAAAATAGTCCGTTACGCTTTCTTTTCATCAGTCGAAGCATCCATAGCATGTGGGCAACAGTTTACGGTCTCCCAACGTGTTGTCTACACGTGCCACGTTCACCCAGAACTTGTTTTCGCGCACGCTTTCTATCGGGTAGGCTGCCTTTTGGCGGGTATAGCTGTGCTTCCACGTGTCGGCTACCACTTCGTATTCGGGATGCGGGGCATTCACCAGCACGTTGTCCGTCTTGTCGGCTTCGCCGTTCTTCACTTCTTGAATCTCGTCCCAGATGGTCAGCATCACCTGCACGAAGTTATCCAGTTCGGCAAGGCTTTCGCTCTCCGTCGGTTCAATCATCAGTGTGCCGTGTACCGGGAAGGAGAGGGTGGGGGCATGATAGCCGTAGTCCATCAGACGTTTGGCGATGTCGTTTTCACTGATGCCCGTCTCTTCGTGCACCTTGCGGCATTCCAATATCATTTCGTGTCCCACGAAGCCGGTAGCACCGCGGTAAACAATGCCGTACGTATCCTTGAGGCAGGCTGCCAGATAGTTGGCGCTGAGGATAGCTATCTTCGTGGCCCGTGTCAGTCCTTCCGTTCCCATCATGCGGATGTAGCCGTAAGTGATGGGCAGGATACCTGCGCTGCCGAAGGGAGCTCCGGACACCTGGTTTGCTGCATTGCCGAACAATTTGTGTCCCGGAAGGAACGGAACCAGATGCTCTGCCACGCAGATGGGACCTACGCCCGGTCCGCCGCCACCGTGAGGAGAGGCGAACGTTTTGTGCAGATTCAAGTGGCAGACGTCCGCACCGATAAAGCCGGGATTCGTCAAGCCCACTTGGGCATTCATATTGGCGCCGTCCATATATACCTGCGCACCGCAGGCATGTATGATGTGGCAGATTTCCACTATTTCCGTTTCAAAGATACCGTGTGTGGAAGGGTAGGTAATCATCAAGGCGGCGAGGTCATCCTTGTTTTCTTCCGCTTTGGCACGCAAGTCGGCCATATCCACATTGCCTTGTGCGTCGCAGGCGCAGGTCACGGTGGTGAAGCCAGCTTGGATGGCGGATGCCGGGTTGGTGCCGTGTGCGGATGCCGGTATCAGCACCTTGTTGCGGTGTCCTTGCCCGATGCTTTCCAGATAGGCGCGGATGACGCGGAGTCCGGCATATTCGCCTGCCGCACCGGAGTTTGGTTGCAGGCTGACGCCGGCAAAGCCGGTAATTATTTTCAGCTCTTCACTGAGGTTGCTTATCAGTTCGCGGTAACCTTCGGCCTGGTCTTCGGGCACCAGGGGATGCATGTTCATGAATTCCGGACGGCTGAGCGGCAGCATCTCTGCGGCGGCATTCAGTTTCATGGTGCACGAGCCGAGGGAAATCATGGAGTGTGCCAGTGAGATGTCCTTACGATCGAGGCGCTTGATGTAGCGCATCATCTCCGTTTCCGTATGGTATTTGTTGAATACTTCGTGTGTCAGATAGGCACTTTGGCGCTTCATCTCCGCGCTGATGCTACTTGCCATGGGTACGTCGCTTGTCTTTTCCCAATCCCTTCCGGCGGCAATGGCAAAGATGGAGAGCAGTACATTGACGGCAGCTATATCCGTAGTTTCGTCAATGCTCATGCCTACATCTCCATTCTTGAAATAACGCAGGTTCACTTCCTTGCTTAGAGCGATGGTACGTATCTGCTGTGCCGAAATGGTGTCGGGCAGTGCAAAGCGGAGCGTGTCGAAATATTGTGCATTGACCTGCTTGTACCCCAGTCTGTTGATGCTCTTTTCCAGGAATACGGCAATGCTGTGGATGCGTTCCGCAATGGTGCGGATACCTTCCGGACCATGATATACGGCATAAAAGCCTGCCATTGTAGCCAGCAGTGCCTGCGCGGTACAGATGTTGGAAGTCGCCTTTTCACGCTTGATGTGCTGCTCGCGGGTTTGCAGCGCCATGCGGTAGCACAGCTTGCCGTATTTGTCTTTCGACCAGCCGATGATGCGTCCCGGCATATTGCGCTTGTACTCGTCACGGGTGGCAAAGTAGGCTGCCGACGGCCCTCCATAGAACATCGGGGTACCGAGCCGTTGTGTGGTTCCGAAGACGATGTCGGCTCCCCATTCTCCCGGAGGGGTGAGCAGGGTGAGGCTCAGTATGTCGGCTGCAACGGCCACTTTGCAGTTGGCCGCATGGGCTTTTTCCACGAAGGCGCGATAATCTTCCACGTTGCCGGCGGCGTTGGGATATTGCAGTACGCAGGCGAAGATGTCCGGCGTGAATTCCATTTCATGGTATTTTCCTATACGCAGCTCGATACCTTGCGGAATGGCGCGAGTAGTCATTACCGCCAGTGTCTGCGGGAAGACGGCTTCGTCTACAAATACCACGTTGGCACCCGATTTCTGCATGTCGCGCGGACGCAGGGCGTACATCATCGTCACGGCTTCGGCTGCGGCAGTCGCTTCGTCCAGCAGGGAGCAGTTGGCAAGGGGCATGCCGGTGAGGTCACATACGGCAGTCTGGAAGTTCATTAGGGCTTCCAGGCGTCCTTGTGAGACTTCGGTCTGATAGGGGGTATAGGAAGTGTACCAAACGGGGTTCTCGAATACATTCCGTTGGATAACGGCAGGAGTGATGGTATTGTACCATCCCATACCGATATAGGTTGTGTAAAGTTTGTTTTTGGCAGCCAGTCCTGCAATGTGCTGTCCGAATTCGTACTCCGTCATTGTCTTGGGCAGAGCCAGCGGTTCTTTCAGGCGGATGTTGGCAGGAATGGTTTTATCAATCAGCTCGTCCAGGCTTTTCACTCCTATTTTTTGGAGCATCTTCTCCTCGTCTTTTTCGCTGATGCCGATGTGGCGGTAGGCCAATAGGTCGTTTTTCATGGCTGTAATGATTTAAAAGTTTGCTGTATATTTACCGGAAGAACGGATTCTCCGCTTTTTCTATTCCTATGGTAGTCGGTGCTCCGTGTCCGGGATAGACAATCGTGTCGTTGGGCAGGATGAACAGACGGCTGCAAATATGCTCTATCAGTTCGTCGAAGTTGCCGCCGGCAAGGTCGGCACGGCCGATGCTGCCTTGAAACAGCACATCCCCCGAAAACATGCAGTGGTCTGCCGCGCAATAGTACACCAGGCTGCCCGGCGAGTGTCCCGGCACATGGATGGCTTCCAGTTTCGTATTGCCGAAGGTGATGATGTCTCCATCGTGCAGATAAGTGCCCAGGGGCACGGGGGCTTCCTGCAGCTGGAAGCCGAACATGCGGCTTTGTTTCGGCGCTTCGTCAATCCAGAACTCATCGGCCTGGTTGGCTTCGGCCTTCAGACCGAACTCTTTCAGCATGAAAGGATTGCCGAAGATATGGTCCAGATGCAGATGGGTATTCAGCAGATGTTTCACATTCAGCCCATTCTTGATGATGAAGTTTTTCAAGGCCTGCTTTTCTTCCTCATAAAAACAGCCCGGGTCAATGACGACCGCTTCATTGGTTTCGTCCCAAAGCACATAACAGTTCTCCGGGAACATATTAAATTCGAATCTCTTTATTTTCATATTATGTATTTAGATTTATCCCCCTACATATACTACTTTCTTTGTCTCGAAGAACTCCTCTTCAAAGAACTCCTTCAGGTCCCACAGCGTGGTCTTGTTCTTGACGGGCATGGTTTCGTTTCCCAATTCGCCCCCCTTGAGGCAAATCAGTCCGTTGGGCAATGCATTCTGCTGTTTGGAGGAGATGTTCTTGCGGATAATCTTCAGTAGGTCTGTCAGTGGCATCACGGCACGGCTCACCACAAAGTCGAACTTCCCTTTTTCCTCTTCTGCGCGGGCATGGCGGAAGGTGACGTTTTTCAGCCCGATGCTGTTGGCTATTTCGGAGGCTACGCGTACTTTCTTTCCGATGCTGTCCACCAGATGGAATTGTACTTCGGGGAAAAGGATGGCAAGCGGGATTCCCGGAAAGCCTCCTCCCGTGCCGAGGTCCATAATCTGTGTCCCCGGCCTAAAGCGGATTACCTTGGCTATGCCCAGAGAATGCAGCACATGGTGTTCGTACAAGTTCTCTATATCTTTGCGTGAAATGACATTAATCTTAGAGTTCCAGTCCAGATAGAGGTCGTAGAGTGCGGCAAACTGCCGTTTCTGTTCTTCCGTCAGGTCCGGGAAATATTTGAGTATTAAATCCATTGTGAATTTTATGTTGATAGACAATTGATTACAGTTCCTATTCACCGTCTGCCTTTATAGCACTGCTCAAGGTGATGAATTCACCGTTCATCAGATGGGCTATGTCCTCATAAGACAACGTGATTTTGGTTGCTCCCATTACGTATGGGGCAATTTCATATACATTATAATAGAAGGTGATTCCCGTTGGGTCCAGATAGAAATTCTCGATGGGCTCCAGATCGCCGGTGGTGGCGTAACCCATGTCCTCCAGCTCTTGGCGGGTGCTGACGTTGTTGTCTGCCATCAGCTGTTTCCAAAGCAAGTCGGTCAGCGCTTCCTTATAGTCGCCTTCAAAGAGGTCGTCCAGGCGGATGGGGCTTAGGGTCTTTAGGTCGAGGTTGAGGAAAGTGGACATATAGATGCCGTGTGCGCCGCCGGTATATTCATTGTAATCTATACGGTAGGTCAGCATCAAGGTATTGCACAACTGCACGTGGCTTTCGATTCCTTTATAATAGGAATACCAGGCTCCTATGCTCTGCTCGTCCTGCTTGTCCTCCTCGTCTTTCTTGTACATCGGCTCCAGGTCATTGCGGTAGTCGCCGACATATTTCTCCGTATATTTCTTGACAGCTTCTTCGGGTGTCATCGCCATGTACTTGTCGCCGAAGCAGGCAGAGAGGAAGAAGGTGTTCAGACTGTCTTTCAGCCTTACGTCGGATGACTGGCTGGTGTAGGCAAAGTTGAGGATGAGGTTGCAGGCCGGCTTGGCTGTGTCTCCGAAGAGATGTACGGTTTCGTTTACTTGTATACTGTCGAACTCCAACGCGTATGCGTTTTTGTTCACGGTGTTACCGCAAGAAAAGAAAAAGCCGCTTGCCGCAAGCAGAAGGACAAGTAGGCTGACAGTTTGCTTTTTCATATTGAGTTTCGTTTATAAATCAACATATCAATCAAAAAACTTTATCGACAAATATAGAACTTATTAACGAACTGCACACATAAAAAAGGAAAAATTAATTCCGGCAAACGGTTAAAACTTTCTATCTTTGCAGCGCTTATGAAGGAACTCCGTTACATACTGGCTGTACTCTTTTCCTCCCTTATCATTATAAGCGGAGTGGGGATTTCTGTAGTTCAGTATTGCTGTGCCGGATGCGAGACGACACAAAGTTGCTGCACCTCCGGCTGTTCCAAATGCCATCATGCACATCGTGGTTCACAAAAAACGTGCAAGGATACCGGTTGTACAGCCGTCTACTACAAGGTGGATTTCGTGAAGCATGCACACGAGTCTGCTTCGTTCGTGCCATCCCTTACATTGTTTTGTGAGCAACTGCCGTTGTTTGATTACTCCTTGCCGCAAGTGGCCTGTACTCCGGAAGTGCATTTCGGGGCACCGCCATATGTCGTCGGTTCGCGTCATTATCTGGCGCTCTATTCCACGCTTCTCATTTAGTGTTGTTTTATACGGGGCAATGACATGAATTGTCCGGAGGGAACTGTTTGTTTTTTAATCACTTCTTTAAGTATAAAACAGAAATGAAATATAGTTTGATAGCCATCCTTCTGTTCTCTTTCACCGCCTTGCAGGCGCAGGTAAAGGGAACGGTAAGGGATAATTTGGGCGACCCGATTGCAGGTGCCAACCTCTTCTGGCAGGGAACCACTCAAGGAACCACCACTTCGGCGGACGGTACCTTCTCCTTGTCCAAACCCAATGACAAGCATATGCTTGTAGTCAGCTTTATCGGTTTTGAGAACGATACGATACACGTCAGTAACCGCAATGAGACGCTCGACATTGTCTTGCGCGAAGGGGTGGAACTGAGCGAGGTGAATGTGGTCAGCCGTAAGTTGGGCACCATGAAGCTGCGTAACAGTGTGATGAACGAAGATATGATAAGCAGCGCCGAGTTGAGCCGTGCCGCCTGCTGTAACCTGGGAGAAAGTTTTGTGACCAATCCTTCGGTGGACGTCACTTACTCTGACGCCGCCACCGGTGCCAAGCAAATCAAGCTTCTCGGCTTGTCCGGTACGTATGTGCAGATGATGACGGAAAATATCCCCAACTACCGCGGCTCTGCCGCCCCCTACGGCTTGGGCTATGTCCCTGGGCCGTGGATGCAGAGCATTCAGGTGAGCAAGGGCAGTTCGTCCGTGAAGAACGGCTATGAGGCCATCACGGGACAAATCAATGTGGAATTCAAGAAACCCCAGTTGCCCGAAGCCGACTGGTTCTCCGCCAACCTCTTTGCCAGCAGCACCAACCGCTACGAAGCCAATGCCGATGCCACGGTGAAACTCTCCAAACGTTGGAGCACCTCTTTGCTGGCGCATTACGAGAATGAGACCAAAGCTCACGACAGCAACGACGACGGCTTTGCCGACATCCCCCGCGTGGAGCAGTACAACCTCTGGAACCGCTGGGCATACATGGGCGACCGCTACGTGTTCCAAGCAGGCATCAAAGTGCTTACGGAAGACCGCAACAGCGGACAAGTCGGTCATGGCAAAATGCCTCTGACAGACCCTTATAAGATAAGTATAGGCACCGACCGCTACGAAGCTTTCACCAAGAACGCCTATATATTCAACAAGGAGAAGAACACCAACCTGGCATTGATTCTCTCCGGCTCCCTGCACAAGCAGGATGCCTTGTACGGACGGAAAATCTACGATGTGGACCAGCACAACGCTTATGCCTCCTTGCTGTTCGAGACGGAACTGACCAAGCGTCAAAGCCTTTCTGCCGGACTGAGCTTCAACTATGACTCCTACGACCAGCACTATCGCCTGGACAATGACGCCGCACAGCCTTTGACGAAGAAATTCACCAAAGAAGCCGTCCCCGGCGCCTACGTGCAGTACACCTACAACTGGGACGATAAACTGGTGCTGATGGGCGGTATCCGCGGCGACCATAGCAGTGAGTACGGCTATTTCGTCACTCCGCGTTTCCATGTGAAGTACAATCCCAACGAGTATGTACATTTCCGTCTTTCGGCAGGAAAGGGATACCGCACGAACCATGTGCTGGCCGAGAATAACTACCTGCTGGCAAGCAGCCGCCGGATAGACATCGCCAAACGTCTTGACCAGGATGATGCCTGGAACTATGGCGCAAGCACTTCCGCCTATATTCCCTTGTTCGGCAAAACCTTGAACCTGAATGCGGAATACTATTACACGGATTTCCACAAGCAGGTGGTGGTGGATATGGATACGGACCCGCATGCCGTTCTGTTCTACAACCTTCACGGCCGTTCCTATTCGCAGGTAGTGCAGGTGGAGGCAAGCTATCCGTTCTTCCCGGGTTTCACCTTTACCGCGGCTTACCGTTGGACGGATGCCAAAACGAATTACAACGGAGAGCTGATGGAGAAACCCCTTACCAGCAAGTATAAAGGTTTGCTGACGGCTTCTTATCAGACACCTTTGGGATTGTGGCAGTTTGATGTGACTTTGCAACTGAACGGTGGCGGGCGCATGCCGGCTCCATACGAACTGACAGACGGCAACTGGTCGTGGGAAAGGCGCTATGGCGGCTTCGAGCAGTTGAGTGCCCAGGTGACGCGCTATTTCCGTCGCTGGTCTATATACGTCGGTGGCGAGAACCTGACAAACTTCAAGCAGAAAAAACCCATCATTGATGCTTCCAATCCCTGGGGAAGCAACTTTGACGCTACGATGGTGTGGGGACCGATGCATGGGGCAAAAGCCTATGTAGGTGTCCGTTTTAACTTGCCGAGAATATAATATTATTTATTAAATCAATAGCGAAACAATGAAAACAAGAAGATTTTTAATGACTTTGGCAGTTGTACTCTTCTGTGCATCTGCCGCAATGGCGAAAGACATCCGTACAGCCGTGTTCAAGGTAGCACAGATGAAGTGTGAGAACTGTGTAAGGAAGATAAACAATAACATCCGTTTTGAGAAGGGACTGAAGGACTTCCACACAGACCTGAAGACAAAGACGGTAACCATCACGTATGATGCCGACAAGACCAATGTGGAAAAGTTGAAAGAAGGTTTCCAAAAGTTCCATTATGAAGCGGAGTTTGTCAAGGAAACCAAGCAGGACGATAAGAAGTAATTGAACAAACTGCTCATTCCAGTTGTTGCTTTATTAAAGCGGAACAACAACCATCTAAAAAATAAATCGAATGAGCAATATAATTACTAAGGCACATCCCGTGCCGGATATGCACAGCACGGGATTGCGCGTCGTCGGTGCATGGCTTTTTGCCATCGTACTGATACTGTTTTCTACAGTCTTTGTGCATGTACCCTATACCCGTGAAATACAGATGGTACTGGCAATTCCGGTACTGCTGTTTTTCGGCGCTCCTTTTTATGCCGGTGCCTGGAAGGGAACCCGGTCGGGCCGCAACAATATAGACCGTCTGGTGGCGCTTACCACCTCTGTGGCTTTTCTGTTCAGTGTGTTCAACACTTTCTTCCCGGATTATTGGCTGGGCATCGGGCTGGAACCGCATGTCTATTATGGGGTTGCCGCCGTCATCATCGCCTTTTCCCTGACCGGCGAGTTTATGGAGGAACGTGCCCGGCGAAATGTGTCGGCGGCTATCTGCCGGTTGGGAGGCTGGCAGCATAACGCAGCCCGCGTACTGCCGGAGAAGCAACGCATTGACGACCGCGTTGCCGAGCTTTTTGTCCCGGTCATTCTCATCATTTCCCTGCTGACCTTTTTTATATGGGTGTTCTTCGGAGGCATAGATGTAGTGTCACACGGTCTGTTTGCCGCTTTGTCCGTATTGGTGGTGGCTTGTCCGTGTGCGGTAGGGCTGGCCACTCCAGTAGCTTTGGCGGCGGGCCTTAATAAAGCTGCCCGCAATCATATCCTTATCAGGGACACTTCCGCTTTAGAGCAGATGCGCAATGTGGATGTGGTGGTATTCGACAAGACCGGGACCTTGACAGAAGGACATCCTACGGTAATAGGCTGGCTGTGGGCGCAAGGGCAGGAGGAGCATTATAAAGATGTACTGCTTGCTGCCGAGTCTACTTCGGACCATCCTCTGGCAGAAGCAATCGTTACGGCCCTGGAAGGGGAGGAGCAGGTTATCCCTGCCCACCTGGACGGTTTTGAAAACATTACCGGAAAAGGTGTCAGAGTGGCCTATCAGGGTGCGGAATATTGGGTAGGAAGCCATAAACTGCTGAAAGATTATCAAGCCAATTTGTCGGATATCCTGGCCGATATGCTGACACAATATGAATCGGACGGAAACAGTATTGTCTACTTTGGGCGTGAGAACGATTTACTTGCCGTTATTGCCATCAAGGACCAGTTGCGGGTGACTTCTATGGAAGCTATCCGGGAACTGCGTATCCAGGACATCGAGATATGCATGCTTACGGGAGACGGTGAGCGTACAGCTTCTTCCGTGGCCGGCAGTTTGGGTATCATGCGTTTTGTGGCCGATGCCATGCCCGATGACAAAGAGGATTTCATCCATAAGCTGCAGCTTCAGGGTAAAACGGTCGCCATGGTAGGTGATGGCGTGAACGATGCGCAAGCCTTGAGCTGTGCTGATGTAAGCATTGCCATGGGAAAGGGGACCGATACGTTGATGGACACCGCCATGATTACTCTCAGGACTTCAGACCTGCTGCTGTTGCCCAAAGTTTTCCGGTTGTCTCGCCAGACTGTGAGCCTCATGTACCGGAATCTGTTCTGGGCTTTCATCTATAATACAGTGGGTATCTTTGTCGCGGCCGGAGTACTCTATCCCGTCTATGACATCCTGCTGAGTCCTGCGCTGGCAGGTGCTGCCATGGCTCTTTCCTGTGTATCCGTGGCTTTGAGCAGCCTTCGTCTGAGTTCCAGGTTCTGATGGCTGTATTCTCAGCTGTTCCTATACTCCAGCGGACTCATGCCCATGTGCCTCTTGAAGTATTTTCCAAAGAAAGAAGCACTGGGGAAGTTCAAGGAATAGGCAATCTCCTGAATGGTCATGTTGGTTGATTTCAGCTTGGCTTTCACGTCTACGATGACGACGTGGGCGATGATGTCCAATACATTTCTGCCGGTCACTTGCCTCACGGTGGTGCTGAGGTGTTGCAGGGAGATGCCCAGTTTGTCGGCATAGAATTGCGCGCGGCGTTCGCGGGTATAGTTTTCGATGACGAGCTGCACCAGTTCGCGGCATATTTCCTCTTTCCGGCTCTTGTTCCCTTTTTGCATCTGCGGACGGTGGCAATACATTCTGTCTATGCCGCTGAGGAGCATGCTCAGAGTGCTCTGTGCCATTTTGGTGTCAGGAGGATAGGGACCGGTCGTGATGCGTGCCCATAAGGCAAAATAGTCCTTGAAATAGGAGGCGACGGTAGGGTTGATAGCCAGTACCGGATACTCCAGTATGTTGGAGAAGGAGCTTAATGTAGACTGGATGAGGTTGACTCCATTGAGGCAATGGGAAGAAAACCCCACGAATCCCAGGCACACTTTTTCCTTTTGTTCGTAAAACTGTATGATGGTTCCGGGAAGCAGGGTGATAAAATCCCCTTGCTTGATTTCCGTATCCATCAAGTTGATGGATACCGTGATGGAACCTTCTATGCATAGTGCAAAGATGCATGCTTTCAGGCGGCACGACTGTTTGTATATGTTTAGAATGTCTTCCGTTACTTCAGTCCATGCAATCATGTCTACTGGCAGGTCGACTTGAGGAAATTCCATACGCTTTGTCGTTTAGAGTTCGCACAAAGGTAATTCTTTTCCGGGAAAAAGTAACGGAAGACATTCTGTTTTTAAAATGAAATGTTCTTTTTAGAATTCAAAAAAGTACTATATTTGCTTGCATGAAACTGGAAATATCAGATTGGAACATGATTCCTTATGCCGGAGCATGGAGCCGGCAGACGGAATGGTTTGACGCACTTGTACACGCCAAGCAGGCAGGAGAGTGCTATGTCAATCATATTGTGCTCTGCGAGCATCCCCATGTCTATACATTGGGGCGTAGCGGAAAAGAAGGGAATATGTTGCTGGGAGAAGAACAACTGCGCAGGATAGGGGCTACGCTCTATCATATTGACCGTGGCGGAGACATTACGTATCATGGCCCGGGACAGTTGGTCTGCTATCCTATTCTGAACCTTGACGACTTTTCTTTGGGGTTGAAGGAGTATGTGCATCTGCTGGAAGAGGCGGTAATCCGTGTTTGTGCTTCGTTTGGCATCGCGGCCGGACGCCTGGAGAAGGCAACGGGCGTATGGCTGGAGGGCGATACTTCCCGTGCCCGTAAGATTTGTGCCATCGGCGTGCGCAGCAGCCATTTTGTCACCATGCATGGATTGGCACTGAATGTGAATACCGATTTACGTTATTTCAGCTATATCAATCCCTGCGGATTCATAGACAAGGGTGTCACTTCTTTGCAGAAAGAGCTGGGACACGAGGTGCCGATGGAAGAGGTGAAGGAGTGTCTTTGCAAGGAGCTGGTAAATCTTTTGTCATGAACTACCTGGCACATATATTCCTTTCCGGTTCGAACAGAAAAGTACAGTTGGGCAATTTTGTAGGCGATGCCGTAAAGGGAAGCTCCTATAAGAATTATCCGCCGGATATAGCCAAGGGTATTCAGCTTCACCGCGCTATTGACGACTATACCGACCGTCATCCGGCTGTCTGCGAGGTGGTACATAGGCTTCAACCTGAATTCGGACGCTATTCGGGGGTATTGCTGGATATTTATTTCGATTATTTGCTGGCTTCCCGTTTCGAGTCGTTCTCCGGAGTTTCCTTGAGGAGGTATACCCGGACTTTCTATCTTTCCCTCCTCATCAATTACCGCTATCTTCCGGTACGGTTCAAACGTTTCATCTGGCATTTTATCCTGACCGACCGTTTGCGGAAATACGCCACTCTGAACGGAATAAGAGAGTCTTTGAACATCATGGTGGAATATCATCATATTGATATATCCGTAGACAAGGCTATTCGTTACCTTGAAGAGCACGATGAGGAACTGTTTGCTGTGTTCCAGCCATTTTTTATTGAATTGCAGAGGTTTTGCACTGAATACCGGCATAATTATAAGGTACAGTTTTAAGGACGAAGAAGAAATTCATATCGTGTCGGCAAGGAATTAATTTCCTGCCGGCACGATATTTGTTTTTTGTATCACACGTTATTGATTTCCTGCATGACATGTTATTGATAGCTTGTGCCCTGTGGAATCAGCTTCCCGTACTCCGCTTCTCTCTTGCCAGTACCGAGATGATGTACCCTCCCTTGCTGTTCACCTTGCTCCAGTTCGTCCCATTGAATATTTTCCAGACGTAGTTTCCCAGCCTGCCGTAGTCCGATAACTTCAGTATCTTCCTGATTTCCTCCCGGTCGGTGATGTAGAGCTTTTCCAGATTCAGCATGAGGCATTCCAGGTTGTGCGTATTCCTGTTGTAGGCATATCCGGGAATGTCCAGATCAGGATTCCCCTGCGCTCCTCCGCTTTCCCCCGGGGGAGTAAGAGGGGGAAGTGCTTTACTTTCTTTTGCTTTACTTTCTTCTACTTTGCTTTGTTTGGAATTGTATGCATTTTCGGGGAAAATGTCCGCATCCTGCGTACAATTTTCCCGTTTTTGCGTACAAGTCTCGTCCTTGTCCGGTTTATCTTCCTCCGTCTCTACCAGCAGATAGGGTAGGGTGGTGAGGTCCCTTTTTCTTCTTTTGGTGGCTTCCAGCCATATTTTCTGTATCTCGGTAGAGGTCAGCACCCCTTGCTCCTTATAGGTTTTGGGGTCGAAAAAGGCTTTCTCCACCAGGATGTCCACGATTCCCTGCATCTCCTGCTCGTTGATGTCCTTTCCCGCCTTGTTTGTGAACAGTGTGCATTGCTCCGCGTTCCATTTCAGGTAATATCCGTTTTCCTTGTGTATCTTGCACAGCAGTTTCATTACCGCCGCCGTTCCTTTCAGTCCGAACCTGGCTTCCACCAGTTCCACTGCTATCTCTTCGAATAGATTTACTTTGAGGGGGAAGTATAGCATTCCCCCGTACATCATGGCCATTGTTTTTAGTGTTTAATGATTAGTGATTAATGGTTAATGGTTAGCATATGGGGCTCCATTCGAGGAAGTTTTCCAGCTGGAAGGTTTTCCATGCCTGCAGTTCCACGTCCCAAAAGGCTATGGTGCTTGTCACTCTTGTGATGTCATAATCTCTTCTGAAGTCTGCCTTGTAGGGCAGTAAGGTGGCTTTCGCCAGCCTGAATGTCCCGTCCTGCTTGTGGTAGGCTATGAGTGCGTGGCCGTATTGCATGTGGTCTATCAGGCTTTCTATCCGTCGGGCCATCCATGTGGCGCATGTTTCCGTGTAGTTCTTTTCCAGCATGATACGTATTTTCCATAGGTTTCTCAGTGCTTCGTGAAGTGAAGCGTTCTTTGTCGACTTTCTCATCTTGTTGTCTTTAAAATTAATAATTGTATTAGTTTGGCAGGAGGTACGCTTGTATATAAAAAAAGATGCCGCATTCGTTGAGAAAGCGGCATCTATAGGCGGTGTGGCTTCATCCTTACCAAAGTGGCGGCAAAGATAAGTGGTTTATTCCTTAAGTTGTTTATATTTAATTATTGTCAATAAGTTTCGTGGTTTCTGCCCTTTTTTGTTTTATTCCCTATATCTTTCCTGCTACCTTCATTTCCCGCCACACTTCACCGAACTCTTGTATTATAGTGTTTTCTGACAGTCTTTTATAGTCTGGCGTTCTAAAGTCGAAATGTGAGTATGCCCATTGTGCCAATGCCTTGTTGCTTGTCGGCTTTTCTTCTATAAAGTATCTTGATTTTTTCCATAGGATGATGTCTTTAATGACTTCTTTCCTATATTGTGGCAGTATTCCTATAACCTCCCCGCTTGAGGGACGTCCTACTCCTGCTTTAGGAGCTGATATGCCGTGCTTTACATCCGTTTTAAGGGTGTCTCTTTTTGTTTTTTTTCCTTACTTTGGAGTGTTTCTTTTGCCTTCATTTTCTAATGTTTTTGGGTTAATAATTAAAATTACTGTAGTTTGTAAAATAAATGCAAAGGTATATCAAGTTTTTTGTTTTTGTGGAGTAAGGATGGAGATAAAAAGCTGGGTTTTATCTTTATGATGGGTTAATGCGTTGATATATAAATGGAAATGACTTTGATTTGGAAGTGTTTTTTAAACGTTCGTTTAATGGACGTCAAATTTCAGGAAATGAAATAGGGAATGAGTTAATAAAAGGGAATGGAAATTTTAAATATTAAATAAGATACTTAATATACTGAATTACTGTAGATTAAACTGATATACGATGGGTTTTCCAAAATATTTTTATTAAACATTTTGAGGATATAAAAAACAGTCTTATCTTTGCGTCCATTAAACGAACGTTTAAAAAACGCTTTTTGTTTGTAATCCGTTCGTTTATAGTCTCTTACCAGAAGGTAATGACGAACTGCAAAAAAACTGTTGGCAAGAAGGGCACAATGCTTGCTGTATTTTACATAAGGTGCTCGCAAATGATTGAATACCAGGTGTATACCAAGGGTTCAAAGCCCCAGAGGAACACTCTTTTGTGAACAAAACAACGAAAATGGAAACGGATAACGAGGTTGAAGTCTGGCATGCCATGCGTGCCACATACCGCAGGGAGCTTGATGCGGTGCATCTTCTCGAGAAGGAGAACCTCGGCTGTTTTGTCCCCATGCAATATAAGGTAAGTATCCGTAAGGGTAAGAAAGTCCGTACTTTGGTTCCCGTCATCCGTAATCTGGTTTTTGTCCATGCACGTCCTTCCGACGTACAGCGTGTTAAGTCTCAAATTACTTATTTGCAATATATAACCGATACTCGCAGTGGTCAGAAGATAATTATTCCCGACCATGAGATGCAGCGCTTCATCGCCGTTGCCGGAACCTATAACGACCATTTGCTTTATTTCCAGCCCGAAGAGTTGAATCTGTCGAAAGGAACTAGAGTCCGTATTACGGGTGGTGACTTTGCAGGTCAGGAGGGTATTTTTCTGAAAGTAAAGGGTGCACGTGACCGTCGTGTGGTTATAGAGATACAAGGTGTCATTGCTGTTGCCATGGCTACCATCCATCCGGACCTTATAGAAGTGATCGGCTGAATTATAATTCATAATTTACAACTCATAGTTTACAATTCATAATTCAAAAAAATGTCCTCCTCCCTTTTCGAAGAAGCAATTAATCTCCAGCGTGCTGCGCACGAACTGATGTATTTAGGTATGGACGGTAGTCCTATCTATAGTGATGACCTTTCCCGCCGCAACGGTGAGGTTTACCGCTTGACTGCGGCTTTGTATGGTTCCAGTGCTCGAGGTACTACTACGGAAGAACAGGCAAACGTCTGTCTTGCTCTCTTGATGGGTTATAACGCATCGTTCATTGACCATGGCGAGAAGCAGGATCACCTCCAGGAGATATTAAACCGTTGTTGGAATCTCCTTGATACCCTTCCCGCTTCGCTGTTGAAACTCCGTCTGCTTACTGCCTGTTATGGAGAAGTGTTCGATGAGCTCCTGGTCGACGAAGCCCGGAAGATTATTTCTTCCTGGGACTCCGCATCGCTCACTGCCGAACAGCAGGAAGCTGTCGAGGAATTCCGGAATGTAGTTGACAATCCCTATCCGTGGGAATATCTTGAGGACTAAAACAGGTGAAAGTTTTCTCGCAAGGCAAAAAAAAATGGAGTGGAGAATGTAAGAGACACGGGAAAAGTTAAAGACATATAGAGCTAAACATACAAGTGATATATTCATGTAATGAGTGAAAAGGATTCCACGCATTGTATTACGAAAAATAGCCTCCAGAGAAACGGATTATATGGCATTTCTGCCAATGAATATAGTAAAATAACTTATTATTTGATTAAAAATATAACTCAAAGTGGGTTATACCCCCTTTAGTAGATGCCCAATATCTATTGAATATCCGGGAAGCGTGGTACTAACTCTTTCATTACTACGCGAAGTAATAAATATAAATCACCTTTGGTTCCACCTTCCCGGATTAGTTTGATTTTTTCAGTGTGTGACATATAAGAATCTAACAAACATTAAATTATGCGTCGAATCTTATTTCTGATTTTATGTCTTTTTATTTTCTTCGGTTCTGCCTATGCCCAGCGCATGTCCGACGAGCAAGTGGTTGAATATGTGAAACAAGCACAGGCAGCCGGAAAATCTCAGAAGCAGATGACTGCCGAACTGTTGCGCCGTGGTGTGACCCGCGAACAGGTGCTCCGCATCAAGGATAAATATGAGAACTCGGGTGTTGCTGTCCCGGGTTCTGAAGCTCCCTCACAGATGCGCAAGCGTTCGGTTGCTGTGGGAGAATCCTACGAGGCTGCCGAACTGGATGACCAGAAAGCGGTTGTTGATGAGAGACTTGAAAGCCAGTCCGCCCCTGAGGCTGCCGGCATACAGATTTTCGGTCATAATCTGTTCCAGAACCGTAATCTCTCCTTTGAACCTAGTGTGAATCTGGCTACTCCGGCAAATTATCGGCTGGGGCCCGGTGACGAGGTGATCATAGATATTTGGGGAGCTTCCGAGAATACCATCCGCCAGACCATCAGTCCCGAGGGTAGTATCCAGGTGAAAGATCTCGGTCCCGTTTATCTGAACGGCATGACTGTTAAAGAAGCCAACGCTTATCTGCAACGGGAACTGTCCAAGATCTATTCCGGTATCGGAGGGGGGGATCCCAATTCACAGATCCGTCTGACTTTAGGCGATATACGTACCATTCAGATTCATATTATGGGTGAGGTCACGGTGCCGGGTACTTATACACTTTCGGCCTTTTCTACGGTTTTCCATGCCTTGTACCGTGCCGGTGGTGTGAATAATATCGGTAGCTTGCGTGACATCCGTCTGGTTCGTAACGGAGAGACGATAGAGCATTTGGACGTCTATGAGTTCATCATGCAGGGCAAGATGAATGACGATGTCCGTCTGCAGGAGGGCGATGTGATTATCGTGAGTCCCTACCAGTCGTTGGTCGAGATAGTAGGTAAGGTGAAACGTCCCATGTATTATGAAATGAAGCCTGCCGAGACGGTTGCTTCCTTACTGAAGTATGCGGGTGGCTTTATGGGAGATGCCTATAAGAAGGCTGTACGCATCATCCGTAAAAGCGGACGTGAACATCAAGTATATAATGTGGATGAGATGGACTATTCCGTATTCCGTTTAGACGACGGTGACTTAATGACGGTTGACGCCGTACTCGACCGTTTTGAGAACAAGGTTGAGGTCAGTGGTGCCGTCTATCGTCCGGGGCTTTATCAGTTGGACGGTGAGGTGAATACGGTGAAGCAGCTGATAAAGAAGGCTGAGGGACTCCGGGGAGATGCTTTCCTTGCCCGGGTCCTTCTGGACCGTGAGCGTGAAGATCTTACGCACGAAATGGTTGCCGTTGATCTGGAGGGTATCATGAACGGTACGGTTTCTGATATACCCCTTCAGAAGAACGACCATCTGTATGTTCCCGGTATCCATGACTTGAAGGAGAGCGAGACGGTCTCCATTTATGGTGAGGTGCTCAATCCCGGTACTTTCCTGTACTCCGATAACTTAACGATAGAGGATATGATTGTCCAGGCGGGAGGTCTTACCGAGGCTGCCGCCACTACCTGTGTGAGCGTGACGCGCCGCATCAAGGATCCCAAGAGTACTGCCTACAGCAGCAAGCTTGCGGAGACATTCACCTTTGACATCAAGGACGGTCTTCTGACGGATGCCGGTAGTTTCTACCTGCAACCTTTCGATGTAGTCCAGGTTCGTCGCAGTCCTGCCTACCAAGTTCAGCGCATGGTGACGGTTGCGGGTGAGGTGCTTTTCAGCGGCAGCTATTCGTTGTTGAAGAAGAATGAACGTCTGAGTGATGTGATAGGTCGTGCAGGCGGAATTACTCCGGCGGCATATATAAAGGGGGGACGTTTGATTCGTAAGCGCAATGATGAGGAACGTCGGCGTGAGACGGATGTACTTCGCATAGCTCAGAGTGGTGAGGGGAAGGATAGCATCTCTGTGGACAAGCTTGCCATCTCTGAGACTTACGCAGTAGGCATCGATATGGAAAAGGCTCTGTTTAATCCGGGAAGTGACTATGACATTGTCCTGCGTGAGGGAGATATCGTTTATATTCCTGAATACGTCAATACGGTGAAGATCAGCGGTTCAGTGATGTATCCTAATACAGTAACCTGGGAGAAAGATGCCAAGCTGAAACATTATATCAATATGGCAGGTGGTTATGGCGAAAATGCGAAAAAGAAGAAAGCATACATCATTTATCTGAATGGTACGGTAGCCCGTGCTAAGAAGAGTGACAGTGATTTAATCCAGCCGGGTTGTGAGATTGTGGTTCCCACGAAGTCTGAGAGGAAGCGTCTCCAGCTTTCCGAGATTATGGGGATGAGCTCCATGACTGCGACGATTGCGGCGATGGTGGCTACGTTGACTAATGCTTTTAAATAATAAATAAGTGGAAGATATAAAAAGAAAGGATGCTGATATGAATGACGGACAACAGAATAAACATCCACAGGAAGAGGAGATTGATTTGCTTGAGCTTGCCTTGAAGGTCTGGGCAGAGCGCAAGTGGATATTGAAGTGTTGCGGCTATGCAGTGATTGTGGGACTGGTGATTGCTTTCAGTATTCCGAAAGAATATACAGCTACAGCTACAATTGCTCCGGAGTTGTCGGATGGAAAGAGTGGGGGAGGATTGTCTTCTCTTGCTGCCATGGCAGGATTTAATATAAATACTTCTTCTGGTGCTGATGCTATCTATCCTGATTTGTATCCCGATATTGTGAGTTCTACTCCCTTTATTACTGGTCTTTTCAATATTCCAGTGAAAGACCTAGAGGGGAAAATAGATACTACACTTTATTGTTATTTGGACGAGTATCAACGTTCTCCGTGGTGGAGTGTGATAACTTCTGCTCCTTTCAAATTTTTAAATTGGATAGTTTCTTTGTTCAAAAAAGAAGCTGATGTTAATGAAGGTGGATTTGATTTCTTCCATCTAACCAAGGAACAATCTAAAATTCTTAAAGTGTTGAGTAAACGTATCAGTGTCTTAGTCGACAAGAAGACTGGACTTACTACTTTGTCTGTTACGATGCAGGATGCCCGTATTGCTGCTTGCTTGACTGATAGTGTAATGTATCGTTTACAAGATTACGTTACGGAATACCGTACGAACAAAGCCCGTCAGGATTTTGAATTTCAGAAGAAGCTTTTTGCGCGTAAGAAGAAAGAGTATGAGATAGCACAGGAGAATTATGCAAAGTTTTCTGATGCTAACAAAAATATTATTCTTCAGAGTTATCGTGCTGAACAGGTACGTTTGGAAAATGAGATGAATCTTGCTTATCAAGTATATACAAGTGTTGCACAACAATTGCAGATGGCTGAAGCAAAAGTGCAGGAAATTACTCCTGTTTATACGGTAGTTGAGCCTGCTACTATTCCAATAAGAGCTGCTAAACCTAGTAAATCTATAGTTTTACTCGGTTTTGTATTACTTATAGGAGGAAGTTGCGTAGGTTGGATACTCTTTGGAAGAAGTTTTGTTTGTAATTTGAGGAAAGCATAAATATTTCTTTTAGGTAGATAAATATCAAAAAATGATATCTGAATTTTATAAATAATAATGATTCAAGTAACAGATAAATCTAGATGTTGTGGATGCAATGCTTGTGGTGATGTATGCCCCAAAGATGCAATCTCTTTCCATATAGACATTGAAGGATTTTGGTATCCAGTGGTTGATAAAGAGCGATGCATTAATTGTGGACTATGTGATAACGTTTGTCCTGTTATTCATGTAGAAGAGCTGAAGAAGAATGATTTACCTCAGTCTGAATGCCATGCCGCTATTCATAAAAACATTGAAGTGCGTTTTGACAGCACTTCCGGTGGCTTATTTTCAGCTTTGGCAGAAAGAACCTATAAAGAAGGAGGTTATGTAGGCGGTGCTATCTTTAATGAAGACTATTCTGTAAGTCACTTTATATCTAATGATAAAAAAGACTTGGCTGCACTGCGTAGTTCTAAATACCTGCAAAGTAATGCAGAAGGCTTTTATAAACTAGTCCGTCAACTTTTGAAAAGTGGGGAAAAAGTATTGGTGTGTGGTACTCCTTGTCAAATGGCAGCATTACGTCGCTTCCTTGTGAAGGACTATGATAATCTTGTTATTGTAGATTTTATTTGTTTAGGGGTTAATTCTCCTAAAGTTTTTCGTAAATACTTGGATTACCTGGAAGATAGATATCAATCTAAAATTGTTTATTTTAAGGCGAAAAATAAAGAATTAGGATGGCGGCAACTAACTAGTAAAGTCGTGTTTCAGAACAAACAAATTCTTTATGATACAAAAGATACTAGTTTCTTTACAATAGGCTATTTGGGTACAAAGGTATACTCTCGTCCTTCGTGCTATGATTGTCAGTTTAAAGGTTTTCCACGGATGGCTGATATTACTGTGGCAGATTATTGGGGAGCCGAGCATACTGTAGGAAAAGAATTGGATAATGATATGGGAACCAGTTTGGTTATGCTGAATTCCCAGAAAGGAAAATCTTATTTTGAAACGATAAAATCAACTATTATTGAAAAGAAAGTACCTTTTGAATCGATCTTAGGAGGTAATCGTGCATTGGTGCAATCATTAGATGCTCCCTTAGTTGATAGAGTGAGTTTTTATGAAGATTTGGATACAATGCCATTTCAGGATATAGCAGCTAAATATATTCGTAGACCAATTGATATACTAACGTGGAAACGGAAACTGAAAAATGTTCTTCGCTTTTTATGGAATATAGCAAGTGTATCTCGTTTTAATTTGCCTCTTTATTGGAAGAATATTAGATATAATCTTTTTTGTAAGCAAGTGAAATGTAGTATAGTCCGAGGTGCATTTATACTTATTCATCGAAATACTATTTTGGAAATCCATCCTAAAGCGCATGTGAAAGTTAAGGGAATTTTTGTTATTGGACAGAAAAGATTCTCTAAGTCAAGGCTTGAAACTCGTCTTTTAGTTGAGAATAATGCAGTATTACAAATAGATAATAATTTTTCATTAGGTTATGGCTCTGATGTAGAAGTATTTAAAAATGCGTTTCTACATATAGAAGGTAACGGTGCTACTAATATAAATGCTACGATTATCTGTGGTGAACATATTCACTTGTGTGATAGAGTTATGTTGGGGCGCGATATAACCATTCGCGATAATAATGGAAATCATTATATCGCTATGCGTGGATATAAGGATACGCGTCCGGTATTTATAGGTCAGCACGCTTGGTTGTGCGAAGGTGCAATCATTATGCCCGGAGTTAAAATTGGTGATGGTGCTATAATTGGGGCAAAATCTTTTGTTACTCAAAATGTATCAGCCTATTCAATGGTTAGCGGCAATCCGGCACAAGTGATAGAAGAAGATGTTTATTGGAAGTATTAATTATAAACTTAAGGATATGATATTAGAAGAATTTGTCAAAGGATTTGCTGAACAATTTGAAGATACGGATATCACTGAAATTCAAATGGATACTGTGTATCAGGATTTGGACGAATGGAGTTCGCTAACAGCAATGTCTATTATCGCTTTTGTAAAAACGACCTATAATAAAGAAATAACAGGTAAAGAGATACGTTCATGTGAAACGGTTGAGGAATTGTTTAATTTAGTAGAAGCTAAGTAGAATGGTTCAAACTTTCAATCCGTTTTCGCTTGAGGGTAAACAATTATTGGTTACTGGTGCGTCAGCTGGGATTGGACAGGCTATTGCTATAGCTTGTTCTAAGATGGGCGCTTCTGTTATCATTACTGGACGTAACGTTGAGCGATTGAACGTAACTCGTTCGTTATTGATGGGAGAAGGGCATTTATCGATAGCAGGAGATTTAACTAATGAAATAGATATTTTAAAAATCATATCTTTAGTTTCGAATTTAGACGGCATTGTGCATTGTGCCGGTATTGGACATCGTAAACCATGCAAACTGATTGATAAAGCTGATATAGAGAATGTGATGGATGCTAATTTTAAAGCTCCAGTCTTGTTGCAAACCGCTTTATTATCTGCAAAGAAAGTCAATAAGGCTGCGTCTATTGTTTTTATTGCTTCTCGTGCGGCTGATGCTCCTAGTATAGGCAATGCATTGTATAGTGCTTCAAAAGGAGCTATTATTTCTTATGCCAAATGCTTAACTTTAGAATTGGCTCCCCGCGACATACGTGTCAATTGCATTTGTCCCGCTATGGTATGGACTGACTTGATTTATAAAGGAGGGTTGACTAAAGAAGATTTAGAGCAAGAACAATTAAAGTATCCCTTAAAGCGCTATGGGTATCCTGATGATGTGGCAAATCTTGCTATTTATTTACTTTCGGATGCATCTTCGTGGATGACTGGATCTTGTATTGATTTGACAGGAGGTGCGAATAATTTATAATAAAATGGGAGCATATATAAAAGCTATTAGTTACTATTTACCCGAACAAGTTGTTACGAATGAAGACTTGGTAAGTGAGTTTCCTGAATGGAGTGTTGAAAAAGTGGCAGCCAAAGTAGGTGTGAATGTTCGTCATGTTGCTGCAGTTGGTGAGACAGCAGGAGATATGGCCGAAAAGGCAGCAAAGAAACTTTTTGAAGAATACTCTATTGATTCAAAGGATATTGATTTTCTATTGCTTTGTACGCAAAGTTCTGATTATTATTTGCCGTCCACAGCTTGTGTATTACAATATCGATTAGGGCTGCGTACTGATATTGGTGCCTTTGATTATAATTTGGGTTGTTCAGGGTGTGTATATGGATTAGCTATTGCGAAGGGACTTATAGTATCAGGCATTGCCAAAAATGTTTTGCTTCTCACATCAGAAACATACAATAAATATCTTCACCCTTCTGATAAGGGTAATCGTTCTATTTTTGGTGATGGAGCAGCCGCTTGTTTAGTATCAACAGATGGATTTGCTGAAATTGGTGAATTTGTATTAGGAACCGATGGCAATGGAGCAAATAATCTGATAGTAAAGACAGGTGCTTCTCGGTATCCGGGAAGAACCGGATTGTCTATTAAAGATGATGAAGATCATGTTTGGTATGATGATTATTTGTACATGAATGGTGGAGCTATATTCAACTTTACTTTAGAGGCAGTTCCGACTATGATGAAGCAAGTATTGGAAAAGAATCAATTTTTGAAAGAAGATGTAGACTATTTTGTGTTCCATCAAGCTAATAAGTTTATGTTAAATACTATCCGGAAAGTATGTGTTTTACCCAAAGAGAAGTTTTATATTAATTTGGAGAATACAGGTAATACTGTTTCTTCTACTGTACTAATTGGATTGAAACACTGCATGGAGAATGGAACAATACATCAGGGCATGACTGTTATGGTGACTGGCTTTGGAGTAGGACTTAGTTGGGCGGGCACAATGCTTAGTTTTTAATTTAATAATAAGTAATACTCTTTCTTTGATATAGCTCAAGATTTTTTTCTTGTATTTATATTTATGAATGTACTAATAATAGGTGGTACCGGAGTTCTTAGTAGTGCTGTAACTAATGAAGCTTTAAGGCAAGGCTTTAAAGTGACCATGATTAACAGAGGTAGTAGGAGCAACCTTATTCCAGATAATGTAGAATTTTTAAAATCAGATAAAAATGATTTAAAAAAAATTCGGCATCTGCTTGGAGAAAGGAGATTTGATGCTGTTATGGATTATTTATGCTACTCTGATGATGAGGTGGCAGATAGTTTCAATTTTTACTCTCATTATACAAAGCAATATTTTTTTATATCTTCTTGTGCTGTTTATAACACCACTTTGGGAGAAGTTTGTAGGGAGGATTCTCCTAAGATATTACCGATATGGAGTTATAGTGTGAATAAATGGGCTAGTGAAAAACATTTAGAGATCCTGGCAAAGAAATCAGATACAAATTATACAATTATCCGTCCTTGTGTAACATATGGAGATACACGAATTCCTTATGGTATTTCACCTAAGTATGGTTATCATTGGACATTGGTGTCTCGAATATTGAATGAAAAACCGATTATACGTTGGAATGGTGGAGTAAATCGATGCAATATGACACGTGTAGAAGATTTTGCTGTTGGTGTTGTTGGCTTGATTGGTAATCGGGGTGCTTATAATGAGGCTTTTAATATTTGTGGTGATGAAACTCCCTCCTTTAATGAAGTACTTAATGTTTTGTCGGAATTATCTGGAAAAAAAGTAAAGATTGTGGATGTTACAAGTGAATTTTATGCACAAGAACTTCCTAATCATGCTGGTGAAATATTGGGGGGGCGTTCTATAGATGCACTAAATAGTAATGATAAGATAAAGAAAGTCGTTCCTTCGTTTCGTCAAACAATTTTCTTAAAAGAGGGTATTGAATTAACTTATAATGCATATGTAAAGAGCAACTATCAATTTGGAATTGATTGGGGGTTTGAAGGTGATACAGACCGAATTATTAAAAAGTGGTGTAAAAAGAATGGTATTAGCATTGAAAAAATGAATTTGCATTTTATAGATTACCTTAAAACTGCAACATGGAAGGATAAAAAAAAGTATTATTTAGCTTTGTATAAAAAACGTTGGGATATTCGAAGTTTGTTATTTTTTTATGAAATTGCAAATCAGATAAAAAGAAAATTATGTGGAAAATAAGTAGTATCATAGAATGATAGAGCGGCAAACAAATAACAGAACTATTGTTAAAAACACCTTCTTTCTTTATTTTCGTATGATGTTTACAATGCTTGTCACTTTATATACATCACGCGTTATATTACAAATGTTAGGAGTTAATGACTATGGTATTTATCAGACTGTAGGTGGTGTTGCCGTAATACTTTCGTTCATAAGCACTGCATTAAGTTCTGGCTCCTCTCGATTTCTTACTTATGAATTAGGGAAAAAGGATGAAGATAAACTTAGGCGAACCTTTTCGACAGTATTGGCAATGCACTTAATTCTTGCATTTTTTATATTTTTACTAGCTGAAACTATTGGATTATGGTTTGTTTATAATAAGTTACAGATTCCAACTGAAAGAATGGGAGCTGCAGTATTTGCATATCATTTCTCAATATTAACAGTGTTGGCTATGTTTTTTCAGGTTCCTTTTAATGCTTCTATAATCAGTCATGAAAAGATGAATGTTTATGCTTATTTGAGTATTATAGAAACTGTATTGAAACTTCTCATCGTCTATTTATTGGCAATAAGTGATTGGGATAAATTGAAATTATATGCTATATTCTTGTGTACTTTGCAAATTGGTATAACTTGGTTTTATCGTAATTATTGTACTCGTAATTTTGTAGAAACACGATCTAAATGCTCAATAGACAGAGCTATAATAAAAGATGTGTTAAACTATTCAGGGTGGAATTTATGGTCGAGCGCTTCCATTGCTTTGAATAATCAAGGTGCAACTATTTTGATTAATGTTTTCTTTTCACCAGCGATTGTAACAGCTCGTGCCATTGCTAATCAAGTGAATATGGCTGCTAACCAATTTGTTCAAAACTTCCGTATAGCTGTTAATCCACAAATAGTAAAAAGATATGCAGCAGAAGATTATCAAGGAAGTAAAGATTTGTTGTGCAGTTCGACAAAGTATTCATATTTTATGATGCTTGCCTTATGTCTGCCCATTTGTTTGGTAACAGAACCTTTATTGAGGTTATGGTTGGGAATCGTTCCTGACTATACAGTTATCTTTTTACAGTTGACTCTTGTGACCAGTCTTTTTCAAGTATTTGATACATCATTTTATACAGCTCTTTACGCCAAGGGGCGAATAAAGGAAAATGCATTAATTTCACCATTAATTGGTTTTCTGGTTTTTCCGATAGTTTATCTGTTATTTAAGAGTGGATATACTCCTGTCGTTTTAGCTTGGGCATTATTAGCGTGCTATGTTCTATTGGGGCTTGTTGTAAAACCCATTCTTATAATAAAGATTGTTGGTTATACATGGCGAGATATTATGAAAGTGTTTATGCCTTGCTTTAAGGTTACTATTTTAGCTATTCCTTTACCATTAGTGATTTATGTTTTTGGTAATAAATTGGGGTTGAATGAAATATATTATAATTTGACTCTTATTTTAGTGAGCCTTTTTTGTGTGATATTAAGTGTTTGGATAATTGGGATAAATAAAGAAATGAAAAGTAAACTGTTTTCTTTGATTTTGAAGAAAATTAGGAGTAAAAAGTAAAATAGTAGTATAAATTTTACTTTATGTGCTATTTACTTGAAATATATTAGAATGAAAATGAAGAATGTGTTATTGATAGGGATTGGCGGTGTTTATAATTATGGTTGTGAAGCTATAGTACGTGGGACGATTGAAATACTTAGGAACGTTGATCCTGCTATCAAAATTAGCTATGCTTCGTATAATTATGAGGATGATGTGCAGAGATTAGCTGATTGTGATCTGAAAATACTGCAACGTAAAAGATTAGGACGGTGGAATCCTAAAAACATTATACGTAAATTGCTTACATTTGTTGGCATCTCTTTTACTATGCCTTATGATTCTACTGATTGGTTGAATGAATATGATACAGTATTTTCTATTGGAGGCGATTTGTATACGTTGACTTCTATTGGAGGCTGTAATATTTCGTTACCTTTGTTTCTTGAAAAGTGTCAGGCAAAAGGTATTAAGTATGTATTGTGGGGGGCTTCGGTTGGAAAATTTGAACAGAATTTGAAAGCGTTGAATTTCTTTAAGAAACACTTAAAGAGTGTTGATCTGATAGTGGCAAGAGAAATAGTAACGGTGAATTATCTTAATTCATTAGGAATTAAACAGAATGTAGTCTTTGCTCCTGATCCTGCTTATTTTGTAAAATGCCCTTCTTTGAGTAGTGAGGGAAAGTCTGAAAGTATAACGGTAGGTATTAATCTTAGTCCACTTTCAGCCTTATACCATTATGATAGTTTAGAAACTGCTGTCAAAAAACAAGCAGAAGCTATTTGTGGATTGGTTGAAGAACTTCACTGTAAACTCCTGTTTATTCCTCACGTACTTTCTACATCTCTGAATGATAATGATTTATGTTATTTGGAACAAATAGCAAGTAGAGTGAAGAATGCAGGGCACTCTGTAACTATGGTGAGTTCTGATCCTGGATTTATTGGCTTAAAAAGTGATTTGGCCAGATGCAATTTTGTAATAGCAGCGAGAATGCACTGTGCAATCAATGCCATAACAATGAATGTTCCTACAATATTTTTGTCATATAGTGAGAAAGCAAAGGGAATGGCAGAATATGTTTATGGTACAAGCCATGGAGTATTCTCTCTCATCGAATTTGAAGATTACCACAAAATAGCGAATATAATAAGAGAATGGAATTTAGAGTCTCGTATTGACTCAATAAAAGAGTTTGATTTTAAGTCATTATTTGTGAATGTTTAATTAAATATACCCTAATGAAAAAAATAATGCTTGTCTTTGGTACTCGTCCTGAAGCAATAAAAATGGCTCCATTGGTTAAAGAACTGCAGAAATATCCCGATGATTTTAAAACAATTGTTTGTGTAACTGGGCAGCATCGTGAAATGCTTGATCAAGTGCTGACAATTTTCAACATTCATCCGGATTATGATCTTAATATTATGAAGCAGGGACAAGACCTCTATGATGTTACAACTCGTGTGCTTATAGGTATGAGAGATGTGTTGAAAGAGGCACAGCCTGATATTGTATTGGTACATGGTGATACAACGACTTCTACTGCTTCTGCTTTAGCTGCTTTCTATCAGCAAATTCCTGTGGGGCATGTTGAGGCAGGATTACGTACGCACAATATTTATAGTCCATGGCCGGAAGAAATGAACCGATTGATAACCGGACGCATTGCTACGTACCATTTTTCACCCACTCCACTTAGTCGTCAGAATTTATTGGACGAAGGCGTGAATGATAAAGCAATTATGGTTACCGGTAATACAGTAATTGATGCACTCTACATGATGGTAGATAAAATTAAGATTGATAAATCATTGGATGCTGAGTTAAAGAATGTTTTGAAAGTTGCAGGATATGATGTAAATCGTTTGAAGGACGGTAAAAAGCTAGTACTGATAACAGGGCATCGTCGTGAAAACTTCGGTGATGGTTTTATTTCTGTATGTACTGCTATAAAAGATTTAACGAAGAAATATGCTGATGTAGATTTTGTATATCCAATGCATCTAAACCCCAATGTGCGTAAGCCTATTTATGATGTGTTTGGTAAGGATATATTTAATATAGAAAATATGTTTTTCATAGAACCATTAGAGTACTTATCATTTGTGTATTTGATGGAAAAGTCAACTCTTGTACTGACCGATAGTGGTGGTATTCAAGAAGAGGCTCCTGGATTAAGTAAACCTGTTCTCGTAATGCGTGATACAACAGAGCGTCCTGAAGCATTGGAAGCTGGGACGGTAAAATTAGTAGGAACGAATTATAATAAAATTGTTGGTGAAGTGTCTAATTTGTTAGAAGATTGTGTATATTATGAAACAATTAGTAAAGCAGTGAATCCTTATGGTGATGGATTGGCTAGCCAGCATATTACATCCTTTTTTAAATCAAAATTTAGTGTATAATTGGGTTTAAAATGTAAGCAGTCAAAAAATGGCTATTGATTGAAAGTTCTATCTTCGCTGCCAACCAAATTTTAAGAATTATGTATAGCAGTGAAGATCTTGAAAGTTTTTTACTTTCAATACCAGACCGAGGCCTTGCCTCATGGAGAACCCCTCCAATCATTTTGTGTTAGGAACAAAGTTCCTTATAACATCTTTCAGAAATGGTTCAAGGATACCCGGAAAAAAGTAGTTGAAGTCCAGATTGATGGTGCTCCTGAAATTGGTCATGAGGAAAAATCCAGGACTAGTGATCAGCCTCAATCGGTATCACAAAGCAGAAATGATCACCCAGTTTGTATTTGGGTTGCCATTCGTATTAGCAATGGCTTACATTTGTCCCGAAAGAATTTAAGCTACCAGGATTTGGTTCGTATGGTAGAGAATCTGGAGGGAGTATGTTGAGTGTTACCGGTCTCAATCATTTTTATTATGTCCGTGACTTTGCCGATATGCGTTGTAAGCACAGCCGTGTGTTGTCTGTCATTCGTGAACGGCTTCACAGGGAACCCAATGATGGAGACGTCTTTATAGTCATGTCGCGAAATCGCAGAATAGTCTGTATGTTTTCATTTGACAATCGTTCATATAGTCTGTTCGAAAAGAAGTTTGTAGCAGGCTATCAGTTCATGAAAGTGGAGCGAAACGGGGCAGATACTGTTTATCGGATTGACTGGAAAGACGTGGTTTTGATTCTTGAGGATCTGTGGTTAAAATGTTAAAAATCAGATAATTAAATCAGTTGTACAGTTGTGGTTTTGCGATTATTTTACTACCTTTAATACTGTAAATCAAAGGTCTAAGTATGCTCGAACTGCAGGATATAATTACAACAAAACGAGAGTTGTTGAGTAGGGAAACCTGCTCACGCACCCCTATAAATTATAGTGCAGGTATGGCAGAGGATCAGAAAGAGCGGTACATACAATACCTTGCCGGGCAGAATCAGGACCTCAGGTTGACAGGTGATGCCATGAAGCTTGTTTTGGAAGATTTTATGGCTGAGATGAAGGAACTGAAGGATCAGGTGGCTTCCATGCAATCGAAACATGCTTACCTTGAGAATCAGTTATCGGAAGAGCATAAGCTTCGCAAATCGGCTGAACGTAAGATTAAGTCACTTCAAGACAAACTTGATTATGCCAATCAGGAACGTTTTGGTGATAGACGTCAAAGGATAAAGTCTAAAGCTAAAACGGTTGATTCAGACCGTAACAAGGAGAAGGATGATTATGATGGAACCGATGATACGCTTCGCACGGATTCGGTTGGTCATGTTCAATCCCCGGAGGTTAAAGAGCCTTCCGGGAAAGGCCGTGATTTGTCCAATCATCCTGACGGGTATAAAATGATGGGAGTAACCGGAGAAGCGATAGAGCATCCTTCTGACTTGACAAAGGTTCCCGGTCGCATCATTGAAAGAAGAATGGTACGGGTGTTCAGTTTCCGTACTTTCCTTACGGAAGAATGTTTTGAGACGGTTCATTATGCAGAGCCTGGTAAAAAGCCGAAGTGGGGCTATTTCCCTTCTGAAGGTCATCCGGAGGTAGTAACCAATTTTGAAGGCACTAGGGCCACTCCTGAATTTCTGCAGGCTATTGCCTACGAAGTTTATGTGAAGAATGTGACTTTTGGTCTTCTTCACCAATGGCTGACAGATATGGGGATGACCGTTTCTAAAAACACATTGCGCAACTGGCTTACGAAAGGCAAGAAATACCTGGATGAACTGGTCTGTGTATTGAAGTCCATAGCTTTGGAAAAGGACTCGATTGTGAACTGCGATGAGACCTGGTGTAAAGTGCGTAAATATGATCACTATAAGAAATGCTACATTTGGGTTCTGGTCAACAAGGCTCAGAAAACAGCCATTTTCTTCTATGAGAATGGCTCGCGTGGTCGTGAGGTACTTACAGACTTTTTGGGCGATGCAGAATTGAAGAGTATCATGTCCGACGGATACAATGCTTATGTATTTATCGGCAATGAGCTGAAATCAGCCTGGTTTAAAGATACTGTACACCAAGTTTGTATGTCTCATGCTAAAAACAAGTTTGTCAAGGCTTCCAATCAGAGTGGTGAACCGACATCCGAGCGCTTTTCCGAAATTTTAAAGGAGTTCTTTATGAGGGAGCGTAAATACGATGATGCCGGATTCACTTCCAAAGAAAGGTTGCGGGAAAGGCAAAGCTTGGAAACGAAGGAACTCCTGATAGAGTTGCGCAGTTTGTTAGATAGTGAACAGTCAAAGGATTCAGAATCTAGAAGCCAGTATTATAGAGAAGCTCTCAATTATCTGAACCGGTTCTGGAAAGAGATATTTGCTTACTTGGATGATGGTGAATTACCTATAGACCACAATCTGGCAGAGCGAACTATTCGAAAGCTGACTACTCAACGTAATAATTCACTTCATTATGGTAGTGATGCCGGTGCTGAGATGGCTGCAACATATCATAGTGTGATTGTAACGGTAAAGCTTCATGGCAGTTCTATCTGAAACTTCATCGGAACTTTTTTTAAAAATATCTTTAACGGGTGCAGGGATTATGTTAACATGGTTCCTGACAAAATCACTTTGGCTGCCAGCCAATGTTAAATTCAAGACAAATTAATTAACAAAACTCGGTTTAGGGCACTGAAAAGTGCCCTTTCAAAGGGGGATGCCTTAAATTGAGTGTTTACGTTTAAAATGTCATCACGATAGTTGATAAATACTGTATAGATGTTTCTTTACTTCATTCCTCCTATATTGTTATATATAGGTCAGATCTCCTTCAAAAGATCCAATGCATATTATTGTTTTTGTGTTCTTTATATTGTGTTCTTCCTTTGCTTTGGTTATATGTGTGGATCTGATTGGCGGAATTATGAAATGTATTATGAAGGGATTGATTCCACTAATTTGATATTGTATTTATTAAGAATGGAGCCGGGCTATGTCCTGCTGATGTATTTATCCAAAATATTAGGTATTGGGTTTTGGGAATTTGCAATTTTTTTTAAATGTGTATTATGTATTGTTTCTATACATTTAATAAATAAATATGCAGGAGAGAAATTCCGTTATATCGGATTGATATTCTATTTTACGTGGTTTGCCTATTATCTTTATATAGATGCACCTTTTCGTAATAGTATTGCGGCAATGCTGTTTTTGTTGTCAATACCATTACTGGAAAAAAGAAAAACTTTCCTATATTTTTGTATGGCTGTATTGGCTTTTTCTATCCATACAACAGCAATATTCATGGTTCCTTTATATTGGATTTATACGTGGAATTTATCCATGAAAAAATGTATTTTCTTATATGTGCTAACTTCTGTTATATTTTTAGATCAAAATGTGATTTTATCATTGTTTTCATCTTTATTTTCTTGGCATCCAATAATATATAGAAAACTGCTTAACTATTCAGGAACAACTAGTAATTTAGTTTCATTAGGTTATATATATCATATCTTTTTTTTGGTTTTATTTCTGTATTCTAAATCATATATTGAAACAAAAATATGGAATGGAAGACTTGTTTTTAATTTTGCGTTTATTAATTTTTTATTGTATCGGATAGGACTGACATTTTTGATGGGAAATAGATTTATGTTGTATATCTCAGTTTTTTATTGTGTCGGGTTATCGGTTTTTATTGTTTTTTTAAATAAGCGAAGTAAATTGATTTATACAACATGTGTAGTTTTATTTTCTATTTTTATTATAAGTAGATATCTATCTAGAGATTCTCGTTATGTTCCATATTCAAACTATTTATATTACTCTCTTTTTGTCGGTCATCCAAGTTATGAATATCGAGATCAATATAACGATTCACATAGTCCATACGAACCAATGAAATCATTTGAAGAAAATTATGGGAAATAAAATTTTTATTATTTGTAATTTTTATAGTATTCAAGTTTGGTCTGCTATAAAGTTGCATATTAATTACATATCTAAAGCTGGAGGTGTACCAGTGTTAATTATAAAAAAAGGTAGTGCAAGCATTGATACTAATGAACTTAAAGGCTTTGAAATTTGGGAATATTCAAATTTATTCTCTCTTTTTATGCATATTTTAACAGCGAAAGATGTTAAGTACGTATGGTGCCCAGATTTTATAGTAGTTATAAAGATGTTTATTCCTTGTCTACTTTCTTGTAAGAAAATATATTTTTGGGTACAGGGCATACTGCCAGAAGAAGATTATATGAAGTTTCATAAGAAATATCGGTTTTATATTTTTAATATATTGGAATATTTAGCATTATTGTTTTCTTCTAATTATATTTTAGTATCATATTCTATGCTAGATTTTTTACAGAAAAAATATTGTCTAAAAAAAATAAATGAAAAAAGATCAATAATTGTTCCTTGTTTGTCTGAATTTTCACGAAACTTTAATGTAATAAAGAAGCCTAATTCATATGTGTATATCGGTGGATTGTCTGTTTGGCAGCAATTTGATAAAACTCTTTTAATTTTCAAGCAAATATTGAAATATGAAAAAAACTCAGTTTTACATGTTATAACTTTTGATATTGAAAAGGCCAATAGAAAGATTAATGATGTTTTTTCTGATAGAGATAATATATCAGTGTATTCTATTTTGAATAGAGTTGAAATACCCAATATATTATCACAATTTGAATATGGTTTTATAATAAGAGAATGTAATCTTGTTAATTATGTTGCTTCTCCTATAAAATTTGCTGAATATTTGGCATGTGGTGTCAAGCCTATTACGACTAATGCAATGCCTCATTATGTTGAATTGATAAAGAAATTTAATTGTGGTGTTATTGTAGACTATGATAATTTGGAAAATATAGAAATCTCACATGACAATGATTCTTCCAATACGAAAAAAGCTTATGATGCCTATTTTGCATTAGATAGAATTATTGAATTATATCAAAAAATACTATGTTGATAGAAATCTATTTATTGATGCTAATTTGCTCATGAATGGAGTAAATACATCTGTGCTGTAAAAGGATGACAACTTGTTTTTGATTACTATACTTATATATTATATGAATATACTTATGATATCGAGGGGATATCCATCTAAATGGGATCCACAATGGGGGAGCTTTGAAAAAGAGCAAGCGATTGCATTAAAAAACTCTGGTAACAATGTTATTATTGCATATGTTGACAGAAGAGTCTTTTGTAAAAATAGAAAATGGGGAATATCAAAGATTGATGATAATGGGATTATTGTTTATAGTATCTATATATTTCCCCTTCCTCTGCAATATTTGTTTTTTGTTACATCATTTTTTACGAAAATATTTTTTCAGATATTGGTCGAACGTATTATTAAAGAGAATGATAAGATTGATTTAATATATTCTCATTATTTATATAATACTTATTTTGCTTCTTTTATTAAAATAAAGCACAAATTGCCACTTGTCTGTATAGAGCATTGGAGTGGGGTAAATAAAGATGTTCTGCCACAATATGTAAAGTTAATGGGAGCTAAAGCCTATAGTACGGCAGATGCTATAATCGCTGTCTGTGATTCTTTAAGAAAAAGAATAAGAGAGCATTTTAATAAAGAAAGTTTTGTTGTTCACAATATGGTTAGTGATGATTTTTTTACTTGTCCTTTAATTGAGAAAAATGATTTCTTTCAATTTGTTTCTGTTGGTACATTAATTAAAGGAAAAGGGTATGATTTTTTGATAAATAGTTTTTCTCAAACTCAATTCCCTGAAAAAACATGGAAATTATTGATTGTTGGTGATGGGCCTGAAAGAGATAATCTTTATAAGCAAATTACACATTTAGGATTGGAAAATCATATTTTCTTATTAGGGAAAAAAAGTAAAAATGATATTGTTTCTATTTTGGCTAAAAGCCATGCTTTTATTTTACCATCAAGGGGTGAAAATTTTTCTGTTGCAATAATTGAAGCTTTATCAATAGGAATCCCTGTTGTAGCAACAGACTGTGGTGGAACAAAAGAGTCTATAAATAATAGTAATGGAATATTAGTTCCTGTAGATGATACGAGCTCTATGTCGGAATCGCTGCTTTATATGTTCAATAATATTTTGAAATATAATGCTAGTGATATTCGTAAGAATAGTAAGGAGCGTTATTCTTCCTCAGTTATTGGAAATCAGTTATTAGCTATTTTTGACAATGTACTATATCGAAAAGATAATTGTGGATGTTAGTCTGAAATTATAATGTTAATATCGTTATTTTTTATTTTATGGTAAGAGATATTGCAATATTTGGAGCAGGAGGATATGGCCGTGAAATGGCTTCCTTGTTGAAACGCATAAATAAACAACAACAATGTTGGAATTTTATTGGTTTTTTTGATGATGATGTTGTTAATAAACCTATTGGATATAGAAATGAATATGGAGAGATATTAGGAAATTTAGAAATGCTAAATACTTATCCAAAACCTTTATCTGTTATTTTAGCTATTGGAAAGCCTAAGATCTTAAAAGCTGTTTATGAGGCTATTACTAATCCACTTATTGATTTTCCTAATATTGTAGCGCCAGAAGCACATATCTTGGATATAGATAATTTTTCAATGGGAAAGGGTAATATACTTGGTAGTTTTTCTTCTATGAGTTGTAATGTTCATATAGGAGATTTTAATATATTTAACAATAGAGTATCTCTTGGTCACGATGTTTTAGTTGGAAATTACAACTCTTTTATGACTGCCTCTCGAATTAGTGGTGGAACTAAGATTGGAACATTGAATTATTTCGGTGTATCTGCTGTCGTTCTTCCCAATATAAATATAGGTGCCGGTACTACTATTGGAGCAAACAGTGTGCTAATGAAGAATGCGAAAGATAATGCAGTATACATTGGAAATCCTGCTAAGAAATTTGATTTTGAGTGATAAACTAAAAAAATAATTAGATTATGGAATTAAATGATTTTATTGAGAAATTTGCGGAACAGTTTGAAGAAACCGAAAAAACTGTATTTAATCCTCATACACGCTTTAAGGAATTAGACGAATGGACTTCTTTAACAGCATTATCAATTATTGCTATGATTGATGAAGAGTACAATATTTCATTGAAAAGTAATGATTTGGCTAAATCATCAACTATAGAGGAATTATTTGTAAAAATAGTAAATAATGCGAATCAGTAGTTGAACTCTGATTCTTGTTTAAAAAAATTAGATAAATGAATGCGATGGCAATTTTTCCCATCGTATGTACCAGAAGCCCAGATGTGGCTCTGACCTTCATCGCTCTTTGAATATTTGTTTTCTCATTCAGCCAGTTGAAAAACGATTCTATGGGCTGTCTGACCTTTGAAACAGCTGTAGAGAATAGGTCTCTCTTCCTGCTTTCTCTCTTTGAGTAATAATGGTTTCTTCTCCCTTTATTGCTTTTACTGGTGTTAGCATAGTAACCTCTTGTTCCTGCTGCTTGTTTCCCCAGAAAGAGAAATCTGAGTATATCTTGTCCGCAAATATATCCCTGTGAATAAGATTATCGGCCACCTTTCTTTTAAGAACCGTCAAGTCATTTTCCTTTGCCGATGATAATATTATCATTTCAGGGAATGGTATGGTCCCTTTTCTACGTAAAGTTAAGGTATGAAGTTTGATGCCGTAATAATACATGTTCTTGGTTGAGCAATAACCTTTGGTTGTTATTTCAGTAGCCACTTTTCCGTTTTTTGTTCTTTCCTGCACAGGTAATAATGGGCATAGAGTCAATAAGTGATGTCGTAGAATCGCAATCGGCTGGTTTAAAGAATGTAATGAGATGCTTTACGAGTTCGTTAATCGCTCCACTCATCCGGTTCAACCGATAGTTGAATGTCTGATAAGAAGGAAGATTGGGAAACCAAGAAAGCAAATATTCTTTAGTGAATGTATGTATCTCTTTGATGTTGAAGCAGTGCTGATATGTTCCACAGAACAGATATACAGTAAACAGTTCCTCATCGGTGAAGACAGGATTTGCATTGTTACTGAATCTCTGGCAGTTGAACTTCAGTGAAAACTGGTAAACATCGCAGATATACATATATATTCTTATAAGTTTTAGCTCTTTCTCCTTGGGAATCATAATTAGAATAATGAGTGGTTTTATTCTTATAATATGCTGATTCCCAATGAGATTGAGAAATGGATAAACGAAATAATTATTTGAATAATAACATTTTAACAAACTGAATCAAGCAGTGATTTCAACTGCTGATTCGCATAAATAACTAATTGCTATATGACTGATAATTTGAAAAAATACAATGAGGTGTTTTGTAATATCTTTGAAGTCAGAGAAGATGATTTGGAAAATATGAAGCTGAAAGAATCAGCCAATTGGGATTCTGTTGGACACATCAATTTAATATCTTCTTTAGAAGAGACTTTTGATATAAATATGGAACCAGAAGATATGTTTGAAATAACTTCGTACAGTGATGGACTTCTAGTTTTGCACAATCAATATAATATAGAGTTTTAAACTTATGTTCGATTTTTCCTCATACTTTTCTAATACTGCATTTATTACTAGCAAAGGTGAATTGTATACGTATAAAAATGTGTCTATTCTGTCTGAAGAGTTAGGTAAATATATTCAACCGCATTCTCTTATTTTTATATTATGTAGTAATACAATTGGTTCAGTTCTCGGCTATCTCTCATCTTTTAAAGTTAATGCAGTTCCTCTTTTACTCAGTAAGGAGATAGATAAATCATTGTTAAGTGAGTTTATTCGTAAATATTCACCGACATATTTATGGTTGCCAGATGAAATGGCACATGAGTATTGTGATAAAGAATTTATATTCTCATCACATGGATATTCATTGATGAGATTTGGGAAAAAAGATGTTGATCTTCCTGATAATCTAGCTTTGTTATTAACAACCTCAGGTAGTACAGGCTCACCTAAATTGGTTCGCCTTTCCAAAGAGAATATTCTTGAAAATGCGAAATCAATTGCACAATACTTGGATATTGACCAAAACGAAAGAGCTATAACATCACTTCCAATGCATTATTCTTATGGACTTTCTGTTATTAATAGCCATTTAATATCTGGTGCTACAATTTTGTTAACTGAGGACTCTTATATACAACGTGATTTCTGGGTTTTTGCAAGAGAACAAAGAGTTACATCTTTTTCTGGTGTTCCATTTACTTATGAGATCTTAAAGAAAATGAAATTTTGGAATAGAAACCTACCTACTTTAAGAACTTTGACGCAAGCGGGTGGAAAGCTCAGCAATGAACTGATAGAGTATTTCGCAAAGAATGCTAAGTTACGTGATGTTAATTTTTATGTAATGTATGGTCAGACTGAAGCTACTGCTAGAATGAGTTATTTGCCATGCCAATATACTATTGAAAAAATAGGTAGCATTGGGCAGGCAATACCTGGAGGCAAATTTGAGATTTGGACTGATATGGTAATTGTGGAAGAATCGAATATTATAGGTGAGCTTGTTTATAAAGGGAAAAATGTGTCTTTGGGTTATGCTGAATGCTTTAATGACCTTTTGCGTGGAGATGATAATAAAGGAACTCTTTACACTGGTGACTTAGTATATAAGGATAATGATGGATTTTATTATATTGCAGGACGTAAAAAGCGTTTTTTAAAATTATTTGGAAATAGAATAAGCTTGGATTATACAGAAGATTTATTGAAAAAGCAATTTAATATTGATGTTGCTTGTGTTGGTACTGATGATAAGATGATTATTTATACTACCGACTTAGAACAAAAAGATAATATAATAAATTTTCTTGTAGTCACACTAAAATTGAATAGAATTGTTTTTGAGACTCGATATCTCAAAAACATTCCTCGTTCTGAAACAGGAAAAGTTTTATATGCAGAATTACCAATAAAATAATATGTATGGCTAACTTAAGTATAGGTGGTATAGAAATTGCTGGTATAGTAGCTTGTGTACCTCCTGATGTAGAAGAGAATATATCTCTGTCTTTCTTTGAAGATGGGGAGGCAGAAAAAGTGATTGCGTCTACTGGTATTGAAAGAAGACATATTGCTGATAAAAGTACTACTGCTGGAGATTTGTGTTTTAAAGCTGCTGAGAAATTGATTGCTGGATTAGAGTGGAATAAAGATGAAATTGATTGCTTGATTTTTGTAAGTCAAACTCCTGATTACATTCTGCCCCCTACTTCTTGTATTTTACAAGGACGTTTGGGACTGTCACAGACTTGTTATACTATTGATATTTCTTATGGTTGTCCTGGATGGGTTTATGGGTTAAGCGTAATTGCTTCTCTGATGTCTTCTGGCTGTATGAAAAAGGGATTGTTACTTGTTGGTGATACACCTTCAAAATTTAAATCAAGAAATGATAAAACAGCTTGGCCTTTATTTGGTGATGCAGGAACGGCAACAGCTATTGAATATAATTCTAGTGCTGATAATATGTTTTTTACTTTTTCAACCGATGGTAACTCTCATCAGGCTATAATAATAAAAGATGGTGGAGCCAGGAATCCTGTTAATGAAGAGTCTTTAAAGGATGTTTACTATGGGAAAGGTGTGGTTAGAAGGCCATTAGATAGCGTAATGGATGGAATGGCTGTTTTTGCATTTGGATTAAAGCGAGCTCCTGAATCAGTTTTGAGATTATTGGAGTATAGTCAGGTTGAAAAAGATAATATAGATCTATTTATTTTTCACCAAGCTAATTTTTTTATGAATGAGAAAATACGTAAGAAGCTGAATATTCCTGTGGAGAAAGTACCATATTGCTTGCGAAATTTTGGAAATACGAGTTGTGCTACAATTCCTTTGACATTAGCTACTCAATGTTCAGATCTTTTGATTAAAAAGAAGAAAGTGATTGCTACTGCATTTGGTGTTGGATTGTCTTGGGGGAGTGTTTTATTATCTATGGATAGACTGAAAACATTGGAATTTATACAATATTGAAATGTACAATCCATTTAATTTAATAAATAAAACGATTCTTGTAACAGGGGCGTCATCTGGAATAGGAAAAAGTATTGCGATTGAATGTTCAAGAATGGGTGCAAAACTTATTCTTATTGGCCGAAATGAGTGTCGCTTGAAGGATACTTTTTCCTTATTGGAAGGAAACGGGCATACTTATTATTGCTGTGATTTAATTAGTGAGGAGGAAACGTCACTTTTCTTGGAGACATGCCCGACAATCGATGGTCTAGTGCATTCAGCAGGTGTTGGACTAACTCTTCCTTTTAAGTTTACTACAGCTAGTAAGCTAAAAAGAATAATGGAAATAAACTTTGAAGCACCAGTGTTGCTAACACAAAAGATATTGAAGAATAAGAAAATGCGGACTAGGGGGTCTATTGTCTATTTATCCTCTATTGATGGAGTATTAACTGGGCATATTGGGAATTCTATTTATTCGGCATCAAAAGGTGCATTAGTTGGTATAGCTAAGTCTCAAGCCGTAGAACTCGCTAATCAAAATATACGTGTAAATTGTATTTTGCCAGGGAGGGTAGACACTCCTTTAATTAGTAGAAAAAATATATCAGAAGAGCAGGTGAATGCAAACAAGAACTTGTATCCGTTGAAAAGATATGCTCGTCCAGAAGAAATTGCTTATTATGCTATATACTTATTGTCTGATGCCAGTACTTTTACTACTGGTTCCAATCTAGTAATTGACGGTGGATTTACATTATTATAATCAAAGAAAGATAGCGATAATTTATTCTAGTTTATTTTGTGTAAGCAGCCAAAAAATGGCTATTGAGTAAAGGTCTACCGTAAGCACTCAAATTAGGGCCTAAAAATGCTATTTCTATCTTTGTTGGCAATCAACTTCTAACAATTATTTATAGCAGCAAAGATCTTGAGAGATTTTATTTTCAGTACCAAACAGAGACCGTCACTCACAGCGTGTCTCTTCAGTCATTTTGTTTAAAGAATAACGTCCCTTAAAACCTTTTTCATAAATGGTACAAGGGTACCAGCAGCAAAATAGTGGAAGTTCAGGTGGATGGTGCTCCCTCGGGGTGTACCGTCTGATTCAAAAACTGGAGGTGCTATGTTGAGTGTGACTGGCGTCAACCGCTTCTATTACCTGTGTGGCTTTACTGACATGTTGTAAGCATTCGAGTGCTCTGTTCGTCATTCGTGAACAGTTGCACCGTGAGCATTCCGATGGGATATTTATATCGTCATATCTAAAGACCGTCATCGTACGGTTTGCTTGTTCGCTTATGATAACCGTTCCTATAGTCTTTTCGAGAAAAAGTTTGTTGCGAGCTATCAGTTTATGCGGATAATTAAAGATGGCGAAGGTAACGAGTTCGCCTACCGGATAGACTGGAGGGACATGGTCTTTCTGTTAGAGAATCCCGTAGTTAAATCGTTAAAAATATTATGATTATGAATATTAGGAGTAAAGTATGGGGGATTTTAGTTGATTTATATCCTCGTTATCTCCGTTGGAGATACGGAATGGATATAGGTAAAAATTGCAGAATTTCATGGAAAGCTCATTTAGATAAGTCAGTTAACCCTAAAGGTATCCATATTGGGGATAATACTTGGGTGCTTTCTGGTGCTATGATATTGGCACATGATCATTGTAGAAGTTTGAAAGCTGATACATATATTGGTAAAAATTGTGTGATAGGAGTTCGATCAATAATTATGCCAGGCTTATCTGTTGGTAATCAAGTGGTTATAGGGGGGGTAGCGTGGTTACAAAAAATATTCATTCGAATTGTATTGCAGCAGGAAATCCTGCAAAGATATTGAAAGAGAATGTAAATGTTCAAAATGGAAAAATATTAATGAATTGATTAACGAATGTTATGCTATATTCTTGCTTTTTAAAACGTACGATTGATTTTATTGTTGCTTTCTTTGTTTTGGCAGTTATCTGGCCCATATTACTTCTTCTGATAATTTTCCTCCATTTCACCAATAAGGGTGCCGGTGTCTTTTTCACCCAGGATCGCCCTGGAAAAAATGCCCGGATATTCAAAGCCATAAAGTTTAAGACAATGACAGATGAGCGGGATTCTGGAGGATACTTGTTGCCGGATGCTGAACGCCTGACAAAGATTGGTAAAATAGTCCGTTCTCTTTCCATAGATGAATTGCCACAATTAATTAATGTATTAAAGGGGGATATGGCATTGGTTGGCCCCCGTCCTTTATTGCCGAAGTATCTTCCTTTATATTCAGAGGAACAGTTCCGTCGCCATGAAGTACGTCCAGGAATTACGGGGTGGGCACAGGTAAACGGACGGAATGATATCAGTTGGAAACGTAAGTTTGAACTGGATGTGTGGTACGTGGATCATATTTCTTTCTGGCTGGACGTGAAGATTATTATGCTAACCATAAAGAAAGTGTTCGTTAGAGAAGGGATCAATAAGGAAGGTAATGCTACCACTGAGGCTTTCAACGGTCATAACTGAAATGAACATCCATCAGATTGTCAATTCTGTTTTCACCTCCAATGCTTATATACTGTCTGTTGAGGGGAAAGATTGGCATGTATTGATAGATATTGGGGATATTGCTCCTATAAAGCAGTGTGTTCAGGAAAAGTGCGGAACGGTACAAGCCTTGTTTCTGACTCATACTCATTACGACCATATTTATGGTATAAAAGATTTATTACGATTGTATCCTGATTGCATAGTTTACACTTCCTCTTTCGGTAAGGAGGCTTTAGGTTCGGATAAACTTAATTTTTCCCGTTATCACAATGATCCTGTAATATGGATGGGAGATAATGTGACGGTTTTACATGAGAATGATAAAGTGGAAATATTTCCGGGAATTTTCGTGGAAGTGTTTGAAACTCCCGGACATGATAAAAGTTGCCTTACCTATAAAGTCGAGAACAATGTTTTCTCGGGTGATTCATATATCCCGGGTGTTAAAGTCATTGCCTCATTCCCTAATAGCGATAGGGAAGATGCACGGATCTCGAAAGAACGTATCATGGAATTAACAAAGGATTGCAGTCTGTATCCCGGTCATGGAAACATTTATGAGTAAATTATTCCGATATCTGGAAAGGATTTATAAAGCCGTTTCCTTTCTTTTTATTCCCCACTATGTGAGGAATCCGAAGTTTGATCATTAAATAATCACATATATATTTATGGATAAAACTATTTATCTTTGCCTTGCCCATATGAGCGAGGAGGGTATTGAACAGAAATATGTAAAAGAAGCCTTCGATACGAACTGGGTGGTTCCTCTCGGTCCTAATGTGAATGCTTTTGAAGAGGATTTGAAACGTTTTGTAGGCGAAGGCAAGGAAGTGGTGGCACTTTCGGCCGGTACGGCGGCAGTACATTTGGCTCTGTTGGCTTGCGGAGTGGGACAGGGTGACGAAGTGATTGTACAAAGCTTCACATTCTGTGCGTCTTCGCATCCGGTCACTTATCTGGGGGCTGTTCCGGTATTTGTGGATTCTGAGAAAGAAACTTGGAACATGTCTCCGGAACTGTTGGAAGAAGCCATCAAGGACCGCATTGCCAAGACTGGAAAAAAGCCAAAAGCTATTGTTCCTGTGGCATTGTACGGCATGCCCTATGACTGTACACGTATCATGGAGATAGCCGATAGGTATGCTATTCCAGTGGTGGAAGATGCTGCCGAAGGTTTTGGCTCCCGTTTTAAGGGACAGGTACTGGGGACGTTCGGCAAGTTCGGGGTGCTGAGCTTTAACGGTAACAAGATGATTACTACCAGTGGCGGTGGTGCGTTGATTTGTAAAGATGCCGAAAGCAAGAATCAAATCATGTGGTATGCCACGCAGGCTCGTGAGGCTTATCCTTATTACCAGCATGAGGCGATAGGGTATAACTATCGCATGAGTAATATATGTGCAGGTATTGGTCGTGGTCAAATGACCGTTGCCGATAAGCATATTGCACATCACCGACATGTGCAGGCTCTCTATAAGGAACTGCTTAAGGATGTGGAGGGGGTATTGCTGCATGAAGCTCCTTCGGCTGATTATGACTCTAATTTCTGGCTTTGTACAATCACTCTGGATTCTTCACTTCGCATCAAAGGGCAGGAAAATGCTTATAAGGATGTTGTCAGGACTGCCGTAGGTGGTGCTGCAGGTGTGATTCATGCCGTAGATTGTGCTACAACAGATTGCCAGCCCAACGAGAATGTGGAGGCTTTGCGTGCTTTTATGCTTGGCAAAAAAATAGAGGCACGCCCGGTTTGGAAACCGATGCACAAGCAGCCGGTCTATAAGGATGCTCCGGCTTATATCAATGGGGTATCCGAAGCTATTTTTAAAATCGGTATGTGCCTTCCTGCCGGGCCGTGGGTGACTGATGAAGATGTATATTATATCGTGGAGTGTATAAAAGAGGCCATAGTAAAATAATAGATGAAAATACAGCTTTTTTAACTACGACCTTGACAACGCTGTCGGTTGCCAATACGTTTGTCAATGCGGATTTCATCTATACCGTTGTCTGTTCCGTTCTAGTCTTCTGCTTCTTCAATTTCTGCAAGCGTGCCAAATATTCACCGCCTGATGCTTCATGAGAATATCGGACTACCGCATCGCAAACATCTTATCAGATTATGGCGAATGAGCTGAAGATTCCCCATGTCATAGTATCTTTGACCTATATGGCAGTACAGGCAATCATCATCGTAGGATATCTTGATTAAGTTGGCTTGCCTAATCTGTCGACTTGTAAATCAATACTTTATAAACTTATCTCAGAAAACAGCTTCAGCGAGGCTGTTTTCTTTGTTTGCAGGCAAATATATCCTCACCTTTGCATTGTTGATCAACAAAACGAGATTAAAAACCATGTTGAATTAAAAATGTAAAAAGGAGAAAGAAAGTATGCCTTTATTTTATTATGCAAGACAGTCGTCTCTGGCGACAAAAGAGGGTGCCAAACTTTGGCATCTGAGTTTGAAGAAAGTGGGAAGAGCCGTGGATGCACAACAATTGGCTGAGGTGATTGCCGAGAAGTCTTCCCTGACTCCGGGTGACGTACATAATGTAATCCGTAACCTGATGACGGTAATGAGGAGCCAGTTGCTGAACAGCCGTACGGTGCGTCTGGATGGCTTGGGCACATTCACCATGAAGGCCCGTACGCGAGGTAAGGGAGTGGTCAAATCTGAAGACGTGAATCCCAATCAGGTGACTGCTTTACGTTGCCAGTTTACTCCGGAATACACGCGCCCGGCTGCCATCGGCACTACGCGTGCCCTGCTCCAAGGGGTGGAGTTTGAGAAATGGACGGGAGTGGTTACGGACGGTAAGGATGATGCCGGTGATGGTGGTAATTCCGGTGGCGGTTCCGACGGTGACCAGGGAGAGAACCCGTTAGGATAAGATGTATTTACTAATTTTGAAAGATTAAGACTATGAAAAAGAACGTTTGGGACAAGATTTTGAAGGTAGTGATAGCTGTTGCTTCCGCCATATTGGGAGCTTTAGGCGCCAATGCAATGAATGTATAAATTGTAGATTTATATAGAATATTAGGAGAAAGGCGGTGAAGGAAAAGCACTTCATCGCCTTTTTGTTATTTTCTTCATTTATAATTCCCTGCCAACCAAAAAATCTTATTACCTTTGCAGGTCACTTTTGGAAACAATAAAAATATAATGATATGAATATCTCTTATAATTGGTTGAAAGAGTATGTCGATTTCGATTTGACACCGGATGAAGTTGCTGCGGCACTGACCTCCATCGGACTGGAAACGGGAAGTGTGGAAGAGGTGCAAACCATTAAAGGCGGACTGGAAGGACTGGTCATCGGCGAAGTGCTGACATGCGAAGCTCATCCTAACTCAGACCATATGCACATCACTACGGTGAACCTGGGACAAGGTGAACCCGTGCAGATTGTATGCGGCGCTCCGAATGTAGCTGCCGGACAGAAAGTGGTAGTAGCCACGTTGGGTACAAAACTGTATGACGGTGACGAGTGCTTTACCATCAAGAAATCAAAACTTCGTGGCGTGGAATCTGTCGGCATGATTTGTGCTGAGGATGAAATCGGTATCGGTACAGACCACGCGGGCATCATCGTACTGCCGGAGACAGCTGTTCCGGGTACGCTTGCCAAGGACTACTATAACATCAAGAGCGATTACGTGCTGGAAGTGGACATCACTCCCAACCGTGCCGATGCTTGCTCACATTATGGGGTGGCACGCGACTTGTATGCCTACTTGATACAGAACGGTAAGCCGGCTACTTTAAAGAAACCTTCGGTAGACGCTTTTGCGGTAGAAAATCACGACTTGGATATTAAAGTAACTGTAGAGAACAGCGAGGCATGTCCCCGGTATGCCGGCGTTACGGTGAAAGGGGTTACAGTGAAAGAAAGCCCCGAATGGTTGCAGAACAAGTTGCGTATTATCGGCCTGCGTCCTATCAATAATGTGGTGGATATTACCAACTATATCGTCCATGCTTTCGGCCAGCCGCTGCACTGCTTCGATGCAGATAAGATTAAAGGCGGTGAGGTGATTGTAAAGACCATGCCGGAAGGTACTCCGTTTGTAACTCTTGATGGCGTGGAGCGTAAATTGAACGAACGCGACCTGATGATTTGCAATAAGGAAGAGGCGATGTGTATTGCCGGTGTGTTCGGCGGTCTGGATTCCGGTTCTACGGAAACCACCAAAGATGTATTCCTTGAAAGTGCTTACTTCCATCCCACGTGGGTGCGCAAGACAGCCCGTCGCCATGCGTTGAACACAGACGCTTCTTTCCGTTTTGAAAGAGGTATTGACCCGAATGCCACTATTTACTGCCTGAAGCTGGCAGCTTTGATGGTAAAGGAACTTGCCGGAGGTACCATTTCTTCTGAAATAAAAGATGTGTGCGCCGCTCCTGCCAAGGATTTCCGTGTGGAACTTGCCTATGAGAAAGTGAACTCACTGATTGGCAAAGTTATTCCGGTGGATACCATCAAGAGCATCGTGACAAGTCTGGAAATGAAGATTGTAGACGAGACAGCCGAAGGGCTTACACTGGATGTTCCTCCTTACCGTGTGGACGTGCAGCGCGATTGCGATGTAATAGAGGATATCCTGCGTATCTACGGATATAATAATGTGGAGATTCCGACTACCTTGAAGTCTTGTCTGACTACCAAGGGTGAATATGATAAATCCAACAAACTGCAGAACCTGGTTGCCGAGCAGCTGGTGGGCTGTGGTTTCAATGAGATTCTGAACAACTCGTTGACCCGTGCCGCTTACTATGACAACCTGGAGTCTTATCCGTCAAAGAATCTGGTAATGTTGCTGAATCCGTTGAGTGCAGACTTGAATGCCATGCGTCAGACACTGCTTTTCGGTGGATTGGAAAGCATCTCGCACAACGCCAACCGTAAGAATGCAGACCTGAAATTCTTTGAATTCGGTAATTGTTATCACTTCAACGAGGAAAAGAAGAATCCGGAGAAAGTGCTTGCCGCTTATTCCGAAGACTATCATCTTGGTTTGTGGGTGACTGGCAAGAGGGTGACCAACTCATGGGCTCATCCGGATGAGAACAGCTCGGTATATGAGCTGAAGGCATACGTTGAGAATGTCTTTGCCAGATTGGGGCTGCACATGCATGATTTGGTTGTCGGCAATCTGACTGATGACATCTATGCTGCCGGTTTATCTGTACAGACAAGGGGTGGAAAGCGGTTGGCTACTTTCGGTATTGTAACAAAGAAGCTGCTGAAGGCATTCGATATTGACAACGAGGTTTACTATGCCGATTTCAACTGGAAAGAATTGTTGAAGGCCATCCGCAATGTGAAGGTGAGCTATACGGAAATCTCCAAGTTCCCTGCCGTGAAACGCGACTTGGCGTTACTGCTTGACAAGAAAGTGCAGTTTGCGGAAATTGAGAAGATTGCCTACGAGACGGAGAAAAAGCTGCTGAAGGAGGTTTCTCTCTTCGACGTTTATGAGGGTAAGAATCTGGAAGCCGGTAAGAAGAGTTACGCGGTGAGCTTCTTGCTGCAGGATGAGAATGCCACGTTGAACGATAAGCAGATTGACAAGATTATGTCCAAACTAGTGAAGAACCTGGAGGACAAATTGAATGCCAAGCTGCGTTGATTCATTATTCAGAATTTATAATTCATAATTTAAAATACAGTTCCAATGGGAAGAGCGTTTGAATATAGAAAAGCTGCCAAATTGAAAAGATGGGGTCACATGGCAAAGACCTTTACAAGACTGGGTAAACAAATTGCTATTGCGGTGAAGGCCGGTGGTCCGGAGCCGGAAAACAACCCGACACTGCGTTCGGTAATCGCTACTTGTAAGCGTGAAAACATGCCGAAGGATAATATTGAACGTGCTATCAAGAATGCGATGGGTAAGGACCAGAGCGACTATAAGGGGATGACTTATGAAGGATACGGTCCTCACGGTGTAGCTGTTTTTGTGGATACGCTGACTGATAATACTACCCGTACAGTAGCCGATGTGCGTTCCGTGTTCAACAAGTTCGGCGGTAACTTGGGAACAATGGGTTCACTGGCTTTCTTGTTTGACCACAAGTGCGTGTTCACTTTCAAGAAGAAAGACGGTATCGATATGGAGGAGCTCATTCTTGACTTGATAGACTATGACGTAGAGGAAGACTACGAAGAGGATGAAGAAGAAGGTACTATCACTATTTATGGTGACCCGAAAAGCTATGCAGCTATCCAGAAACATTTGGAAGAGTGCGGTTTTGAAGATGTCGGCGGTGAGTTTACCTATATCCCGAACGATATGAAGGATGTGACTCCCGAGCAACGCGAAACTATCGACAAGATGATAGAGCGTCTCGAAGAGTTTGATGATGTACAGACGGTTTATACTAACATGAAACCGGAAGAAGGCGGAGAATAATGACATATACATACAAGACGCAAGGTACGTGTAGCAGTAACATCGAACTGGATGTGGAAGATGGTATTGTGAAAGAAGTGGCATTTTGGGGTGGATGTAATGGAAACCTGCAAGGACTTTCACGTTTGGTGAAAGGCATGCCGGTAGATGCGGTGATTGCCCGTTTGGAAGGAATTCGCTGCGGAAGACGTTCCACTTCCTGCCCCGACCAATTGTGCAAGGCATTGCACGAGATGGGGTATTGAGCCTACTGCCTGAAAGAATGGATGAGAGCCCTTGACATTGAAAGATGCCAGGGGCTTTTTTTGAACCTAACATGGAGGTATTTGTTATTATTTGAGTATTTTTACGCTCTTAATTGAACAGACACAATGAAGAATATTTTTAAAGACTTGAAACGGAGAGACCACAAACGCTATCTGGGCGGTCTGGACGTTTTTAAATATATAGGTCCCGGACTGCTGGTGACTGTGGGCTTTATTGACCCGGGGAACTGGGCATCTAATTTTGCGGCAGGGTCTGAATTTGGCTATTCATTGCTGTGGGTCGTGACTTTATCCACTATCATGCTGATTGTATTGCAGCATAATGTGGCGCATCTTGGCATTGTAACCGGCTTGTGCTTGTCCGAAGCCGCTACCAAATATACTCCTTCCTGGGTGTCGCGTCCCATATTGGGTACAGCAGTGCTGGCTTCCATCTCGACTTCGCTGGCAGAGATATTGGGAGGTGCCATCGCTTTGCAGATGCTGTTTGACATTCCCATCATATGGGGTTCTGTCTTGACTACCGTATTTGTAGTCGTCATGCTTTTCACTAATTCCTACAAGAAGATAGAACGTTCCATCATTGCTTTTGTTTCGGTCATTGGGCTCTCCTTTATCTATGAGCTGTTTCTGGTGAAGATAGATTGGCCGCTGGCCGCACAAGGGTGGGTGACACCTTCGTTCCCGCATGGGAGCATGCTGATTATCATGAGTGTGCTCGGTGCGGTGGTGATGCCGCATAATCTGTTTCTGCACTCGGAAGTGATACAGAGCCATGAATATAATAAGAAAGATGATACGTCCATCCGTAAGGTGTTGAAATATGAATTGTTCGACACGCTGTTCTCTATGATTGTGGGATGGGCCATCAACAGTGCCATGATACTGCTGGCTGCGGCAACTTTCTTTAAAAGCGGTATTCAGGTGGAAGAGTTGCAGCAGGCCAAATCCTTGCTGGAGCCGTTGCTGGGGAACAGTGCTGCCGTGGTTTTTGCATTGGCATTACTGATGGCGGGTATATCTTCTACGATAACCAGCGGTATGGCGGCAGGTTCTATCTTTGCCGGTATTTTCGGAGAATCCTATCATATCAAAGACAGTCACTCGCAGGTGGGTGTGATTCTGTCATTGGGTATTGCACTGCTGCTGATTTTCTTTATCGGAGACCCGTTCAAAGGACTGCTGATTTCACAGATGATACTGAGCATCCAGCTGCCGTTTACGATTTTCCTGCAAGTGGGACTGACTTCTTCACGCAAAGTGATGGGGCAGTATGTAAACAGCAAATGGAGTACATTTGTACTTTATGCCATTGCTGCGGTGGTCACTGTGCTGAATATCATGCTGCTGGTATCCGAGTTGACATCTTGAATAATTCATTTTTAAGAAATCAAATAAGTAGTATGAAGATTATTACATATAACGTAAATGGGCTGAGGGCTGCCGTGACAAAAGGTTTTCCCGAGTGGCTGGCACAAGAGCAGCCGGATGTGCTTTGTTTGCAGGAAACAAAGCTGCAACCGGAACAGTATCCGGCGGAGGCGCTGGATGCTTTGGGGTATAAGCATTACCTATATTCTGCACAGAAGAAGGGGTATAGTGGAGTCGCTATTCTGAGCAAGCAAGAACCGGACCATGTGGAGTACGGCATGGGCATTGAAGAATATGATAACGAAGGGCGCTTTATCCGTGCCGACTTCGGTGATGTGTCTGTTGTGAGTGTTTATCATCCTTCCGGTACCAGCGGCGACGAACGTCAGGCCTTCAAGATGGTCTGGTTGGAGAAATTCCAAGAGTATGTATTGGAGTTGGAACGTACGCGTCCTAACCTTATTCTTTGCGGTGATTATAATATCTGCCATGAGGCAATAGATATTCATGACCCTGTCAGGAATGCCACCAACAGCGGCTTTTTGCCTGAAGAGCGGGAGTGGATGACGCGCTTTCTCAATGCGGGATTCATAGATTCCTTCCGTTGGCTTCATCCCGACAAGCAGGAATACACGTGGTGGAGCTATCGCTTTAACTCACGTGCCAAGAACAAAGGGTGGCGTATTGATTATTGCATGGTGAGTGAGCCGGTGCGTCCGATGTTGAAGGAGGCGAGAATATTGGGTGACGTTGTCCACTCGGACCATTGCCCGATGTTGTTGGAAATTACAGAATGATTATGGAAACAAAAGACAGAATAGAAAAAGCTGTGGAGCTTTTCAAGAGTGGCTATAACTGTTCGCAATCGGTAGTGGGAGCTTTTGCAGATATGTATGGCTTTACAGAAGAGCAGGCTTTCCGGATGTCCGCCTCTTTTGGTGGTGGCATAGGTCGTATGAGGCAGACATGCGGTGCTGCATGCGGCATGTTCCTATTGGCCGGATTGGAAAAAGGAGCTGTGGAAGGCAAGGACCGTGAAGGTAAGGCGGCAAACTATGCGTTGGTGCAGGAGCTGGCTGCTGAATTCAAGAAACGAAATGGCTCTTTGATATGTGCTGAATTGTTGGGGTTGAGAAAACCGGAAGGTTCGTCCGTTCCGGAAGCCCGTACCGAGCAGTATTATGCTAAACGCCCGTGTGCCAGGATGGTAGAGGTAGCTGCCCAAATTTGGACCGAATACCTGGAAAAAACGTCCTCAAAGTAAGAAAAAAGAACTTTTTTACCCCTTAGTAAGAAAAAAAGTGCCTAATAACGTGTTGTATAACATAAATATACCTATCTTTGCAGCGATATAAAAACACCGACATCTCTATCTTTGGAGATGAGGATAACGTTTAACTAAAAGCAAATAGAAATGTTAAAAGAAAAAGCTGGTAATGTTGCAGGACAGATTTGGACTGCACTGAATGGCACAGATGGCTTGACTCACAAGCAAATCAAGAAAGCAACTAAACTGATCGACAAGGACTTCTTCCTGGGATTGGGCTGGTTGTTAAGAGAAGACAAGGTCTCTACTTCTGAAGTGGAAGGCGAATTGTTTGTAAAGCTGAACTAAGCGAGGAATTGATTGGAATGTTATAAAAAGATGCGTTGGTACATGAATATGTTATCAACGCATTTTTTTTATTTGCTCTGTTTTCATTATCTTTGCGCACCCAATTAATAGATAGTTATTGACAATGAAGAATATACGAAATTTTTGCATTATTGCCCATATCGACCACGGTAAATCAACCTTGGCAGACCGTCTGCTGGAATTTACCAATACTATACAAGTAACTAACGGACAGATGCTGGATGACATGGACCTTGAGAAGGAAAGAGGTATCACCATCAAGAGCCATGCCATACAAATGGAGTATACCTATAAAGGTGAAAAGTATATTCTGAACTTGATAGACACTCCGGGACACGTGGACTTCTCGTACGAGGTGTCACGTTCCATCGCCGCTTGTGAAGGAGCGTTGCTTATTGTAGATGCTTCGCAAGGAGTGCAGGCGCAGACCATTTCAAACCTCTATATGGCGATTGAGCATGATTTGGAGATTATCCCCGTCATCAACAAATGTGACATGGCAAGCGCCATGCCCGAGGAAGTGGAGGACGAAATCGTTGAACTGTTGGGCTGCAAGCGTGATGAGATTATCCGTGCTTCCGGCAAAACAGGCATGGGAGTGGAAGAGATTCTGGCTGCGGTCATTGAGCGTATCCCTCATCCGGAGGGTGACGAGGAAGCTCCGTTGCAGGCGTTGATTTTCGATTCTGTCTTCAATTCTTTCCGTGGTATCATTGCATATTTCAAGATAGTGAACGGTGTGATTCGTAAAGGGGATAAAGTGAAATTCTTCAATACAGGCAAGGAATATGATGCGGATGAAATCGGAGTGCTCAAAATGGAAATGATGCCACGTCCGGAGTTGCGTACGGGGGATGTGGGCTATATCATCTCGGGTATCAAAACCTCTAAGGAAGTGAAAGTAGGTGATACGATTACGCATATTGCCCGTCCTTGCGAAGAGGCCATCGCCGGTTTTGAGGAGGTGAAGCCGATGGTTTTTGCCGGTGTGTACCCCATCGAGGCAGAAGATTTCGAGGACTTGCGTTCTTCTTTGGAGAAGTTGCAGTTGAATGATGCTTCGCTGACTTTCCAGCCTGAGTCTTCATTAGCTTTGGGCTTTGGTTTCCGTTGCGGTTTCCTTGGGCTGCTCCATATGGAGATTGTGCAGGAGCGCCTTGACCGTGAATTTGACATGAACGTTATCACCACCGTGCCCAACGTTTCCTACAATATCTATGACAAGCAGGGAAATATGACTGAAGTGCATAACCCCGGCAGCATGCCCGACCCTACTATGATAGACCGTATTGAGGAGCCCTATATCCGTGCCTCGGTGATTACCACCACTGATTACATCGGCCCTATCATGACTCTTTGTCTGGGCAAGCGTGGCGAGCTGGTGAAGCAGGAATATATTTCAGGTAACCGCGTAGAAATATACTATGACATGCCTCTTGGCGAAATAGTTATCGATTTCTATGATAAATTGAAGAGTATCTCTAAGGGATATGCCTCTTTTGACTATCATCCCAACGGTTTTCGTCCTTCCAAACTGGTGAAGCTGGATATTTTGCTGAACGGTGAGCCGGTGGATGCTCTTTCTACCTTGACACACTTTGACAATGCCTACGAATTGGGACGCCGGATGTGCGAGAAGTTGAAAGACCTGATTCCGAGACAGCAGTTCGATATCGCCATTCAGGCTGCTATCGGTGCCAAGATTATTTCCCGGGAAACGATTAAGGCTGTGCGTAAGGACGTAACGGCCAAATGTTATGGAGGTGACGTGAGCCGTAAACGAAAATTGCTTGAGAAACAGAAGAGAGGTAAGAAGCGTATGAAACAGATTGGTAATGTGGAAGTACCTCAGAAAGCGTTCCTTGCAGTCTTGAAGCTGGATTGATGTCGAAAGGATGAAATCTTAAATCAAATATACTTCTTTATGATTATTTTGCGTACTGTGAAAAACTTCTCGTCGCTGAATATAGCGGCGAGCATCTTGCTGTTTTTGATGGCTATTTTGGCGGCCGTTATTGCTAATTCGCCGATGGCTCCGCTGTATCAGGGCTTTCTTTTGCAGGAACTGCATCTGCGTATCGGAGACTTCAACTTGTTCTCCCATGGCGGTCATCCGTTGAAAATGATTGAGTTTATAAACGACTGCCTGATGACTGTTTTCTTTCTGGCTGTGGGGTTGGAGATAAAGCGGGAACTGCTGGTGGGTGAACTTTCTTCCTTTCGTAAAGCCTCTTTACCTTTTGTAGCGGCGTGTGGCGGTATGCTGGTGCCGGTCATTGTCTATTCACTTCTGGTCGTTCAGGGCACTCCGGAAACGCGCGGCATGGCTATACCGATGGCTACGGATATTGCTTTTTCATTGGGGGTACTCAGTCTGCTGGGTAAGCGGGTGCCTCTGAGTCTGAAAATTTTTCTGACGGCATTTGCAGTAGTTGATGATATTGGCGGTATTCTGGTTATTGCCATTTTCTATAGTTCCGAAGTGGCATACGGATATCTTATTGTAGCTGCTGTCCTTTATTTCTTCCTTTACTATATGGGGAAATTCGGTATGACACAGAAGATATTCTTCCTGCTTATCGGGGTAATTATTTGGTATTTGTTCCTTCAGTCGGGCATTCACAGCACTATTTCCGGAGTGATACTGGCCTTTGTAATACCGGCCCGTCCCCGTTTGGATGCCGGGAAATACATTAAACGCATCCGCGACATTATCGGTGATTTTCCGGTTACCAAATCAGATAATATTATATTGACCAATGAGCAGATTGCCACTCTAAAACAAGTGGAGCGCGCTTCTGATCATGTAATTAGTCCTTTGCAATCCCTGGAAGACAATTTGCATGGTGCGGTAAACTTTGTGATACTGCCGCTCTTTGCCTTTGCCAATGCCGGTGTGGTGTTCAGTGGAGGCGGTGGCGTTGTTGGAGCTGTTAGTATAGCGGTGGCTGCAGGATTGCTTCTTGGCAAGTTTATCGGTATTTTTCTGTTTACCTGGCTGGCGGTCAAGAGTGGTTTGTCCTCAATGCCTCCGGGAATGAATTGGAGAAGTGTTGCCGGAGTATCCTTGTTGGGGGGTATTGGCTTTACGGTATCTTTATTTATTGCCAACCTTTCTTTTGCAGGAGAATATCCGGATCTGCTGAACCAGGCGAAGTTTGGTGTATTGCTGGGAACGATTGTTGCCGGTATGTTGGGATATATGGTACTGAATGCGGTGTTGCCGAAGGTTAAGAACAAATAGATCTCCACTTTGGAATACTGGACGAAGAATCGGTTCTTTAGGGATATTCGGTAAATCCTCTGAAAGATAAGTTGGGATGTGTCAATGATTTAAGAAAACGTATTCTTTGTTACAGAAACAGAAGAAATAGTCCATTATTCTTAAAAAACATTCGTATCTTTGCTGGTACAAGTCGAAAGGACCTTCCGGATATGAAGCAAACAACGGTAGTTACCGTATATATATTGACGCTTTCCCTCTGCCTCGTGTGGTGTGCCTGCCCCGCCCATGCGGAGACGCGGCACATCGCACTGATACACTCTTTCGAGCCGGGCTATCCGCCTGCCACGAAAGCTCTGGAACTGCTGCAGAAAGAGTTCCGCCGTCTCGGCTTGGACTGCGATGTACGCGAATACTACCTGGACTGCGACCGCTACATGGAGGAGGTGGAGAACTTCCGCATGGCCGGCTTCGTGGACGACCTCTCCGCTTGGGGAGCCGAGCTAATAGCCGTGCTCGACGACCAGGCTGCCTATGCGCTGATGGCATGCGGGCATCCGCTGGCGCACGAAATACCCGTCGTGTTTAGCGGTGTGAACTATCCCAACATCTCCCTGCTCCTGCAATATCCCAACATCACGGGCTATGCCGACACGCCCGATTACCTGCGCACCATCCGCATGATAGAGAGTATCATGGGCAAGGCACGCATCTGTCTGATGAACGGCCAGACTTTTCTGGACCGCAAGATATGGCACGCGCTGAACGAACAGTGCGAAGGGCAGGGGCCCGACATCGTGACCTCCGCCCAAGGCTTTTACTTTGCTGGTTCCTCCTATCACTGCGTGCGCGAGGGGGAGACTATCAGCCCCATACTGAAACGGCAGAACATAGACATGCTGCTGGACACCACGAAGATTGTGCGCATGACGAGCGACTCCATAGCGATACGCCATCTGATGTGGCTGGGACGCGGCGACAACACGTTGCTGCTCTATACCAAGCGGGACTATACCACCAAGCGCGTGGGCATGCTCTTTGACAATCCCACGTTTCAGACCATCAACGAGGGCTTCGGCTTTGCCGACTACTTGCTGGGAGGATATTTCACCCCGCTGGAGAGCCAGATAAGATACATGGCGACCGGTATCAAGGAACGCCTCGAAGGGCGGATGCCCCGGCAGCAGGTGACGGAATGCGCTAAGCAGTACGTGCTGAACTGGCATGTGCTGCAGAAGTATGGCATCCCGCTCGAGAGCATTCCGGTGGAGTACACCGTGATGTACATCCCTTTCTCGGAGCGCTATCGTTACCATATACTCGTAGGCTCCATTCTGGGCGCTGTCTTCGTGCTGACGGTGATAGTCTTGCTCTCTTTCAGCCTACTGCACGAACGCAGGCGCAAGCGTGAGGCATTGCGAAACCTCCTCTACGAGCATGAGACCCTCTGCCTGGCCATCGAAGGAAATTCTACCTACGCCTGGCGACTGGAGGGAGATTCCGTGTCCTGCGACTCGCAGTTTTGCGAGCTTATTCATCATCGTCCCGGCCGTCTTCTGCTCGATGAAATCACTCCCTACATCCATCCCGACGACTTACTCGCCTTCCGCAAGAACATAGCGGCAAGGCATGAACGCACGCACCACAAGGGGCAGTATCGCTGTAACTTCACCGGTGAGTTCCAGTGGTGGGAGTTCAGCTACAATACCATCCACACCCCCGGACACGCACCCATCATAGCCGGATTGCTGCAGAATATCCAGGAACTGAAAGACCACGAGCAGGAGCTGATAGAATCCCGCGAGCTGGCGGAGCAGGCCGAACTGAAACAGTCGTTCCTCAACAACATGAGCCACGAGATCCGCACTCCGCTCAATGCCATTGTCGGCTTCTCGGATATGCTGGCCAATGAGCCGGAGTTTTCAAACGAAGAGCGGCAGGAGTTTGTGGACATTATCAACACCAATACCAAACTGCTGCTGAAGCTGGTGGGCGATGTGCTGGAACTGTCGCGCATCGAGTCGGGTAACCTCTCGTTCACCTTTCAGCGGGAGAGCGTGTGCCGGTTGCTCGATGACGTCTATCAGACGCATAGCCTGCTTATCCGGCCGCCGTTGCAGTTCCTCAAGGATTTCCCTCCCGAAGATGTGCAGGTGAATGTAGACCCCATGCGACTGACACAGGTACTCACCAACTTCCTGAACAATGCCAACAAGTTTACGAAAGGAGGCAGCATCCGGCTGGGGTATTGCTGTCCGTCCGGCATGAGCGAGGTACATCTTTATGTGGAAGACACCGGCATAGGCATTCCGCACAGCGAGCAGAAGATGATTTTCGAGCGTTTCTACAAGCGCAGCGAGTTTTCCCAAGGCGTCGGGCTGGGCTTGTCCATCTGTGTGCTCATTGTCGAAAAGATGGGAGGACGCATCGAACTCCAGTCCGAGGAAGGCCGTGGAAGCCGTTTCACAGTGGTACTGCCTTGTATTGAATAAATCCTTAAAAAATGTAATCGCGTTGTAATGCCTTTATATATAATTTTGCGTATCTTTGCCAATGTTTTAAGAAATATAACGTTTTAAGAAACTAATTTAAAAGACATTATGTTAAAGAGAGTAAGAATTATACTGACGGTGCTGCTGTTACTGGCCACCGTGGGTGTAGATGCGCAGGTCACCACAGCTTCTATGGCGGGTAAGGTGACGGATGCAAGTAATGAGCCCATTATTGGTGCCACTGTCCAGGCGGTGCACCAGCCTTCCGGTTCGCGCTACGGAACCGTGACCAATGTCGACGGACGCTATTCCATCCAGGGTATGCGCACCGGTGGTCCCTATCGGGTAGAGATTTCCTATATCGGCTATCAGACAGTTATTTATAAGGACATCACTCTCCAACTGGGCGAGGTGTATAACCTGAACGTAGAGATGAGCGAATCTTCCGAGCTGCTGAACGAAGTGATTGTGACGGCTGCCAAGACCAAGTTTACCGCCGAAAAGACGGGTGCCACTACCAACATCTCTTCTGCACAGATAACGCAGCTCCCCACCGTGAACCGCAGCATCAGTGACATTGCCCGCCTTTCTCCCTATGCCAACGGCATGAGTTTTGCCGGCGGTGACGGACGTTCCACGAACTTCACTATCGACGGTGCCAACTTCAACAATAACTTCGGACTTAGTTCCAACCTCCCCGGCGGCGGCAACCCCATCTCCATGGATGCCATCGAAGAGGTGCAGGTAGTGGTGGCTCCCTTCGACGTGCGCCAGACGAACTTCATAGGCGGCGGCATCAACGCCATTACCAAGAGTGGTACGAACACGTTCAGAGGTACTGCCTATACCTATTACCGCAACCAGGACATGCGCGGTAACCGCATCAACGGCGAGGACCTGGGAGCACGTTCCGACGAGTCCAAGACTACCTACGGCTTCACGCTGGGCGGTCCTATCATCAAGAACAAACTGTTCTTCTTCGTAAACTACGAAAAGGAGAAGACTCCGGGAGAGGTTATAAAGTATCGCGCGCGTGAGGACGGTGAAGAGGCAAAAGGTATGGTGTCCCGTACGCTGAAGTCGGATATGGAGAAGGTGTACAACCATCTGAAGGACAAGTACGGCTACGACGCAGGCTCTTACACAAGTTTTCCTGCTGACGAGGAGAACACCAAGATTCTGGCCCGCATCGACTGGAACATCACGGACCGCCATCGCTTGAGCCTCCGCTACAACAATACGAAGAATACGGCTTGGAATGCCCCGAACGGCAACTCTTCCGATACGGGATATCGCCTGAACAATACTTACCGCGTAGGTACACAGTCTATGGCGTTTGCCAACAGCATGTATTCCATGGACAACAAGGTGCAGTCTTGGGCGGCAGATTTGAACAGCCGCTTCACCGATAAGATTTCCAATCAGTTGCTGTTCACCTACACCAATATAGAGGACATGCGCGGCACCAATTCTTCTCCTTTCCCCTTCATCGACATCATGGCAGGCAAGGACGAGAATGGAAACCAGATTCTGGAACCGTACATGAGCGCCGGTTACGAGTTGTTCACCTACAACAACGGTGTGAAGAACAAGATTACGAACATTACCGATAACTTCACCTTCTTCACCGGTAACCACAAGCTGACGGCAGGTCTTAGCTATGAGCACCAGTTTGCCAACAACGCCTATATGCGTAACGGTACGGGATATTACCGCTATAACAGTCTGGAAGATTTCCTGAGTGGCGCAGCTCCCGAATCATTCGCTTTGACTTATGGCTTCAACGGTGTGGCCAACCCCAATGCTCAGGTTACCTTCAACCAGCTTGGTTTCTATGCCCAGGATGAATGGAACCTCGGCAACAGTCTGAAACTGACCTACGGTATCCGTTTCGACAACTTGATGTTCGACAACGACGACCTCCAGAGAAACGATGCCATCTATGAGCTTGACTTCGACGGGCAGCACATCGACACTGGCAAGTGGCCGGATTCCAGATGGCAGATTTCTCCCCGTATAGGTTTCGTTTGGGACGTGTTCAAGGACAAGTCGCTGAAAGTACGTGGAGGTACGGGTGTGTTTACCGGACGTCTGCCGTTGGTTTTCTTCACCAATATGCCGACCAATGCTTCTATGGTACAGAACTCCGTTACCTTTAAGACCCAATATGACAATGGAAAGGTGGTGGGCCATGATTCCCGTCTGGACCAGTTGGCAGGCGGCATGATTACGGACATGAACCAGATAATCGACAAGTTCAACCTCCCCACCACGATTGAGAAACACGTGGCGGGAAGCAAGATTTCCGGTGTGGCTCAGGACTTCAAGATGCCGCAGGTGTGGAAGTCGTCTATCGCGGTGGACTATCAGGTACCCGTATCTTTCCCCTTGACCGTGACGGGAGAGTTCATGTTCACGAAGAATGTGAATGCCGTTACCATCAACAACATCAATATCAAGAACCCCGACGAATGGAAGTACAATAAGCTGACCACCGTCAAGGGCGCTGATGGAAAAGACGTGACAACTACGGAACTGCTGCATACGGGTATGCAACGTTTCAATGGTGCGGATAACCGTATGGTGTACTCTTATTCTCTTTATGACAACCCCGACAAGAATGTGAAATATGCAGGCGACTTCGTGCATTACAATGGCAAGAATGCCGTGGTACTCGACAATACATCCAAAGGCTACGGCTATACGGCAAACATCACGGTGAATGCCCAGCCGGTGGACGACCTGATGCTGATGCTGGCCTATACGCACACGGAGTCCAAAGAAGTTTCCGGTCTTCCGGGCAGCGACCCCATCTCTACTTGGCAGGGACTGAACACGATTGACGGTTCCAATTATGTGGATGCACAACGTTCACAGTATGTGGTTCCCGACAAGGTGATTGCTTCTGTGGGCTACTACATTCCCTTCAGACACAAAGGCCTGCTTCGCGGCACACACCTGAATCTGTTCTATTCCGGTTATTCTTCCGGTGGTTACAGCTTTTGCTACACCAACGACATGAACGGCGACGGCATCAACAACGACCTGATGTATATTCCGAAGGATGATAGTGAAATCAACTTCAAGACAGAGGAAGACCGCGTTGCTTTCTGGAAATTCGTAGAGCAGGATTCGTACCTGAAGAATCACAAAGGACAGTATGCTGAGGCTTATGCCGCTCGCGCTCCGTGGGTACACCGTTTCGATTTCCGTCTGCTGGAGGACTTCGAATTCAAGATTGGCAAGACTAAGCATTGCTTCCAGTTGAGTTTCGACATCATGAACGTGGGTAACCTCATCAACTCCAAATGGGGTATCTCCAAGACCAACACCGTTTCCAACAGCAACCGAATCCTGAAGTATGAAGGGGTGAAGAGCGCCACTGACCTGACTCCGGTATTCTCCATGTATAAGGTGAACGGTGAATATCCTACCAAGACTTACGACACCTATCAGAACTACAGCGAATGCTGGAAACTGCAAGTCGGTATCCGTTACGTGTTCAACTAATCGGGTGCAGATAACCTCCGTTGAATGGCGGAATATGATAAGGCAAGGGCTGTTCCGGGATTTCCGGGACAGCCCTTATTGTTTTTGGCTTTCTTTACTTTATTGTATTTCAACCTCCATAATCACTGGATTGTGGTCGCTGCACAAATCCAGGTCTGGAGAGTAGTATGCAATACCCTTCAGGCTGGGGGAGTGGAAGATGTAGTCAATACGCAACATGCGTTTGGCATAGCGGTAGGTGTACATGTATCCGTTTCCGGCAGTGCGGAATCCGTCTTTGAGGGTTTTCCTCAAATGATGGTAGGTGTAGGAGGAAGGTATTGAGTTGAAGTCGCCGCATAGCAGCACGGGATAGGGGCTGGTCTTGGCGTAGTGGCTGATGACGTAAGTCTGCGTGGCCCGCTTCATGAAGTTTTCGTGCAGGGTGCCTGCGGCATCTTTGGCTGCCTGGACTTCGCGGCGGGTGTCGTCGGTGGCCAGCTCGCGTTCCCACTTCCTGCGCTTCTGGCTGACGCTGGTGGTCTGCAGGTGGTTGTTTATCAGACGTATGGTATCCGTACCCATCGCTACATCGCACATCATGCTACAGTTGGAGCTTTGCTGGTAAGTGATGAAACGGTGGTTCGCCAATGGATAGCGGCTGAATACGGCGATAGGCAGTACGCCCTTGACGGAGTCTTCAGAAGGGATGAGCGCGTGTGACCAATGCGAGAGTACGCGCCGTATGCTGTCTGTGGGGAAGTCGCTGTTGTCTCCGAACTCCTGGAAGCACAGCACATCCACGCCTTCCTGCTGCATGTACCGGGCTATCTCCTTGCAGGAATAACCGGTAATCTCACCTCCGAAGTTGTGTATGTTGTAGGTGGCTATCTTCAGATACTTGCCTGCCGGGGTTTTGTCTTTCGGCAGGTGGAGCTGGAAGACAGACGTCAGATATCCCCAGTTGCAGAAGAATGCCACCAGCGGAACCAGTGCCCAGCGCTTACGGGCCAATGCCCAGCAGAGTGCCGTTATCAGATTGACAATCAGGAGTACGGGCACTGCCAGCCCCAGTAATGGCATGATGACGGAATCGACCGGAGCTACATTTCCTGAGAAGGCTGCCACTATGGTGATGGTGGCCAAGACGAATGTCGCTGCTATCAGACAGATGTAGAACAGACCTTTTACGGCGGACTTTCCCATGTTGTTTGCTTATTTATTCACTACGTTCACCGGCTTGCCGTCTTGGTAGGCCTTGATGTTCTCGAGCATAATCTGCATGAGGCGTTCGCGCGCGGCGGTGCTTGCCCAGGCAATGTGCGGAGTGATGTAGCAGTTGCGGGCGGAGAGCAACGGATTGTCGGCACGGGGAGGTTCTTGCGAGAGTACGTCTACGCCGGCGGCATAGATGGTACCGTTGTTAAGTGCATTGGCAAGGTCTTGTTCGTTGATGAGAGGGCCGCGTCCGGTATTGATGAGAATGGCGGTGGGCTTCATCAACCGAAGCCGTTCTGCATTCACCATCTCGCGGGTGGAGTCGGTGAGGGGACAGTGCAGACTGATGATGTCACATTCGCGGAACAACTCGTCCAGCTCCATCTTGCGGATTTCGGGAGGAAGCTGGAAGTTGGTCTTGGAGGTGTAGGCACATACCTTCATACCGAAGCCGATGGCGATGCGGGCGGTGGTGAAGCCGGTGTGGCCCAGGCCTACGATTCCAAGCTTCTTTTCGCGCAGTTCGATGAGAGGCGTGTCCCAGAAGCAGAAGTCCTTGCTTGCTGTCCAGCGGCCCCGGTGCACCTCTTCGGAGTGGTGTTGCACTTGCTGGGTGATGTTTAGGATGTGGGCAAAGACCATTTGGGCTACGGAGTCGGTGCTGTAGGCGGGAATATTGGTGACGATGATTCCGCGTTCTTTGGCGGCAGTGGTGTCTACGATGTTATATCCGGTGGCCAGCACACCGATATACTTCAGTTCGGGCAGTGCCGCCATGTGTTCAGCGGTGAGTACAGTTTTGTTGGTCAGCAGGATTTCTGCACCAGCAGCGCGTTCCAATACTTCCGCAGGGGCGGTGCGGTCGTAGATGGTGCACTCGCCCAAGGCTTGCAATTCGTCCCAGCAGAGGTCGCCGGGGTTGGCGGCATAGCCGTCTAATACTACTATATTCATGGAGTTATGAGTTATGAGTTATTTGTTGTGGGGATTTTCTGTATCCGACTTTTAATCTCTAACTTTTAATTTTTAATTTTAATTGATAGTTTACCATTTCTTTTCCTCTCCCCAGAGTTGCTGCATCCGTTCCTTGTGCTTCTGCTCGGCAGGGTTGAGTTGTGGCTCCCAGATACGGCGGTCTTTCAATTCGTCGGGCAGGAATTGCTGCTTGACGAAGTTGCCGGGGTAGTCGTGGGCGTACTTGTACTTCTCGCCGTAGCCCAACTGCTTCATCAGCTTGGTGGGCGCATTGCGCAGGTGCAGGGGGACGGGGAGGTTGCCCGTTTCGCGTACCAGTTCCAGGGCATTGTTGATGGCCATATAGGCTGAATTACTCTTGGGGCTGGTGGCAAGGTATATGGTGGCTTCTGCCAGGGGGATACGTCCTTCGGGCCATCCCACTTTCATCAACGTGTCGAAGCAGGCGTTGGCAAGCAGCAGCGCGTTGGGGTTGGCCAGTCCGATGTCTTCGGAAGCGGAGATGACGAGGCGGCGAGCTATGAAGGCAGGGTCTTCACCGCCTTCTACCATGCGTGCCAGCCAGTAAATGGCGCCATCCGGGTCGCTGCCGCGAATGGATTTGATGAAGGCGGAGATGATGTCGTAGTGCATCTCGCCATCCTTATCGTAAGCAAGAGGGTTCTGTTGAAGGCGTTCGGTCACCATGTCATCCGTGATGAGGACAGGGTCGGTGGCTTCGGAATCTATCACCAGTTCGAGGATGTTGAGCAGCTTGCGGGCGTCTCCTCCGCTGAAGCGGAGCATGGCAGTGGTTTCTTTCAGTTCTATTTTCCGTTCCTTCAGCACGGTGTCCGTGGTGATGGCGCGTTGCAGCAGTTCCAGCAGGTCGTCCTTCTCCAGTGACTTCAGGGTATAGAGCTGGCAGCGGGATAGTAGCGGGCGGATGACCTCGAACGAAGGGTTCTCCGTGGTGGCGCCTATCAGCGTCACGGTGCCTTGCTCCACGGCTCCCAACAGCGAGTCTTGCTGCGACTTGCTGAAACGGTGTATCTCGTCGATGAAGAGGATGGGACTGGCTTGCGAGAAGAAGCGGTTGCTCTTGGCACGCTCTATCACGTCGCGTACATCCTTCACACCGCTGGTCACGGCACTAAGTGTATAGAAAGGGGTTTCCAGCTTGTTGGCGATAATCTGTGCCAGGGTTGTCTTTCCCACTCCCGGAGGGCCCCATAAGATAAACGAAGAGATACGTCCTGCATCAATCATCTTACGCAGCACTGCACCCGGTCCCACTAAATGTTTCTGACCGATATATTCATCTAATGTTCTTGGTCTAAGCCGTTCTGCTAATGGTTGCATAGTATGTAACTCTTAAAAAATCATTAATATCATGAAGCGTATACCGCCCTTCTTCACTCCCGGTATATCCGTATAGGTCAGTCGGCGTACATATTCTATGTGGAGCAGCTTGAAGATATTGTAGATACCTACACTGGCTTCCACATAGGGAGTCTTGCCCATGACGTGGCTGGTGGGTACACCGTCGCGCATGGGGAAGAGGAACAAGTCGGGATTGTTGCTCTTGTATGGGTTGTTCTTGTCCGTCAGCGTGCCCCACAGACCACGGATGCGGAACATCTCGCGCCACTTCAGCTTCTTGATGAGCGGGATGCGGTTGAAGAGTTTTCCGTTCATGTCGTAGCTTAGGTTGAGGGAGGCGTAACGGTCGTTCAGGAACTCCATGTTGTTGATGAGGTTGAAGGACTCGTTGTTCTGCGTAATGTACGAGAGGTTCGCCATCGGTAGGTTCAGCAGGGGGAAGGGAACGGTGTTCCATTGCGCACCGGCACGTGCCGTTACGTCCAGCTTGCCCCACGAGCCGAGCCAGAAGCGCTTCCGGATGCTGGCTTCCGTCAAGTTGAAGTTGTACTCTCCACCCAGCACGCCCTTGAATCCGGCGGTGTGGGAGAGGGTGAAGGTGGGCGCATCCAACGATACGGGCACGCGGCGCTGTTTGGTGTTGACGAAGGTTTCACCAGGAGCGTAACGCAGGGTCACACCCAGCTCGGTAGTGGTGATGTCGTGCACCAGCGTATTCTTTTCATCCCACTGTCCGGGTGTTTCTCCGTTGTTCTTCCAGTATTGCAGTTGCCCCGCAGGCTGGTCGTTGCGGTGGCGTGCCATGGCCTGTACGGAGAAGCCGGTATTGGTCTCCAGCTCGTAGGTCAGCGTGGCGTCGCGCATGTAGGACATCTGGTCTACCGTAGTCCATTTCCAGCCGACAAACAAGTTGTCCTTGTCCGTGGCGAGGTACTTGTCCATGGGAGACATCACGTCGTAGGTGTACTTGAAGGCGATGTAGTGCTTCGGGAACTCCCACAATACGTATTCGCGTTTGTTGAAGGAGTAGGCCACCTGCCCGGAGTAGAACCATTTCTTGTCCTTGGTTCCGTAGGCGCCGTAACCGCTCAGGCTCCAATGCGGGTCGAGGTTACCGGTTGTCATACCGCTCAGACGGAAACGGGTGCCGTTGACGTAGTTGCTGGTTATCATTGTGTTGATAGGACCGAAGTCGAACTTACTGGGATGTTTCTTGCTGCCCGTTTCCACGAAGTTCTCAATCAAGGCTTTCGCTCCGAAGATGACGTACTTGAAGCCGGGAATCTGTTCGATGCGGTTCATGAATACGTCCATCGTGCTCTCCTTCTTGGTGAGGGGCACTTGGCGCACTTTCGCCCAATACTCGTCGCTCTTGGCAAGCATGTTCGCCTCCTTGATGACGTTTCCTTTCAAGCGGAAGAGACGGGGCTCTATCTCCGTGAACTGATAGTCGGTGTATTTGGTGGTCCGTTGCACTTCCAGGCCTTGAATACCTTTCACGAAGTGCAGTTCCACGGTCATGTCGTCGTCGGTCAGCACCCAGTTGCTGTCGGGCAGTTGTTCGAACTGCTGCACGATGTCGAGGTTTTCCACGAAGTTGACACCTGTCTTCTTGGGCAGGTTCATGGTACATTTCTTCACGGCATAGGTGGAGTCCTTCACCACGTAGAGGTGCCCCGTGAAGCCGAAGTCCTGCGGGTTCTGCGGAACGAAGGTGAGGTGCACGCACTCCTGCTTATCCACCATGAGCGTGTCCATCAGATAGTATTTGTAGAAGCTGATGGCTCCGCGACCGATGGGGCTGACGAAGCGGCGTTGCAGCAGGCGGATGTCGTCGTCGTAGATGTTGATGTCGGAGAATACGTCCGTAAGGATAGTCCCCAGCATGTCTCCGGTGTTGAAGAACTCTTCGATACCGGTGGAGTTCATGCCTTCGATGATGGTCTTTTCGCTCTTGGGGCTTTTACGGAAAATGGTCTTGCTGGCCGTCTCCTTGATGGAGATGGGCAGAATCATCTTGTTGGTCTTGGGCGATACCTCCACCTGGTCTTTGAAGAAGGAGAATTTCTTGTAGATGCCTTTCTCCATTTTGTCAGGGGTGACGTCGTTGAGCGACATCTTCATCTTTTCGTACTTCTGGTACTGGTAGTAGTCGTTCTCTTCCAGTTTCAGCGCCTTCTTGTTCTCGATGACCTTCTTCATGAACTCCACGGCGGGGTTGTTCTTGCGGGAATATTTCTCCTTTTTGGGCTTCACCACGACCTCGGAGAGCATGATGTCATCCGATTGCAGTTTGACGTTCAGCACCCGGGTGCCGGGTTTCAGTTTTACTTTCTTGGTGATATAGCCTACGGCGGAGAACGTCAGCTCATCCCAGCCTTTGCGGGTTTCCACCTGGTATTCACCGTTTGCGTTGGAGATGCCGCCTACACCTTTCCCTTCATACTGTACGGTGATGTACATCAGCGGTTCGTTCGTGAGGGAGTCTGTGATGACACCCTTTATCTGGGCGGATGCGCTGATGGAGACGAACAGTGACAGCAGGAAAAGGGCGTAAATTGTATATCTTTGCTTCATAAGTTACAGATAATTCGGGCGCAAAGTTAACAAATTAAGGTTAATCAAGAAGCAAATATAGACTAAAGAAACGGGAGATATGGTTAAATGAACGTGAAAGTCGTATGTCTTGTTTGTCGGATACAGATAAAAAACGTACAGAATCCTTATAGAAAAGTTGCCGGATATAAAGGATAAAGTTGCACAACGTATGGAGAAAGTTCTATCCCAAGCCTTGGGATAGAAAAGCCCAAGCTTGGGATAAGCGTCCGTAGGTTTGGGATAGACGTTTGCAAGCTTGGGATAGAATTTATGGAGGATTATGAATTGTTGCCGTTCAGTAGTGTCTGTACGATGCGTTCCGCCGTTCGTCCGTCCCAGCGGTCGGGCAGGGTGGTGTGCTTCCATTCTCCGTGCAGCAGCTTGTCGAGCGAGGCGGAGAGGGCGAAGGAATTTTCGCCTACCAGCTCGTTGGTACCGATGCGCCAGGTTTCGGGATGCTCGGCATAGGTATTGAGGGTGATGCAGGGGACGTCGAGGAAGGTAGCTTCTTCGGCGATGTTTCCCGAGTCGGTGACGATGCCCCGTGCCTGGTTGATGAGGAATCCGAAGTGCAGGTAACTCTGCGGAGGCAGGATGTGCAGGTTGGGAGCATTCACTTCCAGCGACTTCACCGCCTTTTGCACGTAGGGGTGTAGCGGGGCGACGATAGGCATGCCGCCGGCCTTCTCGATGACGGTCTGGAGCAGGGAGTGCAGTACGGCTTTCTTCTCCAGCAGGTCGCGGCGGTTGAGGGTGAGCAGCAGGTAGTTCCCTTTCCGCAGGCCGAGGCTGGAGAACCACATGGGCTGCACCAGGCGGTGGCGGTTGAAACGGATGGTGTCAATCAGTATGTTGCCCACGTAGTGGATATATTCGGGTATCATGCCCTCCTGGTTGAGGTTGCGGTTGGCCACCATGCCGGCGGTGAAGAGATAGTCGGAAATGGCGTCCACGATGGTGCGGTTCACCTCGCGGGGCATGTTCATGTCGAAAGAGCGTGTGCCGGCTATGACGTGCGCCACCTTCAGTCCGCGCTTCTTGGCGACGATGGAGCAGCTCATAGTGGCGGTCATGTCATCTACCACCAGTACGACTTGTGCCGGATGCCCGTCCAACTCCCGCTCGAAGGCGAGCATGATGGAGGCTGCCACCTGCGAGTGGTTGTGTCCGGTGACACCGAGGTAGGCATCCGGTTTCCTCATGGAAAGGTCGGAGAAGAGCGAGGCATCCAGGCTGGTGTCATCCTGCGGACCGGTGTAGACGATGCGGTAGGAGATGTTCTTTCCTGCCTCTCTGGCGGCGTCGATGGCGCGGCAGATGGGGGCTATTTTCATGAAGTTGGGGCGTGCGCCCGATACGATTGTTATTCTCATTGTCGTAGTTGGTGAAAAATGATACGACAAAAATACGTTTTCTTAGGGAAATTATTTGTTACTTTGCCTATTATTTTCAGAGTGTCTGTTGAAAATACACACTTATTCAATGTTTAATTTATAATTTATAATTTTTAATTCTCAAAGTGATAATGCCAACATTTGTTCAGATACTCGATTTCATTGGCACATTTGCCTTTGCCATCAGTGGCATACGCCTGGCCTCGGCCAAGCGGTTCGACTGGTTTGGAGCGTATGTGGTGGGTTTTGTGACGGCCATTGGCGGCGGTACGATACGCGACCTGTTGCTGGACGTCACCCCGGGCTGGATGACGGATCCCATTTACTTGATTTGTACCGGACTGGCCTTGTTGTGGGTCATCCTCTTCGGTAAACATCTCATCCATCTGCACAATACGTTCTTCATATTCGACAGTATCGGCCTGGCACTGTTCACGGTGGTCGGCGTGGGCAAGAGCATCGCGCTGGGCTATCCCTTCTGGGTGGCCATCATTATGGGCAGCATCACCGGGGCTGCGGGAGGTGTGATACGTGACGTATTCATTAACGAAATTCCGCTGATATTCCGGAAGGAGATTTATGCGATGGCTTGTGTGGTGGGAGGAACCTTCTACTGGATGTGCCATCTTCTGAGGATGGAGTCTTTCGTGTGTCAGATTGTGGGCGGTGTGACGGTGTTCGTTACCCGCATACTGGCGGTGAAGTATAGGATTTGCCTGCCTATCCTTTCGGGCAATGAAGAGGAGCAGGAAGGGTAGTCCGTTATCTGCTGTCTGAGAATCTCAGGGATTTTCCGGTGAAATTCCGGGCAATGTGCAAAAGAACTTCAGGTGTTAAATATAAGATTCCCCGGCATTTGGAACCGAAATGTCGGGGAATCTTTCATATTCCTCGTTCCCCTGATAAGGGGGAAAGAGGATGGGATTGCTAAGGGGATAAAACAAGGTTAGAACAATGCATCCTTCGTGTTGAAAAGTTTGCGTTCGTTCAGTTTCACTACCTTGCCGAATTTTTCCAGCCGCTTCAGGTCAATGTTCTTAGGGTTGCCCATGATGGAAATGCAGTAAGGTTTGTCTTTGATGTTCTCTTCGTAGAATTTCACGATGTCGTCAAAGGTCAGTGCATCTACTTTCGGCAGGTTTTCCTTTGCTGGGTCGTCCGTGTAGCCTCTGTAGCCCAAGTCTACCAGTTCCATGGCTTTGTTGCGGAAGCTGGGGTGACTGGTCAGCATGGCTTGGCGGAGGTAGCTCTTGATGTTGTCGATACGTTCCGGATTCTTCGGCATGTCGTTGACGAGACCCATCAGCACGTCCAGTGCATCGTTTGCCTTGTCGTTCTGGGTACCGATATAGCCGCGCAGATAGCTTGCTTTTCCGGCTATGCCTTGCGTGCCGACGAATGCGTAGGCTGTGTAGGCCATGGAGCGTTTTTCGCGGATTTCGTTCAGAACGATGCCGGTGAAGTCAAGGCCGAAGTATTGGTTGAATGCGCTACGCAGCACGTCGTCCTTTTTGTCAGCCTTCTGCATCGGGATGTAGAGGTGGATTTGGGCTTGTTCTGCATCGTTGTTAGGCAGGAAGTAGACGGTGTTTTCGGTCACCGGCATCATGTCCTTTGCCTGCGGGGAGTTGGACGGGCGTTCGTTGGCCACCAACGGGAGGTTCTTGCTCAGAATGTCGTATACTTGGTCGAAGGGGAGTGTTCCGGTAAAGAACACCTTTGCCTCGTAGTTGGAGGCACGGTTGATGTCGCCCGTCAGTTCTGAAATCTGTAATTCGTAAATCTCCTTGTCGGTCAGCTCCTTGATGTAGTCTGATTTCTCTCCGTAGAGCATGTACTGTCGCAGTGCTTCGTTCAGGATGCTGACGTTGTCTTTGCGCTGCTGGCGCATACCCATTGCCGAACCTTTCAGACGTGCCAGTTGCTTTTCGTCCAGTTTTGGCATCAAAATCTGGCGTGAAAGTAGCTGGCAGGCTTGCGGCAGGGTGGCTTCGTAGCCCTCCATGATGATGTAGAGGTTGTCATCATCGGCTGTCACGTGGCAGGTTGCGTTCAGCTTGCTGAGTTCTTCTTTCAACTCTTGCGGTTCGTAGGCCCCCATGATGCCTGCGTTGTTCATCAACTGGGCGGCATAGCCAAGTTTTGGGAATTCGCGTTCACCGGCTCCGTATTGTACAACCAACTGGAATACGTTATTCTCCTTGTTGGGTGTGTAGTACATCTTTGAACGGTCGTTCAGTTGCTTGATTTGCACTTCGCCGTAGTCTGCGAATTTCTCCTCCATCTGTCCGATGGGCAGGTTTTTGAATTGTGTTGCATAGAGCGATTCTTTTCCTATCGGAGGTTCTACGGGTTTGTAACCCGGCTTCTCAATCTTGGCGTTCTTGTCAGGCTTTCCTTTTTCGATATATAGGGCCAGGTAATTGTCTGACAGATATTTCTTGGCTACTCGCTTGATGTCGTCAGTGGTGATGGCCATAATCTTGTCCTTGTAATTGAGTATGTCGCCCAAGTCCTGCTCGTTGTAGAAGGCGTTCATCAGTATCATGGCCTTGTCCTCGTTCGACTCCATTTCCAGGTCGAACTGGCGGCATTTCTCGGCTTTGATGGCATCAATTTTCCAGTCCTCGAATTCTCCGTTGGCGATTTGCTGGATGGCTTTCAAGGCTTTCTTTTCGGCGCTCTTGGTCGACTCGAAACGGCGCTGGTTTTCGTCGTAGAGGGGAATGGCCGCTACGATGGCGCGTCCTTGTTCGCGGAAAGTACGGGTGTAGGCTCCGGCGCTGGTCAGTTCACCGTCCAGTACCAGCTTGTCCATAGTTCCGGTCTGACTGTTGTTGTTCAGCAGTGCCAGGGCGATGTCCAGAGCGTCTTCGTCGGGATGTCCGGCAGGTACTCCATTGAATACCATTGCCACTTGCGGGTAGAATCCTACTTTAGCCGAATACTGTTTGCGGCCCTTTATTTCGAGGTTCTGGTAGACCTTGCGCTCGGGTGCGGGCTTGGCAGCCAGACGTCCGAAGGCGGCATTGATGCGTCCGCTGATTTGTTGGGCTTTGATGTTTCCTACGAGTACCAGTACCATGTTTTCGGGGACATACCATTGTTCGTAAAATTCAATCAGCTTGCTCAGGCGGGGATTCTTCAGATGTTCGGGCAGGCCGATGATGGAACGGGAGTAAGGATGTCCCTCAAAAGCTTTCTCCATCACGAACTGGTTCTGTGCACGTCCCTGGTCATCTTGTGAACGGTTATATTCTTCGTACACGTTTTCCAGCTCCGACTGGAAGGAACGGAATACGGGATGCAGGAAACGTTGTGAGGAGATTTCCAGCCATTTGTTTATCTGATAGGCAGGGAAGGAGCTGTGATAGAAGGTCCAGTCATAGTAGGTGCCTGCATTCACCCCTTTGGCACCCATGCTTTCCATCAGGTTGGAGTATTCGTTGGGAAGTCCCAATTTTCCAGCTTTGACGGTCAGCTCATTGATTTCCTTGCTGATGGCTTCTTTTTTTGCCGGGTCGGCTTCTTCGGCCATCTGGTCGTACTTGGCGATGATTTCCTTGTAGATCGGTTCTTCTTCCGTCCAGTTCAGCGCGCCTATCTTGTCTGTTCCTTTAAACATGACGTGCTCCAGGTAGTGTGCAAGTCCCGTGTACTCTTCGGGGTCGTTGATGGAACCGGCACGTACGCCTACCAGTCCGAACACGTCCGATTTGGATTCATCTTCCCATATATATACGGAAAGACCGTTCTTCAGCTTGAACGCCTTCAGTCCTTGTCCGAAGGAGGGCAGGGAAATGATGAGGGCAGCCAGCAGAAGAAGTGACTTAAATTGAAATGATTTCATAAAATAAAGTGTTTTTATGTAATAAAAGTGTTTTCCTATATGTAGGCAAAGCTATAAAAAAATCACGTAACATTTACGAAATCTTCGGAAAAATGATGGTTTTCAGTATATAATATCACCCGTAAACTATCAGAGAGGGGGTGTAAACTGTCAAATGATAGTTTTCACCCCTAATAAAAACCGTATTCCGTCCCCCGGGGCTTCAAATCTTCCTTATACTTGCAATCGTAAAACCTAAACCATTATTAACTATTTAAAAATTGAGCAAAGTATGAATACTTACAGTTTTAGAAAAGATTTGCTTGCAGTGCAAGAAGAACTGCTTCGCTTTGCATACAAGTTGACAGCCGACCGGGAAGAAGCGAATGATTTGTTGCAAGAGACATCTCTCAAGGCTTTGGATAACGAAGACAAATTTGAACCCGACACCAATTTCAGAGGTTGGATGTATACCATTATGCGCAACATCTTTATCAATAATTACCGGAAAATAGTTCGCGAACAGACTTTTGTGGACCAGACGGACAATCAGTATCACCTCAGCATGCCCCAGGACTCTGGTTTTGCCAGTACCGAGGGTGCCTACGACCTGAAAGAAATGCATCGCATCGTCAATGCCCTTCCACGCGACTATAAAGTCCCTTTCTCCATGCATGTGTCCGGTTTCAAGTACCGCGAGATTGCCGAACGCCTCGGCCTTCCGCTCGGAACGGTGAAAAGCCGCATCTTCTTTACGCGCCAGAAGTTGCAGGATGAATTGAAAGATTTCATCTGATAATAATTTGATAGTAGCAATATGATATATAACATATTGCTTCTGATGAATTTTTAAGGGTTATTCTTGACTATATGTCAGAATAATCCTTTATATTTGTATATGTTAAGTTAACCGAAGGAAAATCTCTTATTATTGACTATGATGAAAAAGGAAATTAAATTCAGTCTTGTTTACCGGGACATGTGGCAGTCGTCCGGTAAGTATCAACCCCGGGTAGACCAGTTGGTACGTATTGCTCCGTTGATAGTTGAAATGGGTTGTTTTGCACGCGTTGAAACAAACGGAGGAGCTTTTGAGCAGGTAAACCTTCTGTATGGTGAAAATCCCAACAAGGCTGTACGCGCCTTTACCGCACCTTTTAGGGAAGCAGGCATACAGACGCATATGCTCGACCGCGGGCTAAATGCACTGCGCATGTATCCCGTTCCGGCAGATGTGCGCCGGCTGATGTACAAGGTGAAGCATGCCCAGGGTGTGGACATTACCCGTATCTTCTGCGGATTGAACGAGACGCGGAATATAATTCCTTCTATCAAATATGCTCTGGAAGCGGGCATGATACCGCAGGCTACGCTCTGCATCACGTATTCTCCCGTCCATACGGTGGAATACTATGCCAGTATTGCCGACCGGTTGATTGAAGCCGGGGCACCTGAAATCTGCTTGAAGGATATGGCGGGCATCGGACGTCCGGGTATGCTGGGACAGCTTGTCAGAACCATTAAGGAGAAGCACCCCGATGTGCTGATACAATACCACGGGCATAGCGGTCCCGGACTTTCCATGGCTTCCATTCTCGAAGTCTGTGAGAACGGTGCCGACATCATCGATGTGGCGATGGAACCCATGTCGTGGGGCAAGGTTCATCCGGACATCATCTCCGTGCAGGCCATGCTGAAAGACCTGGGTTTCCAAGTGCCCGACATAAACATGAAAGCCTACATGAAAGCCCGTGCCATGACGCAGGAGTTCATTGACGAGTTCTTGGGTTATTTCATGGACCCCACCAATAAACATATGTCCTCACTCTTGCTGAAGTGCGGTTTGCCGGGTGGCATGATGGGCTCCATGATGGCCGACTTGAAGGGAGTGCATTCCGGCATCAACATGATACTGCGCGGTAAGAACGAGCCGGAACTCAGTCTGGACGACCTGCTCGTCATGCTGTTCGACGAAGTGGAATATGTATGGCCCAAGCTGGGTTATCCTCCTTTGGTGACTCCTTTCAGCCAGTATGTGAAGAATGTGGCTTTGATGAACCTCATGCAGCAGGTAAAGGGAGAGGAGCGTTGGACGATGATAGACAACCATACGTGGGACATGATTCTGGGCAAGAGTGGACGCCTCCCCGGTACTTTAGCGCCCGAGATAGTGGAACTGGCTAAGTCCAAAGGCTTTGAGTTCGTGGATACGGACCCGCAGCTGAACTACCCGGATGCTCTGGATACATACCGGAAAGAGATGGACGAAAACGGTTGGGAATATGGCGATGATGACGAGGAACTCTTCGAGCTTGCCATGCACGACCGGCAGTATCGCGACTATAAATCCGGCGTTGCCAAGAAACGTTTTGAGGATGACCTGCAGCGTGCCAAGGATGCGGCGATGGCCAAAAACGGATACTCGGAAGAAGAAATCAAGAAGCTGAAGCGTGCCAAGGCAGACCCGATAATCGCGCCTTCCAAGGGGCAAGTGCTTTGGGAGGTTTCCGTCGAAGGTCCTTCTTCTGCTCCTTTCATCGGACGCAAGTACCAGCATGATGAGGTGTTCTGCTACATCTCTACGCCGTGGGGCGAATACGAGAAGATATGGACCGGATTTACCGGACGTGTGGTGGAAGTCTGTGCCAAGCAAGGGGATGTGGTCAATAAAGGGGATGTGATTGCTTATATCCAGCGAAGTGATATTTTTGCATAAAGTGGAGGATGACTGTTTTTCAGTCATCCTTTATCATCCAGCCATTTCTTGATGGTTTCCTTCAGCACTTCTTGAGTGAAGGGTTTGGTAAGGAAGTCGTTGCAACCTGCTTCCAGGGCAGCTTGCTTGTCGTGCTCGTAGGCATAGGCCGTAAGGGCGATGATGGGGATGTCCGGTACCAGTTCACGGATGATGCGAGTGGCGTCGATTCCGCCAAGGTTGGGCATTTTCATGTCCATCAAGATGAGGTCGGGGTGGACTTCCTCGAACATCGTTACGGCTTCCATGCCGTCTTTGGCATGTTTCAGCCGATAGAGTCGGCCTAAAATGGCGTTAATTAGGATGAAGTTGCTTTCTGTATCTTCGGCAATCAGGATGGTCTTGGAAGGAGGGGTAGGGAGTGCTCCGACCTCTTCATTCTTCGGGGAATCTCCGGGGGCTGCATTTTTGCCCCTCTGCTCTGTGGAGTGTGTCTCTGCTGTCGTTTCCTGGTTGTCCTCTTCTTTCTTTTCCGCCTCTGTTTTGCTGGTGGATTCCAGCGGGAGAACAAAAGTAAATGTGGTGCCTTTACCCACCTCTGAAGTGACGGATATGTTGCCACCCAGACGTTCGATGATGGTTTTGCAGATAGAAAGTCCCAATCCGGTGCCCTGGGCAAAGTTGTTCACCTTGACGAAACGTTCGAATACCCGGTCCACCTTGTCCGGTGCAATGCCCATACCCGTATCGGTGACGTGGAATGCTACATACTTGCCTTCCTGGCGATACCCGTAACTGATGTGCCCGGTGGTGGTGAACTTGAAGGCATTGCCTATCAGATTGGAAATGACCTGGAAAATCCGGTTCTTGTCTCCGTCAATCACGATATTCTCGTCAGAGGGTTCGTATATCAGTTCCACTCCTTCGGGACAGCGGAAAATATGTGCGTCGTGTATCTCCTTGCAGAGTGGATGGAGGCGTACGGGCGTGATGGTGAACTCCACGATGCCCGATTCTATTTTTGATAAGTCGAGGATTTCGTTAATGAGCTGGAGCAGGCGTTCGTTGTTCGATTCCACTATTTCGTAATAGCCTAGCCGTTCTTCCTCGTCGGTACTTTCGGCAATAATTCGTGAGAAGCCTACAATGGCATTGAGCGGTGTGCGTATCTCGTGGCTCATGTTGGCGAGAAAGGCAGATTTGAGCCGGTCGGAGGTCTCGGCTTTCTCCTTGGCTACGAGCAGTTCCCGTTTCATCTGTTCCATTTCCGTGATGTCCCATTCGATGTTCAGCAGGATGGGGGAGAAGTCGTTGCTTTCAATCTTCATCTTCCGTTTGTCCAGATAGATGGGATTTCCGTTTCCGTCGCGTTCTTCCGCAATCCAGTGCATCTCTTTGCCGGTTCTGGCTATTTCGATGTCTTGCGCCCTCTTTTCCTGGGCAGTATCCAGGGGATAAAAGTCAAAGTCATCCTTTTCCAATGCCTCTTGTATGGGGATTTCGCGGTTATATGATTCGCGGTTGCGGTAGAGGTACTTGAAGTTGTTGTTGATGTCCTTCACAACAATGCCTGCCGGGAGGTTTTCGATGATTTTGTCCAAAATCTGGTTGAACTGTTTGATTTGCTGCTCATGCCGGATGCGTGTCGATACGTCTCTTCCGAATGTCCAGATGGTTCCTTCCCCTTTGTCGCTTGTCACCCAATAAGCGTTTCCTTCAATGGCGAGTACTTCCGGACGCTTGGGCAGCGGATGGTAGACGATGTATCCGTGGTTCGTCTCTCCACGTTTGACACGGTTGGCAAACTCTTTCCAGGATGTTTCATCCCTGCCGTATGAGGGCAGGTCGTATATCTTCATCCGGGTGATGTCTTGGCCATTACCGATGCCATGCCGTTCCTTGAAGCAACGGTTGCAGAATATCAGCGTGCCGTCTTCGTGTGCCGAATAAATGTCCTCGGTGGAGTTGTTGATGGCATGTGTCAGCAGATTGATGTCGTTGCGCCGTTTCTGTATGTCGGTAATGTTCTGTATGTATCCTTCTATAGTGACATTCCCGTCTTTCTGCCGTTCGCGGGCAAACGCTTTGAGGCGGATATAGAAAATGTTTCCTTGGAGGAAGATGCGGTAGTCCACGCTGTTTTCCATCTTGCCTTTCAGATTCTCTTTCATCCAGCCGGTAAAGCTTTTCCGGTCTTCAGGAAGGATGAGTTCCAGATAATTGTCCATATTGATGTGCTGCACCTCTTCCGAACACATGATGCCCGTATGGCCTGCATAACAGAATATGCGGGTCTGGGTATCGTATTGCCAGTTTCCGATGAGGGCGGCCTTTTGTATTTCGTTGAGCTCGTGGTTTTTCTTTTCGAGTTCCAGTTTGCGCTGGCTGCGTTCTGTGATGTCGCGGTACTGGCAGAGGACCATGCCGTCGTACGGGTACATGATGCATTTAAAGTAATAGGTAGTGTGACCCAGTGTCATTTCGTAATTATGGACTGAACGTACCTTTTGCGTCAGTACCTTCTTGAACTCCGGATATACTTGGTAGTAAGTGGACGGCGGTATCAGTTGGAGCAGATTCTTGCCCAGCAGCTTTTCTTCCTTCATGAACCAAAGGTTTACATTGTACACTGCGATGTCCATGCAAATGCCGTCCCGGTTCAGAAGGAGCATGGTATCTGACGTCAGCTTCAACAGTCTCTCGGCGTTTTCAGCTTGTTTCAAAATGTTTTTCATTCTTACAGTATTAGTTTCATGCCCTTCTGGCCTTCTCCCATGCGCCGCTTGCATTGCCTTTGCGCTTGTGCAGGTAGTTGAATCCTCGTATGACGTTGACGTTCATGAAGAGGAAATAGTAGGGGATGAAAAGTATCTTGTTTTTTATATGCTTCATTGAAAGGTAGTACCCCCAACTTCCCATGAGGTAGAAAAGAGCTTGTAACAGCCAGATGATGGCATACAGTAATGGCGTGCTTGTCGTAAAGATGAGAATTGTGTTGAGGGGAAGCAATAGGAACAATAGGATAGGAGTGAGCGACCAGCGCAGCACCCGGTGGGAAATATATTGGAAACAGAATGTACCGTAACGGAATGGGTTGAGCAGCGGACGCAGCCGCCAGATGGACTGCAAGCCCCCGGCAGCGATGCGCACCTTGCGCTTTTCTTCCTCGCGCATGTCTGCCGAGCCGCTTTCTACGGCATAGGCATTGGCACAATAGGCAATGGTGTGTCCCTGCATGACGATGCGCAGGGAGAGTATGAAGTCGTCGAGCAGCGTATCTGTCTGCATTTCCTCGAACAGCTCGCGGCGCACGGCAAACAGTTCACCCGCTGCGCCTACTGCCGAATAGAGGCGTGCGTCGAGCGCTTTGAGGGTGGATTCGTATTTCCAGTATAGCCCTTCTCCCCCCGAGGCAGCATTGTCCTTGCTTTGCACGGCGATACGTTTTTCGCCTGCCACGCATCCCACTTTAGGGTCGGTGAAGGCGTGCACTATCTCCCGCAGGGCTTCGCGGTTGAGGTGAGTATTGGCATCGGTGAACACGACAAGGGGCGTTTCTACGAAATGTATACCGCGGTTCAGGGCGGCTGTCTTGCCTTGGCGTTGGGGTTGGTGGAGGACGATGGCTTGCGGCCAGTGGGAGAGGCGTTCGTTGGTATGGTCGTTGCTGCCGTCGGTCACCCAGAGGATGCGTAGCTTGTCGGCGGGATAATCCAGCTCCAGGCAGTTGCGCATTTTTTCATCCACTACATCTTCTTCGTTGTAGGCGGCGATAAATAGCGTCAATGGGGGTAAAGCATCGTCGGCAGGCATCGGACGGGGCGCAGGCTTACGGAAACATTCTTTTATCTTGACCAGGATATATAATAGTATACCATATCCTATATAAGTATAGAACACTATGAATAAACTTATCCAGAAGAGTACTTCAAGGGCTTTCATGTATCCGCTCGTTTGCTTTCTTTTTTGATAAAAAGAAATGTGATTGCCAAAAGTATGGATAATCTTTTACCGATGCAAGAAAAAGAAAAGAAAAATAAAATGTTTGTTTCTCAAGGTGTTCCGATGTTATAAGGAAGTGGGCTTCCTATAGAGGTGAGCTTGAATAACCTTGTGAGTGAGAGGCGATTAAAGGCTTTCAATCATCATTCTCCATAGGAAAGGGATGGGCAGGTAGGCAGGGCGTTACTCAAAACGCTTCTGTCATATTGAAGTAAAACAACATCTGGTTGTTTACCGTGTTTTTGCCTAAATCCAGGCGGACGTTCATGCGTGGCTGTACCTCAATGCGTAGACCTACACCATAGTTGGGCAGTACACCCTCTATCTTGCCGGGAGTGGGGCCCATGAAGCCGCAGCCGGTCCAGGCTACAAAACCTATGTGGTTGAGCATCCGCTTCACCCAAGTGCTGCGGTCGGTATTGAGCATCTGTCTGTACTCTGCCATGACCACATGCGAGGACTTGTCGCGATATTGCCCCATGTAGTAGCCGCGCAGGTCGAAAGGCGTTCCGGTGAGGGCATATTGCGTCAGAGGGACGTCACCGAACACGTTCTTGGTCTGTGCCGTCCACGCGAGCACCCTGCGCTTGCCCAGTGACTTGTATTGGCGGTAGTCTATCTCTAGGCGGTAGAAGGTCTGGTCGCTGCCGATGAACTTGGCGTACATCATGCCGCGGAAATCCAGATACATACCACGGTAGGCGTTGGCAGGGACGTCACGGCTGTCGTATGTCAGCAGGAAACCGAGGCCGGAGTTGAAGTTGTTATAGCCATTAGCCGTACCGCCTGCCTCTTTGTACGAGGGTTCGTCCACCAAGAACTTGCCGGGCTCCGTCAAGTGGTCGTAATTGATGTCGATTTGAGGTCCGGCAAAGATATTGCTGTTGCCCAGTCGGAAAAGGAACCAGGGGTTGATTTGCACGCCGCTGTACCGGTATTTGCTGGTACTGTCGCTTCGTACATAATCTTTATTGGTATTATAGCCGATGCCGTAAAAGTTTTCTTCCGTATTTTTATAGCTGAACTTTCCGAAGATACGGAAACGGTCGCCCTTAAAGAAGAGTTGCGGTTTGGAGAAGAGATTGATGCCACCGTTGAACATGAAGGCGATGGCCATGGGCACTACGGAGCGCAGCTGCGTGGTGTCGCTGGGGTTCATACGGAAGGTCATTAGGGCGCTTCCTCCCAGCACGGCACCGAAGTCGGGGGTGTAGCTGGGTCCGCCCAGAATATTGTAATGCAGATTCCGACGCGCTACCTTTTGCTTGCGTAGTTCTTTTTTGGTCAGTGCAGGAACGCTGTCGTTTGTGGCGGCCGCAGTCTGTTCCTGGGCATAAAAGGTGGTGGCGAACAGCACCAGTGCGATAATGCTTAGTATATATCTTTTCATGTCGTACGAAATGTGGGTGCAAAGGAAACTATTTTATCCCGAATAGTTTTCACTGTAATAGATAATAAATCTAAAGATGTCACTAAAATTATCAAAAAAGACATTACTTTTGTCTGCTTCACGAAGCAAGACATCAATAACTAAAAACACATAATCTGAATGAAGAAACGATTTTTATCTGTAATTGTTCTGAGTGCCGCACTGTTCTCTGTGCAGGCACAAGAGGGAAAAGGGGGTATCAGCCCCGAAATGCTTGGACAAATCAAGCAAAGTTATCAAGGCACGGCTGCCGACAAGGCGCTCCGCAATGCCATAGGCAATAATGACATCCGTAAACTGGCACTCAACCAGGAGAATATGCAGGGCATGGATACCCACTTCTCCATCAAGGTAGAATCCAAAGGCATCACCGACCAGAAGTCGTCTGGCCGCTGCTGGCTGTTTACGGGGCTGAATGTGATGCGTGCCAAGACTCTTGCCGAATACGGTTTCCAGTCTTTCGAGTTCTCCGAAGTCTATCCCTTCTTCTGGGACCAGTTGGAGAAGGCAAACCTCTTCTTGCAAGGCATCATCGACACCTCCAAGAGTCCCCTGACTGATAAGACCGTAGAATGGCTCTTCCAGCATCCGCTGAGCGATGGGGGTACCTTTACCGGTGTGGCCGACATTGTTTCCAAATACGGCCTTGTTCCCAAAGATGCCATGCCCGAAACAAACAGCAGTGAAAATACCTCCCGCATGGCCAACCTCATCTCTCTGAAGCTGAAAGAGTATGGTCTGCAACTGCGTGACATGGCTGCCGCCGGTGCCAAGCCCGAAGCTCTGGAGAAGGAGAAAACTACGATGCTCGGAACCATCTACCGCATGCTGGTGCTGAACCTCGGTGTACCTCCCACGGAGTTCGACTATGTCCGCCACGATGCCAAGGGTAATCCTGTGGAGACAGAGCATCACACTCCCATGTCTTTCCTTGAGAAATATGGAGACAAACAACTGCTGACCAACTACGTAATGCTGATGAACGACCCCAGTCGCGAGTATTACAAGTGCTATGAAATAGACTATGACCGCCACCGTTACGACGGCAAGAACTGGACTTATGTCAACCTGCCCGTAGAGGACATCAAAGAGATGGCCATTGCCTCCTTGAAGGACAGCACCATGATGTACTTCTCTTGCGATGTGGGCAAGTTCCTGAACTCCGAACGCGGTCTGCTCGATGTGAAAAACTATGACTACGAATCACTGATGGGCACCACCTTCGGGATGGACAAGAAGCAACGTATCCAGACTTTCTCCAGTGGCTCTTCCCACGCCATGACCTTGATGGCCGTTGACTTGAACAAAGACGGAAAGCCCGTAAAATGGATGGTAGAGAACAGTTGGGGAGCCGCTTCCGGTTATCAGGGACATCTCATCATGACCGACGAGTGGTTCAATGAATACATGTTCCGTCTGGTAGTGGAGACAAAGTATGTTCCCGCCAAAGTGATGGAACTGTTTAAACAAAAGCCCGTCTGCCTGCCGGCATGGGACCCGATGTTCGCTGAAGAAAAGTGATGATAAGGATTAGGGGTTAGGGATTAAGGATTAGTGGGCTGCACTATGATTCCGCAGGGTATTAATCCCTAATTCTTAACCCCTAATCCTTGTTCTCGTGTTCGTTAACGAAAGGGATTACGGAAATTTCTCCGTAATTCCTTTCTTTTTTACTCTTTATTCACGTTCTTTTTTGCTACTTTTGCGGCAAATTAATGAAACCATTATTTTAAATAAACGCATGGCAAATGTAATTAAGTTACGTAAAGGCCTTGACATCAACCTGAAAGGCGCTGCTGCCCAGGAACTTGTGTCTGTTAAGGAACCGGGATTCTATTCGCTGGTTCCCGATGACTATACAGGCATCACTCCGAAAGTGGTGGTCAAAGAGCAGGAATATGTGATGGCCGGGGGACCCTTGTTTATCGACAAGAATCATCCTGAATTGAAATTTGTTTCGCCCGTTAGCGGCGTAGTGACAAGCGTGGAGCGTGGTGCACGCCGCAAGGTGCTGAACATCGTCGTAGAGGCTGCCACTGAGCAAGACTATGAGGAATTCGGCAAGATGGACCCGTCCAAGATGAGCGGCCAGCAAGTAAAAGAAGCTCTTTTGCAAGCAGGTATGTTCGCTTTCATCCGCCAACGTCCGTACGACGTTATCGCTGATCCGACGGTAACTCCGAAAGCTATCTTCATTTCGGCTTTCGACAGCAATCCGCTGGCTCCCGATTTTGAATTCGCGCTGAAGGGAGAAGAAGCAAACTTCCAGACGGGACTCGACGCTTTGTCAAAGATGGCAAAGACGTATCTGGGTATTAGTGTAAAACAAAAGTCTGCTGCTCTTGTGCAGGCAAAGAACGTTACCGTAACAGCTTTTGACGGACCACATCCGGCAGGCAACGTGGGTGTACAGATTAACCACATCTCTCCGGTAGTGAAGAGTGAAACGGTCTGGACCATCAGTGCCGAAGCCGTACTCTTCATCGGACGTCTGATGAATACCGGTCGTGTGGACATGACCCGTACGGTGGCTGTAACGGGTTCCGAAGTGTTGAAACCCGCTTATTGCAAGCTGAAAGTCGGCGCTCTGTTGACGAACGTTTTCAAAGGTAACGTGACTACCGACAAAGACCTCCGCTACATCAGCGGCAACGTGCTGACCGGTAAGAAAGTTTCTCCGAACGGCTTCCTCGGCTCTTTCGACAGCCAATTGACCGTTATTCCCGAAGGAGATGAAATCCATGAAATGTTGGGTTGGATTATGCCGCGTTTCAATCAGTTCAGCGTCAACCGCTCTTACTTCAGCTGGTTGATGGGCAAGAAGGAATATGTGATAGATGCCCGTATCAAGGGTGGTGAACGTCACATGATTATGTCCAACGAATACGACCGCGTATTTCCGATGGACATCTTCCCCGAATACTTGGTGAAAGCAATCATTGCAGGTGACATCGACCGTATGGAGGCTCTGGGCATCTACGAAGTAGCTCCCGAAGACTTCGCTCTCTGCGAATTCGTATGTTCTTCCAAAGTGGAAGTGCAGCGCATCGTACGTGCAGGGCTCGATATGCTTCGTGCCGAAATGGCATAATCGGGGCGTATGGCAAATCGTAAATTGTAAATCGTAAAATCGTAAATATATTAATGAAAGCGTTAAGAAATTATCTCGACAAGATAAAGCCGAACTTTGAGGAAGGCGGCAAATTCCACGCATTTCGTTCGGTGTTTGATGGCTTCGAAACATTCCTGTTCGTGCCCAATGCCACTTCGAAATCGGGAACGCATATTCACGACTCCATTGACAGCAAACGCATCATGTCGATGGTGGTCATTGCGTTAGTACCGGCGCTGCTGTTCGGTATGTATAACGTAGGTTACCAGCATTTCCACGCTACCGGTGCTGCCGGAGGCTTCTGGGAAATGTTCATCTACGGTTTTCTGGCTGTATTGCCAAAAATCATTGTATCTTATGTAGTAGGTCTCGGCATTGAGTTCGTAGTGGCTCAGTGGAAGAAGGAGGAGATTCAGGAAGGCTTCTTGGTTTCCGGTATCTTGATTCCGATGATTGTTCCGGTAGACTGCCCGTTGTGGATTCTGGCGGTGGCTACTGCATTCTCTGTAATTTTTGCTAAGGAAGTATTCGGTGGTACGGGTATGAACGTGTTCAACGTAGCTTTGATTACCCGTGCATTCTTATTCTTCGCCTATCCTACGAAGATGTCCGGTGATGCCGTTTGGGTATCGGGCGACAGTATCTTCGGTCTGGGACAGTCGGTAGATGGTCTGACGGTAGCTACTCCGTTGGGTGCAGCCGCTACCTCGGGCGCCGTTCCGGAGTTCTCCTGGGACATGGTGACCGGCCTTATTCCGGGTTCCATCGGTGAGACAAGCGTTATCGCCATCGCTCTGGGTGCCATTCTGCTGTTGTGGACGGGCATTGCAAGCTGGAAAACGATGTTCTCCGTATTCGTAGGCGGTGCCTTCATGGCATGGGTGTTCAATGCAATCGGTCCCGACACTCCGATGGCACAGATGCCTTGGTACGAACACCTCGTGCTGGGCGGTTTCTGCTTCGGTGCCGTGTTCATGGCTACCGACCCCGTTACATCGGCACGTACAGAGACTGGTAAGTACATCTTCGGATTCCTGATTGGTGCCATGGCTATCATTATCCGTGTGCTCAATCCCGGTTACCCCGAAGGTATGATGCTTGCCATCCTGCTGATGAATATCTTCGCTCCGCTGATTGACTACTGTGTGGTACAGGGTAACATCAGCCGTCGCGAAAAACGTGCAATCAAGTCTAACAATTAAATACCGGAAAAGAAATGAATACCAATAGTAATAGTTATACTATCATTTATGCTTCGGTAATGGTTGTTATCGTTGCATTCCTGCTGGCATTCGTAAGTTCTTCCTTGCGCGAGACGCAGAACAAGAATGTGGAACTTGACACGAAGAAGCAGATTCTTGCTGCACTCAACATCAAGGACGTGAAGGATGCCGAAGCTGAATATAATAAATATGTAAAGGGCGATATGCTGATGAACGTTGACGGTACTCTGACAGAGAATACCGGTGCATTTGCTACCGCTTACGAGAAGGAAGCCAAAGAAAATAACCGTCTGCACGTATTCGTGGCAGAGGTTGACGGTGAGAAGAAATATGTATTTCCCGTTTACGGTGCCGGTCTTTGGGGCGCTATTTGGGGATATGTTGCACTGAACAGCGACAAGGATACCGTTTACGGTGTTTACTTCTCCCATGCCAGTGAGACTCCGGGTCTGGGTGCCGAAATTGCCAGTGCGCACTTCCAGGGAGAGTTCCCCGGCAAGAAAACGTTGGAGAACGGTGAGGTAGTCCTCGGTGTTGTGAAGAACGGCAAGGTAGAGAAACCTGACTATCAGGTGGACGGCATTTCCGGTGGTACCATCACTTCTGTAGGTGTGGATGCCATGTTGAAGGCTTGTCTGAGCAGCTACAAGAACTTTTTAACTAATAATAATGAGGAGGAATAAGAATATGGGACAATTGTTTTCAAAGAAGAATAAAGAAGTATTCTCTACTCCGCTGGGACTGAACAACCCCGTTACCGTGCAGGTATTGGGTATCTGTTCTGCTTTGGCTGTTACTGCCAAACTGGAGCCTGCCATTGTGATGGGTCTTTCAGTGACGGTGATTACAGCATTCTCCAATGTAGTGATTTCACTGCTGCGCAAGACGATACCCAACCGTATCCGTATCATCGTTCAGCTGGTGGTTGTTGCCGCGTTGGTAACTATTGTAAGTGAGATTCTGAAAGCTTTTGCTTACGATGTAAGTGTGCAGCTTTCTGTATATGTAGGTCTGATTATTACCAACTGTATCCTGATGGGACGCTTGGAAGCATTTGCCATGCAGAACGGTCCCTGGGAATCTTTCCTTGACGGTGTGGGTAATGGTTTGGGATATGCCAAGATTCTGGTAATCGTAGCCTTCTTCCGCGAGCTTCTGGGTTCGGGAACGCTGCTCGGTTTCAACATCTTGAACTATGAACCTCTGCAGAAGTTGGGCTATGTGAACAACGGCTTGATGCTGATGCCGCCAATGGCGTTGATTCTCTGCGCTTGCATCATCTGGTATCAGCGTGCACGTCACAAAGAATTGCAGGAAAAGCAGTAATAAATAAATGAAGAATGAAAAATGAAAGAATGAAAAATGGGCTGCTCTGCTGCAGTACAAGTTCTCATTGCTTTAATTCTTTAATTCTTTAATTCTTAATTTATCGAAGAGATATGGAACATTTAATAAGTTTATTCGTCCGCTCTATCTTTGTGGACAACATGATATTCGCGTTCTTCCTCGGTATGTGTTCTTACCTTGCCGTATCGAAGAATGTGAAGACTGCCGTGGGACTGGGTATCGCCGTAACTTTCGTGTTGGTAGTTACGCTTCCGGTCAACTATTTATTGCAGACCAAGGTGCTGGCTGCCAACGCAATCATTGAAGGCGTTGACCTCAGCTTCCTGAGCTTTATTCTTTTCATTGCTGTAATCGCAGCTATCGTTCAGTTGGTGGAAATGATTGTAGAGCGTTTCAGCCCTTCGCTGTATGCCTCACTGGGTATCTTCCTGCCGCTGATTGCTGTAAACTGTGCCATTATGGGTGCTTCTCTTTTCATGCAGCAGCGCATCACGTTGGGCGAGAGTGACCCGAAATTCATCGGTGGCATTGCTGATGCTGTCTCTTATGCGTTGGGCTCCGGTATCGGTTGGTTGCTGGCTATCGTAGGCTTGGCTGCCATCCGTGAGAAAATGGCCTATTCTGACGTTCCGGCTCCACTGAAAGGACTGGGCATCACGTTTATCACTGTAGGTCTGATGGCAATGGCATTTATGTGTTTCTCTGGTTTGAACATCTAAAAGAAAGGAATAAAACAATGGATATGAATATGATATTAGCAAGCATTGGAGTATTCCTCGTGGTTGTCATCCTGCTTGTTGTTATCCTGCTGGTTGCCAAGAATTTCTTGGTGCCTTCGGGTAATGTAAAACTGACTATCAATGGCGACAAGGAACTGGACGTAGCTTCCGGTTCTACATTGCTGAATACGCTGTCTGTAAACGGTGTGTTCCTTTCCTCCGCTTGCGGTGGTAAAGGTTCCTGCGGACAGTGCAAATGCCAGGTAATGGAAGGTGGGGGTGAAATCTTGCCTTCTGAGACTCCGCACTTCAGCCGTAAGCAAATACAAGATCACTGGCGTCTGGGTTGCCAGGTGAAAGTGAAAGGCGATATGGCCATCAAGGTTCCCGAAAGCGTACTGGGCGTAAAAGAGTGGGAGTGCGAGGTTATCTCCAACAAGAATGTGGCTACGTTCATCAAAGAGTTCATCGTTGCATTGCCCAAAGGCGAGCACATGGATTTCGTTCCGGGTTCTTATGCGCAGATTAAGATTCCTAAATATTCGATGGATTATGATAAGGACATCGACAAGAGCCTTATCGGTGATGAGTATCTGCCTGCATGGGAGAAATTCGGTCTGCTGGGCTTGAAGTGCCGCAATGACGAAGAAACCATCCGTGCCTATTCTATGGCCAACTATCCTGCCGAAGGCGACCGCATTATGCTGACGGTACGTATCGCCACGCCTCCGTTCAAGCCGAAAGACCAGGGCCCGGGCTTCATGGATGTAATGCCGGGTATCGCTTCTTCTTATATCTTTACCCTGAAACCGGGTGATAAGGTAACCATGAGTGGCCCTTACGGAGACTTCCATCCGATATTCGACTCCAAGAAGGAGATGATGTGGGTCGGCGGTGGTGCCGGTATGGCTCCGTTGCGTGCACAGATTATGCATATGACGAAGACACTGCACACTACAGATCGCGTGATGAATTACTTCTACGGTGCACGTGCATTGAATGAAGTGTTCTATCTGGAAGACTTCCTGCAGATTGAAAAGGATTTCCCCAACTTCAAGTTCCATCTTGCACTGGACCGTCCCGATCCGGCAGCCGATGCAGCGGGCGTGAAGTACACTCCGGGCTTCGTACACAACGTAATTTACGAGACTTACTTGAAAGACCACGAAGCTCCCGAAGACATCGAATACTACATGTGTGGTCCCGGCCCGATGTCGAAGGCTGTTGAGAAGATGCTCGACGACCTCGGCGTTCCGGCTCAGAACCTGATGTTCGATAACTTTGGCGGATAATCTTCCTTGTCCGTCTTGAGATAAAAAAACTCCGGCTTGTCCTTCAGGGCTTTGCCGGAGTTTTTTGTTCGGGGCATTTCCTCTCTATTGAAAGAAAGTGGAGTGGATTCTTCGTCGCTTTTTCTTTATTCCTTGATATGAATCGGTGCATTTGCCAGAATGGCTGTTACTTCTCCGGTGGTAATTCCTGTTGACACAGACCTCGTATGAATGGTTCTTGGTGAAGGAGAATGCGGTCTTTCAGAGTTTTCATGTTGGATGTTTTATTGAATGTTATCGTTTTCCTCTTCTGTTTCTTCTTGAATGGTATCTTTGGGCAGAAATCTTGGAGAAATGCGTTTCTTGGGAGTGAGGCTCATGCCTTTCAGCATTTCGGCCTGGCGTACTACACTGCCGTTACCGTCCGAGAGCTGGTTGAAGGCTTTGTCGTAATCCCTTTGCAGGCTGGCCAGCCGGTCGCCGATACCGAGGAAGGTGTCGGTAAAGCCTGCAATCTTTTCATATAAGATGGTGCCGCGCTTGATGATGGCCTGCACATTCTTTACCTGGTTCTCCTTCTTCCAAAGGTCGAGCGAGAGGCGCAGGGCGCTAATCAGGTTGGTGGGGCTCATTAGTACCACCTTTTTGTTGTAGGCATATTCCCAGAGGTGGGCATCGCTTTGGATGGCGAGGAGGTAGGCACCTTCGGTGGGGATGAACATCATAACGAAATCCGGTGATTGGGCGTCGTAATGCGAGTAGTCTTTATGGCTGAGCTCGTCGATGTGGGAGCGGACAGATTGCAGGTGTGCTTTCAGGAAGTGTGCCTGCTCCTCCTTGCTTTCGGCAGAGGTGTAGGCAGCATAGGCAGTCAGCGACACTTTGGAGTCGATAATCATTTCCCGTTCGTCGGGGTATTTCACGATGATGTCGGGCTGCATCTTCTGCCCGCTTTCCTCGTTGATGATGGCTTCGCCCCGTTCGTCTTTTAGAAACTCCTGGCGGAAGTAGTGTTCGCCTTCAATCAGTCCGGAGGCTTGCAACAAACGTTCCAGAATCATTTCGCCCCAGTTGCCTTGCATTTTGGAGTCTCCTTTCAGGGCACGGGTCAGGTTGTTGGCATCTTCGCTGAGGCGGTTGTTCAGTTCCACCAGTTCCTTGATGCGTTCACCCAGCGAGAAGCGTTCTTTGGCTTCGGTGCTGTATACTTGTTCCACCTTTTGGCGGAAGTCCTTCAGGTTATCGCCCAGCGGGCGGAGCAGATTGCCCAGGTGTTCGGTATTCAGCCTGGTAAAGTCTTCGGCTTTGCTCTGGAAGATACGGTTGGAGAGATTCTCGAACTCGGTGTTCATGCGCTTGTGCAACGCTTCGGCTTCTTCCTTCTGCAGCTTCAATAATTCTATTTCCTTCTTTGTCCCGCTGATTTCTGCCCTCAGTGCGGCAGACTTGCGGTCTGCCGCCAGATAGCCGACTACGGTTCCGATGATTATCCCTATAATCAGTAATACTATCTCCATAAGTGTTTTGAAGTGTCCGCCTTATTGTGTCAATATTTCGTTTCCGTCTTCAGTAATCAGGATTTGGCTTTCCCATTGGGCAGAAGGCAGTCCGTCGTCTGTGCAGACGGTCCATCCGTCGGCTTCGTCGATAAAGACTTCGTAGCTTCCCATGTTAATCATCGGTTCGATGGTGAACGTCATGCCCGGCACTATCAGCATGCCCGTACCACGTTTGCCGAAGTGTTCCACATCCGGTTCTTCGTGGAACTTGACGCCGCAGCCATGTCCGCAGAGGTCGCGTACCACGCTGTATCCGTTCTTTTCCGCATGCTCCTGGATGGCGGCGCCTACGTCACCGAGGCGTGCCCAGGGCTGTGCGGTCTGTATGCCTATGTCACGGCATTCTTTGGTGACCTGTACCAGTCTCTGCATGTCGGGGCTGACTTCGCCAATCATGAACATGCGTGATGCGTCGGCAAAGTAACCTTTGTAAATGGTGGATACATCGACATTTACAATATCACCGCTTTTCAGGAATTCCCTGGTGCTGGGAATGCCGTGGCACACTACATCGTTGATGCTGGTACACACACTTTTGGGGAAGCCTTCGTACATGAAGGGGGCGGGGATGGCGTCGTGGTCTGTGGTGAAGCAATACACCATATGGTCAATTTCAGCTGTGGACATGCCTTCGCGAATGTTCTCGGAGAGATAATCCAGCAGGGCAGTGTTGATTTTGGCGCTTGCGCGGATACCGGCCAACTGCTCCTCGGTGCGGAGTGCGCTTCGCATCGGCAGTTTATATCCTTCTTTCTTATAATGTTGAATTTTGGCTTCTACTTCGTCGGAATAGTTTTTAGGAGTAAACCGGACTCCTTTCATGAACTTTTTCATTGTCTTTTCTTTTTTATGAGACTGCAAAAATACACAATAATGCAGGTGCTTGTACTATCAAGAGCCGAAAAAACATTCGTTTTCTTTATCCCGATACCAGCTTAGAGGGTATTCACCACTTCTATTTCGCTTCTTGAACTGTCTATCCTCCGTACTTGTATCTGGGTCTTTATGCGCTCTTTCAGTCCTTCCACGTGACTGATGATGCCTACCTTCTTGCCACCCATCTGGTGCAGTTTTTCCAATGTGTCCATAACGGTGTTCAGATAGTCGCTGCTCAGTGTGCCGAAACCTTCGTCGATGAACAGTGTGTCTACCGAGAGGCTCTGGCGGCTGAGGGAAGAAAGTCCGAGGGCAAGTGACAGAGATACCAGGAAGCTTTCGCCGCCCGACAAGGTGCATGCCGGACGTGCCGAGCCTCCTTGATGGAAGTCGCGCAGCAGGATGGTGAGCGAACCGGCCTGGCACTCCAGTTCGTAGCGGTCGGTCAAGCGTTGCAGATAGAAATTGGCGCCTGCCAGCAGTTCTTTCAAGACGAAGCTCTGGGCTATGTTGCGGAAGTTCTTTCCCCGTTCGTCACCGAAGTGGCGGCAGAGGCGGTCCCACTTCAGATACTCTTCGCGCAGCCGGTCGGCACGTTCCTTTTCTTCCTTTATCCGGTCGATGTTGCGGGTGTTTTCTTCCAGGCGTAACTTCTGCTGGCCGATGGATTGGTTGCCGGCGGTTATCTTTTCTTCGAGATTCGCGATGAGTGCATCCAGGGTTTCGAGGTTTTCGTTTTCTTCTATTTCGGGCTTCCGGTTGATGTGCTCTTCCACTTGTCCGGTGGCCAGATGAAAGGAGGTCGATGCAGCTACTTCTTCCTCTTTAAGTGTCTGCAGTGAGGCACGCAATGCTTCTATCCGGGAGCCGGACCAAGCGGATAGGACGGTGATACGCTCCTCGTCGAGAGTGGGGTTGGCGGCATAGAACCCGGTTAAATCCTTTTGCAGCCTCGCCATTTGGTCTGCGGTGGAGGATATGCTTTGTTTCAGTCCGCTTGCTTGTGTATTCAGATTATTCCAGGCAATCCCCAGGTCCTTGATTTCCATTTCCTGTGTTGCTGCAGGTGCGTTGCGCCAGTCGGGGAATGCGGCATCGATGCTTTCCTTGTTGATGTTTATCCCTTCCAGCTCTTTGTGGATAAGGGCAATGGCGGATTTCAGTTCTCTTTGTTTTTCCTGCGCCAGACGGTAGTTGCGCGTAGCTTGCGTCAGGCGGTCAATAAAGGAGAGGGGGGAGTTCTCCCATTCCGTGTTCCATCCTTCCCAGAGGATGTGGGGAGTGACGCGGTCCATGGTGGCACGTATGTTCTCCTTTTCGTTGGCGGTGAGCGACTCGTAATTGACGATGTTGTTTTTCAGCTCATTCAGCACTCTGTCGGCAGAGTTGAAGGCTTGGCGTGCAGCGTCCACATGTTTTTGGCATTCGTCCTTTTGCCGTTGCAGAGTTATGATTTGTGCGCTGAGCTTTTGAACTTCAGTGAGCTTTTCGTTCAGTTTGTCTGCTTCCAGCTTGTTCTCTTCCAGTAGCTTCTTCAGGGTTTCGCCGGTGGTTGTGGAGAGGCCGATGCCGTTGCATTGGGCGCATTTGGCTTGTGCGTCAGTACGGGCAAGGTTGTAGCTCCGGAGCGCTCTTGCTGTGGACTGACGGGCATTCTCTGCCAGCGTTCCGTAGGTCTTGGATTCTGTCCGGTTGTTGTTCAATGCCTGCTCGGCTTCCTTGTATTCTTTCTCTTTTGTTTCCAGGGAGGTGCGTATGGGAGCAAGGACAGACTGGAAATCTTCATCTTTGCAAAGCGATTTTATTTCTTGTCCGCACACGGGGCAAGTATCCCCGACGACAAGCCGGGAGCGTGTTTCCTTTGCCCACTCTTCTACGGCTTCCTTTTGCTTGTCGTAGAGGGTGCGGATGTCATCATAACTTGTTTTCTTGCTGTCGAATGCCGTTTGCAGGAGGACGTATTGCTTTTGGCACGCCTCCACTTTGGCGTTCAAAGCCTTTTCGTTTTCCTTCGCCTCGTTCAGTGTCCTTTCCGTTTCAGCCAGTAAAGACAAGGCGCTCAAGGCTTGTAGCAGGTTCTCCCGTCCGGCATCGAGTTTGTTTTTCTTGTCTTGCAGGGCAGGGCGGTCCATGGTTTCAAGCTGCTTGTTCCGGAGGTTTATTTCGTTTTGCAATGCATGGTTCTCTTGTTCTTTCCGGGTGAGGGCAGCTTCCTTGTCGGTACGCTCCTTGACTTTTACGGGTTGTTGCGCGGCAAGTCTTTCAAGGTGCGCGTTGTAGGTGCCGATGCGTGTTTGGGCATCGAGTGCGGATTTTAGGCCGGTAATGATGGATTGGCTTTGCTCGAACATGGGCAGTAAGGGCGAATGCTCTTGCAAATACTTCTCGGCACGATGCAGCTTGTCTTCTTGCTCTTTCAGGAAACCGCATAGCCACTTGCTTCCTCCGTCCAGCCGGGCAAAGGATGCTCTCAGTATCCCGGCTTGTGCATGGTTCTGTTGTTGCTGCTGTTGCTGCTGTTTCAAGGTAGAGAGCCAGTTGCGGGCGTCGGCGGTGGCATTCCATTCTTTAATCAGGAGTTCTTTCTGTTTGAATTCGTCCGATTGCAGTTGCGCTTGCTTCCCTTCCCACATCTTCTTTTGCTGTTCACGGGTGAGGAGGAGTTCGGAGTATTTTTTCAGCCAGTCCCTTTTTGCGAGGGCGATGGTTTTCTGCTCATTGGCTTCCTTGACTCCAGCATTTTGCGTGGCTATGGCTTCCTTGATTGCAGTGACTTCTTCTTCTGCCAGGATGTGGATGCCTTCCAGCTTCCGGTTCTGGTTTTCGTATTCCGTCCGTCTTTCCTTGGTGGCGGCATATATTTCGGCACCTATTTCGGAGTAGATACTTGTACCGGTCAGCTTTTCCAGAATATCCGATTTTTCGCTTTCCTTGCTTTGCAGGAACTTGGTGAAGTCGCCTTGCGCCAGCATGGTGGTGCGGCAGAATTGTTCGAAGGTCAACCCCACTGCAGCTTGTATTTCTGCCTTTATCTCATTCTTTTTGTTGAGCTGTGCGCCGCTTTTCTTGTTTTCCAGTGTCCAGCGCACATCTTGCACGGCTCCTGAAATCTTGCGGTGTGCCCGTGCCACGTACCATCGGGCGGTGTAGGGCGTTTCGTTCGAGCCGGTAAACTCCAGCTCCGTCCATGCTTCACTGGTGTTACGGCGCATCAGTTGCCGGCTGTCGTTGATGGCAACATCTTCCTTTTTGGCAGAGAAAGTCTGGCTCAGGTCTTTGTATTTTTCGTTCTCGGCATGGTCCATGCGGGGCGTTTCGTTGTAGAGTGCCAGGCAGATGGCGTCGAGAATGGTTGTCTTCCCTGCACCCGTCTCACCGCAGATAAGGAAAAGGGATTCCTCGCTTAGCGGTCCGTTCTCAAAGTCGATGACGGCATCTTCTATGGAGGCAAGGTTCTTTATGGTGAGTTTCTGGAGTTTCATGTTCCGGACAAATGATTAGGAGTTGTTCTTGCTTTTCACTTTTTGCATGACAGTCTCCATCAGCTGGCAAAGTTCTGGGTCCATCTCTTCTCCTTCGGTTTCGCGGTAGTAGAGTCTGGCTATTTCCAGGGGAGACATTTCCTGCATCTCTTGGATGGAGATAGGCTTGCTCTCGTCAGTGTCGGCCTGCCGCTCTCGGGTAGTCTTGATGTAGCAATATTTGCATGCCTTGCCTTTGGCGGCGTTCGAGGCTTTTTCGTTGCAGTCGGGGGGCAGGTAGCCTTTTGTCAGCACGTTCAGACGGAGGTATGCAGGTTTCTCTTCCGGGTATTCTTCCAGCAGTTTCAAGGCGTCTTCGAAAGGTGTCGGGTCATGGGGAAGTGTGACGAGCGGAATCGGATTTTCAATTTCCCTTGTACTGATTTGTGGCTCTGCCCCTTTCTCCAACTCGATGATGGAGACGGAGTGCGGATAGGTTTCGTCGAAGCTGACGGGGAGGGGAGTGCCGCAATAGCGTGCGTGGTGATGACTGCCTTTGATGTCCTGAGGGCAATGGATGTGTCCGAGTGCCAGGTAGTCGTACCCTTCTCCCATAGCGCTGAGGGGAACATACTCTATTCCGCCGATACTCTCATCGTGCCCGCTACGGTCGCTGCCTTCAATGGAGAGATGGGCCATGAGGACGACGGGAAGCTGTGCCGTATTCCGTTTCTTCACTTCGTCCAGCAGTGCCTGGAAGAAGCGTGCCTGCCGTTGGTCGCGCGGTGTTTCAGTGTCCAGCAGGGGGAAGTTTTGCGGGTAGACGTGGGGCACGGCAATGACGTAGCCTATTGTCTTTTTTTCATTGTTTATCTCGATGATGTGCTTGTCCAGATTCACTTCCTCGGCTGTACGTTCGATGTTTCCCACAACGTTCAAGCCGAAGTGCTGCCAGAGGCTGCTGTCTATCTCCAGTTTCGAGCTGCTGTCGTGGTTTCCGGCGGTGACTACGATGGCCATTCCGGGGCAGGCTTGATGGATGTTCAGCATGGCGTCGGTGTACATCTTCTGCGTGGCGGCAGCGGGAGAGGAGTAGTGGTAGATATCTCCGCTTACCACCATGGCGTCGGGCTGCTCTTCGGTTACTATGCGGGTGAGTTGCCGTAGGAAGGATTGCTGCTCGGCGGTGCGGTCGTGGTTGTAGAGGGTGTGTCCCAGGTGCCAGTCGCTGGTATGTAGTATTTTCATTGTTTTTGTTACTTCAATGGATGTGGGTTATGGTTTCCTTAGAATATAAATCTTGTGTGTTCCTCGTCCTTTGTAGTCGATGCCCGATTCGGGATTGGCTATCCATTCGCGCAACTCGCGGGAGGCGGCGGACTTCAATAAGCCGGTCAGTTGGCAATAGTCGGCTTGGGTCATGAAGCTGTTCTTCTCCAGGTATTTTTTTGCCCGTTCCAGCCGTTCCTGCGGAGAAAACATTTGTGAGGAGCGTTGGAATTTGTCGGTGGAACGTTTCAGGTGGCAATGGCGAGCGGTAAGGTACAGCAGTTCCTTGTCTGCCTTGAAGTGAATGTCCTTCAGGCAGATGCTGACGGCGTTTCGCTTGGTGTCTCCTTCTTCGCCCGTCTCCCGTTCACGGTCTTGCCGCAGACCGAGGGCAGGGGTGAATACTCCTAAGTTGTCAATCTTCACGGAGTAACCTTGCCCCATTTGGTAGGCTATTTCGTCGGTGATGGCTTGTACCAGTCCGATGATGTCTCCTCGTGTGAAGGATGAGGCGTATGCTATCTTTTCGGTGATGGTTTCCAAGTCCACCTGCCCGTATAGTTTCATTCGTGGGTAGAGGATGCGTTTGCCGTCTTCTCCCGGCAGGTTCAGTTCCTGCATGTTGTATTCTGCCATGATGGTAGCGTTGTTATGAGGTTCGTTTGTTTATTGGGGCTTACAAAGTTTGTCCCAAGGTTGCGGATGTGTATGCCAAGGTTGGGGATTTCTATCCCAAGGCTTGGGATAGACAAACCAAGGGCGAAGGTAATTCTTTATCTCTATACTTGCAAACTTTACTATTAGTAGTTAGGAAGTTTTTTATTGGTAGTCGGGAAGTTTTTTGTTATAGGTTTGAGAGAGGAATTGAAAAAAACGTTATCTTTGTTACATAAGAGAAGTGCATGAATGATGAACAAAACTAAAATTAAGCGATATATGAAACATTATCCGGACTTATTATTGTTGTTTGCCTTATTGTCCGTTACCACAATGATTAAAGCACAAATATCGATAAGACCTTATAGCGAATGGGAAGCAACCCAGTTTGTTGCAGTGAACGGACATCAGCCCGAAGACTATGTAACGCCAGATAATAATTGGGAAATACTATACAATTTACGGACTCCACGTACTCAAGCCGAACTTCGTGAAATGGGTATTAAATGCTCTGATAGCCAATTATTGTTATTGGAAGTAGGTGGACTTGTCAGTAAAACAAAAGGAAAATGGGAAGCTACTATACCCATTCTTGACAAAGAACAGACCAATTCTCTAAGAAGCTTAAGTAAGGAGATTGCTGAATCCATGTATGTCAAAACAAAGGCAGACTTTATATCATTGGCACAAACTATCAGTGAAATGGGATTCAAGAACAATGTACTCTCACTTGTTTTTTCATACCTTCTGGATGGAAAAATGTGGACAAAGTTAGTCTTGTTTGAGGATGTTGACAATTATACAAGCTGGAGTGGCTGTTACTGGGTATTATACGAATCAAGAAATGGCTTTGCATGCGGTACGAATGGTTTCGGAGAACAGAATTTGATTTTGACTTACATCAATAGCGGCATTGCTCCTGACAACGACATTATGGACCATTGTGCTGATGAAATAGCACAATTCGGAAAAGTAACAGATGCCAAACTCGTTTCTCAGTTAAAACCTTATGGGCTGGTAGATGATAATGGAGATGTATTATTTCCTATTATAAAGAAACGGCAAGACCGCTTTCATCAAATAACTGAAAAATTGGTAAACTCTATCAGTGCGGAACTAAAGAATAATTGTGGCTCCTTAGCAAGCCAATATGGTATTGACAATGAAAAAGTGGCAATGGTGATGCTGTACCATGAAATCATGTGGGATTTGGTAGATAATCTGATTCAAGATAGGATAATCTTCACTCCAGCTATTTTCAAAGATGAAGAATCGAATAAAGAACGATTGAATGAAGTCGTTTTCTTCATAGAAGGAGGATTAATGCAATAATAATTCGATAGAGAAAAGGACATTTGACTTTGAAGAGTTTTCTGTAAATGCATTTCAAGTGCATAGAAAATAGCCAATTAAAAATAAAGAATTATGTACGAATGGGCCAATGAAATGAACTGTGCCGTAACTGTATGCGACACAAAGGGAATCATCCTATATATGAACGAGAAAGCATGCCGTACGTTTGCCAAACACGGTGACCTGATAGGCAAGAATCTCTTTGATTGCCACAACCCGCAATCGCAAGCCAAGATACGCGAACTGCTGGAGACGGGGGGAGTGAATGCCTACACCATTGAGAAGAACGGTATCAAGAAAATGATTTATCAGACGGCATGGAAGCAGGACGGAGTGGTCGGTGGCCTGGTGGAGATTTCGATGGAAATACCCGGAGAGATGCCACACTATATGAGAAAATAACAAAATGATATATGATATGAAAACACTTTCTAATTCAGAACTGACAATTAAAGTTTCACCGCATGGAGCCGAGTTATGCAGTATCTTGCATGATGGAAAAGAATATCTTTGGCAGGCAGACCCTGCTTTCTGGAAACGGCATTCTCCGGTGCTTTTTCCCATTGTAGGCAGCGTTTGGGAGAATGAATACCGCCACGAAGGCGTTTCCTATGCATTGACGCAACACGGTTTTGCCCGCGATATGGATTTTGAATTGATGCTTGAACTGGAAGATGAAGTGCGTTATCGACTGGTTGACAGTGAGGAAACACGCAAGAAATATCCTTTCCCGTTTTGCCTTGAGATAGGCTATCGGATAGAGGGAAAGAAGATTGAGGTGCTTTGGAAAGTCATCAATACCGGAACACGCGAAATGCACTTCCAGATAGGGGCCCATCCGGCTTTCTATTACCCGGACTATGATGCGGAGACAACGGACCGTGGATATTTCGGCTTTGATAAGACGGAAGGTTTGTACTATATCCTTATCTCCGAGAAAGGATGTGCCGCTCCGGATAAGGAATATTTGCTTGAGTTGACAGATGGCCTGCTGCCTTTGGACATACACTCCTTTGATAAAGATGCCCTGATTCTGGAAAACAGTCAAGTGAAAGAAGTTACATTATATAATAAGGAGAAGAAACCCTATCTCAGTCTGTATTTCGACACTCCGGTGGTGGGGTTGTGGTCGCCTCCGGCCAAGAATGCTCCGTTTGTCTGCATCGAGCCGTGGTACGGGCGTTGTGACCGTGCCCATTATAAGGGCGAATATAAGGATAAGGACTGGATGCAGCACTTGGCGCCGGGAGGAGTCTTTAAAGGTGGGTATACAATTGATATAAGATAAAAAATGAAGAAGGATACTGAAAATAATTCGGTATCCTTTTTATTTGGAGAATGCAATGTCATTATCTTTGCGCCCGGTAAAAAATATAGGTTGTTTTTTAAGGTATGAAGAAGAGTCTTATTGCATTGGCGTTCGGTACATTGGGGCTAGGGATTGCCGAATTTACGATGATGGGTATTTTGCCCTATGTGGCTACTGATTTGGGAATCAGCATTCCCGTGGCCGGTCATTTCATTTCTGCGTATGCGTTGGGTGTTTGTTTTGGTGCGCCCATGCTGCTCCTGGCCCGTAAACGTCCGTTGAAGCAGATTCTGCTGGTCTTGATGGCATTAATGATTGTGGGTAATATTTGTGCGTCTATGGCACCCGATTATTGGGTCTTGCTGTTGGGACGTTTTGTTTCCGGGCTTCCTCATGGTGCTTATTTTGGGGTGGCTTCCATTGTTGCGGGAAAATTGGCTGATAAGGGGAAAAGCTCGGAGGCGGTTTCAATTATGATAGCGGGAATGACTGTGGCCAATCTGTTTGGTGTGCCGTTGGGTACTTCGTTGAGCCATACACTGTCTTGGCGTGCCACGTTTCTGCTGGTAGGTGCCTGGGGATTGATAACACTGTACTACATTTGGCGTTGGGTACCGCAGGTCGAAGGACTGAAAGACACGGGATTTAAAGGACAGTTCCGTTTTTTGAAGAAGCCGGCGCCGTGGCTCATATTGGGAGCTACGGCTTTGGGCAACGGTGGCGTATTCTGCTGGTATAGCTACATCACCCCGTTGCTGACCGAGGTTTCCGGTTTTAGTGCGGAAAGCATTACGGCGCTGATGGTACTGGCAGGATTCGGAATGGTTGCCGGCAATCTGGTCAGTGGGCGCATGTCCGACCGGTACACTCCGGGGAAGGTAGGTACGGTGGTGCAAGGGATGATATGTGTTATTTTATTATTGATATTTTTACTCTCGCCCCATCCGTGGTGTTCGGCAATATTGATGACACTCTGTACGGCAGGTTTGTTTGCCGTCTCCAGTCCGGAGCAGGTGTTGATGATTCGTGTGGCCCCTGGAGGAGAAATGTTGGGAGGCGCTTGTGTGCAGATGGCTTTCAATTTGGGGAATGCTATCGGAGCCTATATCGGAGGCCTTGCCTTGAGTGGAGGCTATCGTTATCCCGCATTGGCAGGCGTACCGTTTGCACTGATGGGATTTATTTTATTCCTTGTCTTCTACAAGAAATTTCAGGCGAAGTATTAAGTGTTTCATTTTTTTTGTGTATGTTTGTCCGCAAGTATTAACTAAACTCGATAACTTATGAAGACTTTGAATTATGTGAAGATATTGCTGTTGTGTGTATTTACGATTGGGCTGGCGTCTTGTGGGGATGATGTATATTATACCATGCAGAATAGCGACGACAAATTGTGTGGGAAGACGTGGATAGAAGAATATCAGACGGAAAACAAAGATGGAGTTGAAGTGTTATGCAGTCATCAGCTGAAGTTTGCCAAGGCTGATAATTCTGGACAGGAAATCTGGGAGTATTATCGCGGAGGCGAGTCCCGTCCCTATGAAACGACTTCACGTACTTTTACTTGGAAATGGATGGATAAGTCTATGGAGGGGTTGACTCTGAATTATGGTGCCGGTGAAATCAAGTACTTTGATAATGTATGGGTGCGCGAACATTATTTATCCGGTAAACTGGATGGAACGGTTGTTATGATGGTAGATGCTAATTATAAATAAAGTATGGCTTATGAATAATATGTTGAAATACACAAAAATGTTATTGTTGTTTGTCCTTGTATTAGGATTGACATCATGTGATAGTGAGGAAGAAACGGAATATAATCTGCCCGGTGAATGGTATACATCTGAAGAAATAGATTTCGGGGCATATACTTGGGGTAGGGGGACGATTATGACCTTTAACGCGCGCAACCAAGGTACTATTGGTTCATATGGCGACCCGAATTATTTGCTTTTCAGATGGAATTGGGTTAGTGGGGCTTACAATCTGATGGAATTGGAATTCTATGATGGTGGCAGCATGGCTTACATTGAAGGAGCCATGGCTGATTCTTATTCTTTCAGTGGTACTTGGTATAATAGCTGGAGGGAATATCAAGATAATATTCACGGACAGCCTTTTCGTATGCGTCGGCAATGACGACATGCTTATCAATAAAAAACGGAGCAAATCAATTGCTCCGTTTTTTATTGTATGTCAGCTTTTTACTTATTCTTCAAAACCAATTTCTTGAACTCTCCCGGATAAGGTGTTTCAAACCGCATCAGCTCTCCCGTGACGGGATGATAGAAACAGAGTTTGAAAGCATGCAGGGCCAAGCGTCCGATAGGATTTACGTCTTCCAGTCCATAGCGTCCGTCGCCGATAATGGGATGCCCCAAATCCTGCATGTGTACACGTATCTGGTTTTTTCGTCCCGTTTCCAGGTTCAGTTCAACGAGAGAGTATCCATTGGCTCGTTTGATGGTACGGTAATGCGTAATGGATTCTTGTCCCCCGTCATCTGTCGGACTTGAATATACATACAGCTTGCGGTCTGTCAACCAAGAAACCACGTTTCCTGCATCTTTTTCCATCTCGCCGACCACTACGGCTACGTATCGCCGGTCTGTTACAATGTCATGCCAGTTATCGCGTAGTGTACGTTGGGTCTTCTCGTCTTTGGCAAACATCATCAAGCCGGAGGTGTCACGGTCCAGGCGGTGCACGATGTGTACACGGTGCTGCTTGCCCGAGCGTTGCACGTATTCATTCAAGATGGTATAGGCGGTACGTTCCTTTTGCCGGTCAGTGTTGACGGACAGCAAACCCTGCATCTTCTCTATCACGATGATATAGGCATCCTCGTATACAATCTTCATCAGTTTATGGTTGAACTCTTTACGTCCCTTCTCACGGCTGATTTGTACTTTCATACCCGGTTTCAGGGGAAAATTGTATTGTGTAGTGATAACGCTGTCCACATATATAATGCGTTTGCTTAGCAATGATTTCAGCTTGGTGCGGCTGGCGTCCGGCATTTTAGCTGCCAGAAACTCCATGAGCTCCATCGGTTCCTTCACCATGTAGTCCGTATATTGTGTGCGGGCTCTTGCTGTAATTTTTTCTTTTGCCACGACTGGTTTTAATTTACGATTAGACAATTTACAATTTACGATTGAAAACTACTTGTACTTTCAATCTTTTAATTCCAATAATACTACGTTTTCCACATGGTGGGTGTGCGGGAACATGTCTACCGGTTGAACGGCCTTCACTTTATATTTCGCATCGAGCAGTTGCAGGTCGCGCGCCTGCGTAGCCGGATTACAGCTGACGTATACGATGCGTTTGGGTTCGGCAAACAGAATGACATCCACTACATCCTGGTGCATTCCGGCACGGGGAGGGTCGGTGATGATGACATCGGGACGGCCGTATTGGTTGATGAAGTCTTGTGTCAGCATGTCTTTCATATCTCCGGCAAAGAACAATGTATTTTTAATTCCGTTAATCTCGGCATTGACCTTGGCGTCTTCAATGGCTTCGGGCACATATTCTATGCCGATTACCTGGCGTGCGTGCTTGGATACGAAATTGGCAATGGTACCCGTGCCGGTATAAAGGTCATAAACAAGCTCGTTACCGGTCAGTCCGGCAAAGTTGCGCGCTACTTTGTAGAGGTTGTAGGCTTGTTCGGAGTTGGTTTGATAGAAAGATTTGGGACCTACCTTGAAGCGCAGTCCCTCCATTTCCTCGAAGATGTGGTCTTTCCCCTTGAAGGTGTGTACCTCGAGGTCGGTGATGGTATCGTTGCACTTATTATTAATAATGTATAGCAGGGAAGTGATTTCGGGGAATGTATCTGCTATGTATTGCAGCATTTGCTTGAACAGAGCCATTTCCTCCTCTTTCTCTATCTTGCAGATGAGGATTACCATCAGTTCGCCGGTGGTAGAGGTACGCACAATCATATTGCGTAGCATTCCTTCATGCGTACGCAGGTTGATGAAGGAATAGTTGTGCTGGTAGGCATAGTCGCGTACCGCATTGCGGATGCGGTTGGATATATCGTCCTGCAACCAGCACTTCTCTATGGCAAGCACTTTATCGAAAGCATTGGGAATATGGAAGCCTACGGCATTCATCTGTTCGTACACTACATTCTGCTGAACCTCTTCTGTCGTCAGCCAACGTTTGTTGGAAAAAGTGTACTCCAGTTTATTCCGGTAGAACTGAGTTTTTTCTGAACCTAATATCGGAGAGATTTCCGGCAATTCGATTTTGCCGATGCGGGTGAGGTTGTCCGTTACTTGTTTTTGCTTATACTTGATTTGCTCGGAATAGGGGAGAACCTGCCATTTACAACCGCCGCATACACCATAATGTTGGCAGAATGGAACTGCCCGTACTGCCGAATATTCATGGAATTTCACAGCCTCGGCTTCAGCATAATGATGCTTTTTTCTCTTAATTTGCAGGTCAACTACATCGCCGGGGACGACATATGGTACGAAAATCACCAAATCATTGACTTTTGCGATGGCTTTTCCTTCGGCAGCCACATCCGTAATTGTCACCTTCTCCAGTAGGGGAAGTTCTTTTCTCTTTCTTGCCACTTTTACACCAATCTAATAAATTCTTCGGCAAAAATAGACATTTTTTCGGGATTTCTCTCTATGAAATGAAATATTAAAGATTGCAATGTCGAAATTGCATTTTAGCATAAAGTTTTTTCTGAAAAAGTTTTCTAGTCTGCGAAATATACTTAGATTTGCGAACAGAAAAGAGAAATCACTATCAAAAACTTTAAATTTATATTATGGACAAAAAAAGAGTTTATACCTTTGGTAACGGCCAGGCAGAAGGAAAGGCCGATATGAGAAACCTTTTGGGTGGGAAAGGTGCCAACCTTGCAGAAATGAACCTTATAGGGGTTCCGGTTCCTCCGGGCTTTACAATAACGACAGAAGTTTGTACGGAATATTATGAAATGGGGCAGGATAAAGTCGTTGCTCTGTTGAAGAACGAAGTTGAACAGGCCATTGCCCATGTGGAGACGCTGATGCGTTCCAAATTCGGTGATGTGGAGAATCCGTTGCTGGTTTCCGTTCGTTCGGGTGCACGCGCTTCCATGCCGGGCATGATGGACACTATCCTGAATCTTGGCTTGAATGACGAAGTGGTGGAAGGCCTGACGCGCAAGACGGGCAATGCACGCTTTGCATGGGACTCTTACCGTCGTTTCGTGCAGATGTATGGCGACGTGGTGCTGGGTATGAAGCCGGTGAACAAGGAAGATGTAGACCCGTTCGAGGCTATTATAGAAGATGTGAAACATGCTAAAGGCGTGAAGCTGGATAACGAGCTTGAGGTGGAAGACCTTAAGGAACTCGTGAAGAAGTTCAAGGCTGCGGTGAAAGAACAAACCGGAAAAGACTTCCCGACTTGTGCCTACGAGCAGTTGTGGGGTGCCGTTTGTGCCGTATTCAACTCCTGGATGAACGAACGCGCCATCTTGTATCGTAAGATGGAGGGAATTCCTGACGAATGGGGTACTGCCGTAAGCGTTCAGGCTATGGTATTCGGTAATATGGGCGAGAGCTCTGCTACGGGTGTTTGCTTCAGCCGCGATGCTGCTACCGGTGAGGACCTTTTCAATGGCGAGTATTTGATTAATGCACAAGGTGAAGACGTGGTTGCCGGTATCCGTACTCCGCAACAGATTACAAAAATCGGTTCTCAACGTTGGGCTGAATTAGCCGGTGTAAGCGAAGAAGAACGTGTCAGCAAATATCCTTCCATGGAGGAGGCTATGCCGGAAATCTATAAGGAACTGGATGCTTTGCAGACAAAACTCGAAAATCACTACCGTGATATGCAGGATATGGAGTTTACAGTACAAGAGGGTAAACTCTGGTTCCTCCAGACCCGTAACGGTAAGCGTACCGGAGCCGCTATGGTGAAGATTGCCATGGACTTGCTCCATCAAGGTATGATTGACGAAAAGACTGCATTGATGCGTTGTGAGCCCAATAAGTTGGACGAACTGCTCCACCCGGTATTTGATAAGACAGCTCTGAAACAAGCTAAGGTGTTGACTCGTGGTCTTCCCGCTTCTCCGGGTGCCGCTACGGGACAAATCGTATTCTTTGCCGATGATGCTGCCGAATGGCATGCTGCCGGCAAGCGTGTGGTGATGGTACGTATCGAGACTTCTCCGGAAGATTTGGCAGGTATGGCAGTTGCCGAAGGTATCCTGACTGCCCGCGGTGGTATGACTTCGCATGCGGCAGTGGTTGCTCGTGGTATGGGTAAGTGCTGTGTGTCTGGTGCAGGTGCCTTGAACATCGACTACAAGGCGCGTACAGTGGAAGTGGATGGTGTACTGTTGAAAGAAGGTGACTATATCTCCTTGAACGGAAGCACCGGTGAAGTATATAAAGACAAGGTGGAGACAAAAGCGGCTGAGCTGTCCGGTGACTTTGCGGAACTGATGGATTTGGCAGACAAATATACGAAGCTGCAGGTTCGTACCAATGCGGATACTCCTCATGATGCCGCAGTAGCACGTAATTTTGGCGCTGTGGGTATCGGTCTTTGCCGTACGGAACACATGTTCTTTGAAGGCGAGAAGATTAAAGCCATGCGCGAGATGATTCTGGCAGAAAATGCAGAAGGGCGCCGCAAGGCTTTGGCTAAGATTCTTCCCTACCAGCAAGCTGACTTCAAGGGAATTTTCAAGGCAATGGAAGGCTGTCCGGTGACGGTGCGTCTGCTTGATCCTCCTTTGCATGAGTTTGTTCCCCATGACCTGAAGGGACAGCAGGAAATGGCAGATACGATGGGCGTGAGCCTCCAGTATATCCAGCAACGTGTTGAGGCACTTTGTGAGCATAATCCGATGTTGGGTCATCGTGGTTGCCGTTTGGGAAATACATATCCTGAAATTACACAGATGCAGACGCGTGCCATCCTGGGTGCTGCTTTGGAATTGAAGAAGGAAGGTGTTGAAACCCATCCTGAAATCATGGTGCCTCTGACCGGTATCTTGTATGAGTTCAAGCAGCAGGAAGAAGTGATTCGTGCTGAGGCTGCCCAGTTGTTTGAAGAAGTGGGTGACAGCATCGACTTCAAGGTAGGTACAATGATTGAGATTCCGCGTGCCGCCTTGACTGCCGACCGCATTGCTTCCTCTGCCGAGTTCTTCTCATTCGGTACGAACGACTTGACTCAGATGACATTTGGTTATTCACGCGACGATATCGCTTCCTTCCTCCCGATTTATCTGGAGAAGAAGATTCTGAAAGTAGACCCGTTCCAGGTACTCGACCAGAATGGTGTAGGACAGTTGGTGCGCATGGCTACTGAAAAGGGACGTGCTATCCGTCCGGATTTGAAGTGCGGTATCTGCGGCGAACATGGCGGTGAGCCTTCTTCTGTGAAGTTCTGCCACAAAGTTGGCTTGAATTATGTCAGCTGTTCTCCGTTCCGTGTGCCTATTGCACGTCTGGCTGCGGCGCAGGCTGCCATTGAAGGCTGATTTCAATAATACTGAATAATGACATTTATGGGCTGCATGCTTTACTTGGTAATGGCATGCGGCCTATTTTGTTGGAAAAAACTGTAGTTTCTATTAATTTATTTGTATTTTCTTTAGTATATTTGCTTCCCATAATTTTATAGTTTCCAATAAGCAAGCAAAAAACGATGATATTGACAATTACGGCAGCATACGATGTTTGGACGAATGACTTCTATCAGAATAATGAAGCATTGGTATATAGTTTTGGGATAATTGTCATTCTGCTTTTGGTCATCATGATAATCATTTCCATCAGCAAGAGCAAAAGGTTGAAGACGTTGCAGCGCATCAATGAGGTTGCCGAAGAATCCAACCAGCTGAAGAATGCTTTCATCGCTAATATGACTCACGAAATTCGTACTCCTTTGAATGCCATTGTAGGCTTTACAACTATGCTTGCCGAAATGGATGATCTGGACAGAGAAACCCGTATGGCTTTTCTGAAGGAGATTAATGATAACAAGGACTCGCTGCTGCAACTGGTCAATGACTTGCTGGACTATTCGAAGATTGAGGCAAATACTCTGGAATATAACGATGGAGAAGTGGATGTAAACGCGCTGATTGATGAAGTCTGTACGACGGAGAATATGCGCTCGCATCCCACGGGCATTCAGGTGGAGTTTGTAGAACGGTTGCCTCAATGCCGTTTGGTGGTGGACCGCGTGCGTTTTGCCCAAGTCATAGGTAACTTGGTGAGGAACGCCTTGAAGTTTACGGAGATGGGCAGTGTGAAAATCGGTTGCAGGAGATTGAGCAACCATAACTTCTATTTTTATGTGGCAGATACAGGCTGTGGTATCGATGAAGTGGGAAGACATGCCATCTTTGAACGGTTTGTGAAGATGAACTACAATATCAAAGGTACGGGGTTGGGGCTTTCCATCACCAAATCTATTGTGGAGCACTATGGGGGAGGTATCGGTGTGGAGTCTAAGAAAGGGGAAGGCTCCACCTTCTATTTCACGTTGCCTGCCGGTATTGAATACAAAGAGTACGGTAAATTTTGATTTGCCAGTCCAAGAAGGCTCAATCAGCCATTTTCTTCAACTTCTTGAAGTGGCGGATTACTTCCAGATAATCGCGGTCGGTGCAGGCATTGAATTTATTCCATAAGTCACCCATTACAACGGCACCACCGAATCCGTAATCCTTAATCTCCAGTATGTTGTCGGGAGTAATGCCTCCCAAAGCCATGACTCTACTGTCTATGACCTTACTTTTTCCTGCTTGCCGCAACTCTTCGGCTGTGAAGCCGGACGTGACTCCGGACTTTGTGATGCAATTATATATCGGGCTTAGGAACAGATAGTCATAGAAATGCTTCTTGTTCTGCACTTCGTCCAGTGAATGGCAGGTGCAACTGATGTGGCCCGAATAGTCGTGGGGCTCTTTGGGATTGCGGGTGTTTAGATGAATCCCCATCAGGCTGAACTCTTCCTGCAGGTAGAAGTGCTCATGGGTAATGATGCGCTTATGGTATTTTTCGGGTATCAGCGTTAAAAGCCGTTCTGAATACATGGCGGGAGTTTCCGGCTTCCTCAGATGTAGAATATCCAGCCCCTCTTCGAATAGTGCCGTGATAATCTTGTCTTCTTCCACAAAAAATGTGGGTGCTGTTACTACGATGAGTTTCATTTCTTTTGTTTAACTTTTAAGTTTAGCAAAGTTAATGAATACTTATGGTAGAAGCCAAAGAATTTCTTTAAAATATGTTAGATGGCTATTTTAAACAAGAAAACGCATTCTTGAACCTTAGTTGCTCAAGAATGCGTCATTAACATGTTTAGTGGGACCTTGTTACTTATTTCAGTCTTTTACCTACTACATCCCAGTCGATGATGCTCCACAGTTCGTTCACATGGTCGGCACGGCGGTTCTGGTAATCAAGATAGTAGGCATGTTCCCACACGTCGAATCCGAGTAGCGGAACAAGACCGGCGCGTACCGGATTGCTACCGTTGGCTTCTTTGGTGATGTGGAGTTTGCCGTTCTTGTCGGCAGACAACCAAGCCCATCCGGAGCCGAACAAGCCGACAGCTGCCGCGTTGAATTCCTTCTTGAAATTCTCAAAGCTGCCGAAGTCGCGTTTGATGGCTTCTGCCAGCTTGCCGGTAGGCTCGCTGTGGGCAGGCTTCGGAGCAAACTGTAAGAAGTATAATGTGTGGTTCAACACTTGTCCTGCATTGTTGAAGATGGCACCGTCCGGTGCTGTGGCAACAATGGTTACCAGGTCTTTGCCTTCAAATTCCGTTCCCGGAACGAGGTTGTTGAGGTTGTTCACATAGGTTTGCAGATGTTTACCGTAGTGGTAATCTATGGCTTGCTGACTGATTACAGGTTCCAGTGCATTGTTGGTGTAGGGAAGTTTTGGCATTTCGTAAGTCATAACTGTTATCATTAAAATCGTTAATATTGTATTCATAAGTTTCAATTATTTAATTTTGGAACTTTACTATATAAACACTATAACCTATAGAAATGTTCGTACGTCTCCGAAGCTTTTTTTATCTTTGCCTCCGTAAAAACAAAGGAAGAAAAAATATCATCATTTTAAGATTATACGGATATGCCCGATTATATAGAGGAACTGAACGAAGGACAACGGAACGCGGTGTTATACAATGACGGTCCGTCACTGGTGATAGCCGGTGCCGGTTCGGGAAAGACGCGCGTGCTGACCTACAAGATTGCTTATCTGCTGGAGAATGGCTACCAGCCTTGGAACATTCTGGCATTGACCTTTACCAACAAGGCGGCGCGCGAAATGAAGGAGCGTATAGCCCGTCAGGTGGGGCCGGAGAGGGCGCGCCATCTGTGGATGGGAACCTTTCACTCCATGTTCCTGCGCATTCTGCATGTCGAGGCCGGGTATATCGGCTTCACTTCGCAGTTTACCATTTACGATACGGCAGACAGTAAAAGCTTGATACGTTCCATTATCAAGGAAATGGGGCTGGATGAGAAAGTGTACAAGCCGGGGATGGTGCAGGCGCGTATCTCGAATGCCAAGAATCATCTGGTTTCTCCGGCAGGCTATGCCAACAACAAGGAGGCTTACGAAGGAGACCGTGCTGCCAAGGTTCCGGCGCTTCGCGACATCTACCAGAGATATTGGGAGCGTTGCCGGCGGGCGGATGCGATGGACTTCGACGATTTGCTGTTCTACACATTCCTGCTGTTCCGAGACCACCCCGAGGTGTTGGCACGTTATCAGGAGCAGTTCCGTTACATTCTGGTGGATGAGTATCAGGATACCAATTTTGCACAGCACAGCATCGTGCTGCAACTTGCCAAGAACCATCAGCATGTCTGTGTGGTGGGGGATGATGCACAGAGTATTTACTCCTTCCGTGGTGCCGATATTGACAATATTCTCTACTTTACGAAAGTATATCCCGATACGAAGGTCTTCAAGCTGGAGCAGAATTACCGTTCCACCCAGACCATTGTCCGCGCGGCCAACAGCCTGATAGAAAAGAACCAGTGGCAGATACGCAAGGAAGTGTTCTCGGAAAAGGAGAAGGGAGAGGCCATTGGTGTGTACCAGGCATACAGTGATGTGGAAGAAGGGGATATTGTGGTGAATAAGATAGCTGAACTGCGGCGTGAAAAGCGCTATGCCTACTCTGATTTTGCGATACTCTACCGTACCAATGCACAGAGCCGTATCTTTGAGGAAGCCATGCGCAAACGCAGTATGCCTTACCGTATTTATGGAGGCTTGTCGTTCTATCAACGCAAGGAAATCAAAGATGTTATCGCTTACTTCCGTCTGATAGTGAATCCCAATGATGAAGAGGCTTTCAAACGTATTATCAATTATCCTGCACGGGGTATCGGAGATACGACAGTGGGAAAAATCATTGCTGCCGCCACCGGGCACAATGTCAGTTTGTGGACTGTGCTTTGTGAGCCGTTGGCGTATGGCTTGAACTTCAATAAAGGTACGGTGGGAAAGTTACAGGCATTCCGCGAACTTATATCCGCCTTTATCACAGATGCTGCGGAGAAGAATGCCTATGAGATTGGTGCCGACATTATCCGCCAATCGGGCATCATCAATGATGTGTGTCAGGACAACTCTCCCGAGAATCTGAGCCGTAAGGAGAATATAGAGGAGCTGGTGAACGGTATGAGTGATTTTTGTGCCCAACGGCAGGAGGAAGGAAAACCGAACGTGTTGTTGGGTGACTTCCTTTCGGAAGTTTCCCTTCTTACCGACCAGGATTCGGATAAGGATGGGGACGATGAGAAGATAACCCTGATGACTGTACATTCGGCCAAGGGATTGGAGTTCAAGAATGTGTTTGTAGTGGGGATGGAGGAGAATCTTTTTCCCAGCGGCATGGTGGGTGACTCTCCCCGGGCATTGGAGGAAGAACGGCGGCTGTTTTATGTAGCCATCACACGTGCCGAAGAACACTGTTTCCTGTCGTATGCAAAGACACGTTTCCGGTATGGCAAGATGGAGTTCGGCAGTCCCAGCCGTTTCCTGAAGGATATAGATATACGTTTCCTGCGTCTGCCTCAGGATGCGGGAATGTTCCGCAGGGTAGAGGAGGAAGCCGCCGCTTTCCGCAGGGAGAACGCCAGAGGCTTTGCGCCTGATAGGGAAGATGCTCCGTATGGAGGAAAAGAACGTGTGTCTGTACGACCGAAACAGCAGATTATTGCGCCGACCGTTCCACGTAATTTGAAACGGGTGGCGCCTTCTGCAAATACGGCAAGTACATCGCCTTCTGCCGGCGGGTCTGCCAACTGTGTACAGCAGGGACAACTGATAGAGCACGAACGTTTCGGCCTGGGTGAAGTTTTGAAAGTGGAGGGCGAAGGAGACAATGCGAAAGCCACCATCCGCTTCAAGAATGCGGGAGACAAACAACTTTTGCTGCGCTTCGCGCGTTTCAAAGTGCTGTCATAGGATAGTCGCATCTTTTGTCTCACACAAAAACGGGATATTTGTAAGAGGATGATGGTATAAGTGTAGGACCGTGGTATCTTAAAAAAAGACAGTTAGAACGATACATACGGACAATTTAGAATAGTAAATATAGATAGAAGAATGACAAATAAAGACTTTTCCCTTTTCCCTTCTCCCTGCTATATTATGGAAGAAGGATTGCTGAGAAAGAACCTCGCACTGATAAAAAGTGTGGCCGACCGCGCAGGTGTGGAGATAATCCTCGCTTTCAAATCATTTGCCATGTGGCGTTCCTTTCCCATTTTCAGGGAGTATATAGACCACTCTACGGCAAGTTCCGTCTACGAAGCCCGTCTGGCATTGGAGGAGTTCGGAAGTAAGGCACATACGTACTCGCCTGCCTATACCGAGGCCGATTTTCCGGAGATAATGCGGTGCAGCAGCCATATCACTTTCAATTCGCTTTCGCAGTTCCACCGCTTTTATCCGGTAGTGGTGGCGGAGGGAAGCGGCATTTCCTGCGGTATCCGTATCAATCCCGAATACTCTGAGGTGGAAACGGAGCTTTATAATCCCTGCGCACCCGGTACTCGCTTCGGTGTAATGGCCGACCCGCTTCCCGAAGAACTTCCGGTGGGTATTGAAGGTTTTCACTGTCATTGTCATTGCGAGTCTTCTTCCTACGAACTGGAACACACATTGGAGCACTTGGAAGGAAAATTCTCCCGCTGGTTCTCACAGATTAAGTGGTTGAATTTAGGAGGCGGGCATCTGATGACGCGTAAGGATTATGATGTAGAGCATCTTGTCCGTCTGTTGCAGGGCTTGAAGGGGCGCTATTCGCATCTTCAAATCATTCTTGAGCCCGGTTCCGCTTTCACTTGGCAGACCGGTGTGCTGAGCTCGGAGATAGTGGACATCGTGGAAAACCGCGGCATTCGTACTGCCATTCTCAACGTTAGCTTTACGTGCCACATGCCGGATTGCCTGGAGATGCCCTATCAGCCTGCAGTGCGTGGAGCGGAGATGGGTGATGCGGGTCCTTATGTCTATCGTCTTGGAGGAAACTCCTGCCTAAGCGGCGACTATATGGGACTGTGGAGTTTCGACCATGAGCTGCAGATAGGGGAGAGAATCATCTTTGAGGACATGATACATTACACCACTGTAAAGACGAATATGTTCAATGGAATTCACCATCCGGCCATTGCAATGTGGACAAAAGAAGGAAAAGCTGAAGTTTTCAAGCAATTTTCTTATGAAGATTATCGTGGGCGAATGAGTTGATAATCAAAAGTCTGCTTGTATGCCTGGCGAAAATGTACACTTTTCTGTGTGAAAAAAGTCTGCGGAATGTTTGCAGGTTTAAGGAAAATATCTACCTTTGCATCCGCAATCGCGGAAATAGCTCAGTTGGTAGAGCATAACCTTGCCAAGGTTAGGGTCGCGAGTTCGAGTCTCGTTTTCCGCTCAACGCAGTTTAGATTGCAATTACCTATGCCCAGGTGGCGGAATTGGTAGACGCGCACGTTTCAGGTGCGTGTGTCGAGAGGCATGCAGGTTCGAGTCCTGTTCTGGGCACCAAGGTAAAGCAGTCGGTTCTTTGAATTGTTGAAAGTAAGTTGGAGAGGTGGCGGAATTGGTAGACGCGCTACTTTGAGGGGGTAGTGACAATTATGTCGTGGGAGTTCGAGTCTCCTTCTCTTCACGCTTTTATACATTGCGGAAATAGCTCAGTTGGTAGAGCATAACCTTGCCAAGGTTAGGGTCGCGAGTTCGAGTCTCGTTTTCCGCTCTTTCAGATGTATTGAAGATGACTTATGCCCAGGTGGCGGAATTGGTAGACGCGCACGTTTCAGGTGCGTGTGTCGAGAGGCATGCAGGTTCGAGTCCTGTTCTGGGCACTTTACTCCTCAAAAAAGGAGAGTCATCCCATGCGGAAATAGCTCAGTTGGTAGAGCATAACCTTGCCAAGGTTAGGGTCGCGAGTTCGAGTCTCGTTTTCCGCTCTTTCAGATGTATTGAAGATGACTTATGCCCAGGTGGCGGAATTGGTAGACGCGCACGTTTCAGGTGCGTGTGTCGAGAGGCATGCAGGTTCGAGTCCTGTTCTGGGCACTTTACTCCTCAAAAAAGGAGAGTCATCCCATGCGGAAATAGCTCAGTTGGTAGAGCATAACCTTGCCAAGGTTAGGGTC